>Ga0207641_10000012_pt1 | contig 375486 bp, 380 predicted proteins | sample KBSSwiS62_FD_184306 | JGI IMG/M metagenome (GOLD analysis project Ga0207641, IMG submission 184306) | Switchgrass rhizosphere microbial communities from Kellogg Biological Station, Michigan, USA - KBS Switchgrass S6-2 (SPAdes) (version 2) | ecosystem: Host-associated > Plants > Roots >... | reverse complement strand
TGGCACGCCCTGACTGCCGGTGGTGATCGGTGGGCTGGCTTGCCGCTTCCATGATTGTGCGCTTCATCGGCACCGGCCGGCAGAACGCCAAGCGGGTGCAGGAGGTGCGGCGTTAGAGGGCTATAGCGTAGACGTAGTGCTCATCTTCGTCGGGCGTGGCCCGCCATGCGCCCGGCGTCTGACCGCCAACGGCCTAGTTGCAGAGCATCCGCCAGTCGGCGGCCAGGCGGTCGAGCGGCGCCTCGGTGCAGGCGTCGAAGGGATATGCCTCGGCGAACGACAGGCCGGCGGCGTCGCCGCGGCGCCACTTCAGCAGGGCCAGGAAGATGGCCTTTTCGGCGCCGTGGGCGAAGAACACCCGCGGCGGCAACTCGTAGAGGGCGGGAAGTTCGATGCGGGCGCCGCCGGGGCTCAGATTGCGCAGTGTGCAGTCGGCCCACAGCGCGCCTTTCGCGCCGTACCAGACGCGGCCGGCGAGCCTGACCGGCGTCCGCTCCTCGCGGCGGCGGTTGTCGAGCCCCGATATGTCGTAGGTGATCATCGAGCCCAGACTAGCTGGACAAGATGGCGATTGGTTTAACGCCGGATGTCAGGCCATGGTTGACGCATTGCGGCGCGGCGGCTCAGCTCGCCACGCCGAACAAGGCCCCGATCCCCGCCGTCAGCCCCATGGCGAAGGCGCCCCAGAAGGCGACGCGGACGACCGCCTTGACCACCGGCGCGCCGCCGGTCTTCGCGCCGAGGGCGCCCAGCATGGCCAGCGACAGCATGGCCGCGCCCGCCACCATCGGCGCCAGCCGCGCCCCGGGCGCCAGCGCGGCGACCAGCAGCGGCAGGGCCGCGCCGAGCGAGAAGGTCGCCGCCGAGGTGACGGCGGCCTGGATCGGCCGCGCCTGGCTCATCTGGGAAATGCCGAGTTCGTCGCGGGCGTGGGCGCCCAGCGCGTCCTTGGCCATCAGCTGGGTGGCGACCTGGCGCGCCAGCGCCGGGGCGACGCCGCGCGCCTCGTACAGGCCGGCCAGTTCGTCGCGCTCCATGGCGGGACTGGCGGCGAGCTCGCTCCGCTCACGTGCGAGATCGGCGGTCTCGGTGTCCGACTGCGAGCTGACCGAAACGTATTCGCCGGCGGCCATCGACATCGCGCCGGCGACCAGGCCGGCGACGCCGGCCACCAGCACCTGCTGGCGGCCCTGGGCGGCGGCGGCGACGCCGACGATCAGGCTGGCGGTCGAGACGATGCCGTCATTGGCCCCCAGCACCGCCGCACGCAGCCAGCCGATTCGGGCGATCAGGTGGCGTTCGCGGTGCAGGCGGCTCATCGAAGTGTCCCCAGCGCGCTCGCGGCGGGGCTCGCCCGGGCCCCTTAGAGCACGATACGTAGAAGGGCGACCCAGCCGAACCCGAAGCTGAATAGCGCGAAAGTGATCCAGGTCGCCAGGACCGCCGTCACGCAGGCGCGCTTGGGCATCGGCTCAGACCTGATTGTACTCGCCGCAACCGCACTTCACGACCACGTCGCGGAGGTCGGGAGCCTGGCCGGCGGCGAGGACGACGTCGTCACAGGCGCCGCAGTGGAAGCGCGTCTCGCCCGGCTGCGCCGCCACGGCGTTGGCCTGCAGGACGGTGCGACGGCCGATCCAGAGGCCCGGGACGGTGCGAAGTTGAACGATCGACACGAAGTGCGCTCCAATTTGGTGCAGTCTGCGCGCTGCGAGCCAACCCGCTGCAAGTCGCGGCCCAGGCGGTGACTGTGGCGCACGGGCGCCTATGATGGGGTGATGACCACCCCTCCCCCGCCCGAGACGCTTTCGCCGATCGACCGGCTCCTGGCGATCATGGCGCGCCTGCGCGACCCTGGGGCCGGCTGTCCCTGGGACCAGGAACAGACCTTCGCCACCATCGCCCCCTACACGGTCGAAGAAGCCTACGAGGTGGCCGACGCCATCGAGCGCGGCGACTTGGCCGACCTGAAGGACGAACTCGGCGACCTGCTGCTGCAGGTGGTCTTCCATTCGCGGATGGCCGAGGAGCAGGGGCACTTTGGCTTCGAAGACGTGGCCCGGGCGATCAACGAGAAGATGATCCGCCGCCACCCGCATGTGTTCGGCGAGGAATCCTACGCCTCCCTGTCCGACCAGAAGGCCGGCTGGGAGACGCTGAAGGCCGAGGAGCGCGGCCGCAAGGGCCGGGCCGAGAGCCTGCTGGACGACGTGCCGGTCGGCCTGCCGGCCCTGACCCGCGCCGTGAAGCTGTCCAGGCGGGCCGCCCGGGTGGGCTTCGTCTGGCCCTCGGTGAAGGCGGTGATGGAGAAGTTGCACGAGGAGGTCGTCGAGCTGGAGGCCGAGCTGGCCGCCGGCGATGTCGAGAAGGCCCGGCAGGAGATGGGCGACGTGCTGTTCGTGGTCGCCAACCTGGCCCGCACCCTCGACGTCGACCCTGAGGATTCGCTGCGCTTCGCCAACGCCAAGTTCGTCCGCCGCTTTCGCTACATCGAGGCGAAGCTGGCCGAGCGCGGCAAGACCCCGGCCGAGTCCGACCTCGCCGAGATGGACGCCCTCTGGGACGAGGCGAAGGCGACGGAAAAGGGCTGAGGCGGCCCCGCTATGCGCGGTGCTGTCGCGAAGCGACGGGGGGCGTTCGGCGCTTCCTGAGGGGCCCCGAAATGTTCTAGAGAGCCGCGCATGTCAGAGACCCAGCCGCTTCACGACAAAGTCGCCCTCGTCACCGGGGCCAGCCGCGGCATCGGCCGCGCCGCCGCGCTCGCGCTCGCCAAGGCCGGCGCCCAGGTGGTGGCCGTCGCCCGGACCCAGGGCGGGCTGGAGGAGCTGGACGACGAGATCCGCCAGGCCACCGGCCGCTCGGCGACCCTGGTTCCGCTCGACATCGCCGACGGCGACGCCCTCGACCAGCTGGGCTTCGCGCTGCACCAACGGTTCGCGCGCCTCGACATCCTGGTGCACGCCGCCGCCATCCTGGGCCCCCTCACGCCGGTCGCCCACATCGAGCCCAAGCACTGGGACCGGGTGGTGGCGACCAATCTTACCGCGAGCTACCGGCTGATCCGCACCACCGAGCCCCTGCTGCGCGCCGCGCCGTTCGCCCGCGCCATCTTCCTGACCACCAGCCGCGCCCAGCGGCCGAAGGCCTTTTGGGGCCCCTACGGCGTCACCAAGGCGGGGATGGAGAACCTGGTGCGCACCTGGGCCGACGAGCTGGAGCAGACCAACGTCCGAGCCGTCCTGCTCGAGCCAGGCGCCACGCGCACCAAAATGCGGGCCGAGGCGATGCCCGGCGAGGATCCGATGACCCTGCCCGATCCATCGGAGATCGCGCCGCTGATCCTGGAGCTGGCGCAGCGGGCCGATCTTGGCCTGCCGAACGCTAACGTGGCGTTCGCTTGTTGGAAGTCGGCCGCGAAGCCCGCTTCGGCTTGACGCCGGGCCGGGACAGCTTCTGGGTCCGACCGCGTGGATTGCCGCCCTTCAGCTTCGGTTTCGGGGGCTTGCCCGGATTGCCGGTCTTGGTCCTGGCCGGACGGGACTTGGCGAGCGCCGCCGGCTTCGGCTTTGCTGCGCCCGAGGCCGTGGCGGTCTCAGGCGCGGCCGAAACCCGCGATTTGCGCGGGGCCGCGCGCGGCGCCGGCTCGTCGTCGTCGGCGAACGGGTTGCGGGTCGAGCGAAGGCTGACCCGCAGCGGAACGCCAGGCAGGTCGAAGCTTTCCCGCAGCGAATTGATCAGGTAGCGCCGATAGCTCTCGGGCAACTGCTCGGCCCGGGTGCAGAACAGCACGAAGGTCGGCGGCCGGGCCTTGGTCTGGGCCATGTATTTCGGCTTGATGCGCCGGCCGCCCACCGACGGCGGCGGATGGCGCTGGGTGGCCATCGCCAGCCAGGTGTTGAGATCCTTGGTCTTCACCTTTGTGGACCAGTCGGCGTGGGTCTTGAAGACCGCCGGCATCAGCTTGTCGAGCCCGCGCCCGGTCTCGGCGGAGAGGGCGATGATCGGCGCGCCGCGCAACTGCGGCAGCTGGCGCTGGGCCTCTTCGATGAAGGCGGCGAGCGTCGCCTGGGGATCCTCGACGAGGTCCCATTTGGCGAGCACGAAGACCAGGCAGCGCCCTTCCCGCTCGACCAGGTCGGCGATCTGCAGGTCCTGGGTCTCGAACGGATGGGTGGCGTCCATCACCAGGATCACCACCTCGGCGAAGGTGATGGCGCGGATCGAGTCCTGGGTGGAGAGCTTCTCCAGCTTCTCCTGGACCTTGGCCTTGCGCCGCAGGCCGGCGGTGTCGACCAGCCGCACGGCGCGGCCGTCCCAGTCCCAGTCGACGGGGATGGCGTCGCGGGTGATGCCGGCCTCGGGGCCGGTCAGCAACCGGTCCTCGCCGATCAGCCGGTTCACCAGCGTCGACTTGCCGGCGTTGGGCCGGCCGACGATGGCGATCAGCACGGGCTTTTCGCCCTTGTCGTCCGCCTCGTTGTCCTCCGGAGCCACCTCTAGCAGGGCGGCGTAGAGGTCCGCCATGCCTTCGCCGTGCTCGGCGGAAATCGGCACCGGCTCGCCGAGGCCCAGGCCGAAGGCGTCGAGAATGCCCGCCTCGCCCTGCCGGCCCTCGGCCTTGTTGGCGAGCAGCACGACCGGCTTGTCGTATTTGCGCAGAATCTCGGCGAACACCTTGTCGAGCGGGGCGACGCCCTCGCGCGAGTCGATGACGAACAGGGATGCGTCGGCCTCCTCGATCGCCAGCTCGGTCTGGGCGCGCATGCGCGCCTCCAGGCTCTCGTCGGAGACGTTTTCGAAGCCGGCGGTGTCGATCAGCTCCAGTTCGAGATCGCCCAGCCGGCCCGGCGCGAACCGGCGGTCGCGGGTGACGCCTGGCTGATCGTCGACGATGGCGAGCTTCTTGCCCGCCAGGCGGTTGAACAGCGTCGATTTGCCGACGTTCGGTCGCCCGACGATCGCGAGTTTAAGGGGCATGGCGCTACTCTTACCGCGCCGCTCAGCGCAGCGCGATGAGCTGTCCGTTGTCGCTGACCAGATAGATCATCGCGCCAGAGGCGATCGGGCCGATGATCGTCGGGGAGCCAAGGTTCACCCGCCGCTCCACCGCGCCGGTCTTGGCGTTCACCGAGACCAGCTGGCCGGTCGCGCTGGCCAGGATCACCCGGTTGTTCGCCAGGATCGGGCTGGACCACAGCGGCTTCTGGATGGTGTGGCCGCCGAGCCCGAAGAAGCCGCCGCGCTTCTTCGCCTTGAAGCCCTCGTTGAGGTCGCGGATCCAGTAGACCTGACCGCTGTCGCGCGAGGCGCAGACCAGCTGGCCGTCGCGCGACACCACATAGACGACGTCGCCGGCGGCCCAGGGCGTGGTGACGCCGACGATCGGCAGGCTCCAGCGCGATTGGCCGGTCCGCAGGTCGGTGGCGGCGAAGACGCCGGAATGGCTGACGGCGAACACGTCGCCACGGTAGACGACCGGGCGGCCGGGGATGTCGCGGATCTCGGAGAGTGCGCTGGTCTGGCTGGTCCGCGACATGGCGGCATTCCACAGGTCGCTGCCGTTCTGCGCCCGCAGGGCCACCAGTTCGCCCGACCCGAAGGGCGCGACCACGGTGTCGCCGCTGACCGCGGGGCTGGCGGCGGCCAGGATGCGGGCCGATTCCGAGAGCGCCTGATAGGTCCAGCCCGGCGCGCCCGTCGCCGCATCGAAGGTGAGCAGGGTGTTGTCGATCGCCACCACCATCACGCGGCCGTCGACGACGGTGGGCGCGGCATGGATCGGCTGGTCGGTGCGGGTGCGCCAGCCGACCGCGCCGGTGGCGGCGTCCAGCTGAACGACCTCACGGAAGCCGGAGGAGACGTAGAGCTTGCCGTTGGCGTAGGCCAGGCCGCCGCCGAAGCCCTCGCGGTCGCGCTTGCCGCCGACGCGCACGTCGGTGCGCCAGACCTGCGCGCCGCTCTGGGCGTCGTGCGCCGAGACCCCGGATTCCCCGTCCATGGTGAAGATCCGCCCGCCCGCCGCGATCGGCGGCGCGGTGACGAAATAGCCCTTGCCGGAGCCGCGGCCGATGCTGCGCTTCCAGGCGATCTCCAGGTTCGGCGCGGCGTCGACGTTCTCGATGGACTGCTCCGGCGTACCGCCGGGCAGCGGCCAGTCGGTGACCACGGCCGGCGCCGGCAGGGCGAAGTCGACGCCCTTCAGGGCCTCGGCGACCTCGAGCTTCTGGTCGGCGGGGACGATCGAGATCCGCTCGCCGGCGCTGGCGGTCTCCTTCGGCCTTTCCTTGCCGTGGAAAGGGTTCAGGCGACCCAGGGTCGAGCAGCCGCTCGCCCCCAGGGCGGCGACCATGAGGACAGTCAGAAGGCGAATGCGGCGCGACGTCATTGAGGACCCGGGGCTTGGGGTTGCGCCAGTTCGGTCGGCGCAAGGGCGGTGGGCGGAAGGGCGGCGGCGGCGTGGGCGGTCGAAGCGACCGCCTTGGCCGAGCCGGAGTCGATCAGGCCGATGGCGGCCTTGGCGCGGGCCCGGGCGCCTTCGGGGGCGTCCAGCATGCCGGAGATGATCACGAAGTCGCCGCGGGCGCCGGCCAGGTCGCCGGCCATCAGCTTGGCGAAGGCGAGCGCTTCGCGGGCTTCGACGCGGTAGGGCCGGCCGTCCTGCATCAAGGGCGTCAACCGCGCCTCCACGTCCTTCCGCGGCGCGGTGTCGAGCAGGGCGAAGGCGGATTTGAGGCGTGCGGCGTCGCCGATCATCGGGTCGGGCGCAGCCTCGGCGGCCTGGTCGAAAAACTGCACCGCGGCGGCGGTCTTGTGCTGCGACAGCTGCAGTCCGCCCAGCTGCATCAGCGCCAGCGACTTGTATCCCTTGGCGCGGGTCTGGCTCACCTCGGTGAACTGCTTGGCGGCCACGTCGGCGCGGCCCTGCTGCAGGGCGTCGAGCCCCACCTGGTACTCCGTCGAGGCCTTGGCGATCGCCTGGTCCTGATAGTGCGACCAGCCCCACCAGGCGAGCGCCGCGATCAGGGCGGCCGCCGCCAGGCCCAAGACCCAGGGCAGGATCTTGAAGGCAAACGTCCGGTAGCGGTCGGAGCGAAGCTGCTCCTCGACCTCTTCAAACAGATCGGACACGAACGGGGACTCCGGACTCGGATGCGCGGCGGCGCGCAGAGGCCGGGAACCTATAGCGCGATGTTCGCCGCCGCAACGCTAGGAAATCGACGGCGCGAAACTCGCCGGCGCCCATCGGTTCGCAAGCGGTTGGCAAGTGGGGGAGAGCGGTTAGCCGGCCTTGGCGAAATAAATCTCGGCGGGTCCGGGGAAGCGGCGGGCGCGGACGTCCTCGGCGTAGCCGGCCGCCGCACGGCTGATCTCGCCTTTCAGGTCGGCGTAACGGCGGACGAACTTCGGCGTCCACTCGAACAGGCCCAGCATGTCATCGGTGACCAGCACCTGGCCGTCGCAGCCGGCGGAGGCGCCGATGCCGATGGTCGGCGCCGAGATCGCCTCGGTGATCTCGCGGGCCAACCCCTCGGCGACTCCCTCGACGACGACGGCGAAGGCGCCGGCTTCGGCGTTGGCGCGGGCGTCCTCCAGGATGCGCCGCCGCTCCTCGCCGGCCTTGCCCTTGGCCTTGAAGCCGCCTTCGACGAGCACCGACTGCGGTCGCAGGCCGACGTGGCCCATCACCGGGATGCCGCGCTTGACCATATATTCGATCGTTCCGGCGATCAGCTCGCCCGCCTCGACCTTCACGGCCTGGGCGCCCGTCTCCTTCATGATGCGGGCGGCGTTGGCGTAGGCGACCTCCGGCGAGGCCTCATAGGAGCCGAACGGCATGTCGACGACGACCATGGCCGTCTTCGATCCGCGCATCACCGCCTGCCCGTGCAGGATCATCATCTCAAGCGTCACGCCTACGGTGTTGGGCAGGCCGTGCACCACCATGCCGACGCTGTCGCCGACCAGCAGCAGGTCGCAATGCTCGTCGAGGATTTCGGCCATCGGCGCAGTGTAGGCCGTAAGGCAAACGATCGGCGTCTTGCCCTTGCGCGCGGCGATGTCCGGGGCCGCCGCGCGGCGGACCTGTTCCTGGCGGTGCGATGACACGTCTCAGATCTCCTCGATCACCCGCGTGAGTACGAAGCCAATCATGACGATGGCCACGGCGACGGCGATCCATACCACGACGCCGCCGCTGGGCAGCGTGGATATCCATTCGGCCGGCGCGGTGTGCGTCAGCCCGGTGGAGAGGGTCCGCGCCGAACTCCCGGCGGCCTCCATCCGGTGAAAGAGCCCGGATAGCAGCAACTGGCTGGCCCCGATCAGGCCGCCGGCGACGCCCGCCGCGCCGATCAGCCAGCGGCGCGCCGTCCAGCCGCGGTCGAGCCGCCGGGCGACCCGCTCGGCGAACGCCTCGTCGTCGGCCAGGGCCGGGGCTTCGCCGAACAGCCGCTCCAGCCGCCGTTCGAAATCGAGCTCAGCCATCACCGGGGCTCCCTTCCGCGACCGGACGGCCGTCGGACGCCAGTCGAGCCCGGAGCTTGTCCAGCCCGCGCTTGACGTGGGATTTGACGGTCCCAAGCGGCAGGTTCAAGGCCTCGGCGGTATCGCCGTGCGACAGGCCGGCGCCGAAGCAGAGTGAGACGCAAAGACGTTCTGCGGCGCTCAGCGCCTTCAGCCCCTCGTCCAGGTCGATGCGCCCTTCGACTTCAGCTCGTCCGGCCTCTAGCGGAGGCGCCTCGATCATGCCGGCCAACCGCCGTTCGCGCTGCAGCCGCCGGAGATAGAGCCGGGCGGCGATGCGCTTCACCCAGCCGGCGAAGGTCCCGTCCCCACGGAATTCTGCGATCCGTTCGAAGGCGGCGAGGAAGGCGTCCTGGGCCAGATCGTCGGCTTCCGCAGCGCGCGCGCCCATCCGTCGCAAGAGTCCGCGCACGGCCGGGGCGTGGCGGCGCACCAGTTCGCCGAAGGCCGCACGTTCCCCGGTCACGGCCTGAGCGCACAGCTCAAGGTCGTGCATCTGGGCGAAGCGCAGCTTTCTCCCGCTGGCCATGAACGACAGCCCCCCGCGCGGCGGCTACGAGCGGTCCTTGGCCAGCAGACCGAAGGCGATCAGCGCCAGGCCGATGCATCCGGGGATCGCGGCGACCCCAATCATCGGATAGGTGGCGTCCGGCTCGCCCTGGCCGACCGCCAGGGCCATCCCCACCAGCCCCAGCGCCACCGCGACGAAGATCACGCCCCGCCGCAGGTCGCCCTTCGGCGACGGCGGCGGCCTGACGCTGGCGGTCAGCAGGTCTATGGCCTCGCGCGGCAGCGGTTGCCCGTTCTCGATCGCCGCCCTCAGGGTGTCGGCCATCTTCTGCCGTTCGAGACTCTTGAGATAGCGCGGCCCCACCACGACCACCGCGATCATCGCGAAAAACGCGATGGGCACCAGAATGCCGATCATCGGCTCTTCCTCTTTATCGTTTAGCGACGGTTGCGTCGTTTCTGCAGGAAAGGAGGCGGCCGGCGCGAGCTATGGATGCAAACTCGGCCATGAAATCTTCGTCATGAAAGTCCGCCGCAGCCAGTTCAGCCGAACTGCTGCGCATAGTCCGCTGGCTTGAAGGCCACGATCAGCTTGCCGTCGACCTCCAGCACCGGGCGCTTGATCATCGAGGGCTGGGCCAGCATCAGCTCGATCGCCTTGGCCGCATCGATCCCGGCGCGGTCGGCCTCCGGCAGCTTGCGGAAGGTCGTGCCGGCGCGGTTCAGCAGCACCTCCCAGCCCAGCTTGGCGACCCAGGCTTCCAGCCTTTCGCGCGCAATCCCCTGCTTCTTGTAGTCGTGGAAATCGTAGGCGACGCCATGGTCGTCCAGCCAGGTCCAGGCCTTTTTCATGGTGTCGCAGTTGCGGATGCCGAAAAGCGTCGTCGTCACGGCCGAGCCTCGTCGTTCTGGAAACAGCGGTCTGATCTCGCCCGATTCGTCGAAGCCCGTGGGCGCGACGATCTGGACCCGGAACGGCGGCTCCGGCAAACTGAGCGTCGACGACCGCGCGCGGACCGTCTGACACCATGCGCCAAGGAGATCCTGATGGACCAGGAAACGTGCCCGTTCGACTTCAACTTCGATCCGGCGAGCTTCAAGGTGGGCGACACGGTCAGCTATCGCGTGCCCAGTCAGTTCCAGGACTTTCCGTTCGTGGGCACCCTGCTCGAGGTGCACGAAGATTATGTCGTCCTCGCCTCGGATCCCAAGGATCCGAAGGACCGCATGCGCGCCACCCGGGAGAGCCGGCCGATCGTCGCCGCCGACCAGCTCGCCTGACCCGCCGCGGGCCCACGTCCCTCTCCATGGGTTGACCTGAACCAGGAACGGCCTACGTCAGCCGTAGTCCGCGACCTGTTGTCCTTTTTCGATCCGAGATCGCACCATGCCCGCCTATCGCTCCCGCACCTCCACGCACGGCCGCAACATGGCCGGCGCCCGCGGCCTCTGGCGCGCGACGGGGATGAAGGACGGTGACTTCGGCAAGCCGATCATCGCGGTGGTGAACTCCTTCACCCAGTTCGTGCCGGGGCATGTCCACCTGAAGGATCTCGGTCAGCTCGTTGCACGTGAGATCGAGCGCGCCGGCGGGGTGGCCAAGGAGTTCAACACCATCGCCGTCGACGACGGCATCGCCATGGGCCACGACGGCATGCTCTACAGCCTGCCGTCGCGCGACCTGATCGCCGACAGCGTCGAGTACATGTGCAATGCGCACACCGCCGACGCGATGGTCTGCATCTCCAATTGCGACAAGATCACGCCCGGCATGCTGATGGCGGCGCTGCGCCTCAACATCCCGGCGGTGTTCGTCTCCGGCGGGCCGATGGAGGCCGGCAAGGTCGTGCTGCGCGGCAAGGAAGTCGCCCTCGACCTCGTCGACGCCATGGTCGCCGCCGCCGACGACAGCATGACCGACGCCGAGGTCGAGAGCATCGAGCGGGCCGCCTGCCCGACCTGCGGCTCCTGCTCGGGCATGTTCACCGCCAATTCGATGAACTGCCTGACCGAAGCGCTCGGCCTGTCGCTGCCCGGCAACGGCTCGGTGCTGGCGACCCACGCCGACCGCGAGCGGCTGTTCCTGGAGGCCGGCCACCTGATCGTCGACATCACCCGGCGGTACTACGAACAGGAAGACGACAGCGTGCTGCCGCGCTCGGTCGCCAACTTCAAGGCGTTCGAGAACGCCATGAGCCTCGACATCGCCATGGGCGGCTCGACCAATACCGTCCTGCACCTGCTGGCGGCGGCCCATGAGGCGGGCGTCGACTTCACCATGGAGGACATCGACCGCCTCTCTCGCAAGGTTCCCTGCCTCTCCAAGGTCGCCCCGGCCAAGTCCGACGTGCACATGGAGGACGTCCACCGCGCCGGCGGCATCATGGCCCTGCTGGGCGAGCTCGAGCGCGGCGGCCTGATCCACACCGACACCCCCACGGTGCATAGCCCGACGCTGGGCGACGCCCTGGAGCGATGGGACGTGCGCCGCAGCGCCAGCGAGACCGTGCAGACCTTCTACCGCGCCGCCCCCGGCGGCGTGCCGACCCAGACCGCCTTCAGCCAGAACCGCCGTTGGCGGGAACTCGACGTGGACCGGGAGGCCGGCGTCATCCGCGACGTCGGGCACGCCTTCTCCAAGGATGGCGGCCTGGCGGTGCTGAAGGGCAACCTGGCCCTCGACGGCTGCATCGTGAAGACGGCCGGCGTCGACGAGAGCATCCTGAAGTTCTCCGGCCCGGCGCGGGTGTTCGAGAGCCAGGACGCGGCGGTCAGCGCCATCCTGACCGGCAAGATCCAGGCCGGCGACGTCCTGGTGATCCGCTACGAAGGCCCGCGCGGCGGGCCGGGCATGCAGGAGATGCTCTATCCGACCAGCTATCTGAAATCGAAGGGCCTCGGGAAGGCCTGCGCCCTGCTCACCGACGGTCGCTTTTCCGGTGGAACCTCGGGGCTCTCCATCGGCCATGTCTCGCCGGAAGCGGCCGAGGGCGGCCTGATCGGCCTGGTCGAAGAGGGCGATCTGGTGGAAATCGACATCCCCGCGCGCACCATCCAGCTGGCCGTCAGCGACGCCGTGCTGACCGAACGCCGGGCGGCGATGGAGGCCAGGGGCGCCGAGGGCTGGAAGCCCGGCAAGCGCGAGCGCAAGGTCTCGGCGGCGCTGCGCGCCTATGCCGCCTTCACGACCAGCGCCGCGCGCGGCGCCGTCCGCGACGTCGATCAGCCGCTGCGGCGGTAGCCACGAGAGCGGCGTACTCGGTCGGAGCGTCGCTTCAGGTCGCAAATGTTCGGGACGGCCGCCCGTCGTCCCGACAAAGCTGTGGCATGAGCGACAGGTTGTTCGCGACGGGCCGTGTGGGCAAGCGCCTCAGGCCGGGATCGCCGGCGTCATGTCCTGCATCGCCAGGCGGAGCAGCTCGGCCATCGCGGCGTGGGCGCGCTCGGCGTCCTTGGCCCGGATCGCTTCGTAGACGGCGACGTGGTCCGGCAGGGGATCGCGCGGCAGGGCGCGCGTGCGTTGCTTGAAGGTCGTCGTCCAGCTCACCGCCGCGCCGACGGAACTCGCCAGCGAGGCCAGGGCTTCGTTGCGCGCGGCGACCAGCACGGCCTTGTGGAACTTCTGGTCGGCGGCGCGACCCTCGGGCGTGGCCAGCCCATGGCGGCGCATCGCCTCCAAGGCGTCGCCCAGCTCCTCCAGTTCCGCCTCGGAGCGCCGCGCGGCGGCGAAGGCCGAGGCGGCCGGTTCGATCACCCCGCGCAGTTCGAACAGATCGCGGATGAAACTTTCTTGCGGCTCGCCGGCGAAGGTCCAGGCCAGCACGTCGGGATCGAGCATGTTCCAGCGGCTGCGCGGCGTCACCCGGGTTCCCGTCTTCGGGCGGCTCTCCAGCAGGCCCTTGGCCGTGAGGATCCGCACCGCCTCGCGATAGGCGGTCCGCGACACCTTGAGATGCTCGGCCTGTTCGATCTCTCCGTCGAAAGTTTCGCCAGGCTTGTGGCGGCCGGCGCAGATGGCGGTGCCAAGATCGCGGGCGATCGTTTGGTGGATGCGGAGCGCCGGCTTTTCGTCGCTCGATCGCTTGTCCAAAGACGCTTCCTCCCGAATGCCGGCTCAGCTCCGACAGGTCGCCCCGGCCGGATCGGTGGACAGTAGCAATTTAACGGGCCGGCCGCGCCTTTTCCCGCCTGCGAGTTCGCCCCGGCGATGCCGGCTGCCGACCGTCAGTCCTCGAACGGTTCGGTCGACCGCACCCGGCCGCAGAGAAAGGCGTCGGCCACCAGGCGCAAGGGAGCCAGATCAACGTCGCTGCGGCCGCTGCGCACAAGTTCGACGAAGTGCCGATACATCGCTGGATATTCGCCTTCCGAAGGGGTTGGCTGGGCGGCCCCGTCGATGGCGAGCTTGCCGCCACCTTCGGCCAGCAGCATTTGCCCACTGTCGGTCTCGATCGCGATGTCCCAGCTCTGCGGGCCGGTCTGCCGGAAGTCGAATTCCGCCTCGATCGGGGCGCCGGTCGCGGTCCGCAGCGCCAGGCGGGCGGCGATCGGCGCGGCGCAGTTCGACGGCGTCTCCAGGTCTGCACCGGCGACCAGCACCGGTTCGCGCACGATCTCAGTGAGGATCGAAAGGGCGTTGATGCCGGGGTCGAAGACGCCGAAACCGCCGGCCTGCCAGATCCAGGTCTGGCCGGGGTGCCAATGGCGGACGTCCTCCTTCCAGGTGATGGTCGCCTTGCGCAGGGTACGGGCCTCCAGCCAGGCGCGAGCCGCAGCGACGGCGGGCGCGTGGCGCGAGTGCCAGCTGGCGAACAGCGTCACGCCCTGGGCCCGGGCTTGGCCGATCAGCGCCTCCACCTCCGAGACGGTCGCTCCGGGCGGCTTTTCCAGGAAGACGTGCTTGCCGGCCGCCAGCGCCGCCCGCGCCGCCTCGTAGCGGGCCTGCGGCGGCTGGCACATGGCGATGGCGTCGAGGCCGGGCTCGGCGGCCAGCATGGCCTCGATGTCGGGATAGTTGGCGACGCCCGGCGCCTGCGAATGCCGGCTGGCGACGGCGACCAGCTCGGCGCCTTCGGTTCGGGCGATCGCCGGCAGGTGCTGGTCGCGGGCGATCTTGCCAAAGCCGACCAGTCCGATCCTGAGTGCTGCGGTCATAGGCGGCGGACCTTGCTCATCGGCGCGGCGACGGCCCGCGCCAGGGGATTGCGCACCGGCAGGGCGAACGGCTCGGCCGCGATCTCGAAGACGTCGCCCTCCTGCGTTCGTATTCCGTCCGAGAAGGAGAGCGTGGCGGCGCCGAAGAAATGCACGTGGACATCCCCCGGGCGTCGGAAGCCCGCATACTTGAAATGGTGGTGTTCGAGGTTGTCGAGCGAGTGGGACATGTTCGCTTCGCCGGAGAGGAAGGGCCTCTCCCAAACGACTTCGCCGTGGCGCAGGATCCGGCTCACGCCGCGCACCTCGGTCGGCAGATCGCCCAGCAGAAGCTCGGGCCCGAGGGCTGCGGCGCGCAGCTTGGAATGGGCCAGCCAGAGGTAGTTGCCGCGCTCGGTCACATGGTCGGAAAACTCATTGCCGAGGGTGAAGCCCAGCCGCACGGGTCGGCCCTCTTCGTCGATCAGATAGACGCCGGCGATCTCCGGCTCCTCACTGCCGTCCTCGGCGAAGCTCGGCATCACCAGCGGCTCGCCCGGCGCGATCAGAATCTGGCCGTCGCCCTTGTAGAACCACTCCGGCTGCACCCCGGGGTCACCGGTCGGCGGCTTGCCGCCTTCGACGCCCATCAGGAACATCTTCATGGAGTCGGTGAGGGTCTCCTTCGCCGCCTGGGCGGCGCGGTGCATCTTGTCGCGCCCCTCGGCCGAGCCGAGGTGGGTCAGGCCGGTGCCGCTGACCAGCAGGTGAGCGGGGTCGGCGTGGTCGATCGGCGCCAGCAGCCGCACGCCGGCCAGGTCGACCGGCTGGCCCGCGAGCTGCCCGGCCAGCGTCGCGAGCGAGGTGTCGGCGGCGACGGCCTGCTGGGCGAGGTCCAGCGTGCTCTTCACGCCGCCCAGCCGGCGAGCGGTTCCGTCCTCGGCCAGGGCGGCGACCCCGCGGACGTCGGCCTCGGCGAACTGAACCAGGGAGCGGATCATCGCGCCGCCTCCACGGTTCCGTCGACGCGACGGGCGAGCTTCCACGGGTTGGCCGCCTGCAGCGCCGGCGGCAGCAGCAGGTCCGGCAGATCCTGGTAGCAGACCGGCCGCAGGAACCGCATCATCGCCAGCGAGCCCACCGAGGTGCTGCGCCCATCCGACGTCGCCGGGAACGGACCGCCATGGACCATGGCGTAGGTCACTTCGACGCCGGTCGGCCAGCCGTTGGCCAGCACCCGGCCGGCCCTGCGCTGCAGCCCGGGCAGCAGGCGCGCGGCGGCGGCGGCGTCGGCGGGGTCTAGCTGGAGAGTCGCGGTGAGCTGGCCTTCGAGGCCTTCGATCACCTCGGCCATCTGGTCGAGGTCGCGGCAGCGGACGATCACCGACGACGAGCCGAACACCTCGTGCGACAGCGCCCGGTCGGCCAGGAAGTCCGCCGCCTCGGTCGCGAACAGCGCCCCGCAGGCCTGGTTCACCCCCTCGCCTACCCGGCCACGGGCCAGCGGGGCGACCGCCGGATGGCTGGCCAGGGCCTCGACGCCGCGTTCGAAGCTGGCGTGGATGCCTGGCGTCAGCATCACCGCCGGCGGGCTGTCGGCCAGCGCTGCGACGGCCGCGGCGACGAAGCGGTCGAGGTCCGGGCCGGCGAGCGCGATGACCAGGCCGGGGTTGGTGCAGAACTGGCCGGCGCCCAGGGTCAGCGACTGGACGAAGGCCCGGCCCAGCGCCTCGCCGCGGGCGGCCAGCGCCGCCGGCAGCAGAACCACCGGGTTGATGCTGCTCATCTCCGCATAGACCGGGATCGGCTCGGCCCGCTGCTGAGCGATGTGCACCAGGGCCAGGCCGCCCGTGCGCGAGCCGGTAAAGCCGACCGCCTTGACCCGCGGATCGGCGACCAGGGCGGCCCCCAGCGCATTGGTGGTCCCGGGCAGGTAGGAGAAGACGCCCTCGGCCAGGCCGCAGGCGGCGACCGCCGCCTGTACGGCGCGCGCCACCAGTTCGCCCGTGCCCGGATGCGCCGGGTGGCCCTTGACGATCACCGGGCAGCCGGCCGCGAAGGCCGAGGCGGTGTCGCCGCCGGCGACGGAGAAGGCCAGCGGGAAGTTGGAGGCGCCGAACACCGCCACCGGTCCCAGCGCCAGGTTCATCCGCCGCAGGTCGGCGCGCGGCGGGGTCCGCTCCGGCAGGGCCGGATCGAGGGTCGCCTCCAGCCAGTCGCCCTGGCGCACCACCTCGGCGAACAGCCGCAGCTGTCCGGTGGTCCGCCCCCGCTCCCCTTCCAGGCGCGCGCGCGGCAGACCGGTCTCGGTCATGGCGGTGACGATCAGCTCGTCGCCGATCGCCAGGATGTTCTCCGCCACCGTCTCCAGGAAGCGGGCGCGGGCCGCCGGCTCGAGCGTCGAGAAGCTTGCAAACGCCGCCGCGGCCAGGGCGCAGGCGGCGTCCACCTCCGCCCCGCCGGCCTCGGAGAAGCTGGTCGGCAGCTGGGCGCCGCTCGCGGGATCCACCGCGAAAAAGCCGGCGTCGCTCTTTCGTGCGCCGGAGCCGATCAGCATCGAACCATCGATCATCTGGGTCTCCTTGGCTCTGCTAGTGGTTGTCGCGCGGCAGGCCGCGGGTCTGGGCGATGCGCTGGAACTGCTCGGCGCCTTCGAGGATGGCGCCGGTCTGCATCTGGCCGACCAGCGCCCGCTGGATCTGCTGCCAGGGGGTCTGCGAGGCGGGATAGGCATAGCCACCTGCCTGCTCCAGCGCCGCGCGACGTTCGGCGAGCTCGGTCTCCGCAAGCAGCACGTCGGCGGTCCCGCGCCGAAGGTCGATCCGCACCCGGTCGCCGCTGCGCAGCAGGGCCAGCCCGCCGCCGGCCGCCGCCTCCGGCGAGGCGTTGAGGATCGAGGGCGAGCCGGAGGTGCCGGACTGCCGGCCGTCGCCGAGGCACGGCAGGGCGTGGACGCCGTCGAGCAGCAGCTGCGCCGGCGCGCGCATGTTCACCACCTCCGCGGCGCCCGGATAGCCGATCGGGCCCGCGCCGCGCATCACCAGGATGGTCTCGGCGGTGATCCCGGTCGCCGGATCGTCGATCCGGGCGTGATAGTCTTCCGGGCCGTCGAAGACGACGACCGGCCCCTCGAAGGCCTCAGGGTCGGCAGGGTTGCTGAGGTAGCGCTTGCGGAACTCCTCGGAAATCACGCTGGTCTTCATGATCGCGGCGTCGAAGAGGTTGCCGGAGAAGACCAGGAAGCCCGCGTCCTCGCGCAACGGCTGCTCGAAGGGTCGGATCACCTTCTCGTCCTCGATCGCGGCATGGCGGCAGTTGTCGCCCAGGGTCCGGCCGTTCGCGGTCATCACGGCTTCGTGGATCAATCCCCTGGACATCAGCTGGTTCACCACCGCCGGGACGCCGCCGGCGCGATAGTAGTCCTCGCCCAGGTACTCGCCGGCCGGCTGCAGATTGACCAGCAGCGGCACCTTGTGGCCGACCGCCTGCCAGTCGCGGATGTCGAGCTCGACGCCGAGGTGGCGGGCGATGGCGGCCAGGTGGATCGGCGCATTGGTGGAACCGCCGATCGCCGAATTCACGACGATGGCGTTCAGGAAGGCCTCACGGGTCATGATGTCGGAGGGCTTCAAGTCCTCCCGCACCATGTCCACGACGCGCTTGCCGGTGTGGTAGGCGACCTCCTGGCGGTCGCGGTAGGGTGCGGGGATCGCCGCCGAGCCCGGCAGCGACATGCCGAGCGCCTCCGCCAGGCTGTTCATGGTGCTCGCCGTGCCCATGGTGTTGCAGTAGCCGGTCGAGGGCGCCGAGGAGGCCACCAGCTTGACGAAGCCGTCCTGGTCGATCTCGCCTGCGGCCAGCATCTCGCGGGCCTTCCAGACGATGGAGCCGGAGCCGGTGCGCTCACCCTTGTGCCAGCCGTTCAGCATCGGCCCGACCGACAGCGCGATGGCCGGGATGTTCACCGTCGCCGCCGCCATCAGGCAGGCCGGCGTGGTCTTGTCGCAGCCGATCGTCAGGACCACCCCGTCCAAGGGGTAGCCGTAAAGCACCTCGACAAGACCCAGATAGGCAAGGTTCCGATCCAGCCCCGCGGTCGGCCGCTTGCCGGTCTCCTGGATCGGGTGGACGGGGAATTCGATGGCGACGCCCCCCGCCTCACGAATGCCTTCACGCACCCGCTCGGCCAGCACCAGGTGGTGGCGGTTGCAGGGGCTGAGATCGGAACCGGTCTGCGCAATGCCGATGATCGGCCGGCCGCTGCGCAGCTCTTCCAGGCTGATCCCGAAGTTCAGGTAACGCTCGAGGTAGAGCGCAGTCATGTCGATGTTGGCGGGATTATCGAACCAGGCGGCCGAGCGGAGCTTGCGCGGCTTGGCGGAACAATCGGACATGAGGTGGGGTCTTCCTGGGGAGGTCGCGGGCCCGCCGTTGACGACCCTGCCCAGGGGATATACTCAGACAAAAACGAGATCAATACCGACCGGAGGACCCGTGGCCGGCCCTATCCTGACAACCTCCAAGGCGGCGGCGACGCCGAGCGGAGCCTCGACGGCCGCCTACCGGCCGGCGCTGACCCTGCTGGCCAGTCTCTTCTTCATGTGGGGCTTCATCACGGTCATCAACAACACGCTGCTGCCGCATCTGCGCAGCGTGTTCGAGCTCAACTACACGCAGACGACGTTGATCGAATCGACCTGGTTCGTCGGCTATCTCATCGCCTCGCTCCCGGCGGCCAAATTGATCGAGCGGATCGGCTATCAGAAAGCGTTGGTCATCGGGCTGGCGGTGATGACGGCGGGCTCGCTCGGCATGATCCTGGCGGCGTCACTGCCGTCTTACGGCGTGACCCTGGCGTCGCTTTTCACCGTGTCCTGCGGGATCGCGCTGCTGCAGGTTGCGGCCAACCCCTACGTCGCGGTGATCGGCCCGCCGGAATCGGCCGAGTCGCGCCTCACCCTGGTGCAGGCGTTCAACACGACGGGCGACATGCTGGCGATCGTCTTCGGCCGCTATCTCATCCTCGGCCGCACCACCGGCGGCACGTCGGCGGAGGGCGCCCATCTCAGCTATGCGCAGCGCATGGCCGACGCGCAGGCGACCAAGCTGCCATACCTGATCGTCGCCATCGTGTTGGCGGCGCTGACCATCGTCATAGCTCGCGCGAAACTGCCCGCGCTGGGCGCTGCCGCGCGCCGCGCCAATGCCGAGGAGCGCCGCCATTTGTCGCTGTGGCGGCATCGCAACCTGGTGTTCGGCTGCGGCGCGATCTTCCTCTACGTGCTGGCCGAGATCGGCGTCGGCAACCTGTTCATCAACTTCGCGTCTCAGCCGAGCATCGCCAACATCACGCACGAGCAGGCGGCCTTCTACCTCACCTTCGTTTGGGGCGGGATGATGGTCGGCCGCTTCGCCGGCGCCTTCATCATGCGCCGGTTCGCACCCGAGAAAGTGCTCGCGGCGTTCGCGCTCGGGGCGCTCGTCTCGGCCCTGGTCGCGACCTTCGTGCATGGGCCGGGCGCGATGTACGGATTGATCGCGGTCGGCCTGTTCCACTCGATCATGTTCCCGACGATCTTTGCGCTGGCGATCCGCGGGCTCGGCCCGCTGACCGAGGAGGGCTCGGGGCTGCTGATCATGTCGATCGCCGGCGGCGCACTGGTGTTCATCCAGGGCAGTGTCGCGGACCGCTACGGCATCCAATGGGCGTTCATCGTCACTGTTTTGTGCGAGCTGTACGTGCTGTTCTACGCGCTGGTGGGCAGCAAGCCGACCGGGCCGGAGGTGCTTCCCGCGCCGCAGCTGGCGGAGTGAGCGATACCGCCCGGCTGGTCCTGCGCCCGTTCCGCAAGGGGCTCGAGCCTAGCCCTTCAGCACCAGCGGGATCCCGGCGAACATCACCGTCACCTGGTCGCAGCGCTCGGCGGCGCGGCGGTTGAGGCGGCCGGCTTCGTCGCGAAACCGGCGGGCGAGCGCATTCTCCGGCACGATGCTCATGCCGACCTCGTTGGCGACGAACACGATCTCGCCGCGCGAGTCGGTTGCGGCCTGCAGCAGCGCCTCGGTCGCGGCGTCGATGTCGCGCTCGACGAACATCAGGTTGCTGAGCCACAGGGTCAGGCAGTCCACCACCGCACAGTCGGCGGGCGTCAGCGCAGCGATCGCCGAGGCCGGGTCCAGCGGCGTCTCCACGGTGCGCCAGGCCGGACCGCGTTCGGCGCGATGGCGGGCGATTCGTTCGCCCATCTCGTCGTCCAGGGCTTGCGCCGTGGCGATCATCACCGGCGAGCCGCCGCGCAACCGCGCCTCCGTCTCGGCCAGCGCCTGGGCGTGAGCGCTCTTGCCGGACCGCGCCCCGCCGATGATCAACCGAAGTCCCACGGGCTCCTCCTGGTTTGACGCCTCGCACCAGCGCGACTATAGCGCGTTCCACGCAACGGGTTCCCGCAAGGGATCAAAAGGGAACCGGGTGAAACGCCCGGGCTGTCCCCGCAACTGTGAGCGGCGAGCGCGATTCCACGCGCCACTGGGCCGAAAGGCCTGGGAAGGCGGGATCGGGCGTTTGAGCCGTGAGCCAGGAGACCTGCCTGTCGCGGTCGTCATTCGGCGAGGTCGGGGATGGCCTTGGCGGACGGGTGAAACCCCGGTTGGGCGACGTCTTGTCCGGCCGCGCGTGCGCGGGACGGGCGCGTCGCGCCCGGCCCTCGTTCGGCGGCCTTATCCTGGGGGCTGCCTTGAAGTCTGAGCTATTCGTTTCCACCGCCGTCTGTCTCCTCGCGCTCGTCGCGCCCGCCGTGGCGTTCGCCGAGGCTGAGATTCCAGCTGCCGACGAGATCGTCGTCGTGGCCGACCGGTCGCCGGAGCGCGCCGACCGCATCGGCCAGCAGATCACCGTCCTGACGGCGCAAGACCTCCAGGCGCAGCAGACGCCGGTGCTCAGCGACATCCTCGCCCGCACCCCCGGCGTCAGCTTCTCGCGCAACGGCGGCGTTGGCGCCCCGACCCAGGTCTATATCCGCGGCGCCGAGTCCGGTCAGACCGTGATCCTGATCGACGGGGTCAAGCTGAACGACCCCTCCTCCACCGACACCGGCTTCAACTTCGGCAACCTGCTGGTCGGCGATGTCGAGCGGGTGGAGATCCTCCGCGGTCCGCAGTCGGTGCTGTGGGGGAGCCAGGCGATCGGCGGGGTGGTCAACCTGCTTACCGCCCAGCCCACGGCGCGCTTTGAGAGCGACGTCACCGCCGAGGGCGGCTCGAACAACTGGGGCTACGGCCGCGTCGGGGTCGGCGGCAAGTCGGAACGGGTCAGCTGGCGCGCGACCGCGGCCTACCTGACGACGACCGGCGTCTCGGCCTTCGACCGGGCCAAGGGCGGCCAGGAGTCCGACGGAGAGCGACACGTGGGCGCCAGCGCCAAGGCTGAGGTCAAGATTACCGACCAGCTCTCGCTCGACCTCCGGACGGTCTATTCCCGCGGCCGCAACGACTTCGACGGCTTTCCGCCGCCCAACTACGTGTTCAGCGACACCCGCGAATATGGCGTGAACGAGGACCTGGTCGGCTACGCCGGCCTCAATCTCGCCCTGCTGGATGGCCGTTTCACCAACCGAGTCGCGGTGGCCTACACCCGCACCGATCGCCAGCTGTTCAATCCGGACCAAGCCGTGACCGACGTCACCTTCCGGGCGACGGGCAGCAACCAGCGCTTCGAATACCAGGGCGCCTTCGCCATCACGCCGGCCTGGAAGGCGGTCTTCGGAGCTGAGACCGAGCGTTCGACCATGCGCAGCGCCTCGCCGTCGGATTTCGATCCAAACCCGGCCGCGATCCACCGCAACGCCGACATCGACGGCATCTACGCCCAACTGCGCGGCGAGGTCGCGCCCGGCCTGACCGTGAGCGGCGGCGTCCGCCACGACCACCACGGGGATTTCGGCGACCACACCGTGGGCCAGGCCTCCGCGGCCTGGCGGGTCAACGACGGCAAGACCGTGCTGCGGGCAAGCTGGGGCCAGGGCTTCAAGGCGCCCAGCCTCTACCAGCTGGGCAGCGAGTACGGGAACCCGAACCTCGCGCCGGAGAGCTCCCACAGCTGGGACGCCGGCGTCGAGCATCGGCTGTTCGACGATCGCGTGGTGCTGACAGCCGCCTATTTCGACCGCCGCACCCGCAACCAGATCGATTTCTTCTCCTGCCCGTTCGTCACCGCCGACCCCCGCTGCATCGGCGCCGGCGGCCTGCCGCGTTTCGGCTACTATGTGAACACCGCCCGCACCAAGGCGCATGGCGTGGAGCTCTCCGCGCAGGCCGACGTGACCGAGGCGCTGACGCTGAGCGCCAACTACACCTGGACCGATGCCCGCAACGAAACCCCGGGCGCCAATCTCGGCAAGCATCTGCAGCGCCGTCCGCCGCGCGAGGGGAACGCCGAGGCGACCTACCGGTGGCCGACGAAGCTCTCGACGGCCGTCGCCGTCCACTACGCCGGCGACCGCTACGACGACGTGTCGAACCGCAATCGCCTGAAGGGCTACGTCCTCTGGGACCTGCGGGCCTCCTATCCAGTCACGGAGACGCTGGAGGTCTATGCGCGGGTCGAGAACCTGTTCGACAAGTCCTACGAGACCATCCGCAACTACGGGGAGCTTGGCCGCGCCGCCTACGCCGGCGTGAAGGCGAAGTTCTGATGGCCAGGGCCGCCGAGCTGGACGCGTTCAGCCGGCACGGCGGCCGGCTGGCGGCGGCGCATGCCGCTTTTCCGGCGGCGCCTCGGCCCTGGCTCGACCTGTCGACCGGAATCAACCCGCGGCCCTACCCGGCGCCGCGGGCGAGCCAGGCCGCGCGGGCCCGCCTCCCCGACCCCGAGGCGCTGGCCGCCCTCGAGGCCGCCGCCGCCCAGGCGTTCGGCGCACCGCCCTCGCGGGTCGCCGCCGTACCGGGCAGCGAGGCGGCGATCCGGCTGCTGCCGGGCCTGCTGGGCGTGCGCAGCGTCGCCATCGCCGCGGACACCTATGGCGGGCATGCCGAAGCCTGGCGCGCGACGGGAGCGGAGATCACGGCGTCGCCCCATGCCGCCGAGGCCTGGGTGGTGGTGCGCCCGAACAATCCCGACGGCCGGATCGCCGAGCCTGAGGCGCTGACGGCCTCGGCCGCGCGACGCTGGACCCTCGTCGACGAGGCCTTCGTCGAGACCCGGCCGGAGCTCAGCCTCGCGGGCCAGGCCGGCGGCCGGTTGATCGTCCTGCGCTCGTTCGGCAAGTTCTTTGGCCTCGCCGGCCTGCGCCTCGGCTTCGTCATCGCCGATGAGAGCTTGATCCGCCGCCTGCGCGAGCGGCTCGGCGATTGGCCGGTCTGCGCCGAGGCCATCGCCGCCGGTCGCGCCGCCTATCCGGACGCCGCCTGGGCGGAGCGCACGCGCGATCGCCTCGCCCGCGACGCGGCGCGTCTCGACCGCCTGCTCGGCCGCGCCGGGCTGCAGCCCGCCGGCGGGACTTCGCTGTTCCGGCGGGTCCGCGCCGACGACGCCGGCGCTGTCTTCCTTAGGCTCGCCGCGGCTGGCGTGCTTTGCCGGCCGTTCGCCGGTCTGCAACTGCTGCGTTTCGGCCTTCCCGGCCGCCCTGCAGATTGGGTCCGCCTGGCGGCCGCCCTGTCCGGAGAAGGCTGATGAGCGACGACGTCAACGCCCAGCACGTCGAGGCGATGAAGGCGCTGAAGGCCGAGCGCGAGGCGATGATGGCCACCAAGCGCGAGGGCCAAGGCCTGCTGCTGGTCCACACCGGCGACGGCAAGGGCAAGTCCAGCGCCGCCTTCGGCATGGTCGCCCGCGCGCTCGGCTGGGGCTACCGGGTCGGCGTGGTCCAGTACATCAAGGGCAAGTGGATTACCGGCGAGCGGCAGTTCTTCGCCAAGTTCCCCGATCAGGTGGTCTATCGCGTCATGGGCGAAGGCTTCACCTGGGACACCCAGGATCGCGCCCGCGACATCGCCGCCGCCAGGGTGGCCTGGGACATCTCGCTCGAAATGCTGCACGATCCCGCGCTGCACCTGGTGGTGCTCGACGAGCTGAACATCGCCTTGCGCTACGACTACCTCGACATCGCCGAGGTCATCGCGGGCCTCAAGGGCCGCCCGCCGGAAAAACACGTCTGCGTCACCGGCCGCAACGCCCGGCCGGAGCTGATCGAGGCCGCCGACATGGTCACCGAGATGTCCCTGGTGAAGCATCCGTTCGACCAGGGCTTCAAGGCCCAGCGCGGGATCGATTTCTGATGGAACCCACCCGCCGCGCCGCCGTCGCCGGCGCCGCCGCCCTTGGGCTGGGGGGCGCGGCGCGCGCGCCGGCCCGCCGCATCGTCTCGCTGAACCCCTGCCTCGACGCCATCCTGCTGAGCGTCGCCGATCCGCGCCAGGTCGCCGCCCTCAGCCACTATTCCCACCAGCCGATGACCTCCAGCGTCGGCGCCGCCGGACGCCGCTTCGCGGTCACCTACGAGAGCGCCGAGGAGGTCATCGCCCTCTCGCCGGACCTGGTGCTGGCCAGCCGGCATTCCGCCCTGGCCACCCGCAACGCCCTGGCGCGGCTGGGCGTCGCCGTCGCGCAGTTCGCCACGCCGGACAGCGTCGCCGAAAGCCTGGCCCAGGTGCAGCGGATCGCCGAGCTCGCCGGTCAACCGGGGCGCGGACGCGCCGAGATCGCCCGCATCGAGGCGGCGCTGGCGGCCGCCGAACCGCCGCCGGGCGCGCGGCCGGCGCGGGCCCTGGTCTTCCAGCGCAACGGCTTCTCCTCGGGTCCCGGCACCCTGATGGACGAGATGCTGCGCCGAACCGGGTTCCGCAATGCGGCGGTCGACTACGGCGCCCGGCGCACCACCGACATCGCGCTCGACGCGGTGGTCGCCGATCCGCCCGAGGTGCTGCTGAGCGGCGAGACCCTGCCGGGCGCCCCGACCTGGGGCGAGCGGGTGATGCGCCATCCCGCCCTGCAGCAGCTGCGCGGCCGGATCCGCATCATCAGCTTCCCGCAGCGCCTGATGTATTGCGGCGGACCCAACCTGGTCGAGACCGCCGGGCGGCTGGCCGCGGCGCGCCGGCAGGTCGCGTGAGCGTGTTCGCCCTGCGCCGTCCGTCGCCGGTGCTCCGCGGCGCAGCGCTGGCGGCCGGGCTTGGCCTGCTGATGGCGTTGTCGCTGTGCGCCGGTCGGGTCTGGATCCCGCTCGACGCCCTCGTGGGAGGAGGACACGACCCGCGCTGGATGGTGATCTTCGAGCTGCGGCTGCCGCGCACCCTATTGGCCCTGCTGGTCGGCGCAGCGCTCGGCGCGGCGGGGGCGGCGCTTCAAGGCTACACGCGGAATCTGTTGGCAGATCCGTTCGTTCTGGGGATTTCCTCAACTTCCGGGCTCGGCGCTGTCCTGGTGCTCTATTTCGGCCTGACGGCCGCCTCGCCCTGGCTGCTGCCCGCCGGAGCGATGGCCGGCGCGGTCATCGGCTTGCTGATGCTGCTGGCCCTGGCCGGCTCGAGCTCCAGCGTCGTCACCTTCGTGCTCGCCGGCGTCGTCATCCAGACCATGGCCACCGCCGCCACCACGCTGGCGCTCAACCTCGCCCCGACTCCCTGGGCGGTGGACGAGATCGTCAACTGGCTGATGGGCGCGGTGGCCGACCGCAGCTTCGAAGAGGTCCGGCTCGCCGCCCCCTTCATCGTCGTCGGGATCGGGCTGCTGCTCACCACCCGGCGGGCGCTCGATGCGCTGACGCTCGGCGAGCTGGGCGCGCAGGCGCTGGGCGTGGACCTCGCCGCCGTCCGCCTGCGGCTGGCCGCCGGCGTCGCCCTGACGGTCGGCGCCAGCGTCGCGGTGACCGGCGTGATCGGCTTCGTCGGCCTCATCACGCCGCACCTGCTGCGGCCCTGGTTCGGCAGCCGGCCCGGCGCCCTGATCGTTCCGAGCGCCATCGGCGGGGCGGTGCTGCTGCTCGCCGCCGATATCCTGGTGCGGCTGACCCCGGCGGCGGTGGAGATCCGGCTAGGCGCCGCCATGGCGGTGCTCGGCGGCCCCTTCTTCCTCGCCCTCCTGATCCGCATGCGCAGGCGCGCCACATGATCGAGCCGCTTTCCGCCGAACGCCTTGCGGTCCAGCTCGGCGGCCGCACCCTGTTCGCGGGTCTCGATGCGGCCTTCCAGCCTGGCCGCGTGACCTGCGTCATCGGCCCCAACGGCGCCGGCAAGTCGACGCTGATGGCCTGTCTCGCCGGCTTGCGACGGCCGGATGCGGGGACGGCGCGACTGGGCGACGCGCCCGTCCTGGACATGGGTTCGGCGGCGCGCGCCCGGCGCATCGGCTTCCTGCCGCAGACGCCGGAGATCGCCTGGCCGATCGAAGTCGCCGCCCTGGTGGCGCTGGGCCGCACGCCCTACCGCTCCAGCGGCCGCTCCCCGCCCGACCTCGCCGCCATCGCCGCAGCCATGGCCGCGACCGGCGTCGCCGGGCTCGCGGCGCGCCGGGTCGACAGCCTCTCCGGCGGCGAGCGGGCGCGCGCGCTGATCGCCCGCGCCCTGGCCGGCGAGCCGGAATGGCTGCTGGCGGACGAGCCGCTCACCGGCCTCGATCCCGGCCACCAGATCGATGCCTGCGACCTCTTTCGCCGGATCGCCCACGACACCGGCCGCGGCGTGGTGCTGACCCTGCACGACCTGCCGCTGGCGCTGCGCCTGGCCGACGAGGTGATGGTGCTGGCGGAGGGCGGCCTGATCGCCGGCGGCCCGCCCGCCCAGGCGCTGACGCCGGAGATCATCCGCCGGGCCTACGGCGTCGAGGCCCGGCTGGTCGCCGGCCATCACGGGCCGATCCTCGAACTGGTCGGCCGCCATGCCGCTTGAACTGGCCGCCGCCGGCTGGCCCGGGCCGATCGGCGCCCTGGGCGGTCTCGCCGCCGAGGCGGCGCTGGGCTACCCGGGCGCCCTGCACCGGCGCTTGCCGCATCCGGTGGTCTGGATCGGCGCGGCGATCTCCGGGCTGGAGGCCGCCTGGAACCGGCCGGAGCTGGGGGCGGCCGCGCGCCGGGCGCTGGGCCTTCTCACCTTGGCGCTGGTGGCCGGCGCAGCGGCCGGCGCCGGCTGGGGCCTGCAGCGCCTCTGCGCCGGTTCGCCGTTCGGGCTGGCGCCCTTTGCCCTGATCGCCTCGCTCGGCCTCGCCCAGCGCAGCCTCTACGAACATGTCGCTGCCGTCCGCGACGCCCTCGCCGCCGGCGACCTGCCCGCGGCCCGCACGGCGGTCGGTCGGATCGTCGGTCGCGACACGGAGGATCTCGACGCGGCCGAGGTCGCCGCTGCGGCCCTCGAAAGCCTGGCCGAGAGCTTCAACGACGGGGTGGTCGCCCCGGCCTTCTGGCTGGCCGTCGCCGGCCTGCCTGGCCTCTTCGCCTACAAGGCCGTGAACACCGCCGACAGCCTCATCGGCCATATGGAGCCGCGCTGGCGCGCGTTCGGCTGGGCGGCGGCGCGCAGCGACGACCTTCTCAACCTGGTCCCGGCGCGACTGGCGGGCCTGCTGATAACCCTGGCGGGCCATGGCGGCTTCGGGGTCATGCTGCGCGACGCCCGCAAGCACGCCTCGCCCAACGCCGGCTGGCCCGAGGCCGCGATGGCCGGGGCTCTGGGCCGAACGCTCGGCGGCCCCGCGCGCTATGAGGGCGTGGTCGTCGAGCGGCCGCGGTTCGGCTCCGGACCCGCCCCGGCGGCTTCGGACCTGGTTCGCGGCCAGCAGCTGTACGTCGTCGCCTGCGCCGGGCTCTGGATCCTGCTGGCCGCAGGAGGGCTCCCATGGCGGCTCTGATGCTGCAGGGCTGCGGCTCCGATGTCGGCAAGTCGGTGCTGGTCGCCGGGCTCTGCCGGCTGTTCGCCAACCGCGGCCTGACGGTGCGGCCGTTCAAGCCGCAGAACATGTCGAACAACGCCGCGGTCACCGCCGAGGGCGGCGAGATCGGCCGCGCCCAGGCGCTGCAGGCCCTCGCCTGCCGGGCGCCGCCCAGCGTCGACATGAACCCGGTGCTGATCAAGCCGCAGTCGGACCGCAGCGCCCAGATCGTCGTGCGCGGACAGATGATCGGCGCCCAGGAGGCCAGCGCCTACCAGCGCCGCAAGGCGGCGTTGCTGAGCGTGGTGCTGGAGAGCTATCAGCGCCTGGCGGCCGGCTGCGACCTGGTGGTGGTGGAAGGCGCCGGCAGCCCGGCGGAGATCAACCTGCGCGCAGGCGACATCGCCAACATGGGCTTCGCGCTGGCCGCACGGGTTCCCGTGGTGCTGGTGGGCGACATCGATCGCGGCCATGTCATCGCCGCCCTCGCCGGCGCCAAGGCGGTTCTCTCAGACGATGATTCCAGAGCGATAAAGGGTTTCATTATCAACAAGTTTCGCGGCGATCCTGACCTCTTCGAGAGGGGCCGCCAGATGATTGCCGACCTGACGGGCTGGCCCGATCTCGGCCTGGTCCCCTGGCTGGTCGCGGCCTCGCGGCTCCCGGCCGAGGACGCCGTCGTGCTGCAGCAGCCCGGGCCCGCAGCGGCCGGTCAGCGGCTGAAGATCGCCGTGCCCATGTTCTCCCGCATCGCCAACTTCGACGACTTCGATCCCCTCCGCGCCGAGCCGCAGGTGTCGCTGGAGTTCGTTCCCCCGGGCCAGGCCTTGCCCGGCGACGCCGACCTGGTGATCCTGCCAGGGTCCAAAGCGACGCTGGCGGATCTTGCCTTCCTGCGCGCCCAGGGCTGGGACATCGACCTCTTCGCTCACGTCCGTCGCGGCGGGCGCGTGCTCGGCGTCTGCGGCGGCTACCAGATGCTCGGCCGGCGGATCGCCGATCCGCAAGGGATCGAAGGCGCGCCGGGCGAGGCTGCCGGCCTTGGCCTGCTCGAGGTCGAAACGGTGCTCACGGCCGAGAAGACCTTGCGGCCTGTGACCGGGCGCAGCCGGGATGGCGCGCCCCTCACCGGCTACGAGATGCACGTCGGCATCACCACCGGCGCCGATCTGGCCCGCCCCGTCCTGCAGCTCGACGGCGAGGGGCCGCATGGCGCCAGTTCCGCTGACGGCCGAATCCTCGGCGTCTATGTGCACGGCCTGTTCGACAGCGGCGCCTTGCGCACGACCTTCCTCGCCGAGCTCGGCGCGCGCTCCGACGGCCTCGACCACGGCGCCCGCGTCGACCAGGCGCTGGATGAGATCGCCGGCCAGCTGGCCGAACACCTGGACATCGCATCGCTGGCCCGGATCGCGGGCCTGAAGGACTTCGCCGCATGACGCCCGACACCCTGACCTGGACCGCACCGCAGCCGGCGCCGCTCAACCCGACCGTCGCCGCCGAGCTGCGCGAGATCATCGACGCCAAGGCCAAGCCGCCCGGCGCGCTCGGCCGGCTGGAGGCGCTGGCTGTGCGGCTGGGCGCGATCCAGGGCCGGCTCGATCCGCGCGCCGAGCGTGCCGTGGTGCTGCTGTTCGCCGGCGACCACGGCCTGACGGAGGACGGGGTGTCGAGCTATCCCAGCGCCGTGACGGTGGCCATGGTGCGGCTGATCCTCGACGGCCGGGCCAGCGTCAGCGCCCTCGCCCGGGTGGCCAGCGCGGAGGTGCGGGTGATCGACGTCGGCGTCGCGGCCGAGCTCGCGCCGCATCCGATGCTGCAGATCGCCAAGGTGCGCGCCGGAACCCGCAACGCCGCGCGAGAGCCGGCGATGAGCGCCGAGGAGTGCGTCCGCGCCCTGGCCTGCGGCGTCGAGGCCGCCCGTGCGGCGGTCGCGGCCGGCGCCGAGGTGATCGCGCTGGGCGAGATGGGGATCGGCAATTCCGCCTCGGCCAGTCTGCTGCTGCACCGGCTGGGTCCGGCGCCGCTGGAGGACTGCATCGGCCTGGGCGCCGGCCACGACGCAGAGGGGCTGGCCCGCAAGCGGCGGGTGCTCGCCGCCGCCGCCGCCCGTTCCGACGCCAAGGAGCCGTTCGAGGTGTTGCGCCAGTTCGGCGGGCTGGAGATCGCCGGCATGGCCGGCGCAGCGCTCGGCGCAGCCGCGGCGCGACGCCCGGTGGTGGTGGACGGCTTCATCTCGACGGCCGCGGTGCTGGCCGCCGCGCGCCTGCAGCCGCAGGTGCTCGACGCCTGCATCTTCGCCCACGCCTCGGCCGAGCGCGGGCACCGCCTGATGCTGGAGGCGCTGGGCGCCGAGCCGCTGCTCGACCTCGGACTGCGGCTCGGCGAAGGCACCGGCGCGGTGCTGGCCCTGCCGCTGCTACGGGCCGCCGCGACGATGGTGCGCGAGGTCGCCTCCCTGGCCGAAGTGCTGGGCCAGGCATGATCGCGCGCGAGCTCAACCGGCTGGCCTGCGCCACGCAGTTCCTCACCCGCCTGCCGACGCCGGCGCCACGCAACTGGTCCGACGAGATGCTCGCCCGCTCGGCGCGCTATTTCCCCCTGGTCGGACTGCTGGTCGGCGGCCTGTGCGCCGGCGTCCTGCTGGCGGCCCGCCAGGTGTGGCCGACCGGCGCCCTGCCCGCCGTGCTGACCGTCGCCATCGGCGTGCTGATCACCGGCGGCTTCCACGAGGACGGTCTGGCCGACGCCGCCGACGGCCTGGGCGGCGGCCAGTCCCTGGAGCAGCGGCTGACGATCATGAAGGACAGCCGGCTGGGCAGCTACGGCGCCCTGGCGCTGGGCCTGATCCTGGCAGTCCGCGTCGCCGCCCTGGCAGAGTTGCACGACGCCTGGGTGATCGCCGCAGGGCTCGTCTGCGCCCACGGCCTGGGCCGCGCCGCGGCCGTCGTCGCCATGCGGCTGATGCCGTACGCCGCCGATCCGGGAGCCTCCAGGCTCAAGCCTGTCGCCCGCGAAGTCCGCGGCCACGAGATGTTGATCGCCATCGTCGTCGGCCTCGCGCCGCTGGCCCTGCTGCCGCCCTCGACCGCCGCGGCCGGGCTCCTGGTCGGCGCGGCCGCGGCGCTGTGGCCAGTCTTGGCTGCGCGCCGGCTGATCGGCGGCTATACTGGCGACGTGCTTGGCGCCATCGAACAGGCCTTCGAGACGGCGTTCCTCCTGGGCGTCGCCGCAGGCCCGGGGCTCGGACTGCGATGAAGCTGCTGGTCGGACCGCTGCAGGACGTCGCCGCCCTGTGCGCCGCGCATCGTCCCTCACACCTGGTGACCTGGCTGTCGCCGCTGGACACGCCGCCGGAGTTGGCCGCCGACTTCGCGCCCCAGCGGCGGCTCCTGCTCTCGTCGCACGATGTCGCTATGGTGATCGAGGGTTACCAGGCTCCCGCCGCCGAGGATGTGGCGCGACTGCTCGCCTTCGCCGGCGAATGGGACGGGGCGCGGCCGCTGCTGGCGCACTGCTGGGCGGGCGTCAGCCGTTCCACCGCCGCGGCCTTCGTGATCGCCTGCGCGCGCAGCGCGCGGCCGGAGCGCGATATCGCTCGCGCGCTACGCGCCGCCTCGCCCAGCGCCACGCCCAATTCGCTGATCGTCGCCCACGCCGACGCCCTGCTCAGGCGCGAAGGGCGGATGATCGCGGCCGTCGCCGAAATAGGACGAGGCGCCGAGGTCTCCCTCGGCGCCTCGTTTGAGCTTCTGCTGGACTAAGGAAAGCCTGGAGTCGAACACCTCGTCGAAGGCGTCCATACGGCCTCCCTCGCCGCAGCGTCCTGATCGCCGCGGCGCTATCGCGGCCTTCGGTTCAGAGCCGTTCGATGATGGTGGCGTTGGCGACGCCGCCGCCTTCGCACATGACCTGCAGGCCCCAGCGCTTGTTCTGGGCGCCGAGGGCGTGGACCAGTTGGGTCATCAGCTTGGCGCCCGACGCGCCGAGCGGGTGGCCGAGCGCGATGGCGCCGCCGTTGACGTTGAGCCTGGCCGGGTCGGCGCCGGTGTTCTTCAGCCACGACAGCACCACGGCGGCGAAGGCCTCGTTGACTTCGAACAGGTCGATGTCGTCGAGCTTCATGCCGGCGCGGGCCAGCGCCTTCCTGGTCGCCGGCGCCGGCTCTTCGAGCATGATGACCGGATCACCGGCGGTCACGCTCATGGTGTGCACTCGCGCCAGCGGGGTCAGGCCGTGCGCCTTCAGCGCCTTCTCGTTGACGACCAGCAGGGCGGCCGCGCCATCGGTCATCTGGCTGGCGTTGCCGGCGGTGATCGAACCGCCTTCCATGAGCGGCTTCAGCCCCGCCATGCCCTCGAGCGAAGCGTCGTAGCGCACGCCTTCGTCGGTGTCGAAGACGCCGTCCGGCGTGGTGATCGGGACGATCTCGCCCTTGAAGGCGCCGGCCTTGATGGCCGCGGCGGCGCGCTGATGGCTGCCCAGGGCGTACTGGTCCATCTGTTCGCGGGTGAAGGCGTACTTGTCCGCGATCATCTGGGCGCCGACGAACTGGCTGGGCTCGGCCGCGCCGGTGCGCTGCCGGATTGCCGGGCTCCAGACACCCTGGCTGAGGCCCGCGTCCAGGTAGAGCTTGATGTTCGAACCCATCGGCACGCGGGTCATGTGCTCGACGCCCATGGCGACGACCATGTCCTGGTGGCCGGACATCACCGCCTGGGCGGCGAAGCTCAGCGCCTGCTGGGATGAGCCGCATTGCCGGTCGATGGTCACCGCCGGCACGCTGTCCGGCAGCTTGGAGGCCAGAACGACGTTGCGGGCGAAGGCGAAGCTCTGCTCGCCGCCGTTGGTCACGCAGCCGACGATCACGTCGTCGATGGCCGCCGGGTCGATGCCCGAACGATCGACGAGGGCGCTCAGCACCGCGCCGCCAAGATCCGCCGGGTGCACGCCCAGCAGCGCGCCCTTGCGACGGCCGCCGGCGCTGCGGGTCGCCGTTGCGATATAGGCTTCAGCCATGTCGATCTTCCTTCAGGATTCGGGCACGAACCGGGGCGGGCGCTTTTCGACGAAGGCGGTGACGCCCTCCCGGCCCTCGAAATTGCGCGACTGGCGGCTGATGACGCGGCTCTCCAGCGCCAGCTGGCCTTCCAGAGTGTTCGAGAAGCTCTCGACCAGCATCTTCCGCGTCGCGCCGAGGGCGGCGGTGGCCGACCTGGCGAGCGTATCGGCGAGCGCCCGGGTCTCGGCCGCCAGGGTCCCCGCCTCGACCAGGCGCGTGACCAGGCCCAGGCTCGCCGCCTCCTCGGCCTTTACCTTTCGGTTGGTCAGGCAGAGCTCCTGGGCGCGGCGAAGCCCGACCAGGCGCGGCAGCAGCCAGGTGGTCCCCCCATCGGGGGTCAGGCCGATGCCGGTATAGGCCAGGCTGAAGCTGGCGGTCGGCTCGGCCAGCACCACGTCGCCGAGGATCGCCAGGCCGATGCCGGCCCCGGCGGCGGAGCCGTTCACGGCGCAGACCAGGGGCTTGTCCATCCGCGCGAAGACCGCGATCGCCGCATGCAGATAGGCGGTGATCTCGCGCAGGAACTCCGGCAGGGCGTCGCCCGCGCCCGCGAAGGCGGCGACGTCGCCGCCGCCGCAGAACAGCTTGCCCGCCCCGGTCAGGACGACGCAGCGGATGCCGGCATCCCCTTCGCAGCGGATCGCCAGCTCCATCAGCTCGCGCGACATCGGGATGTCGAGCGCATTGCCGACTTCCGGCCGGTTCAGCGTAAGGGTCGCGACCGGCCCGTCGACTTCGAATAGGACGCCGTTCGCCATCCTACTTGGGCGCCATGCGGATGGCGCCGTCCAGGCGGATGACCTCGCCGTTGAGCATCGGATTGTCGATGATGCTGGCCGCCAGCTTGGCGTATTCCTCCGGCCTGCCCAGCCGGCTCGGGTGCGGAACCATCTTGCCGAGGCTGTCCTGCGCCGCCTGCGGCAAGCCCAGCAGCATCGGGGTCAGGAAGATCCCCGGCGCGATGGTCATGACGCGGATCTGGTGCTGCGACAGGTCGCGCGCAATCGGCAGGGTCATGCCGACCACGCCGCCCTTGGAGGCCGAATAGGCCGCCTGGCCGATCTGGCCGTCGTAGGCCGCGACCGAAGCCGTGTTGATGATCACCCCGCGCTCCTCCCCGATCGGCTCGGCAGCCGCCAGGCGGGCGGCGAACTGGGCGATCATGGTGAAGGTGCCGATCAGGTTGACCGTGATGGCCTTGGTGAAGATCTCGGCGGAATGCGGGACATTCTCGCGGCCGACCGTCTTCACCGCCGGGGCGATGCCGGCGCAGTTGACCAGCACCCGGGCCACGCCGTTGGCGGCCTGGGCGGCGTCGAGGGCGGCGGCCACGCTGGCCTCGTCGGCGACGTTGACCTTCTGGAAGGTCGCGCCGATCTCCTGCGCGTGAGCTTTGCCCACCTCCTCGTTCAGGTCGAAGATGGTGACCTTGGCGCCGCCGGCGGCCAGCATCTTCGCCGTCGCGCCGCCGAGCCCCGAAGCGCCCCCGGTGACGATGGCGGCGATCCCCTTGAGTTCCAAGCGAGTGCTCCTTTCAGGCTAGTTCGCCCACCTGGCCGGCGGGCTGAAATTCAGGCAGGTCCGCGGATAGCACAGCGCGTCATGGCGCCCGACGGACAAATGCGACGGCGGCGAGATGCGGCGCACGCCGCCCCTTTCCGCGCCATCCTCAGACCAGTTCGACGGCCATTGCGGTGGCTTCGCCGCCGCCGATGCAGAGGCTGGCGACGCCGCGCTTCAGGCCACGGTTCTCCAGCGCCGCCAGCAGGGTCGCCAGGATCCGCGCGCCGCTGGCGCCGATCGGATGGCCGAGCGCAGTGGCGCCGCCGTTGACGTTCAGCTTGTCGTCGGGGATCTGCAGTTCGCGCGCTGCGATCATCGCCACCACGGCGAAGGCTTCGTTGACCTCGAACAGGTCGACGTCCTCCACCGTCCAGCCGATCTTGGCGAGCAGCTTGTTGATCGCCGGCACCGGCGCCGTCGTGAACAGGCCGGGCTCATGGGCGTGGGCGCTGTGGCCGACGACGCGGGCGACGATCGGCAGGCCGAGCTTTGCGGCTACGCTCTCACGGGTCATCACCAGGGCCGCGGCGCCGTCGGAGATCGACGAGGCGTTGGCGGCGGTGATGGTGCCGTCCTTGAGGAAGGCCGGCTTCAGCGACGGGATCTTTTCCGGCTTGGCCTTGCCGGGCTGTTCGTCGGTGTCGACGAGGACATCGCCGCCGCGGCCCTTCACCGTCACAGCGGCGATCTCGCGCTTGAAGGCGCCGCTGGCGATCGCCTCGACGGCGCGGGAGAGCGAGCGCAAGGCGTAGGCGTCCTGCTCTTCGCGGGTGAACTGGTAGTCGCGCACCGCGTCCTCGGCGAAGGCGCCCATGGCCTTGCCTGGGGTGTAGGCGTCTTCCAGGCCGTCCATCATCATGGTGTCGATGATCTTGTCGTGGCCGATCCGGGCGCCGCCGCGATGCTTGGGCAGGGCGTAGGGCGCGTTGCTCATGCTCTCCATGCCGCCGGCGACGATCACGTCGGCGCTGCCGGCCGCCAGCGCGTCGTGCGCCATCATCGCCGCCTGCATGCCCGAGCCGCACATCTTGTTGACGGTGGTCGCCTGGGTGTTGAGCGACAGGCCGGCGCCCAGCGCCGCCTGGCGCGCCGGAGCCTGGCCGAGGCCGGCCGGCAGCACACAGCCCATGAAGATCTGCTCCACCGTGGCCGGATCGACCTTGGCCCGCTCGACGGCGGCCTTGACGGCGACGGCGCCGAGTTCGGTCGACTTCATGCCGGCCAGATCGCCGAGGAAGCCGCCCATGGGCGTACGGGCGTAGCCGGCGATGACGACGGGATCAGCGGTCATGTGTGCGCTCCAGAAGAGGCTAAGGGGAGGCCGAACAGGCGCGTAACACGATACTGCCTAGTCAGTAGCCTACTGGTGAGTATATTGGTGTTCAATCGCCCGGGTCAATCGAGCCCTTGCTGCGATGCGGAAACCCAGACGGCCACGTGGATCATTCGCCCTTCAGAACCCCGGCCGAGCGGATCGCCCAGCGCGAGCGGAAGCGCGAAGCGGTGCTTCGCGCCGCCGTGCGGATGTTCAACAGCCGCGGCTTCCACACCACCTCGCTCGACGATGTCGCCGCGAGCCTGGGGATCAGCAAGCCGACCATCTATCACTACCTGGGGAACAAGGATCAGGTGCTGCTCGAGTGCGTGACCCGCGGGGTCGAGCAGCTGCGCACCGCGGCCGACGCGGCGCACGCCGAGGCCGGGACCGGCTTCGATCGCCTGCGCATCTTCCTCTGCCGCTATGCCGAGATCATCATGGACGACTTCGGACGCTGCGTGATCCGCACCGCCGACGAACAGCTCAGCGACGAGAGCTCCACCCGCTTCCGCGCCCTCAAGCGCGAGATCGACAGCGCCATGCAGGCATTGATCGCCGAAGGCGTCGCCGACGGCTCCATCGCGCCGACCAACGTCAAGCTGACCGCCTTCACGCTGGCCGGAGCCCTCAACTGGCCGGCGCGCTGGCACCGGCCCGACGGGCGGCTGCCGGCGGACGAGGTCGCCTCGCAGATGGTCGACATTCTCATGCGCGGCCTGGCGCCGCGCTGACCGCCGCGGGCAAATCGATGTCCAGGTGGGCCGTGAGGTTCGATTGACAAGCCAAGGCGGCGGGAACTACTCGCCAGTAAGGTCCTGACCACCACGTTCTACAAAGGGTTTCCGACATGGCTCTCCGCACGCGCTTCACGGACCTGGTGGGAATCGAACATCCCGTCGTCCAGGGCGGCATGATGTGGGTCGGGCGGGCCGAGCTCGCCGCGGCCGTGTCCAACGCGGGCGGCCTCGGCATTCTCACCGCCCTCACCCAGCCGACGCCGGACGAGCTTCGACGCGAGATCGATCGCTGCCGGACGATGACCGACAAGCCGTTCGGCGTGAACCTGACCATCCTTCCCTCGGTCAACCCGCCGCCCTATGCAGAATACCGGAAGGCGATCATCGACAGCGGCGTCAAAGTCGTCGAGACCGCCGGCCACAAGCCGCAGGAGCACGTCGACGACTTCAAGGCGCACGGGATCGTCGTCGTCCACAAGTGCACCGCCGTCCGGCACGCGCTGTCGGCCGAGCGGATGGGCGTGGACGCGCTTTCGATCGACGGTTTCGAGTGCGCCGGTCACCCGGGCGAGGACGACATTCCCGGGCTCATCCTGATCCCCGCCGCCGCCGACAAGGTGAAGATCCCGATGATCGCCTCGGGCGGGTTCGGCGACGGCCGCGGACTGGCCGCCGCCCTGGCGCTGGGCGCCGAGGGCATCAACATGGGCACCCGCTTCTGCGCGACGGTCGAGGCCCCGATCCACCAGAAGGTCAAGGAGTTCATCGTCGCCAACGACGAGCGCTCGACCAACCTGATCTTCCGCAAGTTCCACAACACCGGCCGCGTCGCCAAGAATTCGATCTCCGACAGGGTGATTGAGATCTCGTCGCGTCCGGATTCGGTGTTCGAGGACATCCGCGAATACGTCTCCGGCGCCAAGGGCCGCGTCGCCCTGGAAACCGGGGACATCGATGCGGGACTGGTCTGGGCCGGGCAGGTCCAGGGCCTGATCCGCGACATCCCTACCTGCGAACAGCTGGTCAGCCGCATCGTGGCCGACGCGGAACAGATCATCCGCGGCCGCCTGCAGGGCCTGCTGGCCTAGGTCCCGGCCCCATTGGCCCGCAAACGCAAGGCGGCAGCAGCGACAGGCCCGGGTTGCGGCCGCCGCCGAAGTCCTTCCGCATGTCGCCCAATCGACGTCTGGCGTCCGCGCCGCACATGAACTAGCTGAGCTTCATGGAAATCGAGATCGGCGCCGAGGCGAAGGACAAGAGCCTCAACCAGCGGGTGGCCATCACCGTGGTCGTGCTCTCCGTCTTCATGGGCCTGGCTCAGGTGAAGGACGGCAACATCGTCCAGGCCATGCAGCAGGCGCAGTCGGACGCCGTCGACCGGTGGGGCGAGTATCAGGCCACCCGCACCAAGCTGCACATCGACGAGACCGCGCTCGCCCAGTTCAACCTGCTCTCCGGTGCGGCCAACCCAGGCGCGGCGGCCGAACGCGGCCGGCTCTCGGCTGAAATCGCCAAATATACCAAGGAGGCTCCGGCGCTGCGGGCGCAGGCCGAGGGTTTCGAGGCGCAATACGACGCGCTGAACGTCCATGACGACCAGTTCGACGCCTCCGACGCCCTGATCTCCATCGCCATCTCGATCGCCGCGGTGGCGGCGCTGACAGAGAGCTCGGTCGCGCTCTACGCCGCCTGGCTGTTCGCCCTCGGGGGGATGGTGATGGGATTGGCGGGCTTCTTCGGCTGGGCGCTGCGCTCGCCTTTGGCGCAGTTTCTCAGCTGAGATCGCGAGCCGCAGCCCCGAGACGAACATCGGCTGACCGATCGCTGGGCGCGGACGGATCGCAAAAGCGTCAAGGCCAATCGATGGAAATGTAAGTTCGCCAGCTCAGCCATTCGCTGATAGACGGCATGGCGGCGTCTCGGTCCGGTGGCAGGCAGGATGAGAAAGTCGAAACTGATCCTCACGGTGCTGATCGCTCTTGCCGGCGCGGCGTGCCGAGAGGCGAAGCCCGCGACGCCGCCGGCGCAGACCGTGGCCGCCGCGCACCCGCTGCAACGCGACGTCACCGACTGGGACGACTATGTCGGCCGGTTCGAGGCGATCCAGGACGTCCAGGTGCGGCCGCGCGTCTCCGGCCAGATCACCAGGATCGCCTTTCGCGAGGGCGTGGAGGTCAAGGCCGGCCAGTTCCTGTTCGAGATCGATCCGCGGCCATTCCGCGCCGCCCTGGCGCGCGCCCACGCGGAGGCTGCACGCGCAGCCGCCACGCTCGCCAACGCCCGCACCGAGCTCGCCCGCGCGAAGGAGCTGCTGCAGGTTCGGGCGGTCAGCCGCGAGGAATACGAACAGAAGCTGGCGGCCGAGCGCTCCGCACAGGCCGATCTCGAGGCGGCGCGCGCGGCGGAACGGTCCAGCGCGCTCGACCTGGAGTTCACTACGGTGCGATCGCCGATCAACGGACGGGTCTCCGACAAGCGGGTCTCGATCGGCGACTTCGTGACCGCCGGCCAGACCCTGCTCACGCGCGTGGTCATGGTCGACCCGATCTGGTTCAGCTTCGATGGGGCCGAAAGCTTCTACCTCAAATACATCCGCCAGGCGCAGTCCGGCGAGCGGCCCTCGTCCCGCTACGCGCCGAACCCGGTGGATATCCAGCTGGCCGACGAAAGCGACTTTCGCTGGCATGGGCGGATGTCGTTCGTCGACAACGCCATCGACACCGCCTCCGGCACGATCCGCGCCCATGCGACGGTCGCCAATCCCCGGGGCTTGCTGGTGCCAGGGATGTTCGGACGCGCGCGACTGCTCGGCTCCGGCGCCTATCGCGCCATGCTGGTGCCGGACGAGGCGATCGTCACCGACCAGACCCGCCGCTTCGTCTATGTCGTCGGCCAGGACGGCAAGGTCGCCGTGCGTAATGTCGAAACGGGACCATTGGTCGTCGGCCTGCGGGTCATCAAGACCGGCCTGACGGCGCAAGACTGCGTCGTGCTCGACGGCCTGGCCCGTCTGCAGGCGGGCGCCCCCGTGCAGGCGCGAATGGCCCAGATCAAGCCGCGAGCCCAGGATGACTCTCCCGGATCGGCGCCGCTGAGCGCCCCGGAGTCCTCCGAAGCCACGGCGCGGTAGGCCGCCGTGCGCTTCCCGCATTTCTTCATCGAGCGGCCGATCTTCGCCGCCGTGCTGGCGATCCTGATCGTGCTGGTCGGCGCGATCGCCTTTCCGACCCTGCCGGTCGCGCAATATCCGGAGATCGCGCCGCCGACGGTGGTGGTCTCCGCCTCCTATCCGGGCGCCTCCGCCGAGACCCTGGCGCAGACCGTGGCCGCGCCGCTCGAGGAGTCGATCAACGGGGTGGAGAACATGATCTACATGTCCTCCTCGTCGACCGGCGACGGCAATGTCGCGATAACCGTCACTTTCCGGCAGGGGACCAACGTCGATCAGGCGCAGGTTCTGGTGCAGAACCGCGTCTCCACCGCCGAGCCGCGTCTGCCGGAGGAGGTGCGCCTGGTCGGCGTCACCGTCCGCAAAAATTCGCCCGACCTGCTGATGGTCGCGACCCTGATCTCGCCGGACGGGTCGCTGCCGCAGCAGTACCTCTCCAACTACGCCACCCTGCAGCTGCTCGATCGGCTCAACCGGGTGCCCGGCGTCGGCGGCGCGCGGCTGTTCGGCGGCCGCGACTACAACATGCGCATCTGGATCGACCCGGACCGGGCCACCGAGCTCGACCTGACGGTCGACGAGATCATCGCCGCGGTGCGGGCGCAGAACGCCCAGGTCGCCGCCGGCGCGGTCGGCCAGCCGCCGTTCAACCAGGGCGGCACCGCCTTCCAGCTCAGCCTGCAGGCCAAGGGGCGGCTGACCACGCCGGCGGAGTTCGGCGACATCATCGTCAAACGCCTGGACCAGGGCCGGGTGATCCACCTGCGCGACGTCGCCCGCGTCGAGCTCGGCGCCCAGGACTACAGCGTCAACGCCTTCCTCAGCGGCAAGCCGACCGTGGCCATGGCGATCACCCAGTTGCCGGGCTCCAACGCGCTCAGCACCGCCAAGGCGGTGCGCCAGGAGCTCGACGCCGCGGCCAAGAGCTTCCCGTCGGGAATGGCCTATCGCGTCCCCTACAATCCGACCGAATATATCGCCGCCTCCATCGAGGCGGTGGAGCACACCCTGTTCGAGGCCGTGCTGCTGGTGGCCCTGGTGGTCATCCTCTTCCTGCAAAGCTGGCGGGCGGCGATCATCCCGATCATCGCCATTCCGGTCTCGCTGATCGGCACGTTCGCGACGCTCGCGGCCTTCGGCTTCAGCCTCAACAATCTGTCGCTGTTCGGCATGGTGCTGGCCATCGGCATCGTCGTCGATGACGCCATCGTCGTCGTCGAGAACGTCGAACGGCTGATGGAGCACGAGGGTCTGAGCGCGCGCGAGGCCGCGCACAAGACGATGGACGAGGTCTCCGGCGCCCTGATCGCCATCGCCCTGGTGCTGATCGGCGTCTTCCTGCCGACCAGCTTCATCCCCGGGATTTCCGGCCAGTTCTACAAGCAGTTCGCCCTGACGATCATGAGCGCGACGGCGATCTCCGCCTTCGTGTCGCTGACCCTGTCGCCGGCGATGGCCGCCCTGGTGCTGAAGCCGAAACAGGCCGCGCAGCCGGCCACAGGCTGGCGGGGCGCGCCCAGCCGTTTCGCGCGCGGCTTCAACCACGCCTTCGACCGGCTGTCCGAGCGCTACGGCCGCTACACCGCGCGCGCGGTGCGGGCCCTGGGGATCGTGGGCATCGTCTATGCCTGTCTGATCGGCCTGGCCGGCTGGGGCTTCATGGCGACGCCGACCGGCTTCATCCCAGCGCAGGATCAGGGCTATCTGATCGGCGTGGTGCAGATGCCGCCCGGCGCCTCGCTGCAGCGGACCACCGAGGTGCTCGGTCAGGCGCAGGCCATCGCCATGCGCAATCCGGCGGCCGCCTCGACGGTGGCCTTCGCCGGCCTCGACGGCGCCACCCTGACCAACGCCCCCAATGCGGCGGCGATGTTCGTCGCCCTCAAGCCCAAGGCCGACCGGGCCAAGGCCGACGTGGTCGCAAACCAGCTGCGCGGAGCCCTTGGCGGCGCGATCACCGCCGGCAACATCCTGGTGATCGCGCCGCCGCCGGTGCGCGGCATCGGCACGGGCGGCGGCTACAAGATGATGATCGAGGACCGCTCCGGCGCCGGGCTGAAGGCGCTGGAGACCGTCACCTTCAGCATGATGGGCAAGGCCAATCACACCGAAGGCCTGACCAGCGTCTTTTCCACCTTCAACACCAAGACGCCCCGCCTGTTCGCCGACATCGACCGGGAGCGGGCGGAGCAACTGGGTGTGCCCGTCGAAAACGTCTTCGGGGCGCTTAACACCTATCTAGGCTCCAGCTACATCAACGATTTCAACTTCCTCGGGCGGACTTTTCGCGTGACCGCCCAGGCCGACGCCCCCTATCGCGACGCGGTTTCGGATGTCGGCCGGCTGCGCACCCGTTCGGATTCCGGCGCCATGGTCCCGCTGGCCTCGGTGATGAACCTGCGCAACGACAGCGGCCCCTATCGCGTGGTGCGCTACAACCTCTACCCCGCGGCGGAGCTGCAGGGCGACACCGCTCCGGGATTCTCCAGCGGCCAGTCGCTGAACACGATGGAGCGGCTGGCGGCCCAGACGCTTCCGCGCGGATTCGCCTACGACTGGACCGAACTCGCCTTCGCGCAGAAGCAGGCGGGCGCGACCGGGGCGCTCGCCTTCGGCCTGGCGGTGGTCTTCGTCTTCCTGCTGCTGGCCGCCCAATATGAGAGCGTCGTGCTGCCGCTGGCGGTGATCCTGATCGTGCCGATGTGCCTGCTGGCGGCGATCCTCGGCGTCAACCTCATGCGGCTCGACAACAACATCCTGACCCAGGTCGGCCTGGTCGTGCTGATCGGGCTGGCGGCGAAGAACGCCATCCTGATCGTCGAATTCGCCAAGCAGAACGAGGAGGCTGGCCAGGAGCGGCGCGAGGCCGCGCGCAACGCCGCCGCCACCCGATTGCGGCCAATCCTGATGACCTCGATCGCCTTCATCCTCGGAACCCTGCCGCTGGTGATCAGCAACAGCCCGGGATCGGAAATGCGCCAGGCCCTCGGCGTCGCGGTCTTCTTCGGCATGATCGGCGTGACCCTGTTCGGCCTGCTCTTCACCCCGGCCTTCTACGTCATCAGCCGCAACTTCGGGGACTGGGCGGCGGTAAAGCTGAGGCGACGGCGGCCGGCGGCGGCGGCGTCCGATCCGGCGACATGAGACGGCCGATGTCCCCGCGCCTGGCGGGCCTGGGCCTCGCGCTCGCCAGCACGCTGCTGACGACCGGCTGCGCCGTCGGCCCGACCTACCGCCCGCCCGCCGCGCTGCCGGGAACCGCGCTCAAGCTGCGTGAAGCCGATGTGGCGAGCGTCACGCCCTCGCCGCTGCCGCCGCGCTGGTGGCGGTTGTTCGACGACGCGAACCTCGACCGGCTGGTGGAGAAGGCGCTGGCGCACAACACCGACCTGCGCCAGTCCGCCGCCAACCTGCAGCGCGCCCGCGCCGCGCTTTCCGAGGCCGGGGCCGGGCGGCTGCCGACCAGCGAGGCCAGTGCGCAGGCGGTCCATGAACGGATCAGCCCGCAAAGCCTGGGCGGCGGTCCGGTGACCACCGACTTCTACGCGGTCGGCTTCGACGCCGGCTACGAGATCGACCTGTTCGGCGGCGTCACCCGCTCGATCCAGGCGGCGCGCGCCGACTATCAGGCGGCCCAGGCCGAGGTCGACGCCGCGCGCGTATCGGTCGCGGCGGAGACCGCCCGGGCCTATGTCGACGCCTGCTCCTTCGCAGACCAGGCCGCCGTGGCGCGGCAGACCGCCGATCTGCAGGCCGACACCCTCGACCTCACCGAGCGGATGTACCGCGGCGGCCGCAGCAGCGAGCGGGATTTCGCCCAGGCCCAGGTCCTGTTCGAACAGGCGCGCGCGCAGGTCCCGAGTTTCGAGGCCGAGCGCCGCGCCGCACTCTATGCGCTCGCCGTGCTGACGGGCGATCCGCCCGCCGACGTCGACGCCGCGGCCGAGCGCTGCGCGGCGCCGCCAAGCACCCGCAAGCCCATTCCGGTGGGGGATGGCAAGGCCCTGCTGGCGCGCCGGCCCGACGTGCGAGCCGCAGAGCGGACGCTCGCCGGCGACGTCGCGCGGATCGGCGTCGCCACGGCGGACCTCTATCCAAGCATCACCCTGGCCGGCTCGGTCACCCTCGGCGCGGCGAAAGTCGGCGACCTCGGCCGCGACCGGTCGCTCACCTATTCGGCGGGGCCGCTGATCAGCTGGAACATTCCGTTCAACGGCGCCGCGCGAGCCCGGGTGCGCGAGAGCCGCGCGACGGCCCAGGCTTCGCTGGCGGCCTTCGACGGGACCGTGCTCACGGCCCTGCAGGAGACCGAACAGGCGCTGGCGCGGCTGCAGGGCGCGGCCGACAGGGAGGACGCCCTGATCCGCGCCGCCGCGGCGAGCGAGCGCGCGGCGGCGCTGTCCGACCTGCGCTTCCGCGCCGGCTCGGACAGCTTCCTGCAACTGCTGGACGCGGAGCGGGACAGGGCCAACACCCGTGCGGCGCTCGCCCAGGCGCAGGCCGACCGCGCCGCCGCCCAGATCAGCCTCTTCAAGGCCCTCGGCGGCGGTTGGGAAGCCGCCCCGGACATCGTGTCGCCCGTCTTCTAATCAAGCCAATCGGGACGAGCAGGGTCCTCGCGCCGGCGTCGATCCGAAGATGGTCGACTGGCTGGTCAAGAGCCTGCAGGCGGTGATCGATATGCCCGCGCCGAAAGCCTAGCCCCGCGCCCGGCCGCGAGGCGTCAGGGGAAGGTCTCCCGGCGAGCAGATGCCGCGCCGGGAGACCTTGGCTCGGTTCAGGCGCCCACGACGTCGGCGTTTGCGACGCCGGCGCGCGCCAGGTTGGCGTTGGCGAAGTCCCAGTTGAGCAGCTTGTCCAAGAAGGTCTGGACGTAATCCGGCCGCTTGTTCTGGTAGTCGAGGTAGTAGGCGTGCTCCCAGACGTCGCAGGTCAGGAGCGGCGTCTGGCCATGGGCGATCGGGGTGTCGGCGTTGCCGGTCTTGACGATCTTGAGCGCGCCCTGGTCGAGGACCAGCCAGGCCCAGCCGGAGCCGAACTGGCCGAGCGCGGCGGCCTTGAAGGCCTCGACGAAGCCGGCGTAGCCGCCGAAGGCGCTGTCGATCGAGGCCGCGACGGCGCCGCTCGGCGCGCCGCCGCCGGCCGGCTTCATCGAGTTCCAGTAGAAGGTGTGGTTCCAGACCTGGGCGGCGTTGTTGAAGATCCCGGCCTTGTCGGGAACGCCCGCCGTCGCCTGGATGATCTGCTCCAGCGACTTGGCCGCGAGATCGGAGCCGGCGACCAGGCCATTGAGGTTGTTCACATAGGCCAGGTGATGTTTGCCGTAATGAAACCCGAGCGTCGCCTCGCTGATGAAGGGCTCCAGTGCGTCCGCGGCATAGGGCAGAGAGGGGAGTTCAAAGGTCATGCGATCTCCGATGGTCAGTGCCGAGAGGCAAGGCCTCTGGCGTTACGCGACGTGCATCCGCAGCCTGCGATCAGGCCGCGGCGGCGCCTTTAGGACGGCCGCAGCGACGCTCGTCAAGGTGGAACTCAGCCTGGCGGCGTAGAGCGGGCCATGCTGCCTGGCAGCGCCTTCCCCGAGGCGAGGACAACCCTCCATTGCACGATCGCCGACCGACGGCCGATGCTCGATCCCAAGCCGCGCGCCGACGTCGTCGCCGACCTGGCCAGACTGAAGAATTGACCGCCGACGCGCCAAGGCGTCAGCTGGACTGGATCACCGTGGTGAGGGCGGCCGCTAGCTCGTCGAGGCGATAGGGCTTGGGAAGCACCCGCACGCCTTCGGCCGCGGCGCTCTCCTTGGCCGCCTCGGCGTAGCCGCTGGTCAGCAGCACCGGTAGGTCGCGGCGGCGATTGCGGATCTCGCGCACCAGATCGACCCCGTTCATGCCCCCCGGCATCATGACGTCGGAGAGCACCAGGTCGATCGGCCGTTCGTTGGAGAGCGCGCCCAGCGCCGCCACAGCGCTGGCGGCGCGCGTGACCTCATAGCCCAGCTGCTCCAGCATCTCGGTGACCAGTGCGGCGACCTCGTCGTCGTCCTCCACCAGCAGGACAGAGCCGGCGCCCGACGGACGGCGCGAGTCCACATGCAGATCGTTGAGCCGCCGCACGCGGGCTACCGCGGGCGTCAAGGAGCGCGGCAGCAGCAAGGATACAACGGTGCCGCGGCCGACCTCGCTGTCGATCTCCACCGAGCCGCCGGACTGCAGGGCGAAGCCGTGGACCTGGGCCAGTCCCAGACCCGAGCCTCGCCCGATCTCCTTGGTGGTGTAGAAGGGCTCATAGGCGTGCGCCTTCACCTCGTCGGACATGCCGACGCCATCGTCGATGACGGAAAGTCGCACGAAATCCCCCTCGCCCGCCCCCTCGCCCCGGCGGGGTGCGTTCTGCGCGCGGATCTCGATGGTTCCGCCGTTCGGCATGGCGTCGCGGGCGTTGACCGCCAGGTTCAGCACCACCAGTTCGAGCTCGCCAGGATCCACCTCGACCGGCCAGAGGCCCTCCTCGAAGGTGAGCGCGACGTGGACATCGCCGCGGAGGCTGCGGTCGAGAAGCTCGCGCATGCCGCCGATCTGCAGCTCGAGGTCGACCGGCTCGGGGTTCAGTTCGGAGCGGCGCGAGAAGGCCAGCAGCTGCCGTGTCAGGCCCGCACCGCGCTGGGCGGCCTGGTGCATGCCGTCGAGCAGCCGCCGGCGACGGTCCGGATCGGTCTGTCGGTCCAGCATCTCCAGCCCGCCGGCGATGACCATCAGCAGGTTGTTGAAGTCGTGCGCGACCCCGCCGGTGAGCTGGCCGATGGCCTCGATCTTCTGGGCCTGGCGCAGCACCGCCTCCATGCGCGACCGCTCGGCCATTTGGGCGCGGAGCTCGGCGTTGGCGGCGGCGAGCTCGGCGGTGCGAGCCTGCACCTGCGCCTCCAGGTCCTGGGCGGCCTGCGCCTGGACCTGCAGCAGTCCGCGAACCTCGTACTGGCGGGTGCGGGCGCGGACCGCCGCGCGCACGGTGCTGGTGAGGGTGATGGTCTGCACCGGCCGTTCCAGCAACGAGACATTGCGCAGGTCGGCCACCAGCTTGCGACGCCAGGCGGCGACCGCCGCCTGTTCCTGGCGGCTGGTGAGGATCACGAACGGCAGGTCCGACCAGGCAGGCTGGCCGGCGACCCAGTCGGTGAGGTCCGTGACGTCCTTGCCGAACAGCCCCTCCTCCGCCAGCAGGACCGCGGCTGCGCCCTGGCGAATCTCGGCGATCAGCTCGCGCAGCTCGCGGCAGATCACGGCCGGCTGGTCCCGACGGATGAATTCCGCCGCCGCCGGTCCGTCACGGCCGACCGGAGCGAAGATCAGCACCCGCCGGTCGTCGTCAGGCCACGCCATTGTCATCGTCGAACAGCGGCGCCGAATCGCCAAGGTAATGCGGTGTGCCGGAGAAGATGCCGCTGAACTGTCTCAACGGCGGACCAAGCTTGACGCCGCGCGGGCCGAGCCTGAATTCCCGGATCGTGTGTTCGTGATGGCCGCTGCGCTTCTTCACCACCGAGAGCGCCCGCCGCACCGCGCCGGCCACCTCGAAATAGCGAAGCATGACAACGGCGTCGCTGAGGTAGCTCATGTCCAGCGGCGTATCCATCGGCCCGACCAGACCGTGCTGGGCCAGCACCAGCAGGGTCAAGGCGCCCTGCTGCGCCAGATAGCTCAACAGCTCGTGCATCTGCAGGATCAGGAAGCGCTCGTCCGGCATCGCGTTGAGATAGCCGTTGAGGCTGTCGATCACCACCACGCGGGCGCCGTCGACCTCGACGCTGCGCCGCACCGTCGCCGTGAACTCGCCGGGCGACATTTCCGCCGGGTCGATCTGCTGGATCCGCAGACATCCCGACGCCAGGGTGGCGTCCAGGCGCATGCCGAGGGTGTGGGCGCGCGCTTCGAGGGTGCCGCGCCCCTCGTCGAAGGCGAAAAACACCGCATGCTCGCCACGCTCGGCGGCGGCTATGGCGTAGGTCAAGGCCAGGGTGGACTTGCCGACGCCGGCCGCGCCGATGAACAGCGCATTGGTCCCGCGCTCCAGGCCGCCGCCCAGCATCCGGTCCAGCTCCGCGTCACCGCTGGAGGTGAATTCGTTGGCAAAGCTGCGATGATGTTCCGCCGCGATCAGCCGGGGGAAGATCCGCAGGCCGCCGGTCTCGATGGTAAAGTCGTGGAAGCCGCCGCGGAACTGGATGCCGCGCATCTTGATGACCCGGACCCGCCGCCGCTCGGCGCCATAGTCGAGGGCCTGCTGCTCCAGCATGACGACGCCGTGGGCAATCGAGTGCAGCTGCAGGTCGTCCTGGTGGGCCGTGAGGTCGTCGAGCAAGACGACCGTGCACTGGCGCTCGGCGAAGAAGTGCTTCAGGGCCAGCACCTGACGCCGATACCTGAGCGGGCTTTGCGCCAGCAGCCGCAGCTCCGAGAGGCTGTCGATGACCACCCGCGAGGGGTTCCGCCGCTTCACCTCCTCGAACATCAGCCGGGTGGTTTCGCTGAGCTCGACCTCCGCTGGATGGAAGACCGTCAGCTCCTGCTCCGGATCGAGGGTGGTCTCCGGCGGCACGAGTTCGAACACCGTCACCGCATCGAGCGACCAGCCGTGGCGCTTGGCGACCAGGCTGAGCTCGCGGCCGGTTTCCGACAGGGTGATGTAGAGCACGCGCTCGCCCCGGCGCGCGCCCTCCAGCAGGAACTGCAGGGCGATGGTCGTCTTGCCGGTGCCGGGGCGACCTTCGTAGAGGTAGACGCGGTTGGCATCCAGGCCGCCGCCGAGGATGTCGTCTAGACCTTCGCTGCCTGTCGAGATTCGCGGCCGTTCGTCGTCGATCCCAGCCGTCTCGCGTCCCGGCATCTGGCCCTCCTTCATGCCTGCGCGCCTTGCGGACGACGCGCCGCCCGGCCCGCGGCGGGGCTGCCCCGCAAACCTTGGCCGTGATGGCAAAGACGCGCCGAGACGCAGAAAGTTGCACGCCCGAGGGCCGGAAGGTCTTGGCGACCGGCGGAATGCGCAGGCGGTTTGGCTAGCCGCCGCGGATCAGGACGCTTTCGGTCACGCCGCCCTGCTCGACCTTGACGCCGAGGAACCGCATCACCCCTCCGACGAAGCTGATGTCGGTCAGGGCCAGGTTGCGGTCGCGCCGGAGCGCGCTGGCGTCGCTCAGCGTCAGATGCAGGAGCATGTCGTCGCGGGACAGCCCTTCAGCCTCGGCCTTTTCGATCTGACTGCGAAAATGGATGGCGGCCGGCGCGCGGCGCGGAGGGGGTGCGGGATTTCTCATCGGGCGATGAAGAAGCCGTGTTCGCCGGTGACGCGCACCTGGCAGGGTCGCCCGCCATCTTGCATCTGCCGGGCTCGTTTGTGGGCGGAGGCCTTGGCGACCTCCTTGTCGGCGGAGTGGCCGAAGTGCTCGCCTTCGTGCTCCACCGCCCAGCCGCCGTCATGGCGCAAAACCGTAAGCACTGCTCTATCTAAATCCGCTCGCATTGTGCTGCCTAGCACATAGCCGGTCAGCTCAGCGAAGTATTTTTGCCGAATTCTCTTGCATTTCGCGCCTAAGAGCCCCATTCTTATGCGGTCAAATATCGCTTAGGCTCGCCGGGCCGCCCGCCGAAATTCAATTTTTGGTCTCGCCCGGCACTCGACCCTCTCCGAAAATTTGATCTCACAGCTCACTCTGGGCGTGAGAACTCGTGTCCGGAAAGGGACAACTATGCAAATCGGCACCGTGAAGTGGTTCAACGGCCAAAAGGGCTTCGGCTTCATTCAACCGGACGATGGCGGCACCGACGTCTTCGTTCATATCTCCGCCGTTGAGCGCGCCGGCATGGCGTCACTGCACGAAGGCCAGAAGGTCGGTTTCGAACTCGAGCGCGACAAGCGCACGGGCAAGACCTCGGCCGGCCAGCTTCAGGCGGCCTAGGGCCCCGAGCCCGGAGACGGCGCCCCCCAAGGCGCCGTCTTCCCTTCTTGGGAGCCGACCGGCGATGACGGTCCAGTTCGAGGCGCCCGGCGAGATCTCGCCACGCGAGACCCAGAACGGATCGGACCTCTGCGCAGGCGGGACCCGCACGGATCCCGGCCGGCTGCTCGCCGCCAAGCTTAACCTTTGACAATGCCCTCGGAACAGCAGGCCGGAAGCGCCGTTCACATCCCGTCGGATGACGCGCGCCCTGCGTTCGGATCCTGTCGCGAACAGCCGCTGCATCGGGCTGCTCTGTTCGCTCGCGATCCCTCCCCCGGCGCGCCGCCGACAAAGCGCGGCCGTGGAGCCTCACAACGACTATTTTTACGAGAAGCGCGTATCGACGCCGCTTCGATGGACAAAACTCAAGTGAATTTCAGATACAAATCGGACCTCGATTCCCCGCTTAAGGACATCATCGCCCGCAACCCCGACGCAAGCCTGCAGGACATTCGGCGGGCGCACCCCATCTTACGAACCATGTCGCTGGACCATCTCGGCCTGCAGGTCGACCAGATCATCCATCGACGAGACACCGCCTGGCTCAAGTAGCCGACGGTCAGCACAATCAAGGAGCCGTCCGTCATGACGAAAGGCGAACTCAGGGTCGAAGAGTATCGCGCCAGGGCTCGCGAAGCCTTGGCCTTCGCTGAGGAGGCGAGCCTTGATCGCGTGCGCGAGCAGCGCCAGCGGGCGGCGACCACCTGGGTCGAAATGGCCGAAGCGGAAGAAGCCCGTGAACGCAACCGCCAATCCGCCACCCTGCAAGCGGCCGCGCTCCAGGCGGGCGCTGCGGAGGACGCCGAGTGAGACAGGACGAGCGCACCTATTTCCATGGGCTGCCGAAGAAGCCTTCGAAAGGCCTCTCCCGACGGCAAACGCACGCAACACAAAAAGCACAAGGCGTTGACTAATGCCGAAGCAAGGGCCAAGCGCGACGCACGCTATGCGGCGCGCAAGGCCCGCCAGTAAAACCTCGCCGCCTTCGGGCGGCGGACACCAGACGAAGGAACCGATATGGCGAAAGAAGATCTTGTCGAATTCGATGGGATGATCACCGAGCTCCTGCCGGAGGGCCGCTTTCGCGTGCGGCTGGAGAACGACCACGAAATCCTCGCCTACACGGCCGGCAAGATGAAGAAGAACCGGATCCGCTCCATGGTGGGCGACCGGGTCACGGTCGAAATGACGCCCTACGACATGGATCGCGGCCGCATCACCTACCGGCACAAGCCCGAAGGCATGCGCGTCGGCGGCGCTCCGCGTCCGCAGTACCGGCGCCGCTGAGGCGAGGATCACCGGCCGGGGCTTGGACAGCGCCGCCGGATCCCCAATATCAAGCTGCAGTCGCGGGCGACGACCTCGCGCATGCAAGATGGGAATGCCCGTTGATCCGTTGCTGCCTGCGCCTGCCGCATACTCCCCTGGCGTCCTCGATCAGGCGGGAAGCCGCTTGATGCGCCGGCTGCTGCTCGCCGCCCTCGTCCTGCTGACGACCGCAACCCAGGCGCCGGCGGCGGATGCTGACGGCGGCCTGTTCGGGGTCTGGCGCAATCCCCACAACACTGTCCACCTGGAGATCCGTCCCTGTGGCGGGTCGGCCTGCGGCTATGTCGTCTGGGCTGCGCCGAAGGCCCAGGCCGACGCCCGCCGCGGCAGCGGCAAGGAGCTGATCGGCCAGCAGCTGCTGCGCGACTTCGCCCCGACGGATCGCGGCTGGCGGGGCAAGGTGTTCGTGCCGGACCTGAACGTCACCCTCGGCGGCGCCGTCCGGCCGCTCGACGGCGAGCATCTGCAGGCCAAGGGCTGCCTGATCAGCGGCCTGCTCTGCAAGTCGCAGGTCTGGTCGCGAGTCACCCCCGCCGCAAGCTAGGCCACACACGCGCCAGCATTGCCCTGCGGCTTGCCGGCGACTAGTGCAGGCCATGGGGCTAGGCAAGGACATCTGGCGGATCGGGGTGGCGCAGGCGCCCGTCGATCAGATCGCGGCCCGTGGCCTGGACGGTTGTGCGGTCCGCTGGATCGATCTCGAGCGGCCGTTCAGCTTCCTCGCCGATCCGTTCGGCCTTTGGCGCGGCGACCGCCTCCACGTTTTCGCCGAGGCCTATGACTACCGCACCCGCCACGGGATGATCGACCACCTGCAGTTCGACGCCGGGCTCGATCTGCTGACGCGGCGAACCGTCCTGCGCGAGCCCTGGCACCTCTCCTACCCCTTCCTGCTGGAGGCGGACGGAGAGACCTGGATGGCGCCCGAGGCCTACGGCTCCGGCGCCTTCACCCTGTATCGCGCCGCAGCCTTTCCCGACCGCTGGGAGCGTGCCGCGCGGCTGGCCCTCGACACCGCGGCGATCGATCCGACCCTGTTCCGCCATGGCGACCTCTGGTGGCTGGCCTACTCTCCCAACGGGACCCAGGTCGACAAGCAGGGGAAGCTGCACCTGGCCTTTGCCGAGCGCCTGACCGGCCCTTGGACGCCGCACGCCGGCAATCCCGTCCGCATCGACCTCACCAGCAGCCGTCCCGGCGGCGCGCCCTTCCTGCTCGACGGTCGCCTGCAGTTACCGGTCCAGGACTGCAGTCGCACCTACGGCGGCGCGATCCGGCTCTTGCGGATCGACGAGTTGACGCCCGACCGGTTCACCGCGGAGGCAGGACCGCCGATCACCGCCCCGGTGTCTGCCGGCCGCTATCGCGACGGCCTGCATACCTTGGCCGCCTGCGGCGGCGTGACCCTCATCGACGTCAAGCGGATCGACCGCTCTGCGGCCGGTCTGGCGATCGGCGTCGGCCGTCGCCTTGGCCGCTGGCGCGCCTGAGCGGCAGGCGCGCCAGCACCGCCGCTCCGGCCCGCGCGAAGGCTTCGGCTCCGAACCGGTCGAAGACCCGCGCCCGGGCCGCCGCGCCCATTCCGGCGAGCCGCTCCGGCCGTGAAAGCAGCGCGCTCAGCGCTTCGGCCAGGGCGTCGGGGTCGCCCGGAGGCACGACGCACCCCGTCTCGCCCGGCGCGACGCTGAAGGGCATTTCACCGACCGCAGAGACCACGCTCGGCAATCCGGCCTGCATCGCCTCGTGGGCGGCGATGCACAGCCCCTCGGAACGCGAGGGCTGGACGTAGAGGTGCAGGCCGGCCAGGAGGTCTCGCGGCCGCTCGGTGAACCCGGCCAGGGTGACGTTGTCGAGGCCATGGCGAGCCATCGCGGCCTCCAGGCTCACCCGTTCGGCGCCCTCGCCGCAAATCTGCACTTCGAACCGGGTTTCCGGCCGGAAGCCTCGAGCGCGCAGCCGCCCCAGGGCCTCGATCAGCACGTCGTAGCCCTTGACCGGGTGCAGCCGCCCGAGGCTGCCGACGCAGACCGGCTCGCCCGGCCTCCAGGGCTTTGCGACGGGCGCATTCGGGTCGGCGGAGAACAGCGGCCACACCGCCAGCCGCTCGGCCGGCACCCCGAGGCGCTCGAGGGTCAGTTGCGCGACGCAGTGGGAGTCGGCGATCCACAGCGCCGAGCGCTGCTGCTGGGCCCGCAACAGCAGCCGGTTCATCGGCTTCAGGAAGGCGGCATGCTGCCAGCTGACCACCGGGACCCCGCGCCGCAGGCCGACCAGCTGGCCGAGCAGGGTCGCCCGCGACAGCGATGTCCAGATCAGGTTGGCATTCCAGCTGGAGACGCTCCGGTCGAGCCAGGCCAGGGCGGCCAGATGGTCCTTTTCGCCGCCTGGGCGGACATGCACGCGCAGGCCGGCCGCGGTCATCGCCTGGATGGCGCGGCCATCGCGGCGGGTCAGGGCGAAGACCTCGACGGTCGCGCCGTGATCGCGCATCACCCCGGTGACTGCCGGGACCGGCAGGGCGGCGCCTCCGCCCTCGACCGAATTGATGACATAGGCGATCCGCATCAGGCCTCCATCCGGGCGGGTTGCGCCCTGTGCAGCGGCGTCGCCTGGGTCACGAACAGCATCAACAGACCGACGGCCAGCACCGCCTGGAGCACCGCCTGCAGGCCGGCGCCGATCAGCCCCTGCCAGGCCAGCAGCAACGGGAGGGCCAGCAGCACGGACAGCGAACTGAGCAGATTGGCCCGTACGGAGAGGCCCGGACGGCCCAGCGCGGTCAGCGCCGCGCTCATCGGCGGACCAGCCAGCAGGATGGCGCGCCCGAGCGCCAGCCACAGCATCACCCCTCCGGCCGCGGCGAAGCTTTCCCCGGCGATCAGCACCGCCAGCCGCTGGCCGAACAGGGCGATCACCAGGCAGACCGGCGCGGCGGCGAGCAGGGCCGCCGTCACCGCCCGCCGCAGAACCGCCCGCAAGCCCGGTCCCTGGTCTCCCCCGGCCACCAGATGGGCCAGCTCGGCGAAGGTCGCCTGGCCGAGGATCTGCGCCGGCTGCGCCAGCACCGAGGTCGCCCGCTGGGCCACCGCGAACAGGCCGGCCGCCCCCGGCCCGAGGACGTAGCCGACCACCAGCGGCACGACGCGGCCGGACAGCTCGGCGAGCGTCACGTCGATGTTGGCGCTCCACATGAAGCGCCACAGGCCGGCGTTCTCGCGCCGGACCCCGCGCAGCCCCCCGGCCAGGTGGCGGCGCGACAGCGCTCCGCGCGCGGCGTAGGCGCCCAGGGCCCACATCGAGATCCATTCGGCCAGGGCCGCGACCAGCCAGGCGATCAGGAAGCCGCGCAGGCCGCCGTGGGTCACCGCCGCCACGACGGCCCCGGCCAGTCGCACCGTCGGCGCGACCAGGTTGTGCAGTCCCAGGAGGTCGAAGCGGCCGGTGAGCTGCAGATAGCCGGCGGGCGTGGCGCGGACGGTCGACAGCACCGCCAGGCTGTAGGGAACCGCGAGCGCCATGGCGGCGGGCGGCCAGCCGAGCTTGGGACCGACGATGGGCGCCAGCACCGCGGCCGCGGCGATGGCCAGCAGTCCGCAGCCGATCTCCACCAGGCCGGCGTAGGCGATCAGCCGGGCGAGGCGCGGACGGTCGTTTTCGGTCTGCGCCTGGGCGCCGAAACGGACCACCGCGTGCCAGCCGGGGAATTCGATGACGCCGGCCACCGTCGTCACATAGGTGTGCACCAGGACCAGCACGCCATAATCGACGCGGCCCAGCGACCGCGCGGCGATCGCCAGGTAGACCAGGCTGATGATCCCGCCGGCGGCCTTGCCTCCCAAAAGTCGGCCGAGGTTCCCGTAGATGCGTCGCATCACGCTCGAGGCCTCAGCCATGCGCCAGCTCCCGGCCGCCGCAGAACGTCTTCAGCCGGACCGGCGTATGATCGTGGTCGAAGAGGCGGCCGATCGTCATCAACTCGAGGCAAGGCTCCGGCGGAGTCGGTTCCGCATCTAACCATGTTTCGCCCGAGGCTATCGGGCGCGGACAGCCGGCGCGCCGCCAGCGCGCCAGCCTCGGCGTACTGCCCCCGGCGGAACAGGAAGTCACGGCCCAAAGCGCGGCGGGAGGGCGTTGAATCTTCCGCCCCCTTCAAGGCTCGCCCCTTAAGGCGCCGCCGGAGCCGCCGCGCGCCTTCAGGCGGCGTAGAGACCTGCCGGCTAAATAGGCCTAACCGGAAGGTTCTTGCGCAAGACGCAGCCTGATCGGCACTAGTTTCGCTCCTGAGGCCGGAAGGTCATCAATTTGTCGCCCGCTGGGTACCTTTTGCGCGCGGCGGTCTGGATGCGATGAATCGTCCCGGCCCGGCGCTCCAACTCCGAACCTCAAGGATGAGCAGCAATCGATGGCCCGCCGACGCATAGGCACGCTCAAACACCTTACCGACGCCACTCTGACCGAAGCCCTGGCGCGCGCGCCCTCCGACCAGTTCGTCATCTGGAACGGTCGCCCCTGTGCGGCCCAGCCCGGTTCTATCCGCTCCCAGGCGCTCGCCCTGGTCGCCGAGGTGTGGGAACCGGTGCCGCTGCGCGTGCTGCTGATGCGCGCCGCGCGGCTGGCCGGTGAATCCGGCCTCGACCCCGACACGGTGCGCAGCGCCGTGCGCATGCACCAGAGCGCCAGCTGCGCCTCGTACTTCCTGGTCCGGCGGACCACCTCCGGCGACTACCTGGCAGTGGCCGACGTGCCCAGCCCCTCGTCGGGCTCGCGCAGGCTGAATGCCGGCGACCTCATCCTCGGCCGCGCTGGCGAGCGGTTCGACGACGAAGGCGCGGCGGTGGAGGTTCGGCCCTACCGCGCGCTGCGCGCCGGCTGACCGCGCGCCGGCCAGCCGCGACAGGTTGGCTGTGGCCGAAGGGCGCTCGACGAACGGCAGGACGCGCGGTTCGGCCTGGATCGACACGACCCGCAGCGATTGCGGATCGGCAATGACGGTCGGCTGCTCGCGCAGCGCTGCGCGGCCGCCCTCGGGCGTCGCGGCGTCGATGCGGCGCGCACGGGGCAGGCCAGCCGCGATCCAAGTATTCGCACCGCCGGGAAAAGCTGCGCCGCAGCCGGTCACGCTGTTCACATTTGAGTGCTGGATTGAAACCCGCCCAGGCTTGGCCGGTTACCTTGGTTCGACGATTAGACTGGGTTCCGTCGACCCTCGGCGGACCGTCTTGCGCAGGGAAACAGGATGAAACGGACACTCTGCGGCCTCACCCTCGCAGCCGTGGCCCTCGCCGGCTGCGGAACCACCACCACGGAGCGGGCGGCGACCGGCGGGCTCGCCGGTGCGGCCGTCGGCGCAGCGGTCGACAGCTCGGTCACCGGCGCCCTGATCGGCGGCGCGGCCGGTGCGGCCCTGGGGGCGGCCACGACGCCCAAGTATCGCTCGACCGATCGCCGACAATACTATGACGAGCGCGCCGGACGTTACTATTACTACGACCGCTCCACGAACCGTTATTATTGGGAAAACGGCCAGCCCCGCTATTGAGCCTGTCGACCGGCCTTGACCTTTCCTCGCGCCGGGAAGCCGGTCGGCGGCTGAGCTGAGCGCCTTCCGCGCAAGCCTCACAGTAAGTTTAACGGCTGGCCCGTTCAGCCAAAACCCAATGCATGTTTTGGTGGCCGCATGAAAACGATCGAAAACGCCATCCAGCACCTTCCGCGGTTTTCCACGGTTCTTGTGGCCTGTGATTCCGATCGTAGCCGCTCCGAGCTCATCGACCTGCTGGGTCGACGCGAGCTGAGCATCCTGGGACCGGCCGCCACCGCTGGGCAGGCGATGACGCTGGCGTCCCATGCGCCCGCGGATCTCGCCATTATCGACCTGCGCCTGGCCGATGACCAGCGGGGCGGACGCAATCTTGCCGACCAGCTCAGCAAGACCTGGGGCATGCAGACGCTTCTGCTCGAGACGCCGGCCTGACCTGGCCCGACGCCGTCCGGGCCTCGGAACAGCAGCGCTGGCGATCCGTTAGGCCTGGATGCGAGCGCGAATTGATGGTCGGACGGCCGTCGCCGCTCTTGCTCCAGTCTCCGAGGATCTGAGCCTGCATGCAGCCGCTGCCCGCGCCCCCGCGTCTCGATCCGGAGCGGACGGCCCTGTTCCTGGACATCGATGGGACGCTGGCGGAACTACAGCCGCGGCCCAGCGACGTCGGGCCCGACGTTCGGCGGACAGAGCTGCTGCGCCGGGTCGGCCAGCGCCTCGACGGCCGCCTCGCGGTGCTGTCCGGCCGCAGCCTGGCCGAGGTGGACCACATCCTGGACTTCGCGGTGCGACCGGTGGCGGCGGTGCACGGCCTGGTGCGGCGCGAGTCTGACGGTGTCGTGGCCGCGGTCGAGGGCGGCGCCTCCCTCGACGCCGCGCGGCGCGAGCTGCGGGCCTTCGCCGCGGACCGGCCGGGCGTGCTGTTCGAGGACAAGGGCGTCAGCCTGGGCCTGCACTACCGGCTGGCGCCGGAGGCCGGGCCGGATTGCGAAATCCTGGCGCGACGGCTGGCCGCCCGCCACCAGCTGCAGCTGCAGCCCGGATCGATGGTCCTGGAGCTGCGGATCGCCGGTCCCGACAAGGGCGAGGCGCTGCGGCGCTTTCTGCAGACGCCCCAATTCCAAGGCCGTCAGCCGATCATGGTCGGCGACGACCTGACCGACGAAAGCGCTTTCGCCGCAGCGGCGGCGGCGGGCGGCTACGGGGTGCTCGTCGGCGCGGCGCGGCCGACGCACGCGGCCTTCGGCCTGCCCTCCGTCGGCGACGTCCTCGACTGGCTGGCGCAGACCTGAACGCGCCCAGGGCTATTATGAGGCTCAATCCAGCCGCGTATTGTAGCGCCTGACCGCCAGGGCGCCGACGACCACGACGATGACCGTCAGCGCCAGCAGGCTGGGCGCGCTGCCGGCCAGCCCCTCGCCTTTCAACAACGATCCGCGGACGATGCGCAGGAAGTGTGTGACCGGGATCGCCGTGCCGAGCCACTGCGCCCATTTCGGCATCCCGGCGAATGGGAACATGAAGCCGGACAGCAGGATCGACGGCATGATGTAGAAGAACGACATCTGCATCGCCTGCAGCTGCGTCCGGGCCAGGGTCGAAATCAGGAAGCCCAGCGCCAGGCTGCCGAGAATGAACAGCACCAGGCCGAGGCTGAAGGCGGTCCAGCCTCCGGCCATCGGCACGTCGAACAGCACCCGCGCCAGCACCAGGATCAGCCCGGCCTGCAGCACGCCCACAGCCACATAGGGGGCCAGCTTGCCGACCATCACCTCCAGCGGCCGCACCGGCGTCGCCAGCAGGGTCTCCATCGTTCCGCGCTCGCGCTCACGAGTGACCGCCAGGGAGGTGATCAACACCAGAGTCAGCGACAGGATCACGCCCAACAGCCCCGGCACGATGTTGTAGGCGGTGATGTTCTCGGGATTGTAGCGGCGATGGACGACCACCTCAAACGGGTCGCCGCCGGTCGCGACCGTGGTCGCCGGGGGCGGCAGGTCGTGGCTCAAGGCCTGGCCTGGAAGCGCGGCCAGGGCCGCCAGTGCGGCGCCGGTGGCCGCCGGGTCGGTCGCATCGGCCTCCACAAGGATCTGCGGATGGTCGCGCCGGATTACCCGGCGAGTGAAGTCGGCCGGAATGGTGAGGGCGAACTGCACCTCGCCGTTCTCGATCAGCCGGTCCAGCTCGGCCGGGCTGCGCACCGCCTGGCGAAGGTCGAAATAGCCGCTCGCCCGCATGGCCGAGAGCACCGAGCGGGAGAAGCGGCCCTGGTCCTCAACCAGCACGGCGGTCGGCAGGTGACGAGGGTCGTCGTTGATCGCGTAGCCGAACAGCAGCAGTTGGACGATCGGGATCACCAGAACCATGGCGTAGGTCAACCGGTCGCGGGTCAGCTGGGTGAATTCCTTGGCCATCACGGCGTAGACGCGGCCCAGGGATCGTCTCATGCAGCACCCTCCTCCACCTCGGCCATCAGGCGGATGAAGACGTCCTCCAGCGTCGGCGCCACCTCGCGCCACTCCAGCCCCGGCGTGCGATAGGGGGCGACGGCGGCTTCCAAGGCGCCGCGGTCGAGACCGCTGACATGCAGCTCCTGGCCGAACGCCGCCGCCGAGAGCACGCCGGGCGCGGACTGCAGCCGACGCGCCAGCTGGTCGGCGCCGGGGCCGCGGCAGACCAGGGTCACCAGCCGCGAGGATCGGATCACCTCCTCGGCGCTGCCCCGGGCGATCAGCCGGCCGCTGGCGATATAGGCGATCTCATGACAGCGCTCAGCCTCGTCCATGTAGTGGGTCGAGGCGAGCACGGTCAGGCCCCGCTCCGACAGGGCGTGGATCTCGTCCCAGAACTCCCGCCGCGCCTTGGGATCGACCCCGGAGGTCGGCTCGTCCAGCAGCAGCAACTCCGGCTCGTGCAGGGTCGCCGCGGTCAGCGCCAGGCGCTGCTTCCAGCCGCCGGACAGCGTGCCCGCCAGCTGCCCGCGGCGGTCGGCCAGGCCAAGCCGCTCGAGCGCCTCGCCCACCCGCGCCCGCGGCCGGTCCATCCCATAGATGCGGACCACGAACTGCAGGTTCTCTTCGACCGTCAGGTCTTCGTAGAGGGAGAACCGCTGGGTCATGTACCCGGTCCGCCGCTTGATCTCGTCCGACTGCCGACGGATGTCGAAGTCGAGGCAGCGGCCATCGCCGGAGTCCGGTGTCAGCAGCCCGCAGATCAGCCGCAGGGTGGTGGTCTTGCCGGAGCCATTTGGCCCGAGGAAGCCGCAGATCCGGCCGCGCTCGACCTGCAGCGAGACGTCGCGCACCACGTGCTTGGCGCCGAATCGCTTGTTCAGCCCATGGACGTCGATCGCATAGCTCATGGCCGGCGGCCGGCCGGGGACGCCAGCGGCGTCACGTCCACCGGCTGTCCGGGATTGAGGTCTTCGGGGTGATCTGGCCTGGCCTCGACGAGGAAGACCAGCCGGTCGCGCGCCTTGCGGCTGTAGATCACCGGCGGGGTGTATTCCGGCCTGGGGCTGACATAGGCGATGGTGGCGCCGCGCCCTGCCCGGCAGGCGTCGCAGCCGAACTGCACCCGCCGGCCCACCCGATAGAGCGAGACCTCGCGCTCGGGAACAAAGAACCGCAGTTTCAGCCGGTCGTCGGGAATCAGGCTCAGCACCGGCTGGTTGGCCGCCGCCCACTCCCCGGGCTGCAGATAGGTCCGCTCGATGCGTCCCGCCGCAGGCGCCCGCAGCGACAGCTGCTCGAGCCGCGATTGCGCTTCCGTCAGCGCCGCACCGGCGCGGGCGACCGCCGCCTCGCTCGCCGCGGCCTGGGCCTTGGCGGCGGCGACCAGCTGGCCTGCCGCCTCACGCCCCGCCTCGGTGTCGCGCGCGGCGGTCTGCGCACGCTCCAGGTCCTGGGTGGAGGCCACGCCGCCGGCCGCGAGCGCCTGGGCGCGCCGGGCTTCGCGCGCCGCATTGGCCGCCTGGGCGTTGGCCGCCAGCAGATTGGCCTTCTGCTGTCCGAGCCCGGCCCTGGCGGTCTGCGCTTCGGCGCGGGCCTGGCCGAGCTCGGCCGCGGCGGCGTCTCGCCGGGCCCGCAGCGGCCTCGGGTCGATGGTGAACAGCGTCGCCCCGAGCGCGACATGGTCGCCGTCGCGAACCGAAAGCGAGCTGACTTCCGCCGCGACCGGGGCGGCCAGGTAGAGGGAGTCGCCCTCGACATAGCCCGACAGCACGTCGGCGTCCTCGGCGCGAGGCGCGAAGCCGCGCCAGGCCAGCACCAGCAACGCCGCCACGCTGACGACCGCCAGCGCGATAATGGCCGGACGCCGCATCTGCCCCCCTGGTGATCCCGCGTCGTCTTGCGCGACTCCGCGACGATCCCACCCTTTGCGCCCTTCGCCAACCGAGGTTTCGCGAAGGTCGCAGTAGCGCGGTGCGCGGCTCCGGTTCATCCGGAGCCCACATCGACCCAACGCCGCAGGCCGTCGACATAGCGGCCAAGCCGTCGCGACGCGCGGTCGCGTTCCGTCTCGGCGCCTGACGCCAAAGTCCAGAGGCCGGCCTGGAACGTGCAGTAGAGGCCGTAAAAGAGGTCCGTCCTCTCGGCGTCCGGGGCCCCCAGCACCGCGATCTCCAGCGCCCGCGCCTCACCCGCGTCGAGCTCGAACTCGACCGCCGCGCCCGCCAGGTCCCAGCCGATATCCTGCGGCCCGACCAGGTCGTGGGCGCAGGAATGATCCAGGGCGTCGGTCTTGAAGAGCCGGCCGTCCAGGCCCTCGCGCCACTCCCATCGATGCAGCCGGCCGTCGACATGGACCGGGTTCAGTCGCGCGGCGAGCTGCCCCCGCCCCGCCAGTCGCGCCTCGACGGCGGCGCGAAGCTGGGCGCCGCCGAGGGCCTCGGCGTTGACGCCCGCCATCTCGTGCAGCGCCTCGCGGCTGGCGCCGACGGCCTCGGCGGGAAAGCTCAGCCGGCGGAACCGCAGATAATCGCCCAGCCAGCCCAGCAGCGCGGCGCGTCCGCCGGACGGGCTCGCCAACGGTCGCCCCTCCAGCCAGCGCTCCAGCAGAAAGCCGTGGCGCAGCGCCATCGGCTCGGCCACGAAGCCGGCCGCGTGCAGCGCCTTCGCCCGGGTGAACTTCTCGTCCCCGCCGCGCCCGAGGCCGGCGAACCGGGCGAGGAAGACCCCCGACGCCGTGGTCAGGCGAAACTTGCGCCGTTCGCTCGCCCCCCAGACCGGCGGCCAGGCCCCGATCGGCAGATCCTTTCGCCAGCGTCCATCGGAAAGGTCCTCGACGCATTCGACCGGACCGGTCAGATCCTCGAACCATCGCCCGATCGCTTCCGGCGGGGCGATGTCGTCCAAGGTCTTCACCAGCCGCCGGGCGCGCGACCAGCGAGTTCGATGGCGGGCCTGCGCCACGGGGCCCAGGTCGCCGCCATGGCTGGGCATGAAGACGACCCGCTCGCTGGAAAGCTCGAGCGCCTCCAGGAGATCGCCGACGGCCCCGAAGGAGCTGCCGGACAGGCCCGGGCCTTCGTCGACGACGGCGAACGGACCCGGGTGCGCTGCGAGCCGGACCCGAAGACGCTGCGAGACCGTCACCCGCCGCTCGAAGGGCGGACCGTGCGGGCGAAGGGAGACCACGCCGCGGGCGCCGCAGGCGACCGCCACGGCCGCCGCCAGGCTGACGCCGATGCTGCGCAGGCCGATGACCAGCGGCGGCTCGCCGGCGAGCTCGGCGGCGGCGGCCATGAAGGCTTGCGGGTAGACTGCGTAATAGGCGTAGCCCTCCGGCGTTTTGCACGGCACGGGTGCGGCGGGCGCCAGCTCGGCCAGGGCGGCCAGCTCGCGCCCCGCCTGCGGTCCCTCACGGGCGAAGCCGCTGCGCCACGACGCCTGCACCTTGCGCGCCAGGGCGGTAAGCAGGCCCAGGGCGGCGGCCTGCAGGGGCGTGTGGTCGTCGCGGCCGGCGGCGGCGAACTCGACGTCGGCCAGCCCCTGCGCCAGCTCGCCGGCCTCGATCAGCGCCCGCACCAGCGCGTCGTGGCGTTCGCCGCCCGCAGCCTCGGCGCCCAGCAGAGCCTCGAGCTCCGCCAACCGGTCGCCCGGCGCGACCCACCGCTGCCGGTCGCCGTAAACCAGCACCTCACGTGCTCTGGGCGAGGCGCCGGTAAGCGATCATGCCGAACTCGTGGTAGCTCGGCGGCAGGAAGCGGGCGCGCCGGCCGATCCACTGGCGCCAGGCGCGGTATTGCGCCTCGCTGGGCGAGACCGCCATGCGGGCGTCCTTGGCGAGGCGGAGGGCGTCAAGCGGCGCCAGGCCACGCGCCACCAGGACACATAGCGCCACCAGGGCCGAACGGCCGATGCCATGTTCACAGTGCACCAGAAGCCGCAGGCCGGCTTCGGCCGCCGCTTCGGCGAAGGCCACGCCCTGGTCGAGCCCTGCCTGGCTGACGGCCTGCATGTCCGGGGTCGGCAGGTGCAAGAAGCGCAGGCCGCAGGCCTCAAGGACCTTTGGGTCGTCGCAGCTTTCCGACCGCACGTCGATCACCGCCCCCACCCCATGCCGTTCGGCCAGATGTGCGGCGCGTTCGATCGGAAAGGCGCCGCCCACCGCCAGATCCGGCTGGATCCAGCTGAAGTTCGGCGCCCAGTCCTCCACCGCCCTACTCCGCGGCCGCGGCGACCCGCGCCGGGGCGTAGCGGCGGACCATGGCGGCGCAGAAATCGGCATACTCCTCCGCCGCCTGCGGCGGGCTGGTGTGATGCGGCTCGATCCCGCGGTGCTCCGGGGTGAAGCAGAAGGTGACCGTGACCGCGAATTCGGCGAGCGCCTCCATCTGCCGGTCGAACCAGGCCAGCGCATCGGGGCGGAAGCTGTCGGCCCAGGAGAGGCCGGTGCGCAGGTGTTTCACCCCAAGGCGCCGGAGCCAGGCCACGGCGTCGTCGAGCCTGTGATCCTCGAAGTGAAACCATTGGCAGAGGCCCATCTGCGACGCGTAGTCGGCGTAGACCTGCAAGCCCGGCTTCGGGGCGCCGTCCTCGCGCAGCAGCCCCATATGGAAATGCCTGTAATAGGACGAGCCCTCGGCCTCCTTGTGGCGGGTGGTGGCCTCCCAGGTCTTCGGCAGATCGTAGAGGCTGTACCAGTGGATGCGCGGCGCCTGGCCGATCAGCAGCTCGGCGGTCTTCTTTACGCCCCAGGCCTGCACCTCTTCGGAGCCGAACGAGGAGACGCCGACTTCGGTGACCCAGACCGGCTTGTCGGTGACGGCGCGGATCTCGGCGACCTTGGCCGGCCACTCGTCGATCGTCCACAGGTTCCAGTCGAGCGGGAAGCCGTGCACCGCCACGACGTCGAAGTGCTCCATGACGCCGCGCTGCGCCAGCCGGGCAAGGAAGCTGGGATCGATCGGCGACATGCCGCCCAGCACCCGTGGCAGGCCGGGACACTCGGCCGCGATGGCCTGGCCGGCCAGCCGCGCCATGTCGGCGAACAGGTCCCACTCGGGATCCAGGTTGGGGTCCCAATGCGACTTGTTGTTCGGCTCGTTCCAGATCTTGACCGCTTCGATCACCTGGCGGGGCTCCCGTTCGACTTGCCGTTGGACCTGACGCTGGACATGCCCGGGGCGGCGGCGTGGGGCGCGGCCGGATAGACGGCGCCGGCCGGGGTGGGCCGTTCGCCGCGCCGGCAGATGAACACCTCCTCCTCGGGCTGATCGAGGATCTCGAAGCCGGCGCTGCGCAGCATCGCCGCCGAGCAGGCGGCGTTGGGCGCCCACCAGTTGGTCCAGTCCTTGGCGTAGGCGTGCTCGATGAAGTGCAGCTTCGGATAGCCGGGATCGTCGAAATGATCCTGCTCGAAGAAGTTGTAGTCGGCCCGCACCGGCGCGACGTGGTTCGCGCCGCGCTGCATCGACTGGAAGATCAGCAGGTCCTTGGCGACATGGTCGTGGATCAGGTCCAGCGCCAGCAGCGGATGTCGCAGGTGGTAGAGCACCCCCATGAACAGCACGACGTCGAACGTCTCGCCGAGCGTGGCCACGTCGTAGACGGAGACCAGGCGGAACTCGATGTCCTGCCCTTTCACCTCGGCGGCGAAGCGCGCCTGTTGCAGATAGCGCTCGTCGAAGTCGATCCCCAGCACCCGCTCGGCGCCGCGTCGCTTCATCTCGATCGAGTAGAACCCGGCGTTGCAGCCGATATCCAGCACCGTCTTGCCGGTCAGGTCCGCCGGAATGGCGTGTTCGAACTGGCGCCACTTCACATTGGGATAGTCGTTGAGGAAGTGGTTGGGCGCGGTCGGAACGCCGTCGAGGTCGATGTTATGGAACCAGTCGCCGAGCGCGGCGGCGCGGTCGCGGATCTCGGCCTGGGAAAGCGATCCGGTCCTCATGACGCCAGCTGCACCCGCGCGCGAAGCTCGGCGCTCCCCTCGTCCCCGCAGATGAAGCGCAAGGTCCGCTCCCGCGCCTCGGCGTCGGTGTACTGCTCGGGCGGCGACTTCATGAAATAGCTCGCCGGCCCCAGCAGCGGTCCGGCCAGCCGGCGGTCGAGCCCGAGCTTGGCGCAGCGCACCGCGTCGATGACCACGCCGGCGGAATTCGGACTGTCCCAGACCTCCAGCTTCAGCTCGACGTTGAGCGGCGCGCCGCCGAAGGTGGTTCCCTCGACGCGGATGTGCGCCCACTTGCGGTCCGTCAGCCAGGGCACGAAGTCGCTCGGGCCGACATGAATGTCGTCGGGCGCCGGCGGCCTCTCGTACTGGCTGACCACGGACTGGGTCTTGGAGATCTTCTTGGAGGTCAGCCGCTCGCGTTCGAGCATGTTCTTGAAGTCGGCATTGCCGCCGAAGTTCAGCTGGTAGGTGCGGTCGATCCGCACGCCGCGCTCGCGGAACAGGTTGGTCAGCAGCCGGTGGACGATGGTCGCGCCGACCTGGCTCTTGATGTCGTCGCCGATGATCGGCAGGCCGCGCTTCTCGAACCGCTTGGCCCAGACCGGATCCGAGGCGATGAACACCGGGATGCAGTTGACGAAGGCGCAGCCGGCCTCAAGCGCCTGCTTGGCGTAGTATTCGGTCGCCCGCTGCGAGCCGACCGGCAGGTAGGAGACGAGGACCTCCGTTCCCGAGCGCCGCAGCGCCTCGGCCACGTCGACGGCCGGCGTCGGCGCCTCCTCGATATCGCCGACCATATACTGGCCGATGCCGTCGAGCGTCGGCCCGCGCTGCACCGTCACCCCGCTGGGGCCCGGCCGGGCGAAGACCATGGTGTTGTTCGGGGACTGCAGGATCGCGTCGGAGAGATCGCGGCCGACCTTGCCGGCATGGATGTCGAAGGCCGAGGCGAGGTCGATGTCGCCGACATGATAGCCGCCCAGTTCCACGTTCATCAGCCCGGGCAGCGGCTCGGCGCCGGACGCCTGGCTGTAATAATCCACGCCCTGGACGAAGGATGAGGCGCAATTCCCAATCCCGACGATCCCGACACGTAGCTTTTTGCGGCTCATTTCGCCTCGCGCGGCTGGGCTGGCGACGCACCGCCGCCGGCAGGTAAGTACGTGGCAGAAAGAGACTTACCTCCGGCTTGGTTCCAACCTTTGCTGTTGTTATGGCCAAGATCGGGAACCCGAATAACATGAGCCTCACTATATGATCAGATTATACCTTGGCAGTTTCCGTCTATCGGCGTTCATTTATCCGTCAATGCAGTTGACGTCCACTCACAGCGAAGCTTAAAGACGCTAAATCTGGGAACTTACATGAAGATGAAGGGTTAGCGGCCCAGAATAGAGGGACCGTTACCGTGCCGAACCCCGACCGTCTTCGTCGTCCGACCCTGAGCCCCGCTCCGCCCGCCCCTCCGATCGGGAAGGCCTGAGCCATGGGCAGGAGCGTCCTCATCACCGGCGGCGCCGGCTTCATCGGCCGCCATCTCGCCCAGGCGCTGATCTCGCGCGGTGATCGCGTACGCGTGCTCGACAGCCTTATCGAGCAGGTCCATCCCCGCCGCCTGCGCCCGGCTGAGCTTTCCACCGACGTCGAGCTGATGATCGGCGACGTGCGCGACGACGGCGCCGTCCGCCGGGCCTTGGCGGGCGTCGACCAGGTCGTCCACCTGGCGGCGGAAGTCGGGGTCGGCCAGAGCATGTACGCGGTCGAACGCTACACCTCGGTCAACGAGCTCGGCACGGCGGTGCTGTTCCAGCAGCTGATCGATCAGCCGGTCGAGCGGGTGGTCGTGGCCTCCTCCATGTCGATCTACGGCGAGGGCCTCTACCGCACCGAGGACGGCCGGCTGGTCGAGGACGTGGTCCGCGCCGGCCGCAGTCCCGACGGCAGCTGGGATCCGTTGGATGAGCAGGGTCGTCCGCTGCGGCCGGTTCCGACGCCCGAGACCAAGGCCAACGGGCTGAAGTCGGTCTACGCGATCGGCAAGTTCGTGCAGGAGCGGCTGACGCTGACTCTGACCCGCCAATACGGCATGGGCGGCTCGGCGCTCAGGCTGTGGAACGCCTATGGGCCGGGCCAGGCGCTATCCAACCCCTACACCGGCGTGCTGGCGATCTTTGCCGCGCGGATCGCCAACGGCCAGGCGCCGATGGTCTTCGAAGACGGCCAACAGCGGCGCGATTTCGTTCACGTCCGCGACGTGGCTCAGGCTTTCCTGCTGGCGCTCGACCGGCGCGAGGCGGACGGCGAGGTCTTCAATGTCGGCTCCGGCGAGGATCGCACCGTCGAGGAAGTCGCGCGGCTGCAGGCTGCGGCCATGGGACGGCCGGATCTCGAGCCGGAACTGGCCGGCAAGGCGCGCGCCGGCGACATCCGCCACTGCATCCCGGATCTCACCAAGGCCCGCGAGGTGCTGGGCTACCGCGCCCAGGAGGACTTCGGCGAGGGCCTGGCGGAGCTGGCCGAGTGGGTCGCCCGCCAGGAGGCGGAGGATCGTGTGGTCGAAGCCCGCCGGGAGCTGGAGATGCGGGGGCTGGTGGCATGAAGGCGGTCGTCACGGGCGGGGCGGGTTTCATCGGCTGCAACCTGGCCGACCGGCTGGCCGACGGCGGCGCGCAGGTGGTGGTGCTGGACGCTCTCGCCCGCCCCGGCGTCGAGCGCAACCTCGCCTGGCTGCAGGCCCGGCACGGCGCGGCGGTCACCCCGGTCATCGCCGACATCCGCGACGCCGCCGCGATCGCCGCGGTGATCCGCGACGCCGACGCCGTCTTCCACCTCGCCGCCCAGGTGGCCGTCACCACCAGCCTAGTCGATCCGCTGGCCGACTTCGACGTCAACATCCGTGGCGCGCTGAACGTTCTGGAGGCGGCGCGACGCCGGCGCACGCCGGTCATCTTCGCCAGCACCAACAAGGTCTACGGCGACCTGGCCGACGTGGCGCTCGAACTGGCCGGCGACGCCTATCGGCCGCGCGATCCGGACCTGCGCGCCAGCGGAGTCGACGAGCACCGGCCGCTCGATTTCCACACCCCCTACGGCTGCTCGAAAGGCGCGGCGGACCAGTACGTCCTCGACTATGCCCGCAGCTTCGGCCTGCCGACCTGCGTTCTGCGCATGAGCTGCATCTACGGCCCACACCAGATGGGCACCGAGGACCAGGGCTGGGTCGCTCACTTCCTGATCCAGGCGCTGCAGGAACGGCCGATCCGCATCTATGGCGACGGTCGGCAGGTGCGCGATGTCCTGCACGTCGACGATGCGGTCAGCGCCTACCTCGCCGCGCTTGGCCGCATCTCCGAGGTCGCCGGCCGCGCCTTCAACCTCGGCGGCGGCCCCGCCAACGCGATCAGCCTGCTGCAGCTGGTCGGCTGCATCGAGGAGCTGACGGGCCGAAAGGTCCAGGTCGAGTTCGACGACTGGCGCGCCGGCGACCAGCGCTACTACGTCTCCGACGCCTCCGCGGCGCGGCGCGCGCTGGGACTGCCGCGGCCGACGCCCTGGCGCGAGGGCGTGGCCGATCTGGCCCGTTGGCTCTCCGGTAAACGCGCCGAACGCCAGCTGGTGGAGAGCGTCTGATGGGGCTGCGGCTGATGATGACGGCCGATGCGGTGGGCGGCGTCTGGACCTACGCGCTCGATCTGGCGCGCGGCCTCGCCGACGTCGGCGGCGAAACCACCCTGGTGGTGCAGGGTCCCGCCCTTTCGGCGGACCAGGCGCGTGCGGCGAAGGCCGTTCCCGCGCTCGAGGTCATCGAGACCGGCTCGCCGCTGGACTGGACCGCCGAGGCGCCCGGCGAGATCGAGGCCGCCGGCCGCAAGGTGCGCGACCTCGCCCGCGACCTGCGCCCGGACATGATCCACTTGAACAGCCCGGCCCTGGCGGCAGTCGGCGGGTTTCCGGCGCCGGTGCTGGGGGCCTGCCACTCCTGCCTGGCTACCTGGTGGACGGCGGTGAAGTCGGGCCCCGCGCCGGCCGACTTCGCCTGGCGCACGGCGGCCCTGCGCGCCGGCCTGGCGGCCTGCGACGCCCTGGTGGCCCCCAGCCGCAGTTTTGCCCGCGCCACCGCCGCAGCCTACCCCGGGGTCAGGCCGCTGGTCGTCCACAACGGACGTCATTCCGGCCCCGCCGGACCCGAGATCCGCGAGCCGATGGTCTTCACCTCGGGCCGCCTGTGGGACGAGGGCAAGAACCTGGCCACGCTCGACGCCGCAGCCGCCCTCTGTGCGACGCCGCTCTACGCGGCCGGACCGCTGGAGGGACCGAGCGCCGCTGACCGCCTGCGTCCGAGCCACCTTCGCCCGCTGGGCCGCCTGAGCGCCGACGAGGTGGCGGCCTGGCTGCGCCGCGCGCCGATCTACGCCAGCAGCGCCCTCTACGAACCCTTCGGCCTGGGCGTGCTGGAAGCCGCCCAGGCCGGCTGCGCCCTGGTGCTGGCGGACATCGCGAGCTTCCGCGAGCTCTGGCGGGAGGCCGCCGTCTTCGTCGCCCCGCGCGAGCCACAGGCCTTCGCCGACGCCTTCGCCGCGCTGCTGGAGGACCCGGATTGTCGGGTTCGCATGGGCGAGCTCGCCCGCCGGCGGGCCGAACTGTTCACCGTCGAGGCCATGACCCGTGGCATGCTCAGCCTCTATGCGCGGCTGGGGGCGGCGCGGAGCGAGGCCGCGGCGTGAGGATCGTCTACTTCACCCATTCGCTGGCCTCCTGCTGGAACCACGGCAACGCCCACTTCCTCCGCGGCGTGCTGCGCGACCTGATCCGGCGGGGCCACGAGGTCCGGGCCTACGAGCCGGACGGCGCCTGGTCGCTGGCCAACCTGCTTGCCGATCATGGCGAGGCGGGGCTGTCGCCCTATCGCTCGGCCTATCCGGAGCTGGCCTCGACGTCATACGCCGCCGGCTTCGACGTCGCCCAGGCGCTCGACGGCGCCGACCTGGTGCTCGTCCACGAGTGGAACGACCCGGCGCTGGTGGCCCGGATCGGCCGTGTACGGGCGGCAGGCGGGCGCTTCCGCCTGCTGTTCCACGACACCCACCATCGCGCGGTCAGCGACCCGGCGGCGATCGGCGCGTTCGACCTGACCGGCTACGACGGCGTTCTGGCGTTCGGCGAAACCCTGGCCGAGGTCTATCGCGGCTGGGGCTGGGGAAGCCGGGTCTTCGTCTGGCACGAGGCGGCCGACGTCACCCTGTTTCATCCGCCCGCCTTCGAGCGCGCCCGCGAAGGCCTGGTCTGGATCGGCAACTGGGGCGACGGCGAGCGGACGGCCGAGATCGAGAGCTTCCTGCTGGCGCCCGCCAGAACCGCCGGACTGGCGCTGGATATCCACGGCGTCCGCTATCCGCGCGAGGCGCTGGGCCTGCTCGCCCACCATGGCGCCCGCTACCGCGGCTGGCTGCCGAACGCGCTCGCGCCGGAGGTCTTCGCCCGCCATCTGGCCACCATCCACGTGCCGCGCCGCTACTATGTCGAGACCCTGCCGGGCATTCCGACGATCCGGGTGTTCGAGGCCCTGGCCTGCGGCATTCCCTTGCTCTGCGCCCCCTGGAACGACGCCGAAGCCCTGTTCCGGCCCGGCGAGGATTTCCTCATCGCGCGCGACCGCGAGGCGATGACCCAGGCCCTGCGCGAGGTCCGTGGCGACGCGGCCCTGCGCGCGTCCCTGGTCCGGTCCGGCCTGGAGACCATCCGCGCCCGCCACACCTGCGCCCACCGCGCCGCCGAGCTCCTGGCGGTCGCCGCCGCCCTGCAGTCCCCAGCCCTCGAGGTCGCCGAATGAGGATCGCCTTCTACGGCTCCAGCCTGCTGTCGGCCTATTGGAACGGCGCGGCCACCTACTATCGCGGGATGCTGCGCGAGCTCGCCGGCCGCGGCTGCCAGGTCACCTTCTACGAGCCCGACGCCTTCGGCCGGCAGAGCCGTCGCGACATCGATCCGCCGGACTGGGCCGAGGTCGTCGTCTATCCGGCGACCGAAGCGGCCGCCCTGCAGGTGATCGCCCGCGCCGCCCACGCCGAGGTCGTCGTCAAGGCCAGCGGCGTGGGCGTCTTCGACGACCTGCTGATCCAAGGGGTGATGGCGGCGGCCAGGCCCGAGGCGGTGAAGGTCTTCTGGGACGTCGACGCGCCGGCCACCTTGGCGGAGCTCCGTGGCGATCCGGGCCTGCCGCTGCGGCAAATCTTGCCCAGTCTCGACCTGGTGCTGACCTACGGCGGCGGGCCGCCGGTGATCGCCGCCTACCAGGCCCTGGGCGCGCGCGCCTGCCGAGCGATCTACAACGGCCTCGACGCCTCGACCCATCATCCGGTCGCCGCCGAGCCGCGCTTCGCCGGAGATCTGAACTTCCTGGCCAACCGGCTGCCGGACCGGGAATCGCGGGTCGAGCAGTTCTTCCTGGAACCCGCCGCCCGGCTGCCGGCCCGTCGCTTCGTGATCGGCGGCAGCGGCTGGGAGGACAAGCCCATGCCGGCCAATGTCCGGCGCGTCGGCCACGTCGGCACCGGCGACCACAACGCCTTCAACGGCTCGGCCTTGGCGGTGCTCAACGTGGCCCGCGATTCCATGGCCGAGGTCGGCTTCTCGCCGGCGACGCGGGTTTTCGAGGCGGCAGGCGCCGGCGCCTGCCTGATCACCGACGCCTGGGAAGGCATCGAGCTGTTTCTCGCGCCCGACGAAGAGGTGCTGGTGGCTCGCGACGGCCAGGAGGTCGCCGAGCATCTCTGCGCGCTCACCCCGCAGCGCGCCCGGGCGATCGGCGAGGCGGCCCGCCGCCGGGTTCTCGCCGAGCACACCTATGCCCGCCGCGCCGCCGAGGTGGACGCCCTTCTCCGCCGGGAAGCTGACGCCAAGCGCGAAAGGCGGCTCGCGTGAAGCTGGTCGTCCTCGGTCTCAGCCTGTCGTCGTCGTGGGGCAATGGCCACGCGACGACCTATCGGGCGCTGCTGCGGGCCTTTGCGCGGCGGGGTCACGAGGTGCTGTTCCTGGAGCGCGACGTCCCCTGGTACGCCGCCCACCGCGACCTGCCCGCACCCGACTTCTGCCGCCTCGCCTTCTACGAGGATCTCGTCGGGCTGCAGGCCTGGCGCGGGGCGGTGGCCGGCGCCGACGCCGTGGTCGTAGGCTCCTATACGCCGGATGGCGTGGCGGTCGGCCGTTGGGCGCAGGCGACCGCCCGCGGGGTCATCGCCTTCTACGACATCGACACGCCGGTGACCCTGGCCAAGCTCGCCGCCGGCGACCACCCCTACGTCTCGCCGGAGGTGATCCCCGGCTACGACCTCTACCTGTCGTTTACCGGCGGTCCCGCACTGCGCACGCTGGAGCAGCGCTACGGCGCCCGCGCGGCGCGCGCGCTCTACTGCTCCGTCGACGCCGACGTCTACCGTCCGCTGCGAACCGAGCGGCGCTGGGACCTGAGCTATCTCGGGACCTACAGCCCCGACCGCCAGCCCACGCTCGAGCGCCTGTTGATCGAGCCGGCCCGTCGGGCGCCGCAGCTGCGGTTCTGCGTCGCCGGCCCGCAGTATCCGGCCGAGATCGAGTGGCCCGCCAATGTCGAGCGGCTGGAGCACGTCGGGCCGGCGGACCACCCGGCCTTCTACGCCGCCAGCCGCTTCACCCTGAACATCACCCGCGCCGACATGATCGCCACCGGCTGGAGCCCGAGCGTGCGGCTGTTCGAAGCCGGCGCCTGCGCCACCCCGATCATCTCCGACCTCTGGGAGGGCCTCGACAGCCTGTTCACCCCCGGTCGCGAGATCCTGCTGGCCGAGGCCCCCGAGACGGTGCTCGCCGCCTTGCGGGCGCTGCCGGATCGCGAGCGCAAGGTCCTGGGCGAGGCCGGCCGCCGGCGCATCCTCGCCGAGCACACGGCCGAGCATCGGTCGGCCGAATTCGAAAGCCTGCTGCGCCGCGCGGGCGCCGAGGCGGCCGAACGTCTCCTGACGGCCGAACCTCTTGTGACGAACGACACGGGTTTGAGGGCTTCCAGATGAAGAGCAAGCGGCAGCAGCGGGTTCTCGTGTCCGGGGGCGCGGGATTTCTGGGGTCTCACCTCTGCGAACGACTGATCGAGGCCGGCGCCCAGGTCACCTGCCTCGACAACTTCCTCACCGGGCGCGAGGCCAATCTGCACCGGCTGAAGGGTGAGGCGGCATTCGAGCTTGTCGAGGCCGACATCGTCGATCCGCTGCCCGCCAAGCTCGCAAAGCGGCGGTTCGACGCCATCTACAACCTGGCCTGCGCCGCCTCGCCGCCCATCTACCAGGCCAATCCCGAACACACCTTGATGACCAATGTCGTCGGCACCCAGCGGCTGCTGCGGCTGGCCGCCGAGAGCGGCGCGCGGCTGCTGCTCTCCTCCACCAGCGAGGTCTATGGGGACCCCGACTCGCATCCGCAGCCGGAGACCTATCGCGGCAACGTAAGCTGCACGGGGCCGCGGGCCTGCTACGACGAGGGCAAGCGGGCGGCGGAGACGCTCTGCTTCGACTACGACCGCGTTGGCCGCGCCGACGTCCGGGTGGCGCGGATCTTCAACACCTACGGCCCCAGGCTGTCGGCCCGCGACGGCCGCGTGGTCTCGAACCTGATCAGCCAGGCGCTGAACGGCGAAGACATCACCGTTTTCGGCGATGGCTCCCAGACCCGCTCGTTCTGCTATGTCGCCGATCTGGTCGACGGGTTGATGAAGCTGATGGCCTACGAGGGTCCGCAACCCGGCCCGGTCAACATCGGCAACCCGACCGAACGATCGATCCTCGACCTGGTCGACCGGGTGCTGAGCCTGACGGGCTCGTCGTCCCGGCTGGTCTTCCTGCCGCTGCCGCAGGACGATCCCAGGCGGCGGCGGCCGGACATCGCCAAGGCCCAGCAGCTGCTCGGCTGGACCCCCCGCACCACGCTGGAGCAGGGCCTGCGCGCCACCATCGCCTGGTTCGAGGCGGAGGACCGGCCCCTCGCCGCCGAGCCGCCGGGACGCGCGGCCGCCGCGCGGGTGGCGTGATGCCGGGCGCTGCGGATCTCACCCTCGAGCCTGACCAACAGGTCGGCCTGGCCCGGGCCGCCGTGGTCACCGGGCCCGGCGAACTGCGGATCGAGCTGCGCCCGCCTCCACAGCCCGGTCCCGGGCAGGTGCGCATCCGACTGGAGGGCTGCGGCGTCTGCGCCTCCAACCTGACGCCCTGGGCCGGGCCGGACTGGATGCAGTTCCCCACCCCGCCAGGCGGTCTGGGCCACGAGGGCTGGGGCGTGGTCGACGCCATAGGCGCCGGCGTGACGGGTCTCACGGTCGGAGACCGTGTCGCCGCCCTCGCGCACCACAGTTACGCCGAGTATGACGTCGCCGACGCCGGCGCCGTCGTCAGGCTGCCGCCGCAGCTCGCCGGCCAGCCCTTCCCGGGCGAACCGCTGGGCTGCGCGATGAACATCTTCCGCCGTGCGCAGATCGAGCCCGGCCAGACGGTCGCCATCGTCGGCATAGGCTTCCTGGGCGCCGTCCTCACGCGGCTGGCCGCCGACGCCGGCGCCCGCGTGATCGCCATTTCGCGGCGGCCCTTCTCGCTCGCGATCGCCGGCAAGATGGGCGCAGCCGAACTCATCGCGATGGAGGATCACCACGCCGTCATCGAGCGGGTCCGCCAGCTGACCGGCGGGCGCTTCTGCGAGCGGGTCATCGAGGCGGTGGGCAAACAATGGCCGTTGGACCTTGCGGCCGAACTCACCGCCGAGGGAGGTCGGCTGATGATCGCCGGCTATCACCAGGACGGGCCGCGGCAGGTCAACATGCAGCTGTGGAACTGGCGCGGCTTCGATGTCGTCAACGCCCACGAGCGCGACCCCGCGGTCTGCCTGCAGGGCCTGCGCGAGGCGGTGGAGGCGGTGGCCTCCGGCCGTCTCGACCCGACCGGCCTCTACACCCATGCCTACCCGCTGGAGCGGCTGGGCGAGGCCCTGGATGCAACCCGCGATCGGCCGGACGGCTTCCTCAAGGCTTTAGTGATCCCATGAGCGACGCCCTCCTGGAGCTTTCGACCGGCGCGGCCACGCGGCCTCCCCGCATCGGCTTTCTCGGAGTCGGCTGGATCGGCCGTCATCGGATGGAGGCCATGCTGGGCGCCGGCGTCGTCGAGGCCGCGGCCGTCGCCGACCCCTCGCCGGAAGCCGCCGCAGCGGCCGCCGCCTTGGCGCCAGGCGCCCGCAGGGTCGACGGACTCGCCGGCCTCCTGGACCTCGACCTCGACGGGTTGGTGATCGCCACCCCGAGCGCCCTTCACGCCGAGCAGGCCATCGAAGCCCTGCAGCGCGGCGTGGCGGTGTTCTGCCAGAAGCCGCTGGGTCGCACCGCCGCCGAAACCGCCGCCGTCATCGAGGCCGCGCGCGCCGCCGACCGCCTGCTGGGCGTCGACCTGTCCTATCGCTTCACCGAGGGCATGCAGCGGATCCGCGAACAGGTCCGGGCCGGCGCGCTCGGCCGGGTGTTCGCCGCCGACCTGGTTTTCCACAACGCCTACGGCCCGGACAAGCCCTGGTTCTACGACAAAGCCCTGGCCGGCGGCGGCTGCGTCATCGACCTCGGCGTCCATCTGGTCGACCTGGCGCTCTGGGTGCTGGACTTCCCCGCCGTGAAGCGGGTGGAGAGCAGCCTCTTCGCCGGCGGCGTCCCGCTCGCCCTGCCTGCGGACCGGGTCGAGGACTATGCGACCGCGACCCTGACGCTGGCCGGCGGCCAGGTCGTCCGGCTCGCCTGCTCCTGGCGGCTGCAGGCCGGCTGCGAGGCCGAGATCTCCGCCGGCTTCTACGGCGACGCCGGCGGCGCGGCCCTGCGCAATGTGAACGGTTCCTTCTACGACTTCACCGCCGACCGCTTCGAAGGGACCCGGCGATATCCGCTGTCAGCCCCGCCGGACCCCTGGGGCGGCCGAGCGGCCGCCGATTGGGCGCGAGCGCTGGCGCAGGGGAGAGGTTTCGACGCGGCTTGCTCGCACCTCATCGAGGTCGCCCGGGTGTTGGACCGCATCTACGGGCGCTGAACGTCCTTCGGCTCGCGGGTCGGCGCAGGCGGTGATGCGGCGGCGCGCTTCACCACCCTCAGCAGGGTCTCGACCAGCCGCAGGTCGAGGCGTTCCGGCCGGCGGAAGCGCAGGCAGCGCTTGCCCCGGACCACGCCGGCCAGCGCCGCGGCGTTGTCGTCGAGGATCTCCGGCTCCATGAAATAGAGGGTGATGAACTGCTTCTGCTCGGCGAAGCCGAAGCGGACCTTTCCGTGCCGGACATAGACCGGCATGCCCCACTGCATCCGCTCTTCGTGGCCGGCGAGCACCTTGCGCGCCAGCTGGCGGACCTGTCGCAGATAGGGCTCACGTTCCGGAGACGCCTGAGCGAGGTATTCGTCGACGGTCGAAGCTTGCGACTGAACCATGCGGAAGTGTCCGGGGCGGCGCCTGAATGCGGAAACGCCGCTTGCGCAGTCTCGGGTCCGCAGGTCGCGCGCCCCGCGTCAGGCCTCGCCGGTGATCGAGGTGCGATGCATCACCCGGCCGGAGTCCGCGTCGCAGGGATGACCCGGTGCATGGCGCCGAGGTTCTCCCAGATCACGAAGTCGCCCTCCTGCCAGGCGTGGCGACGACCCTGTCTGCGGTCGAGCCGACGACCAGGCCCGCGTCTCGGCGACCAGCTGACCGCCGCGCGCGTCTCAAGCCGTTTGCACCCCCGGTCTCCCGTCCTCGACGCCGAATTTCGCCAGGGTGGTGACGGTCGCGGCGGGATCTCGCCGGTCGGAAATCGCCCGGAATCGGGTCTCCATCCGCGTAGCGGTCACATCGGCGACGATGTAGCCATTGGTGGTGCGATCGAAGTAGCGCACATGAGGATTGTGCGCCTGCACCTCAGCAAAGGCCTTGGCCGGCGGCGGGTCCTGGGTGATCCCGGTCCCGACGAACTCGCTGGCCACGGTTTGCGAGCGCGGATCGCCGAAGTCGGCCTTGAGGTCGGTCGCCCAATAGGAATGGATGTCGCCGGCGAAGAAGACCGGATTCTTCGCGCCGGAAGCGGCGAGCGCCCCCAGCATGCGGTCGCGGTTGGCCTGATAGCCGTCCCACCCGTCGGTATAGTGGCCGAGGCTGCCATCGGGCGCCGCTTGCTCGAGCGAGGCCACCAGCAGGTCCTGGGCGACCAGCGTCCAGCGGCCCTGCCCTTTGCGGAACCGATGGTAGAGCCAGTCTTCCTGAGTGCGGCCCAGCATGGTGCGCGAGGGATCGGTGAGGTCCGGACAGGTCGCCACGTGCCCACGACGCGTCTTTGCGGTCGGACACGGCTGCGGCGTGCGGTACTGCCGCCCGTCAAGCACCAGGATGTCGGCGAGGTCGCCGTACGACCAATGGCCGTAGATCTGCGCGTCCGGGCCGCGAGGCAGGGCCGAGCGGCGTAGCGGCATGTGCTCATAGAAGGCGCGGTAGGCGGCGGCGCGGCGCTGCAGGAAGCTAGCCTCGGAGACGTCCAGGTCCTCCGACCAGCGATTGGCGTAGTCGTTCTGCACCTCGTGATCATCCCAGGTGGCCAGGCATGGGGCGGCGGCGTGCAGGGCCTGCAGGTCCGGATCGGTGCGGTAGAGGGCATAGCGGCGCCGGTAGCCGGCGAGCGAGACCGCATCCTCCTTCTGCTCGTGACGGCGCACCAGGTTGGCCGCGCGGTCGCTGGGATAGCTGAATTCATAGATGTAATCGCCAAGGAAGAAGGTGAGGTCCGGCGCCTCCTCGGCCATGTGGCGATAGGCGGAGAACCAGCCGAGCTCCCAGTCCGAGCAGGACGCCACGGCGATCCGCAACCGCTCGACCAGGGCGCCGGGCGCCGGGGCGGTCCGGGTGCGTCCGGCGGCGCTGCGGTGGCCGAGCGCGATGAAGCGGTACCAATAGGGTCGACCCGGGCGCAGCCCCTCGACCTCGACATGCACCGCGTGGCCGAACGCCGGGACGGCGCGGACGCGACCACGACGCACAACCCGGCGGAAGCCCTCGTCCGCCGCCATCTCCCAATCGACGGCGACCGCCCCGGCCAGTCCGCCCAGGCCGTCCGGCGCAAGGGGCTGCGGCGCGAGCCGGGTCCACAGGACCACCCCCGTCGGCGTCGGCGAGCCGGATGCGACGCCGAGGGTGAACGGATCTGCGCCGGCGCCCACCTTGGCCAGAACCGCGGGCGCCGGCAGCACGAGCGCGGCGCCGCCGGCGATCACCGTGCGCCGATCCACTCTCGTCAGCATCGTCCAGGCCTCGCGTCGAAGGTTTGCGCCGGCATCGTGACCGGCGCACATGACATGCGCAATGCAGCGCCGCCATGGGCCTGGGAAGAGCCGATCGAGGCGCCGCCGCGGTGACGGCGGTTCAGCCCGGCCCGCGTCCAACCTGCTCGTGAGCGAGGCGGCGGACCTCGCGCCAGACCTCCAGCTCCGCCTGGGCGTCGGCCAGGGCGCGGTGCCGCGGCGGCGCGCCTGCGAGCCGTCGGCGGGCGGTTGCGAGAAGTTCGGCGGCGGCGCCGGCGAGCGCCTGATCGACCACCCGGCCGCGCAGGATCTCGGCGGCGGCGAGCAGATGCGCCTCGTCGGCGTCCCTGAGCCGCAGCGCGTGCCGCGGCAGGCCGGCGGCTCGAAGCAGCACGCTGAGCCACTTGCCGTCCCAGGACGGGGCGCTGGCGAAGACCTCGTGCGGGCCGAGCGCCGCCAAGGTGCGGCGCGCCACCAGGTCGTGGGGCTCGCCCTCGGAGAGGAGCTGCTGGCGCGTCAGCCCATGCACCGCCTGGGCGGCCGGATCCCAGTCGGTCCAGGCCGGCGCCGGCCGGATCAGGTGGGCCTCGCAGGAGCCGTCCTCGCCGGCCCAGCCGACTTCGATCGGGTAGCCGTCGTCGGCGAGCGAGGACGCCTCGAAATCCAGGAAGACGCGCATCGACGGCATGACGCGCGGCTGCAGCCCTGTGTTCCCGCCCGCGGGGGCCGGACGGCCGGGCGCAAAAAAGGGCGGCGCACAGGCGCCGCCCTCCTCTTCGTCCCCGGCGCGAGGATCAGGGGTGCAGCATCTCGCCGTGCGAGGCGAGGTTCAGGCCTTCGACCTCCGCATCCTCCGAGACGCGCAGGCCGGTCGTCACCTTGCAGATCATCAGGATGATCAGGCTGGCGACGCCGGACCACACCAGGGTGACGCTGACGCCGATGACCTGTTTCACCAGGCTGTGGCCTTCGGCCAGGCTGTTGACGCTGGGATCGGCGAAGACGCCGGTCAGCAGGGCCCCGGCGATGCCGCCGACGCCGTGCACGCCCCAGACGTCGAGGCTGTCGTCATAGCCGAGCATGTGCTTGAGGAAGACCGCCCCGCCGTAGCAGACGATGCCGGCGATCAGGCCGACGGCGAGCGCGCCGGTCGGGCTGACGAAACCGCAGGCCGGGGTGATCGCCACCAGGCCGGCGATCGCGCCCGAGGCCATCCCCAGCAGGGTCGGCTTCTTGCGGTGCGCCCACTCGATGAACATCCAGGTGACCAGGGCCGCGCCGGTGGCGATCTGGGTGCTCATCATGGCGGTGCCGGCGAGCGTGCCGGCGCCGAGCGCCGAGCCGGCGTTGAAGCCGAACCAGCCGACCCACAGGAGCGCCGCGCCCACCGCCGTGTAGAGGACATTGTTGGGCGCCATGTTCTCGTGGCCGTAGCCCTTGCGTTTGCCGAGCACCAGGCAGCAGACTAGGCCGGCGATGCCGGCGTTGATGTGCACCACGGTGCCGCCGGCGAAGTCGAGCACGCCCAGGCCGCCGAGAATGCCGCCGCCCCAGACCATGTGGGCGATCGGCGCATAGACGACCAGGAGCCAGAGCGACATGAACAGCAGGATCGCCGAGAATTTCATGCGCTCGGCGAAGGCTCCGATGATCAGCGCCGGGGTGATGATGGCGAAGGTCATCTGGAAGCACATGAAGACCGATTCCGGGATGGTCCCGGCCAGGGCGCTGTGGGAGTCCGGCTTGAGCGCCGCCAGGAGGAAGTCCCCGGTTCCGCCGATGAACTTGTTCAGCCCCGCGCTCGGGTTGCTCGTGAAGGCCAGGCTGTAGCCCATCAGCATCCAGAGCACCGTCAGGACACCGCCGATGGCGAAGGTCTGGGCCATGACGCTGATGAGGTTCTTGCCGCGGACCATGCCGCCGTAGAAGAGGCCGAGGCCCGGCACCATCATCATCAGGACCAGGGCCATGGAGGTCAGCATCCAGGCGGTGTCGCCGGTGTCCGGCGCCCAGGGCTTCTCGGCCGGAGCGGCAGGCGCGGCGGCGGCCGGAGCCGCTTCAGCGGGTGCTGCGGCGGCCGGCGCGGCGGCGGCTTCCGGGGCCGCGGCGTTCTGGGCGAGGGCGGGCGCGAGCGGCGCAAACGCCATCCCGGCGGCGAGCGCAAGGCCCGCCAACCCTTTCAATCCGTTGAGCTTCATGTCGTTATTGTCCCCCTCTTAAAGCGCCGCGGCGCCGGTCTCGCCGGTCCGGATGCGTACTGCCTCTTCGACATTCAGCACGAAGATCTTGCCGTCGCCGATCTTGCCCGTGCCGGCGGCCAGCTTGATCGCGTCCATGGCCTTCGCCACGGTCGAATCCTCCACCACCACCTCGAGCTGCACCTTGGGCAGGAAGTTCACTTGATACTCCGCCCCTCGATAGATCTCGGTCTGGCCCTTTTGTCGGCCGTAACCCTTGACCTCCGAGACCGTCAGCCCTTCCACGCCGGCCGCAACCAGCGCTTCGCGCACGTCGTCCAGCTTGAAGGGTTTGACGACCGCCATGATCAGTTTCATGTCATCTGCCTCGACGTTCCCCACGCCGCTCCGTTGCCTGTCCCCGCCGACCGCCAGGCGATCGGCAGGGCCCAGCTATGCAGACGAACCGCCCGGCGGCTGCAGAACAACGATCTTCTGAGGAAACAAATTTCACTGAGCCGCCAAAGCGCCCGTTCGCATCGCCGGGGCGCCGCGCTTTTGGACATTCGATGTCTCACCCGAAAAAACATTTCTCTCGGGGAAATGTCAGAGTTGAAACGACTGCGGCGCGGCGCGCGCTATGTGCTGTCCGATCAGGACATCGCTCCGACTTGACGCCGCGTCCTGTTCCCCTGGGCGCGGCGTCCTCTTGAGCTCCAGCGACGGGCGCCTCTTACGATCCGCCGCCCGGCCGGTTGCGGCCCGCGCCCGGCGCATGGCCGAAAGCGTGGCGGAACACCCGGGCGAAATGGCTGCTGCTGGCGAAGCCGCAGGCCACGGCGACGTCTGTCACCGAGAGGCCGGTGGTGCGCAGCAGCTGGCTGGCCCGCTCCAGCCGGATGCGCAGATAGATCCCCGCCACCGTCGCGTTGAGATGGGTGCGGAACTGCCGTTCGAGTTGGCGCACCGAGACGCCGGCCCGTGCGGCGAGCGCCTCGCGGCTGAGCGGATCCTCCACGGCGGCCTCCATCGCCGCCAGCGCGCGCAAGGTTCCCTCATGGCGCACGCCATACCGGTCCCGCAGGGTGGGCCGCTGCGAGCGTTCGGCCCGGCGCGACTCCGTGCGAATGAACCATTCGCCGACCCGCCCCGCAAGCCCCGGCCCTTGGTCGCGCTCGATCAACGCGATGGCGAGGTCGAGCCCGGCCGTGCCGCCGGCGCAGGTCATCCGCCGCCCGTCGACCACATAGAGCCCATCCTCCAGCGCGACGGCGGGGAAATCCTCGCGGAAGCCGGCGGCGTGCTCCCAGTGGACCGTGGCGCGGCGGCCGTCGAGCAATCCGGCCCGCGCCAGCAGGTAGGGCCCGCCGGAGACGCCGGCCAGCCCGACGCCCCGGGCCGCCAACTGACGCAGCCAGGCGAAGGTCGCCGCATCGTCGAAGCTGGTCGGGTCGCCGCCGGCGAAGACGAAGAGCAGATCGCAGTCCAGGGCCTCGCCGACCTTTCCGTCGGCCAGGATGGCGGCGCCGTTCGAGGCGCGCGCCGCCCCGCCGCCCACGGCGACATGGACCCATCTGTAGAGCTCTGCATCCGCGAGGTTGTTGGCCGCGCGGAAGGGCTCGACGACCGCCGCGTAGGACAGCAGCGCAAAGCCGTCGACCAGCAGCAGGCCGAGCGATCGCGTCGCGGACGCAGCCGAAGGGCTCGCCATGCCGTCATCCGCCCGCTGGATGATGTCGCAACAAGACTTGCATTCGTCGTTTTCAGACGCGCCGACCGCCACGGTCAAGCCTAGGGTTTCTCGACAGGCAACTCGGTTTCCGCTCAGCGATCGTATTCGTGCGCTACTCCATCCTCAGTCTCGCCCGCAACGCACTCTCCGGGCAGCGTGGCTGGCGCTCGACCTGGCGAGCGGCCCAGCCTCGCGACGGCTATGACGTCATCGTCATCGGCGGCGGCGGTCATGGACTGGCCACCGCCGCCTACCTGGCGAGGAATCACGGCGTCACCCGTGTCGCCGTGCTGGAAAAAGGCTGGATCGGCGGCGGCAATGTCGGGCGCAACACCACCATCATCCGCTCCAACTACGGCCTGCCGGGCAACGAGCCCTTCTACGAATGGTCGATGAAACTCTGGGAGGGCCTGGAGCAGGCGCTCAACTATAACGTCATGGTCAGCCAGCGCGGCGTGCTGAACCTCTACCATTCCGACGCCCAGCGCGACGCCTTCGCCCGGCGCGGCAACGCCATGCGGCTGCACGGGGTCGACGCCGAACTCCTGGACCGCGACGCGGTGCGGCGGATGGCGCCGTTCCTGAATTTCGACCAGGCCCGGTTCCCGATCCAGGGCGGGCTGCTGCAGGCGCGCGGCGGCACGGCGCGACACGACGCCGTCGCCTGGGGCTATGCCCGCGCTGCCTCCGACCTCGGCGTCGACATCGTCCAGAACTGCGAGGTCACCGGCTTCCTGCGCGACGGCTCCGGCGCGGTGACCGGGGTCGAGACCACCCTGGGCGCCATCCGCGCCGGCAAGGTCGGCATGGCCGTGGCCGGGAACACCTCCCGGGTCGCCGCGCTCGCCGGCCTCAAGCTGCCGATCGAGAGCCACGTGCTGCAGGCCTTCGTCAGCGAGGCGCTAAAGCCGATCATCCCCAACGTCATCACCTTCGGCGCCGGCCATTTCTACATCAGCCAGTCGGACAAGGGCGGGCTGGTCTTCGGCGGCGATATCGACGGCTACAACAGCTACGCCCAGCGCGGAAACCTGCCGGTGGTGGAAGACGTCTGCGAGGGCGGCATGGCGGTCATGCCGATGATCGGCCGCGCCCGTGTGCTGCGCAGCTGGGGCGGGATCATGGACATGTCGATGGACGGCTCGCCGATCATCGACCGCACGCCGATCCCTGGCCTCTACCTCAACGCCGGCTGGTGCTACGGCGGCTTCAAGGCGACGCCGGCCTCGGGCTGGTGTTTCGCGCACCTGCTGGCGACCGACCAGCCGCACCACACCGCCGCCGCCTACCGGCTCGACCGGTTCCGCACCGGCCACCTCATCGACGAGAAGGGCCAGGGCGCCCAACCGAACCTGCACTGAGGCCCATGCGCATCCCCTGCCCCTTCTGCGGAGACCGCGACGCCCGGGAATTCGTCTACCGTGGCGACGCAAGCCCCGTGCGGCCCACCGAGCCGGCGGATTTCCATGACTACGTCTATCTGCGTGACAATCCCGCCGGCCCCCTGCGCGAGCACTGGTATCATGCGCAGGGCTGCCGCAACTGGCTTGTGGTGACCCGCGACACCCGCACCCACGAGATCTCGCGCGCCGAATTCGCAAGGGCCGCAGACCGATGAGCCGCCTCGCCAAGGGCGGTCTGATCGATCGCACGGCCCCCCTGGCCTTCAGCTTCGACGGCCGCCAGCTGCGCGGCTTCGCCGGCGACAGCCTGGCCTCGGCCCTGATCGCCAACGACGTGCGCCTCGTCGGCCGCAGCTTCAAATACCATCGGCGGCGCGGGATCCTCACCGCCGGCGCGGAGGAGCCGAACGCCCTGGTCACCCTGGGCGGCGGCGCGCGGGCCGAGCCAAATACGCGCGCCACCACGACCGAGCTGTTCGACGGGCTGAAGGCCACAAGCCAGAACCGCTGGCCCAGCCTGGCGCTTGACGTAATGGCGGTAAACCAGCTGGCCGGGCCGCTGCTGGCCGCCGGCTTCTACTACAAGACCTTCATGTGGCCGGCGGCCTTGTGGGAGAAGCTCTACGAACCGCTGATCCGCCGCGCCGCCGGCCTCGGCAGGCTCAGCGGCCTGCCGGATCCCGACAGCTACGACCGCGAGCACGGCTTCTGCGAGCTGCTGGTGATCGGCGCCGGGCCGGCTGGGTTGATGGCGGCCCTGACCGCCGGGCGCGCCGGCCTGCAGGTGATCGTCGCCGACGAGGACCACCGGCTGGGTGGGCGGTTGCTGGGCGAACGCCAGCTGCTCGACGACGCCCCCGCCGTCGATTGGGTCGGCGCCGCGGCGGCCGAGCTTTCCACCCTGCCCAATGTCCGCCTGCTGACCCGCACCTCGGTGTTCGGGGTCTACGACGGTGAGTACGCCGCAGTCGAGCGCCTGACCGACCACCTGCCGGCGCCGCCGCCCGGCCAGCCGCGTCAACGGCTGTGGAAGATCGTCGCCAGGCGATCGGTGCTGGCAGCCGGCGCCATCGAACGCCCGCTGGTGTTCGGGGGCAACGATCGCCCGGGCGTGATGATGGCCGGCGCCGTCTCGGCCTACCTCAACCGTTTCGCCGCCGCCCCCGGCCGTCGCGCCGTGGTGTTCACCTGCACCGACAGCGGCTGGTCGACCGCCAAGGACCTGCTGGACGCCGGCGTGGAGGTCGCCGCCGTCGTCGATTCGCGCAGCCACCCGCCGGCCGCGGCCAAGGCGATGGCCGCGCGCGGCGTACCGGTGCACCTCGCAGCTGTGGTGGCCGATGTGTTCGGCGCGCCGATGCGCAGCGTCGAGGTCCGCACCCAGGCCGGACGCACGTTCCGGGTGGCGGCGGACCTCTTGGCGATGTCCGGCGGCTGGAACCCGGCGATCGGCCTGGGCGGCAACCTCGGCGCCCGCCCAGCCTGGTCGCAGGAGCTGGAGACCTTCCTGCTCGACGCCGCGCCGCCCGGCCTGGCCGCCGCAGGCGCGGCCGCCGGACGCTTCGGCCTGGCCGCCGCACTCGCCGACGGCGCCCGACAGGCGCTGCTGGCCATGGCCGACCTCGGCCGCGCGTCGGCCACGGCCCCGCCCCCGCGCGCCGTCGACGAGCCGGCATCCGTGAGCCCGCTCTGGTATGTGAAGCCGCGCCGCACCAAAGCCTTCGTCGACTTCCAGCACGACGTCACCACCAGCGACGTCAGCCTGGCCGCCCAGGAAGGCTTCGTCTCGGTCGAACACCTGAAGCGTTACACCACGCTCGGCATGGCCACTGACCAGGGCAAGACCAGCCAGCTCAACGGCCACGCCCTGCTGGCGGCGGCGACCGGCGCTTCCGTGGCCGAGGCCGGCGTGGTGCTCTCGCGCCCGCCCTACACGCCGGTCGCCATCGGCGTCCTCGCCGGCCATCATCGCGACGAGCACTTCCGGCCGGAGCGCCGCACCGCAAGCCACGCCTGGGCCGCGGAGCGCGGCGCGAGCTTCGTCGACGCCGGCCAATGGAAGCGGGCCCAGTGGTATGGATCCGGCGACTGGCAGGCGATCGTCAACGCCGAGGTCGCCGCCACCCGAAGCGGCGTCGGGATCTGCGACGTCTCCACGCTCGGCAAGATCGAGGTCCAGGGACCGGACGCCGTGACCCTGCTCGACCGGCTCTACATCAATACCTTCTCGACCCTGCCGGTCGGCCGCGCGCGCTATGGGGTGATGCTCCGCGAGGACGGCTTCGTGATGGACGACGGGACCACCGCGCGGTTCGCCGACGACCGCTTCTTCGTCACCACCACGACGGTGAACGCGGCGCGGGTGATGCAGCACATCGACTACTGCCGGCAGGTGATCTGGCCCGAGCTCGATGTCCAGGCGAGCTCGGTCACCGAGCAATGGGCGACCTACGCCGTGGCCGGGCCGCGCTCGCGCGAGCTGCTGCAGGGGCTGCTGCCCGACCTCGACCTCGCCGACGCGGCCTTCCCCTATATGGCCGCAGCCGAGATCCTCTGGGCCAAGGCGCCGGCGCGGCTGTTCCGCCTCTCGTTCTGCGGCGAACTGGCCTATGAAATCAGCGCCCCCGCCAGCCGTGGCGAGGCCCTGGTCCGCGCCCTGTTCGACGTCGGCCGCGAGCTGGGCGTGGTTCCCTACGGGACCGAGGCGCTGGGCGTCATGCGCATCGAGAAGGGCCACCCGGCGGGCGCCGAGCTGAACGGCCAGACCACGGCGGCCGACCTCGGGCTTGGGCGCATGATGTCGAAGAAGAAGGACTTCATCGGCCGGGTCATGGCCCAGCGGCCGGGGCTGACCGATCCCCACCGGCCGACCCTCGTCGGGCTGAAGCCGGTCGACGGCCGCCAGCGGCTCCGCGCCGGCGCCCATCTGCTGGCCGCGGGCGCGGCCCCCGTCGCCGCCAACGACGAAGGCTATGTCACCTCGCAGGCCTACTCGCCGACGCTCGGCCATCCGGTCGCCCTGGCGCTGCTGGCCCGCGGAGCCCAGCGGCACGGCGAGCGTATCGTCGTGCACGACCCGTTGCGGGGCGGCGATGTCGCCGCGGAGGTCTGCCACCCGGTGTTCGTCGATCCGCAAGGGGAGCGGCTGCGTGGCTGAGCCGCTGAACATCCAGGAACGAACCGGCTTCGGCCTCGCCACGGTGATGGCCCGCAAGGGCGTCACAGCGGCGATGATCTCCCAGGCCCTGGGCGTCGCGGCGCCGGACGGGCCGGCCTGGACCGCAGGCGGCGGTCTCACGTTGATGGGAAGCGGTCCCGGGGCCTGGCTCGCGCTCAGCGAGAGCGAACCTGCTGCGCATGCGCAGCGTCTGCGCGAGCAACTCGGCCCCCTGGCTTCGGTGTCGGACCAGTCGGGCGGCTATGTGATCCTGCGGATCGCCGGCCCAGGCGCGCGGACGCTGCTGCAGCGCGGCGCGGCGATCGACCTGCACCCCGCCGCCTTCGCCCCCGGCGCGGTCGCCACCACCGTCATCGGCCACATCGGAGTGATCCTGCGGCAGCTCGACGAGACGCCCGCCTATGAGCTCGCCCTCTTCCGCAGCTACGCCGCAAGCTTCGGACACTGGCTGGACGCCGCGCGCGCCGCCCTCTGACCACGCCTCGGCGAGATGACATCGCCGCCGCGGCGATCTACCTCTAGGGCCTCAGAACCATGGGGGCTCCGATCAAGACTCAACGCAAGCCCGCCGAGAGCGGCGAGGACGGCTCGCAGACAGGCTCTGCGGCCCCGGCGCCGGCCGAACGCGATCTCGAGCGGGCGCTGGGCAGCCAGATCCGCGCCATCCGCCGCCAGCAGGACCTGTCGGTATCCGACCTGGCGAGCGCCGCCGGCATCTCCAACGGCATGCTCTCGAAGATCGAGAACGGCGGCATCTCCCCATCGCTCGCCACCCTGCAGGCGATCGCCGGGGTCTTGCAGGTCTCGCTGTCGTCGCTGTTCGCCTCGTTCGAGGAGCGGCAGGACTGTTCCTTCGTGCCGGCCGGCCAGGGGCTGACCATCGAGCGGCGCGGCACCAAGGTCGGCCATGTCTACGAACTGCTCGGCCACGTGCTGCGCGGCGACGTGGTGGTTGAGCCTTATTTGATCAAACTTCGCGAGCACGCCGCCCCGCACACGAGTTTCCGGCACAGCGGGGTCGAGTTCATCTACATGCTGAAGGGCGAGGTCACCTATCGGCACGGCTCGGAGACCTACCTGCTCAAGCCCGGCGACGCCCTGCTGTTCGACTCCAGCGCCCTGCACGGCCCGGAGCGGCTGTCGGAGGGGGAGACCGAGTATCTCTCGATCATCGTCTACCCACGGACCCAGCCTTGACCCCGGCATCGATTTCCTAGCAGGAAAACTTAGTTCCTCCAGATTGACGCTTACGGCCCAGGTCCAATACAAGGACAGGGAGCATCACGCGTGAGCCATATCGATGTGTGGGATTGTCGGCCTGTTCCTGAAGGACGCCGCGCTGGAGCCGCAGCTCGGCGGCCTGGTCGCGGGCATGCTGACGGTGATGTCCGACCGCGGGCCGGACAGCGCCGGTTTCGCCATCTACGGCGACGGCTGTCCTGACCAGCTCAAGCTGACCGTCCGCGGCGCCGACCTCGAAGGCGTCGCCGCGGCCCTCGGCCCGATTATCGCCGGCCTGGTCCGCGACACCCACCTGGTGCTCACCCTGCCGGCCGTCGAAGAGGCGCGCGTCCGCGCCTGGCTGGCGACCCAGCGGCCGGACCTGGCGGTGACCGGCGCCGGCCAGCGCATCGAGCTCTACAAGGAGGTCGGCCTGCCCGGCGCGGTCGCCGAACGCTTCGGCCTGGCGCAGATGTCCGGCACCCACGCCATCGGCCATACCCGCATGGCCACCGAGAGCGCGGTGACCACCGCCGGAGCCCACCCCTTCTCCACCGGCGCCGACCAGTGCCTGGTGCACAACGGCTCGCTGTCGAACCATCGTAGCCTGCGCCGCAAGCTGGAGCCGCAGGGGATCGCCTTCTCGACCGACAACGACAGCGAGGTGGCGGCCGGCTATCTGACCTGGCGGCTGCGCGAGGGGGCGTCGCTCAGCGAGGCCCTGGAGAGCAGCCTCACCGACCTCGACGGCTTCTTCACCTTTGTGGTGGGAACCGAGAACGGCTTCGCCGTGCTGCGCGACCCGATCGCCTGCAAGCCGGCGGTGATGGCCGAGACCGACCAGTACGTCGCCTTCGGCTCGGAATACCGCGCGCTGGTCGGCCTTCCGGGCATCGAGACGGCGCGGGTGTTCGAGCCGGAGCCGGCCCGCGTCTACGCCTGGGAGCGCCATTGATGCCGGTGGTCGACCTCGCCGTCACCAGCCGGCGCGAGCTCAACGCGGCCCTGCATGCGCTGGCGGCCGACACCAGAGAAACCCAGTGGCGGGTCGAGAACCCGATGGGCCAGCACGCCTTGGCGGTCGGGCTCGACGCCGCAGTCGCCGTCGAGATCGCCGGACACGCCGGCTATTACTGCGCCGGCATGAACCAGCGGGCGACGGTGGTGATCCACGGCAACGCCGGCGTCGGGGTGGCCGAGAACATGATCTCCGGCAAGGTCCACGTGAAAGGCGACGCCAGCCAGGCGGCGGGCGCCACCGCCCACGGCGGCCTGCTGGTGATCGATGGCGACGCCTCGGCTCGATGCGGCATCTCGATGAAGGGCGTCGACATCGTGGTGAAGGGCTCTATCGGCCCGATGAGCGCCTTCATGGCCCAGTCCGGCGCCCTGGTGGTGCTGGGCGACGCCGGCGACGCCCTGGGGGACTCCATCTACGAGGCCCGGCTCTACGTGCGCGGCGCGGTGAAGTCCCTCGGCGCCGACTGTGTCGAGAAACCGATCGGCCCAGAGCACGCCCAGCAACTGCGGCGGCTGCTGGACGCCGCCGGGGTCAGCGGCGTCGAGCCCTCGGAGTTCCGGCGTTACGGCTCCGCGCGGGGCCTCTACACCTTCCACGTCGACAACGCCGCGGCGTACTGAGGGCGCTCATCCGATGGATTCCAGCAAGATCCCGCAGACGCCGCCCCGGCATTCGGCGACTTTCGATGCGCATACGCTGGCCGAAATCCGCCGCGCCGCGGCGACCGGCATCTACGACATCCGTGGCGGCGGGGCCAAGCGCGCCCTGCCCCATTTCGACGACCTGCTGTTCCTCGGCGCCTCGATCTCGCGCTATCCGCTGGAGGGCTATCGCGAGAAATGCGCCACCGACGTCTGGCTGGGCACGCGGTTCGCCAAGCAGCCGATTCACCTGAAGATCCCGGTGACCATCGCCGGGATGAGCTTCGGCGCCCTGTCCGGCCAGGCGAAGGAAGCCCTGGGTCGCGGGGCTACCCTGGCCGGCACCTCGACGACCACCGGCGACGGCGGCATGACGCCGGAGGAGCGCGGCCAGTCGCAGACCCTGGTCTATCAGTACCTGCCGTCGCGCTACGGGATGAACCCGGACGACCTGCGCAAGGCCGACGCCATCGAGGTGGTGATCGGCCAGGGCGCCAAGCCCGGCGGCGGCGGCATGCTGCTCGGCCAGAAGATCTCCGACCGGGTCGCGCAGATGCGCAATCTGCCGACGGGCATCGACCAGCGCTCGGCCTGCCGCCATCCCGACTGGACCGGCCCCGACGACCTGGAGATCAAGATCGAGGAGCTGCGCGAGATCACCGACTGGCAGAAGCCGATCTACGTCAAGGTCGGCGCGACGCGGCCGTACTACGACGTCGCGCTGGCGGTGAAGTCGGGGGCCGACGTCGTCGTGCTGGATGGCATGCAGGGCGGCACGGCGGCGACCCAGGACGTCTTCATCGAACACGTCGGCATCCCGATCCTGGCGGCCATCCGCCCGGCCGTGCAGGCGCTGCAGGACCTCGGCCTTCACCGCAAGGTGCAGCTGGTCGTCTCCGGCGGGATCCGTAACGGCGCCGATGTCGCCAAGGCGCTGGCGCTGGGCGCCGACGCCGTCGCCATCGGCACGGCGGCCCTGGTGGCCCTGGGCGACAACGACCCGATCCACGAGGACGCTTATCGCGCGCTCGGGACCACAGCCGGGGCCTATGACGACTGGCAGGAGGGGCGCGACCCGGCGGGGATCACCACCCAGGATCCGCAGCTGGCGGCGAGGCTCGACCCGGTCGCCGCCGGACGGAGGCTCGCCAACTACCTCGCCGTCATGACGCTGGAGGCCCAGACCATCGCCCGGGCCTGCGGCAAGAGCCATCTGCACAACCTGGAGCCAGAGGACCTGGTGGCCCTGACCCTGGAGGCCGCAGCCATGGCGCGGGTGCCGCTCGCCGGAACCAACTGGATCCCGGGGGGCGGTGGTTTCTGATCTGCTTAGAACCGAGTTCGCAGTCTGCATCAGCTGAGGCGCGAGGCGCCGTCGGCAAGGTCGGGGAAATCAAGGATGTCGGTCAGCCTCGCTCAGGTCGCCAAGGAAAAGGCGATCAAATATTTCCTGATTTCCTACACGGATCTGTTCGGCCACCAGCGGGCCAAGCTGGTCCCGGCAGCCGCGATCGAGGGCATGCAGACGGCCGGCGCCGGCTTTGCCGGCTTCGCCACCTGGCTGGACATGACACCGGCCGATCCGGACCTGTTCGCAAGGCCCGATCCGGCGAGCCTGATCCAGCTGCCCTGGAAGCCGGAGGTGGGCTGGCTCGCCGCCGACCTGTGGATGGATGGCAAGCCGGTCGCCCATGCGCCGCGCAACGTCCTGAAGGCGCAGATCGCCAAGGCCGCCGAACTCGGCCTGCAGATGAAGACCGGCGTCGAGTGCGAATTCTTCCTGGTCACTCCGGACGGCGCCGCGATTGGCGACGCCGGCGACACCCAGGTCAAGCCCTGCTATGACCAGCAGGCGCTGATGCGCCGCTATGACGTGATCACCGAGATCTGCGACGCCATGCTGGCGCTCGGCTGGTCGCCGTACCAGAACGACCACGAGGACGCCAACGGCCAGTTCGAGATGAACTGGCTCTATGACGACGCCCTGGTGACCGCCGACCGCCACGCCTTCTTCAAGTACATGGCCAAGTCGATCGCCGAGAAGCACGGGCTGCGGGCGACCTTCATGCCCAAGCCGTTCATGCATCTCACCGGCAACGGCTGCCACATGCATGTCTCGCTGTGGAAGGGCGAGACCAACGTCTTCGAGGGCGACGGGACCAACCTGTCGGCCGCGGGCCTCAACTTCATCGGCGGGGTGATCCATTCGGCGCAGGCGCTGGCGGCGATCACCAATCCGACGGTCAACAGCTACAAGCGGATCAACGCGCCGCGCACCACCTCCGGCGCGAGCTGGTCGCCGAATTCGGTGACCTGGACCGGCAACAACCGCACCCACATGATCCGGGTGCCGGAAGGCGACCGCTTCGAGCTCCGGCTCGCCGACGGCGCGACCAACCCCTACCTGCTGCCCGCCGCCGTGCTCGCCGCCGGCCTCGACGGACTGGCCGAGGCGCGCGACCCCGGCCCGCGGCTGGACATCAACATGTACACCGACGGCCACACGGCCGGAGAGGTCAAGACGCTGCCGCTCAACCTGCTCGACGCGCTGCGGGCCCTGCAGGCCTCGCCGGTGCTGGCCGGCGCGCTCGGCGAACTGGTCCCGGCCTACCTCAAGCTGAAGCAGGCCGAGTGGAACGACTTCAGCCGCCACCTGACCCAATGGGAACGGGACTGCACGCTAGACTGCTGATCCGATCCTGCGCCGGCCGGTGCGGATCGGGACCGGTCGAACGCCAGGGAAGATTCCCGTTGCAGATCGCCAGGTGGTGGCCTTCCACGGCGCGTGGGCGTAGCACAGGGCTCGATGACCCTGACCGAAGCTCCTGTCGTACGTCCCGTGCGCCCGCGACCGTTGCCGATCGTGGTGCTGCGCATCCTGTTGCCGACCTTCGCCGCCGTCGTCGCCCTGGCCGTCGTCGTGACGGCGACCTTCAGCAGCCTGCACGGCGCCGCCGGCCCCGCCCCGGCCACGCGGCCGATCGAACTGGTCGGACCGCGGATGATCGGCGAGGACAGCAAGAAGCGACCGTTCGTCATCACCGCCACCACCGCCGAGCGCGAGGAAGGCTCCAACCGCATCCGGCTGAACAGCCCGATCCTGATCCGCAGCCAGGGCGGCGCCGACCAGATGCGGGTGACGGCGGCAACCGGAGTCTATGACGAGGCCGCCGGCCGGCTGGAACTCTCCGGCGACGTCAGGCTGGCAGGGCCCAGCGGCGCCTTCGCCACGCCCTCGGCGGTCTATGACGCCAAGTCCGGCGAGGTTCTCGGGACCGGGATCAACGCTGCAGCCAACGCCGGACAGCTGCAGGCCGGCTCCTTCGCCGTCAAGGACAGGGGCAAGTCGGTGATCTACAAGGGCGGCGTCCACACCCGGCTGAACGTCAAATAGCGCGAGCCTCGATCGGGCGATCGATGGTCTACGCCTGGGCTTCGGCCAGTCGGCGGACGAGATCCAGGTCGGCGGGCTTGTCGACGTCGACGGCGGCCAGGCCGAACGGGCTCGCCACTGCGGCGAGGCGGGCGTCGCACAGCCGACCCAGGCGCTGCAGCGCCTCGGCCAGAGTCAGTCGTCCGGCGAGATAGCGCAGCAGGGTGATCGGCCCCAGCCGGCGGATGATCCGCCAAGGTCGCTTGCGGTCCGCCTCGATGCTTCGCCAGAGCTGGATCACCGCCAGGCCGCGCGGCGTGCGCAACAGGAAGAGGTTGCAGCCGGACCACTCGGCCTCGGCGAACTTCAGATAGGTGCGCTGCGTCCCTGGCGCGGCGGCCTCGACGACCTCCCGGCGCGCCAGCAGCACGCAGACATCCGCGTCGGCCGGCGCGTCGGCCAGGAACTGCGCCACCCACTCGGCCTGCAGCAAGGCGTGGTCGCAGGTGGTCAGCAGCACCGGCGTCCCCAGCGCCTCCACGCCGCGCAGGGCGCTGAGGCTGGGGCCGGTCTGCGCCGGCAGCACCTCTGCCCTAAGCGCCGCGGCCAAGGCGGTGACTTCAGGACTGGCGGAGGAGACGGCGATGTGCGTGATCCCGGCCCCGCGCAGGGCCTGCGCCACGCGTTCGAGCAATGGTCGGCCCGCCAGCTGGATCAGCCCCTTGTGGGGCACGCCCGCATAGTCGGCCACCGCGTCGCGCCCGGGCCGCGCGCCGGCCAGGACGAGCGCGCGCGGCGCGATCATGCCAGGCTCTTCTCGTAGATCCGGTAGGTCTTGTAGATGCGCGAGCCGAGCGCCTCCAGGATCCGGCGCATCGGCATGTTGTCCTCCAGGATCCACGAGAGCTCCAGGTCCTGGTAACCCAGAGCGCGCGCTTCCAGGCCCGCGGCCTTGATCAGCAGGAAGGGCAGCAGCTGTCCGCGCCGGGAGCCGGCGAACTTGCGGCGCACGCCCATCAGCGGCACCCGGATCGACTTCACCCGCCGCACCTTCAGCCGCCACAGCAGCTTCGCCCAGCCGAACGGCGCCAGCTTGCCGTCGAGGTCGCGGATCGCCTCGTTGACGTTGGGCAGGAAAACGATGAACCCGGCGCTCTCGCCGTCGATCTCGGCGAACCAGGTCAGGCGCGGGTCGACCACCATCTTCAGCGACTTGGCCAGCTGGGCGGTCTCGGCCTCGGTGGTCGGCGTGAAGCCCCAGTTGTCCGACCAGGCGTCGTTGAGGATCTCGGTCAGCACGCCGACTTCGGCGTCGTAGCGCTTCATGTCCAGCATGCGCAGCCGCACCCCGGCCGGGGTCCCACGGTCGACCCACTTGCGCACCTTCGGCGTCAGGTCGGCGCTGACATGGTTCAGGTAGGCGTAGACGTCCTTGATCTTGCGATAGCCCTGCTCCTCCACCCGCGCGGCGGCGTAGGGCGCGTCGTGGCCCATCATCACCATCGGCGGGGTGTCGAAGCCGTCGACCAGCAGGCCGACCTCCTCGTTGATCGACAGGTTGAAAGGTCCCTGGGCGCGGGCGCAGCCGCGCTCGCGCAGCCAGGCCTCTGCGACGGCGAACAGGGCCTGGAAGATCGCCGGATCGTCCTCCGCGGCGATCATCCCGAACTGCCCGGCGGGGGGGCCGCCGTCGGAGGGCGCCAGGGCGTCGATCTGGGCGCTGATGCGGCCGACGTCGCGCCCGTCGCGGACCGCCAGCCAGAACTGCACCTGGGCATGTTCGAAGAACGGATTCTTCGGCGTGAGCGCGTCGCGGCGCTCGGTGATCAACGGCGCGATATAGTTGGGATCGCCCGCGCCTAGCCGCATCGGCACGCGGATGAAGCGGTCGAGCTCGGCCGCCGTGGCGACCGGCGTCACGCTGAGCGGGGCGGCGTCTTGAGTCCGGGCGTGCATCACCCCTCCTGGAATAGCAGGGCGCTGGCGCCGAGCGCGGCGAAGATCGCCGGCGCCGCCCAGGCGCCGAGAATGGCTGGAACCGTCCCGGATTCGCCCAGGGCGGTGAAGATCCCGTCGACGACCAGGAACAGCAGGCCCGCGCCCAGGCAGGTGACCACCGTGCTCGCGCCGCCGCTGCGGAAGTTGACCAGCAGGACCGGCGCTGTCAGCAGCATCATCACGAAGGCGGCGAGCGGCGCCGACCAGGCGCGCTGGAGCGCGGTGCGGTAGAAGGCCGGCGGCTTGGCGGAAACGCCCCCGCTCAGCGCGCGCCGGGCCGAGCCCGGGGCCAGCGCCTCCTCGCCGGTGAAGATCGCCCGCACGTCCTGCGGCAGCGGTCCGGGGCGCCAGACGATCTCCTGCGCCGCGCCGCGCTGGACGCCGCCCGCCTCCAGCGTCTCGAAGGTCGGCGAACTCAGCCGCCAGCCATCGCCCTGGAAGGCGGCGGTGTCGGCGCGCAGGCGCTCGATCATCCGGCCGGCGGCGTCGCGCCGATAGATCCGGACCCCGGTCAACCGGCGTCCGGAGGGCGCGCCCATGGTTGCGGTGACGATGTCCTCGCCGACCCGGAAGCTGCGCGGCCCCGAGGGCGCCGCCTCGCTCCGCGGCGCCGTGCGGCTCCACCAGGCGTCGAGCGCCTGGTTGGCGCGTGGCGTCAGCCACTGGACGCTGGCCAGGTGCAGCACGGCGATCGCCAGGGCCGCCGGCGCCATCATCCTCACGAGCTGATAGGTCGAGATGCCGGTCGAGCGCAGCGCCACGACCGCGTTCTGGCGCGCCAGCTGGGTGAAGGCGAACAGGCAACCCGCCAGCACGCTCAACGGCGCGACCTGCTGCACCAGGGTCGGCAGGCGCAGGAAGGCGTAATAGAGCACGCCGCCGACGCCCAGCTTGCGCTCAAGGATGTCGGTGGTGACGTCGAGCAGGTCGAGGATCTGCAGGATCGAGACCAGCACCAGCAGGGCGGCGAGCACGCGGGATGCGACGAGCCGCAGGAGATGCCAGGGCAGGATCACGCCGCGGCCTTGGCTTCGCGGCGGGCGGTGAAGCGACGCACCAGGTCACCGAAATGTTCGACAAAGACCCCGATCGGCGTCTCGCCCGGGCGTTTGCTGCTGGTGAGGAACATCAGGATGCAGATCGCCGCGAAGCCGGCGAACGGCAGCAGCACGGCCGGGGCCGCGTCGGCCCGCCCGCTCGTCGCCAGGCTCTGGCCCAGCTGCAGCATGTGCTGGAAGGCGATCAGCAGCACGCCGGCGATGATGATGCCGGGCGCGCGCCCGCCGCGCTTGGCCGACAGCCCCAGCGGCAGCGCCAGCAACGGCAGCAGCGGCAGGGCGAAGGATCGCGCCAGCCGGGCGTAGAGCTCGGCCAGCAGTTCCTGGCGCGGGATCATCGAATTGGGACGCTGGGACCGCTGCAGCAGCTCTCCCAAGGTCAGCTCGCGGGCATCGCGGCCGCGGCCGCGCAGCAGCTTCTCGGCGCTGGTCAGCGGCAGGTCGAGCCCGAAGCTGCGGAAGCTCAGCACGCGGGCCGAGCCGTTGGCCGCGGTGGTGAACTGCTGACCGTCGGCCAGCTGCAGGCGCACGCTCTTGCTGTCCGCCTTGCGCATGAGCTGTCCGCGGCTGGCGGTGGTGACCTCCTCGCGGCCGTCCTGGAGCATCCGGCGGATGAAGACGCGGCTCAGGACGTCGCCGGTCGAATCGACGGTGTCGACCGTCATGGTCAGGCCGCTGTCGGGCGCGAAGAAGGTCTGCGCCTCGGCCTGGCCGCTCCAGCCGGCGGTTTCAGCGGCGTGCAGGACCGCGCGATAGGCGTAGCGGCTGTAGGGCTGCAGGAAGCCGAACAGCACCAGGCTGATCGCCATCAGCACCGTCGCCAAAGCCATGTAGGGCGCGACGATCCGCGTGAGCGAGACGCCGCTGGCCAGCAGGGCGTCGATCTCCGAGCCTTCGTTCAAGCGGGTGATGACGATGAACAGCGCGATGAAGAAGCCGGCGGGCAACGTCAGGCCGAGATAGTGCGGCACCAGGTTGGCGGTCAGCTCGATGACGAATCCAAAGCGGCCGCTGCTCTCCGAGAGGTCGTCGAGCAGCCGCAGCACCCGCTCGAGCAGCAGGGCCACCAGGGTGACTCCAAGCGCGCCCCCCAGGGGAGCGAGCGTCAGCTTGAGGATGTAGCGGTCAAGCAACTTCACGTGTGCGAAGAACCGGCGGTCTGGGCCCTGGAATTGGTCATGCACCATCTCGGCGGCCGAACGCGCCGCGAGCGGGACATTAGGAAGTCGCCTCGGTCGATGAAAGTGGGAAGACGCTTTCGGTCGAGGTATCGGCGGTTGCGGGCGGTAGAATGTAGCGGCCGAGCTCGGTCATCCGTCCATCCGCGGCCCGGCCACGGGCGATGATCCGGACCTGCCAGCCCGCGTCGGGCGAATCGACCTCGATCATGTGCCAGCGGGCGGCCTCGCCGCTGGCGCCAAGGCCGGAGGCCGGCGGGACGCCGAGCACCGGAATCGATCCCAGCGGACCTGGCGCGACGGCCGTCGTGGCCTCATGGGCGTGGCCGTGAAGCACCAGCTCGGCGCCTTCCGCGCGCAGGATCGCCGCAAGCTCCGGCATCTGGCGCAACGCCTTGCGGCGCGAGACGACGCCTGGCGTCGGCGGATGGTGCAGCAGGACGATGCGGAACAGCCCCGCCTCGCCCAGCTCGCGCAGGATCTTCGGCAGCCGATCCAGCTGAGCGGCGTCGAGCACGCCCTGCGCAAGGTGCGGCGCGGTGGGGACGGCCGAGCAGAGATTGACCAGGGCCGCCGGACCGCGCCGCCGGACCTGCGGAAACACCACCGTGTTCTCGTCGCCGAGCCATGGGCGCCATTCGGCGAATCGCTCGGAACCGCCGGCGCCGGCCAGGGCGTCGTGGTTGCCCGGGCTGACCGTCACGCGGTCCGCCGGCGCCAGGGCCTGCAGCCAGCCGCGGGCCGCTGCGAACTCTTCGCGGGTTGCGAAGTTGGTGAGGTCGCCGGTGATGGCTATGTGATCCGGCTGCTGGGTCTGCAGGTCGGCGACCAGGGCGGCGAGCGCCTCGGCGCTGTGCCGACGCCGCTTGCGTCGCCAGGCGAAGCGACTCAGCCAACGTTTCGGCTCCAGCTCGAGGCCCCGTCGCGGCGGCGGGGTCAGGTGCAGGTCGGAGATGTGGGCTAGGCGAAAGGCGGGCAACCGAAAGCTCTCTGGCGGGGGCGTGCCGCCTTGGTTATCAACTCGGGCCATATTGCAGAAGGGGCGGCGGCGCTTGCATCGATCGACCACGGCGGAACGGGACGGGACCGGCGCGAAACGGCGGCCGCGGTGATCCGCGCCGGCGTCATCTACAACCCGAGAAGTCGGCGCAATCGCGGCGCCGAGCCGCCGCGCGCGCTGCAGGGCGTGCAGGTGGAGGCGCCGCGCGGCGGCCGGGCGCTGGATGACACCCTGGCGCGGTTCGCCGCCAGCGGGATCGACCTCCTGGTGGTGGACGGCGGCGATGGCACGGTGCGCGAGGTGTTGACGCGCGCGCCCGGTCACTTCAAGGCCGGCGTGCCGCGGCTGGCGATCTTGCCGTCTGGCAAGACCAACGCGCTGGCCTTCGACCTTGGCGCGCCGCGCGACTGGTCGATCGAGGCGGCGCTGGCCAGCGCCGAGGCCAACCACGTCAGCACCCGTCGGCCGATTGAGATTCTCCGCAAGGGCGCCGAGACGCCGCTGGTCCGCGGTTTCATCTTCGGCGCGGGAGCCTTCGTGCGCGCCACCGACCTCGCCCAGCGGACCCACAAGCTGGGCGCCTTCGAGGGCGTGGCGGTCGGGCTGACCTTGGGCGCCGCGGCCGTCAAGACCCTGTTCGGGGGATCCCGCAGCGGCTGGCGCGCCGGCGAGCCGATGAGCCTGCGATTCGACGACGAGCCGGCCCACGCCGGCGACATCTTCCTGCTGATGGCCTCGACCCTGAAGCGGCTGCCGCTCGGCGCCAAGCCGTTCGATCCCTCTCCCCCCGGCGGCCTGCGCAGCCTGACGGTCGAAGCGCCGCCAAAGCGACTCGTAAGCGCCCTGTCCCGGCTGCTCGCCGGCGCCAATGCGCCCTGGCTGGCCAAGGCTGGCTATCACCGTCGCGCCCTCGAACGGCTCGACGTGACCCTGGACACCAGCTTCGTGCTCGACGGGGAGACCTATCCCGGCGGCGCGTTCAGCCTGCGGGCCGGCGCCGTCCTGGAGTTCGTCAGGCCGTGAGCCCGGCCCTCGCCGACTTCGTCGCCCGGCAGCTGGCGCAGCCCGGCCCGGCCGCGGCCCGCGTGTTCGCCGAGATGCTGGCGCGAGACTGCGGCGCGCGCGCGGTGCTGTTCTACGGCTCGATACTGCGCACCGGCGACCTCGAGGGCGTGCTCGATTTCTATCTGCTGACCGACGATCGAACGCCGGGCAGCCGGCGCGGATGGATTGCGAAGCGCCTATGGCCCGACGTCTCCTTTCGGCATGCCGAGATCGAAGGTCGGACCTTGCGCGCCAAGGTCGCCACCATGCCGCTGTCCACCTTCGCCGCGGCGGCGGCGGACCACTATCTCGACACCACCATCTGGACCCGCTTCGTGCAGCCCTCCACCCTGGCCTTTGCGGCGGATCCGGCCGCGGCCGAGGCGGTGCGTGATGCGATTTGCGCCGCCTGCGAGACCGCCGGGCGCTACGCGGCGACCTTGGGACCGGCCGAGGGTCGGGCGGCGGACTTCTGGCAGGCGCTGTTCCGCCGCACCTACGCCGCCGAGCTGCGGGTCGAAAAGCCGGGCCGCGAGCGCGAGATCATCGGTTTCGACCCCGGGCGCTACGACGCGTTGCTGCCGCTGGCCTGGGAAGGCGCCGGGGTTCCGTTCACGATCGCCGGCGAGATCCTGCAGCCCAAGCTTAAGCCTGCGCAATCGCGGCGTTGGCGCATGGCATGGCGGCGCCGGCAGGCGTTCGGCAGGCCGCTGAACATCGCCCGGCTGGTCAAGGCAGCCTTCACCTTCGAAGGCGCGTCCCGCTATGCGGCCTGGAAGATCCAGCGCCACACCGGCGTGGTGGTGCCGATGACCCCATGGCGCGAGCGCCACCCGGTGCTGGCGGCGCCCGGCGCGGCCTGGCGGATCTGGCGGGCGCGCCAGCGCTGATCAGCCCGACGCGCGCTGGCCTGCAGCCGGCAGCACGCCGAGTTCGCGCCCCACCCACTCGAAAACGTCGAGCACGTGGTCGATCTGTTCAGGGCTGTGCGCAGCGCTGATGCTGGTGCGCAGCAGCGGCCGGTTGTTCGGCGTCGCCGGGGGCAGCGCGAGGTTGAGGTAGACCCCGCCCGCGAGCAGCGCGTTCCACATGGTCAGCGCCACCGGCAGGTCGGGCATGACCACCGCGACGATCGGGCTGGGCTTGGGCCCCGTGGTGAAACCCAGCGCATTGAGGCCGTGGAACAGCCGCTCGGCGTTGGCCTGCAGGCGCGGCCGCAACGTGCGGTCAGCCTCCGCCTGTTCGAGGGCCTTGAGTGTGGACGCGACCACGGCCGGCGGCAGCGAGGCGGTGAACATGTAGGGCCGGCTGACCACACGCAGGATGTCGAAGTCATCCACGTCGGAGACGCAGAAGCCGCCGATCGCGCCGAGGCTCTTGGAGAAGGTGCCGACCACGAAGTCGACATCGTCCTCCACCCCTTCGGCTTCCGCGAGCCCACGCCCGTGCTCGCCCAGGACGCCCATCGAATGGGCCTCGTCGACCAGGAGATAGGCGTTGGTCTGCCGCTTGACGTCGACGATCTCCTTCAGCGGAGCCACGTCGCCCATCATCGAATAGATGCCTTCGACGACGATCAGCCGGTCGCCGGGCACGCCTTCCAGCCGGCGCAGGCGCTTGTAGAGGTCTTCCGGATCGTTGTGCCGGAAGCGGATCACCTCTGCATGGCCGAGCCGGGCCCCGTCATAGATGCTGGCGTGGCTGTCAGCGTCGAGAATCAGGTGGTCGCCGCGGCCCACTAGGGCCGAGAGCACGCCGAGGTTCGCCTGGTAGCCCGTGGTGAACACCATGGCGTTCTTGCGCCCGTAGAAGCGGGCGAGCGACTGCTCCATCGCCAGGTGGCCGTTGAAGCTGCCGTTGGCGATCCGCGAGCCCGTCGTGCCAGTGCCCCAACGGCGAACCGCTTCGACGGACGCCTCGACGCAATCGGGATCGAACGTCAGGCCCAGGTAGTTGTTGGTGCCGAGCAGAATCACCCGCCGGCCGTTCAACTCCGCCTCGGTCGGCGACAGGACCGCGTCGAACCGCACGTTGAACGGGTCTGCGCCATGCTCCAGGATGCTGGAGTAGGCGCGGATCTGCGGCAGATGCTTGTCTAGAAGTCCCAAGGTTCAGACCTTCGTCCGGAGTTCGTCGATCAGGGCGGCCAACTGGCCGACCGTCTGGATGTCGGCCATCCGATCCAGCGGGATTGAGAGGTCGAACTTGTCCTCGAGTTCCATGACGATGTTCATCAGCGCCAGCGAGTCGACGGAGAGGTCGCGAGCGATATCGGTTTCGGCGGTTACGATAACCGGCTTTCCGAGGACTTCTTCCGCCGCGCGACCAATTTCGCGCACGGTCAGATCCACGACAAGTTCGGCCATATCAACCCCAGCTACCGTTCCCTTCGACACAGCTAATCATGCTTCGCGTCGAATGCCATAGTTGTGTCTCTCAATCGCAAGGAAAGGTTCACGAAAGTCGCTTTCCGGCGACACGCCAGAACGCCACCGTGTCGGCGAAGCCTTCCGCGAGGTCGAAACGCGCCGCCGGTGCGGTCGCCCATCGTTCTTCTGCGGTCAAGGACCAATCCAAGTGGCGCATCTCGCGGGATTTTCCAGGGGTCAGAAGCGGATTTCCACCGCACAGGCGCTGCACCGCGCCTAGCCAGCCGGCAGCGGCGAGCGCCGCGGACGGCAGCCGCACCAGCCTGGGCGTGCGTCCAACCGCCCTCGCGGCCGCCTCGGCGATCTCGGCCCAGCCGTAGCCGTCCGGGCGGGAATCCGACAGCGCGACCAAAGGACGCTCCGGCGGACGAGCCGCGGCGGCGGCGATCTGCCGGGCGGCGTCCTCGACGTGGATCATGGCGATTCGCGCGCGCGAATCGAACACCGGCGTGACCGGAAGCCGGTGCGCGGCCTCGAACACCGCCAGGGTCTCGACGTCGCCGGGCCCGTAGATCGCCGGCGGGCGGACGATGGACAGGCGCGGCCCGAGTACTTCGGCGGCGGCGCCCTCCCCGGCCCGCTTGCTGGCCGCATAGGCCGAAAGCTGCGGCTCGCGCGCGGCGAGGCTGGAGACCAGCACCATTCGAGGCACGCCCTGGCGCTCGGCGGCCTCGGCGACGCGACGAGCGCCCTCGACGTTGGCGGCGGCGAAATCGGCGGACCGCGCCGCCTTGATCAGCCCGGCGGCGTGGATCAGCACGTCGGCGCCGCGGCAGAGGCGGTCGAGCCCGGCGGCCTCGGACAGGTCGCCGATGACGATCTGCGGTTCGACGCCCGTAGGCGCCGCGCGCAGCGGATCGCGCCGCACCAGGGCGCGAACGGTCCATCCCTCAGCGGCGAGGGCCGCGACCAGCCGGCGCCCGAGAAAGCCGGTCGCGCCGGTGACCGCCGCCAGGCGCACGCTTGCTCAGCCCTCGACGAGCTCGAACGCGCCGCTTTCATAGAGGGTGCGCGCCTTCGAGCGGCTGAGCTTGCCCGAAGATGTCTGCGGCAAAGCCCGCGGCCCGACCAGCCGCACCAGGGCGTCGACCCCATGGCGCGCCCGCATCAGGGCGGCGACGTCCTCGGCGATGCGCCGGCGGAGCTCGGCGTCGGCGCTGCGGCACTGCACCAGCAGGACCACCTGCTCGCTGTCCTCGCCGAGCGAGATGGCCGCGACGTCGCCGCTGCGCAGGCCCTCCACCCCCGACTCCGCCGTCCATTCCAGGTCCTGCGGCCAGACGTTGCGGCCGTTCAGCAGGATCAGGTCCTTCGAACGTCCGGTGGGCGTGATTTCGCCGTCGGCGAGATAGCCGAGATCGCCCGTGTCGAGCCAGCCGTCGGCGGAGAGCACGGCCGCGGTGGCCTCGGGCTCCCGGAAATATTCGCGCATCAGGCTCGGGCCGCGTACGAAGATCCGCCCGACGCGGCGTTCAGGCAGGACGGCGCCGGCCTCGTCGCGGACCTCTATCTCATGACCTGGCAGGATCGGCCCGCAGCGCACGAAGCTGCGCCGCCGCGCGGCCGCCTCGCCGGGCTCGACCCGACCGTCGCGCTCCATGGCGTCGACGTCCACGGTGTCGGTCCGCAGGCCCTGCCCCAGCGGCGCCATGGTCAGCGCCAGGGTGGCTTCCGCCATCCCGTAGCTGGCGACGAAGGCGGTGCGTCGGAATCCCGCCGCCGCGAAACGATTGTGGAACGTCTCGAGCGGCGCGGACCGCACCATGTCGCCGCCGACCCCGGCGACGCGCCAGCCGGCCAGATCGAGCTCGCTCGCCGCGTCGGCGCGGCGGGCGCAGAGGTCATAGCCGAAGGTGGGGCTGTAGCTGATCGTGCCGCCGTTGCGCGCGATGAGGTCGAGCCAGAGCAGCGGCCGGCGGACGAAGGCCGCCGTCGGCAACAGATCGACCGTCATCTGGCTGGCGATCGGGCTCAGCAGGAAGCCGATCAACCCCATGTCATGGTAGAGCGGCAGCCAGGAGACGGCGCGATCCTGCGGGACCACCTGCAGGCCGTCGCGGGTGATCGCCACGGCGTTGGCCATCAAGGCCTGGTGCGTAACCACGACGCCGGTCGGCGAACGGGTGCTGCCGGACGAGAACTGCAGGTAGGAGGTCTGCTCCGGGGCGATCGGCGGCAGGGTTTGGCCGTCCGCCGGCGGCAGGTCCGCGAGCCGCAGGGTCAGGGCCACGCCGGCGGCTTCGGCCGCCTCCGCGACCCAGCCGTCGAACTCGGGCGGGGCGATCACCGCGCCGGCCGCGGCCGCCCGCAGCATCCGCGCGATCTGCGCGATATAGGCGTCACGCCCGCCGAGCGGCGTCGGAAGGGGCATCGGCGTCGGCGCGAGCCCCGCATACTGGCAGGCGAAGAAGGCGCGCACGAAATCGGCGGTGGTGTCGGCGATCAGACCGATCCGGTCGCCTGGCGCGAGCCCGGCCGCCAGCAGCCTGCCGGCGAGCGCCAGGGCCTCGGCCCGCAGCTCACGATAAGGCAGCGCCAGCACAAGCTTGCCGCGAAGGTCGTGGAAGTTCAGCCCCGTCTCGCCGGTCGCGGCGTAGTCGAGGGCCTGCGTCAAGGTCGCGAAGTCGGCGCGTCTCAGGGCGCGGTGCGGAGCGGTCGGCGTAACGTTCACGCGCCTGTTTCACCGGGCCTCGGGCGATTATCAAGCGGCTTTGTGACGCTGGGCCGACAGGCCGGCGCGCCGGAGCCGCCAGACATGCACCGCTTGCCGCGCCTCAAACCGGCTTTTCGGAAAGCCCGACCTGCGCCACGGAGCGTGCGACCAGGGCGGTGAGCGGGGCGACGAGCCCACGATGCTGCGCCCGATGGTAGGCAGAGTCTTCCGGCAGCGCCCCCGCCAGCCGCCGGTGCGCCTCGGCCAGGTGGTGATAGGGAATCCCCGGCAGCAGGTGGTGCAGCGCATGATATCGCAGGCCGACCGGCGCCCAGATCAGCGGCAGCCAGCCCGGCGGCGGCACATTGATCGAATCGAGGAACTGGTCGGTGACGCTCATCGGCCGCCCGTCGCTGCGCCATTCATGGGCCACCAGGGTGCGCAGCTGGTTGATCACCGCCACGACCGCCATGAGCATGGCCCCGGTGAGGACGAAGCGCGCAGCCAGGCCGCCCCAAGCGACCAGGCCGACGAGGCTCCAGCTCCAGAGCCAGGCGCCGATCTCCTGCGCCCGCCAGGCCGGACGCCGGGCCGCGGCGAGGTCCTGGCGTCGGAAGCCTGGATTGACGCTCATCGCCGAGAACCGGCCGATCACCGATCGCCGCAGGCCTGGCGCGACGAAGGACAGCGGCGCCAGCACGGCGAAGCGGAGGAAGGCGCCCAGCGGCGCCAGCGCCGCCGCCGCGAGGAAGCCTGCCATCACGCGCAGTCGCAGCCGCGACAACGGCAGGTATTCCGGATCCTCGGCGGTGCCGTAGAGCTGCTTCAGATGATGCAGGTTGTGCACCCCCTCGTAGAGCAGCGACGGCGCCAGGAAGGGCACGCCGACCAGGGCGTTCCAGCCCAACCGGAACCCCGGGGTCTGGTCCGACCGCAGATGGGTCAGTTCGTGGATGAAGCTGACGGCCCGATAGAGCGCCGCCGCGCAGATGGCTGCGCCCGCCCAGGCGAGCGGTCCGCGCGCCAGCACCGCGACGGCGAGCCCTGTATAGAGCGTCGCGGCGGTCAGCAGCAGGTCGGTCCAATAGACCCCCGCGTCCGGTCGCGTCAGGTCGGAGGTGAGCCGCTGCGCCTCCACCACCAGCTGGACCGCCTGTCGCGGGTCTTCCTGCGTCGTCACCGCCACGCGTCCACATCCCCGCCCACTGTCATCCTGCCGTTATCTAGTCGTCTCCCCGCCCCGCTCCAAGCGCCGCGGGCGGTTCGCACGGCCCGCTCCTCAAGAGTGACCCCGCCTCGGACGACAGGCGTTCCAGCTCGCCAGAATCGAGTGTCAGACGCCGGTCGTCGGACCGATCCCCCGGCCATCCTCGGGGAAGCTCGAATAGCGCGGCCGCACGGCGGCCCTGCGCGCTTCGCGCAGGGCGGCGGCGTCTCGCATCAGGTCGTGGGCGCGCGCGACGACGCTTTCCATGGCCGTGGTTGTCGGCAGCGCCTGCAACTCGGTCTGATACTGGGCGATTTCTTCCAGCAGGGTTGCGAACTCATAGTCCTGCGGCGTGCCTTCGTGCGGCGGCGTCTCGAGAAAGCCCGCCACCCGCTCAAGCGCGGCTTCGAAGGACCTTTGGTCGCTGATCATCTCGAGAAACTCCAGACTGCTCCGACGACAGTTTACGTCGCCTGCTAACAAAAGGCGACAGCTGCGCCGCCGGTTGCCTCGCGGGCGAAAGGCAGGCTGGAGGGTCTGGGTCGGCGCTAGAAAAGATCGACGTCGTCGCCGTGAGCCGCGACCGCATGGGCGACCTGCCCGACGCCGTGGCTGATCCGCTGAGCCACCTCCCCCAGCGTGATGGCCCCGAGCGCCTCGCCCACCTCGATGGTGAGGTCCTGGCCGAGTCCTGAAGAGAGGCGATCGACGAAACCGGCCACCGCCGCGATCTGCTGGTTCAGCAGATCGACGACATGCAGCTCGCGCATGACGGCGCTGCGCTGTTCGGCGGCCGCGGCGTGCAGCAACTGGCCCAGCGCGCCGTCAAGCCGTGCGCAGGTGCTCTGGGCGAGCACCAGTTCGCCCGCAACCGCCGACAACACATCCGTCATCGCCGCCTGCCCAGCATTGCCTGTCATGCTCGTCCGCCCCCCGGTTCCCACGTGACAGTGTTCCGTCACGCGGGTTTAGCCTGGGTAAACGCGGCGCGAATCAGGCGGCGGCGAGCGCCTTGTCGATGGCCTCCAGGACCACCGGATCGTTCGGCGCGGTGTCCGGCGTGAAGCGGGCGACCACCTCGCCGTCGCGGCCGATGACGAACTTCTCGAAGTTCCAGAGGATGCCCGGCTCGGGGTTCGGGGTCATGCCGTAGCCCTTCAGCCGCGCGCGGAAATCCTCCGGGCTGGTCGAAACCGCTGTCGGGAAGGTCTCGGTCAGGGTCTTGTAGAGCGGATGGATCTCCGGACCGGTGACGGCGATTTTCGCGAACATCGGGAAGTCGACGCCGAAGGTCGCACGGCAGAAGTCCTGGATCTCTTCGTTGCTCCCGGGCTCCTGGGCGCCGAAGTCGTTGGCCGGGAATCCCAGCACCACCAGGCCCTCGTCGCGCTTCTCCGCGTAGAGCTTCTCGAGGGCGTCATACTGCGGCGTAAGCCCACACTTGGAGGCGACGTTCACCACCAGCAGCACCTTCCCCGCATAGTCGGCAAGCTTGGCGTCCTCGCCGGTGATGGTCTTCAGCGGCACGTCCTGGATCGCGGTGGGCATGTGTCTTCCTCCTGTGGCGTGATCGGCTTGTCGGAGCTCAGCGATATTGCCCTCGCGCGACAGGTTCAAGTCCGCCGGAGCGCCGTGCCGATGACGACGTGTCAGGGAGTTCTGAAAGCCACCTAGAATTCGTCGCATTAGCCCGGTAAGCGCTCCGCTACTGTTCCCTAGCGAGCTTCAATGACCCTACCGACCGAACCCCGCGCCCTGAAGGCCGCGCTCGCCTCCTACCAGCGGCCGAACCACCGGCGCAGCATCATCGAGATCCTGGTCACCGCCGTTCCGCTCGCCGCCCTCTGGGGGCTGGCCCTTTTCGCGGTGAACCGCGGCTGGTGGTGGGGCGTGCTGCTGACCTTGCCGGCGGCCGCCTTCCTGGTGCGGCTGTTCATGATCCAGCACGATTGCGGCCACGCCGCCTTCTTCCGGTCGCCGAAGGCCAACGCCTGGACCGGGCGGATCATCGGCGTCCTGACGGCGACGCCCTACGACTACTGGCGGCGAACCCACGCCATCCACCACGCCACCTCGGGCAACCTTGACCGCCGCAGCCTGGGCGCGGTCGACACCCTGACCGTAGAGGAATACCGCGCCCGGCCCTGGCTGCTGCGCGCGGCCTATCGGCTCTATCGCCACCCGCTGGTGATGTTCGGCCTCGGCCCCTGCTACATGTTCGTGCTGCAGCATCGCGCGCCCATCGGCCTGATGCGCGAGAGCCGCGCCTGGCTGAGCGTCGTCGGCAACAACCTCGGCCTGGCGCTGCTGATCGTTCCGCAGATCCTGCTGGCCGGGCCCGTGGCCTTCCTGGCGGTGCACCTGCCGATCGTCGTGCTCGCCGCCTCCATCGGGGTCTGGCTGTTCTACGTCCAGCACCAGTTCGAGGGCGCCCACTGGGCCCGCAGCGAGCGCTGGAGCCTGCACGAGGCGGCCCTGCACGGCTCGTCCCACCTGCACCTGCCGGCGGTCCTGCGCTGGTTCACCGCCAACATCGGCGCCCACCATGTGCACCATGTCGGCAGCAAGATCCCCTTCTACCGCCTGCCCCAGGTGATGAACGACCACCCGCAGCTGAAGACGATGAGCCGGATCACCCTGATCGACGGCGTCCGGGCGATGCGGCTGAGCCTCTGGGACGAAGCGGCGGGTCGGCTGATCTCCTTCCGAGAGGCGCGCCGCAAGGCTCCAGTCGTCCAGAACGCCTAGTCTCTGGGCGCCGCCCCCTAACGGTTGTACGCATTCAGGGCGCCCAGCGTCCCGAACCCGAGGCGGAGCGGCGGAACCTGTCCGCGGCGGCCGCTTTCGCCTTGGCTGACGCCGTGCAGCTTACGGCGGTTTAGATGTCGACGGCCTTCGACGAAATGGACGGATGGCCAGGGGATGCGACCCGGGACGCCTATGCCCAGGTCAAAGCCTGGCTAGACTCGGCGCCGACCGAGCTTCTGCAGACCCGGCGGGCTCAGGCCGAGCTGCTGTTCCGGCGCACCGGCGTCACCTTCAACGTCTACGGCGATCCCGGCGGATCGGAGCGGCTGATCCCCTTCGACCTGGTGCCGCGGGTGCTGAGCGCCGGCGAGTGGAAGCGAATCGAGCAGGGCCTGGTCCAGCGGGTCGAGGCGCTCAACGCGCTCCTGGCCGACCTCTACGGCGCCCAGGAAATCCTCAAGGCCGGGGTGATCCCGGAAGAACTGGTGCGGCTCAACCCCGAGCATCAGCTGGCGGTGATGGGCCACCGGCCCAGCAAGGGCGTCTTCGTCCACGTCGCCGGCGTCGACCTGGTGCGCACCGGCCCCGACGACTTCTTCGTGCTGGAAGACAACGCCCGCACCCCCTCCGGCGTCTCCTACATGCTGGAGAACCGGGAGATGATGATGCGGCTGTTCCCGGACCTGGTGGCCAGCGCCAACGTCGCGCCGGTCGAGACCTATCCGGACCTTTTGCGCGAGACCCTGCGCTCGGTCGCCCCCGAGGGGCCGGAGGCGGAGCCCACCATCGTCGTGCTGACCCCCGGCCCCTACAATTCGGCCTTCTACGAGCACAGCTTCCTGGCCGACAAGATGGGCGTCGAGCTGGTCGAGGGCGCCGACCTCTTCGTGCGCGACAACCTCGTCTACATGCGCACCACCGAGGGTCCGCGCCGGGTGCACGTCATCTATCGGCGGATCGACGACGCCTTCCTCGACCCCTTGTTCTTCCGCCCGGACTCCTCGCTCGGCGTGCCGGGCCTGCTGTCGGCCTACCTCGCCGGCAATGTCGCCCTGGCCAATGCGGTCGGCACCGGCGTGGCCGACGACAAGGCGATGTACAGCTACATGCCCGAGGTGATCCGCTTCTATACGGGCAAGGAGCCGATCCTGAGCAATGTGCCGACCTGGCGCTGCCGCGAGCCGGAGCACCTGTCCTATGTCCTCGACCACCTGCCGGAACTGGTGGTCAAGGAGGTCAACGGCTCCGGCGGCTACGGCATGCTGGTCGGGCCGCACGCGACCCAGGCGCAGATCACCGAGTTCGCCGCCAAGCTGCGCGCGGATCCGCACGGCTTCATCGCCCAGCCGACGCTGGCGCTCTCCACCTGCCCCACCCTGTCCGAGGGACGGCTCGAACCGCGCCACGTCGACCTGCGCCCGTTCGTCCTGACCGGCGCCGACGGGGTGAAGGTCACCCCCGGCGGGCTGACGCGGGTGGCGCTGACGCCCGGCTCGCTGGTGGTGAACTCCAGTCAGGGCGGCGGAACCAAGGACACCTGGGTGGCGGGCTGCTGACGCGATGCTTTCGAGAACCGCCGCCAACCTCTACTGGACCGGACGCTACATGGAGCGTGCGGATTTCCTCGCCCGCCTGCTGGACGCCACCGCCCGGCTGTCCGGCCTGCCGACCACCTACGGCGGCGACCCCGCCGCCTGGTCGGGGGCGCTCGCTGCGGCCGGCGCGAGCGACGCCTTCGCCGCCACACACGGCGAGCCGACCGAGGCCGACGTCATCCGCTTCCTGACGGTCGACACCGACAATCCCTCGGCCATCTGCACCTGCATCGAGCATGCGCGGAGCAATGCGCGCGCCGTACGGACGGGCCTCACACGGGAAGCCTGGGAGGCCCTCAACACCGCCTGGCACGAGGTGCAGCGGCTTCGGGTCCAGGAACTGACCAAGGCCAATGTGCGCGAATTCACCGAGGCCGTGCAGCGCGCCGTCGCCGTCTTCGACGGCGCCGCCCAGCGCACCATGCTGCGGGACGACGCCTTCTGGTTCCTGGAGCTGGGCGCGGCGGTCGAGCGGGCGGACAACACCGCCCGCCTGCTGGACGTGAAATACCACCTGCTTCTGCCCCGCGACGAACCGGTCGGCGGCAGCCTCGACTATTTCCAGTGGTCGACCATCCTGCGCACCGTCTCGGCCCTGACCGCCTACCGCTGGGTCTATCGCGACGTGGTGAAGCCCTGGCTGGTGGCGGACCTGCTCATCTTCAACGACCGCATGCCGCGCTCGCTGGCCTGCTGCTACGACACCGTGGTCGAGCTGCTGGACTACCTCGGCGCCGGATCCGGCCGACGCGGACCGGCCCACCGCCAAGCGTCGCACATCCAACTGCAGCTGCACGAAGGCGACATCAAGACCGTCTTCGCCTCCGGCCTGCACGAGTTCATCGAGCGCTTCATCATCGACAACAACCGTCTCGGCGTCGCCATCGCCGAGCAATTCGCGTTTTGACCATGCGCATCCGGGTTCGCCACGCCACCAGCTACACCTACGATATGCCGGCCTACGGCGTCATCCAGGCGCTCCGCGTCACGCCCTGCAGCCACGACGGCCAGCAGGTGCTGTATTGGCGGGTCGATGTCGACGTCGACGGCTTCCTGCGCGAAGGTCGCGACGCCTTCGGCAACATCCTGCACATCTTCTACGCCGAGGGCGCGGTGAACCGGATCACCGTGCGGGTGAGCGGCGAGGTCGACGTGCGCGAGACCGCAGGCGTGGTGCGCGGGGCCTCTGAGCCCTTCCTGCCCAACGTCTTCCTGCGGCCGTCGCCGCTGACCGGGCTCGACGCCGGCCTGGCCGGCTGGGTGGCCAGCCTGCCGGACGGCGACCCCCTCACCCGCCTTCACCATCTGATGGCCGAGTTGCACGGCCGCATGCGGTTCGATGTCGGGACCACCGTTGTGGAGACCACGGCCGCCGAGGCCTTCGCCCAGGGCCACGGCGTCTGCCAGGACTACGCCCACATCTTCATCGCCGCGGCGCGCCGGATGGGCGTGCCCGCGCGCTACGTCTCCGGACACCTGTGCCGCACCGAGGGCGGCGAGCAGGAAGCCGCCCACGCCTGGGCCGAGGCCTACGTCCCGGGCCTCGGGTGGACCGGCTTCGATCCCGTCAACGCCGTCTGTCCGGACTCGTCCTATCTTCGCATCGCCACCGGACTCGACTATCTGGACGCCGCGCCCCTGCGCGGGGCGCGCCGCGGCGGAGGCCAGGAGCACCTCAGCGTCGCCGTCCTGGCTCGCCAGACGGTGCGCCAGCGGCAGGAGTAGGCGGAGGCGGCGTGACCTATTGCGTGGGCTTACTGGTGCGGCAGGGCCTGGCCATGCTGGCCGACACCCGGACCAACGCCGGCGTCGACAACGTCTCGACCTATCGCAAGCTGCGGGTCTACGGCAATGACGGCGAACGGCTGATCGCGGTCGCCTCGGCCGGCAGCCTCTCGACCACCCAGGCGGCGCTGGAGCGCGTCCGGCTGGGCGTGACCGCCCCCGACACCGGCGAGCTGGAATCCCTCGACACCGCGCCCTCGATTCACCGCGCGGCCTATCTGCTCGGCCAGGCGATCCGCGCCACCCGGGATGCGATGGAGGGGTTGAAGCAGGAGGACGTCAACTTCGACGCCACCCTGCTGGTCGGCGGCAGCGTCGGCGGCGAGCCGACCCGCCTGTTCCTGGTCTACAGCGCCGGCAACTTCATCGAATGCGGGCCCGACACCCCATATCTGCAGATCGGCGAGACCAAGTACGGCAAGCCGATCCTCGACCGGGCGATGAGCTACGAGACCGACCTCGACGAGGCGGTGAAGATCGGCTTGATCTCGTTCAGCTCGACGATGCGCTCAAACCTCGCGGTCGGCCTGCCGATCGACCTGATGACCGCGCGCTCAGGTGAAAGCGCGGCGCTGCTGGTGCACCGCATCGACGAGCACGACGCCTACTATCGGGACCTGAACGACCGCTGGTCGGCGGCCTTGCGTGCGGCCCAGGCCTCGATTCCCCGGCCGCCCTACCACGCCTGAAGCTGGCCTATCGCCGAGCCTCGGCGACCTCGACCATCTCTCCGTCGGGCTTGAAGCCCACCGGCAGATAGCCGTGCAGGAAGGATTCCACCGCCACGGTCACCGGCCCGGAGATGTCACGCCGCCCGGATTCCATCTCCAGGACGCGCTTCTCGCCCTGCTTGTCGCCTCCTGCGAGCCGCAGCGCCCGCGCCAGCTGCACGGGCGTCCAGCCCAGCGCCTCGCGCGCCTGCTTCAGATGCGGACCGGTCTTGATCACGAACCTAGACTCTCCAATAGCTCGCGGCCGTCCCATGGGACACCGCCGCGAACCTGTTAACCGAAATCGCTGAGCTTTTCGAGCCGTTGCAGGAGGTGATCGCGGTTTGCGGCGCCGGAATCCGCCTGTGTGCGCCTGATCGCCAGATCGCGGGCTGTGAAATCCGCGTCTCGCACGCAACCCGGGCGCCCCGCCGCCCCCAAAGCAAGGGTTTCGGCCGCCGCCCTGACGCCATAACATTCCGGATGGTGACGAATCTCTCCTGGCTCGACATCGTGCTGCGCCTGGGGCTGGCCAGCCTCGCCGGCATGCTGGTCGGCTACAATCGCGAGGCGCGCAGCCAGGCGGCGGGCCTGCGCACCACCACCCTCGTCTGCGTCGCCGCCTGCCTGTCGATGGTCTTGGCCAACCTGCTGCTGAAGACCGAGCCCCCCCGGTCCAGCAGCATCCTGCGGCTCGACGTGATGCGACTGCCGCTCGGCGTTCTCACCGGCATCGGCTTCATCGGCGCGGGCGCCATCGTCCGGCGCGGAGACTCGGTGACCGGCGTGGCGACCGCCGCCACCCTCTGGTTCATGACCTTGGTGGGCCTGACCCTTGGCGCCGGCGAGCTGGTGCTTGGCGGCGCGGTGACGCTCGCGGGCCTGTGCCTGCTGTCGGGGCTGGAGTCTGCGGACCACGCCATTCGTCGCCAGTTCCGCGCCGGTCTGACCGTCTTCGCCGACGCCGCCCACCTGCCCGAGAACGAGTTGCGCGACATTCTCCAGGCGGCCGGGCAGCAGGTGGTGTCCTGGGCGGTCACCTACCGGGACTCCGGCGAGAGCTATGAGGCCGTCACCGAGCTGGAATGGTACGGTCACAGCCGGGACCGCGCGCGGCCGCCGGACTTCCTGCGCGAGCTCGCCGGCCGCCCGGGGATCCGCCTGGTGGAGTGGTCGCCGCGGGCCGTGTCAGCCTGACATCAGGCCAGCCGCGCGGCATGCCAGCGCAGGTGGTCCTCCATGAAGGTGGCGATGAAGTAGTAGCTGTGATCGTAGCCGGGCTGGCGGCGAAGCGTCAGCGCAACCCCCGCCGCGGTGCAGGCCGCCTCCAGCAGATCGGGCCGCAGCTGGTCGAGAAAGGGATCGGCCTCGCCCTGGTCCACCAGCAGGTCGTTTAGCCGCGCACCGTCCTCAAGCAGGGCGGTGGCGTCGTAGCGGCGCCAGGCCGCGCGGTCGGGGCCCAGGTAGCCGCCGAGCGCCTTCTCGCCCCAGCCGCAGCGCATCGGCGAGCTGATCGGCGCGAAGGCCGAGACGCTGCGCCAGCGGCCCGGCGCCTTCAGCGCCAGGGTCAGCGCCCCATGACCGCCCATGGAGTGGCCGAGGATCCCCTGTCGACCCAGGTCCACCGGCAGTTCGGCCGCCACCACCTCGGGCAGTTCGGCGGCGACATAGCTTTCCATGCGGTAGTTGGCCGACCAGGGCGACTGGGTGGCGTCGACATAGAAGCCGGCGCCCAAGCCGAAGTCCCAGGCGCCGTCGGGATCGTCCGACACGCCGGGCCCGCGTGGGCTGGTGTCGGGCGCGATGAAGATCAGGCCGAGCTCGGCGCAAACCCGCTGGAACTGGCCCTTCTCAGTGACGTTGGCATGGGTGCAGGTCAGGCCGGAGAGGTACCAGAGCACCGGACAGGGACGCGTCCGCGCCTGCGGCGGTAGATAGGCCGAGAAGACCATCTCCGTCCCGGTCTCACGGCTGGCGTGCCGGTAGACACACTGCGTCCCGCCGAAGGCGCGAGTTGTCGAGATAGTCTCCAGAGCCATTCAGTAGACCACCACGCTTCTGATGCTTTCGCCGCGGTGCATCAGGTCGAAGGCCTCGTTGATCCGCTCCAGCGGGAAGCGATGCGTGATCATCGGGTCGATCTCGATCTTCCCGTCCATGTACCAGTCGACGATCTTCGGCGTGTCGGTGCGCCCGCGCGCGCCGCCGAAGGCGGTGCCCTTCCAGACCCGGCCGGTGACCAGCTGGAACGGCCGCGTGGCGATCTCCTTGCCGGCCTCGGCCACGCCGATGATGATCGACTCGCCCCAGCCGCGATGGCAGGCCTCCAGCGCCTGGCGCATCACCACGGTGTTGCCGGTGGCGTCGAAGGTGTAGTCCGCCCCGCCGCCGGTCAGCTCGACCAGATGCGGGACGATGTCGCCGGCGATCTGCGTCGGATTGACGAAATGGGTCATGCCGAAGCGGCGGCCCCAGTCCTCGCGGTCCGGATTGATGTCGACGCCGACGATCATCGAAGCGCCGGCCAGCTTCAGCCCCTGGATGACATTGAGCCCGATGCCGCCCAGACCGAACACCACGCAGTTGGCGCCCGGCTCGACCTTGGCGGTGTTGACCACGGCGCCCACGCCGGTGGTCACCCCGCAGCCGACATAGCAGGCGGTGTCGAACGGCGCGTCGGCGCGGATCTTGGCCACCGCGATCTCCGGCAACACCGTGTAGTTCGAGAAGGTCGAGCAGCCCATGTAGTGGAAGATCGGCTGGCCCTTGTAGGAGAACCGGCTGGTGCCGTCGGGCATCAGCCCCTGCCCCTGGGTCGCGCGGATCGCGGTGCACAGGTTGGTCTTGCGCGAGAGGCAGCTTTTGCACTGCCGGCATTCCGGCGTGTAGAGCGGGATCACATGGTCGCCGGGCTTGACGCTGGTGACCCCGGGCCCGACCTCGACCACCACGCCGGCGCCCTCGTGGCCCAGGATCGAGGGAAAGATCCCCTCGGAATCGAAGCCGTCGAGGGTGTAGGCGTCGGTGTGGCAGACCCCGGTGGCCTTGATCTCCACCAGCACCTCGCCGGCGCGCGGGCCTTCCAGGTCCACCTCGACGATCTCCAGGGGGGTCTTGGCTGCAAAGGCGACGGCGGCGCGGGTCTTCATGGCGGGGTCCTATGCGAAGTTGAACGTGTTTTCTCAACCGCTGGCGAGGAAGTGAAGGACAGATCGCATCGGAGACCTCGGTTCGCCGCAACAGACTGCCCGGCTTGGCGTTTGACGCTCATGATCGACCTCCACGAGCTCCCTCAGGAAGAACGCAATCTGCTGAAGGCCGCGCTTCACGGTCCGCTGCTCGACCGCGATCCCGCCGAGGTGGGGCTCTGCCTGCGTCTGTGCGGCCGCCGCCTGCTGCAGCGCGCCGGCTCCGCCGCCCAGATCAACGGGTGGCGCGGCTCGCCGCATGCCTTCGTGCTCACCCGCGAAGGTTGGGCGCTGTTGAAGGCCGAGCGGCGCAACAAGCCCATGCGGCGCACGGGCTGACAGGTTTCCCGGTTAGTTCGGTCCCGGCTGAGCGGCGGACGTCGTCAGCGACTGGACAGGCCGGCCCGGGCGGCCGGCCTTGCTTTTGCGCGACCGCGCGGCGACGGCGCAGCCTCGATCTCGCCCGGGACCAGCGACAAGGGAGGCGCGACCTCCTCCAGCGGCGCCCGCTCGGCGCGGACGCCGAGCACCAGCGCGGCCACGGCGGCGGCCAGCATCAGCCCGCCGCCGAGCAGGTAGCCGACCAGGATCTGTCCCCGCTCGCCGGTGTCGATCAGGGCGCCGAACACCGCCGGCCCCGCCACGCCGCCCAGCAGGGTCCCGAAGGCGTAGAACAGCGAGATGCTGATCGCCCGCGTCTCCAGCGGAAACAGTTCGCCGACGGTCAGATAGGCGGCGCTGGCGGCGGCCGAGGCGAAGAAGAAGATCACCGTCCAGGCGAAGGTCTGGGTTTCGGCGCTCAGCATGCCTTCGGCGAACATCCAGCCGGTCAGGCAGAGCAGCGCACCGGCCAGCGCATAGGTCGCACAGATCATCGCCCGACGGCCGAGGCTGTCGAACAGCCGCCCGAGCAGCAGCGGCCCGGCGAAGTTGCCGATCGCGAACGGCAGCATGAACCAGCCGATATCGGCCGGCGCGACGCCGTAGAACTTCGTCAGGATCAGCGCATAGGTGAAGAAGATCGCATTGTAGCAGAAGGCCTGGGTGGCCATCAGGATCAGCCCCAGCGCGGTTCGCCGGGGATGGCGCCGCAGAAGCGTCGCTGCGATCTCGCCCCAGCTGGTCCGTTCGCGGCAGGCCAGCCGCAGCTTCGGATGAGGCCGCAGCATCGCCGGCAGCGCCCGCCTCGCCTCCACCCGTCGCTCGATGTCGCGCACGATCGCCTCGGCCTCCTGCGGCCGGCCGTGGGTGATCAGCCAGCGCGGGCTCTCCGGGATGAAGCGGCGGACGAAGATCACCGCCGCCGCCAGCAGGCCGCCGATCACGAAGGCCAGCCGCCAGCCCCAGGCCTGCGGAACCGTGGCCGGATCCAGCACCACCAGCGATCCCACCGCCCCGATCGCCGCCCCCAGCCAGAAGCTGCCGTTGATCGCCAGGTCGGTGTAGCCGCGCCGGCGCGCCGGGATCAGCTCCTGGACGGCGGAGTTCACCGCCCCGTACTCGCCGCCGATCCCCGCCCCGGTCAGGAAGCGGAACAGCACGAAGGACCACAGATTCCAGCTGAGGCCCGTGGCGATGGTGGCGATCATGTAGACGCCGACGGTGACGGTGAAGAGCTTGCGGCGGCCGAGGCTGTCGGTCAGCCGCCCAAACAGGATCGCCCCGATCACCGCGCCCAGGACATAGGCGCTGCCGCTCAGCCCCACCTCGCGGCTGGTCAGGTCGAGCGCCGCCGGGCTGGCGATCGCCGGCGACAGCGAGCCCACCAGGGTCACCTCCAGTCCGTCGAGGATCCAGGTGACCCCCAGCGCCCCGGCCACCAGCCAGTGGAAGCGGGCGAACGGCAGGCGGTCGAGCCTGGCCGGCACGTCGGTCTCGAACGTCTCGCCGTTTCGCATGGCTTCCCCCCACCCTTGGTTGAGGGGATCAACTGCGAAGGCGAAGCTTGGGTTCCCGCCCCCTGCCGGTGTATGGGCGGGCCATGGCTTCCGACGAGATCCTGGTGGATGCGCGCGGCCACCGCTGCCCGGTGCCGACGCTCAGGCTGCGACGGGCGCTGGCGGCGGCGGCGCCTGGCGCGCGGGTGCGGCTGCTGGCCGACGACCCGCTCGCCCGCATCGACGTTCCCCACTTCGCCGCCCAGATCGGCGCCGAGTTGATCGAGCGTGGCGAGAGCGACGGCGTGCTCAGCTTTCTGGTGGCCAGATCAGCGGCTTAGAGCCGCGCAGATCGTTCAGCAGCATCGGCCGGCGATGCAGCTCCATGTCGTCCAGCGCCTGCTCCACCTCGGTGGCCAGGGCGCCGCCGAAGAAGATCGCGTTCACGTTCCAGGACAGCCAGATCAGGAACACCACGACCGTGGCGATCGAGCCGTAGGTCGCGCCCAGGTGGGCCACCTGCTCGACATAGAAGGCGATCGCCCACGACGCGCCCAGGCAGAGGATGGCCGCGACCAACCCGCCGATGAGCGAGGCCCGCCAGTCGACCGGCCGGCTCGACATGGCAAAGCGATAGATCGCCGCCAGGCCCAGGCTGAGCGCGGCGCTGGCCCAGGTCCATTCGCTGTAGAGCCAGGAGACGCCCCGCAACGGCCGCAGCTCGAAGGCCGAGCCCATCACCCGCAGGCCGAAGAACACCGACGACACCAGGCCCAGGGCCGAGAAGGTGGCGATCAGCACCACCAGGGCCAGCAGGTTGAAGCCGACGAAGCCGCGCGGCTTGTCTTCGTCGTGAATGAAGGAGAGCCCGGCAAGCAGCGCCTTGAAGCCCCGATGGGCGGCATAGACCCCGATCAGCAGGGCCAGCCCGCTCTGGGTGGAGACCGCGGCGTGCGGGGTGGTGGTGAGCCGCAGCAGCTCGTTGCGGAAAATGTCGCGCGCGCCGACCGGCATCAGCCGCGACAGCGCCTCGCCTTCCCGCGCCGCCTGCGCCGGATCGGCGAGCAGGCCGTAGAGCCCGACCAGGATCGCCAGCGCCGGGAAAATGGCCAGCATGATGAAGAAGGAGACGCCGCCGGTGAACAGCATCACGTCGCGGCCCCAAAGCCGCACCAACGCCCGCAGCAGGGTCCGAACGACGACCCTGAGGGCGTGAAGCGGATCCCAGTCCACCTGGCGCAGTCGCCTAAGACTCGAACGGATCATCGGCGCGGAAAGTGCGTCAACGTGGCTGCGGAAGGCAAGGGCTGGTTATGGAAACGGCGCGCCACCCGGGAAGGTGGCGCGCCGCCGATGGGCGTGTCGTTCCATCGGGCCGGTCGCCGCTTCGAGGGACGGGAGAGCGCGACAACCAACCTCGCAATGTTTTGACCCCCGCCGGCTGAACCCAGGCTGAACACGCGCGTCAGGAAGCCTGCGCTCTCGACGCCGTCGCAGCGCCGGAGGACAATCTCCCTCGACCGGGGCTGGAGACCAAGCGCAATGAGCAGTTGTTCTCACATGGGCAAGATCCAGACGGTGACGCCGAGCGCCCGCGGCTGCGAGGAGTGCCTGAAGACCGGCGATCCCTGGGTGCACCTGCGGCTCTGCCGAACCTGCGGCCACGTCGGTTGCTGCGACGAGTCGCCGAACCGCCACGCGACCCGGCATTTCCACGCCACGCGCCACCCGATCATCGAAGGCTACGATCCGCCCGAAGGCTGGGGCTGGTGCTACGTCGACGAGCTGATCTTCGAACTCGAGGCGCCGACGCCCCAGCTCGGTCCGATTCCCCGCTTCGTCTGACGAGGAGCTCCGCCATGACCACACCCGCCCGGATCCTGCTGCAGACCACCATTCCGCCCATCGAAGACGACTGGTCGATCGCCCGCTTCAGCCTGCTCGCCCAGCTGCTGCGCGAGCTGAAGGACGACACGGGCGCGGCGGTGTTCGAGGTGACGGCGCGCGACAGGGCGACGGCGCAGGGACCGGACCCGGTGCTTTCGCGCCTCGACGAGAGCGACTTCGACGCGCTGTGGCTGTTCGCCGTCGACACCGGCGACGGCCTCGGCGCCGACGAGTGCGCCGCGATCAGCCGGTTTCGCCGCAACGGCGGGGGCCTGATGGTCACCCGCGACCATATGGATCTCGGCTCCTCCGTCTGCACGCTGGGGGGCGTCGGGGCCGCGCACTACTTCCACAGCCGCAACCTCGACCCGGACGAGAGCCGCCGGGTGATCGACGACACCCAGACCGCCTACATCCTCTGGCCGAACTATCACTCCGGCGCGAACGGCGACGCCCAGGAGATCGAACCGGTCGGCGACCTGCACCCGATCCTCAGCGACCCGGAGCACCCCGCCGGTCGGCTGCGGTTCCTCCCCGCCCACCCGCACGAAGGGGCGGTGGGCGCACCGCCCGACGATCCGAGCGCACGGGTGATCGCCGTCGGCCGCAGCAAGGCGACCGGCGCCACCTTCAACATCGCCGTGGCGTTCGAACGTTCCGAGGCCGGCGGACGCGCCGTCGCCCAGTCCACCTTCCACCATTTCGCCGACTACAACTGGGACCCGGCCATGGGCTGCCCCAGCTTCGTCAGCGAGCCCCCCGGCCACGGGCTCGCCGACTCCGCGGAAGCCCGGCGGCAAGTCCGCCAATATGCCATCAACGTGGCGCTGTGGACCGCGGGTCTCGCCTTGCCGATGGAGCGGCAAGCCCAGGAGGCGGCGCTCGACGAGGCGCTGAAGCAAACCTTCCCAGCCAGCGATCCGCCCGCAGTCACCGCAAGCCGAACCGGCTCTGCAGGCGAATAAGCCGGACTGTCGAATGACAGCGAGGCTTTGGTTAACCCATGAAACAGTCGCGACGTGCATGACGGGATAACAGCATGTCGCCAAGCCCTGCGGTTGATCGCGATTATCCGAGACAGCAAACGCGCCCTCTCGCGGCGAGGACCCTGGCGGAGCTCAATCACGCGCGACCGTCGGAGCAGCTGGCCTTCCTCAAGAAGGAGGTCGCCGATCTCAACGCCTATTGCTGCGCCCTCAAGGGCGCGCTCTCCGCGGCGGGCCTGCCGACCGCGCCGGAGCGCAGCCCGCTGCTGGCGAGATTGAAGCCGCAGGAAGCGGCGCTGGTGGGGATCCTCTTCTCCGCCTATCCCCATGTGCTGCACCGCTACGACATCCTCGAGGCCCTGCCTGGACGCGACGGGGCGGTGGACCGGGTCGCAAGCCTGGTCGGCTGCAAGGTCGCCTACGTGCGAAAGGCGCTTGGCCAGGACGCCATCGAAAACGTCCGTGGGGAAGGTTATCGTCTGGGCGCCGCGCTCCACGCCCAGTTGCGCGCGAGCGAAGACCTCGGGCGATGAGACTGCGAGCCGGCGACGCGGCGCGCTGCAGCTAGGACTTTTCTGCCTATTCGCCGGCGCTCGATTCCGTGCTTTACGGAAGGTTCGGGGACAGGGGTTCGGGGAAACATGGCCGCAAGCCTGCAGGCGAGGGTGCTGATCGTCGCGCGCGACGACGAGCTCGCCGGCCCCCTGGCCGAGGGGCTGGACCGGCTTGGCTGGCGCACGCTAACGGCGCGCACGGCGGAGGCGGCGCTGGCCTGCGTCGGCGACCTGCAGATTGAGGCGGCGATCCTCGACCTGGCCTCCGGCGACGTCGTGCTGGATCTCGCCAAGCGGTTGAAGGCGGCCTGTGCGCCGCGCCGCCTGCCGCTCTTGGCGGTCGGCGATCCAGACCCGGCGCTGGCGACCTACGGCTTCGACCTGACCATGGCGGCGCCGCTGCACCCTTCGCAGGCGGCGATGCGGTTGGAGAGCCTGGTGCGGCTGGCCGTCGCCGAGGAAGAGTTCGAACTACGGATCGAGACCTTCGCCGCGCGCAGCCGCGCGCTGACCCTGCCGGAACCGGACATCAGCCCCTTGCGGGTGCTGGCGATCGGCGAGCCGGCGCCGCAGTTCCTGGCGCTCTCCAACGCCCTGGCGCGCCACGGGGCCGAGGTGGTCGGCGCCTTCACCGCCTACACCGCCTTCGACTATCTGCACGAGCGGCCGTTCGACGGCGTGGTGCTGTGGGCCGGGGACAATCCGCAGGAGGCGCTGTCGATCGCCGCGGGCCTGCGGCGCAACACCCGCCTGTTCCACACCCCTGCCCTGCTCTACATGCGCCACGGCTCCTACATCACCACAGCCGAGGCCTATCACCGCGGCGTCTCCGACGTGGCCTCGCCGGAAACGCTCGAGGACGAGACCGCTCGCCGGGTGGTGGAGCTGGCCCGCAATCATCGCCGGCTCAGCGCGGTTCGCCAGGCCCTGGACGGCGCCCGCGGCTCAGGCCTGATGGACGCCGCGACCGGCCTCTTCACCCGCGACCTGTTCGCCGCCCATCTCGCGCGCATCGCCCAGGCCTCGCGGGTGCGTAATCGACCGCTCAGCGTCTGCGTGCTGAAGGTGGCGGAGAAGCCCGAGCTGACGGCGGCCCGCGCCGGCGGCTGGATGGCGCGGGCGATTCCGCAGATCGGCTCGATGATTGGCCGGCTGGTGCGGGTCGAGGACACCGCCGCGCGCCTGGCGCCGGAAGTCTTCGCCCTGGCGCTGCCGGCCACCGGCCTTGCGGCGGGCCGGGCGGCCGGCGAAAGGATCGCCGCGGTGATCGGCTGCACGGCCTTCGAAGCCGGCGAGGGCAAGCCGCCCTTCGTGGTCGACTTCGATATCGGCGCCGCCGAGGTCGCCTCGCCAGAGGCGGTCGGCCGGGCCTTGGAGATCGCCGCCTCGCAGGCCCAGACGCTGAAGGCGAGCTAGGTGTTAGGGCAGGCTCCCCACGAGCTTGCCGTCGCGCTGGCGCCCCACGCGCCCAAGGTCGATCTGGCTCCGTATCAGCTGGGCGCCGTCCTTATCCCGTTGGTCGTCGTCGCCATGATGCTGCTGCGCCACGCGCGTCCACGGCGTCTGCGCGTCGAGCGGCTCTGGCTGGCTCCGCTGGTCTTCGTGCTGATGACCGGCCTGATCCTGGCCGCGCAGTCGCCGCCCAGCCCGCCGGTGATCGCGATGGAAGCCGCGTGCCTGGCGCTCGGCGGCCTGGTCGGCTGGTGGCGCGGCCGGCTGACCCGGGTCAGCGTGGATCCCGACACCTACGAGGCGACCACCAAGACCTCGCCGCTCGGCATGCTGGTGGTCCTGGTGCTGTTTGCCATGCGCTACGGGCTCCGCAGCGCCAGCGGATTCACCGCCAGCCAGCTGCACATCTCGGCGCTGCACCTGACCGACACCCTTTTGGTGTTCGCCGCCGGCCTGGTCTGCGCGCAGCGTCTGGAGATGGCGCTGCGAGCCATGCGGTTGCTGAACGAAGCGCGGGGCAGGACGTAACTCCGGCGGCGAGGTCCCTACGCCGCCAGCCTGGCCAGTTCGCTCAGCACCTTCTCGGCCGCCGCCAGCCGCTGGGCCGGGGTCTCCCATTCGCCCTTCACCACCACCTTGTTGTCCGGCCGGATCCTCCAGGCGACCTGGTTCTTGCCCACGAACTGGACGAGGCCCATCGGGTTCTTGAAGTCGTCGTTGCGGAAGCTGACGACCGCCCCCTTCGGCCCGACGTCGATTTTGGCGACGTTGGCCTCGCGGCAGAGCCCCTTGATCGCCACCACCTTGAGCAGTTGGTCGGCCTCCGGCGGCAGCGGGCCGAAGCGGTCGATCAGCTCGGCGGCCAGGGCTTCGCGATCCTGCGCCTTCTCCGCATCCGACAGCCGCCGGTAAAGGGCCAGGCGGACGTTGAGGTCCGGCACATACTCCTCGGGGATCAGCACGGCGGCGCCGGTGTTGATCTGCGGCGACCAGCCGCGGTCGTGCACCAGCCCCTCGGCCCCGGCCCGCTCCTTCAGCTCGGCGACGGCGTCCTCCAGCATCTGCTGGTAGAGTTCGACGCCGATCTCGCGGATGTGGCCGGACTGTTCCTCGCCCAAGAGATTGCCGCCGCCGCGGATGTCGAGGTCGTGGCTGGCCAGCTGGAAGCCGGCGCCCAGGCTGTCCAGCGACTGCAGCACCTTCAGCCGCTTCTCGGCCGACAGCGTGATGGGCTTTTCCGCAGGCGTGGTCAGATAGGCGTAGGCGCGGGCCTTGGAGCGCCCCACCCGTCCGCGGATCTGGTAGAGCTGGGCGAGACCGAACATGTCGGCCCGGTGGATGATCAGGGTGTTGGCGGTCGGGATATCCAGCCCGCTCTCGACGATGCTCGTCGCCAGCAGCACGTCGTACTGGCCGTCGTAGAAGGCGCCCATCACCTCCTCGAGCTGGGTGGCCGACATCTGGCCGTGGCCGACGACGAACTTCACCTCCGGGACCTGCTCGCGCAGGAACCGCTCGAGCTGCGGCAGGTCGTTGACCCGCGGGACGACATAGTAGGCTTGGCCGCCGCGGTACTTCTCGCGCAACAGCGACTCGCGGATCACCACCGGATCATAGGGGGTGATGTAGGTCCTGACCGCCAGGCGGTCGACCGGCGGAGTGGCGATGATCGACATCTCCCGGATGCCGCTGAGCGACATCTGCAGGGTCCGCGGGATCGGCGTCGCGGTCAGCGTCAGCATGTGGACGTCGGCGCGCAGCTCTTTCAGCTTCTCCTTCGCCTTGACCCCGAAATGCTGCTCCTCGTCGACGATCACCATGCCGAGGTTCTTGAAGCCGACCTGCTTGCCGAGGATGGCGTGGGTGCCGACGACGATCTCGACCTCGCCGTTCTGCAGCGCCTCGCGGGTCTCGGCGGCCTCCTTGGCCGGGACCAGGCGCGACAGGCGTCGAACCCTCACGGGCCAGCCTTCAAAACGTTCGGTGAAGGTCTTGTAGTGCTGCCGCGCCAGCAAGGTGGTAGGCGCCACCACCGCCACCTGCTGGCCGCTCATCGCCACCACGAAGGCGGCGCGCAGCGCCACCTCGGTCTTGCCGAAGCCGACGTCGCCGCAGATCAGCCGGTCCATCGGCTTGCCGGAGCCGAGGTCGCCCAGCACGTCGGCGATCGCCGACAGCTGGTCGTCGGTCTCCTCGTAGGGGAAGCGGGCGCAGAACTCGTCGAAGACGCCGTGCGGCGGATCGACCGTCTCGGTCTGCTTCGTCGCCCGCTCGGCGGCGATGCGAATCAGGCCGTCGGCCATCTCGCGCAGCCGCTCCTTGGCCCGGGCCTTGCGAGCCTGCCAGGCCGCGCCGCCGAGACGGTCGAGCACCACGCCCTCGCTGTCCGAGCCGTAGCGGGTCAGGAGGTCGATGTTCTCGACCGGCAGGTAGAGCTTGGCCTCGCCGCCGTACTGCAGCTCCAGCGTGTCGTGCGGCGCGCCCTGGACGTCGAGGGTCTTCAGCCCTTCGTAGCGGCCGATGCCGTGGTCGATATGGACGACGAGGTCGCCCGGGGTCAGCGAAGAGGCTTCGGCCAGGAAGTTTGAGGCCCGGCGCTTGCGCTTCGGCCGGCTCAGCCGATCGCCGAGGATGTCGGTCTCGGAGATGACCGCCAAGGTGTCGGTCTCGAAGCCGCTCTCCAGCGGCAGCACCACCCGCTGCGGAGTCTTGGGATCCGCCGCCTTGGCCGCGTCCCAATAGGGCGCGAAAGGAACCCGCGTCAGGCCGTGGTCGGCGAGCATCATGCCCAGCCGCTCCGACGAGCCCTCGGACCATGAGGCGAACAGCACGCGTTTCCCGGCGCTCGACAGGGTCTTGGCGTGGTCGGCGGTGGCCTGGAAGAGGTTGACGCTGTCGAGTTTGCGCTCGCCCGAGAAGTTGCGGCCCTGGCGAGCGCCCATGTCGAGGGCCACCTCGCCTTCCGCCTCCTGGAAGGCGGAGAAGCGGCGGGTCGGGCGCTTGGCGAGCGCGGCCGTCCACTCGTCCTCGTCGAGATAGAGGCGGGTCGGCTCGAGGGGATGGTAGTGCAGCTTGCGCTCGGCCTGGGTGCGCGCCTCATAGGCGTCCCGGATCATCGCCAGCCGCTCGTCGCGGGACTCGCGACTGAGGTGGTCCAGGGCGACCAGCGCGTCCTTCGGCAGGTAATCGAACAGCGTGGCCATCGACGGATAGAAGAGCGGCAGCCAGTGCTCCATGCCGGCTCGCCGGCCGCCTTCGGAGACGCTGGCGTAGAGCGGATCGTCGCCGGGCGCCCCGAAAGTCTCCAGGTAGCCGGTGCGGAACCGGGAGATCGAGTCGGCGTCGACCAGCGCCTCGCTCACCGGCAACAGGCTGACATCCTTGAGCTGCCTGGTCGAGCGCTGGGTCTCCGGATCGAAGGCGCGGATCGATTCCAGGGTGTCGCCGAACAGGTCGAGGCGCACCGGCTCCTCCGCCGTCGGCGGAAAGACGTCGATCACCCCGCCGCGGATCGCGAATTCGCCGCGCTCGGAGACGGTGGAGGCGCGCTGGTAGCCGTTGACCGCGAAATAGGCCTCGAGGTCGGCGATCTCGACGCTGTTGCCGGCCCGCGCGGAATAGCTCGCCCGCTTCACCGACTTGATCGGCGGCAGCCGCTGGATCAGGGCCGGCACCGTGGTCACCAGCAGGCGCGGGGTCTTCTCGTCGAGGCCCGCCGCCAGGGTCGAAAGCGTCGCCATCCGCTGGGCGGCGACCCCGGCGGAGGGACCGATCCGGTCATAGGGCAGGCAGTCCCAGGCGGGGAAGACGATGACTTCCACGCCCTGGGCGAAGAAGCGAAAAGCATCGGCGAAGGCCGAGAGCCGGCCGGCGTCGCGGGCGACGAAGACCGACAGCCCCTTTCTCGCCCGCACGACGTCGGCCATCACCAGGGCGTCGAAGCCCTCCGGCGCGCCCACCAGGTCGAGGCGGCCGGGGTCCTCGGCGACCCTGCGAAGCTGCGCCTGGCTGGGAAGACGCGAGCCGTCAGCCGCCATTGTCGTCTCCCCGGACGTCGTAGACCTCGAAGCGGAACGCCTTGATCCGACGCATCAAATCGCCGTCCCATGCCGCCGGAACCGGCAGTCGGTCGGTGATCCAGGCGTAGAGGTCGACATCGGGGACCTCCAGCAGGCGCTCGAACTCGTCCAGCAGATCGGAGTCGAATCCCGCGACGTATTGATCCGCAAACGGCCCCAGGATGAGGTCCGCTTCCCGGAAGCCCCGCCGCCAAGCGCGGAACTTCAGCTTTTTCAGCCGTGCGTCATCTATGCTCATGAGAGGGTCGCGATATAGAGCGCGCGCGGTCCGAGCGCCAGCCGCGCCATGGTTCAAAGAAATATGCGGCCCGAGATTCTGTTCCCGCTGTTTTCGCCGGTAAGCACGCTGAAGGGCGTGGGGCCGCGCATTGCGCCGCTGCTGCAGAAGCTGGCCGGACCGATCGTCCGCGACGTCCTGTTCCTCAAGCCGCACTCGCTCGTCCGCCGCACCCAGGGGCAGATCGCCCACGCCGTGGAGGGCGAGGTGATGACCTTCCAGGTCACCGTCGAGAGCTACCAGCGCCCGCGGGGGCCGCAGCAGCCGTGGCGCATGCGGGTGTTCGACGACAGCGGCTTCATGACCCTGGTCTTCTTCGGCAGCTTCGGCGGCCAGCTCGAGCAGCGCCATCCGGTCAATTCGCGACGCATCGTCTCCGGCAAGGTCGAGGACCAGGGCTATGGCTGGCAGATGGTCCACCCGGACTACCTGGTCGCGCCGGACAGGGCCGCCGAGATCCCCGAGCTGGAGCCGGTCTATCCCGCCACCGCCGGACTTCCCGCCCGCACCGTCCGCCGGTTCGTCGTCGAGGCCCTGGCGCGCGCGCCGGACCCGGCCGAATGGCAGGACCCCGCCTGGCTTGCACGCGAAGGCTTCCCCAGCTGGCGCGAGGCCATCGGGCGGCTCCACGAGCCGTTGGGCGACGCCGACCTGTCGCCGCAGGCCCGGCACCTCAAGCGGCTCGCCTACGACGAACTCCTGGCCCAGCAGCTGGCCATGGCCCAGCGCAAGGCCGAACGCCGGCGTCTTCCGGCCCCCGCGATCGCCGCCAGCGATCTGGCCGAGGCGATCCGCGCGGACCTGCCCTTCGCCTTCACCGGGGCGCAAGCCCGGGCCCTGGGCGAGATCCGCGCCGACTTCGCCGGCGGCGAGCGGATGAGCCGGCTTATTCAAGGCGACGTGGGCTCCGGCAAGACGGTGGTGGCCATGTGCGCCATGGCCGATGTGGCTGCCGCCGGCGCCCAGACCGCCTTCATGGCCCCGACCGAGATCCTGGCGCGGCAGCACTACGAAACCATCGCCGCGCCGCTGGCGGCGCATGGGGTCGAGGTCGTCCTGCTCACCGGCCGCGACAAGGGGGCGGCGCGCAAGGAAAAACTTGCCGGCATCGCCGCCGGCGACGTGGCGGTGGTGGTCGGCACCCACGCGCTCTTCCAAGACGACGTGGTGTTCCATCGGCTGGAGCTGGCGGTGATCGACGAGCAGCATCGCTTCGGCGTGGCCGAGCGACAACGGCTGCTGTCGAAAGGCCAGGCGGTGCACGTCATGGCCATGTCGGCGACGCCGATCCCGCGCACCCTGGAGTTGACCCTCTACGGCGACCTCGACGTCTCGCGCATCGACGAGAAGCCGCCCGGGCGCACGCCGGTGGTGACCCGCGCCTCGCCGATGGCCCGGCTGCCGCAGGTGGAGGCGCGGCTGCGCGAGGCGGTGGCGAGCGGCGCCCAGGCCTTCTGGATCTGTCCGCTGGTCTCCGAATCAGAGCTGACCGACCTCGCCGCCGCCGAGACCCGCGCCGCGGAGCTGAAGGAACGGCTGGGCTCCAGCGTCGGCCTGGTGCACGGCAAGATGCCGGCCGCGGCGAAGGACGCGGTGATGGCCGAGTTCGCCGAGGGCCGGCTCTCGGTGCTGGTCGCCACCACCGTGGTCGAGGTCGGCGTCAACGTGCCCAACGCCACCATCATGATCATCGAACAGGCCGAGCGCTTCGGCCTGGCCCAGCTGCACCAGCTGCGCGGGCGTGTCGGCCGCGGCCGGCGGGAGAGCTCCTGCGTCCTGCTCTACGACCCACCGCTGTCCGAGATCGCCCAGAAGCGGCTCGACATCCTGCGGCGCACCGACGACGGCTTCCAGATCGCCGAGACCGACCTGGAGCTGCGCGGCGGCGGCGACGCGCTGGGCCTGCGCCAGTCCGGCCTGCCCGACTACGTCTTCGCCGATCCCTTCGTGCATCGCGAGCTGATCGCGGCGGCCGGCGACGACGCCCGGCTGATCGTCGCGCGCGATCCTGAGCTCACGTCAGAGCGCGGCAAGGCGCTGAACGTCCTGCAGGAGCTGTTCGACTGGAAGGCCGGCCTCGCCCTCAAGGACGCGGGCTAAGACCCTCAGCCATCAACTCCGCCACCGTCACCGGCCGATAGTCTCGCGCGTCGACGCCGACGTCGAACTGGCTCCTCAGCGGCTTCAGGCGGCCGTGGCTGTGGCCATGCAGGTTGAGCGCGCCCTTGTGCTGGCGATTCCAGCTGCGGAAGGGATAGTGGCAGAGCACCAGGCAGCGGCCGTCGCGCTCGATCTCGGCATAGGGGGCGACGCTGGCCCAGCCCTGTTCGAGCCCGGGGTCGCGGTCGTTGTTGCCGAAGATCAGGTGCTTGGTCCCGTTCAGCTGAGCCAGCACTTCGCGCGCCCGCGCCGCGGTGCGGGCGAAGTCGCCGAGGTGCCAGACCTCGTCGGCCGCGCCCACCACGGCGTTCCAGCGGCGGATCAGTTCTGCATCCATCTCGGCGACGCTGGCGAAGGGCCGCGGATAGAGGTTCAGCGTGCGGTGATCGCCGAAATGGGTGTCGCTGGTGAAAAAGCTGGCCAAGCCGCTCAGCGCGCTGGCGGCGAGGCGGCGTCGCGCGCCAGAAGGCTCGCCGTCCGGGCCTCCGCGTCGGCTTCGAGATCGGCGTAGAAGAGATTGAATCCAGGGACTCTTCGGCGGTCGGCCCAGTCGCCTTGCGGCGTCAGCGAGGCCGACTTCGGCCGGCTGACGTAAAGCACCCCATCCAGGCACCGCGCGGCGACCTGGCGGGCGAGGAATCCGGGCCGCGCGCCCCACTCCAGCCCGGTGGCGTTCGCCGCGCCCAGCGCCAGCCGCGCCGGGGCCGGTTCGTCCGTCACGCGCCCGAGGATCGGGTTGAAGCAGAGCGCCGGCCGATCGGCGAGGTTGACCAGTTCGCCGCCGGGACCCCAGACCAGGCTGCGGTCGAGCAGGGTCGAAGCGCGCTGCAATTGGCCCTCGGGAACGCTGATCCAGGCCGCCAGGCACCCTGGCTCGCCGCGTCGGCGGCAAGGCGGGATCGGCGGATCGTCGGCCGGCGCCGCCGTCTCGATCAGATAGGCCACGGCCAGCCGGTCGCGCACCTTCGGGTCCGCCGCCACCGCCTCGACCAGCAGGCGTTCGGCCAGCAGGCCGCCCTGCTCGACGCCGACGATGACGATCGGCCGGCCCTGGTTGAAACGGTCGAGATAGGTCCTGAAGGCGCGTGCGACGTCGCCGTAGGCGAACGCCCGGGCGGCGCGGGCGTCCTCACGCAGGGTCAGCAGGCTGTAGAGGCTGGCCTGGCGGTAGCGCGGGGCGAACACCCGGCCGACCTCCAGGAACGGCCCGGCATAGTTGGGGGCCACCACCCGCTTGAACACCCGATCCGCCCGCATGTCGGAGATCGGCCCGTTCCAGTCGCGGCCGCCGTCGAAGGTGGTGGGCGAGATGAAGAAGATGTCCGCCGGACCGTCGGCAGGGGCGGGCGACGCCGGATGGCCCGGCAGCAGCGCCCAGGCCTTCAGGCGCGTGTAGTCCGGCGCCGGCGGCGGCCGATAGGTCTGGAACGGCGTCTTGGGGTCGAGCGCCGTCTTCATCAGGTCGTCGAAGAAGACGCCCGTCGCCACCCCCAGCACCAGCACCAGGCTGAGGATCAGCAGCGCGAGCCAGCGAATCGGATGGCTGCCGCCCTCGGGCATGGCTCAGCGATAGGGATCGGACTGGCTGAGGTAGTGCGAGACATAGTCCTCGATCCCCTCCTCCAGCGGCGTCATCGGTTTCGCATAGCCGGCTGCCTTCAACCGATCCATCCGGGCCTCGGTGAAATACTGGTACTTGTCTCGAATAGCCGGCGGCATCGGCGTGTACTCGATCGAGGGCTCGCGGCCCGCCGCCTTGAAGACCGCCTGCGCCATGTCGGCGAAGGTGCGCGCCGTCCCGCTGCCGAGATTGAACACCCCGTTCACCTGCGGATCGGCCATCAGCCACTGGATCACGTCGGCCACGTCGCGGACATAGACGAAGTCGCGCATCTGCCCGCCGTCTGGCACATCGGCGCGGTAGCTCTTGAACAGCTGCACGCTATGGCCGCCCTGGACATGGGGCCAGATCTGGGCGGCCACCGACTTCATCGAGTCCTTGTGCTCTTCGTTGGGCCCATAGACGTTGAAGAACTTCAGCCCCACCCATTGCGGCGGCGCATAGTCGCGGCTCGCCTGGCGCACGGCGAACAGATCGAACAGCGCCTTCGACCAGCCGTAGGTGTTGAGCGGCCGCAGGCTCGCCAGCGCCTCGTAGTCGTTGTCGTCGTCGAACCCGTGGTCGCCGGCCCCGTAGGTCGCGCCCGAGGAAGCGTAGATGAAGCGGCGCTGATGGTCGGCGCACCAGCGGAAGAGATCCCGGCTGAGCGTGAAGTTGGAATGGATGATCTTGTCGGCGTCCGGTTCGGTGGTCGAGGAGACCGCGGCCATGTGAATCACCACCTCGACGTCGCGCCAGCGCTTGCCGAGCCAGTCGAACATCTCCTCCGGGGCCACGAAATCGCCGATCGGATGCTTGGCGATGTTGCGCCACTTGCCGCGATCGGCCTCGCGCAGGCGGTCGCAGACCACCACGTCGAGGCCGCGGTCCTCGGCCAGGCGCGCGGCGATGTTCGAGCCTATGAAGCCCGCGCCGCCGGTGATGAAGGCGATTCTGCGGGTCATGCCTGCTCCTTGTCTGCCTTGCTCTTGCCCTTGGACATCCGGGCTATGGCGGCGGTGGTCGAATAGCCGTCGACCAGCCGGGCCAGCTTCACCTCGCCGCCCCAGGACTTGACCAGGTCGCCGCCGACCACCTGGTCTTCCGAATAGTCGGCCCCTTTGATCAGCACGTCGGGCCGGGCGGCCTCGATCAGCTTCAGCGGCGTCGCCTCCTCGAAAGGGACCACCAGGTCGACGGAGCCCAGCCCGGCCAGCACCAGGGCGCGGGATTCCAGATCGTTCACCGGACGGCCGTCCCCTTTCAGCGCGCGCACCGACTCGTCGGAGTTGAGGCCGACGATCAGCCGGTCGCACCAGCTGCGCGCCTGGGCCAGATAGGCCACGTGGCCCTTGTGCAGGATGTCGAAACAGCCGTTGGTGAAGCCGACCCGCAAACCCTTGACGCGCCAACGGGCGACCTCGTCGACCAGGCGCTGGACGGTGGCGACCTTGGCCTCGGCCGGCGCCATATGGGCGCTGATCACCGCCTCGATCAGCTCTTCGGGCGTCACGGTGGCGGTGCCGACCTTGGAGACTGCGACCCCGGCCGCCAGCTGGGCGAAGCCGATGGCGTCCTCGATCGGAGCCTCGGCGGCGAGCGCCAGGCCGAGCGCCGCAAGGGTGGTGTCGCCGGCGCCGGAGACGTCGAACACCTCGCGCGGCTGTGTCGGGAAGTGGCGCACCGCCTCGCCGCGGACGGCAAGCGACAGGCCCTTGGCGGCGCGGGTCACCAGGATGGCCCGGGTCTCCCAGAGCTCCAGCCCGCGGGCGAGCGCAGCCTCGACCTCGGCGTCCGTGCCGGTCGGCAGGTCGGTGGCGTTGGCGAGCTCGGCGGCATTGGGCTTGATCAGGTCGACGGCGCCGTAGCGACCGAAGGCGCGGGCCTTGCTGTCGACCACCAGCCTGGCCCCGGTCGATCTGGCGGCCTCGCGGCAGGCGCCGATCACCGCGTCGGTCACCACCCCCTTGCCGTAGTCGGACAACAGGATGACGCCGCAGCCCGCGGCGAGCTCGCCGATGCTGCGGATCAGGGTCTGCTCGACCTCGCCAGCCACCGGGCGGCTGGCCTCCAGGTCGACGCGCAGCAGCTGCTGGCCGCCGGAGACGAAGCGGGTCTTCAGCGTCGTCGGGCGCTCGGCGTCGGTGACCAGCCAGCCTTCGACGCCGGCTTCCTCGCCGACCAGCCGTTGCGCCTCGAGCGCCTCGGCGTCATCGCCGATCAGGCCGGCCAGCGCCACCACGCCGCCCAGCGCGGCGACGTTGCGCGCGACGTTGCCCGCGCCGCCCAGCATCATCAGCTCGTGCGAGCGGGCCAGCACCGGGATCGGCGCTTCCGGCGAGACGCGGGTGACCTCGCCATAGACGAAGCGGTCGACCATCAGGTCGCCGACGCAGGCGACGCGGCGACCGGGAACCAGGCCCAGGAGGTGCTGGAGGGCGGAAAGGTCCATCGCCTTAGCCTGTGCGGCGCGCCGGGCGCCGGGTCAAGCCGCCGCGCTGCGGCGCTTGGCCAGGGCGTCGAAGGCGAGAAGCTCGGCCATCAGCCCTTCGAACTGGCGCATCGGCACCATGTTGGGCCCATCCGACGGCGCGTTGTCGGGATCGGGATGGGTCTCCATGAAGACCGCCGCCACGCCCACCGCCACCGCCGCACGCGCCAGCACCGGCACGAATTCGCGCTGGCCCCCGGAGGTCGTCCCTTGGCCGCCGGGCTGCTGCACCGAATGGGTGGCGTCGAACACCACCGGGCAGCCGATCTCGCCCAGCACCGGCAGCGCCCGCATGTCGGAGACCAGGGTGTTGTAGCCGAAAGAGACCCCGCGCTCACAGGCCATGACGTTGGGATTGCCGGCGGCCAGCACCTTGGCGACCACGTTCTTCATGTCCCAGGGCGCGAGGAACTGGCCCTTCTTGACGTTGACCACCTTTCCGGTGCGGCCGGCGGCCAGCAGCAGGTCGGTCTGGCGGCAGAGAAAAGCCGGGATCTGCAGCACGTCGACGGCCTGGGCCGCCTCGGCGCACTGGTCGATCTCATGCACATCGGTCAGGACCGGCAGGCCGGTGGCCTCGCGGATCTCGGCGAAGATCGGCAGCGCCTCGCGCAGGCCGACGCCGCGGGCGGTGTTCACCGAGGTGCGGTTGGCCTTGTCGAAGGAGGTCTTGTAGATCAGCCCGATCCCCAGCCGGTCGGCGATCTCCTTCAGCGCGTGGGCGGTCTCCAGCGCGTGCTGCCGGCTCTCCAGCTGGCAGGGACCGGCGATCACCGCCAGCTGCTCGGCCTGGCCGATGCGCACGCGGCGCTGGGCGGTGTTGATTTCGATGACGGCGTTCGGCTGGGTCACGGGGCGTCCTGGGGCTTCGCGCGGTAAGTGGCGCGACGCGCGGCGGTTTGCAAATCCTCAGCGCTGCGCACACGTCTGATCGCCGGCCAAGCATCCCGGCCCGGCGCGCAAATTCTCCCAGGAAGAGCTGTTTTATCATGGCTCGACCTAAGGTATTTTCAAGCGGAGCAGTGGGGAGGACGGGCGTTGAAGCCACGCGTTCTGGCTCAGCTTTTCGGCATGGTCGCGATCCTCGCAACCACGGCGCCTGCATCGAATGGGCTGGCGGCCCCCTGCCGCCAGACCGCGAGAATTCAGGACACCTGCACCACCGGCTACGACATCCGTGGGTCGTCGCAGGCGACGGATTACATCTTCGCCGCCGGCTGCCAGATCAACCTGCAGCGCGAAATTCACGCCGCGCTCCGCCGCAAGGGCTACACGGCCGAAATGGTCGGCCCCTACCTGGGCGCAGGCGATATCGCCGCCATCCAGTGCGAACAGGCCCAGGCTGGTCTGCCGGTGACCGGTCGGCTCGATCGCCAGACAATCCGGCAAATCCTTGGGCGCGACCTCTTCGCCGATCGCTGCCGGGCCGCAGGACTGGGGCCGGAGTGCCCCCTGCTCGCGCCATGACGGCGACCTCGGCTTATTGCGCCACCTGCGGCACGCCCTACGTCACCGACACCGCCCGCTACTGCATCGCCTGCAAGACCTATCGCAGCGCTCTGCGCCAATGGTTCACCGGCTTCAGCGCGAACGGCTGGACGGCCTTCCTGGCGGTCGCCAGCCTGACGGCGACGACGATGATCGGCGCCCTCGATCGCTTCACCGACCATGTCACCGTCCAGCCGAGCGCCTGCCGCAGTCACCAGTTGATCGGCACAGTGGTGAACGGCGAGAAGCGGGCGATCATCCTCACGGACGCCAATGTCGTGTTCGAATCCGGCGAGAACGGACAAAGGCAAAAGTCCTCGCCGGTCCCCGCAAAGGTCCTGATCTCCGAGAAGGAACGGTTCCCCGAGCCGCTGCTGGATAACCACCTCGACAGCGAGTTTCTCAGCCCCGGCAACCAGGCCTTCCTCTCCGTGCTGCTGCCCGACGGCACGATACCTGCGGGGATCACGCCCGCGAACTGCCAGGCCAAGTTCTTTGCGAGCTACCGATACGGCGTCCTGAACCTGCTCAAGACCGTCGAAGCCGGGAGTTGCCCATGCGGCGACGTGATCAGTTGAGGCGGATATTCGCCCTGGCGGCGATGCTGTCCGGGCTCGCGTCGGCCATCCAGGCGGCGCCGCTGGTGATCCGGGTGTTTCCGGCGTCGCCACAGCCTGAGGCTGTGCAGACGATGCGCGCCTTCTCCGCCGACCTCGATCGGAATATCCGCGCGATCAACGCCGCCGACACCGCCACGACGATCATCAATTCCACCCGCGTTGCCGCCAGCAACAGCTTTCAGGCCAAGCCTGGGCAACCGCAAATGGAGCAGGTCATCGACTTCAGCAGCGATACGATCGGCGTAATCCAGCAGCGCTCCTACGACGCCGCGTCGATGAGTTCGGATTTCGCCTTCAAGCCCCGCCCCGGCCAGAGCGGCGTTCCGAACGTCACCACCAATTACGTGCACCTGGCGACCGCCGGATCGAACTCCACGGCCGCGGCGGTCAGCCTGCACAAGGTCGTCATCCTTTACATCGCCGCGCGCGAAGCCTTCGCGGCGCAACGCCCGGGCGAGGCGCTGTTCTACGTCAGCGCCGCCCAGTCGCTCCTCGGCCGCAGGACGCCGCCGCAATTGGCCGGTGTCGCCCAGGACCTCGCCGTTCTGGCCAGCACTATCCGTGTCCAGTCCGGAGGCGCATCGCGATGAGCCCGATGCTCGCCCGGCTGACGCGCTTCGCATGGGCGCTCGCGATCGGCGTGCTGGCGGCCGCCGGATCGGCTCGCGCCGAGTCGCAGACCGTCGTGCTGGTCCCGGCCTTCACCGGAGACCTCGATCAGGGACGCGGCGCGTCCTACGTCCTCAAGCTGGCGCTGCAGGTCGGTCAGCATCAAAAGGACAGCCTGCCCGGCTGCGCTGGCGAAGTCGGCGCCGTCGCCCGTGGGGCTGTCCTGTGGGTTCCGGGCCAACTCGCTGACGCCACGCCCGAGGACGCGCGGCGGCTCGGTGTTCTCAACGGCGCCCAGGCCGTCCTGTGGGGAGCCGTGTCGACCTATCCCGACGGGGCGCTGGTCTCGCCGTTCCTCACCCTCGTCGACGACGACACCGACCTGCGCGAGGCGCGGCCGGAGCGGGTCCGCGTCGCAACGACGGCAGGCGAGTTCACGCTGGGCCATCCGGCCACGACGCTGTCGTTCGAACCGATCCAGATCGCCAACTCGGCGCTGCAACGGTTCAGCTATTCCAACCTCAAGATCTGCGACGACAGCAGGGCGTGCGTGGATCTCGGTCACACCTATCGGATCATCCGGGTGCTCGGCATCGACGGCGACGCGATCCGGCTCCGGTACCAAAGCAAGGATTACAATCTCTCCGCGCGATCTCTGACGAGCTCGCGCAGCACCATCACCGTGTACGTCGATGCGCTGACGGCGCTGCTCAAGGGACAGAACAATCGCGCCGCCTGCGGCTTCCGCACCCTGGCCAACGACGAGGATCAGACGTCGGGCGTGCGCCAGAGCGCGCTCTACTATCTGGGACTGCTCGATCTACGGGCGGGCCGGTGCCCGTTCGGCGCCTTCCAGATGGCTTTCAAGCAGAATGAGGCCTCCGAAGTCGTGGCCCGCTCCCTGCTGATCGCCGACCAGGCGAGTGTCTGCCGCGCCCGGCGCCTGGCGCTGCGGACGCCGGATGCGATCGACGCCCTGGCGATCGCCCGGTCGATCGTGCGAGTCGGCCTGGCGGAGAAGCCCGATCGGCAGATGCAGGCGCTGCTGGGCTCGGCGCGATGAGACGCAGGCGGCGGGAACCCGAAAAAGGGCCGCGCCTTCCTCTGTTCGGACAGGCCTTCCCGTCATAAGTAGCGGTCCATGACGATCGCTCAGAGCCTTCTCGACGCCATCGGCAACACGCCGCTGATCCGCCTGCGCCGCGCCAGCGACATCACCGGTTGCGAGATCCTCGCCAAAGCCGAGTTCATGAACCCCGGCCAGTCGGTAAAGGACCGCGCGGCGCTGCAGATCATCCGCGACGCCGAGGCGCGCGGCGCGCTGCAGCCCGGCGGCGTGATCGTCGAGGGCACCGCCGGCAACACCGGAATCGGGCTGGCCATGGTTGGCAAGGCGCTGGGCTACCGCTCGGTGATCGTCATCCCCCGCACCCAGAGCCAGGAGAAGAAGGACGCCATCCGGCTCTACGGCGCCGAGCTGGTCGAGGTGGACGCGGTCCCCTACGCCAACCCGATGAACTACGTGAAATACTCCGGGCGCCTGGCCGAGGAGATCGCCGCGCGCGAGCCCGCGGGCGCAGTCTGGGCCAACCAGTTCGACAACGTCGCCAACCGCGAGGCCCATGCCCGCAGCACCGGGCCGGAGATCTGGGCCCAGACCGGCGGCCGGGTCGACGCCTTCATCTGCGCGGTCGGCTCCGGCGGCACCTTGGCCGGCGTCGCCGATGCGCTGCGCGACCGCAAGCCCGACGTGCAGATCGGCCTCGCCGACCCGCACGGGGCGGCGCTCTACAGCTACTACACCGACGGCGAGTTGAAGGCGGAGGGGACCTCGATCAGCGAGGGCATCGGCCAGGGCCGGATCACCGCCAACCTCGAGGGGCTGAAGGTCGACCGCGCCTACCGGATTTCCGACGAGGAGATGCTGCTGGCCATCTATGACCTGGTCGAGCACGAGGGCCTGGTGATGGGCGGCTCGACCGGCATCAATGTCGCCGGCGCCATTCGCATGGCCAAAGACCTGGGCCCTGGCCACACGGTGGTGACGGTGCTGTGCGACCACGGCCAGCGCTACCAGTCGAAGATCTACAATCCGGCCTTCCTGAACGAACGGGGCCTGCCGGCCCCGCCGTGGATTCCCGCCTGACGGATCCCGCGATGAACGACCCCCTCGTCACCACCGCCTGGCTGGCCGGCGGCCTGGGAGATCCCCAGGTCCAGGTCGTCGACGCCACCTGGTACATGCCGAACGAGGCGGGCGATGGCCGAGCCGATTACGCCGCCGGCCATGTGCCGGGCGCGGTCTTCTTCGATATCGACGCGATCGCCGACCACGCCACCGACCTGCCGCACATGCTGCCCTCGCCCGACGCCTTCGCCGAGGCCGCTGGCGCGCTGGGCCTGCGGCGCGAGGCGACGGTGGTGGTCTATGACGCCCGCGGGCTGTTCTCCGCCCCGCGGGTCTGGTGGACGCTGCGGGTCATGGGATTTCCCGAGGTGTTCGTCCTCGACGGGGGCCTGAAGCTCTGGCGCGCCGAGGGCCGGCCGCTGGAGACCGCGGCGCCCGTCCCGCCCGCGACCCAGCTCGCGCCGAAGTTCGACCCGGCGCTGGTCCGCGACCTCGAGGCCGTGAAGGCGCATCTCGCCCAGCGCAGCGCCCAGTTGGTCGACGCCCGCGCCGCCGCCCGCTTCCGCGGCGAAGCGCCCGAACCGCGGGCGGGCCTGCGGTCCGGCCACATGCCGGGCGCCGCCAACGTGCCCTGGAGCGCCCTCGTCAACGAGGACGGCACGCTGAAATCGGCCGCCGAGCTGGCCCAGGCCTTCGCCGGCGTCGACCTGAACGCCCCGGTCGTCACCACCTGCGGCTCCGGCGTCAGCGCCGCCCTGCTGGCCCTCGGCCTCGCACGCCTGGGCCGCGCAGACGTGGCGGTCTACGACGGCTCCTGGACCGAATGGGGCGGCCGCGACGACACCGCCGTCGTCACCGGCGCCTGAAGTCGCCGTGACGAGGCCGCCGCCGGCGAGCAGGCTTGATCCCTGCGGGGCGGAGCCTCTAACTGCGCTCAGATGCACGACAAGACCCGCCTGATCCGCGCCGGCGCCGCGCCGCAACCGCTCGCCAAGACCGTCGGGCCGCCGATCCAGCGCGGCTCGACCGTGTTGATGCCCGACGCCGCCTCGCTCTACGACTGGGACCAGGTGACCTACGGCCGCCAGGGGCTCGCCGCGCAGGCGGCGCTGCAGGACGCGCTGGCGACGCTGGAGCACGCCGTCGGCGTCACCCTCTATCCCTCCGGCCTGGCGGCGCTGACCGGCGCCCTTCTGGCGGTGCTGAAGGCTGGCGACGAGCTGATGGTGGTCGACACCATCTATGCGCCGACCCGCCGGTTTTGCGACAACGTGCTGGCGCGCTACGGCGTCGTCGTCCGCTACTTCGATCCGCGCGAGCCGGCCGAGACCCTGGTCGGCGCCGCCTCGCCGGCGACGCGGCTGATCCTGATGGAGAGCCCCGGCTCGCTGACCATGGAGATGCAGGACATTGTCCGCGTCGCCGAGCTCGCCCGGGCCCGCGGGATGCTCACCGCCTGCGACAACACCTGGGGCGCGGGCTATCTCTTCAAGCCGCTGCAGCACGGGATCGACCTGTCGATCCAGGCCCTGACGAAATATGTCGGCGGCCATTCCGACGTCTTCATGGGCTCTGTCGCGGCCAGCGACCTGGTGCTGGTGCGCCAGCTGAACAACGGCGTCCTGCACCTCGGCTGGGCGGTGGCGCCGGACGACGCCTATCTGATGCTGCGCGGCCTGCGCACCTTGCCGGCGCGGCTGGAGCGGCAGGGCGACAATGGCCTGCGCATCGCCGACTGGCTCGGCCTGCAGCCCGAGGTCGCAGCCGTCTACCATCCCGCCCTGCCCGGCGCGCCGGACCATCAGCTCTGGAAGCGTGACTTCACCGGCGCCGCCAGCCTCTTCACCTTCGCCCTGACGCCCGGCCCGGAGGCCGCGGTGAACGCCTTTCTCGACGCGCTGCAGCTGTTCGGCTTGGGATTTTCCTGGGGCGGCTTCGAGAGCCTGGCGATCTCCGTCGACCCGCAACTGACCCAGCGGCGCTTCAAGCGCGACTATCCGGGTCCCTTGGTGCGCCTGCATATCGGCCTGGAGGCCCCGGGCGACCTGATCGAGGATCTGCGCCAGGCGCTCGACGCCTATCGCGAAGCGGCCGGCTAGCGTACTGCCTCCGATGGATCCCCTTCGCGGGGAAGACGCAAGCAAGGCGGCGCGCTTGGCCAAGGACTGGATATCGAACTTCCTCGCCGAGGAGGCCCTGCCGGAGAGCTTCCGCGCCACCTTCGAGGCGATCTGCGAGCCCTTGGCCGCGCGCACGGCGCGGCTGCGCCAAGCCCATCGCAAGGTGGTGGTGATCGGGCTCGCCGGGCCGCAGGGCTCCGGCAAGTCGACGATCGCGCAGGCCACGGTGAAACTGCTGGCCGACCGCGGCCTGGTCGGCGTCGCCGTCTCGCTCGATGACTTCTACCTGCCGAAGTCCGCCCGCCAGCGGTTGGCGCGCGAGGTCCATCCGCTGCTGGCCACCCGCGGTCCGCCCGGCACCCACGACGTCGCCATGGCCGGGGCGGTGCTGGAACAGTTGCGCCGTCCCGGGCGCATCGCCGTGCCGGCGTTCGACAAGGCCGCCGATGACCGTGCGCCGCGCTCGGCCTGGCGGACGCTGGCCACCCCGGTCGACGTGGTGATCTTCGAGGGCTGGTGCGTCGGCGCCCGCGCCCAGGGGGCCGCCGCCCTCGCCCAGCCGGTCAACGCCCTGGAGGCCGAAGAGGACCCGGACGGCCGCTGGCGCGGCTACGTCAACGCTCAGCTCGACGGCCCCTACCAGGGGCTGTTCGCCAAGCTGCAGGAATTGGTCTTCCTGCAGGCGCCGAGCTTCGAGGCCGTGCTGGGCTGGCGCCAGGAGCAGGAACGCAAGCTGGTCGCCCGCACCGGCGCGGGCATGTCGGACGCCGAGGTCGCCCGATTCATCGCCCATTACGAACGCCTGACCCGGGCGATGCTGTCCGAACTGCCGGACCGCGCGCGCCTGGTCTTTCCGCTCGGCGAGGATCGTCGCCCAGGCCTGCCGGACACCGTCGGCTGAGCTGAGGCGTCGCCGGGCGACAGCCTCGCCCGGCGATTTTTCTTATTGATTCCGGCGCGTCAGACGCTTGCCAGGCTGTCTCGCCAGGCGATGGCTTCCAGTTCGACGCGCACGGCGTCTTCGACCGGGATCACCGGCCGCGCCTGGAACTCGAACGCCGGGAAGGTCGAACATACCTTGTGCACGCTCGCCGGGTCGTCGCTGTCGACCAGCATATGGCCGCCCCAGTCGCCGACCCGCACGACGAAGAGCTCGATCTTGAAATTGGCGGGCGCCTCCCATTGGCGGAACACCTCCAGGATTCGCTTCTGCGCAGTCTCGTACTCGGCCGCCGAACCTTGTGGGCGTTCGAACCAGCTGATCATGTATTTCATGGCGCACCTGCCCTTCTGGGGCCGAACCTGGCCGGCCCGCGGGCTCGGGCAGGTTCGGATGCCCCCGACGGCTCACGCTGTACCTGTCGAGGCCGGGCCACAAGGTCGGACGCGAGCGACGGCGCTCACGGGTTTGAGCGTCTTGCGTCGAAATTGGCCCACAGGCCCTGGCGCGCCCAGCAGGACTCGAACCTGCAACCGTCCGCTTAGAAGGCGGATGCTCTATCCGGTTGAGCTATGGGCGCCTGTCCGGGCGCTCAGTGCGTCCAGGGGATCTTGCGGCCGAAGGCGAAGTTGTCGGCATAGGCCTTGATAATGCGCTTGGCCGGCTTTTCGTCGAACAGCTGAAAGGCGATTCCGTGCTGCTCGGCGTAACGCACCGCCTCGTCCTTGGTGTCGAACGACAGCACCACCTGGCTGGATGCGGTGTCGCTGGTCTGGGTCCAGCCCATCAGCGGGTCGGGACGGCGCGCCGCGCTCGGCTCAAACTCCAGCACCCAGTCCTTGGTCTTGGCCTTGCCGGACTGCATGGCGGTCTTGGACGGCCGAAAGATGCGCGCGAGCATGAAAATCCCTCAAAACCCGTCAGCCGACAGCGTGGTCGGGGCGGCAGGATTCGAACCTGCGACCCTCTGGTCCCAAACCAGATGCGCTACCAGGCTGCGCTACGCCCCGATTCCACAACCTATTCAACAGCCGCGCAGGCGCGCCGGCCAGGGCGCGCCACGACGGCTCGCCGTGATAGCCGCATCTGGCGCAATCGCCAACCGGCAGGATGGCCAGGAACGCCTTATCGCCCCGTGGCGCCCGCTACTGCGGGAAGATCTTGTGGATGACCTGGTCGCCGGGCATCAGGTCGATCTGCGCGGCGCGGCCGCCGGCCAGCTCCAGCACGCCGCGGATCCGCCCGCCGGCCGGCAGCGGCGTGTCGTCGAGCGGATGGGCGTTGCGGGCGATTGACAGCACCCGGCCGTCCGGCCGGATGAAGACGATGTCCAGCGGGATCAGGGTGTTGCGCATCCAGAAGGCGACGCCGTCGGTCGGCTGGCGGAAGTCGAACAGCATGCCGCGGTCCGCCGCCAGCGCCTTGCGGCACATCAGGCCGGTCTCGCGCCGGGCGTCCGTATCGGCGTCCTCGACCTTGAAGGCGAAGCGGCCCTTGTCGGTGACCAGGCTCAGCGGCTGCAGCGGCTTGATCTCGGACTGACCGCCGCCGGCGTTGCAGGCCGCAGCCCCGGCGCGCGGACTGGCGCAGGCGCCGGTGGCGGCGGCGAGCACGAAGGCTGCAACGACCAGCGGACGCCGGCCGAACATGGGGTTGAGCAATCGCAGTCTCCGAACCGGGCTCAGCCCAGGCTGGACGCCTCGATCTCGGCGACGACCAGGCCCTTTGGCCCCTCGGCGAACCGCACCAGGACGTCCTCACCCGGCTGCAGATCCTCCTTACCAGATCGCCGAAGCGTTTCGATATGGATGAAGATGTCGCCCGGCTGGTTGTCGCGTACGACGAAGCCATAGCCCTTTGTGCGGTTGAACCACTTGACCTTGGCGGGCTCCAGCGGGCCCGTCGCCTGGACCGGGCGGCGCGGCCGGCTGGGCAGGCTGCTCAAGCTCTCGCGTTCGCGGCGGGGGCTTTCCTCGCGGGCTCGACGCTCGCCGGGCGGGGTGCCCGAGGTTTCGTCCAGGTCGACGACTTCGGCGACCTGCCAGCCCTTGGACCTGCGCACGGCGTCACAGGTGATGGTGGAGCCTTCCAGGGCGTTCTCGCGGCCCGAACTGCGCAGGCAGGTGACGTGCAGAAGCACGTCTTTCAGATCGGTCTGATGCGGATCGTCCGGCACGATGAAGCCATAGCCTTTCGCGGCGTCGAACCACTTGACGCGGCCGGTGATCCGCACGACCAGCGCGGGCGCATCGACCTGCTCTAATTCGTACCCAGCCATGTGCCCCTCGGCCCGGCGTTCCCCCGACCACACAATCGGAAAAGGCCAACTATAACAGTGTTCGTGGAAACCCACGGCCGTCAATGGCTTTTGCAGGGCGGCGCGAGGCCGCCGCCACTTTGGCGAGCATTTGGGCGGGGAAACGCGTGGCAGTCCCTAGGGGAGTCGAACCCCTCTCTTCAGGTTGAAAACCTGACGTCCTAACCGATAGACGAAGGGACCGCGGCGCGGAGGCGGCTCTATAGCCAGCTTATGCGGAGGCGACAAGACCCCTCTCAAACATTAGGCGCGACGGGGATCGGCGACATCTTCGATCTCGAATTGCACCCCCTCGCGCCCCTGCCAATCGTCCGGCTTCAGACGACCGGCGACGTGGATCGCCCCGCCTTCCTGCAGCAGGCGACGCCCGGTTTCCGAGTCCTCGACCCGCCAGGCCACCGCCTTCAGCTTGCCGCCGGTGCGGTCGACGAGGGTGCAGCGGACATGGCCGCCGCGCAGCGCCATCGGCCGCTCGACGCGCGCATCGGCGAGGGCGAACAGCGGCTCGGGGTTGCCCGGGCCGAACGGCGCCAACTGCTGGAAGTCGCGCCACAGGCCGCGGTCGCAGCCGGCCGTGGTGACCACCGCGTCCACCTCCAGGCCGTCGGCCGCCGTGGCGGCTTCGGTCTCGCCGGCCAGGCGCGCGCAGAGGAATTCGCGAAGCTCCGGCACGGCGTCCGGCCGCACCGACAGGCCGGCCGCCATGGCGTGGCCCCCGCCGGCCAGCAACAGCCCGGCGTCATAGGCGGCCTGGACGGCGCGGCCGAGGTTGACCCCCGGCTGCGAGCGGCCCGAACCCTTGCCGACATTGGCCGCCCGGTCGACGCCGATGACGATGGTCGGCTTGCGATAGCGCTCGCGCAGGCGGCCGGCGACAATGCCGATGACGCCAGGGTGCCAGTCGTCGGCGGCGACCACCAGGACCGCGGCGTCGGCCTGGTTGCTCTGGCGGTCGATCATCTGCACGGCGGCCTCCAGCACCTCGCGCTCGACCTCCTTGCGCGAGGCGTTGAGCACGTCGAGCTGCTCGGCCAGCGCTCTCGCCTCCTGCGGATCATCGGTCGAGAGCAGGCGCGCGCCGAGGTCCGAGCGGCCGATCCGTCCGCCGGCGTTGATTCGCGGCCCGAGCACGAAGCCGACGTGGAAGACCGAGGCCGGCCCCTGGCTCTTGGCGACCTCCAGCAAGGCCTTCAGGCCCGGGTTGCGCCAGGCCGACATCACCCTCAGCCCCTGGGCGGCAAGCGCGCGGTTGAAGCCCACCAGCTGGGTCACGTCACAGATCGCGCCCATGGCCGCCAGGTCGAGCCACTGGCGCAGGTCCGGCTCCGCGCGCTCGCCGAACAGGCCGCGGCGCCGAGCCTCGCGGTTCAGCGCCGCCAGCAGCACGAAGGTCACCCCGGCGGCGGCCAGGCGGCCCTGGCCGGAGAGGCAGTCCGGGCGGTTGGGATTGACCAGGGCGGCGACCTTGGGGATTTCGCCGTCGCGCATCAGGTGATGGTCGATCACCACCACCTCGAGCCCGATCTCTGCGGCGCAGATCAGCGCATCGTGCGCCGCGGCCCCGCAGTCGACGGTGACCACCAGCTCGGCCCCTTCCGCCTTCAGCCGGCGAAAGGCCGCCGGCGAGGGGCCGTAGCCCTCGACGATGCGATCGGGGACATAGATGGAGATCTCGTGGCCGAGGGCGCGGAACCAGCGCACCAGCTGGGCCGCCGAGGCGGCGCCGTCGACGTCGTAGTCGGCGAACACCACCACCGGGCGTCGGCGCTCCAGGGCGTCCACCAGGACCGCCGCGGCGCGGTCCATGTCGGTGAAGCAGGAGGGGTCGGGAAACAGCGCCTTCAGGGTCGGGGCGAGATAGTCGCGGCCTTCGTCCAAGCCGACCCCGCGCGAGGCCAGGGCCCGCGCCAGCGGCTCGGAGAGGCCGAGGCTGAGCTGGTGACGGCGGACGAGCTCCGGGTCGGCGGCCCGCTCGCGCCAGGCGCGGCCGCTGAGCGAGCGGTGGACACCGAGGTAGGCCGTGGAATTCTCGTCGGTCACGGGCAGCTAGGCCGGCCGCCGCATCCGCACTTCGCGCACGGTGTGCGAGGCCGAATTCATCACCAGCGAGTGGGTGTGGACGAAGCCGTCCTTGAGCCGCACCCCGTCCAGCAACGCCCCCTTGGTGACGCCCGTCGCCGCGAAAATGGCGTCGGCGCGCACCAGCTCGTGCAGGTCGTACTTCTTGTCGAAGTCCTCGATGCCGACGCGGCGCGCGCGCGCGCGCTCGTCGGCGTTGCGGAAAACGAGGCGTCCTTGGAACTGGCCGCCCACGCACTTCAGCGCCGCGCAGGCCAGGACGCCCTCGGGCGCCCCGCCCTGCCCCAGATAGAGGTCGATCCCGGTCTCCGGATCGGCGGTGTTGATGACGCCGGCCACATCGCCGTCGGCGATCAGCGAGATCCGCGCGCCTGAGGCGCGCACCGCTGCGATGATCTCGGCGTGGCGCGGGCGATCGAGGATGCAGACGGTGATCGCCGAAGCCGCCACCCCCTTGGCCCTGGCCAGGGCGGCGACGTTTTCGGCAGGCGACTTGTCGAGGTCGATCACCCCCGCGGCGACGCCCGGCCCGCAGGCGATCTTGTCCATATAGGTGTCGGGCGCGTTCAGCAGGCTGCCGCGGGGGGCCCAGGCCATGACGGCCAGCGCATTGCCCATCGCCTTGGCGGTCAGCGTCGTGCCCTCAAGCGGGTCGAGGGCGATGTCGATCTGGTACTTGCCGCCGCGGCCGACCTTCTCGCCGATATAGAGCATCGGCGCCTCGTCGCGCTCGCCCTCGCCGATGACGATCTCGCCGTCGATGTCGAGTTCGTTCAGCGCCGTGCGCATGGCGTCGACGGCGGCCTGGTCGGCGGCCATCTCATCCCCCCGGCCGACCAGCGTCGAGGCCGCGATGGCGGCGATCTCGGTCACGTGCACGGCGGCGAGCAGCAGGCTGCGGTCCAGAACCACCTCACTCATGTCGAACTGTTCTCCCGCTCGCGGAGGCGGCGTAACGCGCCACCTTCGCTGGATTCTCAGATCCGCGCGATACGTAACAGACGTGGACGTTCGAGAACCGCCGGGAGTTCCGCGATCCGCTCGATCGCCGCCTTCAGCACCGACTCCGCAACCGAGTGGGTGGTGAGCACGATCGGCACGCCCTCGGCGTTCTCGACCGGCTTCTGCAGGAAGCTCTCGATGGACACCCCGGCCTCGGCGAGGGTCTCGGAGACCGCGGCGATCACGCCGGGCTCGTCCCTCACCAGGAAGCGCAGGTAGGCGCGGCTCAGGCTCTTTGACGGGTCGACCGGGGTGAACGGCTCCAGCGAGGTCGCCGGCCGCTGGAACACCGGGCGCAGCGAACCGGTCATCACGTCGGCGATGTCGGCGGCGACCGCCGCGGCGGTCGGGCCGGAGCCCGCCCCCGGGCCCTGGACGAAGATGCGGCCGATCCGCTCGCCCTCGATGAACAGGGCGTTCAGCGCCCCGCCCGCCTGCGCCAGCGGATGCGCCAGCGGCGCCAGCGACGGATGGACCCGCACCAGCACCCCGTCCGGCGAACGGTCGGCGGAGGCCACCAGCTTGATCCGGTAGCCGAGGTCCCGGGCCATATGGATGTCCAGCAACTCGACCTGTTCGATGCCCTCGATCTCGGCGGCGGCGTAGTTGGGCGCGCAACCGAAGGCCAGCGCCGCCAGGATGGAAATCTTGTGCGCCGCGTCGAAGCCGCCGATGTCCATCGTCGGATCGGCCTCGGCGTAGCCCAGGCGCTGGGCCTCGGCGAGCACATCGGCGAAGGTCCGTCCGGCGGCCTCCATCTCCGTCAGGATGTAGTTGCAGGTGCCGTTGAGGATGCCGGCCACCGACTTCACGTCGTCGCCCACCAGGGCCTCGCGCAGCATCTTCACCGCCGGGGTGCCGCCCATCACCGCGGCTTCGAACAGCAGCGGCGCGCCCCTTGCCTCGGCCAGCGCGGCAAGCTCGGCCCCGTGCTCGGCGATCAGCGCCTTGTTGGCGGTGACCACCGGCTTGCCGGCGTTCAGCGCCGCCTCGACCGCGGCCTTGGCCGGGCCGTCCGAGCCGCCGATCAGCTCGACGAAGACGTCGATGTCCGGCGACGTCGCCAGCGCCACCGGGTCGTCGAACCAGGGAAGCCCGGAGATGTCGAACGGCCGGGGCCGCGAGCGCGAGCGCGCCGAGACGCCGGTCACGCTCACCCGCCCGCCGGCCGGCGCGAACTGCGGCCGTTCGGCCACGAACGCCAGCAGGCCCGTGCCGACAGTGCCCAGTCCTGCGACGCCGAGGCGCCAATCCCGTCCGCTCATTGGGCCGCCATGTTGTTGTGGGCGCGAGCGAGGATCTCCTCGCTCTGGGAAAGAAATTTCTTCACATTGCGCGCCGCCTGCCGGATGCGGTGCTCGTTCTCGACCAGGCCGATCCGCACATAGCCTTCGCCGTATTCGCCGAAGGCGATGCCCGGAGCCACGGCGACGCCGGCCTCCTCGATCAGCAGCTTGGAGAACAGCATGGAGCCGGCCTCGCGGTACTGTTCGGGCAGCGGCGCCCAGGCGAACATCGAGGCCGGCGGCGACGGCACCTCCCAGCCGGCGCGCGCCATCGACTCCACCAGCACGTCGCGGCGCCGCTTGTAGATGCCGCGGATCTCGTCGATGCAGTCGCTCGGACCGTTCAGCGCTGCGGCCGCGGCCACCTGGATCGGCGTGTAGGCGCCATAGTCGAGGTAGGATTTCACCCGCGACAGGGCCGAGCACATCCGCTCGTTGCCCACCACCATGCCGACGCGCCATCCGGCCATGGCGAAGGTCTTCGACAGCGAGTTGACCTCGACGGCGATGTCCTTGGCGCCTTCGACCTGCAGGATCGACGGCGGCGGGTTGTCCTCGAAATAGATCTCCGAATAGGCGATGTCGGAGAGCACCAGCATGTCGTGCTTCTTCGCCAGCGCGACCACATCGCGGTAGAATTCGACGTCGACCCACTGCGCGGTCGGGTTGGACGGATAGCTGACGATCAGCACGCTGGGCGGCGGGGCGGAATGCTTCACCGCCTTGCTGATGCCGGACAGGTACTCTTCCGGCGACAGCGCCGGCACGTGGCGGATCACCCCGCCGGCCATGATGAAGCCGTAGGCGTGGATCGGATAGGCCGGGTTCGGACAGACGATGACGTCGCCCGGCGCGGTCAGCGCCTGGGCCAGGTTGGCGAAGCCTTCCTTCGACCCCAGGGTGGCGATCACCTCGGTGTCGGGGTTGAGCTTCACCCCGAAACGGCGGTCGTAATAGCCGGCCATCGCCTTGCGCAGGCCGGAGACGCCTTTGGAGACCGAATAGCGGCCGGCCTTCGGGTCCCGCGCGGTCTCGACCAGCTTGTCGACGATATGCTTCGGCGTCGGCATGTCGGGGTTGCCCATGCCGAAGTCGATGATGTCCACGCCCTGCGCGCGCAGGCGGGCCTTGATCTTGTTGACCTCCTCGAAGACGTAAGGCGGGAGGCGACGGATACGGTGGAATTCGGGTGTCATTTGAATGAGCTCTGGCGCCGCGAGCTGCCCAGTGCGGCTGAAGGGAGCTGAAGCCGGGCATGGATAGACTCCGGGCGGGAGTCAGCCAAGCCAATGATGGAGTTTTTACGCCTCCGCAGGGCCTAGTGCTTGGCCGGCGGAGGCGGAGTAGCTCGCTTGCGAACGCTGTTGGCGAAGGCCTCGGTGTCCGAGTTGATCGGTCCGCTGAGCGCCGGGCCGGCGTCCGCACGCGCCTTGGCGGCGAAGCTCGTGGTCCGATCGAGCGTCCAGCTTCCCGGCGCAGTGGCCGCGTCCAGGGCGGCGCCGGCGGCCTCGACCTCATTCGCGCGCTGGCCATAGACCCGCGCCGGCCGAACATCCGTCGGCTTCGGCGGGATTTCGCTGAACTTCGGATAGTCCTTGTCGGCCGTGGCCAGCTTGGCGACGTCGCCGGCGACCGGCGAACTGGGGTCGACCTTGGCGCTGGCGATCGGCCCCGCGCAGCCGGCCACGAGGGTCGCCACCGCGGCGAAGCCCAAAACCCGTGCAGCCATCGTGCTTTTGCCGGCGTTCATAATTTTGCGGTCGAGCGCGTTCATGTCCCCGATGGTCTTATGCGATGATGTAGAAAGACGAAAGGGCGCGCGCGCTTTCGCCGCCGGAGGAGACCTCGATGAATGAGCAGACAGTTGGCTCCGAATTGCGTCCGCTGCGTTCCGGTTCCGGCGCCGGCAGCTCCGGGGCGCCGGTCGAAGACGCCGCCATTCACCTGACGCCCGAGGGCTCGCCCCAGCCGCCGCTGCCTGAATCCGCGGAGTTCATGATCGCCCAGATCGCCGAGCCCGACGCCATCGCCGCGGAGATCGAGGCCGCCTCCGCAGCGCCGCCCGCGCCGGAGATCGCGACGCCCGAAGCCGCGCCCGAGCCTGCGGCGACCGCGGAGGCCGCAGCCCCTGCCCCGGAGCCCCGGTCCGGCGAGGCCGACGGCTTCGACTTTGCCGCCTTCAGGGCCGAACAGCGCGAGCAGCTGGAAAGGCTGTCCACCAACCTGGCGCGCGCGGCGGTCGCCGCCCAGGGGGCGATCGCCGAGGTGGCCATGAAACATGCGGATCGGCCGGCCGGCCTCAGCCCCGATCCCTTCAACGTCGCCCCCGCCCTGACGGATGTCATGGGCCGCCTCGCCGCGCAGCCCGAACGGCTGATGCGGGCGCACGCCGATCTCTTCTCCAGCTACATGGATCTCTGGCACTCGGCCGCACGCCGCCTGGCGGGCGAGCCGTCGGAGCCGGTGGTCTCGCCCGCCAAGGGCGACAAGCGCTTCGCCGACCCGGAATGGGTGGAAAATCCGCTGTTCGACGTGATCAAGCAATCCTACCTGCTCTCGTCCAACTGGATGAACAATCTCGTCTCCAGCGTCGAAGGGCTCGACCCCGTCGAAAAGCGCCGGGCCCAGTTCTTCACCAAGATGCTGACCGACGCCTTCTCGCCGACCAACTTCCTGGCATCCAATCCGGTCGCGCTGAAGGCGTTGCTGGAGAGCGGGGGCGAGAGCCTGGCCAAGGGGATGGAGAATTTCGCCAGCGACCTGCGCCGCGGGCACGGCGATCTGGCGATCAGCCAGACCGACAATGCGCAGTTCGAGATCGGCAGGAACGTCGCCACCGCGCCTGGCAAGGTGGTGTTCAAGAACGAGATCATCGAGCTGCTGCAGTTCTCGCCGACGACCGAGCAGGTTTGCCAGATCCCGTTGGTGATCTTCCCGCCGTGGATCAACAAATATTACATCCTCGACCTACGGCCGGAAAACTCGATGATCCGGTGGCTCAGCGCCCAAGGGATCACCGTGTTCCTGGCCTCCTGGGTGAACCCCGACTCGAAGCTCTCCGGCAAGACCTTCGAAGACTATATGCGCCAGGGCATCTACGAGGGCGCCGCCGCGGCGATGAAGCAGTGCGGCGTCAACCAGGTGAATTCGGTCGGCTACTGCATCGGCGGCTCCCTGTTGGGCGTCTCCCTCGCGCACATGGCCGCCAAGGGCGTCACCCCGATCACCTCGGCGACCTTCTTCGCCGCCCAGCAGGACTTCTCCGAGGCCGGCGACCTGCTGCTTTTCACCAATGAGTCCTGGCTGCAGGAACTGGAGCGGCGGATGGACGCCGGCGGCGGCGTGCTCGATGGCAAGGCGCTGGCGGAAACCTTCAACGTCCTGCGATCGAACGATCTGATCTGGTCGTTCTTCGTCGACAACTACCTGCTGGGCAAGGCCCCCAAGCCGTTCGACATGCTGTACTGGAATTCCGACCAGACGCGCATGCCGAAGACCCTGCACCTCTACTACCTGCGCAAGTTCTACGTCGAGAACGCCTTCGCCAAAGGCGAGCTGGTCGTCGACGGCGAGGTGATGGACCTGAAGAAGGTCACCATCCCGATCTATATGCAGTCCTCGAAGGAGGACCACATCGCCCCCGCCCGCTCGGTCTACAAGAGCGCCAAGCTGTTCGGCGGGCCGGTGAACTTCATGATGGCCGGCTCGGGGCACATCGCCGGCGTGATCAACTCGCCGGCCGCGAACAAGTACCAGCACTGGACCAATCCGGACCTGCCGGACACCCTGGAGGCGTGGCAGGCCGGCGCCACGTTGCACCCGGGCTCCTGGTGGCCAAACTGGCTGGAATGGCTGAAGGCCCGCTCCGGACCGCTGGTCCCCGCCCGCGATCCCGCCGCCGGCCCGCTGCCGGCGCTCGGCGACGCCCCTGGCGAATATGTGAAGGTTCGATCCTAGGCTGACGCCTCTCCCCAGGCTCGGGCTACCGCATTCACACATCTGCGGCGCAAGCCCTCTCCCCGCTTGCGGGGAGAGGGTTGGGGTGAGGGGTGGCGCAGGCGATCGCGGCCTCTGCGGAGGTTCAGCCAGGATCATCGCTCCACTGTCCGGTCGCGCGGCGAAGCCCAGCCGTCCCCTCACCCAACCCTCTCCCCGCAAGCGGGGAGAGGGCTCGCGGCGCGAGTGTGAAGCCCGTAGCCAGGCTCGGAGAGGCCTCGCCCCTTGCTATCTTTTAATGATTGCTACCTTGCGTCGCTCAGTACCTGGCGGTACTCAGGCGATCGAAGGAGCATGTCTTGCCCGAAGCCATCGAGATTCAGCTGAAGAAGGGCGCGCTCGAGCTTTGCGTGCTGGCCCTTCTCTCGCAGCGCGACAGCTACGCCTATGAGATCGCCAGCCGGCTGGCCGACGCCATCGGCATGGGCGAAGGCACCATCTATCCGCTGATGCGGCGGCTGCAGAACGACGGCCTGGTGGACACCTACCTGGTGGAGTCCTCCTCGGGCCCGCCACGCAAATACTACCGCCTGACCGATGGCGGCAGGTCGAGCTTCGGCTCTCAGAAGGCCGCCTGGGCCTCGTTTTCCCAGGCCATGCAGGACATTCTTGGAGGGGCGCAATGACCCGTCAGGCGTTCATCGCCCGGCTTCGCGCGGGACTGCGCGGGCTGCCGCCGCAGACCGTCGCCGAGATCGTGGCCGACTATCAGACCCATTTCGCCGACGGAGAGGCCGCCGGCCGCACCGAAGCCGAGGTGGCCGACGCCCTGGGAGATCCGGGCCGGCTGGCGCGCGAGCTGCGCGCCGAGATCGGCCTGAAGCGCTGGGAGGAGGAGCGCAGCCCCTCGGGCGCCGCCGCCGCCGTCTTCGCCGTCCTCGGCCTCGGCGCGCTCGACCTGTTTATCCTGCTGCCGGTGCTGATGACCGTCGGCGGGGTGCTGTTCGGCCTGGCCATGGCCGCCATCGCCGGCCTGTTCGCCGGCGGGGCGGTGTTCGCCGCCGGCCCCTTCGCCGACTTCCCCGGCGGACCGGCCGCCGCCATCCTCGGCGGCCTGGGAGTGATGTCCGGAGCCACGGCGCTCGGAGCGGTCGTCGCCCTGATCACCATCGGCCTCGTCAACGCGCTCGTCGCCTACGGCCGGCTGCACTATCGGCTGCTGAAGCCGGCGCTCGGCCCTGACAGCCAAGGAGCCCCCCAATGATCCGCGTCCTGGTCATCATCGCCGTCGGCGGCTTCCTGGTGTCCCTGGCCTGCATCACCGGCGCTGTCGCCATCGGCGGGCCGGAAGCCATCGCCCGCAGCGCCTGGTCCTGGAGCTGGGGCGACCACCACCACGGCTGGCGGCGCATGCACGAGGCCTCCGGGCCTCAGGCCCAGCGTGACTTCCCCTTCCGCGGCGCGAGCCTGGAAGTCGACGCCCCCGCCGAGATCGACTACGTCCAGGCGCCCGGCCCGGCCCGGCTGACAATCAAGGGTTCCGCCGCGACCCTCGACCAGGTGCGGGTCGACGGCGGCCGCATCAGCCTCAGCGACGGCGCGAGCTGGGGCCGGCTGCACGTCTCCCTTTCCGCCCCGGACGTGAGCCGGTTCGAGCTGAACGGCGCCAACCGGCTGAACATCACCGGCTACAAGCAGCCCGAGCTGACGCTGAGCGCCAGCGGCCACGCCGACATCCGCGCCCAGGGCGAGACCAAGTCGGTGAAGCTCAGCGTCTCGGGCGCCGGCGAGGCCGATCTCGGCCAGCTGAAGACCGCAGCCGCCGACATCGACATCAGCGGCGCCGGCTCCGCCACCCTCGCGCCGACCGAACTGGCGCGGGTGGAGATTTCCGGCATGGGCGACGTCAACCTGCTGACCCGCCCGAAGCGGCTGGAAAGCCACGTCTCCGGCGCCGGCCACATTCGCCAACCCGGCCAGGACAGCGTCACCGCCGGCGACGAGGACGACGACGAGGATCGCGGTCCGGCGCGGCCGACCTAGCCATCTCCGCCGGCAAAGCGCGGCCGCAACGCTTCTTAGCCGATGCGTCCCCAACCTTGTGGTCGCCGCACCACCCTAAGGAGGCGGCTTCTCAAGGACGCGGAGTGCGCGCATCGGGAGGAGATCGACCATGCCTACGACCATCGTCGTCGACGGCAAGACGGAGACGTTCGGCGACACCAGCGGGGCCTTGAACGGCCTGGCCGTCGCAGCCGGTCAGGACCTGTCGCAAGGCGCAAGGCCGGACCTCGCCGTGGGCGACGCCAACGCCCTGCTCGGCCGGTCCGTCGGTGGAGACGACACCGTCGCCGGAACCCTCGTGTCGGTGGGTGACGCCTTCACCCTCGGCCAGCACGCCCGCGGCGGCGATGACGCGGTGATCCTCACCGCCAGCTTCTCCAGCGTCATCGGCTACGGCGACGCCGAGGTCATGAGGAATTGGGCCGTGGGCGGCGACGACACCGTGACCGGCAGCGGCGACGTGCACTCGGATCTGCACATGTTCGGCGACGCGCGAACCATGAGCGGCCATGCCGTCGGCGGCGACGACCTGCTGATCGGACCTGTGGTGGCCTCCTACACGGCGCTGTACGGCGATGCGCAGACCCTCTCCGACCAGGTCCAGGCCGGCGATGACACCCTGTCCGGCCCGAGCCTCAGCTCCCTGCCCGGCAGGCCGGGCGCGGATCTCTATGGCGATGGCGCAGCGATTTCCGGCAACGTCCGATGCGGAAACGACAGCCTCTCCGCCGTCTCGAACAGCGCCATCGTCCGGATGTACGGCGATGGCCAGACCCTCGGCGACGCGGTCACCTGCGGAAACGACACCCTGTCGGGGGCGCCGGCCTTTCCCGTCGCCGGCTCAGGGGTCACCACCACCCTGTACGGCGACGGCGAGAGCCTGCTGGGCCGCGCCCGCGGCGGCGACGACCTGCTCATCAGCCGTTCCGGCGACGACATCCTGTGGGGCGACGCGGCCGTGGTCGGAGTCCACGCAACCGCCGGGGCCGACCGCTTCGTCTTCTCGCCGACCAACGGCCATGACCACATCATGGACTTCCAGCCGGGCAAGGACCGCATCGAACTCGACGGCTTCGGCTTTGCGGGCTTCCAGGATCTGGCCACGCACTTCCAGGCTGCCGCCGATGGGGTGCTGATCAGCTTTGACGCCAACGACGACATCCTCGTGCGGAGTGTCACGCCGGGCCAGTTGACCGCCGCCGACTTCGTGTTCGCTTAGCCGCCGGCTGGCGTGAACTTCAACGCCACGCCGTTGTTGCAATAGCGCAGCCCCGTCGGCCGCGGCCCGTCGTTGAAGATATGGCCCTGGTGCCCCAGGCACTGGGCGCAGTGGTATTCCGTCCGCTGCATGAACAGCGACGTGTCGACCTTGGTGCCGACCGCGCCGGGGATGGCGGTGTAGAAGCTCGGCCAGCCGGTGCCGCTGTCGTATTTCCAGTCGGACTTGAAGAGCGGCAGGCCGCAGCCGGCGCAGGCGAACGTGCCTTTACGGTGCTCGTCCAGCAGCGGGCTCGTGCCTGCCCGCTCGGTGCCTTCATGGCGCAGCACCTGGTAGGCCGCGGGCGACAGCCGCTTGCGCCACTCGGCGTCGGCGAGCTTGCGCCAGGACGAGGCGGCGTACTTGTCGGCCGCAAGCGCCGCAGCCGGCAGCAGGGCGGCGGTCGCGGCGGTGAGGAGGAAGGTTCGACGATCGGGGCTCATGCGGCAGATACGCGCCGCGCGGGCCGCCGGATGCAAGGGCGAGGACTTAGAGCCCCGCACCCTCCTCCAGCCCGAGCATCAGGTTGAGATTCTGCACCGCCGCCCCCGACGCGCCCTTGCCGAGGTTGTCGAGCACCGCCACCAGCCGCGCCTGCTCGCCCGTGGCGGCGCCGAACACGAAGAGCTTCATACGGTTGCTCCCGTTCAGCGACTCCGGGTCGAGCGCCGCCACATAGCCGCCGGCGCCGGCGCGGGTCTTCTGCAGCTCGGCGCATTCCGCCCCGCTCGCCACCTCGACGAAGGCCTCGCCGGCGTAGGCGGCGGCGAGCTCGACGTGCAGGTCGGCCGGCGCCGGCCTGCCGGGGATGGCCCACAGCTGCAGCGGGACCTCGACGATCATCCCCTGGGCGAAGCGGCCGACGGCCGGGGCGAATAGCGGCGCGTGGCCGAGCCCGGCATAGGTCTGCATCTCCGCCAGGTGCTTGTGGGCGAGGTTGAGCCCGTAGGCGCGGAAGGCGTCGTTGGTCCCGTGCAGCGCGGCCTGGGTCTCGAACTCCTCGATCAGGCCGCGGCCGCCGCCGGAATAGCCGGAGACGGCGTTGACGGTGATCGGGAAGTCCGCGGGGATCAGGCCGGCGGCCACCAGCGGCCGCATCAGGCCGATGAAACCCGTCGGGTAGCAGCCGGGGTTGGCGACCCGGGTCGCCGCCCGCAACTCGGCCCGTTGGCGCTTGGTCATCTCGGCGAAGCCATAGGTCCAGCCCGGGGCGATCCGGTGCGCGGTCGAGGCGTCGATCACCCGCACCCGCTCGTTGGCGATCATCGCCACCGCCTCGCGCGCGGCGTCGTCCGGCAGGCAGAGCACCACGGCGTCGACGCCGTTCAACAGCTCCGCGCGCGCCGCCGGGTCCTTGCGCCGCGCGGGGTCGATGGAGACGATCTGCAGGTCCTTGCGGCCCGCCAGCCGCTGGCGGATCTGCAGGCCGGTGGTGCCGGCTTCGCCGTCGATAAAGACCGTGTGGGCCATGGGCTCGCCTCACGAACACGAGGAAAAGGAAAAAGGACCGGAATAGAAAAAGGGCGCCTCGGTTGCCCGAAGCGCCCTTTCCGAAATACGCGATCGCTCGCGCGCGGCTTTTAGCGCTTCGAGAACTGGAAGCTGCGGCGGGCCTTGGCCTTGCCGTACTTCTTCCGCTCGACGACACGCGAGTCGCGGGTCAGGAAGCCGTGCGGCTTGAGCACCGCGCGCAGGCCCGGCTCATAATAGGTCAGCGCCTTGGAGATGCCATGGCGGACGGCGCCGGCCTGGCCCGAAAGGCCCGAGCCCTCGACGGAGACGATGACGTCGAACTGACCGAGGCGGTCGGCGATTTCCAGCGGCTGGGCGATCATCATCCGCAGCACGGGGCGCGCGAAATAGATTTCCTGGTCGCGGCCGTTGATGGTGATCTGACCCTTGCCCGGCTTGATCCAGACGCGGGCGACGGCGTTCTTGCGCTTGCCGGTCGCGTAGGCGCGGCCCTGGGCGTCGATCTTGGGCTCGCGCACCACGGCTTCCTCAGCCGCCGTGCCCATGCCGCGGAGAGCTTCGAAGCCCTCGCCCGTGGTGGTGGGGGTTTCCGACATGATTACGCGCTCCGCACGTTCTTGGCGTTCAGCTCGGCGAACGCGATGGTCTCGGGGTTCTGAGCTGCATGCGGGTGCTCGCCGCCGGCATAGATGCGCAGGTGCGTCAGCTGCTTGCGGGCCAGTGGGCTTTCCTTCGGCAGCATGCGCTCGACGGCCTTTTCGAGCACGCGCTCGGGGAAGCGGCCGCCGAGGATCTTGTCCGCGGTGCGTTCCTTGACGCCGCCCGGGTGACCGGTGTGCCAGTAGTAGATCTTGTTCTGCAGCTTGCGGCCGGTGAACTTGACCTTCTCGGCGTTAACGATGACGACGAAGTCGCCGCAGTCGACGTGCGGGGTGTAGTCGGGACGATGCTTGCCGCGAAGACGGTTGGCCACGAACGACGCGAGACGGCCGACGACGGCGTCCTGGGCGTCGATCACGATCCACTTCTTCTCGACCTCGGCGGGCTTCAGCGAAGCCGTGGTCTTCATCATGGGTGCGATCCGTTAGCTTATCGGGACGGATACGCGCCCCGAGATGGAGGCGGGCATATGCCCAGAGCGCGCCGCGAAGTCAAGGCCCGAAAAATCTCCGACCTGGCGAAATATCAAGCTAATTCAAACATTTAATGTATGCGGTAAAATGATACCGCGCATTTCTGCGTCACACCCGCCGCACGCGCCAGGCGAAGGCGACCGCCAGGCAAAGGGTGAGGGCCGCCATCACCTGGTGGGCGACGCCCATGCCGATCGGCACGACGGCGACCAGGGTGACGACGCCAAGGCAGGCTTGCAGCAGCACCGCGGCGGCCACCGCGAGCGCCAGGCGCTTGGCGTCGGGGGCCAGATAGGGCGATCGCCAGGCGCTGACGCCGACGGCGACGGCGAGCGCGACCAGCAGATAGGCGACCAGCCGGTGATGCAGCTGCACCGCGCCCTGGCTGTGGGCCATGGTCGCCCAGAGACCGGGGCCCGCATAGTCGGCGGGGACCAGCCGGCCGTTCATCAGCGGCCAGTCGTTGTAGACGAGCCCCGCGTGGTTGCCGGCCACCAGCGCCCCCAGCAGCACCTGGACGAAGATCAGGGCGCAGAGCCACAGCGCCCGCCGCCCCCAGGGACTGGGCAGGGTCTGGCGCGCCCAACCGGCCCAGGCGTCGAGCGCGGTCCACACCAAGGCGCCCAGCAGGGCGAAGGCCAGGCCCAGGTGGATCATCAGCCGCTCGGGCGCGACGGAGGTGCGTACCGCGAGACCGCTGGCCACCATCCACCAGCCGACCACCCCCTGCAGGCCGCCCAGGAGAAAGAGCCCTCCCAGCCGCAGCATCAGCCGGCGGGGGATCATCCGGCGCGCCGCGAAGACGACGAAGGGCGCGAAGAAGACCACTCCGACCAGCCGGCCGAGCAGCCGATGGGTCCACTCCCACCAGTAGATCGCCTTGAACTGCCCCAGCGTCATGCCGCGGTTGATCAGCTGATACTGCGGGATGGCCTTGTAGCGCGTGAACTCCCCCTGCCAGTCGGCCTGGCTGAGCGGCGGCAGCACGCCGGTGACCGGCCGCCACTGGGTGATCGAAAGCCCCGACCCCGTGAGCCGGGTCGATCCACCCACCACCACCATCGCCAGCACCAGCACGGCGACGGCGAACAGCCAGATCGCGACGGCGCGCGAGCGGTCGGAACGCAGGAACGAGGTCATTGGGCGAGGGCCGCGCCCTTTCCGTCAAAACGTGGCCGCTGGCTACCCGGAAATCGTGCGCTCGTCCACGTTTGCGCCGACCGGCGCGCTTCCGCCGCCGCCCGGGCCCGGCTAAGAGCGGGGCATGTCCGCGCGCGCCCGCAAATTCATCGGCCTTTTCGGCATCCTGGTCTTTGTCGCGGGCTACGCCCTGGCCGCCTCGAAGATCGCCGACCATCTGCCCAACAACATCTTCGCGCAGCTGGGCTTCTACCTGGTCGTCGGCATGGCCTGGGGCCTGCCGATCCTGCCGCTGATCCGCTGGATGAACAGCGGCCGGTGATCGTATCTCCGCGCCGACTCCGCGCTTGCGCTGCGGCAAGCCGAGCCCTGCAGTTTGCGCTTGCCCTCCCCCGCCGAGCGGTTAGAAGAACCGCCTCGCCGCGAGGCGTCGGAGCGTAGCGCAGTCTGGTAGCGCACTTGACTGGGGGTCAAGGGGTCGTGGGTTCGAATCCCGCCGCTCCGACCATCGCGAAATCAAGCCCTTAGCTGGATTTTGCCGGTCGGCCGAGGGGCCCAGGGCCGCTCGAAGGCCTTTCGGCCGACGAGGCTGCGCGCGATCGCGAGTCTGTATCGGCGGCGTGAGATCCTCATGCTTTTCTTCAACCCGCCACCTGCCCCTGCACGCACGGCGACGTTTCGACGCCCTCGCGATCATTTGGTGTGTCCCGTGAGTCAGGCGTCCAGTTACGTCTCCCACCCTAGTTCCGCGTGACGAGGGTTGGAGAGGGCCATGGCGACTTATACTTTTGAGAAGCTTACGGCGGCTCAGGCGGCCAGCTACGATACGTCTCGCGACTTCCTGTTCGTCGACAATCCCACGTCCACCGGCGCCAAGTTCCGCGTCACCTTCATAACCGACCCGGGCAACGCGACGACGACGGCCTCGGTGGACGCGATGGTGACGGACACGACGACGGGGGTGTCGAAGACCTTCACCGGGCTCGCCTATGCGCCCACCATCATCACGATGGCCACGACCCACTCGGTGTTGCTGATCGGAGGCGACATCGGCGACGACCTGAACGCCAGCAGCTCCACCAACGTCGGCGTCTTCGGCGAGGGCGGCGCCGACACCATCACCGGCTCGAATGGTTCGGACTATCTGCAGGGAAACCGGGGCGATGACCTCATTCTCGGCGGGCCCGGCGGCGGGAACGATACGATTTTCGGCGGCCGGGACAATGACACGATCACCCTCGGCGGAACCGGCCACTCCCTGGTCAACGGCAACCTTGGCGACGACACCATCACCGGCGGCGTGATCGGCTCCACCCTGCTGGGCGGTCAAGGCAATGACCTGATCCACGGCGGCGCGGGTTCGGATTACCTGAGCGGCGACCGCGGCGACGACTCCATTACCGGCGGCGGCGGCCACGACACCATCTTCGGCGGCTGGGGCGACGACTCGCTCACCGGCGGTGCGGGCGCCGACCTGATCAACGGCAACCAGGGCGACGACACCCTCACCGGCGGCGGCGGCGCCGACACCCTGCTAGGCGGCCAGGGCGACGACGTGATCGGTCTCAGCGGGACCGGCGTCGTCCTCGTCAACGGCAACCTCGGCGACGACACGATCACGGCCTCCATCACCGGCGCCGGCGCCTTCCACGGCGGCCAAGGCGGCGACCTGCTTCTCGTCACCGGCACGGGGGCAAAGTTCATCGCCGGCGACCTGGGCGATGACAGCATCACGGCCACCGCCGGGGGCGCAGACACCATCCTGGGCGGCGACGGCAATGACGCGGTCGCCTACACGGGCACAGGCTTCTCCAGCTCGATCGACCTTGGCGCCGGCGACGACACCCTGGCGGCGACCCACGGCGCCGGCGCTGGTGGCGACACCGTCCTTGGCGGCGCCGGCGCCGACTCGATCACCCTTCACGGCGCCGCCGGCTACACCGGCTCGGAACGGATCGACGCCGGCGCGGGCGCCGACCTGATCGTCGCCGGCGACAGCACGGGTCACGACACCCTGCTGGGCGGCGCGGGCGATGACACGATCAACGCCAGCGCTCACGCCGCCGGCGGCCACGAGTCGATCGACGGCGGCGACGGCAATGACCTGATCACCGCCGGCCTTGGCGGCGACACGATCCTGGGCGGCGGCGGCGGCGACACCATCGGCGCGGGCGCCGGTCACGATGTCCTGTTCGGCGGCGACGGCGCCGACCTGTTCGACTTCAGCGCGCACGCTTCGGGGACCGCCGCCGGCAGCCAGGACGAGATCCGGGACTGGGCGCCGGCCGATCACCTGCATTTCGACGTTGCGGGCAGTGCGACGACCTATGTCGAAACCACCACCAGCGATTACGCAGCGGCCACGGCCTACGCCAACGCCCAGTTCGCCGCCGGCGCCATCCACGTCGTGGCGGTTCAAGTCGGCGGCGACGTGGTGGTGTTCGCCGACACCGCCGCCCACGGCGGCCTGAACGCCGGCGACAGCGCCGTGGTCCTGGTCGGCCGTTCGCTGGCCGACCTCGCCAACGATGGCGGCAGCATCGTCTAGGCTGCTCCGACCGAGTCCAGCGGATGGGGCCGCTCGCAGGGCGGCCCCATGTCCTTGCGAACGCGCCGCCTGCGCCTCAGCCGGCGAAGAGCGCCAGTTTGCGGCTCACCTGATCGAGAAAACGGCCGCGCTGTTCCGGCGTGGCCTGGTCCATCGCGTAGAGCGCCGACCAGGACGCCCGACAGCCGCGCGCGAGCAGCGGACGCAGGCCGCGCAGCACCACCTTGCGGCCCGGGTCGCCCATCCAGACGCGGATGAACCAGCGTGGCGCGCCATAGGTGGTGACCACCATCAGGCGTTTGACGCTCGTGAGGGCGTGGGTGGAGATGCCGCGCTTGTCGTCGAGGTCGAAGGCGACGCCGGGCAGCCAGACCCGGTCGAACCAGCCCTTCAGCATGGCCGGCATCCCGTACCACCAGGTCGGATAGATCAGCAGCAGGCCCTGGGCGGCCTGCAGCGCCGCCACCTGCTCGGCGAGCGCGTGCCGGTCGGCGCCGGGGTCCTCGTAGGTCCGCCGCTCCTCAGCCGACAGCGCGGGCTCGAAGCCCTCGGCGTAGAGGTCCTTCACCAGCAGCTCATGGCCGGCTTGCCGCAGGTCGGCCAGGCAGCGATCGAGGACGGCGCGACCGAAGCTTTCGCGGACCGGATGGCAGAAGACGACCAGGATCTTCACGCGGTCAGGGCTTGAGCAGAGCGTCGAGCCGCGCCTTCGCCGCTTCCAGCCCGGACAGCGCCTCCTGCAACCGGTCGCGGACCGCCTCTTCGAGCTCGCCGCCGATCAAGTCGCCAAGCCCTGGCTCCGGCGCCAGGGCCGCGCCCTGCCCGGCGGCGACCAGGTGGCCGACCCCCTGCTCCCGGTGCAGCCGCTGGACGCCCTTGATGGTGTAGCCTTCCTCATGCAGCAGGCGCCGCACGCCCTGCAGCACAGCGATGTCCTGGGGCCGGTAGAACCTGCGCCCGCCCGCCCGCTTCATCGGCCGGATGAAGGCGAACTTGGTCTCCCAGAACCGCAGCACATGCTGCGGCACGTTCAGCTCCTCGGCTGCTTCCGAGATGGTCCGAAAGGCTTCGGGGCCCTTCGTCACGGCGATCAGCGGATCCCCACCGCGACAGCCTTCACCGTGATAGGGCGCGATCGACGCGCGCCTTCATCACCTGGGAGGCGCGGAAGCCGATCACCCGGCGCGGGTCGATCGGGGCCGGCTCGCCGGTCTTCGGGTTGCGCCCCATCCGGGCGTTCTTGGCGCGCACCTGGAACACCCCGAAACCGGAGAGCTTGACCTGCTCGCCGCGTTCGAGCGCCTGGGCCATAAGCTCCAGGACCCGCTCCACCAGTTCACCACAATCTTGGCGTGTCAGGCCCACTTCCTCGTGGACCGCCTCGCATAGGTCGGCCCGGGTGACGGTCTCGCCCTTCATCCGTTGGCCGTTTTCTGCCGCGATGCTGTTCATGCCCCTTGATTGTCCCATCAGGTCAAAGACTTCAAGGCCCTGTTTCGCGATCCCCGTGAACGGGTCGCTCAGAAGCGCACCACGCAGGCGCCCCAGGTGAGACCACCGCCCATCGCCTCCATGAGCAGCAGATCGCCTTTCTTGATCCGGCCGTCGCGCACCGCCGCATCCCAGGCTAGAGGAATCGAGGCCGCCGAGGTGTTGGCGTGATCGGCGACCGTGGTCACCACCTTGGCCTCGTCGATACCGAGCCGGCGGGCGACGCCTTCGAGGATGCGCAGGTTGGCTTGGTGCGGGATGAACCAGTCGACCTCGCCCACCTCCACCTCGGCGTCGGCGGCGGCGGCCTTGATGGCCTCGGAGATGTTCACCACCGCGTGGCGGAACACCTGGTTGCCCTGCATCCGCAGGTAGCCGACCTGGCCGGTCGTCGAGACCCCGCCGTCGACGTAGAGCAGGTCCTGCTTGGTTCCGTCGGCCATCAGGGCGAACCCCAGCACGCCGCGATCGGTCTTGGCCCCCTCGCCGCGCCCGGGCTCGAGCACCACCGCCCCGGCGCCGTCGCCGAACAGCACGCAGGTGCCGCGGTCGCTCCAGTCCATCAGCCGGGTCATCTCCTCGGCGCCGATAACCAGGGCGCACTTCGCCCGTCCGCGGGCGACGAAGCCGTCGGCGACCGACAGCGCATAGACGAAGCCCGAGCACACCGCCTGGATGTCGAAGGCCGCCCCCACCGGGCAGCCCAGCTTGCGCTGGACGATGGTGGCGGTCGCCGGGAAGGTCTGGTCGCCGGTGGTGGTGGCCACGACGATCAGGTCCACGTCGTCGGGCGTGCGGCCGGCGGCCTCCAGCGCCCGGCGGGCGGCGGCCACCGCGAGGTCCGAGACCGGCTGGCCGTCAGCGGCGCGGTGGCGCTGGCGGATCCCGGTGCGTTCGGTGATCCAGGCGTCGGAGGTGTCCACCAGCTTGGCCAGCTCGTCATTGGTGACGATCCTGTCCGGCAGGTAGCCGCCTACGCCGGTCACGACGCTACGCTGGACGATGGACACTTAAACCCCTCCTTCGGCGGGCGCCTGGCCCGATCCGACCATGGCCGACGGCAGGCGGCGCATGTTCTGTTCGATCTCGCCCGAGAAGTCGCTGCGGGCCAGGTCCACGGCCACGCGGATCGCATGGGCATAGTCGACCTCGCCCGCCCCGCCATGGCATTTCAGCACCATGCCGTTCAAGCCGAGCAGCGGCGCCGCCGGCGGCGGACTCAGCCGCTCGCCGAAGCGCCGGAGGGACGGGCGCGCCAGGGCGGCGCCGATGGTCCCGGCCAGGTTGGCGGTCAGCGCCATCTTCAGCTCGCTGCGCATGAAGCGCGCCGCCCCCTCCATGGCCTTCAGGGCCACGTTGCCGGTAAAGCCGTCGGTGACCACCACGTCGACCGCGCCGCCGGTCAGGTCATCGCCCTCGACGAACCCCTTGTAGTTCAGCGCCAGACTGCCCTCGCGCAGGAAGCGGTGCGCCTCGCGAACCTCTTCGTGGCCCTTCATCTCCTCGGAGCCGACGTTGAGCAACCCGACGATCGGCCGCGGCAGCCCGTGCGCGGCGCGATGGAAGGCTTCGCCCATGATGGCGAACTCGATCAGCCGGGCGGCGTCGCAGTCGACGTTGGCGCCGACGTCGAGGAAGGTGGTGAAGCCGCGCGGGTTGGGCAGGCTGGCGACCAGCGCCGGCCGCTCCAGGTCGGCGCTCATCCGCAGCAGCAGCTTGGAGATCGCCATCAGCGCGCCGGTATTGCCGGCCGAGAGCGCCGCCGTGGCCTTGCCCTCGCGCACCGCCTCCACGGCGCGCCACATCGACGTGCCCTTCCCCCGGCGCAGCGCCTGGGCGGGCTTTTCGTCCATGCCGATGACCCGCTCGGCGTGACGCACCTCGACCCGGCCGCCGAGCGCCTGGCGGCGCGCGATCTCCGGGCCCAGCACGGCTTCGTCGCCGTGCAGCAGCACGCTGACGGTCTGCGGAAGCGCGGAAAGCGCCAGGGCGACGGCCGGAATCACCACGGACGGCCCGTGGTCTCCGCCCATGGCGTCGATCGAGATCACCAGAGTTTCGTTCAAGGCGGCCTTATCGTCCTTCGCAGGCCGGAGCCATCGGCGTACCGAGATGCCCGTCCCTACAGTTAATCCACGATCCACGCCGCGCCGAGGAATCGGCGCGAGAATACGCCCGCCTATAGCCGAAGAAAACTCCGCCGCCTCATGGCTTTGGCGTCTTCAGGCTCTTCAGCACCGCAAAAGGTGATTCCTCCTCGGTCGGCGGTTCGTAGGCGAATTCCGCCCCCGGCCTGCGCGGAAACGGATCGATCTCCAGCGCCAGGTGCTCGACGACATAGGCGGCCAGGTCGATGGCGTCGCCCTCCAGCACGTCCGGCGGATCGGGCGCGCCGAGCTCGAGTTCGACCTCGTGCGTGCTCTCGCCGGGCGCATTCGGGCTGCCGGCCGGCACCACCCGGAGCTCGATGTCGCCCTGCACCGGCTGTTCCAGCGGCTCGGCGGTCACCGAGCAGAGCTGGCCGACCGTCGCCTTGAATCGGCCGGTGAGCTCCGCCCCGTCGAGCCAGGGCCGCACGGTGAGCCTGGCGCTCAGCGCCGGCAGGCTCTCCAGGCCGAGCTCGCGCGCGATCGCTCCGCGGGCGGCGGCGTCCGGCTCGAGGGTCAGCGTCAACTCTCCGCCATTGAGCTGGTGCAGCCGGATCTTGCGTCCCCAATCCCCGCTCACGGCGCCCTCCAGTCGACACGGCCTTCGAGAAGCGACTCGATCGGCTGGGCGCCCAGGTGGGTGCGCTGGGCCGTGACATAGTCGGCCAGCGCCGGACCACGGGAGGCGTCGGCCTCGGCGTAGACCGTGCGCGCCAGCAGATCCTGCAGCGGCCCCGGGTCCGGCAGGGCGGCGAAGGCCGCGTGGTAGGATTTCACCCGGCCGAAGAAGGCTTCGCCCAGCCTGCGCATCTTCTTGCCGACCGAGAGGTCGCCGACGCCCATTTCGCGCAGGGCGTGGTCGAGCGCCTTCACATAGGTGTCGAACAGCGCCTGGGACGTCGCCTTGGCCTGTTCGCCCGGCACGTTCAGCCGGTCGAGCAGCAGGACTACATGCAGGGTGTAGATCTCGAATCGTCCCTCGACCGTGTCGGGCGCGGCGAGCGCTTCGTAGAGGGCGGGCGTGCGCGACTGCTCGACCACGGCGGCGTAGAGCATGCGGCCGATATCGCGGGTCGGATTGGGGCGGAACAGGCGTTTCAGCATCTCGGCCTCGATTTCGCCCGATGAGCGGACTAAAGGCGGCATTGAACTAAGGGGCGGCGAGCGATAGGTCAAAGCCTCCAGAGCTAGCAACGGGCCCTAATCGCACATGTTTCGCCGCGTACTCATCGCAGCCTGCGCCGTAGGCCTGCTGTCCAGCGGCGCATGTGCGCCGATCACCAGCTACTCCGGCTTCCAGGCGATCGAGGCGGATCCGGCCAAGGACGTCAAGGTCGACGCCGACACCAAGTCGACCGTGCGCGGCAAGCTCGGCTCGCCCTCGGCCACCTCGACCTTCGATCCCAACGTCTGGTTCTACATGAACCAGGTGAAGGAGCGCGTCGCCTTCCGCCGGCCCAAGGTGGTCGCCCGGCATGTCACCGCCATCGTCTTCGACAAGGACAGCGAGAAGGTCACGGCGGTCAACAACTACACCCTCAAGGACGGCCGCGTGATCGCCTACAACGAGCACGAGACCCCGACCCGCGGCCGCCAGCTGTCGATCCTCGAACAGGTCCTGGGCACCGTCGGCCGCGGCAGCATGTTGCCGCAGGACGACGAAGGCGTCCCCGGCACCCGCCCGGGCGATCGGCGGTAGCTTCCGAGGGCTCCTGGCCCACGAAAAACGCCCCGGAGATCGCTCTCCGGGGCGTTTCGCGTTTCAGCCGGTGACAGTGATCAGTGCACGGCGCCGTGGGCCAGCACCGCCAGCAGCAGCAGGGCCACGATGTTGGTGATCTTGATCATCGGGTTCACGGCGGGGCCGGCGGTGTCCTTGTAGGGGTCGCCGACGGTGTCGCCGGTCACCGCCGCCTTGTGCGCGTCGGAGCCCTTGCCGCCGTAATTGCCCTCCTCGATCAGCTTCTTGGCGTTGTCCCAGGCGCCGCCGCCCGAGGTCATCGAGATGGCGACGAACAGGCCGGTGACGATCACCCCCATCAGCATCGCCCCCAGGCAGGAGAAGGCCTGGGCCTTGCCGGCGATGGCGCGGATGACCACGAACAGCACGATCGGCGAGGCGACCGGCAGCAGGGACGGCACGATCATCTCGCGGATCGCCGCCTTGGTCAGGATGTCCACGGCGCGGCCGTATTCCGGCTTCACCTCCCCGGTCATGATCCCGGGGTTCTCCTTGAACTGCCGGCGGACCTCGGCGACCACCGCCTCCGCCGCCCGGCCGACCGCGGTCATCGACAGGCCGCCGAACAGGAACGGCAGCAGGCCGCCAAAGAGGAGCCCAACCACCACGTATGGATTGGACAAGTCGAAGGTGATCGCCCCGACCCCGTCGAAGAAGGAGCCGGGGGCGGCGTTGGCCGTGAAGAACTTCAGGTCCTCGGTATAGGCGGCGAAGAGCACCAGGGCGCCCAGGCCGGCCGATCCGATCGCATAGCCCTTGGTCACCGCCTTGGTGGTGTTGCCGACCGCATCGAGCGCATCGGTGGAGACGCGCACCTCTGCCGGCAGGCCGGCCATTTCGGCGATGCCGCCGGCGTTGTCGGTGACCGGCCCGAAGGCGTCGAGGGCGACGATGAAGCCGGCCAGCGACAGCATCGAGGTGGTGGCGATGGCGATGCCGAACAGGCCCGCCAGATTGTAGGCGACGATGATGCCGACGACGATCGTCAGCGCCGGAAGCGCGGTGGATTCCAGAGATACGGCCAGGCCCTGGATGACGTTGGTGCCGTGGCCGGAGACCGAGGCCTTGGCGATCGACTTGACCGGGCGAAAGCCGGTGCCGGTGTAGAACTCGGTGACCACCACGATGGCGGCGGTCACCGCGAGGCCGACCACGCCGCACCAGAACAGGTCGACGCCGCCGAAGCTCTTGGCGCCGACGCTCAGCACGCCGGGGACCATCCGGGTGATCACCAGCCAGATGGCGATCAGCGACAGCACGCCGGTGACGATCAGGCCCTGGTAGAGGGCGCCCATGATGTTGCGGCTCCGCCCCAGGCGGACGAAGAAGGTGCCGATGATCGAGGTCAGGATGCAGACGCCGCAGATCGCCAGCGGCAGCATCATCATCGTCCCCACCTCGGTGGTCCCGCGGAAGAAGATCGCCGCCAGCACCATGGTGGCGACCGTGGTCACCGCATAGGTCTCGAAGAGGTCGGCCGCCATGCCGGCGCAGTCGCCGACATTGTCGCCGACGTTGTCGGCGATGGTCGCGGCGTTGCGCGGGTCGTCTTCCGGAATGCCGGCCTCGACCTTGCCGACCATGTCGCCGCCGACGTCGGCGCCCTTGGTGAAGATGCCGCCGCCGAGACGGGCGAAGATCGAGATCAGCGACGCGCCGAAGCCCAGCGAGACCAGGCTGTCGACCACGTCACGGCTGGTCGGATCGAGCGCCAGCGGGCCGGTCAGGATCCAGAAATAGACGCTGACGCCGAGCAGGGCGAAACCGGCCACCAGCATGCCGGTGACCGCGCCGGAGCGGAAGGCCAGGCTGAGGCCCTTCTCCAGCCCCTCGGACGCCGCCTGGGCGGTGCGCACATTGGCGCGCACCGAGATCAGCATGCCGGCGAAGCCGGCCAGGCCCGAAAGCACCGCGCCGATCAGGAAGCCGACCGCTGCGAGCGGACCGATCAGCAGCGCCACGGCGATGAGGATGACGACGCCGACGATGGCGATCGTGGTGTACTGCCGCCGCAGGTAGGCCTGCGCGCCTTCCTGGATGGCGGCGGCGATCTCCTGCATGCGCGCATTGCCAGGCGAGGCCTTTAGCAATGCGCTTGTCTGTACGGCGCCGTACAGCACGGCCAAGAGGCCGGCGACGATCACCAACAACAGCGTCGAACTCATATAAGCGTCCCTTCGCGTTTCGCAGAGACGGGTTTCGAGGCCGTTCAAAGCCGTCGAATTTCAGATTTCCCGCCCCGGTTCCCTATTGGCCGGAGCGCTTCTTGAGCGGCGCGCCAGCTTATTGACAGGGGCGAAGGTGCCAAGGATCGCCCACGCACGCAATGGTTGGCGCATAGACTCTGTGCGACCCCGCTCTTGCGGCGGATCCTGCCGGCCGGTGCGAGGCGACCTCAGGCGCTGGGCGGCCGCGCGCGGCGGCTGGGAACCTCGGACGTCACCGTCACCGACCGGACCACGTTAGGGCCGCAGATCGTCGTCGAGATGCGCATCAGGATCGCCTTCAGCTTGGCCTGGTCGATCTTCTGCAGGTCGTTGGCCAGGGTGAACGGCGTGTCGTGGGCGGCGCGCACCAGGGCGTCGCGCAGGAACGGCTCCTTGGCCCGCCAACGGGCGGTGTCCGCGCCGGTGGCCAGATTCAGCCGCACCGAGATGAAGACGTAGTTCTTCAGTGCGTCGTCGACGATGATCGGGACGGCGATCGGCTGGAGGTCGACGTACTGGCCGACCTGCTTGCTGTCCGGCTTGACCTCCTCGGCCGCCGCCGGCGCGGCGAGCAGCAGGAGCGGCAGGGCGAAGATCAGGCGCCGACGAAGCATGGCCCGAGCCTAGCCGCAAATAGGTTTCCACCCAGTTGCGCCGGGCGCGCCGCCGGGGCGGAACCATGATAATCTAACCGGGTCCTTGAGGAGGCGGGCGCATGTCGACGACGCGTCGTCACGCCATCGAGATCCTGCTCGCATCAGCGGCGAGCGGCCTCGCCGGCCCGTGCGCCTGGGCGACGCAGGCGCCGCCCGCGCCCAACCTCCCCGGCCAGGCCGGAACGCCGGCGATCGAGCCGCCGGGCGCCGACGGCGTGGTGGACGGGGTCAGCGACCGCTTCGATCACCTCACGGTCCCGGTGACGCTGAACGGCCACGGCCCCTATCCCTTCATGGTCGACACCGGGGCGAACATCTCCTGCATCGCCCGGCGCCTCGCCGAGACCCTGGCCCTGCCCGTCCAGCCGTCGCGTCCGGTGCACACGGTGGTGGGGGTGAGATCCCAGCCGCTGGTGCTCATCGACGAACTGGCGGTCGGCCGCCAGACGCGCCGCGGCCTGGCCGCGCTCGCCGTGTCGCTGGGCGATCCGCAGATCGGCGGAGTGCTGGCGGTCGACTGGCTGCAGGACCAGCGGCTGACCCTCGACTTCTCCCGCAACAGCCTCGAACTGGCGAAGTCGCGGCACGATTTCGAGCGGCCGGGCCGGGTGGTGGTGCAGGCGCGCCGCCGGCTCGGCCAGCTGACCATCGTCGACGCCCAGCTCGGCGAGCGGCGGATCAGCGCCCTGATCGACTCCGGCTCGGAAGCCAGCCTGTGCAACGGGCCGCTGCAGCGCCTGCTCGAGCGGCGCCACGGCGTGGGCGAGCGTCGCCAGGTGGTGCGTATGGTGTCGATCCTCGGCGAACCGTTCGCCGGGGAAGTCTTCTACCTGCCGTTCCTGCGCCTGGGCGGGCTGGAGCTCGGCAATGTGCCGGTGATCTACGCCGACACCCACGCCTTCAAGATCTGGGGCGTGGCCGAGACGCCCGCCGTGCTGCTGGGCATGGACCTGTTGCGCCAGTTTCGCGCCGTCTCGCTGGATTACGGCCGCTCGCAGGTCCGTTTCGACCTGCAGCCCGCCTAAGGCTCGACCGCGACGCCGGCCACCGTCGCCAGCCTGAGGTGCGGGTGCGGGCCGCCCGGCCGGCGCACGTCCGGCAGCCGCAGCCGAAGGTCTGCGAACAGCGCGACCATATTGCCGGCCAGCGCGACGACATAGGGATAGCGCCAGCCCCAGGCCAGGAAGTCCGGCCGCCGGAGCGCCACGGCGAACAGGCCGAACAGGCCGCCCGCCGCCAGCAGGCCCGCCAGGACGGTCAGCCCGCGAACCCGGCCGCAGAGGCCTCCCAGGCCCCCGGGCGCCAGGCCGCCCAAGGCCAAGCCCTGGCTCAAACGGCAGGCGACCAGCAAGGCCGGCGCCCAGGCCAAGCCGGCCGCGCTCGGCAGGAAGGCGAAAGCCGTCGTCGCGCAGGCGAACAGCAGCCGCGCCAGGATCGGTCGGGCGGCGCCGTCGGCGACCCGGGCGAACGCCCGGGCGCCGAGCGGACGCACCGCATAGGCTGACGCCCAGATTCCCAGGCCGACCGCCACCGCCGCCGGCCGCGCCAGGTCGGAAAAGAACAGGCTGGGAAACACCGTCGCGGCAGCCAGGGCGCAGACGGCCGCGTCGAACACCTGCGGCCAGGCCGCCAGCGCCCGCAGCTCGGCCGGCGCGCCGCCTGCGGCCATCGGCCGCGGAGCGCCGGAGCGCTGCTCGAGCCCACAAGGCCCGGCGGGCCCCCACGCATACTCTTGGCTCATCGCCGGTCCCTTCGTTTCCGTCCCTGTCGCGCCGCTGTTTTCGCGGCCTTTGGAGGCAGGATGACTGAGCCGCGCGCCGGCGCAACCGCGATCTTTCCGTAACCGCCGGGCCGCGCCCCCGGCCGCCGCGGGCCGGCCTTGGACAAACCGTCCAATGGCGCCGGTGCGTCGCGGGTGGTTATCGCACTGCATCATGCGTTGCGTTCACTCATCCTGGGTCGGAATGGTCAGAATTTCGAGGACCTTGCTGGTCGCGCCGCTGCTCGCGGGCCTGGCCGGCTGCAAGATGGTGGTGATGGATCCCGCCGGCGATGTTGCAATGCAGCAACGCGATCTGGTGCTGCTGGCCACCGGCCTGATGCTGCTGATAATCGTCCCGGTCATCGGGCTCACCCTGTTCTTCGCCTGGCGCCACCGGGCCTCCAACACCGCCGCGCCCTACGATCCGGAGTGGAGCCACTCGACCCGCCTGGAAGTCGCCATCTGGGGCGCGCCGCTGGCGATCATTCTGGTGCTCGGCGCGGTGACCTGGATCGCCTGCCATTCGCTGGACCCCTACCGCCCGATCGAACGGCTGGCGCCCGGCCGTCCGATCCCGGCCGGCGTCGAGCCGCTGGAGGTCCAGGTGGTGGCCCTCGATTGGAAGTGGCTGTTCGTCTATCCCCAGCTCGGCATCGCCACGGTCAACGAACTGGCCGCGCCGATCGACCGGCCGATCGCCTTCAAGATCACCGCCTCGTCGGTGATGAATTCCTTCTACGTGCCGGCGCTGGCCGGCCAGATCTACGCCATGCCGGGCATGCAGACCCAGCTGCACGCCGTGGTCAATCGGCCCGGCGTCTATGACGGCTTTTCGGCCAACTACAGCGGGACCGGCTTCTCGGGCATGCGCTTCAAGTTCCACGGCATGGCGCCGGCCGACTTCGACCGCTGGGCCGCCGGCGTTCGCAGCAGCGGCGCGAGCCTGACCAAGGCGGACTACGTCGCCCTCGCGCGTCCTAGCAGCGACGACCCCGTGCGCCGCTACGGCGCCGTCGCGCCCGAGCTCTTCTCGCAGATCCTCAACCGCTGCGTCGAGCCGGGCCAGGTCTGCAAGAGCCACGGCATGACCATGGCGGCGATCTCGGCGCCGGTCGCCGGCAAGGCGCTCTGTGCGACGCCCCGCCTGCCGGCCCCGCGGCCGGCGTCCTAGCCGCCGCCTCCCGAATTCCTCTCGCGTAGAGCCGACCGATGCCCAACAGTAACGAGATTGCCAAGTTCATCTTCGGGCGCCTCAGCTGGGACGCCCTGCCGCTGCATGAGCCGATCCTGCTGGTCACCTTCGGGATGGTCGCCTGCGGCGGGCTGGCGGTGCTGGGCCTGCTCACCCGCTACAAGCTCTGGGGCTATCTCTGGACGGAGTGGTTCACCAGCGTCGACCACAAGAAGATCGGCGTGATGTACATCGTCCTGGCCCTGGTGATGCTGCTGCGCGGCTTCGCCGACGCCATGATGATGCGCGCCCAGCAGGCGATGGCCTTCGGCGCCTCGCACGGCTACCTGCCGCCCAGCCACTACGACCAGATCTTCACCGCTCACGGGGTGATCATGATCTTCTTCGTGGCCATGCCCCTGGTCACCGGCCTGATGAACTTCGTCGTGCCGATGCAGATCGGAGCGCGCGACGTCGCCTTCCCCTTCCTCAACAACTTCAGCTTCTGGATGACCGTCGGCGGCGCGATCCTGGTGATGATGTCGCTGTTCGTCGGCGAGTTCGCCCGCACCGGCTGGCTGGCCTATCCGCCGCTGTCGAACCTGGCCTACAGCCCCGACGTCGGGGTCGACTACTACATCTGGTCGCTGCAGATCGCCGGGGTCGGCACCCTGCTGTCCGGGGTGAACCTGATCGCCACCATCGTGAAGATGCGCGCGCCCGGCATGACCCTGATGAAGATGCCGGTCTTCACCTGGACCTCGCTGTGCACCAACGTGCTGATCGTCGCCAGCTTCCCGGTGCTCACCGCGGTGCTCGCCCTGCTCTCGGCCGATCGCTACGTCGGGACCCACTTCTTCACGAACGACCTCGGCGGCGATCCGATGATGTACGTGAACCTGATCTGGATCTGGGGCCACCCGGAGGTCTACATCCTGATCCTGCCGGCCTTCGGCGTCTTCTCCGAGGTGGTCTCGACCTTCTCGAGCAAGCGGCTCTTCGGCTACGCCTCGATGGTCTACGCGACGGTGGCGATCACCGTGGCCTCCTACCTGGTGTGGCTGCACCACTTCTTCACCATGGGCTCGGGCGCCGACGTGAACGCCTTCTTCGGCGTCACCACCATGATCATCTCGATCCCGACCGGGGCGAAGATCTTCAACTGGCTGTTCACCATGTACCGCGGCCGCATCCGCTTCGAGCCGCCGATGCTGTGGACCCTGGGCTTCATGGTGACCTTCGTGATCGGCGGCATGACCGGGGTGCTGCTGGCGGTGCCGCCCGCCGACTTCGTGCTGCACAACAGCCTGTTCCTCGTCGCCCACTTCCACAACGTGATCATCGGCGGGGTGGTGTTCGGCATGTTCGCAGGCATCTCCTACTGGTTCCCCAAGGCCTTCGGCTTCCGGCTCGAGCCGTTCTGGGGCAAGGTCTCCTTCTGGTGCTGGCAGATCGGCTTCTTCCTGGCCTTCATGCCGCTCTACGTGCTCGGCCTGATGGGGGTGACCCGCCGGCTCAGCCACTTCGACGACCCGTCGTTGCGCATCTGGTTCGTCATCGCCGCCCTGGGCGCCGGGGTGATCTTCCTGGGCATCCTGGCCTTCATCGTCCAGCTGGCGGTCAGCGTCATGCGCCGCGACCAGTTGCGCGACCTCACCGGCGATCCGTGGGACGGCCGCACCCTGGAGTGGTCCACCGCCTCGCCGCCGCCGCCCTACAACTTCGCCTTCACCCCGGTCATCCACGACCAGGACGCCTGGTGGGACATGAAGACCCGCGGTTACCAGCGGCCGCTCGCCGGCTTCCTGCCGATCCACATGCCGCGCAACACCGGCGCCGGGGCGATCCTCGCCGCCCTCAGCGTGGCGGCCGGCTTCGGGATGATCTGGCACATCTGGTGGCTGGCGGCGGGCGGCCTGGTGGCGATCGTCGCCGTGGCCATCGGCCACAGCTTCAACCAGGACCGTGACTTCCACATCTCCTCCGCGGAGGTGATCGAAGCCGAAGGCGCGCGCACCGAAGCCCTGAGGAAGGTGGCATGAGCACCGCATCGCATCTGCGGCTGGCGGCGGACGGGCCGAGCCCCCGCTTCCACCTGACCGAGGACCACCATCCGCAGAACGGGACCCTGCTGGGGTTCTGGATCTACCTGATGAGCGACTGCCTGATCTTCGCGGTGCTGTTCGCCACCTACGGCGTGCTCGGCCGCAACTATGGCGGAGGCCCGACCGGGGCGGAGCTTTTCGAACTGCCGATGGTGGCGGTGAACACAGCCATGCTGCTGTTCTCCTCGATCACCTACGGCATGGCGATGATGGCCGCCCAGGGAGGGCGCAAAGCCGCGAGCCTCGGCTGGCTGGCGGTGACCGGGCTGTTCGGCTGCGGCTTCCTGGGCCTGGAGCTCACCGAGTTCGCCCACCTGATCGCCGAGGGCGCCGGGCCGCAGCGCAGCGCCTTCCTCTCCAGCTTCTTCACCCTGGTCGGGACCCACGGGCTGCACGTGACCTTCGGCGTCGTCTGGCTGGTCACCATGATGGTCCAGGTCGGCCGCCGCGGCCTGACCGAGACCAACATCCGGCGCCTGCAGTGCCTCAGCCTGTTCTGGCACTTCCTCGACGTGGTCTGGATCGGCGTCTTCTCGTTCGTCTACCTGCTGGGAGTGCTCTGATGGCCGCGACCGACCCCGCGCAGGGACACGGCCATGGGCCGAGCCATGGCGACACAGGCATCCACGGCTCGCGCAAGGACTATACCTTGGGCTTCGTGTTCGCCGCGGTCCTGACGGCGATCCCCTTCTGGCTGGTGATGAGCCACGCCCTGCCGCCGGGCCCGACGGCGGTCGCGGTGATGGGGCTCGCGATCGTGCAGGTCGTCGTCCACATGATCTACTTCCTGCACATGAACAGCCGCTCCGAAGGCGGCTGGAACATGCTCGCCCTGCTGTTCACCGCCCTGCTGGTCGGGATCGTGCTGAGCGGCTCGCTGTGGGTCATGCACCACCTGGACACCAACATGATGCCGATGTCCGCCGAGGACATGCGGCAGGCGCCGTGACGCCGGCGCGCCTGGGCCTTGCACTGCTGGGCGTCCTGCTGTTCGCCGGCTTCGTCGCGCTCGGCGCCTGGCAGCTGCAGCGGCTTTCGTGCAAGCGCGAGCTGATCGCCACGGTCGAGGCGCGCATCCACGCGCCCGCGACCTCCCCGCCGGGACCGCAGGACTGGCCGCGCGTCTCGGCCCCCCGCGACGCCTATCGCCGGGTCCGCCTCCAGGGCGTGTTCGACCACCGGCGCGAGACCCTGGTCCAGGCGGTGACGGCGGCAGGTCCCGGCTTTTGGGTGATGACCCCGCTCTACGCCGACGACGGCTCGGTGGTGCTGATCAACCGCGGCTTCATCCCCCAGGCGCTGACGGCCCAGAGCGCGCGCGAGGCCGGGCTGCTCTCCGGCCCGACGACGGTCACCGGCCTCCTGCGGATCAGCGAGCCGCACGGCGGCTTCCTGCGCGCCAACCAGCCGGCGCAGGGGCGGTGGTATTCGCGCGACGTGGCGCAGATCGCCCGGGCGCGCGGCTTGACGCAGGCGGCGCCCTATTTCATCGATGCCGACGCAACCCCAAATCCTGGGGGCTGGCCGCGGGGCGGGCTGACGGTGGTCCGCTTCCCGAACAGCCACCTGGCGTATGCGCTGACCTGGTTCGGGCTCGCGGGCATGGTGGCGCTTTGGGGCGGCTGGCAGTTGGCTGCGACCCGCCCCGGGCGGCGCGCCGCCACAGGAAAAGAATTCGCAGCCGGTCATGTCCCTCGAGCCTGAAGGCCACGCCGCATCGCTCCGCCAGACGCCGCTCGCCGCCGCGACCATGCGCAACAACCTCATCCTGCTGGTTCAGCTGAGGTGGATCGCCGTCGCCGGCCAGCTGGTGACCATCGCCGTGGTCGAGTACGTCATGCAGGTGCGGCTGCCGCTGCTGGCGATGGGGCTCGTCCTGGCCATGTGCGTCGCTGCAAACCTGCTCAGCCTGACGCGGCTGCGCTCGCCCGCGCCGGTCACCAACAGCGAGCTGCTGCTGCGGCTGACCTTCGACGCCCTGGTGCTGACCGCGCTGCTCTATCTCAGCGGCGGGGCGGCCAACCCGTTCACCTCGCTCTACCTGCTGCAGGTGATTCTCGGCGCCGTGCTGCTGGAGGCCTGGGCGACCTGGGCCATGGTCGCCGTCGCGGTGGCCTGTTTCACCGGCCTGATCTTCGCGCACCGGCCTCTCGAACTGCCGTCGGATGGCCCCAGCCCGTCCGACATCTACATTCTAGGCGCCCTGGTCGGCTTTATGCTGGACGCCGTGCTGCTGGTCTTCTTCATCGGCCGCATCAGCCGCAACCTGCGGCTTCGCGATGCGCGGCTGGCGGCGATGCGCCAGCGCGCGGCCGAGGAGGATCACATCGTCCGCATGGGGCTTCTGGCGTCCGGCGCCGCGCACGAGCTCGGCACTCCCCTGTCGACCCTCGACGTGATCCTCGGCGACTGGCGTCGCATGCCGCGGCTGACGGACGACCCGGACCTGGCGCAGGATATCGAGGAGATGCGCGCCGAACTGGCCCGCTGCAAGGCCATCGTCACCGGGGTGCTGGTGTCGGCCGGCGAGGCGCGCGCCGAGGCCGCCGCCGTCTCCAGCCTGAAGGCCTATCTCGCCGGCCTGTTCGCCGAGTGGAAGGCCCGGCGCGCCCCGGACGCGGGGATCTACGACGACCAACTCTCCGTCGACCCGGCGATCGTCGCCGACACCGCCTTGCGGCAGGCCCTCACCAACCTGCTGGACAACGCCGTCGAGGCCTCGCCCTGGGCGGTGCGGCTGTCCGCAAGACTGGAGTGCGATCAGCTGGTGCTGGCGGTGCAGGATTCCGGCCCCGGGTTCACGCCCGAGATGCTCGCCGCCATCGGCCGGCCCTATCACTCGACCAAGGGACGCCTGGGCGGCGGGCTCGGCCTGTTCCTGGTCGTCAATGTCGTGCGCAAGCTCGGCGGACGGGTGGAAGCCCGCAATCGCGACGTCGGCGGCGCCGAGGTCGAGATCTCCGTCCCGCTCAGCGCACTTGCGTTCGAGGGCGCGTGATGAGCGAAATCCGCCGACTGCTGATCGTCGAGGACGACGCCAAGTTCGCCGCCGCCCTCCAGCGCTCGTTCGAACGCCGGGGCTATGAAGTGCATCGCGCCGCCAGCCTCGCCGAGGTGCGCGGACGGTTGGCCGAAGCCAGCCCCGGCTACGCCGTCGTCGATCTGAAATTGGCCGCCGAATCCGGCCTGGCCTGCGTGGAGGCCCTGCACGGGCACGATTCGGCCATGCTGATCGTCGTGCTGACCGGCTTCGCCAGCATCGCCACCGCAGTCGAGGCGATCAAGCTGGGCGCCTGCCACTATCTGGCCAAGCCCTCGAACAGCGACGACATCGAGGCCGCCTTCGCGCGCGGCGCCGGCGACAGCACCACACCCCTCACCCCGCGCCCGACCTCGATCAAGACGCTGGAATGGGAGCGCATCCACGAAACCCTGGTGGAGACCGGGTTCAACATCTCCGAGACCGCCCGCCGGCTCGGCATGCACCGGCGCACCCTCGCCCGCAAGCTGGAGAAGCGCCGGCTGAGCTAACTAGGCCGGCGGCCCTGCCGCACGCAAGGCGGCGGTCTCCACGGCGATGCGGACCCATAGCACCGAGGCGTTCAGCAGCGAGAAGGCCAGGGCATAGGCCGGCAGGCCGAAGACCATCGGCAGCACCGCCAGCTCGCCCGCCACCACCAGATAGTTGGGGTGCGGGACCAGCCGGTAAGGCCCGCGGCGGACCGGAGCCTCGCCCGGCACGACCAGGATGCGGGTGGTCCAGCGCTCGCCCAGGCTGGCGAGCGTCCAGATGCGCAGGACCTGCAGGACCAGGTAGAACGCCAGCCAGGCGAGGTTCGCCGGACGATCCCAGCCCAGCGCCCAGAGGCCGCCCAGCCAGGCCACATGAAGCACGATTATCAGCGGATAGTGCTCCGCCCCAACCTCCACCGCGCCGCGGGCGAGCAGCTTTCGGGTGTTGCGCCGGGCCAGCGCCAACTCGCCCAGCCGCTGGGCGGTGACCAGGGCGAGGATCAGCACCGGGACGATCATGCAGCCAGCAGGGTGGCGGTGGTGGCGGTGAAGCCGGGGCCAAGTGCGGTCAGCACCGAACGCCGCGGCAGGCCCGCCCAGCGGGCGCGGTCGAGGACGTAGAGCGCCGTCGGCGCCGACATGTTGCCGTGCTCGCTCAGCACCGCGCGTTCGTGGTCGAGCGCGCCCTGGCCGAGATCGAGCGCCGTCTCCAGCGCCTCGATCACCTTGGTCCCGCCGGGATGGCAGAGGAAGCGGTCGACGTCGTCGAAGGCGACGCCCTGGCGGGCCAGCATCTGCTCCATCGCCGGGCGAAAATTCTTGCGCGCGAATGCCGGGATCGACTGGGCGAAGATCACCCCGAGCCCCTGCGGGTCGACCCGCCAGCCCATGATGTCGAGGGTGTCCGGCCAGGTGTGCTCCGCGCCGCTGACGATCCGGGCGAAGCCGCCCTCGCCCGCCTGCAGCACGCAGGCCGCCGCGCCGTCGCCGAACAGGGCGGTGGCGACGATGTCGGCCTTCGACGGATGCTCGAGGCGGAAGGACACGCTGCAGAGCTCCAGGCACACCGCCAGAGCCCGGGCGCCGGGTTCGGCGGCCGCCAGCCTGGCCGCCAGCGCCAGGCCCGTCACCCCGCCCGCGCAGCCCAGGCCGAACACCGGTATCCGCCAGACGTCGGTGCGGAAGCCGAGCGCGCCGGCGCAGCGGGCCTCCAGGCTCGGCGTGGCTATGCCCGAGGTGGAGACGGTGACCAGGATGTCGATATCGCCGCCGGTCAAGCCCGCCTCGTCGAGGGCGCGATGCGCGACCGCCTCGTAGAGCGCCGTCGCGGCTTCGACATAGGCCGCATTGCGCTCGGCCCAGTCATGCGGCTCGAAATACCATTCGAGCGGCATGGCCATCTGGCGGGTGCGGATGCCCACCGCATCGAACACCGGGGCCATGCGCTCGAACTGCGCGAACCGGCCGGCAAACAGGATCCGCGCGGCCGCCAGGGCGTCCTTCTGCGGCAGTTCGTGCGGCGGCGACGCCGTCGCCAGCGACAGCAGCCCGACAGGCGAGGCCATCTACGTCTCCCGGCGCCGCCCCCAAGCGCCGATCGGTAAATGCCCGTCGCCTGCGATTGGGTTCAAATGTGCCGCCAGCCGCCCTGGCCGGCGTCCACCAGCCGGCCGGCGGCGCGCACCTCGACCCCCTCTCCGGCGATCACCTCGCCGATGACGGCGAAGCCGGCGGGCTTCGCCTGGCCGGCGCGGATGGTGCAGACCACCTCATAGTCGTCGCCGCCGGTGCCCAGCCGGATCAGCGCCTCCTGCGGGTCGGGCTGCTGCTCGAGCCAGGTGGCGGCGGCGCGCGACAGCGGCAGCTGGTCGAGGTCGAGGATCAGGCCGACCCCGCTGGCCTTGGCGAGGTGGCCGGCGTCCGCCACCAGGCCGTCGGAGACGTCGGCCGCCGCGGTCGCCCAGGCGCGCAGGGGCTTTCGCAGATCGAGCCTCGGCTGCGGCAGACGGTAGCGGAAGGCCAGGAAGCCGTCTGGATCGGGGATGGCGCCCTGCACCGCGGCGAGGCCCAGCGCCCCGTCGCCGATGGTGCCGCTGACCAGCAGCCGGTCGCCCGGCCTGGCGCCGGCGCGCCGCACCATCCGCCCGTGCGGCGTCCAGCCCATGGCGGTCAGGCTGGTGGTGAACGGGCCGTCGGAGACGACCGTGTCGCCGCCCAGCAGGTGCAGGTCGTAGCTTTCCAGGTCGGCCGCCAGGCCCATGGCGAAGCGCTCGCGCTGGCGGACGTCATAGCTGCTGGGCCAGACCACCGCCAAGAAGCAGCCGAACGGCTCGGCGGCTTTCGCGGCGAGATCCGACAGGTTCACCCGCAGCAGCTTGCGCGCGATCAGGTCCGGCGCCTCGCCGCGCGGGAAGTGCACGCCCTCGACCAGGGCGTCCTTGGTGACGACGAGGTCGTAACCCGGCCGCGACGGAACCACCGCCGCGTCGTCCAGCAGGTCGAACGCGCCCGCCGCTCCCCGGGTCAGCGGCCGGAAGAGGCGTTCGATCTCGTCGAATTCATCAGCGCCGGACATCCTGTGCAACACCGTCGAGCGCCCCGTTGACGAAGCCCGGCTCCGGGCCTTCGAAGAAGGATTTGGCGAGTTCGACGTATTCGTCGATCACCACTTCGGTGGGCACGTCGGCCCGGTGGCTGAGTTCGTAGGCCCCGGCCCGCAGGATGGCCCGAACCGTGGCGTCGATTCGCTCCAGCCGCCAATTCTGCGCCAGCCGCTTGGCGACCGCCTTATCGACCTCGCCCTGGTGGGCGACCACCCCGCGCACCAGGTCGGCGAAGAAGCTCTCGTCGGCCCCGGCGAGCGTCATGTCGTCGACGTCGCGGTCGAAGCGATGCTCGCCGAACTCGCGAATCACCGCTTCCGCGCCGGCGCTGGAGACTTCCATCTGGTAGAGCGCCTGGACGGCGGCCAGCCGGGCGACCGAGCGGGCCTGCCGCGCGGACCCGTTCACGAGCGGACGCCCTGGAACTGCTGCTTCAGGGCGATCATGGTCAGCGCCGCGCGCGCCGCCCCGCCGCCCTTGTCGCCTTCGCTGACCCGCGCGCGCGCCCAGGCCTGCTCCTCGTCCTCGGTGGTCAGGACGCCGTTGCCGATCGCCAGGCCCTGGCCGACCGTCAGGTCCATGATCCCCCGCGCGGACTCGTTCGAGACGATCTCGAAGTGATAGGTCTCGCCACGGATCACCGCGCCCAGGGCGACGTAGCCGTCGTAGGGCGCTCCGCCGGTCGGCCGATGGGCGCTGGCCTCGGCCATGGCGATGGCGCCGGGAATCTCCAGCGCGCCTGGAACGGTGACCACCTCATAGGCCGCGCCGTAGGACTCCAGCGCGTCGATCGCGCCGCGCAGCAGCTCGTCCGCAAGGTCGGAATAGAACCGCGCCTCGACGATCAGGACGCGGGTCTGGGGCTCGCTCATCTTCGGTCGCCGTCCTTGGAAACGAAATGTCGCCGACGCTTTAGGCCGTTTCGCGCCAGCGGGCGAGATACCGTGCGAGCATATCGATTTCGAGATTCACCCGCGCCCCCGGCGCGAGCGTCCCGAGCGTGGTGACCTCCCAGGTGTGCGGGATCAGGTTGAGGCCGAAGACGTCGTCCTCGACCTCGTTGACAGTCAGCGAGACCCCTTCGACGGTGATCGACCCCTTCGGCGCGACGAACCGGTGCAGCGGCCTGGGCGCGCGAATGCGCACCCGGTGCGAGCCGCCCTCGGCCTGCACCGACAGCACCTCGCCCACCCCGTCGACATGGCCGGAGACGATATGGCCGCCGAGCTCGTCGCCGACCCTGGCGGCGCGCTCCAGGTTGATCCGCCGCCCGACGGCCCAGTCCGCCAGGGTGGTCTTGTCGAGCGTCTCGCCCGAGACCTCCACGGCGAACCAGCCCTCGCCCTTCTCCACCACCGTCAAGCAGCAGCCGGCGTGGGCGACGGAGGCGCCGATCTCGACCGTGGCGAGGTCGTAGGCGGTCTCGATCTCGAACCTGCGGTCGCGGTCGGTGTCGCGCATCGCGCGGACACGGCCGACGTCGGTGACGATGCCGGTGAACATTCAGGCCCTTTCGTATCGTTCCCAGAGATCGACGCCGAGTTCGCGCACCTCGCTGCGGCGAAACTGCGGAGCCTCGGCCAGGCGGGTGAGCGCCAGCGCCCCCACCGCCGGACGACCTTCGCCGCCGATCATCATCGGGGCGCGAAACCATTCGATCCGGTCCACCAGGCCACAGCGCAGGAAGCTCGCCGCCACCTGACCGCCGCCTTCGACGAACAGCCGCTCAAGGCCTTCGGCCGCAAGCGTCGCGACCACCGTCTTCAGCTCCGGCCGGTCCTCGCCCACCGCCCGGACCGGCAGCACGCGCACTCCGGCCTCGACGAGGTGCGGCTCGGGCGGGGTGGTGGAGACCACATAGGTGGGGATTTGCCGGGCGCCGGCGACCAGCTTGCAGGCCGGCGACAGCCGCTGGCGGCTGTCCAGCACCACCCGGGCTGGCTGGCGGCCGTTGTAGCCCGGCAGGCGCACGGTCAGTTCCGGGTCGTCGGCGAGGGCGGTCTCGGCTCCGACCAGCACCGCGTCGTGCCCGGCCCGCAGCCGGTGCACCGCCTCGCGCGAGGCCTCGCAGGTGATCCACCGGCTCTCGCCGGCGGCGGTGGCGATGCGGCCGTCGAGCGAGGTGGCGAGCTTCAGGGTGACGCAGGCCGCCATGCGCTAGTGTCCGGATACCGAAGTTCGCCAGCGCATTTCAGCCAGCACGCTAGACGCCGGACTGCTCGGTCTCGCTGAGGCCTTCCTCGCCGAGGAAACGGGCGAAGTCCTGGGTCTCGCGGAAATCGCGATAGACCGAGGCGTAGCGAACATAGGCGACATCGTCGATCTGCTTCAGCTGCTTCATCACCAGCTCGCCAACCGCCGAGGACGGCAGCTCGGTCTCGCCCATGCTCTCCAGCTGGCGCACGATGGTCGAGATCATCCGCTCGACGCGCTCCGGGTCCACCGGCCGCTTGCGCAGCGCGATGGCCACCGAGCGCGCCAGCTTGTCACGCTCGAACGGCGTGCGCCGGCCGGAGCGCTTGAGGATTGTCAGCTCACGCAGCTGCACCCGCTCGAAGGTGGTGAAACGGCCGCCGCACTCCGGGCACAGCCGGCGGCGACGGATCGCCGCGCCATCTTCCGACGGACGCGAATCCTTCACCTGGCTGTCTTCGTTTGCGCAGAACGGGCAACGCATGATCTGGCCCCTTTGCGGTTCCCATACCGCTATTGGCTGTAGATTGGGAACCGTTTCGTCAGCGCCAAGACTTCCGAACGCACCCGCGCCTCGATCGCCGAGTTGTCGCCGCCGGCGGCGACGCCGTCCAGCACCTCGCCGATCCACTTGCCGATCTGGCGGAACTCGCCGACGCCGAAGCCGCGGCTGGTGCCGGCCGGCGAGCCGACGCGCAGGCCCGAGGTCTGCACCGGCGGCAGCGGGTCGTAGGGAATGCCGTTCTTGTTGGTGGTGATGCCCGCGCGCTCCAGGGCGATCTCGGCGTCGGCCCCGTTCACACCCTTGGGCGTGAGGTCGACCAGCATCAGGTGGCTGTCGGTGCCGTTGGAGACGATCTTGAAGCCGGCCGACTGCAGGCTTTCGGCCAGCGAACGGGCGTTTTCGATAACCTGGCGGGCGTAGAGTTTGAATTCCGGCCGCAGGGCTTCGCCGAAGGCCGCGGCCTTGGCCGCCACCACATGCATCAGCGGCCCGCCCTGCAGGCCCGGGAACACCGCGCTGTCGATCTTCTTGGCCAGCTTCTTGTCGTTGGTCAGCACCATGCCGCCGCGCGGACCGCGCAGGGTCTTGTGGGTAGTGGTGGTGACGATGTGGGCGTGCGGGAAGGGATTGGGATATTCGCCGCCGACGATCAGCCCCGCGTAGTGGGCCACGTCAGCCATCAGGACGGCCTCGACCTTGTCGGCGATCTGGCGAAAGCGGGCGAAGTCGATATGCCGCGAATAGGCCGACCCGCCGCAGATGATCACCTTCGGCTTCTCGGCGAGCGCGACCTCCTCGGCCTGGTCGTAGTCGATCAGATGGTCCTGGACGCGGACGCCATAGTGGACCGGGCGGAACCACTTGCCGGACTGGTTGACGTTCTTGCCGTGCGTCAGGTGGCCGCCGGAGGCCAGGTCCATGCCCATGAAGGTGTCGCCGGGCGCCATGGTGGCCATGAACACCGCCTGGTTGGCCTGGCTGCCCGAATGCGGCTGGACGTTGGCGTAGTCGCAGCCGAACAGCTGCTTGGCGCGCTCGATCGCCAGGCGCTCGGCCTCGTCGACCACTTCGCAGCCGCCGTAGTAGCGCCGGCCGGGATAACCCTCGGCGTACTTGTTGGTCAGCACCGAGCCCTGCACCTCGAGCACCGCCTTGGAGACGATGTTTTCGGAGGCGATCAGTTCGATCTGATCCTGCTGGCGCTTGAGCTCGCCCTGCAGGACCTTGGCGAGGTCCGGATCGGTCTCGCCGACGCCGCGGGTGAACAGTTCGTCGGCGGGGGTCTGGGCTTGCACGTGCAGGGTCAAGGCGGCGCCTTTCCGAGGGCAACAGTGGGAACGGTACGGGCGGAACGCGCTCTTTAGCCGGTTGCGGTCGCCGTTCCAACGCCTGAGCGCATTCCCGCACAGCTTCTCTTGGAACCAAGGCGCAGGAACGGCGTTGCCCGTCATGCCCGGGGCGTGGCCGCGCTTCGGCCTGACGTAGGCAGCACGAAGTGATGGGGGAATGAATGAGCGTTGGACCCGACCCCGATGAAAGCTCCCCTGAGGAGTTGCTTCGCCTCGGGGCCGAGATCGTGTCGGCCTATGTTAGCCGGAACGCCGTCTCCGCCGATGCCGTGCCAGACATCATCCGAACCGTGCACCACGCGCTGGAAGGCCTGTCCCGCGCGGCGCCGGCGACTGTCGAAGAGCGGCCCAAGCCGGCGGTGCCGATCTCCCGCTCCGTCCAGCATGACTACATCGTCTGCCTGGAAGACGGAAAGAAGCTCAAGATGCTGAAGCGCTACCTGCGCTCGCGCTACGACATGAGCCCCGACGATTACCGCCGCCGCTGGGGTCTCCCCGCCGACTACCCGATGGTCGCGCCCGCCTATGCGGCGCGCCGCTCGGATTTCGCCAAGCAGATCGGCCTTGGCCGCGGTGTCAGGAGGCGCAAGTAAAATGCCGAGGGTGCGGGACCCGGGGCTCCGGCCGTTCAACGAGAGCGGCTACGAGATCCTCGACCAGGATCTGCTGACGAAGGGCGAGTTGGTCATCTGGTCGATCGATCCCCTGCCGCCCCGCATCGGCGACCTCTACACCATCGAGAGCCAGGGCGCGTTGCATGAGGTGCAGGTCGACGGCGTCACCCTCTTCACAGGCGGCTGGAGCGCGCACTGCCAGCTTTACGGGCTGGTCGCGGGCTAGGTCTGGGGCTTAGGTCCGGCTCCGCTCGGCGACGGCGCGAATATAGGCGGCGACCGCACCGATTTCCGTCGGCGTCATATAGATCGGAGGCATCTGCACGTGGCCCTGCGCGGCGATCGCCGACAGGTCGGCCTCCAGCGCCGGCCCCGGCAAGCGCGAGGCCAGGGTGCGGAACGGCGGCGAGAGTGGATTGGGGCTGAGCCCCTGCCGGCCCACCGCATGGCAGCCGGCGCAGGCGCGGCGGACGAACAGATGCCCCGCCTCGGCCCGGCTGCGCCACGGTCGCCAGTCCTGCGGCAGATCGGCGCTCGCGCAGCCGGCCGTGAGCGCCGCGAAACCGAGAATCACTGGCCATCGCACAGGCGTTCTCCCGCAGATCCGACGCCGCGCCAGGGGGCGCGCCGGTCTTCGAACCTAGGTGTGACGGATTCCGGCTGCGACGAAAAGGAGCGCTCACAGGGCGGTGCAAACCCTGTATCTGCCGCGGGTGACCGTCGCTTCGCCCTGTTCGCCGCCGTCTCCCTGACGACGAGCCTCCGGGACGTCCGGCGGGCGCACGCCGCCCGGGGGCCCCCAAGACCCCCAACCGTCTCTACTTCCCGAAAGGGCGCCATGTCCCTCTCCAGCTATTCCGACGTCTTCTCGATCCATCACGACCGTGAGTACGAGGAGGAGATCCTGGCCGGCGACCTCGTGCGCTCGGGAAACAACCTGTTCCCGCACTTCGAAGTCATCGCCGTCCATGGCGACAAGGCGTGGGTGCGCAACATCCAGAACGGCGCCGACCACCTCGCGCCGCTGTCGCGCTGCCGCAAGATCGAGTCGCAGCTCCTGGCGATCGCCGCAGAGTAGCCGATCGCGGAGGCGGCTCGCCGCGGCGCAAGCCGGCCCGCGGCCGCCCCGATTCCTGTCCTGGGCGATTGCCGACGGCGCGGCCTGCGCGCGCCGTCGATACGTCGCGCCCGGACAAATGCCACTCAACATTTGATAAGTTTTCCACAGACTGCGGCGAAGTATGTGGACAGGTGACGCCTGGCGTGGACGCCGCGGTGAACGGGCGTCGCGGCTTAGGCTAACGGTAAGACATGGCAATCGTCCCGGCGCTCGACCTCCGCCCCGTCTCCAACGACGTGGCCATCCCCCACGTCCCCGCCAACATCGAAGCCGAGCAGGCGCTGCTGGGGGCCCTGCTCTACGACAACGCCGCCTTCGAGCGGATCGGCGACTTCCTGAACGAACGGCACTTCTATGAGCCGTTCCACCAGCGCCTGTACCTGGCCGTCGAGACCAATATCCGCAAAGGCCAGCTGGCCGAGCCGATCCTGCTGGCCGAGCAGTTTTCCCGCGACCCGGCGTTCGAGGAACTCGGCGGGGTGCGCTACCTGGCCGACCTGGTCGACCGGGCGCCCCCGGCCGCCAACGCTCCGGACTACGCACGCGCCGTCTATGACCTGGCGCTTCGCCGCGATCTCATCCGCATCGGCGGCGACATCGCCGCAGAGGCCGCCAAGGGCGACGCCGAGCTCACCGCCCGCGACCAGATCGAACAGGCCGAACAGAAGCTCTTCAGCCTCGCCGAGACGGGCGGCGTCTCCCAGGGCTTCGTCACCTTCGCCGACGCCCTGCACGGCGCGGTGGCCATGGCCGCCGAGGCGCACAGCCGCGACGGCGGCCTGGCGGGCCTCTCCACCGGCCTGATCGACCTCGACCAGAAGATCGGCGGCCTGCACCCCTCCGACCTCGTCATCCTGGCCGCCCGACCGTCGATGGGTAAGACCTCGCTGGCCTGTAACGTCGCCTTCGACGTCGCCCGCAACTACGCCTGGGAGCCGCAGCCCGACGGAACCCGCAAGACCGTGCGTGGCGGGGTCGTGGCCTTCTATTCGCTGGAAATGAGCGCCGAGCAGCTGGCGATGCGCCTGCTCGCCGAAGTCTCCGGCGTCTCCGGCGACCGGCTGCGCAAGGGCGAGATCGACGCCGTGGAGTTCGGCCGCATCCGCGACGCCGCCCTCGAGATCCAGGAAGCCCCGCTCTACATCGACGCCACCGGCGGCCTGTCGATCGCCAAGCTCACGGCGCGGGCGCGGCGGCTGAAGCGGATGGTCGGCCTCGACCTGGTGGTCGTCGACTACCTGCAGCTGATCACCTCCGGCGGCGGGGCCGACAACCGGGTGCAGGAAGTCTCCATGATCACCCAGTCGCTCAAGGCCCTGGCCAAGGAGCTGGCGGTGCCGGTGATCGCGCTGTCGCAGCTCTCCCGCCAGGTGGAGAACCGCGAGGACAAGAAGCCGCAGCTGTCGGACCTGCGCGAGTCCGGCTCCATCGAGCAGGACGCGGACATGGTCATGTTCGTCTACCGCGAAAGCTACTATCTGAGCCGCATGGAGCCGCGCGAAGGCACCGAAGAGCACTTCAAGTGGCAGGAACAGATGGACCAGGTGCGGGGGCTGGCCGAGATCATCATCGGCAAGCAGCGGCACGGTCCGATCGGGACCGTGAAGCTGTCGTTCAATGAGGACATCACCAAGTTCGGCAACCTCGCCCGCGACCACCACGCCCGCTATCAGCAGAGCGACGAATGAGCCTGCGTCCTTGAGCGGGGGCGTCGCGCGGCTGACCATCGATCTCGACGCGCTGGCCCACAACTACCGGGTGCTGGCCGCCGAGGCGGACGGCGCGGCCGTCGCCCCGGTGGTCAAGGCCGACGGCTATGGCCTGGGCGCGGTGGCCGTGGCGCGCCGGCTCTGGGCCGAGGGCGCGCGCAGCTTCTTCACGGCGCGGCTGACGGAAGCCGAGGCCCTGCGCGAGGGCCTCGGCGCCGAGCGCCCGGCGGCGATCCACGTGCTCGACGGCCTGACCGCCGGCAGCGGTCCGCGCCTGGTGCGGGCCGGACTGACGCCGGTGCTCTCCAGCCTGCCGCAGGTCGGCGCGGCGACCGCCTTCGCCCGCGCGCTGGGCCGGCCGCTTTGCGTCGGCCTGCACGTCGACACCGGCATGAACCGCCAGGGGGTGACGCCCGAGGAGGCCGCGGCGCTCGCCCAGTCGAGCGACCGGCTGCGCGGGCTCGACCTCGATCTGGTGATGAGCCACTTGGGCGCCGGACCCGATCCGGCCGACCCGCACAACGCCCGCCAACTCGAGCGTTTCGCCGCGGCGCGGGCGCTGTTTCCCGAGGCGCGCGCCAGCCTGGCGGCCTCGGCCGGGACCTTCCTCGGCCCGGACTATCGCTTCGACCTGGTGCGTCCCGGCGTCAGCCTGTACGGCGGCGGCCCGCTGGAACGGCCCGATCCGCGGCTCAGGGCCGTGGCCCGGTTGACCGCGCCGATCCTCGACCTGCGCACCGTGCGGCCCGGCGAGCGTCTCGGCTATGGCGCAAGCGTCGTGCTGGAGCGCACCACCCGGGTGGCGGTAGTCGGCGCGGGCTACGCCGACGGCGTGATCCGCGCCGCACGCGGCGGCTACGCCTGGTTCGCCGGCGCCCGCCGCCGGCTGCTGATCGTCAACATGGACCTGCTGGCGATCGACCTCGGTGACGCCGAAGCCCAGATCGGCGAGCCGGTGGAGTTGCTCGGCGACAACGCCCCGCTGGACGACCTCGCCGCCGCGGCCGGAACCGTCGCCCACGAAGTGCTGGTGCGGCTGGGGCGCCGCGGCGAACGGGTCTATCTGGGCTAGGTCTGAACGGCGGCCGACGCCGCAACGCCCCCTCAGTCCAGTTTACCCCGGAGCGGACCGGCCAAGGGCCGGATCCGGGGCGACAGCTCCCCCGCTGCGCGGTGGAGCATCTACGGCCCAGATCCTCCACCGCGCAGCAGGGGAGCTGGCTCGCGCAGCGAGACGGAGGGGGGCGTTCCTGGCCTCGCCATCGCATGCCGCCGCAACCGCCCGCCTCGGCTACACTCGCGACGGTCCGAATCAGGAGAACCCCCTTGGCCCGCGACGGCGCCGTCTACGTCTGCCAGTCCTGCGGGTCCGCCCAGACCAAGTGGGCCGGCCAGTGCGCCGGCTGCGGGACGTGGAACAGCCTGGTCGAGGAGGCGCAGAGCCGGCCGCCGGGCGCCATGGCCCCGGCCAAGGGCGCGCGCGCCCGCGGGCTGGCCTTCGAGGGGCTCGAGGACGAGACCCTACCCCCGCCGCGCATCTCCACCGGCGTCGACGAGTTCGACCGGGTCTGCGGCGGAGGCGTGGTGCCGGGCTCGGCCATCCTGCTGGGCGGCGATCCGGGCGTCGGCAAGTCGACGCTGCTCCTGCAGGTGGCCAGCCATGCCGCCCGCCGGGGGGTGGCCTGCGCCTATATCTCCGGCGAGGAGGCGGTCGAACAGGTCCGCGGCCGCGCCCAGCGGATGGGCCTGGGCGACGCCCCGGTGAAGCTCGCCGCCGAGACCTCGCTGCGGGCGATCTCCGAAGGCCTGAAGCGCGAGAAGTTCGACCTGGTGGTGATCGATTCCATCCAGACCATGTGGAGCGACGCCCACGAGGCGGGACCCGGCTCGGTCACCCAGGTCCGCGCCGCCGCCGGCGAGCTGGTGCGCCTGGCCAAGAAGCAGGGCGTCGCCGTGGTCCTGGTCGGCCACGTCACCAAGGAGGGCGCGATCGCCGGTCCGCGGGTGATCGAGCACATGGTCGACGCGGTCTTCGCCTTCGAAGGCGAGCGCGGCTATCCCTTCCGCATCCTGCGCGGCGCCAAGAACCGCTTCGGCGCCACCGACGAGATCGGCGTCTTCGAAATGGGCGACGCCGGATTGGCGGAGGTGAAGAACCCCTCGGCGCTCTTCCTCAACACCTCCGGCGAGCGGGCGGCCGGCGCCGCGGTGTTCGCCGGCATCGAAGGCTCGCGGCCGGTGCTGGTCGAGTTCCAGGCGCTGGTGGCGCCCTCGGCCTACGGCACGCCCCGGCGCGCGGTGGTCGGCTGGGACTCCGGGCGCCTGGCCATGGTGCTGGCGGTGCTGGAGGCCCGCTGCGGGCTGGCGTTCGGCGACCGCGACGTCTATCTCAACGTCGCAGGCGGCCTGCGCATCACCGAGCCGGCGGCCGACCTCGCCGCGGCGGCGGCGTTGGCCTCCTCCGCCCTCGACGTCGCCCTGCCGCAGGATTGCGTGGTGTTCGGCGAAATCAGCCTTTCGGGCGAAGTGCGCGCGGTGAGCCGCATGGATTCGCGCCTGAAGGAGGCCGCCAAGCTGGGCTTCCGGCGCGCGCTCGGTCCCGCCGACGTGGAGACCGCCTCGGCGCTGCGCGTCACCGGCGCGTCACGGCTTTCCGAAGCGATCCGCCGGATCGGCGAGGAGGACTGGGCTTGAGGTCTGGGATCGAGGTGACGTGACCAAGTTCGACTATATCGTCCTGGGGCTGCTGCTGCTCTCCGCCCTGGTCGGCTTCGGCCGCGGCGCGGCGCGCGAGGTGGTGGCGATGTTCGCGCTGCTGGGCGGGGCCCTGGCGGCGGTCTTCGGGCTGAACCACGTCCTCGTCGTCGCCGACAAGATCATCCATCCGCACTGGCTGGCGATCGCCGCCGCGCTGATCGGCATCTTCCTCGCCGCCTTCATCGTGCTGCGACTTGCGGGCGCAGTCCTTGTAAGGCGCATCCACGGAACCAATGTGCTGGGCGCCCTGGACAGGACGATCGGCCTGCTGATCGGCCTGGTGCGAGGGCTCATCGTGCTAGGCGCCCTCTATCTGATGTTCATCGCCGCAACGCCCGCCGATCTGCAGCCGAGGTGGATCACCCGCGCGCAGACCTGGCCGCTGGCCAAGACCATGGGCGGCCTGCTGGAGACGCTCGCGCCCAAGGGCCTGGACATCGCCGGGCGGCTGCAACCGACCTTCGAGCGCGCCTTGCGTCAGGCCCCGCGTGACAGAAGCACGACAGAAGGGTACGACGCCCGGCAGCGTGGCGAGGTGGATGACCTGGTGGAGAAGTCCCGATGACTCAGGTGGTTGAGCGATACTCTGCACCTCAGCGTGATCCGGCCGACGACACGCCCCGCCTCGAGTGCGGCGTCTTCGGCATCTACGACACCGAAGAGGCCGCCGCGCTGACGGCGCTCGGGCTGCACGCGCTGCAGCACCGCGGCCAGGAAGCCTGCGGCATCGCCGCCTTCGACGGGCAGCGGTTCACCACCGAGCGGCACATGGGCCAGGTGGGCGACGCCTTCGGCGGCGGCAGTCTCGGCGACCGCCTGCCCGGCCGGTTCGCCATCGGCCACACCCGCTACTCCACCGCCGGCGGCTCCTTCATCCGCAATGTCCAGCCGATGTTCGCCGACCTCGAGAGCGGCGGCGTGGCCCTGGCCCACAACGGCAACCTGACGAACTTCCTGACGCTGCGCGAACAGCTGGTCGCCGCCGGGGCCATCTTCCAGTCGACCTCGGACTCCGAGGTGATCCTCCACCTGCTCGCCCGCTCGCGCAAAGCCCGGCTGATCGAGCGCTTCATCGACGCCCTGACGCAGATCGAAGGCGGCTACGCCCTGGTCGCCCTCACCAACAAGAAGCTGATCGGGGTCCGCGACCCGCTGGGGATCCGCCCGCTGGTGCTGGGCGAGCTCGACGGCAAATACGTTCTGGCGTCCGAGACCTGCGCGCTGGACATCCTGGGCGCCAAGTTCGTGCGCGACATCGAGCACGGCGAGATGGTGGTGATCGACCACAACGGGATCGAGAGCCTCCGCCCCTTCCCCGCCCTGCAGGCCCGCCCCTGCATCTTCGAATACGTCTATTTCGCCCGCCCGGACTCGGTGGTGAACGGCCGCTCGGTCTATGAGGTGCGCAAGCGGATGGGCCGCAGGCTGGCCCAGGAGGCGCCGGCCGAGGTCGACGTGGTGGTGCCGGTCCCAGACTCCGGCGTGCCGGCCGCCCTCGGCTTCGCCCAGGAAGCCAACCTGCCCTTCGAGATGGGCATCATCCGCAACCACTACGTCGGCCGCACCTTCATCCAGCCGACCCAGGGCCAGCGGGAATTGGGTGTGCGCATGAAGCTCGCCCCGAACCGTTCGGTGCTGGCCGGCAAGCGGGTGATGCTGATCGACGACTCCATCGTGCGCGGCACCAATTCGGTGCGGGTGGTGCGGATGGTCCGCGAGGCCGGGGCCAAGGAAGTCCACCTGCGCTCGGCCTCGCCGCCGATCCAGTGGCCGGACTACTACGGCATCGACATGCCGGACCGCGAGAAGCTGCTCGCCGCCAACCACTCGATGGAAGAGATCGCCGAGATCCTCAACGTCGACTCCATGGGCTATCTGTCGGTCGACGGCCTCTACTGGGCGATGGAGGCCGGGCCCCGCGACCCGGCCAGCCCGCAGTTCACCGACCACTATTTCACCGGCGACTATCCCACCCGCCTGCTCGACCGCGAGATCGCGCTCGGCCGCAACGAGGCGGTGGACCGGCAGCTGTCCTTCCTGGTCGACGCGTGAGTTCAGCGGCGCGCCGGCCCGGCGGCGTCGGGCGGCTGTTCAGCAAGGTCAAGATCGACCGCTACCTGCTGCTGATCGTCACCATGGTGGCGCTGGCCTCGCTGTTTCCCGCGCGGGGGGCCGGCGCGATCGCCTTCGGCTGGGTCACCAAGCTCGCCATCGGCCTGGTCTTCTTCCTGCACGGCGCGCGGCTGTCGCGCGAGGCGGTGATCGGCGGCGTCACCCACTGGCGGCTGCACCTGGTGGTCATGGCCTCGACCTTCGTGCTGTTTCCCCTGCTCTGTCTCGGCGTCGCCGCGCTTCCGGCCTGGATCACGCCGCCGGCGCTGGCTTCGGGGATCATCTTCCTGGGCTGCCTGCCCTCGACGATCCAGAGCTCGATCGGCTTCACCGTCATCGCCCGCGGCGACGTGCCAGCGGCGGTGGCTTCGGCCTCGGCCTCAAACCTGCTGGGCATGGTCCTGACCCCGCTGCTGGTCAGCCTGCTGCTGCACGCCCAAGGCGGGATCTCCAGCGGCCAGGTCTGGTCGATCTTCCTGCAGCTGCTCGCCCCCTTCATCGCCGGCCAGGGGCTGCGGCGGTGGATCGGCGAGTGGGTCAAGGCGCGAGGCAAGGTGCTTGGCTACATCGACCGCGGCTCGATCCTGCTGGTGGTCTACACGGCGTTTTCGGGCGCGGTGGTGGAAGGGGTGTGGTCGCGGATCGGCGCCTTCGACCTGGTGCGCCTGCTGGTGCTCTGCAGCCTGCTGCTGGCCCTGGTGCTGGCGGCCACCGTCTACGCCGCGCGCACCTTCGGCTTCTCCAAGGCCGACGAGATCGCCATCGTCTTCTGCGGCTCGAAAAAGAGCCTGGCCAGCGGCGCGCCGATGGCCGGCGTGCTGTTCCCAGCGGCCACCGCCGGCGTCGCCCTGCTGCCCTTGATGCTGTTCCACCAGATCCAGCTGATGGCCTGCGCCGTCATCGCCCAGGCCTACGCCCGGCGGGACGACGAAGTCCAGGCGCAGGAGCCGGCGAAGTCGGCGGCGTAGCGGGAGGGGGATCGACCGCCGAGCGCAGCAAGACTTGGAAACGTCCGCCTGTCGCCGTTGGACGTCGCATCAACCCGCGCCTGAACGCCCTAATGCAGCCGAACCTCGGCGTTCGGATACAGCTGCTCGAACTGTCCCAACGCCTGGGGCGAAAGGCTGACCTCCAGCCGCACGCCGCCGTCGTTGAAGGCCTGGCGTTCCAGCACCCGGCCGCTGCGGTAGAGCCAGGCGACCGCCGCGCCGTCGCCGTCGGCGATGAGGACCTCGACCGGCGGGGCCTCGTCGACCAGGCCGGCGATGGCCTGCAGCAGCTGCGGACACCCCTCGCCCGTCGCGGCGGAGACCGCGATCGCCGGCGGATGTGCGCGGCGGGCGTCGCCGAGCAGCCCGTCGCGCTGGTCCTCCGCGACCAGGTCGAACTTGTTCCAGACTTCGAGGATCCGGCGCTCCTCCATGTCGACGCCGAGGCGGCCGAGCACGGCGCGCACGTCGGCGGCCTGGGCGTCGGTCTCCTCCGAGGCGATGTCGCGCACGTGCAGCACCACGTCGGCCTCGCGCACCTCCTCCAGGGTGGCGCGGAAGGCCTCGACCAGCTCGTGCGGCAGGTCGGAGATGAAGCCCACCGTGTCGGACAGGATGGCCGGGCGCCCATCCGGCAGCTTCAACGAGCGCAGGGTCGGGTCGAGGGTGGCGAACAGCAGGTCTTCGGCCATCACCTCCGACTGAGTCAGCCGGTTGAACAGCGTCGACTTGCCGGCGTTGGTGTAGCCGACCAGCGCCACCACCGGATAGGGTACGCGCTTGCGGGCCGAGCGCTGCAGGGTGCGGGTGCGCTGCACGTCCAGCAGGTCGCGCTTCAGCTTGCCGATCTTCTCGGCGAGCAGCCGGCGGTCGGTCTCGATCTGGGTTTCGCCGGGACCGCCCATCACCCCGAAGCCGCCGCGCTGGCGCTCCAGGTGGGTCCAGGTGCGCACCAACCGCGAGCGCTCGTAGGAGAGCCGGGCCAGCTCGACCTGCAGCCGGCCTTCGCGGGTGCGGGCGCGGCGGGCGAAGATCTCCAGGATCAAACCGGTGCGGTCGATGACCTTGGCCTGCCAGGCTTTTTCGAGGTTGCGCTGCTGCACCGGGGTGAGCGCGTCGTCGACGATGACCACGTCGGCCTCGCGGTCCTCGACCAGGTGGCCGATCTCCTCGACCTTGCCCTTGCCGAACAGGGTGGCGGGGGTCAGCTTGCGCAGGGTCACGACCATGGCCTCGCGGATCTCGAGATCGAGCGCGAGGGCCAGGCCGCAGGCCTCCTCGAGGCGCGAATCCGCGCCCCGCGAAGATCCCCGGCCATCTCGGTCGGGGTGGATGACGATGGCGCCTTGGACGGGCGCCTCGCGGTCAACGAACTTGGAAGAACTCAATCGGCGTCGTCTTCAGACGGCTCGTACAGCTGCACGGGCTGAGCCGGCATGATGGTTGAGATGGCGTGCTTGTAGACCAGTTGCGACTGGCCGTCCCTGCGCAGCAGAACGCAGAAATTGTCGAACCAGCTGACCACCCCCTGCAGCTTCACCCCGTTGACCAGGAAGATGGTCAGCGGCGTCTTCGACTTGCGCACGCTGTTGAGGAAGGTGTCCTGGAGGTTCTGTTTCTTCTCACTCATCGGCTTTTCCGCCTCATTTTTCAGACGAGCGGCCAAGCGCCGCCCACACACGCATAAGTAAGGCTAAGCAAGGATCCGCCCGCGGCGCAACCGCCACCCAATTAAACGGCCCCTGCCCGCACCCGCTCGATATAGAGGCGACGGAGCTTCGTCGCCAGCGGACCTGGCATGCCATTTCCCACCGACTTGCCGTCGACGGCCACCACCGGCAGCACCAGGGCGCCGGCGCCTGTTATAAAGGCTTCCTTGGCCGAAATCGCGTCAGCCGGCGTAAAGGGCCGCTCGTCCACTTGCAGGCCCTCGTCGGCGATCAGGTCGATCAAGGTCAGCCGGGTGACTCCTCGCAGGATGTTGGCGTTGGCGTCGCGGGTGCGCAGGCGGCCGTCGGCGTCGACGATCCAGGCGTTGGAGGCGGCGCCTTCGGTGACGAAGCCCAGCTCGTCGACGAACCAGGCCTCGGCCGCGCCGGCCTCCTTGGCTTTCTGCTTGGCCAGGGCGTTGGGCAGCAGGCCCACCGTCTTGATGTCGCAGCGGCCCCAGCGGTTCTCCGGCGTGGTCACCACCGCGACGCCCTTGGCCGCCTTGGCCTCGGCGGCGGCGCGGTCGACGGCTTTCGCCGTGATCACCATCGCCGGACGCACTTCCTCGCCGGGGAAGGCGTGGTCGCGCGGAGCGACCCCGCGGCTGACCTGCAGGTAGAGCAGTCCGTCGCGGATGCGGTTGCGCCGCACCGCCTCGCGCAGCACCAGGGTCAGCGCCCGGCGGCTCATCGGCATGGCGATCCGCAGCTCGCCGAGGCTGCGCTCCAGCCGGGCGAAATGGCCTTCGGCGTCAGCCAGGTTGCCGTCGAACAGCGACCAGACCTCATAGACCGCGTCGGCCAGCTGATAGCCGCGGTCCTCGATGTGCACCACGGCCTGGCTGTGCGGAACGAAGCGCCCGTTGACGTAGGCGATCCGCCCCATCAGCCGACCTCTTCTTCCAGCGTACGGCCGCTGGTGAGGCCGAGCGACTTCAGCTTCCGGTGCAGGGCCGAGCGCTCCATGCCGATGAAGGCCGCGGTGCGCGAGATGTTGCCGGAAAAGCGCAGCATCTGGGCGTTGAGGTATTCGCGCTCGAACACCTCGCGCGCCTCGCGCAACGGCAGGGCGATGATGCGCTCGGCGCCCAGCGAGGTGTTCGCCTGGTTCACCGCCGCTTCTGCCGGCAACATGTCGGCGGTGATCGGGTCCGAGGGCGCGCCCGAGGCGAGGATCAGCATCCGCTCGATGTTGTTGCGCAGCTGGCGCAGGTTGCCCGGCCAGGCGCGCACCTGCAGGGCGGCCAGCGCATCGTCGGCCAGCAGCCGCCGGGGCATGCCGGTCGCCTCGCAGATCCGGTGGATGAAATAGTCCACCAGCTCAGGGATGTCCTCGCGCCGCTCCGCCAGGCCCGGCACGTTCACCGGCACCACGTTCAGCCGGTGGAACAGGTCCTCGCGAAACCGCCCGGCGGCGATCTCCTCGCGCAGGTCGCGCGAGGTCGAGGAGACCACCCGGACGTCCACCTGCACGTCGTTGTCGCCGCCGACCCGGCGGAAGCGCTGCTCGACCAGCACCCGCAGGATGCGGCTCTGGGTCTCCCGCGGCATGTCGGCGACCTCGTCGAGGTAGAGGGTGCCGGCGTGGGCGCGTTCGAAGACGCCGATCTTGGCGGGACGGCCGCCCTCGCCTTCCTCGCCGAACAGCTCGACGTCCATCCGCTCCGGGGTCATGCCGGCGGCGCTGATGGCGACGAACTCGCCGCGCGCGCGGGGCGAGCCGGTGTGGATCAGTCGCGCCACGGTCTCCTTGCCGGCGCCCGGCGGGCCCGAGATCAGCACCCGGCTGTTGGCCGGGGCCAGCTTGGTGATGGTGTGGCGCAGCTGCTGGGCGGCCATCGAGCGGCCCATCAGCCCCTCGGGCGTGATGGCCTGGGTCCGCAGCCGGCGGTTCTCGCGGCGCAGGTTGGTGGTCTCCAGCGCGCGTTCGACCACCAGCAGCAGCCGGTCGGACTTGAACGGCTTCTCCAGGAACTCGTAGGCGCCGCGCTTGATGGCCGAGACCGCGGTCTCGATGTTGCCGTGGCCGGAGATCATGATCACCGGCAGGTCGGCGTCGAGCGCCTTGACCATGTCGAGCAGCTCCAGCCCGTCCATGCCGCCGCCGGACATCCAGATGTCGAGGATCAGCAAGGCCGGCTTGCGCGCCCGCACGGCCGCCAGCGCCTCCTCGGAATTGGCGGCGGTGCGGACCGAATAGCCCTCGTCCGACAGGATCCCGGCGACCAGGTCGCGGATGTCGGCCTCGTCGTCGACCACAAGAACGTCAGACGCCATGCAACTAGTCCCCTATGCGGTCACGGTTCGGGCCGCGGATTGCGGACGCACCCGCGCGCTGGCGGGCAATCTCAGTATGGCGAGCGCGCCGTCGCCGCCGGGCGCGTCGGTCAGCTCCAGCTCGCCGGCGTGGTCTTCCAGGATTCGCTTCACGATTGCGAGCCCGAGCCCGGTTCCCTTCTCGCGAGTGGTGACATAGGGCTCGGTCAGCCGGTCGCGGTCCTTGGCGGGAAGGCCCACGCCATTGTCCTCGACCTCGAAGGCGACGCCGGTCTCGTCGGCGACGAGACGCGCATGCACGCGCCCCTGCAACTTCGGCTGGCCGAGGCGGCGCGCCTCGACCGCCTCTGCGGCGTTCTTCAGCACATTGGTCAGGGCCTGGGCCAGCATCCGCCCGTCGGCCAGCAGGGTGACCTGCGGCGGGTCCTCCATGTCGACGGCGATCTCCGGGCTCGCCACCCGCTGGGCGAACACCGCCGCGCGCAGCAGCTCGGCGGCGTCCTGTTCGGCGAACTTCGGCGACGGCATGCGGGCGAAGGACGAGAACTCGTCGACCATCCGGCCGATATCGCCGACCTGCCGCACGATGGTGTCGGTGCAGCGGTCGAAGGTCTCCAGCTCGGCGGCCGGAACATCCTTGCGGTACTTCTTGCGCAGCCGTTCGGCGGAGAGCTGGATCGGCGTCAGCGGGTTCTTGATCTCGTGGGCGATGCGGCGGGCGACGTCGCGCCAGGCGGCGTTGCGCTGGGCGGCGACCAGCCGGGTGATGTCGTCGAAGGTCAGCACCAGACCGGCTTCCGAGCGGCTCGCCCGGACCCGCAGCCGGCGGCTCTCGCGGCCGCGCACGACGTCGACCTCCTCCTCGGCCTGGGCGCCCGAACCGGCGGCCTCCAGCACCGCGGCGAACTCCGGCGCGACTTCCGTCAGCGCGCGGCCGCGCGGATCGCCGGGCAGGCCCAGCAGCTGCGCGGCCTGGCTGTTGGCCGCTGAAATGCGGCGGCTGGCGTCGAGACCGATCACCCCGGCGCTGACCCCGGCCAGCACGGTCTCGATGAACTGGCGGTCGCTCTCGGCCTCCTCGCGCGCCCGGCGAAGGGCTTCCTGCTGATCCTGAAGATCATGCGTCATACTATTGAAAGCACGGGACAAGACAGCGATCTCTTCAGGATCTGCTTCAGCATCGACCCGGGCGCTGAGATCGCCACTGGCGACCCGGCCCGCGGCCTGCACCAGGCGCGCTACCGGGGCGGAGATGTTGCTCGCCGCGGCGATCCCCAGCCACACCGCGCCCAGCACCACCAACAGGGCGGTCTCGGCATAGCTGAGCGCGAAGATGGTCTGGATGCGGGCGCGGCTGACCGCCGCCTCGCGGTAGGCCACCAGCGAGCCCTCGGCCTCGCGCAGGTGGTTCAGGATGCCCTTCTCCACCGGCCGGACCACATAGAGGTAGGCGTCCGGATAGGCCGACAGCCGGTAGACGGCGCGCATCAGGTCGGCCTGCTCGACCGGCCGCACCGAGATGTCGCCCTCGTCAGCGGCCTTGAAGCTGGAGGCCGGCGGCGCGGCGTAGTCGTGCGCCTCGGCGCTCTCGGCGCGCGCCAGGACCCGCCCCTCGTGGTCCACCAGATAGGCCGCCGAGAAGGCGTGGTAGGAGGCGAGCACCGCCAGATAGTGGCTAAAACTGATCGGGCTGGAGCGCAGCAGCGGCGCCTCGCGGTTGAGGTCGCGGCCCATCAGGCTGACGTGGTCGCCGATGTAGCGCGTCTGGTCGTCGACATAGGAGCGGAAGACGGTGGCGGAGTTCTCCACCACGGTCTGCACCCGTCCGCCCAGCCAGCGGTCGACGCCCTGGCTGACCAACACCCCCATGAACAGCGCAACCACCACCGCCGGAACCACCGCGGCGAAGGCGAACAGGGTGACGAAGCGCAGGTGCAGGCGCGCGCCGGCGTCGCGGCCCCGCGCATTGACCAGGCCGACGAACTGCAGCGCCACCACCGCGACCAGCGCCAGGATCAGCACCAGGTTGAAGCCGAGCACCGTCAGGATCAGCCGGCTGGCCGGACCGATCGGCCCGCTCGCCGGCGGCGAGGCCGCGAGCATGATGCTGACCGCCGTCAGCCCGATGGCGACGCCATAGCCGACGCCGAGCACGACGCGCGCCTGCAGCACACGCCAGGCCCGCTGTACGCTTGGGCTGTTACGGATGTGGTCGAGCAGCCACGCCATCAAGCCACGGAGGGTAAGCCGCTGTGCCCCAAATTCAACAGCGATGTTGCCCGAAGGCGGCAGCGAACAGCCCGCCGCCCGCCATCACCGCCTACGCAGGAACTCCCCCCGCCAACGCATAGAGAGCTCGTGGAGCCCTTCTCCCCTCGTGGGAGAAGGTGGCGCGCAGAGCGGGTCGGATGAGGAGACGGGCAAGTCGTGTGATCTCAATGGCTCGAAGACGCCTCCAGCGCGATATGCGGTAGCCCCCAGGGGAGCCGCTTCATCACCGCCGGCCGCGGGCCATTTCGACGCCGAGGTCCTGGATCTTCTTGCGCAGGGTGTTGCGGTTGAGCCCGAGGATCTCGGCGGCGCGAAGCTGATTGCCGCGCGTCGCCGCAAGGGTCAGCTGGATCAGCGGCCGTTCGACCTCCTCCAGCACCCGGTCGTAGAGGCCGGCCGGCGGCAGGCCGTCGGGCTCGTCGGCGAAATAGGTGGCGAGCTTGCGCTCGACCAGCTGCGAAAGGGTCTCCGGCCCCTGCTGGCCCTCCACCGTCGGCTGCTGGTCGGCGAGCTCGCGCTCGACGATCCGCGCGGTGATCAGGTCTTCGCCGTAGAGCGCGCAGACCCGGCGGATCAGGTTCTCTAGCTCGCGGACATTGCCCGGCCAGCGGTGCAGCTTCATCCGGTCGAGCGCGGCCGCGTCGATGGTCTTGGCCGGCAGCCCCTCGCGGTTGGCCCGCAGCAGGAAGGCGCGCGCCAGGTCGGGGATGTCCTCGGAACGGTCGCGCAGCGGCGGCAGGCGCAGCGGCGCGACATTCAGCCGGAAGAACAGATCCTCGCGGAACAGCCCCTGCTGGATCAGGCCGCGCAGGTCCCGGTTGGTCGCCGCGATGATCCGCACGTTCGGCCGCCGGTTGGTCTTCGGGTTCAGCGCCGGCTCCGAGCCGTCGATCACCCGCAGCAGGCGGGTCTGGGCGTCGAGCGGCATGTCGCCGATCTCGTCGAGGAACAGGGTGCCGCCGTCGGCCTCGACCAGCTTGCCGTAGTCGCCATCCTCCTTGCCGAACAGCTCGGTCTCGACCCGTTCGCGCGGGGTGGCGGCGAGATTGATGACCACGAACTTGCCGTCGCGGCGCCGGCCCATGTCGTGCAGGGCGCGGGCCACCAGCTCCTTGCCGGTGCCGCTCTCGCCGGTGATGAGCACCGTCAGGTCGGCGCCGACGAGCCGCGCGATGGTGCGGTAGACGTCCTGCATCGGCGCCGAGCGGCCGATCAGCGGCAACCGGTCGTCGCGCACGGCCCGAGCCTGGGCCTTGGCGGCCTCGGCGTCGGCCGGCCGCGACAACGCCCGCTTAGCCGCGGAGGTCATGTCGTCGAGGTCGAAGGGCTTGGGCACATAGTCGAACGCGCCCACCTCGGCGGCGTTGACCGCCGTCACCAGGTTGTTCTGCGCGCTCATCACGATGATCGGCAGCTTGGGGCGCTCCTTGCGGATGCGCGGCAGCACGTCGAAGACGTTCTCGTCGGGCATGACCACATCGGTCACCACAAGGTCGCCGTCGCCGTCCGACACCCATTTCAACAGGGTGGTGGCGTTGCCGGTCGCCCGGACCTGATAACCCAGCCGGGTGAACGCCTGGCTCAGCACCAGTCGGATCGACGAGTCGTCGTCGGCAATCAGGATCTTCTTCTGAATCGCGTTCATGCAGTCAGGTCTCCTTCGGAGGCGATCGGCAGAAGCACGCGGAACACTGTCCGGCCGGGCTCCGATTCAAAGTCGATGAGGCCGCCGTGTCCGGCGACGAGCTTGGCCACCAGCGCCAGGCCAAGCCCTGCGCCATTGGCCTTCGACGTGACGAAAGGCTGGAAAAGGTGGTCGCGCAGATGGACCGGCACGCCCGGGCCATTGTCCTGCACCCGCACCTCCAGCGGCGCGCCGCGCAAGGACTGGCCCTTGGCCGCCCGCACCCGCACACCGTGGCGATAGGCGGTGGAAATGCTGATCTCGCCGCGGCCGTCGCCGCGCGATTGGGCGGCTTCGGCGGCGTTCTTCACCAGGTTGAGGAAGATCTGGATCAGCTGATCCTCGTCGCCCAGCGCCGGCGGCAGCGATGGGTCGTAGCTTTCCCTCAGGCCAAGGCCGTCGGCGACCCCGTTGGCGGCGAGCGCCCGCACCCGGTCGAGCACCCGGTGGATGTTGATCGGCTGACGATCCGGCAGGTGATCGTCAGAGAAGGCCTCCATCCGCTCGACCAGCCGGCGCACGCGATCGGTCTCGTCGACGATCAACTGGGCGAGCGGCGCGTCCTCGGCCTTGGCCCCGCTCTTCAAGAGCTGGGCCGCGCCGCGGATCCCCGCCAGCGGGTTCTTGATCTCGTGGGCGAGCATGCGGCCCAGGCCGACCACCGAACGCAGGCCCGCGGCCTCGGCCCCGCCGCGCTCCGGGCCGAGCCCGGTGCGCACCGAAAGCGTCAGCAGCACCGAGCCGTCACCCAGCGGCGCGGCCGCGCCGTCGGCCTCGAACGGCGTCAGGCCGAACAGGCTGATCTGCAGCCCGCGTTCGCGGACCCGGCAGTCCTGCTCGATCGCCCGGTTGAGCAGGCCGACCAGGGCCGAGCCGGGCGGCAGGGCCGCACGGAAGCGGCCCCGCGCGAGGAGGCCCAGTCCCTGTCCGAACAGCGCCTCAGCCGCCTCGTTCACCGCCACCAGGGCGCCGTCGGCGTTGACCACCAGGGAGGGGTCGGGGCTGAGATCGAATGCGGCGGCTTTCAGCGCATCCACGCCCACCCCCGGAGGTTGTCGTTTCGTCTGACCTGTCATGCAGCGAGCCTGGGTTGTTCACGGGTCCAGAGCTCTTCCAAACCGCGTTCGACGGCGGCGGATTCCTCCAGCCGGCAGAGGCGACTGCGCGCCTCGCGCCGGACTTCCGCGCTCGCGGGCCAGGGGGCCTGTTCGATGTAGGCCGCCAGGTGCTTGCGGAAGATCTTCAGGCCGAGACGCTCGCCATAGAAGGCGAGGCTGTCCCGGAAATGGTCGATGGCGATGCCGAGCCGCGCCTCGATCGGCGGCGGCGCGTAGGCGCGCCCGGCCAGCTCGGCCTCGATCTGGGCGGCGATCCAGGGCCGGCCGTAGACCGCGCGGCCGACCATCACGGCGTCCGCGCCGGAGGCCTGCAGGGCCGCCCGCGCGCTGGCTCCGTCGGTCACGTCGCCGTTGACGATCACCGGGATCGACACCGCGGCCTTCACCTCGGCGACCGCGCTCCAGTCGGCCTTGTCCTTGTAGAACTGGCTGCGGGTGCGGCCATGGACGGTGACCGCGGCCGCCCCGATCCGCTGCGCCTGGGCGGCGAAGACCGGGGCGTTCTTCGAGGCCTGGTCCCAGCCCAGCCGCATCTTCACGGTCACCGGCACGTCGACCGCCTCGACGGCGGCGCAGATCAGCCGGGCGGACAGTTCCGGCTCACGCATCAGCGCCGAGCCACAGAGCGCGCCGGTGACTTCCTTGGCCGGGCATCCGAAATTGAGGTCGATGATCTGGGCCCCGGCGCGGGCCGCCAGGCGGGCGCCCTGGGCGATGTGGGCCGGGTCGCGGCCGACCAGCTGGACCACCATCAGCGGCAGCCCCTCGCCGACGGCGGCGCGGCGGACCACGTCGGGCCGGCCGCGCGACAGTTCCGCGCAGGCGACCATTTCCGTCGCCACATAGGCCGCGCCGAGACGGCTGGCGGCCCGCCGGAACGGCAGGTCGGACACGCCCGTCATCGGCGCGATCCAGGCCCGACCGCCTACCGTCACGGACCCGACCCCCAGGGAACTGCTCATTTTGTAGCCACCCTCACCGCTCTGTTTTTAGGCAGATTTAAGCGCTGCGTAAAGCTGGATCGTCAAGCGCCCTCGCTCTAAACAAACGATATGGCATTTTCTGTAGTGGTGGTGGCGGCAGGTTCGGGCCTGCGGGCGGGTCCGGGCGAGCCGAAAGCCTGGCGGATGCTGGGCTCTCGCCCGTTGGTGCGATGGTCCGTCGAGGGCCTGCTGTCGGCCGGGGCGCGCGAGGTCGTGGTGGTGGTGGCGCACGATCGGCTGTCGCAGGTGGACGCCGCCCTCGAAGGCCTGTCCGGCTGGCGGGCGGTGACCGGCGGCCGCACCCGCGCCGAGTCCGTGCAGGCCGGGCTCGCCGCCCTATCCGGCGGCCGCCAGGAGGCGGTGCTGGTGCACGACGCCGCCCGGCCCTTCGTCACTCGCGCCCATGTCGAGCGGCTGCTGGCCGCCCTGGAGCTGGCCGACGGCGCAGTTCCGACGCTGCCGGTCCCCGACACCCTGAAGCGCGGCGACGGCCTGGTGGAGGAGACCGTCTCGCGCGAGGGCCTGTGGCGCGCGCAGACGCCGCAGGCGTTCCGCTTCGGCCGGCTGAAGGCGGCCTACCGCCGCTGGCCGGCTTCGGAGGAGCCGACCGACGACGCCTCGGTGATGGAGCGCGCCGGCGGCTCTGTGGCCATGGTCCCGGGCGACCCGCTCTTGATGAAGCTGACCTACCCCGAGGACTTCATGCTGGCCGAACAGCTGGCCGCCTCGCGCCGCATCGTGCGCATGGGTCAGGGCGTCGACGCCCATCGGTTCGGCCCGGGCGAGGTGGTCTGGCTGTGCGGCATCCGCATCGAGCACGACCTCGGCCTGGTCGGCCATTCCGACGCCGACTGCGGGCTGCACGCCCTGACCGACGCGGTGCTGGGGGCCATCGCCGACGGCGACATCGGCGAGCATTTCCCGCCGACCGATCCGCGCTGGAAAGGCGCCTCGTCGGACCAGTTCCTGATCCATGCGGTCAAGCGCGTCGCCGCCCAGGGCGGCCGGATCCTCAACGCCGACGTGACGCTCGTCTGTGAACGCCCGAAGATCAAGCCGCACCGCGACGCCATGCGCCAGCGCATCGCCGACCTGCTGGGCCTGCCGATCCACCGCGTCAGCGTAAAGGCCACGACCACCGAGGGCATGGGCTTCACCGGCCGCGAGGAGGGCCTGCTGGCGCAGGCGGTGGTGGCGGTCGAGACGCCGCTTTAGGCCCGGCAATTCCCTTGATGCGACGCGGGTCCGATGGTGTGGTCTGGCCCCGCCGTCGCCACGGAGCCTTCCTGCATGTTCCCGCTCGAAATCGCCACCCTGGCGCGCCTGCTCGTCGACGAAGCCAACCGGCGGTCGCTGCGGATCGTCACCGCCGAAAGCTGCACGGGCGGCCTCGTGGCGGCGGCGATCTGCGCCATCCCGGGCGCATCGGACGTGTTCGAGCGCGGCTTCATCACCTATTCCAACCGCGCCAAACAGGAGCTGTTGGGCGTGCCCGGCGACCTGATCGCCGACCTCGGCGCGGTCTCCGAGCCGGTCGCGCGAATGATGGCCGAGGGCGCGCTGGCGGCCTCCAACGCCCATGTCTCGGTGGCCATCACCGGCGTCGCCGGCCCCGGCGGCGGCACCCGGATGAAGCCGGTCGGCACGGTGCACATCGCCACCGCCCGCTCCAATCAAGGCTTGATGCACCGCGAGGAATTCTTCGAGGAACCGACCCGCGAAGGGGTTCAGCTGGCCGCCGTGCAGGCGGCGCTGCAAGCCTTGCTGGATCGGGTGAGCTGACCTTTCGAGCATGCCCCCCGGGTGAGATATCACGTTGAATTTTCTGACGTCCTTCTCCCACAATGGAAGAAGGGGTCCACAAGCATCACCTGCAACAGCCCTGCCCTCGGAGGGAGGCTCTATTCCGCACCGACCGCCTTGGCTTGCGCCGCCGGGGCGGCGACCGCCGACGGCCCATAGAGCGCCCGCGCCCGCGCCTCGAAGCAGCCGATCAGCTTGTCGACGGCATGGCTGAAGTTGCTGCGCAGCAGCCCCTCCAGCAGGCGCGACTTGAAGACGAAGTCGATGTCGAACTCGATGCGGGTGCAGCCGTGGCCGGCGTCGAGGAACCGCCAGCGGTTCTCCAGCTTACGGAACGGGCCCGACAGCAGGCTGACGTCGATCTGCCGGTTGTGGGCGTCGCGGCGAACGCGGGTCGCGAACTTCTCCCGCAGGAAGGAAAAGCCGACCCCGGCCTCGGCGTCGATGGCCTCGACGCCGTCGCTCAGCGGCCGCAGGTTCCAGGTCCGCATGGCGGTGATCCAGGGCACGAAGTCGGGATAGGCGGCGACGTCGCCGACCAGCTGGAACAGCTGGTCGGGAGCATAGGGCAGGATCTTGGAGACGTGATGGCGCACGGCTTGCCGTCGCTAGCGGGCCTGGCGCGCCAGCCGGGCGGCCTTCAGCCGCGCGAAGTCTTCGCCGGCGTGGTGCGAGGAGCGGGTCAGCGGGCTCGCCGAAACCATCAGGAAGCCCTTGGCCCGGGCGATCTCCTCGAGCGCGCGGAACTCGTCGGGATGGACGAAGCGGTCGATCGCCGCGTGCTTGCGGGTCGGCTGCAGGTACTGGCCGATGGTGATGAAATCGACGCCCGCCGAGCGCATGTCGTCCATCACCTGCATGATTTCCTCCTTGGCCTCGCCAAGGCCGACCATGATCCCCGACTTGGTGAATTGGGTGGGATCGCGCTCCTTCACCCGCTCCAGCAGCCGCAGCGAGTGGTAGTAGCGCGCGCCCGGCCGGATCGAGAGATAGAGCCGCGGCACCGTCTCCAGGTTGTGGTTGAAGACATCCGGCTTGGCGTCGATCACCAGCTCGGCGGCGCTCACCGGCTTGCGCAGGAAGTCGGGCGTCAGGATCTCGATGGTGGTCGCCGGCGAGGCCGCGCGGATCGCCCGCACCACCGCGGCGAAGTGGGCCGCTCCGCCGTCCGCCAGGTCGTCGCGGTCCACCGAGGTGATCACCACATGCGCCAGGCCCATCTTCGCCACCGCGTCGCCGACGCGGCCCGGCTCGCCGGCGTCCAGCGCCTCGGGCTTGCCGGTGGTGACGTTGCAGAAGGCGCAGGCGCGGGTGCAGATCTCGCCCATGATCATCATGGTCGCGTGGCTCTTCTCCCAGCACTCGCCGATGTTGGGGCAGGCCGCTTCCTGGCAGACCGTGACCAGCTTGTGGTCCTTCACGATCGCTTCGGTCTCGCGATAGCCCTTCGAGCCCGGCGCGCGCACGCGCAGCCACTCCGGCTTCTTCAGCAGCGGCGTGTCGGGACGGTTCTGCTTTTCAGGGTGACGGGGGCGCTTGTCGCCCAGGGTGTCGATGACCACAGCCATGGCCCCTAGATCGTCGGTCGCGGCCTCGGGATCAAGCCGCGAATTGGCCAAGCCCGGGCCTGGCGAGCGCCGATCACGCAACCTGTCCATTCTTTTCAAGGTTGACCGCGGTCTGTAGGCTCGCCGGACGATCAATCTGGACCGGCTCCAAGCAGGCCGGAACGCTTCAACGGGAGGAATTCGTCCTTTGGCGCGCAGGTTCGATCCCAGGCAGGCGCAGACGTCGCTGTTCGACGCCCTGGTCGAGGCCAGCCGCCGGCACGGTCGCGACAAGCCGATCCTCGAGGACCAGGAGCGCAAGCCCCTCTCCTATCTGGACCTGATCCGCGCGGCCTTCGCACTGGGCCGCAAGCTGGCGGCGATGACCCAGCCCGGCGAACGGGTCGGGGTGCTGCTGCCCTCCAGCGCCGCGGCGGCGGTGACCTTCTTCGCCCTGCACGCCTTCGGCCGCACGCCGACCATGCTCAACTTCACCGCGGGTCTTCGAAACCTCCGGGCAGCGTGCGAACTTGCCGGGGTGAAGCGGGTGCTGACCTCCCACCGCTTCGTCGAGCAGGGTAAGCTGCACGACCTGATCGACGCCCTCGAGCCGCTGGCGACCATCACCTACCTCGAGGACGTGCGCCGCACCGTGGGCGCGGCGGACAAGCTGTTCGCCGCCGTCGCCGCGACCTTCCCGAAGCGCTTCGCCGCCCGCACCCGGCCGGGCGATACGGGCGTCATCCTGTTCACCTCCGGCAGCTTCGGCGCGCCGCGCGCCGTGGTGCTGACCCAGGCCAATCTGGTCGCCAACGCCCTGCAGGTCGGCGCCCATATCGACCTCGACCCCGCCTGGGTCTTCTTCAATCCCTTGCCGGTCTTCCACTGTTTCGGCCTCACCGGCGGGGTGCTGCTGCCGTTGATCAACGGCCTGAAGGCCTTCCAGTACCCCTCGCCGCTGCACACCAAACAGATCCCGCCGCTGGTCAAGGACACCGGCGCGGCGGTGCTGCTGGCGACCGACACCTTCGTCAACCAGTACGCCCGCGCCGCCGAGCCCGGCCAGCTGTCGGGCCTGAAGTTCATCGTCTGCGGGGCCGAGAAGGTCCGCGACGAGACCCACAACCTGATCGCCGAGCGGTTCGGCCCGATCCCGGTGCTGGAAGGCTATGGGGCCACCGAGGCCGCGCCGGTGATCGCCGTGAACAAGCCGGCCGACAACCGCCGCGGCACGGTCGGCGGCCTGCTGCCCGGGGTCGAAGCTCGGCTGGAGCCGGTGGAAGGCATCCCGCTCGGCGGTCGGCTGTTCGTCCGCGGGCCCAACGTCATGGCCGGCTATCTGCTCCCCGGCGGCGGGCTGGAGGCGCCGCGGGACGGCTGGCACGACACCGGCGACGTGGTTTCGCTCTCCGACGACAACTGGATCAAGATCCTCGGCCGGGCCAAGCGCTTCGCCAAGGTCGGCGGCGAGATGGTCTCGCTGACCGCCGCCGAAGATCTCGCCGCCGCCGTCTGGCCGGACTGCCGCCACGCGGTGGTCGCCGTGCCCGACCCGAAGAAGGGCGAGCGGCTGATCCTGGTCACCGACAAGCGCGACGCCGACATCGCTCCCTTGCTGGCCCACGCCCAGCAAGCCGGCCTCTCGGAGCTGGCCGCGCCCAAACGGATCATCCGGGTGACCGAGATCCCCGTGCTGGGCACCGGCAAAACCGACTATGTCGCCCTGGAGCGGATCGTCCAGGCCGAGCTTCGCCGGGTGGCCTGACGGCCCCTGCAGATCGCTGCAGGCTCGGCCGCAAGGCCTGCGGGCGAGGAGCGAACGATGCCGAACCTGACCGCCCGGTCGCCCTGCATGCGACCCGTTGCGGTCGTTGGCGCCGGGACGACAACTCAGACCCAGAAGACAAGGGCCATGATGATGACCGAGGTGCTGGACGAGGGGCCGTTTTTTCACGGCACGGTCGCGGATCTGCGCGTGGGCGATTTCCTCACCGCAGGTTACCGGTCGAATTATCGTCCCCAAGTGGTGATGAACCACGTCTACTTCACCGCCCTTGTGGACGGCGCCGGGCTTGCGGCTGAGATCGCGGCGGAGCTCACCAAAGGCGGCGCGGTTCCGCGTGTTTATGCCGTCGACCCCACCGGGCCATTCGAGAACGACCCGAACGTAACCGACAAGAAATTTCCCGGTAACCCCACCCGTTCCTATCGCACCAGCGCACCGCTTAAGGTGATTGGCGAAATCACGAATTGGACCAGATTGACGCCGGAAGAACTCCAGTCGTGGAGAGAACGACTGCGCGCACTTTTCTCCGACTCACGAGCCGAGATCATCAACTGATGGTCGGCGAGATGTAGCCTTTGCGTCGGTTGTCCCGTGCGGTCGACGGCGAATTCGCCCGTCAGGCGTTTGATGCGCAGGCAAACCGCGGACGGACAATGGAACCATGGCGCGATGGCGGCGGACCGAGCGCGGACGGGTATTCCTCGAACGCATGGGGTCCGGGCCGCCCGTCCTGCTCCTGCACGGATTTCCACAAACAGGGTTGATGTGGCGCGACGTGGCTCCGCTCCTGGCGGCGGATCACGAAGTGTTCGTCGCCGACCTGCCCGGATACGGGCGCAGCGAGGTCCCTCTGGCGGACGGGACGCCGGAGCGGATGGCGAAGCGCGCCATGGCGGAGGACCTGGTGGAAGCCATGGCGCGCAAAGGGTGCTCGCACTTCGCGGTCGTGGGCCACGACCGCGGTGGCCGCGTCGCTTACCGGATGGCGTTGGACCACCCCGACGTCGTCTCCAGGCTCGGGGTCCTGGATGTCATCCCGACTGGAGATCTCTGGGTGCGGGCCGACGCACGGCTGGCTCTTGCGTTCTGGCCGTTCATCATGCTCGCCCAACCGGCGCCATTACCTGAAACCTTGCTGCGCACCTGCGCCGAGGTGGTGGTCGACGACGCCCTCAGCAATTGGGGATCGCCCCGGGAGATCTTCGATGACGAGGTCCGCGCGGCCTACATCGGTGCATTGCGGCGGCCTGAGCATGCGGAAGCGATCTGCGACGAATACCGCGCCGCCGCGACCGTAGATCGGGATCACGATGCACAGGACTGCGCTGCGCAGCGCGTCATTCGCTGTCCTACCCTCGTGCTCTGGAGCGACCGGGGTGGGTTGGCCAACTGGTACGAGGAAGACGGCGGCCCGCTCGGAATATGGAAGGCCTGGGCGCCCGATCTTTGCGGGCAGGCGGTCCGCGGCGGCCACTTCTTCCCAGAGGAACACCCCGCCGAGACCGCTCGCCTGATCGCTCGCTTCCTCGATGGGCTAAGCCTCGCAACTGACGAATAGCGACGTCACTGATCCACCCCGAACCGCTGGCCCCAAGGTCCGCATGCCGGAGGCGCGCCAACCAGCGCTCACGACCCCAGGCGGACCCTGAAGACGTCCGCTTTCAGGCGTCTAAGCCTGCTGGCGCCTTAGCCGCGTTCTGGCATGCGATCCGATCGCCACCCGATCCGCACCAACAGGTCGTCTGGCCCATCTAGCGCGAACTCATACATCCCCCAGGATTTGTGTTCTGGCCGCTCGCCTGGCTCCAGGATTTCCACCGGCGCGATGGTCGCCAGATCGTCCACGTGGTGACGTCGCCTATGGCAGGCCGCCTCCAACCGCTTGACAAGAAATACGGCCGTACGTATTTAACCGGCATGCCGCGTCCATCCTTGAAGAGCAGCATCATTGAAGCAGGCCTGAGGGTCATGTTTCGAACGGGTTACCGCGGCGCCGGCGTGCGCAATGTCGTCGCCGAGGCGCAAGTTCCGCAGGGGTCTTTCACCAATCACTTCCGCTCTAAGGAGGCGTTCGGGTGCGAGGTCCTGGACCTGTATTTCGAGCACACCCGCGGGCTGGTGGCCGAGGCACTGGAGGACCAGAGTCTGACGCCGCGGGCGCGCCTCCGGCGCTACCTCGACATCATCACCGCGCGCCTCGCGCACGACGGTTTCAGGCGCGGCTGCCTGATCGGCGATTTCAGCCTGGAGGTCGTGCAGGACAGCGACGTCTTGCGCGAGCGCCTGCTGGCGATCTGGGGCGAATGGCTGCGGCCGTTCGCCGATTGCATCGGGGCGGCTCAGGCCGCCGGCGAGATCAGCGACCGGTTCGCTCCAGCCGATCTCGCCGAGTTCCTGCTCGCGTCCTGGGAGGGCGCCATCCTGCGCATGAAGGTCGAGCGCAGCGCCGCGCCGCTGGAGCGCTTCAAGGCCATCGCCTTCGCCACCGTCTTCAACAAGGAGCCGACAGATGCCGCCTGACGTCACCCTGCCGCAAGTCAGCGTCCTGAACACCACCATGGCCTATCGCGAGGCGGGCTCGGTCGCTCCGTGTCGGCCGGACGTCCTCTTCCTGCATGGCAATCCCACGTCCTCGTTCATCTGGCGCAACATCCTGCCCCAGGTTGCGACCATGGCGCGGTGCCTCGCCCCCGATCTTGTCGGCTACGGCCAATCGGGCAAGCCAGAGTGCCAGTACCGCTTCTTCGACCACGTCCGCTATCTCGACGCCTTCATCGACGAGATCGGGCTGAGATCCGCCTATATCGTCGCCCAGGACTGGGGCACGGCGCTGGCTTTTCACCTCGCCGCACGCCGGCCGGACTTCGTCCGCGGCCTCGTCTTCATGGAGTTCATCCGGCCCTTCGCCAGCTGGTCCGAGTTCCATCAGTCGGACGCAGCGCGCGAGACGTTTCGCAGGATCCGCACGCCTGGCGAGGGCGAAGCGCTGGTCCTTGAGGACAATGTCTTCGTCGAGCAGGTGCTGCCCGGATCGGTGAAGCGAACGCTGACCGACGATGAGATGGCTGCCTACCGTGCGCCATTTCCCTCGCCGCACAGCCGCATCCCGATCCTGCGCCTGCCCAACGAGCTGCCGATCGAGGGTAAGCCCGCCGATATGGCAGCTGCGCTCGAGGCCGCGCTATCCGCGCTGCGGGCTTCGACCTATCCCAAAGTGTTGCTGGCCGGGACGCCTGGAGCGCTCGTCTCGCCGGCTTTCGCCAGGACGTTCGCCGCGGATATGCAGAACATCGAAGTTATCGAACTCGGCCCCGGCGCCCATTACCTGCAGGAGGATCATCCCGAGGCGATCGCCCAGGCCGTCGTGGACCTGATCCGTCGCTCCGAGGGCGAACTCGGCGCCGCCTGAGCACTCCGCGCACCTTTACGGGGCTGCGTGTCCGGGCCGCAAGGACCAGGAGGCGGCGGATCGCGCAATGGCGCTCAAGTCTGCGGACGGAGATGAGAAGGTCAATGTCCTAGAACCCCCCACCTGAGACTCTCCGAACGTCCGTTCTCCGGCCATCCTGGACAGCTGCGGCTGGGCATGGAGCGACCCGCGCCTCACCCCGCTTGGCGTTGCTGGCCGACCCGCCCGATGAGGCGCGTCTGTCGCTACAGGTGCAGCACCTTGCCGTAGGCGTCGAGCGAGGCCTCGTGCATCGCTTCGCTCATCGTCGGGTGGGCGAAGACGGTCGCCTGCAGCTCGGCCTCGGTGGCCTCCAGGGTCATGGCCAGCACGAAGCCCTGGATCATCTCGGTGACCTCGGCGCCGATCATGTGCGCCCCGATCAGCGCCCCGGTCTTACCGTCGAAGATGGTCTTCACGAAGCCTTCGGTCTCGCTCGAGGCGATCGCCTTGCCGTTCACCTTGAACGGGAAGCGGCCGACCTTGATCTCGCGGCCCTCGGCCTTGGCCTGGGCCTCGGTGAGGCCGACCGAGGCCACCTGCGGATTGGCGTAGGTGCAGCCCGGGATCGGTGAGTCGACGTTCACCGGCGTCTGGCCGGCGATGTGCTCGACGCAGTGGATGCCCTCGTGGCTGGCCTTGTGCGCCAGCCAGGGCGGACCCGCCACGTCGCCGATGGCGTAGAGGCCGGCGACCCCCACGCCGCCGTGCTTGTCGGTGACCACATGGGTCTTGTCGATCTTCACCCCGAGGGCTTCGAGCCCCAGGTTCTCGACATTGCCGACGATGCCGACGGCGACGATCGCCACCTCGGCCTCCAGCGTCTCGGCCTTGCCGCCGACGTCGATTTCGATCGCCACCCCGGTCTTCGACTTGGTCAGCGACTTGACGTTGGCCGGCACGCGGAACTTCAGGCCACGGCGCTCGAAGGCCTTTTTCGCCGCGGCGGAGACCTCCTCGTCCTCGACCGGCAGGATGCGCGGCAGGGCTTCGACGACGGTCACGTCGGCGCCCAGCGCCCGGTAGAAGCTGGCGAACTCGATGCCGATGGCGCCCGAGCCGATGACCACCAGCGACTTCGGCGCGGCCTTCGGCGTCATCGCCTCGCGATAGGTCCAGACCCGCTCGCCGTCGGGCTCGAGGCCGGCGGCGGGGATGGTGCGGGCCCGCGCGCCAGTGGCCAGGATGACGTTCTTCGCCTGGACCGTGCGCTCGCCGCCGGCCTTCAGCGCGATGATCGCCTTGGGCGCGCCCTCGCCCTTCTCCAGCCGGGCGTCGCCTTCGATCACCTCGATCTTGTGCTTCTTCATCAGGTAGCCGACGCCGGCGTTGAGCTGGGCGGCCACCTTGCGCGAACGCGCCACCACCTTGGCGAAGTCGAAGCCGCGCTTCTCCACCGACAGGCCGTAGTCGGCCAGGTGATCCAGGGTCTCATAGACTTCGCCGGACTTCAGCAGGGCCTTGGTCGGGATGCAGCCCCAGTTGAGGCAGACCCCGCCGAGCGCCTCGCGCTCGACGATCGCCGTCTTGAGGCCTAGCTGAGCGGCGCGAATGGCCGTCACATAACCGCCGGGGCCGGCGCCGATCACCAGGACATCGAAGTCAACGGCCATACTCTACTCCGCTCCTCCCGACTTGCGTTCGGGAGCTCAATGTTTGCTGAAAACCTTGGCCGGACACTCGGTCCGGATCAGACGATCATGGTGATCGGATCTTCGATCAGCCCCTTGAAGACCTGCAGCCAGCGCGCGCCGACGGCGCCGTCGACGACCCGGTGATCGCAGGTCAGGGTGACCGACATCACCGTCGCCACCGCCAGCTGGCCGCCGCGCACCACCGGCCGCGGCTCGCCCGCCCCGACCGACAGGATGGCGCCTTGCGGCGGGTTGATGATCGAGGCGAAGGTCTTGATGCCGAACATGCCGAGGTTGGAGACCGAGAAGGTGCCCCCCATGTACTCCTCGGGCTTCAGCCTCATGGTTCGCGCGCGCTCGGCCAGGTCCTTGGTCTCGGTGGCGATCTGGGCCAGGCTCTTCTGCTCCGCCTTGAAGATGATCGGCGTGATCAGGCCACCCTCGATCGCCACCGCCATCGAAACGTCGGCGTGATGGTGGTAGGCGATGCCTTCCGGGCTGTACGAGGCGTTGGCGTCGGGCACCGCCTTCAGCGCCAGGGCCACGGCCTTCAGGACCAGGTCGTTGACGCTGACCTTGATCCCCTGCGTCTCCAGCGCCTTGTTGATCTTCGCCCGCGCGGCGAGCAGGCCGTCGATTTCCAGGTCGATCGTCAGCGGGAAGTGCGGGATGTCGCGGAAGGAGTCCGACAGCCGCCGCGCCACCGTCTTGCGCATCATGCTGAGCGGCTTGAGGTCGTAGCTGCCGGCCGGGATGCCCAGCTGTTCGATCGAGGAGGCGCCGGGCTTCGCCGCAGGCGCCGGGGCGGCGGCGGGCTTGGCCGCGGCCGCCGGAGCCGCCGCAGGCGCGGCGGCCGCCGCAACCGGGGCCGCGGCCGCAGCGGCGCCGGGCTGGGCGCCTTCGACGTCGGCCGCGACGATGCGGCCGTGCGGTCCCGAGCCCTGGACGGCGGACAGTTGCACCCCCTTCTGCTCGGCCACGCGGCGCGCGAGCGGCGAGGCCAGGATCCGGTCGCCCTGCGGCGCGGCGGCGGCGGGCGCGGGCGCAGCCGCGGGCTTAGCCGCCGGCGCAGCCGTAGCGGCCTGGGCGGCAGGGGCCTGGGCGGCCGCTGCCGGCGCGGCCTTCGGCGCGGGAGCCGCGGCCTCGCCCTCCTCGGCCAGGCGAGCGATCGGGGTGTTCACCTTTACGTTCTGCGCGCCCTCGTCGACCAGGATGGCGTCGACCTTGCCCTCGTCGACCGCCTCGACCTCCATGGTGGCCTTGTCGGTCTCGATCTCGGCGATGACGTCGCCGGACTTCACCGTGTCCCCGACCTTCACATGCCATTTGGCGAGCGTGCCTTCCTGCATGGTCGGCGACAGCGCAGGCATCAGGACATCGATCGTCATGGATTCTTTCTCAGGCTTTGATCTGGTCGTCGGCGCGGCAAGCACGAACGCAGGCGTCTTGCGCCAAGCGCGGCCGCGCGTCAAAGGTCCCGGCGACAAAGTTAAGCTCTACATTGCGCTGGCTCATCCCGGCTCCTGGGAAAGATGGGCGAGGCTGGCGGCATTGGCTTCCCAATTGCGGCCATCGAAGGCCGCGATCCGCAGGTCGAGCCCATCTACATCGTCGAGGCAGCGGGCGTTGACGCTCCAGCCGCCGGGGTTCGACCGCGGCCGGTAGAAGCTCTTCACCCCGCACTCCGCGCAGAACAGGTGTTTCGCCACCCGGGTGTTGAAGCTGTACTCGACCAGCCGCTCGGCGCCGCGAGTCATGCGGAATCGGCTCTCCGGGACGATCACATGCACGAAGCCGGTCTTGGCGCAGATCGAGCAGTTGCAGCTCTGCGCCTCCACCTGAGCCGGCAGGGCCACCTCGAAGCGGACGCCGCCGCAATGACAGCCGCCCGAGCGCCAGGTGAACGGCTCGCCGATCACCTGTAGCTGACCGCCTTGGCGGCCTGGACGATCCGCTCGACCGACGGCAGCGACAGCGCCTCGAGATTGGCGGCGTAGGGCAAGGGCACGTCGAGCTGGGTGACCCGCGCCGGCGGGGCGTCCAGATAGTCGAAGGCGTGCTCGACCACCCGCGCGGCGACCTCCGCGCCGATTCCCATCGGGCTCCAGCCTTCCTCGACGGTGACCAGGCGGTTGGTCTTCCTGACGCTCGCAACGACGGTCTCATGGTCCATCGGCCGGATCGTGCGCAGGTCGATCACCTCCGCCTCGATGCCGTCCCTGGCCAGCAGTTCGGCGGCCTCCAGGGCGAATCCGACCATCCGAGAATAGGCGACGATGGTGACGCCGGTCCCCTCGCGGCGGACCTTGGCCTTGCCGATCGGCAGCACCCAGTCGATGTCCTCCGGCACGTCGAACTCCTGGCCGTAGAGCATCTCGTGCTCCAGGAAGACCACCGGGTTCGGGTCGCGGATGGCGGCCTTCAGCAGGCCCTTGGCGTCGGCCGCGTCATAGGGCGCGATGACCTTCAGCCCGGGCACGTGGCCGTACCAGGGCGCATAATCCTGGCTATGCTGGGCCGCCACGCGCGAGGCCGCGCCGTTGGGGCCCCGGAAGACGACCGAGGTCTTCAGCTGGCCGCCGGACATGTAGAGGGTCTTGGCGGCCGAGTTGATGATGTGGTCGATCGCCTGCATGGCGAAGTTGAAGGTCATGAACTCGACGATCGGCTTCAAGCCGGCCATCGCCGCGCCGACGCCGAGGCCGGCGAAGCCATATTCGGTGATCGGCGTGTCGATCACGCGACGCTCGCCGAACTCCTGCAGGAGGTCGCGGCTGACCTTGTAGGCCCCCTGGTACTGGGCGACTTCCTCGCCCATCAGGAAGACGTCGCCGTCGCGGCGCATCTCCTCGGCCATGGCGTCGCGCAGGGCGTCGCGCACGGTCTGGCGCATCAGCTTGGCGCCCGCGGGCAGCGCCGGATCGCGCAGCGGCTCGGCCGGGGTGACGGCGGCGGGCCCCTCGCCTTCCGGCCGGCCCTTGGCCTCCGACGGCGGCGTCTTCTCCGCCTCGCCCGAAGGCTCCCTGGCGACGGGCGTCGCGGAGACGGCGTCGATCTGCTTGGCGCCGGCCGGCGGGGCGGCGGCCTCTTCGCCGGTGAGGCGGGCGATCGGCGTGTTGACCTTCACCTCCTGCGAACCCTCGGGCACCAGGATGGCTTCGATCACGCCTTCATCCACAGCCTCCACCTCCATGGTGGCCTTGTCGGTCTCGATCTCGGCGATCACGTCGCCGGATTTCACGGCGTCGCCGACCTTCACATGCCATTTGGCGAGGGTGCCTTCCTGCATGGTCGGCGACAGCGCGGGCATCAGCACCTCGGTCACGCGCGCGCCTCCGTGTAGACGTCGGTGTAGAGTTCGGAGGCGTCCGGTTCCGGCGAGGTGCGGGCGAATTCGGCGGCGTCGGCGACGATCCGCTTCACCTCGGTGTCGATCGACTTGAGCGTCGCTTCGTCGGCCCAGCCCTTGTTTTCCAGCAGTTCCTCGACGTGGTCGATCGGATCGCGGGTCTTGCGGATCTCGTCGACCTCCTCGCGCGTGCGGTACTTGGCCGGGTCGCTCATCGAGTGGCCGCGGTAGCGATAGGTCTTCATCTCCAGGATGTAGGGGCCCTCGCCAGAGCGGGCGTGCGCGGCCGCCTTGCGCGCCGCGGCCTGGACCGCCAGCACGTCCATGCCGTCGACCTCTTCGCCGGGAATGCGGAACGAGGCGCCGCGCTTGTAGAGGTGGGTCTCCGACGACGAGCGCTCGATCGAGGTGCCCATCGCGTACTGGTTGTTCTCGATCACGAAGACGACCGGCAGGCTCCAGATTTCGGCCATGTTGAAGCTCTCGTAGACCTGGCCCTGGTTGGCCGCGCCGTCGCCGAAATAGGTGAAGCTGACCTTGCCGTTGGCGCGATAGCGATTGGCGAAGGCCAGGCCGGTGCCGAGCGGCACCTGCGCGCCGACGATCCCATGGCCGCCGTAGAAGTCTGCCTGCGTCGAGAACATGTGCATCGAGCCGCCCTTGCCGTGCGACGAGCCGCCGGCCCGGCCGGTCAGTTCGGCCATCACCTCCCGGGGGTCCATGCCGCAGGCCAGCATGTGGCCATGGTCGCGATAGCCGGTGATCACCTGGTCGCCGGGCTGGCGCACCGACTGGACGCCCACGGCGACCGCCTCCTGGCCGATGTAAAGATGGCAGAAGCCGCCGATCAGACCCATGCCGTAGAGCTGGCCGGCCCGTTCCTCGAACCGGCGTATCAACAGCATGTCGCGGTAAAGCTTCAGAAGCTCTTCCTTGCCGGCGGCCTCCGCGGCCGCGGGCGACACATTCCGCGTCGTCGCCGCGCCGTTGACCTTCCGCCGACCAGCTGCGCCGGTCTGCCCACGCGCCATGCGTCTCTCCACTCTAGACTGGGACGTCCTGGAACCCGTGGAACGGATTCAAGGGTTCATGCGGATCACATAGTCCCTCGGATCGGCGAAGCCTAGCAGGGAGCGCGCCCTTTCCTCCAGCAGATCCGCCGAAAGGCTGGTGTCGCGCATCAGCTTGGCGCGAACTTCCAGATCCTGACGCTGGGCGCGAAGCGCGGCGAGTTCGCGGGTCTTGGCGACGAGGGTCTCGCTGCGCTGATTCGACGTCAGCAGCCCCTGGTCGCCGGTGAAGGCGTGGAACGCGAAGTAGAAGATCAGGAACGCCAGGGCGGCGGTCGGCAGATAGGAGCGAAGGCGGGCGAGCACGGCGAATCCCTGCGGAGGACGCCGGTTAGATGCCGCGATCGTAGTTAAGGGGCCGCTAAGATCCTCCCCTCGTCGTGTCATCCCGGAAGCCGCGAAGCGGCTATCCGGGATCCATGAACACGGCGACGGCGGGCAATTCCTCAAATCTCGGTGTGCATGGGTCCCGGTCTTTCGCTGGCGCGAAAACCGGGATGACACCCGAGGAGAGAGACGTCAGACCCGCTGCTTCAGCGCCTTCTTGCCGAGGTAGAGGGCCTGGTCGCCGAGTTCTTCCTCGATGCGCAGCAGCTGGTTGTACTTGGCGGTGCGGTCCGAGCGGGCCAGCGAACCGGTCTTGATCTGACCGCAGTTGGTGGCCACCGCCAGGTCGGCGATGGTTGAGTCCTCGGTCTCGCCCGAGCGGTGGCTCATTACCGCGGTGTAGCCGGCGCGATGGGCCATGTCGACGGCGTCCAGGGTTTCCGACAGGCTGCCGATCTGGTTGACCTTCACCAGGATGGAGTTGGCCAGGCCGCGCTCGACGCCGTCGGCCAGACGCGCCGGATTGGTCACGAAGAGGTCGTCGCCGACCAGCTGGACCTTGCCGCCGAGCCGCTCGGTCAACAGCTTCCAGCCTTCGAAATCGTCCTCGGCGCAGCCGTCCTCGATGGTGACGATCGGGAACTTGGCGACCAGGGCGGCGAGGTAGTCGACCATGCCGCCGGCGTCGAAGGTCTTGCCCTCGCCTTCCAGCAAGTACTTGCCGCCCTTGAAGAACTCGGTGGAGGCGACGTCGAGGCCGAGCAGGAAGTCGTCGCCGGCCTTGTAGCCGGCCGCTTCGCCGGCCTTGACGATGAAGGCCAGCGCGTCCTCGGCGCTCGACAGGTTCGGGGCGAAGCCGCCCTCGTCGCCGACGTTGGTGTTGAGGCTGGCGTCGTGCAGCGCCTTCTTGAGGCCGTGGAAGATCTCCGCGCCCATCCGCAGGCCTTCGGCGAAGGTGGCCGCCCCGGTCGGCAGGATCATGAATTCCTGGATGTCGATCGGATTGTCGGCGTGCGCGCCGCCGTTGATGATGTTCATCATCGGCACCGGCAGCACCCGGGCCGAGACCCCGCCGACGTACTTGTAGAGCGGCAGGGCGGCGGAGCTGGCCGCCGCCTTGGCGGTCGCCAGGCTGACGCCGAGGATGGCGTTGGCGCCCAGCCGGCTCTTGTTCGGCGTGCCGTCGAGCTCGATCAGCAGATTGTCGACGCGGCGCTGGTCCTCGGCGTCGGCGCCGGCCAGCGCGTCGTAGATCTCGCCGTTCACCGCATCGACGGCCTGGCGCACCCCCTTGCCGAGATAGCGGGCCTTGTCGCCGTCGCGCTTCTCGACCGCCTCGTGGGCGCCGGTGGAGGCGCCGGAGGGCACCGCGGCGCGGCCCATCGAGCCGTCCTCCAGGACCACGTCGACTTCGACGGTGGGATTGCCGCGGCTGTCCAGGATCTCGCGGGCGTTGATGTCGACGATCTCGGTCATCAGGTCCTCTTGTGCGTATGGGGGCGCGGGAGGCTTAGCGATCAGCCGTCGTGCAAACAACCCTGCAGCGCCCTGCCGGCCCGGCTCTGCTGCAGAAATGGCGCCTTCGAATCAAAACGCCGGCCGCATGCGCGACCGGCGTCGAAAGCCCCTTGGTGGGCCGAAGCTTCGAAAGCCTCAGTCTTCCTTCGGCGTCAGGACCTGGCGGCCCTTGTACATGCCGGTCTTCAGGTCGACGTGGTGCGGCCGCTTCAGCTCGCCGGTCTCCTTGTCCTCGACAAAGGAGTTCGGGCCCAGCGCGTGGTGCGACCGGCGCATGTTGCGCCGGGACGGCGAGGTTTTTCGCTTAGGAACGGCCATTGGAAATCTCGGCAGGCGTGGAAACGAGGACGGCGGCCGAACGGGCCGCCGACGTGAGCGGGGGTGTATGCCCCAAACCGGGCTCCCGATCAAGCGGCGCGAACGATGATCAGACCAGTCGGCTCCTCACCTTCGCCGCGCCGACGAAGCTGGCGAACAGCGGGTGCGGGTCGAACGGGCGGCTCTTCAGCTCCGGGTGGAACTGCACGCCGACGAACCACGGATGGTCCTGGCGTTCGCAGATCTCCGGCAGCTGGCCGTCGGGCGACAGCCCGGTGAACTTCAGGCCGGTGTTCTCGATCCGCTCGCGATAGGCGATGTTGACTTCGTAGCGGTGCCGGTGGCGTTCGGAGATCGCCTCGCCGCCGTAAATGCCAGCCACTCGCGACCCCGGCAAAAGCGTGGCGTCATAGGCGCCGCAGCGCATGGTCCCGCCGAGCTCGCCGCCCGCCGCGCGGACTTCCTTCTCGTTGCCGCGGGTCCATTCGGTCATCAGGCCGACGATCGGCTCGGAGGTCGGGCCGAATTCGGTGGAGGACGCCTCGTGGATCCCGGCGAGGTTCCGCGCCGCCTCGATCATCGCCATCTGCATGCCGAAGCAGATGCCGAAATAGGGAATGCCGTGTTCGCGGGCGAAGCGGACGGCGCGGATCATGCCCTCCGAGCCGCGTTCGCCGAAGGCGCCGGGCACCAGCACGCCATGCACCGCGGCCAGGCGCACCCCGATCAGCTCCACGTCGCCCTCGAACGCCTCGCCCTCGATCCACTCGAAGCGGACGCGGACATTGTTGGCGAGGCCGCCGTGCACCAGGGCCTCGACCAGCGACTTGTAGGCGTCGGTCAGGCCGGTGTACTTGCCGACGATGGCGATGTTCACCTCGCCGTCCGGATGGCTGAGGATCTGGCTGATCCCCTGCCAACGGCTGAGGTCCGGCTTCGGCGCGTCGCCCAGCCCGAACACCTCCAGCACCTCGGCGTCGAGGCCCTCGGCGTGGTAGTCCAGCGGCACCGAATAGATGTTGGCGCTGTCCAGCGCCTGGATGACCGCGCTCGGGCGGACGTTGCAGAACTGGGCGATCTTGCGCCGCTCGCCTTCCGGGATCGGGAATTCGGCGCGGCACAAGAGGATGTCCGGCTGGATGCCGATCGACCGCAGCTCCTTCACCGAGTGCTGGGTCGGCTTGGTCTTCATCTCCCCGGCCGTCTTGATGTACGGCAGCAGCGTCAGGTGGATGTAGCAGGCGTGGCCGCGCGGCAGCTCCTGGCCGAGCTGGCGGATCGCCTCGAAGAACGGCAGGCCCTCGATGTCGCCGACCGTGCCGCCGACCTCGACCAGCACGAAGTCGACGCCCTCGCCGGGATCGGACAGGACGAAGTCCTTGATCTCGCCGGTGACGTGCGGAATCACCTGGACCGTGGCGCCCAGGTAGTCGCCGCGGCGCTCCTTCTCGATGATCGTCTTGTAGATCTGGCCGGTGGTGATGTTGTCGTTGCGGGTGGCGTTGACGCCGGTGAAGCGCTCATAGTGGCCGAGGTCGAGGTCGGTCTCGGCCCCGTCGTCGGTGACGAACACCTCGCCATGCTGATAGGGGCTCATGGTCCCCGGATCGACGTTCAGATAGGGGTCGAGCTTACGCAGGCGGACCTTGTAGCCTCGCGCCTGCAAAAGCGCGCCGAGAGCGGCGGACGCGAGACCTTTGCCAAGGGAAGAGACCACGCCGCCGGTGATGAAAATGTACCGGGCCATGGGCGTTCAGATTAGCCGTGATTCGCCGCCGCGGGGCGGTCTTCGCGCAGCTTCGTCCACCGCTTTATCGCGCCGGGGTCGGGGCGGGCGCGCTCGGGGCGGCGTCCTGACCGAGGAAGGGGTTGTGCACCGTCGGCGTCGGCGCCTGCAGCGGGCTCGGCGCGGCGTTCGGATTGGCCGGCTGGCCGGCCCCGGAGGGCGGCTTGGGCGCGGGCTGGTCGAGGGTGGTGGGATCTATGGCGTCCACCTTCAGCCGGTCGACGACCGAGGAAGCCCCCCGCTCGCGGCCCGACAGGATGGTCAGCAGCAGCGCCAGGATGAAGAAGGCCGAGCCGAGGATCCAGGTGGTCCGGGTCAGAAGGTCGCCGGCGCCGCGCGCCGTCATGAACCCGCCGGGTCCGCCGCCCATGCCGAGCGCCCCGCCCTCGGAGCGCTGCAGCAGCACGACGACCACCAGCGCCAGGCTGATGACGATCTCGAGGACGAGCAGAAGGTTGAGCAGCATGCGAAACCGGCATCCAGTGCGTTCGGGCGGTCATGCCGCACCGAAATGAAGCGCGCGCTCTATCACCGCGCGCGCACCAGCGCCATACCTAGGTGGTCGCAGCCTCCTCACAAGCGATGATTCCTGACCCGAGACACCCGCCCATTCTCGAGACCGAGCGGCTTCGCCTGCAGCCGCTCTCGACGCCGGACGCGCACCCGCTCTTCTCGATCATGGACGACCCCGAGGCGATGGCCTTCTGGGACATTCCGGAGATCCACGATCCGGACCTGGTGACGGCGATCGTGCAGGCCCAGGTCGCCGCCATGGCCGCCGGCCGGGCGATCCACTGGGCGATCCGCACACTGGGCGACGAGGCCTTCGTTGGCTGCTGCAGCCTCGCGGAGATCGACGGCTGGCATAAGCGCGGCGAGATCGGCTACCTGCTGAACCGCCAGGCCTGGGGCCTGGGCTTCGCCCAGGAGGCCATGCGCGCGGTCGTCGCCCACGCCGCCGCCGCCGGCCTGCGCAAACTCTCCGCCAGCACCCACCTGGGCAATCGGCGCTCGGAGATCCTGCTGGCGAAGCTCGGGTTCAAGCAGGAGGGCCTGCTGCGCGGCCACGTCCTGCGCGACGGCGAACGCCGCGACTGCCACCTGTTCGGGCTCCTGCTGTAGAACCGCGTCCCTGCCGCTGGCTCTGGCGGTGTGAACCGGCTCTGGAGCGAACCCCCGCCCGGCCCTATGTCTCCCGCATGAGCCATCCGATCGCCGTCCAGGGACTCGACCACATCGTGCTGCGGATCCGCGACAAGTCGCGGATGATCGCCTTCTACACCGAGGTGCTGGGGTGTTCGCTCGACTGGGACCGGCCGGAACTGGGGCTGACCCATATCCGCGCCGGGCGCGAGCTGATCGACCTGGTCACCCTCGACGGCCCGCTTGGGCGGCCGGGCGGCGAAGGCCCCGGCGAGACCGGCCGCAACCTCGACCACTTCTGCCTGCGCCTGGCCCGGTTCGACGAGGCGGCCATCCGCACCCACCTGGCCCGGCACGCCGTCGAAGTGGTGGACTCCGGCGAGCGTTACGGCGCCGACGGCGACGGGCCGTCCCTCTACGTCCATGACCCCGAGGGCAATACCGTGGAGCTGAAGGGCCCGGCTCAGTGAGCCGCCGCCGGCGAGGCCTGCCGCTTCGGCTTGGGCGCCATCCAGACGACGATCGCGGCGAGCACGAAGACCGTGGCGGCGACTAGGAAGAGATGGCTGGTCGCCAGCATGGTCGACTGGACCTGCACCAGGCCGTCGATCTGCCCGGTGGCCTGATCCGGCGACAGCCCCCGGACGGCGAGCGCGTCGCGGGTCGCCTGGATGCCGTTCAGGTGTCCGACGAGCAGGCTGCGCTTCTCTGTCGTGGTGTTCTCCCAGGCGCTGGTCATCAGCGAGGTGGCGAAGGCCGCCGAGCAGGTGCGCAGGAAGTTGGAGAGACCGGCGGCCGAGGCGGTCTCCTCGGGCCGCACGGACGATAGGGTGAGCCCGGTCGTCGGCACGAAGAAGAACGGCACGAAGAAGCCCTGGGCCAGGAACGTCAGGGCGACGTCCCAGAAGGTCACGTCCGTGGTGAAGCCGGCGCGCCAGAGGGAGACCAGGGCGACGCCGGCGATGCCGAACGAGATCAGCGCGCGCGAGTCGACCTTGCCCATCAGCCGGGCGACGACCGGCGACATGACCACGGCGAGCACCCCGCCCAGCGCCGAGGCGCGGCCAGCCCAGGTCGCCGTGTAGCCGATGCTGGTCTGCAGCCACAGAGGGATCAGCACGATCATGGCGAAGAAGGCGCCGAAGGTCAGGCTGAGCGTGGTCACCCCCACCACGAACCCGCGGTGGCGGAAGATCTTCAGGTCGACGATGGGGTTGTCGGCCGTGAGCTCCCAGATCAGGAACGAGGCGAAGCCGATCGCGGCGACCACCGCAAGGGCGATGATCGTGGTCGAGGCGAACCACTCCAGCTCCTTGCCCTTGTCGAGCATGATCTGCAGGGCGCCGACCCAGACCACGAGCAGCGCCAGGCCCACGTAGTCCACGGGCGTGCGGCGGGTCGGGGTCTCGCGCGAGCGCAGCACGGTCCAGGCGCCGAGGGCCACCCCGAACGCGACGGGGATGTTGATGAAGAAGATCCAGCTCCAGCCGATGGTGTCGGAGATGATGCCGCCCAGCAGCGGGCCGGCGATCGGGCCGACCACCACCGTCATCGACCAGATGCCCAGCGCCTGGGCGCTGCGGTTCTTCGGGAAGATATAGAGCAACAGGGTCTGGGAGGTCGGCATGATCGGGCCGCCGCAGAGGCCCTGCAGCACCCGGAAGGCGACCAGCAGGCCGAAGCTCGGCGCCAAGCCGCAGGCCATGGAGAAGACGCCGAAGCCGATCATCGCGGTGACGAAGATCTTCACCCCGCCGAAGCGCTGCACCAGCCAGCCGGTGAGCGGCACGGTGATCGCCTCGGCGACGCTGTAGGAGGTGATCACCCAGGTGCCCTGCGACGGCGAGACCGCCAGGCCGCCGGCGATATGCGGCACCGAGACGTTGGCGATGGTGGTGTCGAGCACCACCATGAAGTTCGCCAGGCTGAGCAGGACCGCCGCGCCGATCAGGGCCGCGCCGGTCAGCGGTTGCGGCGTCGGGCCCGGACGGCTCATCGCGTCTCGACCTCGGCCTTCATCGACAGGCCGACCCGCAGCGGATGCTGCCTGAGCTCCCGCGGATCGAGGGCGATGCGGACCGGCACCCGCTGGACCACCTTGATCCAGTTGCCGGTGGCGTTCTGCGCCGGGATCAGGGCGAAGGCCGAACCCGAGCCGCCGGCGACGCCGACCACGCGGCCGTGGAACTTCACGCCGTTGCCGTAGACGTCGCTGGTCAGCACCACCGGCGAGCCGATCTGCACCTTGCGCAGCTGGACTTCCTTGAAGTTGGCGTCGACGTAGGCGGTCTGGATCGGCACCACCGTCATCATCTGGGCGCCGGCCGGCACGCGCTGGCCGATCTCGATGTTTTTCTTGGCGACGATGCCGTCGACCGGCGCGCGCACGACGGTGCGCTGCAGATCGAGCTCAGCCTGGTTCAGCTCGGCGCGCGCGGCGGCGACTTCGGGATTGCTCTGCAGGTCCGAACCTTGAACGAGGACGGCGGCGGCCTGGCGCTGGGCGCCGGCGGCGGTGACGTTGGCGCGCGCCTGGCCGACCGCGGCCTCGGCGGCGGTCACCGCGGCCTGGGCCGTCTGCCGGCGGTTCTGCGAGTCCGCCAGCTCGTCGGCGGAGACCGCGCCGGTGCCGGCGAGGCCCTGGCGGCGGGCGTACTCCGCCTGCGCCCGGGCCAGGTCCGAGCGCGCCGAGACGAGCTGGGCCTGAGCCCGGCTCAGGTCGGTGACTCGCGCCTGGCTCTGGGCTGCGGCCAGATCCTGGTTGGCGTAGTAGCCCTGCACCTTGCGCTCGGCCTGGCCGAGCTGGGCCTGCGCGCGGGCCACCGCCAGCCGGTAGTCGGCGGGATCGATCACCGCGACCACATCGCCCTTGTGAATGAACTGGGTCTCGCCCACCGGGTCGCCGACGATCGGACCGGCCACCAGGGCGGTGACCTGAGCGGTGTCGGCCTGAACATAGGCGTCGTCCGTCGAGACGTGGCGCGAGCTGATCAGCAGCCAGTAGAAGAACCACAGCACGGCGATCACCAGGATCGTCGCACCGAGCAGGGTGAACAGCCGCTTGCGGCGGCTGGTCCGCGCGCTGGATATCGCCGCCGCCGCTTGGATCGGTGTGTCTTGATTCATCGGGTCCTCGTGCGGCGCGGGTCGTCAGCTGGTGTGGAAGCCGCCGCCGAGCGCTCTGGCAAGCGCGGCGTCGACGGCCAGCGTGCGGGATTCGAGGTCGGCCAGGGTGCGCCGCTGGGCGATCACCGCATCCTCCGTCAAAAGCACCGCGAGATAGTTGGTCAGGCCGGCCTGATAACGCAGCCCGGCGATCCGGTAGGCGTCCTCGCCGGCGGCCAGGGCCGTGCGCGCCTGGCCGAGCCGCGCCTGCAGCAGGCGGCTGCTGACGGCGGCGTCGGCCACCTCCTGCAGCGCCTGGACCAGCGTCTGGTCGTACTCGGCGACGGCGGCGTCATAGTCGGCGCGCGCGCCGCGATATTCGCCTTCGAGCCGGCCGGCGGAGAAGATCGGCAGGCTGAGCGCCAGGCCGGCCTTGCCGATCTGCGAACTCGGCGCCTTCAGGAGATCGAGGCCCAGCGCCTCGCGACCGAAGAAGCCGACCAGGTTGAGGTTCGGATAGAAGCCGGCGCGGGCGACCTTGATGCGTCGTGCGGCCGCCTCGGCGCGAAGCCGGGCGGCCTGCACGTCGGGCCGGCGGCCGACCAGGTCCACCGCGAGGTTGGGGGGCAGGCCGAAGCCGGCGGCGATCGCCCCGGCCGGCCGGGCGATGGCCAGGCCGCGGTCCGGCCCCTGCCCCGCCAGCGCCGCCAGCCGGTTGCGCGTCAGGCCGATCTGTTCGTCGAGACTGGTCAGCTCCTGGGCGGCGGCTGCGGCGTTGGACTGCGCCTGGCGGGCCTCGCCCTGGTTGGCGGAGCCTGCCTGCACCCGCTGGCCGACCAGTCCGGCGCTCGCCTGGCGGTTCGCCAGGGCCTGGGCCGCAGCGTCGCGCTCGCCGAACAGCCGCGCCAGGTCGGCATAGGCGGCGACGAGACTGGTGGTCAGCATCAGCCGGCTCTCGGCGGCGTCCATCCGCGCCGCCTCGGCCTCGGAGGTGGCCGCCGCCAGCGCCGCCCGGTTGCGGCCGAACAGGTCGAGGTCCCAGGCGAGGTCGAGGCTCGCCCGCCCGGTGTCATTGTAGCCGTGGGGCACGAACTCCGGCGGGAAGCCCATGTTGTAGCTCTGTCGGGTCTCAGAAGCCTCGGCGTTGGCGGTGAGGCTGGGCCGGCCGGCCGCGCGCTGCTGTTCGGCCAGCGCCTCGGCGCGGCGCGCGCGGGCCTTCGCCTGCGCCAGGCTCGGCGAGTTCTTCAGCGCCTCGGCCATCAGCGCGTCGAGCTGCGGGTCGTTGTAGCGACGCCACCAGCCGTCCAGCGGCCAATCCGCCGGCGGCGCCTGGAAGCTCTCGGTCGTCGCATAGGCCGAAGGCGGCTTCGCCTGGGGCTCGGCCCCGAGGCGAGGGACGGCGGCGCAGGCGCTCAAGGCGCTGGCGGCGGCCAGGGTAAGGAAGAACTTTTGCATGAAGCCTGCGGGATCGGACATCGAGGCGATATATGACCGTACTGTACGGTCAGATCTACGCGTGCTAAGGTCGCTCGGTCAAGTTGCAAATGGTGAAGAGGGATGGGAACCGCAACACGCCAGGCCAGGCGGGAGGATCGGCGCGACGCCATCCTGGATGTCGCCTACGAATGTTTCGTGGCGGAGGGCTACGGCTCGACCTCGATGTCGACCATCGCCGCGCGCCTCGGCGGATCGAAGGGCACGCTCTACAACTACTTCAAGTCCAAGGAAGAACTGTTCGAAGCCTTCGTACGCCGCAGTTGCTTGCGCCTTCACCAGCAGATGGAGGCTGCGCCCCAGGACGGCGACGTGCGCGCGCATCTGGTGGGGATGGCCCGCACCTTCGTGGACCATCTGCTCTCCCCGCAGGCCATCGCCATCCACCGCGTGGTCGTCGGCGAGGGGGAGCGGTTTCCCGAGCTCGCCCGCCTGTTCTACGAGGCCGGGCCGCGCACCGGGATCAACAACACCGCCGCCCTGCTCGAGCGCCTCATGGACCAGGGGGTGATTCGGCGCAGCGACCCGGTGCTCGCCGCCCATCAGTTGAAGGATCTGTCGCTGTCAGGTCTCTTCAGCCTGCGGCTCTGGGGCGTCATCGAAGACCCGACGCCCAGCGAACGGCAGGCCCGCGCCGAGATGGCGGTCGACACCTTCCTGCGCGCCTACGCGCCCTAGCTCAGGGCGAGCCCACTTCCCGCCGTCACCCCGCTTTCGCGCGCGATCAGCGGAGATGACAGCTCGGGCCTAGACAGCCCGGACGATCGCCAGGAAGTCCTCGGCCTTCAGCGAGGCGCCGCCGACCAGGGCGCCGCCGACCTCGCGGGCGTGCAGGATCTCCGCGGCGTTGCTCGGCTTGACCGAGCCGCCATAGAGGATCGGAACCCGGTCGGCGTCCTCGCCGAACATCGCCTCGAGGGTGGCGCGGATGGCGCCGTGGACCTCCTCGATCTGCGGATTGTTGGGGGTGAGGCCGGTGCCGATCGCCCAGATCGGCTCATAGGCGACGGCGAAGGGCCTGCCGTTGAGCTCCGCCGGCAGCGATCCCCTCACCTGCGCGGTGACCACCTCCAACGCCTGGCCGGCCTTGCGCTGGTCGAGCGACTCGCCGACGCAGACGATCGGCTCCAGCCCATGGCGCAGCGCCGCCAGCACCTTCTTCGCCACCAGTTCGTCGCTCTCGCGATAGGCGTCGCGGCGCTCGGAGTGGCCGAGAATCACCAGCGCGGCGCCGGCGTCCGCCAGCATCTCGGCGGAGACGTCGCCGGTGAAGGCGCCTGCGTCGTCGGCGTGGACGTCCTGCCCGCCGATCAGCAGCTTCGAGCCGGCCACCGCCTCGCTCATCCGGTGGACGAGGATCGACGGCGGACAGATCGCCACCCGCACCGAGGTCGTCCCCACGCCCTCGGCCACGGCCCTGGCCTCGGCGAGCGAACTCGCCAGGCCGTTCATCTTCCAGTTTCCGGCGATCAGCGGCGTCGGCGTGGTCATTGGGCCTCTCGAAATGTATCTGGTCCGCCGGGCGGTTAAGCCAAGCGGCCGCGTCTGTCACGCGCTTGCCGCGGGCAAGCGGCCTCAACTATACGGACGACGCCTCTCGCGCCCTGGAAAGGGAATAAATGCTCACCGCCTTCCGCGCCTTTGCGAAGTCCTGGTTCGCCGCCGTGTTGATCGGACTGCTGATCGTCGCCTTCGCCGTGTTCGGCATTCGCGACGTCTTTGGTCACAATGTCAGCAGTTCGGTGATCGTCGCCGGCTCGCGCAAGATGACGCCGACCGAGTTCCGGCGCGAGTTCGACCAGGTGCGCAAGCGCGCCGAGCAGCAGATGGGCCAGCCGGTCACCACCGAGCTGGCGGCCGCCAACGGCCTGGACCGCCAGGTGCTGAGCGGCCTGGCCACCCGCGAGTCGTTCGCCGAACTGCTGCACAAGATCGGCGTGCGGCCGTCGGACAAGGACGTCGTCGAGCAGATCGCCAAGATCCCCGCCTTCTTCAACCAGGTCTCCGGCCGCTTCGACAAGAAGCAGTACGAGCAGCGGCTGGCGCAGAACGACATGACCGTGCAGGACTTCGAAGGCCGGCTGCGCGACGAGATGGCCCAGCAGCAGGCGGTCGAGGCCCTAGCCAGTTCGCGGCAGATCCCGCGCGCCTATTCGGCGATGGCGGCGATCTTCGCGCTGGAGAGCCGCGACGTCGACTATCTGGTGGTGGATCCCGCCAGCGTGCCGAAGCCGGCCGCGCCCACCGACGCCCAGCTCACCGCCTTCATGCAGGAGAACGCCGCCCAGCTGACCCAGCCGGAGTTCCGGGTGCTCACCCTGGTCCGCTTCAGCCCGCAGCTGGTCGGCGCCAACCTGGCCGTCGACGAGGCCGAGCTGAAGAAGCGCTACGACTTCCGCAAGGACACCCTCTCCACCCCGGAAACCCGCAGCCTGGTGCAGATCCCGGCCAAGGACGCCGCCGCCGCCCAGGCGATCAGCGCGCGGCTGCAGCGCGGCGAAGCGCCGGCCGCGGTCGCCAGGTCGCTCGGCGTCGACGCCATCACCTATGACGCCAAGCCGCAGAGCGCGATCCCCGACCGCAAGCTGGCCGACGCCGTCTTCAAGCTGCAGCCGGGCCAGGTCGCCGCCGTCCAGGGCGACCTCGGCCTGGCGGTGGTGAAGATCACCGCCGTCGCCCCCGGCAAGGCGGTCAGCTTCGAAGAGGCCCGCCCGGCGCTCGAGGCGGAGCTGCGCAAGGACGCCGCCGCCGAGAAGGTCTACGCCCTGACCCAGGCCTATGACGACGCCCACCAGAAAGGCGCCAACCTCACCGAGGCGGCCCAGAAGGCCGGCGTCGCGGCGACCACCCTGGGCCCCGTCTCCAAGGACGGTCGCGACCAGCAGGGCCAGCCGGTCGGCGGCGTGTCGCCGAAGCTGCTGGAGACCGCCTTCGGCCTGCCGGCCGGCGGCGAGAGCGAGGTGGTCGAGGCCGGAAACGGCGACTATTTCGCCGTCCGCGTCGAGAAGGTCGTCCCGCCGGCCCTGCCGCCGCTGGCGGCGATCAAGCCGCAGCTGGCCCAGGCCTGGACCATGCGCGAGCTCGGCAAGGCCATGCAGGCCAAGGCCGAATCGCTCGCCGCCCGCATCCGCAAGGGCGAGACCCTGGAGGCGGTGGCGGCCAGCTCGGGGGCCAAGCTGGTCCGCGTCCCCGGCGTCGACCGCCGCACCGCCCAGCAGAACCCGCAGATGTCGCAGGACCTCCTCGGCGCGGTGTTCGGCGGCGGCAAGCCGGGCGAGGTCTTCACCGCCCGCGGCCCCGGCTTCTCGATGGTGGTCGGCAAGGTCGCGGCGATCCACGTCGGCGACCCTGCCCAACTGGCGCGGCTCACCGAGCAGGCGCGGCCGGAGATGACGAACACCATCTTCCGCGAGATCGTCGAGAGCGCCCAGGGCGCGGCCCGCCAGGCGCTGAAGACCAAGATCGACTACAACCTCGCCCGCACCGCGCTCGGCCTGCCGCCGCTGACGGCCGGCGGCCCGGCCGCCGGCGGCAAGGGCCAGCCGGAGCTGGCGAAGTGAAGCTCGAGCCGACCTTCGAAGCCTTTCAACCGACCTACGACGCCGGCGCGCCGCAGCTGGTCTGGACCCGGCTGATCGACGACCTGGAGACGCCGGTCTCGGCCTATCTGAAGATCGGCCACGGCCGGCCCTACGCCTTCCTCTTCGAGTCGGTGGAGGGCGGCGCCTGGCGCGGCCGCTATTCGATCATCACCCTCAACCCCGACCTGGTCTGGCGCTGCCGCGGCGACCAGGCCGAGGTCGCCGAGGGCGCCGAGGCGATCGCAGCCGGCCAGTTCGAGCCACAGGCGGGCGGCGCGCTGGAGTCCCTGAAGGATCTGGTCGCCGCCTCGCGGATCGAGCTGCCGGCCGGCCTGCCGCCGCCGTCCGCCGGCGTCTACGGCGCGATCGGCTACGACATGATCCGGCTGGTCGAGCGGCTGCCGGACGTCAACCCCGATGCGCTCGGCCTGCCCGACGGGGTGATGACCCGGCCCTCGATCGTCGCCATCTTCGACGCCATCGCCCAGGAGATCATCCTGGTGACCGCGGTGCGGCCCGGCAAAGGCGACGGCGACGGCGACGGCGACGGCCAAGGCGAGGGGTCGGCGCAGGGCGCCTACGCCGCGGCCCGCGGGCGGATCGAAACCGTGCTCGCCGACCTGCGCCGCCCCACGCCGCAGCTGAAGGGCGACGGCCAGCCCGACGCCGACGGCTTCACCACGCCGGTCTCGCGCGACGCCTACAGGCAGATCGTCGAGCGGGCGAAAGACTACATCCGCGCCGGCGACATCTTCCAGGTGGTGCCGAGCCACCGCTTCCGCGCGCCGTTTCAGCGCGATCCGTTCGCCCTCTACCGGTCCTTGCGGCGAATGAACCCCTCGCCCTTCCTGTTCTACCTCGACTTCGGCGACTTCCAGCTGGTCGGCTCCTCGCCGGAGATCCTGGTGCGCCTGCGCGACGGCAAGATCACCATCCGGCCGATCGCCGGCACCCGTCCGCGCGGCGCCACGCCCGAAGAGGACCAGGCGCTCGAGACGGAGCTGCTGGCCGATCCCAAGGAGCGGGCCGAGCACCTGATGTTGCTCGACCTCGGCCGCAACGACGTCGGCCGCGTGGCGATGCTGAAGGACAGCGGCGCGAACGCCCCGTCCGCCGCCAAGCCCGGCCGCCCCCGCCCGCCGCGGGTGCGGGTCACCGACAGCTTCTTCATCGAGCGCTACAGCCACGTCATGCACCTGGTCTCCAACGTCGAGGGCGACGCCCCCCACGGCCTGGACCCGGTCGACGTGGTGATGGCCGCCCTGCCCGCCGGCACCCTCTCCGGCGCGCCGAAAGTGCGGGCGATGGAGATCATCGACGAGCTGGAGATCGAGAAGCGCGGCATCGGCTACGCCGGCGGCGTCGGCTATTTCGGGGCCGACGGCTCGGTCGACACCTGCATCGTCCTGCGCACCGCCCTGGTCAAGGACGGCGTCATGTACGTCCAGGCCGGCGGCGGCGTCGTCGCCGACTCCGACCCCGACGCCGAGTACGACGAGACCCTCCACAAGTCCCGCGCCCTGCGCCGCGCCGCCGAGGAGAGCTGGCGCTTCGTCTGAGCGGCTTCTTGACCGTGCAACTCACCTGCGGGCCGCTGCTGCCGCCGACGCGGCGCCTGGGCGACGGACCTGGGGTGGGCGGCGAAGCGATCGACCGGATTACCGACCTCCGCTCGGGGCCCTAACCGCCGCCTTCCCGCGCCTCGTCCGCCGCCGCGAAGTGCGCCAGCTGGTCCGCGTGGGCCTTCTTGAACGCTGGCCGCCCGGTGACCCGCGCCATGAAGGCCCGGCACGCGGGATAGGCCGCAAGCCCGTCGAACCGGTCCACCGGCCGCAGCACGTCGGCCATCAGCAGGTCGGCCACGGAGAAGCCGCCGCCCGCCAGCCACTCGCGGCCGGCCAGCACCGTTTCTAGCCGCTCGAGCCGCAGCTTCAGGAAGCCATCCACGAACGCGGCCTCGGGCGCATCGCCGGCAAAGCCCATGAAGCGGAACATCGACCACGGCAGGCTCGCCATTTCGACCGAGTTGAGCGCTGCGAGCACCCACTCCACCGCCTCCGCCCGCCCGCGCGGATCGACGGGCATCAGCGCCGCGCTCTTCTCGCCGAGGTGCAACAGGATCGCCCCGCTCTCGAAGACGGTGATGTCCCCGTCCGTCAGCCACGGAACCTGTCCGAACGGCTGGTGCGCGAAATGCGCGGCCCCGCGCCCCTCGAAGGGGGTCGTCGCCACCCGATAGGCAAACCCCGCCTCCTCCAGCGCCCAGCGTACGCGGAGGTCGCGCACAAGGCCTCTCGGCGACTTGGGAACCCAGTCGAACGTCGTCAGCACCAGCTCGCCCATCGGCATCTCCTTCCAGGCCCTTTGCGCGCCCGTGACCCAAGGACGCGCCAGCCTGTCCGCCGCCGACATCTAATTCCGAACCGCGCCTTTAGGCCCCCTACACCGGCGTGCTGCCGGACCGCGCCAAGTCATTCGGTAGAATAGACAGGCGCCGTGCTCTTGGGACTCGTCGCGTGCTGGCCACCCTTGGGCTTTAGCCGCGAAGCTTCGACGGCCGCAGAGCCATCGGGGGTTGGCGATGGCTGCCGCTCCCGCAGATAGCGTTCGATGGCGCCCAACTCCGCAAGGGCATGACGGTCACCGCTGCAAGCCCGTCGATCGAGGGCTCGCACGGATCGCAGAACCAGCAGCTCGTGTTTTGCCCTGGGTCCACCCCTGGCCCCTTGGAGATTGGCAGCACGGCGGCGGGTTACCTCCGCCACGGAAAGAGCGGCCAGGCAGTGCTCGATTTCAGCAAAAAACGAGTGGTCATCTGATGGCGGGGGCAAGCGGCCTTGAGTCAGGACGGCGCTCACCAAGGCCCGAGCTTCGGATTTGCATTTTCGAAAATAGGCGTCGGTGACATCGCTATCGAGTTTCGAGAGGCGACCGGCGATGTCCATCGCATCGCTCAGCTCCAACCCGGTGGAACCCAGACAGAACAAGGCGGTGAATGCAATTCGTCTTGATAATCCAAATGATCTCGAGGGGCGCTCTCTCTGCTCGAATTCAATGTAGCGAGAGAGCGCGAGATGAGCGACCTTCGCCAGTTCATCGCGGGCATGACTGTGAACCACGGCAGCACCACGCCCTGTGAAGATGACGCTGAGAGAAAATCCAGAGGGCGGCCGACAACGACCGCCCTCTTCAAGACATTAGAAGCGCGCGGTGAGCGCCACGAACAGGTGGCGGCCCAGGAGGTCGTAGGCGTTCCAGGAGTTCGGCAACGCGCCGCCGACCACCGCGTTGGTGAGCAGCGGCGGGTCCTTGTCGAAGATGTTGTTCACGCCGCCGCGGACGGCCAGCTTCTCGTTGATGTTCCAGGCGGCCGCCAGGTCGAAGTAGTTCACCGCCGGCACCTTGTGGGCGAGCGGGGTGGTCCCGCCCTCGCCGATCGTCGGCTCGTCGGTGTCGGCCTCGTTGGTGGCGTGGCCGATGTAGCGCCAGGCGCCCGAAAGCTGGACGTCATGCGGCGCGTTCCAGGTCACCCGCAGCGAATGGCGCCACTTGGGGAACAGGCCGCCGCAGGTCAGGCCGAAGAGGCCGGCGCAGTCGTAGGTCTCGGCGCCCGGCAGCGGGGTGTTCTTGTTGGTCCCGGCGTAGCTCCCGTTCAGCGAAAAGGCCAAGCTGCCCCACGCGTCGTGCCCGAAAGTGTCGAGGCCGAGCTTGTAAGCCGCCTGGATATCGATGCCGGAGAGCTCCTGCGACGCGACGTTGACGTTTGTGCCGACGATATAGCCGCCGGCGCCGGCGGTGGTGCCGAACAGGATGCCGTTCGCGGGGTTGCGGACGACGTTGGCGCAGTAGGTGGGATCGCCGGTGTTCAGGCAGTTGTTGTAGCTGATGGCCAGCGGGATGATGTCAATGATGCCGTTCAGCTTGATGTGGAAATAGTCGACGCTGGCGGTGAAGCCCGGAAGGAATTTCGGCGTCAGCAGGAAGCCGACGGTGTAGGTGTTCGCCTTTTCCGGCGCCAGCGCAGTATTGCCGCCTGTGAGGGTGGCGCACTGGTCGGCCGGGCACTGCGCGATGTGCCCGTACTGCGCCGCGGTGACGCCAGTCCGTGCGCACTGTTCCAGCGTCGCCGTGGGGGTCGCGCCGGCGCAGTCGTCTTCCCCAACGTCGCTGGTGTTGGTGACCGACTGCGGCGTGTAGAGCTCGATGATGTTCGGCGCTCGCACTGCGCGATTGAAGCCTGCGCGGAAGCGGACGTCCTCCGTCGGCGCCCACTCGAGGCCCACCCGGTAGGTGTTGGCGTTGATCCCCGTCGAATAGTGGGACCGACGATAGGCGCCGTTGAACGTCAGATCCTTGACGAACGGCATGTCCTGAATGATCGGAACCCGGGTTTCGCCGAAGCCTTCCAGGACGCTGATGCCGTTGTTGACTATTACGGCCGCGCCGCCGAAGCCGGAGAGGTCGTTGCTGAGCTCAGCCTGGTCGGGCGCGTAGGTCAGGTGGTCGCGCCGGGACTGGAAGCCCGCCGACACGCTGACGGCGTCCGTCGCCCACGGCGACTTGATCCCATAGTCGCCGAGGTCGCCGGTGATGGTGCCTTCGATGATCCGCTCGGATGTGGTTCCATGAGACGTGCCGGTGCCGGTGAGATAGTCTGTGGCCGCGCTCGTCACGCCGCCATCGGAGAAGATGTTGTAGGGCACACAGGCTCCCCCCGACTGACAGACCGGTTGACCGGTTAGGGGGTCGGTATCGACCAGAAGGGCGTTCTGGGTCTTGGAAATGCTCAGGAAGTTTGCGTTCGAGATATACACCGAGGTGTAATAGTAGGACCCGTAAAGGTCGTAGTTGAACGGACCGAAGAGCTTGCCCTTGGTGCCGAGCACGATCCGATAGTTGTCGTGCTCGTAGTCGAACTTGCGCGGACCGCCTTCGATGTTCCGTCGGCCGATGATGAGGTCCACCGTATCGCTCGGCAACGTGCAGCCGATCACCGCCTGCTGTTGACCGCTCAGGAATGGGTTGTTGCAGTTGACCAGGAAGCCGCCCGTCGGCTGCGCGCCACTGCCCTGGAACAGGGCTGAGGGGCCGACCTCGGTATGGGTCTGGTCGTTCATGTACGAGAAGTCGGTGTAGACGTCGAAATGCTTGTCGATTTCGTAGTTGGCCATGAACCCGGCGGTGTAGCGCGTGTCCTGCTGGATCAGGGTTTCGTATGGGTTGGCGTTGAAGATGGCTGGAGGGGTGGTGCCCGCCGTGCCGTAGGGTACGAACTGGTTGCCCAGCACGGCGGCTTGGTCTTGAGGCGCGCCGTCGATGGTCAACGCCCCGCCATTGGCCAGATAGAAGATGTTCGAGTTGCTGGAGCCGCCGCAGGTCGCGTTCGACTTCAGCTGACAGCCCGAATAGTCGCGCGCGCTCTGATAGATCGGATCCTGGGCGTGGTAGGTGACGTAGCCGGTGACGTTGCCGCGACCGTCCGGCGCATTGGCGCCGAAGATCAGGCTGTAGTCGACTGACTTGCCGTCCCACTTCGAGTCCGGAATGGGATAGCCCTTCTTGTTCAGCACATCCTGCATGAAGTCGCTGTGCTGGCTGTGCTGGTTGACGCCGTACTGGGCGTCGAGCTGCACGCCTTCGAAGTTCTTCTTCATGATGAAGTTGACGACGCCGGCCACGGCGTCGGAGCCGTAGGTCGCCGAGGCGCCGCCGGTCAGCACTTCGATCCGGTCGATCAGCTGGGAGGGGATCTGGTTGATGTCCGGCGCCGGGTGGGTGTTGCCGGTGTTCGGGTCGCCGATGCCAAGGCGCCGGCCATCCACCAGTACCAGGGTGCGCTCCGGACCGAGGCCGCGCAGGTCGACGGTGGAGACGCCGCCCGGGGTCGTCAGGGCGTCATTGGTCGGGCCGAGGTCGGCGCCAGCGTTGAACGTCGTCTGCGGCAGCTGGCTCAGGATGTCGACGGTGGCGGGGCGGCCGCCGATCGCGATGTCGGCTGCGCCCACGGTCTGCACCGGGCTAATGCTGGTCAGGTTCGGCTGCGGAATGCGCGATCCGGTGACCACCAGCTCCTGCACCGCCACGCCACTCGCCGGCGCGGCGTCCTGCGCGAAGGCCCCGGTCGCCGTCAGGCCCACGAGGGCGAAGCCGCCGATCATCGAGGAGGCTAGAAGGCGTTCTCGCGCCGATTTTGCGTTCATTTGCAGTCCTTCAAACCGCGGCCGCGGCCGCTTGCTTTGACCTGTTCGCCACTTGCGAGTGGATTCGCAATTGTTATGTATCACGGCGTAACAGCGTCAATTCGCCCGCGTCACGATCGCCCAGAAACAGTCCAAGTGACGCTTTTAGGACACATTGGCGCCCCGGGCTGACCTGCGAGGCGGCGGCGGCGACGAACCTGCACGATCGACAGCCGCTTGGCGCAGGAGGCCTGGGCGCAGGAAGAGATCGACGGCGGGGCTGCGGGGGCGCCGCTCAGGGTGCTGCGGCGGCTCGACCCGCCGGCGCCGCCGACCGCGCCGGCCGGCCCGCTCGCCTGAGCCTTACGGCGCGCTCTGCACCACGTGCTGGCTGGTGACGGGCGGGGCGACGATCATCGCCGTGGCGAAGGCCAGGGCTGAGACGGCCGCCAGGAAGGCCGCGCCCAGCAGCGGCCACATCCGCTCGGTCTTCGCCCTGGGGGCCAGCAGCGCGCGGATCCGCGCGGTCGCCTCGGGATTGATCGCAGAATCGCTCATCGCCATCTGCCGAGGATCGCGCCATCGCCGCCGCCGCGCCACGGCGTCGTTCGCTCGGGCTTTGGGCTCGGGCCTTGGCTCCGGCGCCGCTAAAGAATAGAGAGGGCGCATGATCCTGGTGATCGATAACTACGACAGCTTCACCTACAACCTCGTCCACTACCTGAACGAGCTGGGGGCGGAGACGCTGGTCAGGCGCAACGACGCGCTCTCGGTCGCCGACGCGCTCGGGCTGCAGCCTGAGGGCGTGCTGCTGTCGCCGGGCCCGTGCACCCCCAACGAGGCCGGGATCTGTCTCGACCTGCTGGCCGCCGCGCCGCAGGACCTGCCGATCTTCGGCGTCTGCCTCGGCCACCAGGCCATGGGCCAGGCGTTCGGCGGCAAGGTGGTCCGCGCCCGCCAGCTGATGCACGGCAAGACCAGCCCGATCCACCACACCGGCAAGGGCGTCTTCGCCGGGTTGAAGACCCCCTTCACCGCCACCCGCTACCACAGCCTGACCATCGAGAAGGACACCGCGCCGGACGTCCTGGAGGTCACCGCCTGGACCGAAGACGGCGAGATCATGGGCGTGCAGCACAAGACCCGGCCGATCCACGGGGTGCAGTTCCACCCGGAATCCATCGCCACCGAATGCGGTCACGAGCTCCTGGCCAACTTTCTCGACATCGCCGGCGTGAGGCGCCTGGCCGACGTCTGAGCCGAGCGCCATGTCCGACGCCTTCAAGCCGCTCCTGAGCCGTCTCGCCGACGGCGCGACGCTGACCGAAGAGGACGCCGGCGCCTTCTTCGCCGCCTGCCTGCGCGGCGAGCCGACGCCGGCCCAGGTCGCCGCCGCGGTGACCGCGATGCGGCTGCGCGGCGAGACCGTTGGCGAGATCACCGCCTCGGCCCGGGCCATGCGCCGGGCCGCCGTCATGCTCGACCATCCGTTCGAGACCATCGACGTCTGCGGCACCGGCGGCGACGGCCTGCACACCCTCAACGTCTCGACCGCCGTGGCCTTCGTCGCCGCCGGCGGCGGGCTGAAGGTCGCCAAGCACGGCAACCGGGCGCTGTCGTCGAAGTCCGGCGCGGCCGACGTGCTGAGCGCGCTCGGCGTCAACATCGCCGCCGCCCCGGCCCAGCAGCTCAAGGCGCTGGAGGAGGCCGGCATCTGCTTCATGTTCGCGCCGGCCCACCACGGGGCGATGCGCCACGTGACGCCGATCCGCGCCGAGCTCGGCTTCCGCACCATCTTCAACCTGCTGGGGCCGCTGACCAACCCGGCCGGAGCGCGGCGCCAACTGCTCGGCGTCTACGACAGCCGCTGGGTCGAGCCGCTGGCCCGGGTGCTGGGCGCGCTGGGCGCCGAGCGGGCCTGGACCGTGCACGGCCAGGGGATGGACGAGATCACCACCACCGGCGAGACCCAGGTCGCCGAATGGCGCGACGGCCAGGTGCGGCTGTTCCGCGTCACCCCCGAAGCCGTCGGCCTGCCGCGCGCCGCGCTCGCCGACCTGACCGGCGGGCCGCCGGCGCAGAACGCCGCAGCGCTCGGCGCCCTGCTCGGCGGGGCCAAGGGCGCCTATCGCGACATCGTGCTCATCAACGCCGCCGCCGCCTTCCTGGTGGCCGACAAGGTCGAGACCCTGCGCGAGGGCGTCGAGCTCGCCGCCGCGGTGATCGACGACGGCCGTGCCGCCCGCGCCCTGGAGCGCCTGATCGCCGTCACCAAAGCCCCGGAGGCGGCATGAGCCCCTCGCCTGCCATGGCCCTCGCCCCGCCTGCGGGGAGAGGATTGGGTGAGGGGTGGAGCAGGGCCCGCCCCTGTGCGATGCGGTTCAGCCAGGATCCTCGAATGGACATCGGCGGCGCGCCGCCGCCGCGCCGCCCCTCACCCAACCCTCTCCCCACGACGTGGGGAGAGGGCGCGGAGCGCCTCGCATGAGCGACATCCTGGCCAAGATCGCCGCCTACAAGCTGGACGAGGTCGCCGCCCGCAAGGCCGAGCGCACCGCCGCCGAGGTGGAGGCCGCCGCCCGGGGCGCGCCGCCGCCGCGCGGCTTCCGCGCCGCCCTTCAGCGCGCCCATGGCCCCGGCCGCCTGGCCCTGATCGCCGAGATCAAGAAGGCCTCGCCGTCGAAGGGGCTGATCCGCGCCGACTTCGATCCGCCCAAGCTCGCCCAGGCCTATGCGGCCGGCGGCGCGGCCTGCCTGTCGGTGCTGACCGACGGCCCCAGCTTCCAGGGCGCGGATGCCTATCTGGTCGCCGCGCGGGCGGCCGTCGCCCTGCCCTGCATCCGCAAGGACTTCCTGGTCGATCCCTGGCAGGTGGCCGAATCGCGCGCGCTCGGCGCAGACGCCATCCTGGTGATCCTGGCGATGGTCGACGATGCGGTCGCCGCCGCCCTGATCGCCGAGGCCCGGCGCCTGGGCATGGACGCCCTGGTCGAGGTGCACGACGAGGCCGAGATGGCCCGCGCCGGCGCCCTCGGCGCCGACCTGGTGGGCGTCAACAACCGCGACCTGCGCAGCTTCGTCACCGACCTGGGCGTCACCGAACGGCTGGCCCCGCGTGCGCCCACAAGCGCCCTGCTGGTGACCGAAAGCGGCCTCTTCACCGCAAAGGACGCGGTGCGCATGGCGCGCGCCGGCGCGAGCGCCATGCTGGTGGGTGAGAGCCTGATGCGCCAGGCCGACGTGACGGCGGCCACCCGCGCCCTGCTCGCCAGCGCCGACGCCCCGGCGGCTTGAAGGTCGGCGAGGCCGTAACGCGCCCTCAGTCGCTTCGCGACAGTTCCCCCGCGGGCGGGGGAGAATCTACGGCCCAGATCCTCCACCGCTTGCGGGGGAGGTGTCGGCGAAGCCGACGGAGGGGGCGTTCGCCGCCGCCGAATCGTCCCCCACGCTCGACACCTGGCGCGCCGGAAAACCCCCGCAAATCCAACGCCCTCGCCGGTAACTTGACATTAACCCGGAACGCCTAGAGAACATTCGAAGCGTTTGCGCTTTGTTCCTTGAAGCGCTCAGGTCGTAAGGTGTCGCCGTCATGCTCACCCGCAAACAGCACGAGTTGCTCATGTTCATCCATGAGCGGATCAAGGAGACCGGCGTCTCCCCCTCGTTCGACGAGATGAAGGAGGCGCTCGACCTCGCCTCGAAGTCGGGCATCCACCGACTGATCACGGCGCTGGAGGAACGCGGCTTCCTGCGGCGGCTGCCGCACCGGGCGCGCGCGCTGGAGGTGGTGAAGCTGCCGCAGCAGGCCACCGCCGCCGCCCCGCCGAAGGGCCGCTCGCCGTTCAAGCCGCAGCTGGTGGAATCCAGCCTGCCCGCCCCGGCCCCGGCCAACGACACCCGTGAGCTGCCGGTCCTCGGCCGGATCGCCGCCGGCACGCCGATCGAGGCGATCCAGCAGGAGCGCGACCGGCTGCCGGTCCCCGAGACCCTGCTTGGGGCCGGCGAGCATTTCGTATTGGAGGTGCAGGGCGATTCGATGATCAACGCCGGCATTCTCGACGGCGACTATGTGGTGATCCGCCGGACCGACGCGGCCAATTCCGGCGACATCGTCGTGGCCCTGGTGATGGGCGAGGAAGCCACCTTGAAGCGGCTGCGCCGCAAGGGCGCCTCGATCGCGCTGGAGGCGGCCAACCCGGCTTACGAGACCCGCATCTTCGGCCCCGACCAGGTGGCGGTGCAGGGCAAGCTGGTCGGGCTGATCCGCCGCTACCACTGAGCCCCCCACCTGGCCCATCGCGCCGCTCAGCGCAGGTCGAGCCCCCAGGTCCACGGCCGGCGTCCGCGCGACGGCTGGGCCCAGACCACCCGCCAGCGGCCGTCGGCGGCGCGATAGAGCTCGGCCGAGCCGCCGCGGCGGAAGTCGGCCCCCGTGAGCACCAGCGGCGCGGCGCAACGCTCGGGTGGAATGTCGTTGCGCAGCACCGCCACCTCGGCGGCCCCGCAGAGGGCGTCCAGCCGGCCGGGCGGCAACGGCCTGCGGACGTTCCACGCCTGCGCGAGCCGCACCGGCGCGTTCGCGCGCGGCGCGCAGCTCTGCGGATCGCACGCGAAGGCCGCGTCGCGGGCGGACTCGCTCTCGACTGGCGTCAGGCCGCGCCGTCGGGCCCACAGCTCCGCGCCGAACAGCTTCACGTCCGGGCGCAGCAATACCGCCTCGCGCCCGCTGCGCACCGCCGCCGCCGCGCCGTCGGCGCTGACCCAGATGTCCGGCGGGGCGGGCTTGGGGACCAGGGCGACCGTCAGCGCCAGCGGCAGGCCCAGCCAGCGCAGCGGGCCGCGCCACAGGCAGACCCACATGAGGCCCAGGAAGGTCGCCGGCAAGGTCCAGGCCGGGCCGCTGGCCACCACCATCTGGGCGTACGGCGCGTGGGCCGCGGCCGCCGCGATCCGGTTGGTCAGCTCGATGGCCAGGCCCGCCACCCGCAAGGGGCCGGCCTCCAGCCCGAACGGCGTGAGCACCGCGCCCAGCGCCAGCCCCGGCATCATCAGCAGCGAGGAGATCGGCTCGACCAGCAGGATGGAAACCAGGCCCCAACTGGAGACCCGGTTGAAATGCTGCATGGCGAACGGCGCGGTCGCGAGGCCCGCGACCAGGCTGATCGCCGCGCCGGCGAGAATCCAGCTGCCGGCGCCCTGCACCAGGCGGATCGGCCAGGGGGTGTTGATCTCCTTCACCGGCCGCGGCCAGACCCCGGCCAGCGCCACCAGGGCGGCGGTGGCGGCGAAGGACATCTGGAACCCCGGCTGGGTCACCGCCTCCGGCTGCAGCAGCAGGACGACGAAGGCCGCCACGGCCAGCGAATGCAGGCTGATCGCCTGCCGGTCGGCGAGGATGGCGCAGAAGGCGATCGAGGCGGTGGCCGCCGCCCGCACCGCGGGCGGCGGCGCGCCGGAGAGCACCAGATAGCCGAGCACCGCGGCCAGGGCGATCGCCGCGGCGACCTTCTTGCCGTCGATGCGCAGCGCGAGCCAGGGCCAGGCGGCGATCAGCAGCCGCAGGCCGGCGAAGGTGAAGCCGCCCACGATCGCCATGTGGACGCCGGAGATCGAGATGATATGCGCCAGGCCCGAGGCGCGCAGGTCGTCGACCTGCGCCGGCGGGATATAGGCCGTCTGGCCGGTGGTCATGGCGGCGGCCAGGCCGCCGGTCGCCGGGCCCAGGACGCCGACGATCCGCTGGGTCAGGTCCCAGCGCAGCCGGTTCACCCGCATGGCCAGCCGCAGGCGCCAGGGCGGCTTCGCCTGCGCCGTCCACGGCTGCGCCGCGCCCAGGCTGAACCCGACGCCGCCGACACTGTCGAAGAAGGCGTCGCGGGCGAAATCGTAGGCCCCGGGACTGGCCGGCGGCGGCGGGGCGTTGATCACCGCCAGCAGGCTGATCGCCGCGCCCGGCGCCGGGATCGACGCGTCGTCGCGCAGGGTCACCCGCACCCGGATCGGCGTCGCCTCCGGCGCCAGGTCGCCGATCCGGTAGGGGGCGATCAGCAGCCGCTGGCCGCCCTGGCCCGGCGAGACGACGTCGACCACCCAGCCCAGCAGCCGCTGCGGCCCGGCCGCGTCGGCGGCGACCGGGGCCTTGACCCGCTCGACCCGGATCTTCGCCATGGCGAAGCCCGCCAGGCCGCAAGCGGCCAGCACTAGGGCGGCGGCGATCGGCGGCGAGGGCCGGCGCGCGCTCGCCAGCAGGCCGGCGCCGGCCGCCAGCATCGCCCAGGCCAGCCAGGCCTGCGGCTCCCGCATCAGCGCGAAATAGAGGCTCGCCCCGCAGCCGAAGGCCACCGGCGTCCAGAGCTTCCAGCGCACGCCCTGGACCGCGATCTGCTCCTGCAGCCAGGCCAGCACGGCGGCCGGGCTAGGAGGCGGGCGAATCCCCGTGCTATGAGGCGCGGCCCGGCCGCCGCCGGCGGGCGCAACCTCATCAAAATCAACCGCCGCGATGTCCGCCCCCTCGCTATCTGACCGTCCCGTCGTCACCCGGATCGCCCCCTCGCCCACCGGCTCGATGCATATTGGCACGGCCCGCACGGCGCTGTTCAACTGGCTTTACGCCCGCCACACCGGCGGAAAGTTCCTGCTGCGCATCGAGGACACCGATCGCGAGCGCTCCACCGAAGCCGCCGTCCAGGTGATCTTCGACGGCCTGACGTGGTTGGGACTGGAGGCCGACGAGCCGCCGGTGTTCCAGGCGAGCCGCGCCGATCGCCACGTGAAGGCCGTCGAGGCGATGCTGGCGCGGGGCTCGGCCTATCGCGATTACATGACGCCGGAAGAACTCGAGGCGGAGCGGACGCTGGCGCGCGCCGAGGGCCGCGTCGTGCGCTCGCCCTGGCGCGACCCGGGGCCGAACGACGCGCCCGACCGCCCGTTCGTGGTTCGCCTGAAAGCGCCGATCGAGGGCGAGACCCCGATCGAGGACCAGGTGAAGGGCCGCGTGACCTTCCAGAACAAGGATCTCGACGACCTGATCCTGCTGCGCACGGACGGCACGCCGACCTACAACCTGGCCGTCGTCGTCGACGACCACGAGATGGGCGTGACCCACGTGATCCGCGGCGACGACCACCTGAACAACGCCGCCCGGCAGACGCTCATCTATCACGGCCTGGGCTGGGAGCCGCCGGTCTGGGCGCACCTGCCGCTGATCCATGGTCCGGACGGCGCCAAGCTCTCCAAGCGCCACGGCGCCCAGGCGGTCGGCGAGTTCGCTGACATGGGCTACCTGCCCGAGGCGATGCGCAACTACCTGGCCAAGCTCGGCTGGGGTCACGGCGACGACGAGATCTTCGCCGACGCCCAGGCGATCGCCTGGTTCGACATCAAGGACGTGGTGGGCGCGCCGGCCCGGCTCGACTGGGCCAAGCTCAACCACCTCAACAATCACTATATCCGCGAAGCCGACGTCGCCCGGCTGACCGGATTGGTCGCCGGGATCCACAGGAGCCGCGACTGGAAGCTGCACGACGCCGATCTGGAGGTGCTGCAGTGCACCATCCCGCTGGTCCGCGACGGAGCCAAAACCCTGCTGGAGTTGGCCGACGCCACCGTCTTCGTGCTCAAGGCGCGACCGCTGGAAATGCCCGAAAAGGCGCAAGCGCTGCTCACCGAGGAGACACGCACGCGCCTATCGCGCCTGCGGGACCGGCTGGCTAAGGTTGACGCTTGGCAAGTCGCGGCGCTGGAGACTCAGATCCGCGCCTTTGCAGACTCCGAGGGGGTCGGCGTCGGCAAGTTCGGCGCCGCCTTGCGGATGGTGCTGTCCGGCGGTTCGCCAGCGCCGGATCTGGCTGGCGCCCTGGTTTCACTGGGGAAACACGAAAGCCTGGCGCGGCTCGACGATGTGCTTTCGCCCGCTCCGTAAACGAGTATAAGGCCGCTCAAACGAGCGTTAAGTTTCCGATGGAAAGGGATGGCATGGGCGGTACGGCTAAGTTCGGCCTTGGCGATAAGACGGTTGAGCTACCGGTCCTGAGTGGCACCGTGGGCCCGGACGTGGTCGACATCCGCAAGCTCTATGGCGAGACCGAGGTCTTCACCTTCGACCCCGGATTCACCTCGACTGCCAGCTGCGAAAGCAAGATCACCTTCATCGACGGTGACAAGGGCGTCTTGCTGCACCGCGGCTACCCGATCGACCAGCTGGCCGAAGAGTCCAGCTTCCTGGAGGTCTGCTACCTGCTGCTGCATGGCGAGCTGCCGGACGCCGCGCAGTTCACCGAGTTCGAGCGCAACATCACCTATCACACGATGTTGCACGACCAGTTCGACAAGTTCTTCAGCGGCTTCCGGCGCGACGCCCACCCGATGGCGATCATGGTCGGCGCGGTCGGCGCGCTGTCGGCCTTCTATCACGACAGCACCAACGTCGATGATCCCGAACAGCGGATGATCTCGTCGCATCGGCTGATCGCCAAGATGCCGACGATCGCCGCCCGGGCGTTCAAATACTTCCGCGGCCAGCCCTTCGTGCATCCGCGCAACGAGCTCTCCTATGCGGAGAACTTCCTGCGCATGTGCTTCTCGGTCCCGGCCGAGGACTGGAAGCCGAACCCGGTGCTGACCCGGGCGATGGACCGCATCTTCATCCTGCACGCCGATCACGAACAGAACGCCTCGACCTCCACGGTGCGCCTGGCCGGATCGTCGGGCGCCAATCCGTTCGCCTGCATTGCCGCCGGCATCGCCTGCCTGTGGGGCCCGAGCCACGGCGGAGCGAACGAAGAAGCGCTGAACATGCTGATGGAGATCGGCACGGTCGATCGCATCCCCGAGTACGTTCAGGGCGTAAAGGACCGCAAGTACCGGCTGATGGGCTTCGGTCACCGGGTCTACAAGAACTACGATCCGCGCGCCAAGGTCATGCAGAAGACCTGTCATGAAGTCCTGGCGGAAGTCGGTCACGGCGACGACCCGCTGCTGAAGGTGGCGATGGAGCTCGAGAAGATCGCCCTCAGCGATCCCTACTTCGTCGATCGCAAGCTCTATCCGAACGTCGACTTCTATTCCGGCATCACGCTGCGCGCCCTCGGGTTCCCGCCGGAGATGTTCACCGTCCTCTTCGCGCTCGCGCGGACGGTCGGCTGGATCGCCCAGTGGAAGGAAATGATCGAGGATCCGTCGCAGAAGATCGGCCGGCCGCGCCAGCTCTACACCGGCGCCCCGATGCGGGACTACACCCCGATCGACAAGCGCTGATCCGGATCAGCGAAGACCAGGGCCCGCGGAACACCGCGGGCCCTTTTCATTTTGGGCTCAAGATCCCGCTCCCTCTGGGCAGGAGCCGCTTGGGTCACCGCGCCGCCAGCACCTTCAACACCGCCTCGGCGGCCGCATCGTCTGGATCGGGGCCGCCGCGGCCCATCTTGTCGAGGGCGGCGAACTGGGCGCGGATCTGGGCCTGGCGCAGGCTCTCGTCGTCCAGCCGCCGCGCGATCTCAACGGCGAGCGCCGGGCCGTTGCAGGCCTCCTGGATCAGCTCCGGGGCGATCTCCGCCTCGGCGGCGATGTTGAACAGGGTGATGTAGCGGGTGCGCACCAGGCGCTTGAGCAGGGCGTAGGTCACCGGCCCGATGCGGTAGCCGACGACCATCGCAACGCCGGCCAGCGCCAGCTGGGTGGTGACGGTGCCGGAACAGGCCAGGGCCACCGTGGCGGCCTTCATGGCGTCCAGCTTGGCCGTCTCGCCTTCCACCACATGGGCGCGGTGGGTCCACCCCGAGACCTGGGCCGCCACCGCGGCGGCGACGGGCGGCGCCGCCGGGATCACCACCTGCAGTCCCGGACACTGCGCCTTCAGCCGGACGACCGCGTCTTCGAAGGCGGGCAGCACGCGTTCGATCTCGGCCGGCCGGCTGCCCGGCAGCACCAAGAGGATCGGCTCACCGGCCGAAGCCCCGATCCGGGCGCGCAGCCGCTGCGGATCGGCCTGGGAAAAGTCCAGCGAAAGCGCCGAGTTGCCGACGAAGGTCACCGGCAGGCCTTCGGCCTCGAAATAGGGAGCGTCGAAGGCGTTGATCGACAGCAGGTGGTCGACGCGCTGCGCCAGGACCTTCGCCCGACCGGGCCGCGTCGCCCAGACCTGCGGCCCGACGTATTTGATCAGGGGCAGCTTCGGGGCCAGCCGCCGCAGCCGCTCGGCGACCCGCAAGGTGAAGCCCCAGGAATCGATCAGCACCGCCACGTCCGGAGCCTCGCGCACCGCCAGGGCGGCGGCGGCGTCCGCGCAGCGCACCACCCGCGGATAGGCCATCAGACCCTCGACCAGCCCCAAGACTGAAAGCTGCGTGATATCGAACGGACTCTCGACGCCTTCTGCGGCCATCCGCTCGCCGCCGACGCCGACGAAGCGCACTCCGTCCCCCAGCCGCCGCTTCAGCGCCCGGGCAAGGCCTGCGCCGCGCTCGTCGCCGGAGGCTTCCCCGGCGACCAGCATCACGGTCAGCGGCCTGGCGCTCATCCCGCCTTCGGCTCCACGCCCAGGATGAAGAGGCCAAGTTCGTCCGCCAGGGCCATCGCCTCGCTCCGGTCCAGCACCAGCAGCCGCCCGGTCTCCCCGATGATGCCGCCCAGCCCCGCCTTCGCCGCGGCCCGGACCGTCGCCAGCCCGATGGTCGGCAGGTCGACGCGGGTCTCCTGGATCGGCTTGGGGGCCTTGGCGAGCACGCCGCGCCTGTCGCCCTCTCGGCCATGCAGGTGGGCCGGCAGGCTCGCCACCCGCGCCAGCATGGCGTCGGTGCCCTCCTGGGCCTCCACCGCCAGCACCAGGCCGTCGCAGACCACCGCGCCCTGGCCGATGTCCAGCCGGCCGATGGCGCGGGCGACCTCCAGGGCGTGTTCGGCGTCGGCCAGCTGTTCGGGCGAGGGCGCATGGCGACCGAGCGGGCCGAGCGGCAGGCGCAGCTCGCCCATGACCGCCTCGGCGCCCTCGACCGCGAAGCCCTCCTTCTCGAACTCGCCGACCAGCACCCGCAGCAGGGCGTCGTCGCCCTTGCGGCTGGCGGCGATCGCCGCCGGCAAAGCCGCGAGGCCGCGCAGGTCCGGGGTCAACTGGGTGAAGTCGGGACGGTTGACCTGGCCCGCCAGGCAGACCGCACGACAGGCCGAGCGCTTCAGCGCCTTGATGCATTTGCCGAGTTCGGCCACCCCGACGTCGGCTCCGTCGAACCCCGCAAGCGCCGGCTCGGCAAAGCCCTTCAGCCGTACGACGAACAGCGGCCGGCCCACCCGCCGACAATGCTCGGCGATCTCGAGGGGCAGGCTGCCGCCCCCAGCGATCAGTCCGAGCTTGGCCATCAGACCTCGCGTTCGGGCAGGCAGAGCGGGCGGTTGGCGTCAGCGCGGATAAAGTCGATGATCTCCATCACCTCCGGCGAGCCGGAATAGGTCTCCACCGTATCAGCCAACCGCTCCTGGAAGGTGCCTTCGTCGGCGAACAGCAGCCGGTAGGCGGCGCGCAGGGTGTTGATGCTCTCACGGCTGAAGCCACGGCGCTTCAGTCCGACCAGGTTCAGGCCCTCAAGGTGGGCGTGGTTGCCCCAGACCGAGCCGTAGGGAATGACATCCTTCACCACCGCGGCCAGGCCGCCGATCATCGCGTGGCGGCCGACGCGGGTGAACTGATGCACCGCCGCCAGCCCGCCGACGATCACATAGTCGCCGATCTGGCAGTGGCCGCCGAGCGTCGCCTGCTTCGTCAGGATCACCTGGTCGCCGACCAGGCAGTCGTGGCCGACGTGGCTCTCGATCATGAAGAAGCCGTTCGAACCGACTCGGGTCACTCCGCCGCCGCGCACCGTGCCGAGGTTCATCGTCACATGTTCGCGGATGATGTTGCCGTCGCCGATGGTCAGCTGCGTGTCCTCGCCCGCATAGGCGGTGTGCTGCGGCGGGCCGCCGAGCACCGCGAACGGATGCACCACATTGCCCGACCCGAGGTCGGTGCGCCCGTCGATGACGACATGGGACAGCAGGCGCGTGCCGGCGCCGACGCGGGCGCCTTCGCCGATGACGCAGAACGGACCGACGCTGACCCCGTCCGCAAGCTCGGCGCCCTTGGCGACGATCGCCGTCGGATGGATTTCGACGCCCACCTATGCGGTCTCCACCACCATCGCGGCGAACTCCGCCTCGGCCGCCACCTTCTCGCCCACCAGCGCCCGGCCGCGGAACTTGAAGACGTCGCCGCGCGCGCGCAGCACCTCGACATGCATGCGGATCACGTCGCCCGGCCGCACCGGCTGGCGGAACCGGCAGTTGTCGACCGACATGAACAGGATGGTCTTGCCGCGGGTGTCGACCTCCAGCGACTTTGACATCAGCACCGCACCGGTCTGAGCCAGCGCTTCGACGATCAGCACGCCGGGCATTACCGGGTAGTCCGGAAAATGGCCTTGGAAGAAGGGCTCGTTCGCGGTCACGCACTTGATGCCCACGATCGACTGATGCGGCCGGTATTGCTCGGCGCGATCGACGAGCAGGAACGGATAGCGGTGCGGGATGCGGGCCAGGATCTCGATGATGTCGATCTCGGCGGCCCCCTCGCCTGCCGGCGACTTCGAGTTCATGCAGTTCCCCCTTCGCGACGGGCGGCGTGCTTCGTCAGCCAGGCCGCCTCACGCATCCATTGTCTGATCGGCCGGGCCGGGAAACCGCCCCAGGTTTCTCCCGCCGGTACGTCGTTCATCAGGCCGGCGGCGGCGGCGATCCGTGCGCCATCGCCGATGGTCAGGTGATCGGCGATTCCGGCGCGACCGCCGAACTGTACGCCGTCACCGATCGTGACGCTTCCGGAGATGCCGGTGTGCGCCGCCATAACGCAGTTGCGTCCGACGCGGACGTTGTGGGCGATCTGCACCAGATTGTCGATCTTGGTGTTCTCACCGATCACCGTATCGTCGAAAGCGCCCCGGTCGATGCAGCTGCCGGCGCCGACGGTCACCCCATCCTGCAGAAGCACGCGGCCGAGCTGCGGGATGTCGATCAGCCCGCCCGGTCCCCCCGTGGCCCCGAATCCGGCCTCGCCGATCACCGCGCCCGCCAGGATCTTCACCCGGTCGCCGATCAGGGTGAAGCCGAGGGTCACATTGGCCCCGATCTGACAGTTTCGGCCGATGGCGACGCCCGCGCCGATGACCGTGTTGGCCCCGATCTCAGTTCCGGCGCCAATCTGGACGCCGCTCCCCAGCACCACCCCGGGGCCGAGGCGAACGCCCGGCTCCAGCCGCACGTCCGCCGCAATCGCCGTGTCGCCCAACGCCCGCGCGCGATGCAGCCGCTGGGCGGCCAGCGCGTAGGCGGATTGCGGCGCCGGGCTCACCAGGGCGACCCAGCCGGCCGGCAGCGCCTGGGCGTTCTCGGCCGTGACGAAACAGGCCGCGGCCGCCGTCGCGGCGAGCCCCCCGGCGCGGCGCTTATCGGTCAGAAAGGTGACGGTTTCGGCGCCAGCACGGCTCAGGATCGCCACCGCCCGGATCGGCCGGGCGGCCGCAGACCGGTCGGCGAGTTCCGCCCCGGCGAGCTCCGCGAGCTCGCCGAGGGGAACCGGTCCCAGGTCTTCGAAGAAGCGCGGATCAGGCATGGTGAGGTGCGGAGATCCGCCGATCCGTCGAGCTTACTTCTTGGTCGCCGGGCGCGACGGCGCCGGGGTCTGGGTGACCGGCGGTGCGCCGCCGCCTTGCGGCTGGTCGAGGCGCGTGCGCTCGAAGGCAAACTGGGTGAGCTTGCCGTTGAGGGCGGTCACCACCGCCGGCGACAGGTCCATGGCCGGGTTGACCATGACAACGGCGCTGCGGTCGACGACGATGGCGCACTTCTGGGCCTGGGCGGCGGCGGCGATCAGCGGCTTCATCTCGTTCAGCACTCGGCCGACGGCCTGCTGCTGGGTCGCCTGCATCTCACGATCGCGCAGCTGCGCCTTGCGCTCGAGCGCGTTCTGGCGGACCTGCAGGGCGGCGACGCGCTGCTCGAAGGTGTTCTGGTCGAGGGTCGCGCGCTGGCTTTCCAGCGTCCGCGCCTCGGTGTCGATGGCGGATTTCTCGCCGCTCAGCTCGGCCTGCACCTGGGCGCCGATCTGCTGCAGGCGGCTGTCGACGTACTTGCCGGCCGTCGAGCTGCCGATGACGCCGTCGACCGACAGCGCGCAGACGCCGGGGACCGGCGCACCATAGGTGATGGCGGGCGCAGCGGCGGCGCCATCGGTCTGCGCCAGGGCGGCGGAGCCGGACGCGAGCACGGCGCAGGCGGCGAGCGCCAGTGTCTTGATGGTCATGGGATCTAGAACCTGGTTCCTGTTGAAAAACGGAAGAGTTCCGTCTTGTCGTAGTCTTGTTTGGCGACGACTTGGCTGAAGTCGAAGCGGATCGGGCCCATGGGCGAGCGCCAGAAGACGCTCACGCCCGCCGAGGCGCGAAGCGCGTAGTTGTCGCGGATGTCGACACGTCCCAACTCGGGCTTGGTGACGTCGATAAGCTGGCCGTTCAAGGCCTTGTCCGCTGAATCGAGCCCGCCCAGCACGCCGAAGTCGCTGAACAGGGCGGCCTTGATGCCGTACTGCTCCGGCAGGAAGGTCGGCACGGTCAATTCCACCGTGCCGATCGCATAGCCCTTGCCGCCGAGCGCGTCGCTGCGCCCGCCGGTCACGTCGCGCGGGCCGATGCCGGCGGTTTCGAAGCCGCGGAAGCTGTCGCCGCCCTTGAAGAAGCGGTCGTTGATCCGGACGTGGTCGCCGCCCCAGCCGTTCACGAAGCCGGCGGATCCCACGGCGCTGAGCACCAGGGACTTGGTGAAGCCGTGATACCAGCCGGTCTCGCCTTCGGTGCGGATGTATTTCACCGCCCCGCCGACGCCGGCGAAGTCCTGGTTGAATTGCAGGTAATAGCCGCGGGTCGGGGTGATCGGGTCGTTGCGATGGTCGAGCCGGTAGCCGTAGCCGACCAGGGAGGTCAGGAACGATCCCCTTTGGGAGCAGAGCGACGAACCGAGGTAGGCCGCGGTGCAGAGGGATTCGCCGACCTGCACATCGTCGTTGCGCAGGGTGTAGATCAGCGAGCCGCGGGAATTCAGGCTCATCGGGAAGTTGAGCCGCAGATTGGTCCCGACGCTGGTGGTGCTGTAGGGCGCCGTCGAGATCTGCGTCAGGTCGTACTTGTAGTAGTAGACGTCGACGCCGGCGGCGAGGTCCCGGCCAAGGAACCGCGGCTCGGTGAAGCCGAGGTCGAGCTGCTGGCGCACCGAACCAAGCGACAGGCGCGCCCGCACGTCCTGGCCGCGACCGCGGAAGTTCCGCTGGGTGACGCCGAGGTCGACGACCACCTGGTCGACCGAGGAATAGCCGGCGCTGAAGGAGAACTCGCCGGTCGGCTGCTCGGTGACCTTGACCTGCAGATTGGTGCGGTCGGGCGCCGAACCGGGGGTCTCGGTGATGTCGACGTCCTTGAAGAAGCCGAGCGCCTTGACCTGGTTCTTCGAGCGGTCGACGAGGGCGCGATTGTAGGGGTCGCCTTCGACCAGGTTCATCTCGCGCCGGATCACGTAATCCAGCGTCTGGTTGTTGCCGACGATGTCGATCCGGTCGACGTAGACGCGCGGGCCTTCCTTGACCTCGAAAGTGACGTCGACCGTGCCGGTGTCGCGATTGGCCGTGTAGCGCGGGCGGACATCGACGAAGGCGAAGCCGGCGGCGCCGGCGGCGAAGGTCAGCGCGTCGGTCGCCTGCTCGATCTTCTGGTCTTCATAGACCTGGCCCGTGCGGAACGGCACCAGCGCCTTGAGGACGTCGGGATTGAGCTTCTTCAGGTCGGTCTCGACGCCGACCTTGCCGAACTTGAACTCGCGGCCCTCGTCGATCGTATAGGTGACCGCGAAACCGTTCTTGTCCGGTGCGAACTCGGCGACGGCCGAGGAGACGCGGAAATCGTAGAAGCCGCGGTTGCGGTAGAACTTGCGCAGTTGCTCGCGGTCGTACTCGAGCCGATCCGGGTCGTAGTTGGCGTTGGACGAGAAGAACTTGTACCAGCGCGACTGCTCGGTGACGACGACGTCGCGCAGGTCGTTGTCGGAAAAGGCCTTGTTGCCCAGGAAGTTGACCCGAAGGATCCCGCTCTTCGGGCCTTCGTCGATCTTGAAGATCAAGTCGACGCGTTTCTGGGGCAGTTGCACGATCTGCGGGGTGACGTTGGCCGAGATGCGGCCCGAGCGGCGATAGAGCTCGACGATCCGGGCGACGTCCGTCTGCACCTTGGAGCGGGTAAAGATGCCGCGCGGACGAACGCTGACTTCGTCCTTCAGCTTGTCTTCCTTCATGCTCTTGTTCCCCTCGAAGAGCACCCGGTTGATGATCGGGTTTTCCTCGATGGTGACGACGAGCGTGCCGTCCGCCTGCAGTTCGATGCGCACGTCGGAGAAGATGTCGGTGCGGAAGAGGGTCTTCAGAGCCAGGTCGATCTTGGCGGGGTCGATCGTGTCGCCCACCTGGATCGGCAGGTAGGAAATCACCGTCGCCGGCTCGATCCGTTCGTTGCCGCGCACCTCGATGCTGCGGACGACGCCCTCGCGCGCCGCCGCCCCCGCGGCCGCGGGGGCGGCCGCCGGCGCTGCGGCCGCTGGCGGGGCCTCGGCCGGCTGAGCCAGGGCCAGGACAGGGGTCGCCAGCGCGGTCGTCCCCAGCAGCAGGCCAAGGCCGGAGGAGAGCGCAGCGCTGCGAGCGCGGTGTCTGTGCATCGAATCAGCCGTTTCGGAAATGCGGTCGCTAGGAGAATAGCGCGCCGAAGAATTTGAACACGTTCAGGCGCTGCAGATCGTTCCAGGTCGCGAACAACATCAATCCGAGCACCAGCGCAAGTCCCAGCCGGTACCCTGCCGCCTGAACCTTGGCGGTAAGAGGGCGTCTCGCCACCGCCTCGAAGGCGTAGAACAGCAGATGGCCGCCGTCGAGGACCGGCACCGGCAACAGGTTGAGGAAGCCGACGCCGACGGAGATGTTGGCCACCAGCTCGACCATGGTCAGGCCCCAGTTGGCCAGCAGGGTCGGCAGGTTGGGCGAGGCCTCCGCGGTCTTCTTGGCGATGTCGCCCGACAGCTGGGCCATGCCCAGCGGGCCCGAGAGCTGTTCGGCCGTCTCCCGCCCGGTCACCAGCCGGCCCAGATACTGGACGGTGGTGGTGATCCGCTCCCAGACCTGGCCCGCGCCCGCGCCCACCGCCTCGATCGGCGTGAAATGGCGGATCTGGACGTCGCCGGGGCGCAGCACGGATTCCACGCCCAGAGTGCCGAGATGCTGGACGTGTCCGAGTTGATCGGTCACCGGCCCGCGCACCGGCGTGGCGGTGAGCGGCACCTCGCGCCCGGCGCGGCGCACGACGAACTGCATCGGCGTGCCGGAGCGCAGCAGCACCATCATCTTGAGGTCGCCGAAGTCGTCGATCGTCTTGCCGTCGGCGCTGACGACGACGTCGCCCACCTGGAAGCCGGCCAGTTCCGCCGGGCTGCCCTGCCGCACGCCGGTCACGCGCGCCTGCGAAACGGGTTCGCCCATCGTCGCCAGCAAGGTGGCGAAGATGATCAGGGCCAGCAGGAAGTTGGCCAACGGCCCGGCGGCGACGATGATCGCCCGTCGCCAGAGCGGCATGAAGTGGAAATAGCGGGCCAGCGCCCCCTCGCCTTCCCGCGCGACGATCTCGCGTCGCAGTTCCTCCAGGCTGTCCTGGTCGGGCACGCTGGAGGCATTCTCGTCGCCGGCGAATTTCACATATCCGCCGAGCGGCAGCCAGCCCACGCGCCACTCGACGCCGGCCCTGTCGCGGCGGGCGAAGATCGCCCGGCCGAAGCCGATCGAGAAGCGCTCGACGGACGCACCCAGCCAGCGCGCGGCGATGAAGTGACCGAGTTCGTGCACGGTCACCACCACGCCCAGCACCACCGCGATGGGCACGACGTAGAGCAGAATGGTGTCGATGGGGCCGAACATCCCGGTCTACTCCGTCAGGCTCATGCCGAAGCCACAAGGCCGCTGGCGACCTCCTCCGCCACGCGGCGGGCCGTCGCGTCGGCGGCGCGGGCGGTCTCCAGAACCTCGCCTTCGCTGCGCCGGCCCCAGCCCTCCGCCATCATGCGCTCGAGAGTCTCCTCGACGACGTGGGCGATGTCCAGGAAGCCGATGCGGCGGTCGAGAAAGGCGGCCACGGCCACCTCGTCGGCGGCGTTCATCACTGCCGGGGCCGCCCCGCCGGCCTCGAGCGCGGCCTTGGCGATGGCCAGCGCCGGGAAGCGCGCGGGATCAGGCGCCTCGAAAGTCAGTTGGCCGATGCGGGCGAGGTCGAGCTTCTCGCTCGGCCAGGGCAGCCGGTCGGGCCAGGCGTAGGCGCAGGCGATCGGGGTGCGCATGTCCGGCGGCCCCAGCTGCGCCAGCGTCGAGCCGTCGGCGTACTCCACCAGGCTGTGAACGATCGACTGCGGGTGGATCAAGACGTCGACGCGCTCCGGCGGCATGGCGAACAGATAGGCGGCCTCGATCACCTCGAGACCCTTATTCATCATGGTCGCGGAATCGACCGAAATCTTGGCGCCCATGTTCCAGTTCGGATGCGCAACCGCCTGCTCCGGCGCGGCGAGCGCCATCTGCTCGCGGCTCCAGCCGCGGAACGGACCGCCAGAGGCGGTCAGGATCAGCCGGCTCACCTGTCCGGCGTTCTGCGGCTCAAACACCTGGAAGATGGCCGAGTGCTCTGAATCCACCGGGATCACCGTCCCGCCCGCCCGCTTGGCGGCGCGCAGCAGTTCGGGCCCGGCGCAGATCAGGCTTTCCTTGTTGGCGAGCGCGATCACCGCGCCGGCGCGGGCGGCGGCCAGCGTCGGGGCCAGGCCGGCGAAGCCGACGATCGCCGACATCACCCATTGCGCCTCGCGCCCGGCGGCCTCGATCACGGCGCCGCCGCCCCCGGCGCTGGCGATTCCGCTGCCCGCCAACCGCTCGCGCAGCCTCGGCAGCGCGCGCTCGTCCTCGATGACGGCGATCTCCGGGCGCCAGCGCAGCGCCTGCTCGGCCAGCTTGTCGACGTTGCGGCCGGCGACCAGGGCCACGAGTTCGACCTCGGCCCCGGATCGCTCGAAGAGGTCGAGGGTGGAGACGCCCACCGAACCGGTGGAGCCCAGCACGGTGACCTTACGCGGCAGGTTCAATGACCCCATCCCCAATGGTTGGCGAGACGCGCCACCGCCATCACTACGACCGCGAACATCAACCCGTCCACCCGATCCAGCAGACCGCCGTGGCCGGGGATCAGATCGCCGGAGTCCTTCACGCCGAATCGGCGCTTCAAGGCCGACTCCCAGAGGTCGCCGGCCATGGTGGCCAGGCCGACCGACAGCCCGATCAGGGCCGCGGCCCAGAGGTTGAGCTGGAAAGCCGGCATGACCACGTGCGGCAGGTCGACCTCGAACGCCCAGGGCGCAGCGATCAGCGTGCCGGCCAGGGCGGCGCAAGCCAGGCCGCCGAAGAAGCCGGACCAGGTCTTGTTCGGCGAGAACCGGGGCCAGAGCTTGGGCCCCTTCAGCAGGCTGCCGATGGCGAAGGCGCCGATGTCCGCCGACCAGGTGACCAGGAACAGCATCAGCGTCCACCACTGTCCCTGGTTGGTCAGCCGCAGCCAGGCCAGGCAGACGGCCGCCGGCGCCAGATAGATCACGCCGAAGGCGGCGTCCGCCGGACGCTCGGCCACGCCCCGCGCCACCAGCGCGGCCGCCAGGGCGCCGACGAAGATCGAGATCCAGGCCCAGACCGGATGCTGCAGGTGGGTGAGGAACAGCGCCGCCAGCACCGCGGCGGTCACCGCGGCCGAGACCCGCAACGGCGCGCGCGGCGCGCTCATCCCGCCCCACTCGATCGCCAGCACCGCCACGCCGATCGAAATGAGCACCAGGTAGGGCCAGTTGGCCTCTATCATCACTGCGCCGACGACCGCAGGAACGAGCACCAGGGCCGAGGCGAATCGCAGGCCCAGGTTGGTCCAGTCGAAGCTTCTAGCCTGCGGCAAGGACGTCATCGGGCAGCACTGCGCCGTAGCGCCGTTCGCGCCCGGCGAAGACCTGGAGCGCGGCCTTGAGATGCTCGGCGCCATAGTCCGGCCAGAGCACGTCCTGGAAGACGAACTCGGCATAGGCCGATTCCCAGAGCAGGAAGTTGGAGAGCCGCTGCTCGCCGGAGGGCCGGATGATCAGGTCCGGAGCCGGCGAATTGGCGGTGGCGAGGCGGGCGGCGAGCCCCGCTGCGGTCAGGTCTTCGGGACGCGCCCGGCCAGCCGCCACGTCGGCGGCAAACTGGCGGGCCGCCTCGACGATGTCGGCCTGGCCACCGTAGTTGAAGGCGACGTTCAGGTTGAAGCGGTCGTTCTTCGCCGTCCGCGCCTCGGCGTCCTCGATCATCTTGACAAGATCCGACGCGAGCCCCTGCCGGCTGCCGAGGACGCGCACCCGCACCCCGTCGCGCTCCAGGCGCACGATGTCGCTCGCGAAATAGCGCTGGGGCAAGGCCATCAACTCGGCCACCTCGGCGGCCGGACGGCTCCAGTTCTCGGTCGAAAAGCCGTAGACGGTGAGCCAGCCGATGTTCAGGTCAGGCGCGGCCGCCACCGTGCGCTTCAGAGCCTCGACGCCGGCGCGATGACCGAGGGTCCGCGGCAGTCCCCGGCGCTTGGCCCAGCGGCCATTGCCGTCCATCACGATGGCGACGTGCAGCGGGCGCTGCGGTCCGCCCCCGCCTTTGGCGCCGGAACCCGCCGCGCCCGAAGTGGAGACGCTCGCAGGCGGACTTTCGTTTTGGGCGGCCATGGGCGTCGGAATTCCTTAACGGCGCGACGGCGCTCGCACGACTAGACGTGCATGATCTCTTGTTCTTTGATTTTCAAGGCTTCGTCGACGCGCTTGATCGCCTCGTCGGTAAGCTTCTGGACCTCGGTCTCCATCCGCTTCTGCTCGTCCTGGTTGATGGCGCCGTCCTTCTCGGCCTTCTTCAGGTCGTCGTTGGCGTCGCGGCGGATGTTGCGGATGGCGATGCGCTGCTGCTCGGCGTACTTGCTGGCGATCTTGGCGATCTCCTTGCGGCGCTCCTCGGTAAGCGGCGGGATCGGGATGCGCAGGTTCTGGCCGTCGACCACCGGGTTCAGCCCCAGGCCCGAGTTGCGGATCGCCTTCTCGACCGAGACCACCAGCGCGCGGTCCCAGACGTTGACGCTGATCATCCGCGCCTCGGGGACGTTGACCGCGCCCACCTGGTTGATCGGCACGCTCGAGCCATAGGCGTCGACATGGATCTGGTCGAGCAGGTTGGCGGAGGCGCGGCCGGTGCGCAGCGAGGCGAACTCCTCTTTCAGGGCGATGACCGCCTTGTCCATGCGGTCCTTGTACCGGGACAGCACCGGCTTTTCGGCTGTGGCCATGGGAATTCTCCCTTATCTGCTTCGTTGGCCCGAGGAAGGCTCAGGCGATGGTGGTGTAGACGCCCTGGCCTTTCAGGACATTCAGGAAATTGCCGCGTTCCCGAATGGAGAACACCACAATCGGGATCTGGTTGTCGCGCATCAGGCTGATCGCCGAGGCGTCCATCACCCGCAGGTCCTTGGCCAGGACCTCCTGGTAGCTGAGCTGTTCGTAACGTTGGGCGTCCGGATCCTTCTTCGGGTCGGCGGTGTAGACCCCGTCCACGCTGGTGCCCTTGAACAGGGCGTCGCAACCCATCTCGGCGGCGCGCAGCGCGCCGGTGGTGTCGGTGGTGAAGAAGGGGTTGCCGATGCCCGCGGCGAAGATCACGACCCGGCCTTTTTCGAGGTGGCGCAAGGCGCGGCGGCGGATGTAGGGCTCGCAGACCGCCTCCATCGGAATAGCCGACTGGACGCGGGTGTAGACGCCGATCTTTTCCAGCGCGCCCTGCAGGGCCAGCGCGTTCATCACCGTCGCCAGCATGCCCATGTAGTCGGCCTGGGCGCGCTCCATCCCGCGCCCGGCGAGCGAGACGCCGCGGAAGATGTTGCCGCCGCCGATCACCAGGCACAGCTCGACGCCGGTCTTGACGACCTCGGCGATGTCTTCGGCGGTGCGTTCGAGGGTGTTGGTGTCGATGCCGAAGCCCTGATCCCCCATCAGAACCTCACCGGAGACCTTCAGGAGGATCTTTCGGTAGCGCAAGGGAGCGTCAGGCATTCGGCGGGGTCCGGGTCACTGGGGTACTGGAACATAGACCAGGACGATTTTCCGCCAAGCGGAAGCAGCACCGCAGGCGCAATTCATCCGGTTCGAGGCCATCCCGCGAGCGGAACGGCGCAGCAGCCCGGCGCCGTGCGGGCGCACGACGCCAGGCTGCCTTAAGGTTCAGCTCTGCCCGGAGAGCTGGGCCACTTCCGCGGCGAAGTCCGGCCCCTGCGGACCCTTGTCGACGCCCTCGCCGAGGGCGAATCGCACGAAGCCCTTCAGGGTCACCGGCGAGCCGAGGTTCTTGGCGGTCTCAACGACCAGCTGCTCGATCGTCTGGTCCGGGTTCATCACGAAGGGCTGCTTGAGAAGGACGACCTCCTCCTGCCACTTGCGGATGCGGCCCTCGACCATCTTCTCGGCGATCTCGCGCGGCTTGCCCGATTCGATCGCCGTCTGGGTTTGGATCTCACGTTCCTTGGCCACCACGGCCGGGTCGAGCTCTTCCGGCTTCAGCGCCAGCGGCGGGGTCGGCGTGCCGGCCACGTGCAGGGCGATGCGGCGGGCGACCTCCGCCAGCTGCGCCTGGTCGCCGGCGCCTTCCAGGACGACCAGCACCGCCAGGCGCGCCACGTCGTCGCCCTGCTTGTTGTGCAGGTAGAGCGCCACGGCGCCTTGATCGACCGACAGCTTGGCCGTGCGGCGCAGGCGCATGTTCTCGCCAATGGTCGCGATCATGTTGGTGACCACGTCGCTGACCACTTCGCCCTTCGAGGTCTTGGCGGCCAGGATGGCGTCGACGTCGCCGTCGATGTTCAGGGCGACGTTGGCGAACTCGCGCGCGGCGGCCTGGAAGCCTTCGTTCTTGGCGACGAAATCGGTCTCGGCGTTGAACTCGATCACCACGCCGGTCTTGCCGTCAGCCGCGATCTTGCCCGCGACCAGGCCTTCAGCCGCGGCGCGGTCGGCCTTCTTGGCAGCCTTGGCCAGGCCCTTGGTGCGCAGCCAGTCCATCGACGCACTGACGTCGCCGTTGTTCTCTTGCAGCGCCTTCTTGCAGTCCATCATGCCTGCGCCGGACTTCTCGCGCAGGTCCTTGACCAGCGCAGCGGTGACTTCCGCCATGGGTCAGCTCCTTCAGGGTTTACGAAACCGGCGGACCCGGATTTACGGGTCCGCCGTGACAGTCGGTTGATGGCGACGGCGGTCCCCTCAGGGGACTTAGCCGGCCGCGGACTCGCTCGGCGCGGCTTCGGCCGGAGCCGCAGCTTCGACCGGAGCGGCCGCGTCGGCGCGGGCCAGGGCCGGCTCGATCGGCGTTTCCGAGGCGCCCAGGTCGACGCCCGAGGCCGCCTGGCCAGCCGCCAGGCCGTCCAGGATCGAGTCGGCCATCAGGTCGCAGTAGAGCTGGATGGCGCGCGCGGCGTCGTCGTTGCCCGGGATCGGATAGGTGATGCCGTCCGGATTGCAGTTGGTGTCGAGGATGGCGATCACCGGGATGTTCAGCTTGCGGGCTTCCTGGATGGCGATCGCTTCCTTGTTGGTGTCGATCACGAACATCAGGTCGGGAATGCCGCCCATGTCCTTGATGCCGCCCAGGGACAGCTCGAGCTTGTCGCGCTCGCGGGTGAGCTGCAGCAGCTCCTTCTTGGTGCGGCCGCTGTCGCCTTCCAGCACGCCTTCCAGCTCGCGCAGACGCGCGATCGAACCGGAGACGGTGCGCCAGTTGGTGAGCGTGCCGCCGAGCCAACGGTGGTTCACATAGTACTGGGCGCAGCGCTTGGCGCTGGTGGCGATCGGCTCGGAGGCCTGGCGCTTGGTGCCGACGAACAGGATGCGGCCGCCGCCGGCGGCGACTTCACGCACCTTCACCAGCGCCTGGTGCAGCAGCGGGATCGACTGCGACAGGTCGATGATGTGGATGTTGGAGCGGCTGCCGAAGATGAAGCGCTCCATCTTCGGGTTCCAGCGGTGCGTCTGGTGGCCGAAGTGGGCGCCGGCTTCCAGGAGCTGGCGCATAGAAAAGTCAGGAAGAGCCATAGGCCTCTTTGGTCCTTTTTCCGGTTGACCTCCGCAGGCAAACCCCTGTGACCAGGGACCGGAATGGAGCGGACGGGATGTCTCCCCGTCAGTCCCAAACACCTACGTGTGGATTGAGGCGGGCACATAGGGGTATGGCCGCTGAAAAGCAAGCTTTTGAAGCGGAACGTCCTGAACGCGGCAGCGCTGAACGCCCCCTCAGTCCAGTTTACCCCGGAGCGGACCGGCCAAGGGCCGGATCCGGGGCGACAGCTCCCCCGCAAGCGGTGGAGCATCTATGGCCCAGATCCTCCACCGCAACGCGGGGGAGGTGGCGGCGAAGCCGACGGAGGGGGCGTTGCGGCCTGTCCGCGCCCTACCCCCTCCAGGAAGCTCACCAGCGCCGCCCGCCGCCAGAGCGGCCTGGCGGGTGGTCAGGGCGCCCCAGACGGCCGCAGCCGCCTACAGGTCCTCGACGTAGACCACGCCCGGCGCGGTCTTCAGCGCCCCGCGCACGGCCATGTCGAGCCGGAAGCGGCCGGGCAGCTTCAGCTCGACCTCCTTGCCGTCGCCAAGTCCGGCGACCAGCAGGATTTCGCCGCCACGATCAGAGCTCTCCAGCCGCTTCTTCAACGCCTCGATCTCCGCGCTGCGCGGGGCGACGTGCACCCGCAGGCCTGCCACCGCATTCTCCAGCATCTTCTCGACCGGCACGGCGTCGTCGCCGAAAAAACGCACCTCGCCCTCGGTGGCCTTGGCGCGCACCTTGATGGAGACCGCCTTGCCGGCCTCGAGGACGTCGCGGCAGCGGCGCAGGGTCTCGGGCGGGAACAACACCTCGTACTCGCCGGTGGGATCGGAGAGGGTCACGAAGGCGAACTTCTCGCCAGTCCGCCCGGGCTTCTCCAGCTTGCGGCGGACGACGCCAGCCATGCGCAGCGCCTCGGCCCCGCCCAGCGCCTTCGCCAGCGCCTCTGCGTAAAGGTCGGTGCGCTTGCGGCGCAGCGGCTCGACCATGTCGTCCAGCGGGTGGCCGGAGAGATAGAAGCCGACGGCGGCGAGCTCGTGGTCCAGCCGGTCGCTCGGGGTCCAGGGCTCGATCCTGGGCATCTTGCGCTTCTGGGCTTCGACGAAGTCGCTGTTGCTGTCGCCGAACAGGACGGCCTGCTCGGACGCGCGCTGGGCCGCCACGCTCTGGCTGAAGCCCATCAGCAGCTCGGCGGCCTCGACCAGCTGGGCGCGGTTGGGATGGATGGAATCGAAGGCTCCGGCGCGCGCCAGGGTCTCGAAGGTGCGCTTGTTGACCTGTTTGGGATCGACGCGCTCGACGAAGTCGAAGATGTCGCGGAAAGGGCCGCCTTCGCGACGGACCTGGACCACATGCTCCATCGCCTGCAGGCCGACATTGCGGATCGCGCCCAGGGCGTAGAGCACCTCGCCGTTCTCGACCTCGAAGTCGGCGGCCGAGCGGTTCACGTCGGGCGCCAGGATCTTCACGCCGAAGCGCTTGGCGTCCTGGTAGAAGACCGACAGCTTGTCGGTGTTGGCGATGTCGAGGCTCATCGAGGCGGCGAAGAACTCGACGGGCGCATTGGCCTTCAGCCAGGCGGTCTGGTAGCTGACCACGGCATAGGCGGCGGCGTGCGACTTGTTGAAGCCGTAGCCGGCGAACTTGTCCACCAGGTCGAAGATGCCGCCGGACTGTTCGGCGGAGATGCCGTTCTGCTCGGCCCCGGAAATGAAGCGCGCGCGCTGCTGCTCCATCTCCTCCTTCTTCTTCTTGCCCATGGCGCGGCGTAGAAGGTCGGCTTCGCCCAGGCTGTAGCCCGCCAGGATCTGGGCGATCTGCATCACCTGCTCCTGGTAGACGATGATGCCGTAGGTCTCGTTGAGCACCGGGGCTAGGGTCGGATGCAGGGTGTCGATCGCCTTGCGGCCGAACTTGCAGTCGATGAAGGCCGGGATGTTGTCCATCGGGCCCGGTCGATAGAGGGCGCCGATGGCGGTGACGTCCTCGATACAGTTGGGCCGCAGCTGGCGCAGGGTGTCGCGCATGCCCTGGCCTTCAAACTGGAAGACCCCGACCGTGTGGGCGTTCCCCATCAGCTCGTAGGTCTTGGCGTCGTCGAGCGGCAGGGTGTCCATGTTCACACCCGCGCCACGCTTCTCCAGGTGCTTCAGCGCCCGGTCGATCACCGTCAGGGTCTTCAGGCCGAGAAAGTCGAACTTCACCAGGCCGGCGCTCTCGACCCACTTCATGTTGAACTGGGTGGCCGGCAGGTCCGAGCGCGGATCCCGGTAGAGCGGGGTGAGCTGGGTCAGCGGGCGGTCGCCGATCACCACGCCGGCGGCGTGGGTCGAGGCGTTGCGGTAAAGCCCCTCCAGCTGCAGTGACACGTCCAGCAGCCCGGCCACCGCCTCGTCCTCGTCGCGGGCCTGTCGCAGCCGCGGCTCGATATCGATCGCCTGGCTCAGCGTCACCGGATTGGCCGGGTTGGCCGGCACCATCTTCGCCAGCCGGTCGACCTGGCCGAGCGGCATCTGCATCACCCGGCCGACATCGCGCAACACGGCGCGCGCCTGCAGGGTGCCGAAGGTGATGATCTGGGCCACCCGGTCGCGCCCATAGCGCTGTTGGACGTAGTTGATCACCTCTTCCCGCCGCTCCTGGCAGAAGTCGATGTCGAAGTCGGGCATGGAGACCCGCTCGGGGTTCAGGAACCGCTCGAACAGCAGGCCGTAGCGCAGCGGGTCGAGGTTGGTGATGGTCAAGGCGTAGGCGACCAGCGAGCCGGCGCCCGAACCCCGGCCCGGCCCGACCGGAATGTCGTGGGCTTTCGCCCACTTGATGAAGTCGGAGACGATCAGGAAATAGCCCGGGAACCCCATCTGGATGATGATCCCGATCTCGCGCTCCAGCCTGGCCTCGTAGTCGGCCGCCGGCGCGGTGTTGGCCTGGCCGAGGCTCATCCGCATCTTCAGCCCCTCGCGGGCCTGATGGGCCAGCTCTTCGGCTTCCGAACGCCCGCCCTCGGTCGGGAAGCTCGGCAGCAGCGGCCCACGCTTGGCGACGGTGAAGGCGCAGCGGCGGGCGATGTCGAGGGTGTTGTCGCAGGCTTCCGGCAGATCGGCGAACAGGGCGCGCATGTCGGCGGCCGGCTTGAACCAGTGCTCCGGCGTCACCCGCCGACGCTCGTCCTGACCGACGAAGGCGCCGTCGGCGATGCACATCAGCGCATCGTGCGCCCGGTGCATGCCGGGCTTGGCGAAATAGACGTCGTTGGTCGCCACCAGCGGCGCGTCGGCCTCGTAGGCGAAGGCCACCAGCTCGCCCTCCGCAGCCGCCTCGCCCGGCAGGCCGTGGCGCTGCAGCTCGACATAGAAGCGGTCGGCGAACACCCGATGCATCTCCGCCAGGGCCGCACGGCCTTCCGTGACCTTGCCGGCGGCCAACAGCGAATCCACCGGCCCGTCAGGCCCGCCCGACAGCAGGATCAGTCCCTCGGCGAGTTCCGCCACCCTCGACCAGGGGACGTGCGGCTCGTCGGTCGCCTCGCACTCGACGTAGGCGATGGACGAAAGCTCTGCGAGATTCAGATAGCCCCGCTCGCTCTGGGCCAGCAGCACCACGGTCGGGGTGCGCGCCCAGCGCTCGGGCGGCCGCTCGCCGAGGCCGCTGACCGGCAAGGCGCAGGCGATGATCGGCTGAACGCCGGCGTCCTTGGTGGCGACGGAGAATTCCAGGGCGCCGAACAGGTTGGCCCGGTCGGCGATCGCCACGGCGGGCATGTCGCAGCCCTTGGCCAAGGCGCCGATCTTGTCGGCCTTGATGGCGCCTTCCAGCAGCGAATAGGCCGAGCGGACCCGCAGATGGACGAAGCCCTGCAATCCGGAGGCGCCCGATCCGGGAGAGCCTGAACCAGGCGAGCCCTCTGCGTCCGCCACCTCAGCCGCCTCCCCCATCCGCATGGTGGTCAGCCCACGTAGCCGGCCACCTGACACATCATCCAGACAAAGCTGGCCACGGAGACAAAGGCCAGCGATTCTCGCGCAAGACGAACCATCTGTCGCATCCCTCGTTGTGGGCGGCCTGTGGAGAACCGCCCGCGTTGTTCTTAGTTCGTTCTTATTCCCCTTTTGTTCCGATCGTCAACCCGCCAGTCCACGAATTCATCCACAGCCGAACCGACGCCGACCTGGACGGTTCGCAAGCCGCACTGGAGGCGACATGCCCTCTCCGCTGACGCGCCTGCTTCGCCAGCGCTATCCCCTTGTCGCCAAGGATCTGCTGGCGCCGATGCTCGAGGCCCTCAACATCGGGCGGGCGACCTGCGGAGGCGACCTCGACAAACTGCTGATCGTGCTGGTGGTGGCGATGCGCACGGCGGAGGACACGCGCGTGCTCGACATCGCCCCCGAAGACGTCCTGACCGGCGTCCTCGATGTCTATCCGAGCCTCTCCACCAATGTCCGCTCGATCGCCGACTCGACCGGCATTCCCAAGGAGAGCGTCCGGCGCAAGGTGGCGGCCCTGGTCGAGGCGGGCTGGATCCACCGTAACGACAACAGCCTGTCGCTGGCCCCGCACGCCTCGCGCATGCTCACCGACTTCCGCGAACAGCTGTTCCAGCTGGCGATCCGCCACCATCAGACGCTCACGGCCCTGCAGAGCGAACGCGACCAACGGAGGTGACAGGCTCGGGCCGGCCGGGCAGAAGAGCGCCATGGCCGCAGGCGTGCTTTTCGTCCACAACAACTTTCCCGCCCAGTTCCGGGACCTCTCCCGCAGCCTGACGGCGCGGGGGGTTCCATGTTTCGCGGTAGGCGCCGAGCCCGCGCCGGGCGTCCCGGGCGTCGAGCTGGTGCGCTATCGGCTGCCGCGCGGCAGCGGCCAGGACGTCTACCCGCTCGCGGTGCGCGCCGAGGCCGACCTGCTGCGCGGCCGCCACGCCCTCGACGCGGCCCGCTGGCTGAAGAACCAGGGTCATGAGCCGCAGCTGATCATCGGCCACCCGGGCTGGGGCGAGACCTCGCTGCTGTCGCATGTGTTTCCGCAAGCGAAACAAGTGCTTTTCTCGGAATTCTACTATCACGGCCATGGCTCCGACATCGACTTCGACCGCGAGTTCTGGAACGGCGACGACGAGGCGCTGATCCGTGGCAAGGCGAAGAACGCCGTCATGGCCATGGCGCTGGCCGAAGCCGCCGCGATCGTCGCCCCCACCGAGTTCCAGGCCTCGCGCCTGCCGCCGGCCTTCCGCGAGCGCACCCGGGTGATCCATGAAGGGATCGATGTCGAGGCGATCCGCCCGGCCCCGGCCGAGCCTTTCCCGCTCGGCGACGGCCGGGTGCTGATGCCGGGAACACCGGTCATCACGCACATCAACAACCAGATGGAGCCGATGCGCGGCCTGCATGTCTTCGCCCGCGCCCTGCCCCGCCTGCTGGCGGCGGTCCCCGACGCACAGGTGGTCATCATCGGCGAGGAGAAGAGCCGGGGCTACGGCGCCGAGGCGCCTGGCGGCCAAACCTGGAAACAGGCGATTTTCGCCCCGCTCGAGCCGCAGCTCGACCTCAGCCGCGTACACTTCCTGGGCCGGGTGCCGCACCCGCGGATGCTGGCGGCGCTGCGCCTTTCCGCCGCCCACGTCTACTACAGCTACCCCTTCGTCCTCTCCTGGTCGATCGTCGAGGCCATGGCCAGCGGCTGCTACGTCATCGGCTCCGACACCGGCCCGGTGCGCGACGCGATCCAGGACGGGCTGAACGGACGGCTGCTCCCGTTCTTCGACGTCGAGGCGCTGTCGCAGGCGCTGATCGCCGCCTGCCGCGCCCCGGGCGCCACGCTCGCGCTACGCGCCGCGGCGCGGGAGACGGCGGTGGCGAAATTCAGCCGCGCCGGCGGCCGCGCCGCCTGGTTCGACCTGCTCGGCGACCTCGGCCTGGAGATCCCACCCGCCTAGACCTCGCCGCCCGGCTTGGGGTCGCGGCGGAACCGTATAGTAGCGCGGGCCCGCGTCGCGCCTAGCCCATCTTCTCCCAGCCGCGGCCCTGCTGTTTCCAGTACGAGACGGCGAAGCCGCCCGCCTTGATCGCGCGCCACTGGTTGCGGGCGACCGCCACCTGGGCGTCGTCGGCGCCGTCGAACAGCACCAGGCAGCGCGTGAAGCCGGCAAGCTCGCCGGGCTCCGCGCCCTCGATCAGGAACAGGGCGTCGGCCTTGTTGGGGTTTTCGAACTCGGTGGTCAGCAGGATCGGCTGGCGCGCCGCGCCCGGCTCGGTCGACGGCGCGTGCGCCAGGAAACTGTCGTCGCGATAGGTCCACAACAGGCCGTCGAGGTGCTCGATCCGCGCCGGCTGGCGAGCGCGGACGATCGCTCTCCAGCCTCTGGCCAGGGTCTTTTCGAGCAGCTCGGGCAGAGCTTGGTCGAGGCCGGTCCGCTCCAGGTGGTAGAACCAGACCTCGCAGCCGTCAGCCATCGGCCGCCCCCGCAAGCCGCCCGGCCAGCGAGCGCAGCACCGAGGCGACGGCCTTCGGATGCGACAGCGGCCCCAGGTGGTTGAGCGGCAGGCTGACCGTCGACCAGCCGAGGCGGCCCGCCGCGCGGATCTCGTCGCCGTAGCTGCCGCTGAGCTGCAGATAGGCGCCCGGCGCCGTGAGTTCGGCCGACGGCGCGAGTTCCTCGAAATAGGCCAGCGGCAGCGGCTCGAGCTCGGCCACCAGGGCGTCGCGCACGGCGTCCTCCGGCAACAGCTTGGCCAGGGCGCCGGGCGGCCACCAGTCGTCCCAAGGCGGCAGCTGACCCATCTGCGCGCCGGCGCGCAGAGCCTCGCGGGTTTCCGGCGGGGCGGTGTCGAACCAGCTGCGGCCGGGATGCGGCAGGATGGCGTCGAGGAAGATCACCCCGGCGACCGGCGAGCGCAGCTGCGCCGCCAGCGCCGGGATCAGCCCGCCCGCCCCGCTGTGCGGGACCAGGATCACCGGTTCCTGGCTGGTCCCGTCGATGGTCGCGGCCATCGCCTGGGCGAGGGTCTGGTAATAGCTTCCGGCGACGCTCGACAGCTTCGGCCAGGCCGGCGCCTCGCTCGGCGCCCCCAGCTCAGCCGCCACGGTCCGCAGGCTGTAGGGACCGAGCAGCGGGCTGTGCAGCAGGATCAGTCTCGGGGAGGTCATCAACCTTCGTACTTCTCCTGCACCATCCGGTTCAGCAGGCGCACGCCAAAGCCGGTGGCGCCGTCCGGGACGGTCGGAATGCTCGACGGCTTCTTCCAGGCGGTCGAGGCGATGTCGAGATGGGCCCAGGGGAGGCCATTGACGAACTTCTGGATGAACAGGGCGGCGGTGATCGACCCGCCGGCCCGGCCGCCGGTGTTCTTCACGTCGGCGATCACCGAGTCGATCTGCTTGTTGTAGGCGTCCGGCAGCGGCATCCGCCATAGCAGTTCGCCCTCCTTGGCCGAGGCGTCCAGCAGGTTGGCGGCCAGTTCGTCGTTGTTGGAGAACAGGCCCGCGAAGTCGTTGCCGAGGGCGGTGATGATGGCGCCGGTCAGGGTCGCCAGGTCGACGATCAGCTTCGGCTTGAAGCGGTCCTGGCAGTACCAGATGGCGTCGGCGAGCACGAGGCGGCCCTCGGCGTCGGTGTTGATCACCTCGATGGTCTGGCCGGACATCGAGGTCACCACGTCGCCGGGGCGCTGGGCGTTGGCGTCCGGCATGTTTTCCACCAGGCCGAGGATGCCGACGACATTGACCTTCGCCTTGCGGGCGGCGAGCACGTGCATCAGGCCGGCGACGGCGCCGGCTCCGCCCATGTCCCACTTCATATCCTCCATGCCCTCGGCGGGCTTGATGGAGATGCCGCCGCTGTCGAAGCAGACGCCCTTGCCCACGAAGGCGAGCGGCGGGGCGGATTTGTCAGCCGCGCCGTTCCAGCGGATCACCACGAGCTGGCTTTCGCGCACGCTGCCCTGGCCGACGCCCAGCAGACTGCCCATGCCGAGCTTGGTCATCTCCGGCTCGCCGAGCACCTCGATCTCCAGGCCCAGGCGCTCCAACTCCTTCACCCGCCGGGCGAACTCCACGGGATAGAGGACATTGGCCGGCTCCGAGACCAGGTCGCGGGTGAAGCTGACCGCATCGGCCACCGCCGCCAGCGGCGGGAAGGCCGCCAGCGCGGCGTCGGGGTCGCTCGCGACGATCTGCGCGTAGAGGATCGACGGCTTCTTCTCCGCCGGCTCCTTGGTGCGGTACTTGTCGAAGCGATAGGCGGCCAGCCGCAGGCCCAGTCCGGCATGCACCGCGGTCCGAGCGTCCAGTTCCGGCATCTCCAGGCGCAGCACCTCGAAGCCGGTGGCTTTCAGCGCGCCATAGGCGTTGGCGGCCGCATGTTCCGCCGCCAGGGCGTCGAAGGCGTCGCGCTTGCCGGCGCCCACCAGCACCAGGCGCCCGACCTCGAGCCCGGCCGGGGCGATCAGGTCGAGCGTCTGGCCCTTGGCCCCGGTGAACCGGCTGGCGGCCACCGCCGCTGCGAGCGACTCTTTCGGCGCCTCGCCCTCGAAGACGACCTGGGCTGCGGCCGTCTTCGGCTGCAGTGCGGCCGAGGCCGCAACGAACTCGATCTCCATACGAACTCTCTCAGCTCCGCTCGGAACCCCCTGCAACGCCCGCCGCGTCTTCGGGGTCAGCGCCCCAGCGCTGTTGTGCGATGGGGCGACGCATGGTTTAGAACAGCTCGGCGGCCGCGGCGCGGCGAAAACTCCGGGCAAGCCGTATTCTTAACCGATGCGCCTGATCGACCGCTACCTGCTGCGCCAAATGCTCGGGCCGACGCTGCTTGCGACCGGCGCCTTGACGGGAGTCGCCCTGCTCAGCCAGAGCCTGGCCGGGCTCGACCTGATCGTGAACCAGCGCCAGAGCGCGGTGGTCTTCCTGCGAGTGACGCTGCTCTACATGCCGCAGCTCATCAACATGGTGCTGCCGATCGCGGTGTTCGTCGCCGCCCTCGTCTCGTTCAACCGGCTGCACACCGAACAGGAGATCGTCGTCTGCTTCGCCGGCGGCATGAGTCGCTGGCGGGTGATCTCGCCGGCCATGCGGCTGGGCGGCGCCATCGCCCTGCTGGCGCTGATCCTGAACCTGTTCATCCAGCCGGCGGCGTTCCGCGAACTGCGGCAGGAGCTGTTCGCGGTGCGCACCGACCTCGCCTCCACCCTGGTGCGGGAAGGCGAGTTCACCGAGCCGGCGCCGGGGCTCACCGTCTACGCCCAGAGCATCGACCCGCAGGGCAACCTGCGGAACCTGTTCATCCACCAGACCAAGCCGAACGGCGCGGCCACCACCTACACCGCCGACCAGGGCCGGCTGGCCAAGCGCCTGGACCGGCCGGTGCTGATCATGCGCGAAGGCTCGACGCAGGAATTCTCGCGTAACGGGGTGCTCAACTTCCTGACCTTCGACGAGTACATCTTCGATCTCTCGCCGCTGACCGACAACTCCGGCCTGGTGCATTACAAGCCGTCGGACCGCTACATGCACGAGCTGTTCTTCCCGGACCTGACCCAGGCCTGGGAGCAGCAGAACCGCAAGAGCCTCCTGGCCGAGGGGCACGCGCGCATCGCCACCCCCCTCTACAACATCGCCTTCATGGCGATGGCGCTCGCCGCCATCATCGGCGGCGGCTTCTCGCGCCTGGGCTACGGCCGCCGGATCGCGGTGATGGCCGGCCTCGCGGCGCTGACGCGCATCATCGGCTTCGTGGTCCAGGCCGCCTGCGACGACGACGTCTGGCTCAACCTGCTGCAGTATGCGGTTCCGCTGCTGGCGCTGGGCCTGGCCTTGCGCAGCATCTTCCGGCAGCGGACCAGCCGGGCCACGGCGCGCGTGCGCCGCCCCGCCCCGGTTTCGGGGGCCGCTGCATGAGGCTGACCGGGCGCCTCGAACGCTACATGCTGGCGCGCACCCTGGGCGGGGTGGGCTCGGCGCTGGCGGTGATCACCGCGGTGATCGTGCTCGTCCAGTTCGTCGACCTGTCGCGGCAGGTGGGCGTCCGCGCCGATATCGGCCCCGGCCAGCTGTTCGGGCTGACGCTGCTGCGCGCGCCTTCGGTGATCCAGATCCTGCTGCCCTTCGTCTTCCTGTTCGGGGTGATCGCGGCCTACGTCGGCCTCAACCGCAAGAGCGAGCTGGTGGCGATGCGCGCCGCAGGCGTCTCGGCCTGGCGCTTCATCCTGCCCTCGGCGATGGTGGCCTTCCTGACCGGCGTGGTGACGGTCACCGCCATCAACCCCTTGGCCGCTGCGCTCAACGCCCGCTTCGAGCTCGACCGCGCGCGGATGATGGAGAACTATCTCCCGGGCGCGCCGAAGGACATCTGGCTGCGACAGGGCGACGAGACCAATCAGATCGTCATTCACGCCAGCTCCCGCGACATGGCCGAAGGCGTGGTCCATCTGCACGGCGTCTCTCTGTTCGTCTATCAGAAGGACCAGGCGGGCCGGCCGCAGTTCAAGCGCCGGCTGGAGGCCGCCGATGCGCGGCTGATGCCCGGCTTCTGGCAGCTGCAGGACGTGCGCGAAGCGACGGCGGGCGAGAATTCGGTGCATTCCGACAGCCTGTCGATTCGCTCGACCCTCGACGCCGAGTCGGCAATGGAGCGGTTCGCCTCGCCCGACGCCATCGCCTTCTGGCGGCTGCCGGCGGCGATCCGGCTGACCGAGCAGGCCGGCTTCTCGGCCAACGGCTACAAGCTGCGCTTCCATCAGCTGCTGGCCACCCCGATCCTGTTCGCCGCCATGTCGGTCCTGGCGGCGGCGTTTTCGCTGCGCCTGGCGCGGCTGGGCGGACTGGCAGGCCTCGCCGGCGCCGGCGTGGCGCTTGGATTCGTGGTGTTTTTCTTCGACCAGTTCGCCGGCGCCCTCGCCAAGGGCGACATCATTCCGCTCTACGCCGCCGCCTGGGCGCCGCCCGTGGTGGCGCTGCTGTCGGGTTTGACTCTGCTCTGCTACACCGAAGACGGTTGAATCGTTCGTCGGCGCGTCTATGCATCCGCGAACGGCGCAAGAAGCGCGGCGCGGACGCCAAAGGGGATCATATCAAGATGAGTCCGGGTCGGCTCACGCCTTCCGCAGCCAAGCGCGCCATGCTCATGGGCGTGGCCCTCGCCGCCGTTCTCGCGCAGGCGCCCGCCCACGCCCAGACGCGGCGCGACGCCCTGCCTGACGCGTTCCGGCCCGAAACGGCGAAGGCCGCCAAGGCCGCGAAGCCCGCGCCGGCTCCCGACGGCCTCGCGCCCGACGAGCTCTACATGGAAGCCGACGTCCTGACGCGGGACGACAAGGCCCACCGCACCACCGCCGTGGGATCGGTGGAGATCCGCTACCAGGGCCGCACCCTGCGCGCCGACCGCATCGTCTACGACGAAGGCGCGGAGGGTCAGGCCGGCGTGATCCGCGCCTTCGGCCACGTGCAGATGATCGCCGCCGACGGCTCCGTCGAATTCGCCGACGAACTGACGCTGGACGACAAGATGAGCGCCGGCGTCGGCCGCGGATTCGCCGCGAGGCTGCCGGACAACGGCAAGATCGCCTCCGCCTCGGTCGTGCGCCGGTCGGAGAACATCCAGGAACTCAACCGGGCCATCTACACGCCGTGCGCCATCTGCGCCGCCAACGGCAAGGACAAGCGGCCGACCTGGTCTATCAGCGCCGACCGGGTGGTGCAGGACAAGCGCAAGCGTCTGATCTTCTACAGGAACGCCCGCATCCATGTGCTGGGCGTCCCGCTGATCTATCTGCCGGTGTTCTGGCACGCCGATCCGACGGCGAACCGGGCCTCCGGATTCCTGACGCCGAGCCTCGGCGAATCGGACCGGCGCGGCTTCTCCTTCGAACAGCCCTATCTGTGGGCCGTCTCACCCTCCACCGACGTCATCCTGAGCCCGCAGATCAACACCAAGGTGAACCCGTTCCTCAACGGGCAGATCCGCAAGCGCTTCTATTCCGGCGATGTCGACCTGCGGTTCGGCTACACCCACGAGCGCAACGTCGACGGCAGCGGCAACCGCTTCGGCGCAAACACCAACCGCAGCTACGTCCTGGGTCGCGGCGCCTTCCACCTCGACGACAACTGGTTGCTCGGCTTCACCGCCGAACGCACGTCGGATCCGCTGCTCTTCGACAAGTACGACATCGGCAAGGTCTACGAGAGCCGCGGCCCCTATGTCGCCGACGACCGGCGGCTGATCTCGCAGCTCTACGCGATCCGCGAGGACAACCACTCCTACTTCTCGGCCGCGGCGATCAGCGTCCAGGGCCTGCGCGCCGGCCCGATCGCAGGCACCATCGAGGACAACGGCGCCATTCCGGTGATCGCGCCGCTGATCGAGGAGCGCTATTCGCCGAATACCGAGGTGCTCGGCGGACGGCTGCGGCTGACCGGCAGCGCCGTGGCGCTCACCCGCGACCAGTCGCCCGACAATCCCGCGCTGCCGGGACTGGACAGCCGTCGCGTCACCGGCCAGGCGGATTGGCGGCGCAGCTTCACCTCTCCGGCGGGCTTGCGGGTCGATCCCTTCGTCAGCCTTCGCGCCGACGCCTACAGCCTGGCCGACGTGCCGCGGACCTCGGGCCTCGGCGTGCGCTCGATGACCGCCGGCCGCGGCCTGGCGACCGCCGGCGCCGACGTCTCCTATCCGGTCTATCGCCGCTGGCGCGACGCCACCGTGGTCCTGGAGCCGCTGGCCCAGCTGGCGGTGTCGCCCAACGCCAAGCAGATCATCGTCGGGCGCGATGCGTCCGGCAATCCGGTCTACCTGAACGAAGACAGCGCCACCTTCGAGTTCGACGAATCCAATCTCTTCCGGACCGATAAATTCCCCGGCTACGACCTCTACGAAGACGGAGCCCGGCTCAACGTCGCCGCCCGCGGCTCGGTGCTGTGGGACGACGGCCGTCGCGCCAGCCTGCTGGTCGGCCGCAGCTTCCGCTCGCATAGCAACCAGATCTTCCGGGCCGGCTCGGGCCTGCGCGCCACCGCATCCGACTGGATCGTCGCCGGCGACGCCCAGCCGATCAAGGGGCTGTCGCTGTTCGCCAGGACGCGGCTGGACGCCGACACCCTCAAGGTCCACCGCATCGAGGCCGGCGCCAACGCCTACACCAAGTGGGCTTCCGGCTTCATCCGCTACCTCAGCAACGACGCCGAGATCACCGGCGCTTCGTCCAACAGCCTGAACGGCGGCAAGCAGGAAAACCTCGACGTCGGCGGCGAAACCTATTTCGGCAAGAACTGGGGCGCCTCGCTCTACGGCAGCCGGGACATGGTGGAGAAGGCCTGGGCGGTTCGCGACATCGGCGTCTTCTACCGCGATGACTGTATTCGCGTCGACGTCATCTACCGCAAACAGGACGCCGTCCTCTATCTGCTCGACAACGCCCAGCTGAGGCAATTGGGGCGCAATGAGCAGATCATCGTGCGCCTAACGCTCGCCACATTGGGCGGACCACATTGATGCCGACTAGAAAATGCCGGCCTGCAGGGCCGCTCGAAGGAATGATCCTATCCATGATGCACGCCGGTGACGTCCCGGGCCAGTTGGCGCGCGGCGCGACTTTGCTCGCGCTCCTTGTCTCGACAGCCCTGCCCTTCGACGTGCAAGCCGCCCCCGCCCGCGCCGCCAAGCCTGCTCCGCCGGCAGCCGCCGCGCCGGCGGAGCAGGCGCCGGCCGGGTCGAAGGACAACGCGCCCGAGGGCCCGCGCCCGCTTTCGGAATCCGTCGCGGCCATCGTCAACGACGAGATCATTTCGACCTATGACCTGGCGCAGCGGATGCGCCTGCTCATCGCCACCTCCGGAATTCAGCCGACCCAGGACACCCTGCCGCAGTTCCAGCGCCAGGCGCTGATTTCGCTGATCGACGAGCACCTGCAGTTGCACGAGCTGAAGCGCGTCGAGAAACAGCAGAAGATCTCGATCATCGCCACCGACGACGAGGTCCGCGACGAGCTCACCGGAATGGCGCGCGAGAACAACATGACGGTGGACCAGTTTCTCGACGTGCTGAAAGCCCAGGGCATCGGACCCGAGACCCTTTATCAGCAGGTCCGCGCCTCGGTGAGCTGGCAACGCTGGATCCAGGGCCGCTACGGCAGCCGGCTGCGGATCGGCGAGGACCAGATCAAGGCGACCCAGGACCGCCTGGAGGCGGTCGCCTCCAAGCCGCAGTTCGAGGTCAGCGAGGTGCTGCTCGACGCCAACCGCGCCGGCGGCATGCCGCAGGCCATGCAGGGCGCGCAGCAGCTGATCGCCCAACTGCAGCAGGGCGCGCCGTTCGCCGCCGTCGCGCGGCAATTCTCGGCCGCGCCGACCGCGGCTTCGGGCGGCGACGCCGGCTGGGTCAGCCCCGGTGAAATGCCGCCGGAGGTCGACGCCGCCCTCGAGCAGCTGCGTCCCGGCCAGCTGTCCGCGCCGATCCCGGTGAAGGACGGGGTCTACATCATCTACCTGCGCAACAAGCGCGCCGGGGCCGGCGCCACGCTGGTCAACCTCAAACAGGCCGCCGTATCCCTGCCGGAGACTGCCTCGGCCGCCGACGTCAGCGCCGCGCGCGCCAAGCTGATGGAGGTCCGCGCGGCGGCGAAGGGCTGCGACGACCTCGAGGCTGCAGCGGCCAAGTCGCCGGGCGTGGTCGCCGGCGACCTCGGCGAGGCGGAGATCGCCGACCTGGCGCCGGAGTTCCGCGACGCCGCCCAATCGCTCGCCCCGGGCCAGATCTCCGAGCCGATCCGCACCAAGGTCGGCCTGCACCTGGTGGCGGTCTGCGGCAAGCACGCCTCCGGCGCGGCCACGCTCTCCCACGACCAGATCGAGAACCGGCTGTTCGGCCAGCAACTCGCCATGGTCTCGCGCCGCTACATGCGCGACCTGCGCAACTCCGCGACCATCGAGACGCGGTGAAACGCCGGCCGCTCGCGCTGACGCTGGGGGACCCGGCCGGCGTCGGCCCGGAGATCACGGTCAAGGCCTGGCAGGCGCTCAAGCACGAGCCGCTGAGCTTCTTCGCGGTCGGCGACTTCGGGGCGCTCGCCGCGGCCTCGCCGGCGGGCGCCTCGATCCTGCGGCGGATCCGTTCGCCGCAGGAGGCGCCGCGGATCTTCCGCGAGGCGCTGCCGGTGCTGGACCTGCCCTTGTCCGAGCCCGCCGTCGCCGGACGGCCGAGCCCCGCCGCCGCCGCCTCGGTGATCCAGTGGATCGAAACCGCGGTCGCCCTGGCCCTCGGCGCCGAGGTCGCCGGCGTGGTGACGGCGCCGATCGCCAAGGCGCCGCTCTACGAGGCCGGCTTCAAGTTCCCCGGCCATACGGAATTCCTCGGCGAGCTTACCGCCGCCGCCGGCTACGACGGCGCCCGCGGCCCGATCATGATGCTCACGGCCCAGGACCTGCGCGTCACCCTGGTGACCGTGCACACGGCGCTGGCGCGGGCCCCATCGCTGCTCAGCGTCGAGGCCATCGTCAAAACCGGCCTGGTCACCGCCCAGGCGCTGCGCCGGGACTTCGGCGTCGCCGCGCCGCGGGTCGCGGTGGCCGGCCTCAATCCGCACGCCGGCGAATCCGGCAGCATCGGGCGCGAGGAGGTGGACATAGTCGAGCCGGCCGTCCGCGCCCTGCGCGACCTCGGCGTCGACGCCAAGGGTCCCTTCCCCGCCGACAGCCTGTTTCCGGCGGAGATGCGCGCGCGCTACGACGCAGCCGTCTGCCTCTACCATGACCAGGCGCTGATCCCGGTGAAGATGCTCGACTTCTGGGGCGGTGTGAACGTCACCCTGGGCCTGCCCATCGTGCGCACCTCGCCCGACCACGGCACCGCCTTCGACATCGCCGGCCGCGACCTGGCGCGCCCCGACAGCCTGCTGGCGGCGATCCGGCTCGCCGACCAGATCGCCCGGCGACGGCAGGCGGCGCGATGAGCGGGGCGGCGATCGTGGCTGATCTGGCCGGCCTGCCGCCGCTGCGCGAGAGCCTCGCCGCGCACGGCCTGCTCGCCAAGAAGTCGTTCGGCCAGCACTTCCTGCTGGACCTCAACATCACCCGCAAGATCGCCCGGCTGGCGGCGGTCGGCGCCGGCGACCACGTGATCGAGGTCGGTCCCGGTCCCGGCGGGCTCACCCGCGCCCTGCTGGAGACCGGCGCGCGGGTCACCGCGATCGAGAAGGACGAGCGCTTCCGTCCGCTGCTCGAGGAACTGACCGCCGTCTGTCCGGCGCTGGGCCTGGTGTTCGGCGACGCCCTGGAGGTCGACGAGGCGACGCTGACCGGCGACGCGCCGGCCCACCTGGTCTCCAACCTGCCCTACAACGTCGGCACGCCGCTGTTGATCAAGTGGCTGACGCGACCCTGGTCGCCGGCCTCGCTGACCCTGATGTTCCAGAAGGAGGTCGCCGACCGCATCGTCGCGGCAGCCGGCGACGAGGCCTACGGCCGGCTCGCCGTCGTCGTCCAGGCCACCTGCCACGCCCAGCGCGTGATGGACGTCCCGGCGCGCGCCTTCACGCCACCGCCGAAGGTGGACTCCGCCGTGGTGCGGCTGGTTCCGCGGGCGGACCGGCCGGCGCCGGAACTGTTGAAGGCGCTGGAGCGGGTCACCGCGGCCGCGTTCGGCCAACGTCGCAAGATGCTGCGCTCGAGCCTCAAGGCGCTGGGGGGTGAAACCTTCGTCGCCGCGGCCGGGCTGGACCCGCAGGCCCGCGCGGAAGTTATCGACCTGGCCGGCTTCCTGCGCCTGGCGCAGGGCCTCAGGCCGACGCCCGGCTGATCGGCGGCGAAAGCAGCGCCTGGGCGGCGTCGCTCAAGGTCCAACGGCTGAGATAGCGCACCTCGTCCGGCCGGCCTTCCCAGCCGACGAAGTCCAGCCAACCGCGTTCACCCAGGGCGAAGCAGCGGCGTTCTCGCGCAAAACCGCCCTCCAGCCGGGCGCCTTCTTCATAGAGCAGGTTGACCAGGCGGCCGTCCGACAGCGCCTGCATCAGCAGTTCTATGTTCGACGAAGACAGGCGGTCGAGGTCCATGGCTGCACGCTCCCCCTTGCAGACCGATTTAGCCGCCGAGTCCTTGACCAGCGCAACCTTGTCAAGCTTGCGCACTGTGGAGCTTTGGGCGGAGCCTGGGGATGATCCGTGGAAGGATCAGCACCGCTGCGCCAGCTACTTCTTCTCGAGCAGCAGCTGGCCTTCGGTCTTCAGCCGCCCCTTCACCTTCTCGGCCATCATGGCCAGCAGGTTGGGCAGCAGGACCTCCAGCCGAATGGCCGTGTCTTCCACATCGATCGTGCCGCTGACCTTCTGGCCGAGCGCAGCGAAGGCGAAGCTCAGCCGATCTCCGGTCCAGGTCTTCGACAACATTCCCGCCACCGCGCCCATGTGCTGGGACAAGCTGGCGAAGCCCTCGTCGACGCGCTTGCGCGCTTCCGCACGGCCAAGTTCATGCGGGATCATCAGGGTGATTGCCTTACTCATAGCGGGTAGAACGGCTGTACCGGGCTTGGGGGTTCCGGATCTCCGGGGTAACACGACGTATGCACGAGGATCATACCCTCTTCGGTTCCGGACGCTATCCTGACGCCGGCCCCGTCGCCATCCTGGCGCGCCTGGCCTTCGTGGTCGCGGTCTTTGCGGTCGTCATCGCCGTCTTCCTGCCGCCGTGGTTGGTGCCGCGGTTCCTGCGGTCGCACTACCTTGAGCATTTCGCCGCCTTCTATGTGCTTCTGCTGACGGCGATGGCGGCCATGCCGCGAGGGCAGTTGCGACGGATCGCGACCGGCTTCGTGATCTTCGCGACCGTGCTGGAGACCAGCCACCTGCTGGCCGGCGCACCCTTCACGCCCCTCGTCAACAACTGGGTCGCCGACCTCGGCGGGCTTAGCGCGGCGGCCGCCCCGATCGTCGTCGAGCGTTTCCGCCGACGCTTCGTAAATACGCCGGTTTAGCCGAACCAGCGGCGCCCGGAGTCGCGGACCCGTAGATTGTTCTGCACGTGGCGGACGCCGTCGAGATCGGCGATATCCTCGATGCGGCGCTTGTCCTCCTTGCGCCGGACCGTGCCGTTGAGGGTCACCTCGGCGTCGTCGACCAGCACCTCGACGTCGCGCAGGTCGAGGCCGCGCGTGTCCTCCAGCCGTTCGACGATGATCGCCCAAAGCACCCGGTCGGAGGGACCGCGGCGGCGCCTCGCCGGCCTGTCGCGGCCGCCGAAGATGTCGCCCGCCCGATCGCTCCAGGAGCGCCCGGCCTCGCCAACCTCCGGGCCGCGGCGGTAGCGGCCTTCGTCCATGCGCCGGCCGTAGGTCCGGTCGGGCTCCGTCGGCCCGGCGTCGCGGCGTTCGTCGTCGACATGGCGTCGATAGGCGTGGCCGCGCTCGGAGTCGAAAGCATAATCCGTCGAATAGTCGGCCTGGCCATAGTCGTCTCCGCGCCGGGCGCTCTCGTCAGCGGCGCGGTAGCCGGTCCGCCGCTCGGGATCGTAGCGGTAGTCGTCCGAGAAATCCGCCTGGCCGAAGTCCTCGCGCCGCGCCGGCGGATCTTCCCGGCGCTCCCACCGCTGTTCGCGTCCGCGCTCCTCGCGTATCCAGTCCCGAGGCATGGTGCTTCTCCTTGCGTGACGGCTCAGGCGGGAAACCTTCGCCGTCAGCTTCGGTTCCGCAGCGAGGCTGCCGATCAGGCCTGGACGATCCAGCCACCGGTCAGGCTGGCCGACGACACGCCGACCAGGATCATCTGGCCGCCGCCGGCCAGGTCGAGCACCGTGTCCGATCCGGCCTGGGAGGCGGTGTAGACGACGCCGGGATCGAGCAGCACGCGATCGCCCTCGGCCAGGCTGAAGTCCAGCACCCGGTCGACGCCGTGGCCAGCGTGGAAGGTGTCGGCCCCGCCGCGGCCGGCAAGCGTGTTGTGGCCCAGGTCTCCGGACAGCCAGTCGGCCGCGGCGCCGCCGGTGACCTCGTCGTCGCCCTGCCCGCCGCGCAGGATGTCGCCGCCGCCGCCGCCGAGCACCCGGTCGTCGCCGAGGTTGCCGTTGACGAGGTTGTGGCCGCTGGAGGCGCTGGCGTCGATCCGGTCATCGCCCTGGCCGCCCAGCAGCCAGTCGCCGACCGTCGAGCGGCCGACGATACTGTCGTCGCCGGTGTTGCCGTTGATGCTGTTGAACCGGCTCCCGCCGGCGATGGAGTCGGCCCCGGCGTCGCCCCGCAGAAGCTCGTCGGCGTCGGCGCCGACGATGGTGTCGTCGCCCGGCCCCGCGTGCACCTCCAGGAATCCCGGCCCGGCCTGCAGCTGGTCGTCGCCGTCGGTGGGATGGGTGGCGACCGGCCCGGGGTTTGGCTCCGGCTCCGGAGAGGGAACGCCGCCGTCGGCGGCGACGGTCAGGTGAAAGGCGGCGGACGGCGCCGAGGCGTTGCCCGCGCGATCGACCGCCACGGCGGTGAGGACATGGTCCCCAGGCGCCAGGTCGCCGGTCGTCAGGGTGACCGTTCCGTCATAGCCTAGGTTGGCCTCGCCGACGGCCTGGTCGCCGTCGTAGACCTCGATACGCCCACCGAACAGGGCGGGGCCGCCGTAGGGCGCATGGCCCGGCGACCCGGTCGGCGTCGGCGGGAGCCCCGCCTCGAACACATGCAGGCTCGGCGTGGCGTCGTCGGTCCGGGCGCCATCGGCGAGCGCTCCGGTCGCCGCACCGGCGTCATCCTCGGCGCCGGTGATGCTGGGCGTGGCCGGGGTGGTCGTCGCCACGCCGAGCGCGAAGGCCATGGAGGTCGCCACGGCGCTCCCGTCCCCCGCCAGAAGGGTGGCGGTCAGCAGGTTCCAGCCCTGCGGCAGGCCGCTCACCGCGACGTCGGCGTAGCCCTGGGCGACCTCGGCGGCGCTCAGCGCCGCCAGCTGGGCGATCACCGCGCCGTTCTCGCTCAGCGCCAGGCCCTGGCCGGCCGCGGCCTGATCTCCCAGGCTCACCCGGATCAAAGGCGCCGTGTCGTTCGTGTACGCCCCATAGTGGACGGCGCCGGATTGCGGCGACACGTCATCAAACGCTTCCAGGATTTGTGGAGCGACCGGCATCTAGATCCCCGACTCTTAACTGGTTGCCTCGGCTCAGGCCGACGCACAAACGCCCTCGGTCGCTGAACTTGACCGCAACCGCCTTTGATCCACCTTCACCGCAAAAAAACTGCTAGACGGCCGCGGGCGGAACCCAGCGACCGGGCGGCGGGTAGACCGTGACCGAGGCTGCGACTCGGGAGAGACACGCGTAGTGCTCAATCTTCGCGACACGCCAGACGCCGCCGAGCCGGCGGAGCCGCTGATCCAGGGCCTGGCCGAGGCGCTGCCGGAACCCCGTGTCGGCCTGGCCGCGCTCGCCGCCCGCTGGGCGCTGCGGCTGACGCCAATGGTCCTGCTGGTGGTGGCGGCCGGCGTGCTCTGGCGGGAGTTTCATCATCTCAGCCTGACCGAGGTCGCCCGCTCGATCGACGCCTGGGGTCATCTGCGCATCCTGAGCGCGCTGGCGCTCGCCGCCCTGAGCTTCTTCCTGATGGGGGTGGTGGAGTGGCTGGGCGTCCGCTGGGCCGGCGCCAAGGTGCCCTGGGGACCAGTGCTGGCGGGCTCGTTCCTGGCCAATGCGATCGCCCATTCGGTCGGCGCCAACCTGTTGGTCTCCGGCGCCCTGCGCGCCAGGCTGTACGAGCGTCACCAGGTGACCCTGACCCAGGTCGCCGCCACCACCCTGTTCAGCGGCATGTCCTTCGCCGTCGGCATCGCCGCCCTGGGCGGCGCGGGCCTGGCGCTGTCGCCGGCCCACGAGATCTCCGCGACCGCGGTTCCGCTGCACGTCGCGCGCACGCTTGGCTGGGGGCTGATGTCGGCGGTGGCCGGCTATGTGCTCCTGTGCGCCGTCCGCTCGCGGCCGCTGCGCGCCTTCGGCCGCAGCCTCACCCTGCCTTCGGCGGGCGACGCCATGGCCCAGATCGTCATCGGCGTCGTCGACAACGGCGTCGCCGCGGCGATCATCTGGCTGCTGATGGCCTCGGCGGCCGTGCCCTACCAGACCTTCGTCGGCGCCTATGCGGTGGCGGCGGTCGCAGGCCTGGCCTCGACCGTGCCCGGCGGCGCCGGCGTGTTCGAGGGCTCGATCTCGGCCCTGCTGCCGAACACCGATCCGGCCCCGCTGGCCGCCGCCTTCCTGGGCTACCGGCTGGTCTATTATCTGCTGCCGCTGGTCGTCGCCTCCCTGGCGCTGGCCGGCGACACCATCCGCCGCCGCGGCCGCTGAGCCCCGGCCGGCTTCAACCCCTCGGCTGTTCTTCCAGCCGCCCGTCCTTCAGGGCGAACACCCGGTCCATATGCCGGGCGAGCTCCAGGTTGTGGGTGGCGATCAGCGCCGCCACGCCCTGGCTGCGGACCAGCTTGTAGAGGGCGTCGAACACCGTCCCCGAAGTGCCGGGGTCGAGGTTGCCGGTGGGCTCGTCCGCCAGCAGCAGCTTCGGCGCATTGGCCAGCGCACGCGCGATGGCCACCCGCTGCTGTTCGCCGCCGGACATCTGCGCCGGCTGGTGATGCACCCGGTCGGCGAGCCCCAGGTCGCCGAGCAGCCGCTTCGCCCGCTCGCGCGCGGCCCGCCGCGAGCGTCCGGCGATCATCTGCGGCAGGGCCACGTTGTCGAGCGCCGAAAACTCCGGCAGCAGGTGGTGGAACTGGTAGACGAAGCCGATGTTGGCCAGCCGCACGCGGGTCCGCGGCCGCTCGCCCAGGGCCGAACAGTCACGCCCCAGAACGCTGATCCGGCCGGCTTCGGGGTGCTCGAGCAATCCCGCGGCGTGCAGCAGCGACGACTTGCCCGAGCCTGAGGGCCCGATCAGGCCGACGACCTCGCCGGCCGCGACGTCCAGGTCCACACCGCGCAGCACCGTCAGCGGACCGGCGCCGGTCTTGTAGCGGCGTTCCAGGCCGCGGATGGCCAGAACCGGCTCACTCATAGCGGAGCGCCTCCACCGGATCGAGGCGCGAGGCCCGCCACGCCGGCGGCAAGGTGGCGACAAACGACATGGCGAGCGCCCAGAAGGTGATCAGCCCGACCTCCGCCCAGTCGACCCGCGCCGGCAGCCGCGACAGGAAATAGACGTCCGACGAGAACACCGCCTGCCCCGTCGCCCATTCGACGAAGGACTGGATCGGGTCGATGTAGACCGAGATCAGAACGCCGAGCGCCAGCCCGGCCGCGGTCCCGAGCACGCCGACCATCGCGCCCGCCATGAAGAAGATCCGCAGGATCGAACCTGCGCTCGCCCCCATGGTCCGCAGAATGGCGATGTCGCGGCCCTTGTTCTTCACCAGCATGACCAGGCCGGAGATGATGTTCATCGCCGCGATGGCCACCAGCAGCATCAGGATCAGCCGCATGACGTTGCGTTCGACCTTCAGCGCGCCCCAGAACGAGCTGTCCCGCTGGGTCCAGTCGCTGACCATCGCGCCCGGCCCCGCCGTCCGCGCGACCGCGGGCTTGAGGGCGCCGGCCTTGTCCGGGTCGGCGACCTTGATCTCGATGGCGTCGACGCTGGTGTCGCGGCCGAAGAACAGCTGGGCCTGGGCCAGCGGCATGTAGATATAGGCCTGATCGTACTGGCTCATGCCGACGGTGAAGGTCGCCCCCACCGTATAGGTCTTCTGCAACGGCGTGCCGCCGAAGGCGGTGGCCCCGCCCGCGGGCGAGATCAGCGTCAGCGGATCGCCCGGCTGCACGCCCAGCGACTGCGCCAGCCGCTCGCCGACGACGATGACCTCGCCGCCGTAGTCCCCGGCGCCGAAGCCCTTCAGCGAGCCCTTGGTGAGGTTGCCCGCCACCAGCCGCGTCGCCGCGAGGTCTTGCGGGCGGATGCCGCGCACGATCGCCCCGGAAATCTGCGCCGGCCCCATGGCGATCGCCTGGGCTTCGATGATCGGCGCCGCCTGGACCACGCCGGGAACCTTGGCGATCTGGGCGACGACCTGGTCGCGGTCCGGCCGGTCGAGCACCGCGCCGCTGACGAACAGGTGGCCGTTGAAGCCGAGGATGCGGCTGAGCAGCTCGGTCCGGAAGCCGTTCATCACCGACATGACGATGATCAGCACCGCCACCGCCAGCATGATGCCGATGAACGAGATCGCCGAGATCAGCGCCACGCCCCCCTGGCTTCGCTTGGCGCGCAGATAGCGGCCCGCGAGCATCCGCTCCCAGAAGCCGAAGGGCGGCGCGCGACCGCCGGTAGCCCCCTCAAGCTGGCCCGCCGCGGCCTGCTTCACGCGCAGATGGCCTTCAGCGCCGCATCCAGCGGCAGGGTCTGGCGCTCGCCGGTCGCCCGGCGCTTGATCTCGACCACCCCGTCGGCGACCCCCTTGGGGCCGACGATCAGCTGCCACGGCAGGCCGACCAGGTCGAGGGCGGCGAACTTGGCGCCCGGCCGTTCGTCGCGGTCGTCGAGCAGCGGCTCCTTGCCGGCCGCCTGCAGCGCCCGGTAGGCCTGCTCGGCCACCGCATCGACCGCGGCGTCGCCGACCCGCAGGTTGACGACCGCGGCGTCGAACGGGGCGACGCTGTCGGGCCAGATGATGCCGGCGCCGTCGTGACTGGCCTCGATGATCCCCGCCACCAGGCGCGAGACGCCGATCCCGTAGGATCCCATCTGCACCGGCCGCTCGACGCCGTCCGGGCCCGTGACCAGAGCCCTCATCGGCTTGGAGTATTTCTCCCCGAAGTAGAAGATGTGGCCGACCTCGATGCCGCGGGCCGACATCCGCTTGTCCTCGGGCGCTTCGGCCTCGAAACGCGCCGGGTCGTGCATCTCGTCGCTGGCGGCATAGAGGCGGGTGCGCTCCTCGACCAGCGGCTGCAGGTCGCCGTCCCAGTCGAGGTCAGGCCCCGGCGCGCCCATCTCCACCAGGTCGCGATGGGCGAAGACCTCGCTCTCGCCGGTGTCGGCCAGGATAATGAACTCGTGGCTGAGGTCGCCGCCGATCGGGCCGGTGTCGGCCCGCACCGGGATCGCCTTCAGGCCCAGCCGCGCATAGACGTTGAGGTAGGCCAGGAACATGCGGTTGTAGGACCGCCGCGCCGCCGCCTCGTCGACGTCGAAGGAATAGGCGTCCTTCATCAGGAACTCGCGGCCGCGCATCACGCCGAAGCGCGGCCGGCGCTCGTCGCGGAACTTCCACTGGATGTTGTAGAGGTTCTTCGGCAGGTCGCGGTACGACTTCACATAGGCGCGGAAGATGTCGGTGATGACCTCCTCGGCGGTCGGCCCATACAGCAGGTCCCGCTCGTGGCGGTCCTTGATGCGCAGCATCTCCTCGCCGTAGTCGTCATAGCGGCCGCTCTCGCGCCACAGGTCGGCCAGCTGCAGGGTGGGCATCAGCACCTCGACGGCGCCGGCCCGGTCCATCTCCTCGCGGACCACCTGCTCGATCTTCTTCAGCACCTTCAGGCCCAGCGGCAGCCACGCATAGATGCCGGCGGCCTCCTGCCGGATCATGCCGGCGCGCAGCATCAGCTGATGCGAGACGATCTGGGCGTCGGACGGCGCCTCGCGCAGGGTCGGCATGAAATAACGCGAAAGGCGCATGGCGGTCGGGCGTCCCTGGCTGCAGCGAAGAGCCGGTCAGATAGCCTCGGCGCGCCTGCCTTGGCAACGCGCCAGCGTCAGCCGCGCCAGGGAATGCTGTTGAGGTCGATCAGGTGGAAGTGGATCACGGCGACGATGATCGCCTGGATCAGCGCCGAAACCCAGGTGGTGGTGATGAACTTGCGCTTCAGGTTCGGATTGACCGGCGCGCCCGGGTCGCCGCCCTGCGGATCGATCCCACTCTCTGCGAAGCTCTTCGACCCGAGCGGCAGGACGGCGAACAGGACGGTCCACCAAAGAGTCAGGTAGATGGCGATGCTGGTCGGCAGGCTCATCAGTGGGCGCCTTTCGGCGTCTCCATCAGCTCGACCAGGACGCCGCCCATATTCTTCGGATGGACGAAGATCACAGGGACGCCGTGGGCGCCGATGCGCGGCTTGCCGTCGTTCAGCACGGTCGCGCCCTTGGCGACCATGTCGTCGCGGGCGACCAGGATGTCCTCGACCTCGAAGCAGACGTGGTGCTGGCCGCCCTTGGGATTCTTCTCGAGAAAGGCCCGGACCGGCGACTTGTCGCCGTAAGGCTCCAGAAGCTCGATCTGGCTGTTCGGCAGGTTGACGAAACAGACCCGCACGCCCTGCTCTTCCATGACGAAGGGCTCGGTGATGGAGGTCGCGCCGAGCATGTCGCGGTAGAGCGCGATGGCGTCGGCGATGGAGGGCGTGGCGACGCCCACGTGATTGAGCTTCCCGATCATGGCGGCGGTATAGCGCCTTGTGGTGTAGAGGGCGAGAGGGCGCTTCCCAATCCGCTCATCCCCCGGATGAGCGGTCGAGGGATTGATCACCCTACCCCGCGCCGCGCCAGGGCGGCTCGCCGCCAGCCAGGTCTTCGGCGAGCAGGGTTTCGGCGCCAAGGACGTCCCACGGCTCGTCAGGAACCTGGTCGCTCGCCGCCCGCTCAGCCCGCAGGGCGCGCTGCGCCTCCAGCGCCCGCCGCTCGGCGCCGCGCGGCGGCGTCATCGGCGCGGGCGCGCCGGTTCCCTCGATGATCGCCTTGAGGCGGCCGATGCGCTGGGCCAGGGGCGCGTCCTCGGGCAGGCCGTCGTCGTCGGTCTCGCGCTCGATATCCGACTCGGGCGGTGTCCCGGAGGTCGCCTCGCCGGGCGCGGCCTCGGCGCCCCGCGCCGCTGGCCTGCGCCAACGCGGCTCATGCCGCAGCCCTTCCGCCTCGCGCAGGGCCTCATCCGCGTCCCAGCGCCGCTCGCGCGCGAGCTTCGCCTCCAGCGCCAGGGACAGCCTGAGGCCCCGCGCCATGCGGTCGAACACCAGCATCCAGCGCGCCTGCGCCGCGTCGTCGCGTGCGGCCGCCGCGTCGCTGGCGCGCAGATAGGCCTGCTCGGTCAAGCGCCCGGCCATCTCCCGCAACCGCCGCAAGGTCCACTCATGGGCCTCGGCCATATCGGCGAAATCCTGCATCGCGGGCGATGAGAACATATGGAGAACATGGCGTCAAGAAGATCGCGAGGGGTCGATTCCTGCAGTTCCCTACGAACAACGTCGCGCCAATGGCTGGCATTCCGGTTGTCGAGCAAGTCTGGAAGGTTCTGGGAACCCTCTTCAGCTAACCGAGTCTCTCGGCGGGCAAACGCCCGCAAGCGGACGGTTCGAAGGTCGCCCCCCGCCCCTCACACCCGCAGCACCGTCGTCTCGACCACCGGACGGCGCCCCCAGATCCGCTGGCTGGCCTTCTTAACGGCGCGGGACAGCGCCATCTCGACCTTGCCGTCGAGATCGCGATCGTCGCCCGACAGCCGCTTCAGCGCCTCCTCGGCGGCCTCGGCAAGATCGTCCAGCGCCTCGTCGAGCGGATAGTCCTCGTCGGTCGGCAGGCCGACCGCCCTGACCGCCGGGCCGGCGACGATGCGGCTGCGCCCATCCAGCACCACGGAAACGGCGACCATGCCGTTGTGGGCGGCGTGGCGACGTTCCCGCAGCGCGTCGCCGTTCTCCGGCGTCACCACGCCGGCGTCGACGTAGAGCCGGCCCGCCGGCACCTCGTCGATGATCTCGGCGCGGCCGGGAGCCAGGCGGACCATGTCGCCGTTGCGCGGGGTGACCTGCTGCGGCACCTGCAGGTCTCGGGCGAATGCCGCGTGCTCCAGCAGGTGGCGGCGCTCGCCGTGGGTCGGCACGGCGATCGTCGGCCGGGCCCAGCGGTACATCTCCGCCAGTTCGTCGCGGCACGGGTGGCCTGAGACGTGGATGCCCGGATGATCGCGCTCGGTGTAGAGGCGCACCCCGCGGTCGGCGAGCTTGTTCTGCAGGTTGCGGATCGGGATCTCGTTGCCGGGGATCACGCGCGAGGAGAAGACACAGGCGTCCCCTGCCCCCAGGTTGACGTGCGGATGGGTGCCCTCGGCGATGCGCGACAGGGCCGCGCGCGGCTCGCCCTGGCTGCCGGTGCACAGGTAGAGAACGCCGTGGGCCGGGAAGTTGCGGGCGTCCTGCTCGGTGATGAAGGGCTGCAGCCCCTCCATCAGGCCCACCGACTTCGCCGCCGCCGCCATCCGGTGCATCGAGCGGCCCACCAGGCAGACGCGCCGGCCGTTGGCCTCCGCCGCGCGGGCCGCGGAATCCATCCGCGCAACATTGGAGGCGAAACAGGCGACCGCCACCCGGCCCTTCATCTGGCCGATCAGCGGAATCAGCGTCGCCCGCACGTCGGCCTCGGAGCCTGCCGTTCCGTCGACGAAGACGTTGGTGGAATCGCAGACCATCGCCAGCACGCCCTCGTCGCCGAGCTTGCGGATGGCGTCCTGGTCGGTGACCCCGCCCAGCAGCGGCTCGGGATCGATCTTCCAGTCGCCGGTGTGCAGGATCGTGCCCAGCGGCGTCCTGATCGCCAGGCCGTTCGGCTCCGGGATCGAATGGGTGAGCGTGATCAGCTCGAGATGGAAGGGCCCGAGGTCGATCTTTCCGCCCAACGGCACCTCGTGGATCTCGACCTCGTCCAGCAGGTCGGCCTCACGCAGCTTCTCGCGCAGCAGGAAGGCGGTGAATGGGGTGGCGTAGACCGGCGCCTGCAGCCGCGGCCATAGCCAGGCGACCGCGCCCAGGTGGTCCTCGTGGGCGTGGGTCAGCACGATCCCGAGGATGCGGTCGGCGTATTCCTCGATATAGCTCGGGTCCGGCAGGATGATGTCGACGCCCGGGGTCAGCTGGTCGCCGAATGTCACCCCGAGGTCGACGACGATCCAGCGCCGGTCATGCGGCGGACCGAAGCCGTAGAGGTTGAAATTCATGCCGATCTCGTTCGACCCGCCCAGCGGCAGGAAAACGAGCTCGTCGGTTTGGGACGCCATCGAACTCACCCGGTTTGCGAATTGCGGCGCCAGATCTCCAGCATGCCGCGAATGGTCAGGTCCGAGTCGAAGTGGTCGATCGCTGCGGTCGCCCCGTGGAACAGCGAGGCGACGCCGCCGGTGGCGACCACCGTCAGCGGCGCCTCCCGCTCGCTCTTGATGCGCGCGATCAGTCCTTCGATCAGGCCGATATAGCCCCAGAAGACGCCAGACTGCATGGCGCCCACAGTGTCGGTGCCGACCACCCGCTGCGGCTTCTGGATCGCCACCCGGGGAAGCTTCGCGGCCGCGTTGTGCAGCGCCTCCATCGACAGGTTGATCCCCGGCGCGATCACCCCGCCCTCGAAGGCGCCGTCGGCGGCGATCACGTCGAAGGTCGTGGCGGTGCCGCTGTCGATGACGATCAGCCCGCCGTCATAGGCGATGTGCGCGCCGATGGCGTTGACCAGCCGGTCGGCGCCGGCCTCGGATGGCTTGTCGATGCGCACCTCGATGCCGAGGTCGGCGTTCTCGCCGATCACCAGCGGCTCGACGTGCAGATAGCGCCGGGCGAGATTGCGCAGGTTGAAGATCGACTGCGGCACCACGCTGGATATGATGCAGCCGTTGAAGACGCCCATCTGCAGCCCGCCCATGGCCAGCAGCTGCGACAGCCACACGGCGTATTCGTCCGCCGTCCGCGTACTCTCGGTCGCGGCGCGCCACTGGGCGATCCAGCGCTCGCCATCGTGGACGGCGAACATGGTGTTGGTGTTGCCTTGCTCGATGGCCAGCAGCATGACGCTCACCCTACACCGAAAAAGACGTCGCCTGCGGTGATCCGTTCCACGGTCCCGTCGTCGCGACGCAGCCTGAGCGCGCCGTCGACGTCGAGTCCTTCGGCGAGGCCTGCGATCGTCCGGTCCGGCAGCCGCGCCTCGCACGGCTGGCCCAGCCCATGGGCGCGCGCGGTCCAGGCCTGGGCGATGGCGGGAAAGCCCTGGGCGACCCACATCGCGCGCCAGGTCTCGAAACGCGCGGCGAGGATCTCCAGCGCCTCGTAGGGTTCCGGCGGCCGTGCGGACATGTGTTCGGCGAAGCTGGTCGCCGGCCGCTCGACCTCGGTTGGATGGCGCGCCAGGTTGACGCCGACGCCGACCGCCAGCCACAGCCGACGATCAGGGCGCAGGCCGGATTCCACCAGGACGCCGGCGGCCTTGCGGCCGTGGATCAGCACGTCGTTGGGCCACTTCAGCCGGGCGACGCCGGCGCCCAGGCAGGTGTCGGCAAGGTCGGCCGCGGCCAGCGCCGCCAGGAAGGACACCTGGGCCGCCTCCGCGGCGGGCGCCTCGGTGGTCATCAGCAGCGTCGCGGCGAGATTGCCCGCCTCGGTCGACCAGCTGCGGCCGCGCCGGCCGCGGCCGGCGGTCTGGGTCCTGGCGGTGATCCAGACCGGCCCCGCCTCTCCGGCCTCGGCTCGGCGGCGCGCCTCGGCGTTGGTGGACTCCAGCTCGTCGTAGGATTCGATCGGCGGATGCGCGGCCAAATCAGGCAAGACCGAAGGCGGCGGCGGCGGCGTGGGCCAGGGGGTCGATCCAGGTCAGCGCCACCATCACCAGCGGGAAGGAGAACAGCGCCATCGCCACGCCGATCGCGCGCGCCTCGACCGGCGGCCGGTCGGTGGCGCCCTCGCTGACGTCGAACCACATCACCTTGATCAGGCGCAGATAGTAGAAGGCCGCCACCACCGAGCCGACCAGGCCCGCCACCGCCGCCGGCCCGAGGCCGGCGCCCAGCGCCGCCTTGAAGACATAATATTTCGCCCAGAAGCCGGAGAACGGCGGCAGGCCGAGCGCGGAGAGCGAGAAGACGGTCATGGCCGCGGCGATCCACGGCTGTTCCTTGAAGAGGCCGGCCATGTCGTCGATCGTCTCCATCGACCGGCCCTTGCGCGACAGCGCCGCCAGGCAGGCGAAGAAGCCGGTGACGTCGATCATGTAGAGGACCATGAAGATCAGCATGGCCTGCACGCCCCGGGCGTCGCCCGAGGCCAGGCCCAGCAGGGCGTAGCCGATGTTGGCGATCGACGAATAGGCCCACAGACGCTTCAGGTTCTTCTGCGCCAGGCCCCAGAAGGCGCCGACCACGACCGAGGTCAGGGCGATCAGCACCAGCACCTGCTGCCACTGGCCCGACGCGCCGCCGAAGCCCTGGGCCAGGGCGCGGGCGAACAGCACCATCGCCGCCATCTTCGGCGCGGCGGCGAAGAAGGCCACGACCGGGGTCGGCGCGCCTTCGTAGACGTCCGGCGTCCACATGTGGAAGGGCGCGGCGGAGACCTTGAACGCCAGGCCGCAGATCAGGAAGACCAGGCCGAACAGCACGCCGGTGTTGGCCCCATGCTTCACCACCACGGCGATGTCGCTGAAGACGGTCGAGCCTGCGAAGCCATAGATCAGGCTGGCGCCGTAGAGCAGCAGGCCGGAGGACAAGGCGCCCAGCACGAAATACTTCAGCCCGGCTTCCGAAGCCTTGGCGTTGTCGCGGTGCATGGCGGCCAGCACGTAGAGGGCCAGCGAGTGCAGCTCGACGCCGACATAGAGCGAGATCAGGTCGCCGGAGCCGGCCATCATGCCCATGCCGAGCGCCGCCAGCAGGATCAGCACCGGGAATTCGAAATTGCGTACGCCGCGGCGCTCGAACCAGGGCTGGCCGAGCGGGATGGCGACGGCGGATGCGATGTAGATCGCCACCTGGGCGAAGGCCGAGGCCTGGTCGGAGATCAGGCCGCCGGCGAAGGCGCGGCCGAACGGGGCGGTGGCCGCGGCGAAGGCCGCCGCCAGCAGGGCGAGGACGCCGCCGCCGCAGATGGCGGTGGTCGACTTCGGCGAGAAGGCGCCCAGCACCAGCAGCACCAGGGCGCTGACCCCGAGGATCAGCTGCGGAACGGCCAGACTAAGGTCGGCGGAGACGTTCATCAAAGGATCGAGCCCCTCACCCGCCGACAGCCGCGCGGTAGACCGTCACGAGATGGTCGACCGAGGTCTGGGTCAGGTTGAACACATAATTCGGATAGACGCCGAGGATCAGCGTGCCGGCGATCAGCGGCGCGAAGATCGCCACTTCGCGCCAGTCGAGGTCGGCGATGGCGGCGAGCTTCGGATTGGTCAGCTCGCCGAACACCACGCGCCGATAGAGGCTGAGCGCATAGACCGCCGAGAGGATGACCCCGGTGGCGGCGATCAGCGCCGTCCAGGTCGAGGCGCCGTAGGCCCCGGTCATGGTCAGGATCTCGCCGACGAAGCCGGAGGTGCCCGGCAGGCCGACATTGCCCATGGTGAACAGCATGAAGACCGCCGCGTACCAGGGCATGCGCTTCACCAGGCCGCCGTAGAAGGCGATCTCGCGGGTGTGCATGCGGTCGTAGACGACGCCGACGCAGAGGAAGAGCGCGCCCGAGATCAGGCCGTGGCTCAGCATCTGGAACATCGCGCCCTGCTCGCCCTGCAGGTTGCCGGAGAAGATGCCCATGGTGACGAAGCCCATGTGGGCGACCGATGAATAGGCGATCAGCTTCTTGATATCGACCTGCCGGAAGGCGACCAGCGAGGTGTAGACGATGGCGATCACCGAGAGCGCGAACACCAGCGGCGCGAAGAGGTGCGAGGCCTGCGGGAACATCGGCAGGCTGAAGCGCATGAAGCCGTAGCCGCCCATCTTCAGCAGGATGCCGGCCAGGATCACCGAACCGGCCGTCGGCGCCTCGACGTGGGCGTCGGGCAACCAGGTGTGCACCGGCCACATCGGCATCTTCACCGCGAAGGAGGCGAAGAAGGCCAGCCAGAGCCAGGTCTGCACGGCCGGATCGAAGTGGTAGGTCATCAGCTCGGGGATCGAGCTGGTGCCGGAGATGTTGATCATCGCCAGGATGGCGGCCAGCATCAGCACCGAGCCCAGCAGGGTGTAGAGGAAGAATTTGAAGGCCGCGTAGACCCGCCGCTTCCCGCCCCAGATGCCGATGATCAGGAACATCGGCACCAGGCCGAACTCGAAGAAGACGTAGAAGAGCACCAGGTCGAGGGCGCAGAAGACGCCGATCACCAGGGTCTCCAGGAGCAGGAAGGCGATCAGGTACTCCAGCACCCGGGTCTCGATCGACCGCCACGAGGCGGCGATACAGATCGGCATCAGGAAGGCGGTCAAAAGCACGAACAGCACCGAGATGCCGTCGACGCCCAGCCGGTAATGCAGGCCGGCGAACCAGGCGTTGTCCTCGACGAACTGGAAGCCGGCGGTGTTGCGGTCGAACTGGACGACCAGCAGCACCGACAGCGCCAGCGTCGCCAGGGTGGTGATCAGGGCGATCCACTTGGCCGCGCCGACGGTCCTGGCGTCATCCGGGCGGCTGAACAGCCGCAGCGCCAGGATCGCCGCGACGCCGACGAGCGGCGCGTAGGTGATGAGGGAGAGTATCGGCATCTGTCAGTCCTCCCTCAGCGGGCCCAGGCCCAAAGGGCGTAGGTCAACAGCCCCGCCACCCCCAGCAGCATCACGAAGGCGTAGTGGTAGAGATAGCCGGTCTGCAGCCGGCTGCCGCCGCGGCCGAGCGCGTAGGAGACCGCCGAGACCCCGTCGGGGCCGAGCCCGTCGATGATCTTCTGATCGCCGCCTTTCCAGAACAGATCGCCCAGCAGCTTCGCCCCGCGCACGAAGGTCGCCTCGTAGAGCTCGTCGAAGAACCACTTGTTGTAGAAGAAGACGTAGAGCGGCCCGCGGCGCGCGGCGAGGCGCGCGCCCAGGCCTTCCCGGGCGAGATAGACGTAGGCGGCGACCAGCAGGCCCAGCACCGAGACGATCAGCGGGGCCTGTTCGATCAGCAGCGGCATGTGGTGCTCGCCGAGCACGTGGTTGTTGGCGGCGGTGAAGATCGCCCCCTTCCAGAACTCGTGCTGCTCCTCGCCGATGAACTTCTTGGTGAAGGCGAGGCCGGCGAAGATCGCGCCGAGCGACAGCAGGATCAGCGGCAGGCGCATGGTCCAGGGGCTCTCGTGCGGCAGCGCCGGGCCGTGGTGGCCATGCCCGTGGTCGTCATGGGCTTCCAGCGGCTCGTCGTGAGTCTCGATCTGGGCGGCGGTCGCATGGTCGCTGGCATGGCCGTGGCCATGGGTGTCGTGGTCGCGGTTGTGCCAGTGGTGCTCGAGGTCCTCGGACGTCCAGCGAGCCTTGCCGTTGAAGGTGAAGAAGGCCACCCGCCAGGAATAGAAGGCCGTCAGGCCGGCGACGAAGACGCCGATCACGAAGGCGAAATAGCCCATCGGGTCGCCCGCCGCGCCGGCGCTGTAGGCGGCGTGGATGATCGAATCCTTGGAATAGAAGCCGGCGAAGCCCAGCTCGACGCCCGGAATGCCCAGGCCGGTGATGGCGATCGTGCCGATGGTCATCACCGCGAAGGTGACCGGCAGGTATTTCGCCAGTCCGCCGTAGCGGCGCATGTCCTGCTCGTGGGCCATGGCGTGGATCACCGAGCCGGCGCCGAGGAACAGCAGCGCCTTGAAGAAGGCATGGGTGAACAGGTGGAACATGCCGGCCTGGTAGGCGCCGACGCCGGCGGCCATGAACATGTAGCCGAGCTGCGAGCAGGTCGAATAGGCGATCACCCGCTTGATGTCGTTCTGGGTCATGCCGACGGTGGCGGCGAACAGCGCGGTGATGGCGCCGACGAAGACCACGATGTGCTTGGCGGTCGGCGCATATTCGAACAGCGGCGACAGCAGGCAGACCATGTAGACGCCGGCGGTGACCATGGTGGCGGCGTGGATCAGGGCCGAGACCGGGGTCGGGCCCTCCATGGCGTCCGGCAGCCAGGTGTGCAGGAAGAACTGCGCCGACTTGCCCATGGCGCCGACGAACAGCAGGGCGCAGGCCAGGTCGATCAGCTTCCAGTTCTGGCCGGCGAAGGCCCAGGTGCGGGCGGCGTGGCCGGCGACCTGCGGGAAGATCTCGGCGAACTGGATCGTGCCGAAGGCCCAGAACACCGTCATGATGCCGAGCGCGAAGCCGAAGTCGCCGACGCGGTTGACGACGAAGGCCTTGATCGAAGCGGCGTTGGCGCTGGGCTTCTTGTACCAGAAGCCGATCAGCAGGTAGCTCGCCAGCCCCACCCCTTCCCAGCCGAAGAACAGCTGCATGAAGTCGGCGGCGCTGATCAGCGCCAGCATGGCGAAGGTGAACAGCGACAGGTAGGCGAAGAAGCGCGGCTTCGAGTCGTCGGCGGCCATGTACCCCCAGGAGTAGAGGTGCACCAGGCTGGAGACCGAGGTCACCACCACCAGCATCACGGCCGACAGGCCGTCCAGCCGGAACGACCAGTTGGAGACGAAGCCGCCGACGTGGATGAAGGGCAGGTAGCTGAGCGTGAACGGCTCCAGCCCGCCCCAGGTCCAGTTGACGAAGACGGTCCAGGAGAGGATCGCCGCCAGGAGCAGCAGGCCGGTGGTGACCGCCATCGAGACGGTGTCGCCGATCCGGCGGCCGAACAGTCCGGCGGTGAGCGCGCCGACCAGCGGCGCGAACAGGATGACGGTGACGAGGGACTTCGGATCCATGTTCGCGTCCTCAGCCCTTCATCATCGAGGCGTCGTCGACGGAGATGTCGCCGCGGTTGCGGAAGAAGGTCACCAGGATGGCCAGGCCGACCGCGGCCTCGGCGGCGGCGACCGTCAGCACGAACATGGCGAAGATCTGCCCGACGACGTTGTGCAGATAGACCGAGAAGGCCACCAGGTTGATGTTCACGGCGAGCAGGATCAGCTCGACCGACATCAGGATGACGATGATGTTCTTGCGGTTCACGAAGATGCCGAAGACCCCGATGGTGAACAGGATCGCGGCGACCGCGAGATAATGGGCGAGCCCGATGGTCATTGGTCGATCCCCTGGCCGGGCGTGAGGCTGACCACGCGCATGCCGGTCTTCGGCGAACGCAGCACCTGGTCGGCGACCAGCTGGCGCTTCACGCCGGGCTTGTGGCGCAGCGTCAGCACGATGGCGCCGATCATGGCCACCAGCAGCACGAGGCCGGCCGCCTGGAAGAAGTAGACGTAGTCGGTGTAGAGCACCCGGCCGATCGCCTCGGCGTTGGTGACCGAGGCCGTCCCCGACGCCATTGGCGCGTCGTTCAGCCGGGCCGCGCCGTTGGTCGCCACCGTCGCCGAGACGAAGACCATCTCGGCCGCCAGCACCGCGGCGATCACCCCGCCGATCGGCAGGTATTGCGCGAAGCCTTGCCGAAGCTCGGTGAAGTCGACGTCGAGCATCATCACGACGAAGAGGAACAGCACCGCGACCGCGCCGACGTAGACGACCACCAGCAGCATGGCCAGGAACTCCGCGCCCATCAGCACGAAGAGGCCCGCCGCCGAGAAGAAGGCGAGGATCAGGAACAGCACCGAGTGCACCGGATTGCGCGCCGAGACGACGGCGAAGCCGGCCAGGACGGTGACTGCCGCCATCAGGTAGAATGCGATCGCCTGCAGGGCCATAAGGCTCTTCTCAACCCCTCGGTTTAAAACATCTTCGTCATCGCCCGGCTCGTCCCGGCGACCCGGCCCAAGATCGATCCGCCTGAGCTGGAGACCGGCTTTGGGATGGGCGGCCCGGACGCGCCGGACCGTGACGTGGTTAGTTCAAGCAGCGCCTTGAATCGCGCCCGTCTCTTATCGGTAGGGCGCGTCGAGTTCCAGGTTCTTCGCGATCTCGCGCTCCCAGCGGTCGCCGTTGTCCAGCAGCCGCGCCTTGTCGTAGTAGAGCTCCTCGCGGGTCTCGACGGCGAACTCCAGGTTCGGCCCCTCGACGATGGCGTCCACCGGGCAGGCCTCCTGGCACAGGCCGCAGTAGATGCACTTGACCATGTCGATGTCGTAGCGGGTCGTGCGGCGGCTGCCGTCGGCGCGCGGTTCGGCCTCGATGGTGATCGCCTGGGCCGGGCAGACCGCTTCGCAAAGCTTGCAGGCGATGCAGCGCTCTTCCCCATTGGGATAGCGGCGCAGCGCGTGCTCGCCGCGGAAGCGCGGGCTCTGCGGGTTGCGCTCGTGCGGATACTGCACGGTCATCTTCGGCTTCATCATGTACTTCATGGCCAGGCCGAACGCCCCGGCGAAGTCCAAGAGCGCCGCGCCCCTGGCGGCCTGTCCGATGCGATTGAACATCCTAGTTCCTCTGGCAGGCGTAGGCGTCGATGGACTGCGGGTCGCCTTCGGGTTTCAGTTTCAGGGTCTGGCCCTTGGCGGCGCAGGCGGCCTGCACGTCGCGCAGCGCGTCCAGGGTCGCCACGCCCTCGTCACGCCGCACCGGGCCGGCGCAGGCGGTCAGCGAGATGGCGACGAGAGCGAGGACCAGGGCGCGCATCAGGCCGGCCCGAACACGCGGAAGGCCGCGACGAAGATCACGGCGACCAGGGAGGTCGGCAGGAAGACCTTCCAGCCCAGCCGCATCAGCTGGTCGTAGCGGTAGCGCGGCACGATCGCCTTGGCCATCGACACCAGGAAGAAGAAGAAGATGACCTTCAGGAAGAACCACATGAAGCCGAAGAAGCTCGCCGCGGTCGGCGCCCAGCTCGCCGTGAACGGGGTCGGGAACGGCGCCTGCCAGCCACCGAAGAAGAGGATGGTGGTCATGGCGCAGATCAGCACGATGTTGGCGTATTCGCCGATCTGGAACAGCAGGTAGGGGGTGGAGGAATATTCCACCGCATAGCCGGCCACGAGCTCGGATTCGGCTTCCGGCAGGTCGAAAGGCGGGCGGTTGGTCTCCGCCAGGCCGGAGATGAAGAAGATCCCCGACATCGGCAGCATGACCAGGGTCAGCAGCTTGGTCCAAAGCGGCCCCGGCCCGCCGAAGACGTACCAGTTCCAGAAGCCGCCGCCCTGGGCGGTGACGATCTGCTGCAGGTTGAGGGTGCCGGCCAGCACGATGACGGTGACGATCACGAAGCCGATGGACACCTCGTAGGAGACCATCTGCGCCGCCGAGCGGAGGCTGCCCAGGAAGGGGTACTTCGAGTTCGACGCCCAGCCCCCCATGATGATCCCGTAGACGCCGAGCGAGGAGATGGCGAACAGGTAGAGGACGCCGACGTTGATGTCGGAGACCACCCAGCCAGGGGCAAGCGGGATCACCGCCCAGGCGCCAAAGCCCAGGGTGAAGGCGATCAGCGGGGCCAGGATGAACACCGCCTTGTCGGCGCCGGAGGGGATGACGATCTCCTTCAGCACGAACTTCAGGAAGTCGGCGAAGGACTGCAGCAGGCCGAACGGCCCGACCACGTTGGGGCCCTTGCGCATCTGCACGCCGGCCCAGATCTTCCGGTCGGCCAGCAGCAGGAAGGCCAGCGACAGCAGGATCCAGATCATCACCGCCGCGATCTGGCCGATGGTGATCAAGGTCCAGCCGCCCGGCGTGGCCCAGAAGCTAGTTACGGCAGGCTGCATCCCCTACTCCGCGGCGATCTTGGCGGCGCCCGAAGCCAGGGCGGCGCATTCGGCCATCGTGACGCTGGCGCGCGCGATGGGGTTGGTCAGGTAGAAGTTCTTGATCGGGCTGGCGAAGGGCTCCTCGGAGACTTCGCCCGCGCCGCCCAGCGCCGCGAGGTCCAGCGACAGGCTCGCCGGATCCGCCACATAGTCGATCCGCCCGAAGCTCGGGTGATCGGCGAACAACTTGGCCCGCAGCTGGTCGAGGGTGTCGTAGGGCAGCTTGGCGCCCAGGCGTTCGGAGAGCGCCCGCAGGATCGCCCAGTCCTCCTTGGCCTCGCCCTTCGGGAACACCGCCCGGGCGCCGAGCTGCACCCGGCCCTCGGTGTTGACGTAGATCCCGTTCTTCTCGGTGTAGGCGGCGCCCGGCAGGATGACGTCGGCGCGGTGCGCGCCGGCGTCTCCATGGGTCCCCAGGTAGACGACGAAGGCATCGCTCTGCGCCAGGTTGAGCTCGTCGGCCCCCAGCAGGAAGAGCACGTCGGCGGCGCCCTTGGCGGCCAGCTCGCCGGCGCTCTTGCCGCCCTCGCCCGGAACGAAGCCGAGGTCGAGGCCGCCGACCCGGCTGGCGGCCGAGTGCAGCACGTTCCACTGCAGGCCGAAGCTCTTGGCGACGCCGGCGGCGGCCTTCAGCACCGCTGCGCCGTCGGCGCGCGCCAGGGCGCCGGCGCCGACGATGATCGCCGGAGCCTTGGCCTCCTTCAGCGCCTTGACGAAGTCGCTGCGCTGACGCGACAGGCCGCTCAGCGTCTGCGCGCCGGCGCCCAGGTAGTCATAGCTGTAGGTCAGGTCGGCCTGCTCGCCGATCACGCCGATGCGCAAGGCGCCCGCCAGCCAGCGCTTGCGCAGGCGGGCGTTCAGCACCGGGGCTTCCAGGCGCGGGTTGACGCCGACCAGCAGCACCATGTCGGCCTGTTCGATCCCGGCGATCGTCGCGTTGAACAGCCAGCTCTCGCGCGGCCCGGCGCCCAGCGCCATCCCGTCCTGCCGGCAGTCGGTGCTCTGAACGCCGAGGCCGCGGAACAGGTCGAGCGCGGCCTTCATCGACTCCGCGTCCTGCAGGTCGCCGGCGATCACGCCGACGCGGTCAGGGCTGGCGGCCTTCAGACGGGCGGCGACGGCGTCGAGCGCCTCGCTCCAGCTGGCGGGCCGCAGCTTGCCGTTCTCGCGGATGTAGGGGCGGTCGAGCCGCTGGCGGGACAGGCCGTCGACGACGTAGCGGGTCTTGTCGCTGATCCACTCCTCGTTGACGTCGTCGTTGACCCGCGGCAGCACGCGCAGCACCGCCGGCCCGCGGCTGTCCACCCGGATCGCCGAGCCCAGCGCGTCCATCACGTCGACGGTCTCGGTCTTCTTCAGCTCCCAGGGGCGGTAGTTGAAGGCCCAGGGCTTGTGGGTGAGCGCGCCGACCGGGCAGAGGTCGATGACGTTGGCGCTGAGCTCCGAGTTCACCGCCTTGTCGAGATAGGTGGTGATCTCGACGTCCTCGCCGCGGGAGATCAGGCCGATGTCCGGCACGCCGGCGACTTCGGTGATGAAGCGCACGCAGCGGGTGCACTGGATGCACCGCGTCATCACCGTCTTGATGAGCGGGCCCATGTACTTCTCTTCGACGGCCCGCTTGTTCTCCTGGTAACGACTGTCGTCGCGGCCATAGCCCATGGCCTGGTCCTGCAGATCGCACTCGCCGCCCTGGTCGCAGATCGGGCAGTCCAGCGGGTGGTTGATGAGCAGGAACTCCATCACCCCGTGGCGCGCCTTCTTCACCATCGGCGTGTCGGTGAAGATCTCCATATTCTCCGCCGCCGGCAGGGCGCAGGAGGCCTGCGGCTTCGGCGGGCCGGGCTTCACCTCGACCAGGCACATGCGGCAGTTGCCGGCGATGGAGAGCCGCTCATGATAGCAGAAGCGCGGGATCTCCTTGCCCGCGAGCTCCGCCACCTGCAGCACGTTCATGCCGGGCTCGAACTCGACCGCGACCCCGTCGACCTTGGCGATAGGCATGCCGATTACTCCGCCGCGACCTTGGCGCCGGCGTAGACGCCGGGACGCGCGCGATATTGGGTGATGCGGTCTTCCACCTCGTGGCGGAAGTGGCGGAACAGGCCCTGGATGGGCCAGGCGGCGGCATCGCCGAGGCCGCAGATGGTGTGGCCCTCGACCTGTGAGGCCACGTCGAGCAGGAGATCGATCTCGCTCATCTCCGCCTCGCCGGTGACCATCCGCTCCATCACCCGCCACATCCAGCCGGTGCCCTCGCGGCAGGGCGTGCACTGGCCGCAGCTCTCGTGCTTGTAGAAGTAGGAGGCCCGGGCGATCGCCTTCACCAGGTCGGCGTCCTTGTCCATGACGATCATGGTGCCGGTGCCCAGGCCCGAGCCCCTCGCCTGCAGATCCTCGTAGGTCATCACCGCGTCCTCGCACTCGGAAGCCGGGATCATCCGCACCGAGATGCCGCCGGGGATCACCGCCTTGAGGTTGCCCCAGCCGCCGCGCACGCCGCCGAAATGGTCCTCGATCAGCTGTTTGACCGGGATGCCGACGGCGTCCTCGACCACGCAGGGCTTGTTCACATGGCCAGAGGCGGCGAACAGCTTGGTGCCGGTCGACTTCTCGGTGCCGAAGCCTGCGAACCAGGTCGCGCCGCGGCGCAGGATGGTCCCTACGACCGAGATCGACTCGACGTTGTTGATGGTGGTGGGCGAGCCCCAGATCCCGGCGCCCGCCGGGAACGGCGGCTTGAGCCTGGGTTGGCCCTTCTTGCCTTCCAGGCTCTCCATCAGGGCGGTCTCGTCGCCGCAGATATAGGCCCCGCCGCCATGATGGACGCGGATGTCGCAGTCCCAGCCGTGGATGTTGCCCGGACCGACCAGCTTGGCCTCATAGGCCTGCCGGATCGCCGCCTGCAGCCGCTCGCGCTCGTGCACGTATTCGCCGCGGACGTAGATGTAGGCGGTGTGGGCGCGGATCGCCCGGCAGGCGATCAGGCAGCCTTCGATCAACAGGTGCGGGTCGTTGCGCAGGATCTCGCGGTCCTTGCAGGCGCCCGGCTCGGACTCGTCGGCGTTGACCACCAGATAGTGCGGCCGCTCGCTCTCCTGCTTGGGCATGAAGGTCCACTTCAGCCCGGTGGAGAACCCCGCTCCGCCCCGGCCGCGCAGGCCCGAGGCCTTGATCTGCTCGCAGATCCATTCCGGCGTCTGGGCGATGATGTCGGCCGTGCCGTTCCACGCGCCGCGCGCCTTCGCACCCTCCAGTCCCCAGTCATGGAGGCCATAGAGGTTGGTGAAGATGCGATCCTGGTCCTGCAGGATCCCGACCATCACGCCTTCTCCTTCGACGGGAGGTTGGGGATCTTGATCGTCTTGGCGCGCGAGCCGTCGTAGAGTGACGGGTCGGTCAGCGTCTGGGGGCCGCCCTCGGGGGCCGCGCACTGCCGGCCGATCGCCGAACCCGGCGCCGGCTGCTTGCCGGCGGCGAAGTCGTCGAGGAGCTTCTCGAAGGTCTCCGCCGTCAGGTCCTCGTAGTAGTAATCGTTGATGGCCGCCATCGGCGCGCTCGAGCAGGCGCCCAGGCACTCGACTTCCTGCCAGTAGAACTTGCCGTCGGCCGAGCGGTGGTCGTGCGGGCCGATCCTCGACTTGCAGACCTTGATCAGGTCGCCGGCGCCGCGCAGCATGCAGGGCGTCGTGCCACAGACCTGGACGAGCGCCGTCGTGCCGACCGGCTCCAGCATGAACATCGTATAGAAGGTGGCGTTCTCGAGCACCCGGATCACCGGCATGCCAAGGGTCTCGGCGACCACACGGATGGCCGGCTCGGAGACCCAGCCCTCCTGCTTCTGGACCAGCCAGAGCAGCGGAATGACCGCCGACTGCTGCTTGCCGGGCGGATAGTTGGCGATCCAGCTCTTCACCTGCTTCAGCGTCTCGGCGCTGAAGGCGAAGCTTTCGGGCTGGTTCGGCGAAAGGCGTCGGACGCTCAATTCAGCCTCACTTGGCGAAGTCGACGCGGGCGATCTTGCCGCCCACGAGGGTGTAGATGGCGATCACCTCGAAGGTCTCGCCGCCGGGGCTGCGGACGACCCGCTCGTGATCGATGACGGTGGGGCCCACGGCGATGCGGTTCAGCAGCTCGGCCCTGTTCTGCGGGAAGTCGCCGAAGAGCTTGACGTGACGTTCGCGGACGGCGGCGAGGCCGCGGGTATGCGGCTCCGCGTTCAGGCTCCCCAGGATGGCGTCATCCGCGTAGAAGCGGCAGAAGGCGTCCAGATCCTGGGCGTTGTAGGCGTCGAACTGGGCCTGGACGATGTCCAGGTTGGAAAGCTTGCCTGCCGTCAACGATCGATCTCCCCGAACACGATGTCGAGCGAACCGAGGATGGCGGAGACGTCGGCCAACATGTGGCCGCGGTTCATCCAGTCCATCGCCTGCAGGTGCGGATAGCCCGGCGCGCGGATCTTGCAGCGGTACGGCTTGTTGGCGCCGTCGCTGACCAGGTAGACGCCGAACTCGCCCTTGGGCGCCTCGACGGCGGCGTAGATGTCGCCGACCGGCGTGCGATAGCCCTCGGTGTAGAGCTTGAAGTGGTGGATCAGCGCTTCCATCGAGCGCTTCATCTCGCCGCGCCGCGGCGGCGAGACCTTGTGGTCGTCGGAGAGCACCAGGCCCGGCGTCTTCTGCAGGCGCAGGCAGGCCTCCTTCATGATCCTGGTCGACTGCCGCATCTCTTCGACGCGGCAGAGGTAGCGATCATAGCAGTCGCCGTTCAGGCCGAGCGGGATGTCGAAGTCGAAGTCCGAATAGCATTCGTAGGGCTGGGTGCGGCGCAGGTCCCAGGCGATCCCGGAGCCGCGCACCATCACGCCGGAGAAGCCCCAGGCCAGGGCCTCGTCCTTGGTCACCACGCCGATGTCGACGTTGCGCTGCTTGAAGATGCGGTTGTCGGTGATCAGGCCCTCGATGTCGTCGAGCACCTTGGGGAAGTGGTCGCACCAGTCGGAAATGTCCTGCACCAGCTCCGGCGGCAGGTCCTGGCGCACGCCGCCGACGCGGAAGTAGTTGGCGTGCAGCCGCGCGCCCGAGGCCCGCTCGTAGAACACCATCAGCTTTTCGCGCTGCTCGAAGCCCCACAGCGGCGGGGTCAGCGCGCCGACGTCCATGGCCTGGGTGGTGACGTTCAGCAGGTGGCTGAGGATCCGGCCGATCTCGGAATAGAGCACCCGGATCAGCTGCCCGCGGATCGGGGCCTCGATGCCGATCATCCGCTCGATGGCGAGCACGAAGGCGTGCTCCTGGTTCATCGGCGCGACGTAGTCGAGACGGTCGAAGTAAGGGATGTTCTGCGCGTAGGGCCGCGCCTCCATCAGCTTTTCGGTGCCGCGGTGCAGCAGGCCGATGTGCGGATCGACCCGCTCGACCACCTCGCCGTCGAGCTCCAGGACCAGGCGCAGCACGCCGTGGGCCGCCGGGTGCTGCGGGCCGAAGTTGATGTTGAACCTGCGGATCTTGGTCTCGCCGCCGGCGACGTTGGCGTCGATGGGGTCGGCGGGCGTGTCAGCGCCGGTCATGCCTTGATCTCCCGGCGGGCGCGCAGGCCCAGCCACGTCATGCCTAGAAACGCCGCGACGACGCCGGCGCCGGCGAAGCCCAGGGCGCTCTGCGTCAAGCCGCCGGCGGCGAGGGCGCGGCCCAGCGGCAGGCCGACGGCCACCGACGGAGCGATCCACGCCAGCGAGAACCGCCGGCCCTCGCGCTTGGCGAACTCGACGCGGGCGACCGAGGCGAAGCCCGCGGCCATCGCCAGCACCGCCAGCAGCACGGCGAAGCCGATCGCCCGCAGCTGGCCGGCGCTCAGGCTGGCGTCCGCGCCCTCGCGGGTCAGCTTGCTGGCCAGGCCGATGAAGAACATCACGCCCGCATTGAAAGCCAGGTAGCCGGGCAGCTGGCGCAGCCGTTCGGCAGGCCGCATCACGAGCTCCCCTTAGCGGCGTCGGGCCCGGCCTTCTCGTCGCCAGGCAGCGGGCTGACGCCGCGCTCCATGCCTTCCCAAGGCGACAGGAAGTCCCAGTTGCGCCATTCCACCGACTTCACCGGCTCGTAGACCACGCGCTTGAGCTCGTCGTCGTAGCGGACTTCCACATATCCCGTCATCGGGAAGTCCTTGCGCAGCGGGTGGCCGTGGAAGCCGTAGTCGGTGAGGATCCGGCGCAGGTCCGGATGGCCGTCGAAGAAGACCCCGTACATGTCGAACGCCTCGCGCTCGTACCAGTCGGCGTTCGGATAGACCTCGGTGATCGAGGGCGCGGCGGTGTCCTCGTCGGTGGCGATCTTCACGCGGATCCGCAGGTTCCGGGTCATCGACAGCAGATGGTAGACCACCTCGAAGCGCCGCTCGCGTTCCGGGAAGTCGACCCCGCAGAGGTCGATCAGCTGCTGGAAGCCCTCGGCGTCGCGCAGCAGCCGCATGGCCTCGACGATGCGCGGCAGCTGGGCGGTGACCGCCAGGTCGCCGAACGCCACCTCGTAGGAGGTGAAGAGGCCGGCGCCGTTGGCGACCAGGCCCTGGCCGATCTGATCGAGATCAGCGTGGGAATGCGGCCAGGTCATCGCACGATGGTCCCGGTGCGGCGGATCTTCTTCTGCAGCTGCAGGATCCCGTAGACCAGCGATTCGGCCGTCGGCGGGCAACCGGGGACGTAGATGTCCACCGGCACCACGCGGTCGCAGCCGCGCACCGTCGAATAGCTGAAGTAGTAGTAGCCGCCGCCATTGGCGCAGCTGCCCATCGAGATGACGTAGCGCGGCTCCGGCATCTGGTCGTAGACCTTGCGCAGCGCCGGAGCCATCTTGTTCACCAGGGTCCCCGCCACGATCATCACGTCCGACTGCCGCGGGCTCGCCCGCGGCGCGGCGCCGTACCGTTCGAGGTCATAGCGCGGCATAGAGGCCTGAATCATCTCCACCGCGCAACATGCGAGGCCGAAGGTCATCCACATCAGCGAGCCGGTGCGCGCCCAGGTGATCAGGTCGTCGGCCGCGGCCATGATGAAGCCCTTGTCCGCCAGCTGCTGCGAGACGCCGTCGAAATAGGGATCGTGCTTCTTGGCGTCGTAGCCCTCGACGGCGCTCCGGGCGCCGGCGCCCGCCGCCACCTTGAGCTCCGGGCCGCCGGCGGCGCCCGCGGGAACGATCACTCCCATTCCAGGGCTCCCTTCTTCCATTCGTAGATGAAGCCGACGGTGAGCACGCCCAGGAAGGTCATCATCGACCAGAAGGCGAAGTGGGACACGGCCGCCGGCAGCTTCATCAGCGCCACCGCCCAGGGGAAGAGGAAGGCCACTTCCAGGTCGAAGATGATGAAGAGGATCGACACCAGGTAGAACCTGACGTCGAACTTCATGCGGGCGTCGTCGAAGGCGTTGAAGCCGCACTCGTAGGAGGACAGCTTCTCAGGATCGGGCGCCTTGGGCGCCAGCACGGCGGCCGCCAGCAGGAAGGCGATACCCAGCACCGCCGCGATCCCCAGGAAGATCACGATGGGGAGGTACTGCAAAAGAAACGCGTTCATGGAGTCCTCGAAGGGAGTCGCGGGCCCTTCTAGACCAGCCCTCTCGCCGATTCAAACGCGGCTTTGATCGTCCTCCCTGGCTCGCATGCAGATGAATGCCTGTCCGCAGTTCGGCGCCCGATCCGCAGCGCCTACGCCCGCCAACCTGCGCAGAAATCCTGCTTCACAGCCAAGCTGAGTGAGCGACCGGCGCCGGCCCTCCGCAAGGCCGGACGACTCGCGACGAACTCGCTCCGCAGCCGGAGGGCTCGGCGCAGCGCTATCCACAGACTCCTGGGTTCCATCGCACTCTGCCGTTGACACGATTCCGACCGGGACGTATCAGGCGCCCCTCGCACGGCCCCACCGGGCCCGCACGCGGGTGTAGCTCAGTTGGTTAGAGCGCCGGCCTGTCACGCCGGAGGTCGCGGGTTCGAGCCCCGTCACTCGCGCCACCGCCCCTCGGGCGACGCCTCATCATATCCAAGCTGTCCAGGCCAAACGTGGCCTTGCGGCCGATTGGCGCGTCCGCTGCAACGTTTCAGAAACTCGGTTTACCTGCACGACACATTTCGCAACCTATGTTAGGTCGCACCTGTAGGCTGTAGAAGAGTGGCGGGATGTTGGGCAAGATAGCGTGGAGTGGGGAAGACCTCGCCTCCACGCCATGCGTTGAACTGCCGCCTCCCCCTGATCAACCTTTACGTTCAACACATGCTGAACAGAAGGCTGATGCGCTGCGACCTACCATATTCCACGAGGGCTGGTGGCTAGACCTCGCAACCGACGGGCGATTTGAAGAGGTGGAGGTTCGCGACGGCGGACGCACCGTCGGCCTTCTGCCCTTCCGGAAGCGGTCGATCGCCGGACTCGCCTATTGCGACATGCCGCCGCTGGCTCATTTCATGGGACCGGCGACCGAAGGCGACGCGACGCGGCCGTCCGGCCGTCTGCGCCGGGACGCCATCACCCGCGAACTGATGGGGAAACTTCCCAAGGGCCTGGGCTTCCGCCAGAAGCTTCACCGCGGCATCGACGACGTGCTGGTGTTTCAGGAGGAGCGCTACAGCACCTCGGTGCAATTCACCCTGGAGATTCCCCGCGCCGCGCCGGACCGCCTGTGGGCGCAGTTGCGGGACAAGACGCGAAACGCCATCCGCGGAAACATGCGCAGGTTCGAGGAGGCATCGCCGATCGATCCCCAGGAATTTGCACGCGCCTATCGCACCAGCCATGTCGAGAAGCACGGCGTCTGCCACTACGACGAGCGGCAACTCTCCCGCCTGTGCTCGACCTTTGTCGAGCGGGGCCGCGGCAGGCTGATCGGGATTTCCGACAAGGAAGGCGGTCTGCGCGCCGCCGTCGCGATCATCTGGGACGCGACATCGGCCTACTATTTCCTGAGCCTCAGGACTCCGCGGAGCGACAACGGCGACATCAGCCGGCTGCTGTGGGAGGGCATCCTGGCGGCGCATCGGCAGGGCCTGATCTTCGACTTCGGCGGCGTCGGCACGAATGGCAGCCGGGTCTTCTTCAACGGCTTCGGCGGCGCCTTCGTCCCGAGGTACGTCGTGAACCGGACGATCGCGCCGCTGACCATCTTTCGGGCGCTCGCGCCGAGAAGCCATTTTTACTGATCTCGCGAACGCTGGCGCCTTCGGCGCGGCGCCTCACGCCCCCAGTTCGATCCGAAAGATCCGCCAGCGCCGCTGCTCGGCTGTCGAGCCCGGCACGTCGTTGACGCGTTTCAGCGTGACCTTGCCGGACCGGTGCAGTTCGCCGCCGTCGGTGCGCCGCCCATAGATCACGACCGGAACCTCGACATAGAGGGAGCCTGCCGCGCCCTCAATCGCGCCCGGTGCGCCGACCTGGGCGTGATAGTCGGCGTAGGCGGCGACCTGGCGGGCCAAGGCCTCAGCGTCGGCCGCGCGGCCCGGCGAACCCGCAGACCACAGCCGCCAGGCCTCCGCGGCCCGACCGAATTCCAGCAGGGCGTAGTAGCTCTGCACCACCTGGGCGGCGCCTTGGGCGGAGGTCGGTGCGATCGGTTCTTCCGCCAGCGGCGTGCGATCGTCGGCGAGGCCCCCCGGCGCGCCGGGTGACGGCGATTGGACTGGGACATCGGGACCGGTGCGGCAGAGGACGCCGGCCTCGCTGGCGACGTCCTCGCCGTCCTTGAGCCGCGAGAGGCGCGCCTCGTCCACGCCCTTGGTCCACCATTGCAGGCCGAACCCCACATAGCGGACGCCGCTCGCGGCCTTCTGGGCCTTCTGGGCCTTGAGGGTCGTGGCGTGACCGTCGACGTCAACCACGGCGGTGTCGCCGCCCGGATAGCCGGCCTGCACAGTGCGGCCATCGTCGCAGCGATAGGTGCGAACGCCAGGGTCCGGGTTGACCGCGGCGGCGGCGGGCGCGCTCGGCGGGGCGGCGGACGCCGGCGCATTCGCCCGGCCGCAGCCGCCGAGCGCCAGCATAAGGACGAGACCGGCTTTGCGCATGGCTTCCTCTCGGCTCGAAGCTCAGCCCGCCGGGACGGGCTCGGCTGGGGGGAAGACCGGGTTGAACATCCGTGGGGCCCAACCAAAATCGCGCGCCGCCGGCTCGGGGTCGAAGGTAAGATCCTGGTTCATCCGCTCTCCCATCGCCGCGGTGGCGCCCGGCAGCCGATCTCCCGCCAGCCGGAAACCCAGCCGCCAGAGCGGCAGCGGCGCGCACAGGATCCGTGGCGTGCGGTCCAGCCCCAGGAAGATCCGCTCGACCATCTGCTTGTAGGTGAGGGTCTCGCCGCCGGGCAGGTCGTAGGCGCGGCCGGGCGTCAGCGGTGAGGCGGCGGCGGCGGTCGCCGCCCAGGCGAGGTCCGCGGCGTGGACCGGCTGGCGAAGCCCCCGCCCCGCCCCGGCCAGCGGCAGCACCCGGTAACGCTCCGCCATCCGCGCAAGACGGCTGACGTTGCCGTCAAGGCCCTCGGAATAGATCAGCGTCGGCCGCAGCAGGGTCCAGGCGATGTCGTGCGCCTCGCAAAAGTGGCGCACCGCGGCCTCGGCCTGCGCGAGTTGGGCCGCCACCGTTCGCTCGGCGAGGTCGGAGGATGCGGCCTTGCCGGTGACGCTGGTCGAGGAGAAGGCCACCAGTCGCTTCAGGCCCGCCGTCTGCAGCCCCGGCAGCGCCTTCGGCAGGGTCCAGATCGGCGCGAGGCTGATGACGGTCTCGGCGTAGGGAAAGGCGATCGCGCCCGCGGCCGTCAGGTCGCCGCGAATCCAGCGCACGCCGCCCTTGTCCGCGCCCAGATCGCGCCGGCTGACCGCGATGGTCACCATGCGCAGGTCCGCCAGCCTCGGCAGCAGATAGCGGCCGATAAGGCTGGTGGCGCCCAGCACCAGGACAGGTTCGGCAAGGCGGTGGAGACTCATCGGCTGTCAGCTTGCCCTTGCTGCGCGCGCCGATCCACCGGCCGCCGCAACTTCGCGAGCCGGGCGTCGGCGCCTTCGACGGCGAAGGCCTGGTGGGCGGCGACGGGTTCGAACCGCCGACCCCCTCGGTGTAAACGAGGTGCTCTAACCAGCTGAGCTAGCCGCCCGCGCCTGCCTTCTAACGGAAATCACCGGCGAGGTCAGGTGCGGAAGCATCCCGGCGGCTAGACAATTTTATAGGTCGCGAGCAGCACCCAGGCGCCGATCAGGGCGAAGATGATCGCAGCGACGATACGCACCACGTTCAGCGGCACCACCCGCGTCGCCGCCTCCCCCAGCAGCACCGCCGGCACGTCGGCGATCATCATCCCGAGCGTCGTGCCGGCCGCCACCAGGCTGATCTGGTTGAACTGAGCCGCCAGCAGCGAGGTGGCGATCTGCGTCTTGTCGCCGATCTCGACGAAGAAGAAGGACACCAGGGTGGCCAGGAAGACCCCGCCCCGGGAGCGCTCGAGCGCACCCTCGTCTTCCTTGTCGGGTATCAGCGCCCAGGCCGCCATGGCGATGAAGGCGACGCCGACGACGGTCTGGAAGACCCGCCCCGTCAGCCATTTCGAGACCAGGAAGCCGAGCGTGGCGGCGGCGGTGTGGTTGAGGATGGTGGCGCAGAGGATGCCGAGGATGATCGGCGCCGGCTTGCGGAACTTGGCCGCCAGCACGATCGCCAGCAGCTGGGTCTTGTCGCCGATCTCACCGATGGCGACGACGCCCGTCGAGACGAGCAGGGGTTCCAGCGTCATTGTGAAGTCTTCCCGAGGCCAGCGAACACACGACGATCCGGACCCGCGCCGGCCTTCCGCGCGCGCCCGTATCGTCGGTCTCGCCAATCCGGACGCCAGGAAGCCGAAGCCCCCGGATCCGCCGCCGCGCCATGCCTCGCGAGAGGCAAGTCTGTTGACGCGGGCTTCGCTGTCTTGCGAACGGCTACTCCCCGAGATGCCGGGTAACTAGCCGCCGCCGTCACGGTTTACAATCGAAAAGCCGCCGCCGCCCTGGCCCGACGGCCGCGCCGGCTCAGGCGTTCAGCGCCGACTTCAGAGCCTCGCCCGGGCGGAACCGACAGGTGCGCGAGGCCGCCAGGGGCACGGTCTCGCCGGTGCGCGGATTGCGCGCGACGCCCGCCGGCCGGCTGACCGGGACGAAGCTGCCGAATCCGACCACGCGCACTTCACGGCCGGCCTTCAGCGAATGCGAAACCGAGCTGATGAAGGCGTCCAGCGCGTCCTTGGCCTGCGTCTTGTTGAGCCCCGCCCGATCGGCGATCGAGGCGACCAGTTCCGACTTGGTCATCGGCATTTGTCTCCCACCTTCTTGTGTTTGGACGCAAAAGGGGAGAGCCGCTGCCAGACGCCCCCACGTCTGCGGCGAAGTATGTCCGAGTTAATAATCCCGTCAAACGAGAGCGGCGCGGGATCACTCCCGCGCCGCCTGGCGTCACACGCCGTGAGCGTATGCCTGTCGTTCAGCGATCAGCCGACCGGACCTAGTGCGTGATCACCGGCTCGACGTCGGCCTCGTCCGCCGCCACCGGCGCCGGCTGGTCCGCCTCAGACCATTCGATCGGCGTCGGTTGACGGATCAGGGCCTTGGCCAGCACCTCGTCCATGGTCGAGACCGGAATGATGTCCAGCCCCTCCCGCACATTGGCCGGGATGTCCGCCAGATCCTTCTCGTTCTCCGAGGGGATCAGCACCGTCTTGACGCCCGACCGCAGCGCGGCGAGCAGCTTCTCCTTCAGCCCGCCGATGGCGGTGACCCGGCCGCGCAGGGTGACCTCGCCGGTCATGGCGATTTCCTTGCGGATCGGGATCCCGGTCAGCACCGAGACGATGGCCGTGGCCATCGCCGCGCCGGCGGACGGGCCGTCCTTGGGCGTGGCGCCGTCCGGCACGTGGATGTGGACGTCGGTGCGCTCGAACTGCGGCGGCTCCAGGCCGAACTTGGTCGCGCGGCTGCGAACGTAGGAGTTCGCCGCCGAGATCGACTCCTTCATCACCTCCTTCAGGTTGCCGGTCACCGTCATGCGGCCCTTGCCCGGCATCTTGACCGCTTCGATGGTCAGGATGTCGCCGCCGAATTCGGTGTAGGCCAGGCCGGTGATGATGCCGACCTGATCCTCCTCGTCCGTCTCGCCGTAACGATACTTCTTGACGCCCGCGTACTTGGCCAGCCGCTCGTCGTCGATGGTGATCGAGAGCACGCCTTCGCGCCCCAGGTCGCGCACCGTCTTGCGCGCCAGGTTGCCCAGCTCCCGCTCGAGCGAGCGGACCCCGGCCTCGCGCGTGTAGTAGCGGATCAGGTCGCGGATCGCCGCCTCCGGGACGATGAACTCCTCCGGCTTCAGCCCATGGTCCTTGGTCAGCTTCGGCAGGACGTGACGCTTGGCGATCTCCAGCTTCTCATCCTCGGTGTAGCCGGGGATGCGGATGATCTCCATGCGGTCCAGCAGCGGCTGGGGCATGTTCAGGCTGTTGGCGGTGGTGACGAACATCACCGGCGAGAGGTCGTAGTCGACCTCCAGATAGTGGTCGGCGAAGGTCGAGTTCTGCGACGGGTCCAGCACCTCCAGCAGGGCCGAGGACGGATCGCCCCGCCAGTCCGACCCCATCTTGTCGATCTCGTCGAGCAGGAAGAAGGCGTTGGTCGACTTGGCCTTCTTCATCGACTGGATGACCTTGCCGGGCATCGAGCCGATGTAGGTCCGGCGGTGGCCGCGGATCTCGGCCTCGTCGCGCACGCCCCCCAGGGAGACGCGCACGAACTCGCGCCCGGTCGCCTTGGCGATCGACTTGCCGAGCGAGGTCTTGCCGACGCCAGGAGGACCGACGAGGCACAGGATCGGGCCCTTCAGCGAGCCCACGCGGCTCTGCACCGCCAGGTACTCGAGGATCCGTTCCTTCACCTTGTCGAGGCCGTAGTGGTCCTCGTTGAGGATGTCCTCGGCCCGCTGCAGGTCGATCGGCTTCTGCTTCGACTTGCCCCACGGGATCGACAGCAGCCAGTCGAGGTAGTTCCGCACGACGGTGGATTCCGCCGACATCGGGCTCATGTTGCGCAGCTTCTTCAGCTCGGCCTCGGCCTTGGTCCGGGCCTCCTTGGAGAGCTTGGTCTTCTTGATGCGCTTCTCGAGCTCGATCAGCTCGTCGCGCGAGTCGTCCTGCTCGCCCAGCTCGCGCTGGATCGCCTTCATCTGCTCGTTGAGATAGTACTCGCGCTGGGTCTTCTCCATCTGGCGCTTCACGCGGTTACGGATCTTCTTTTCCGTCTGCATGACGCTGATCTCGCCCTCCATCAGGGCGTAGACCTTCTCCAGGCGCTTCACGACATTGAAGACCTCGAGCAGCTGCTGCTTCTCGGAGATCTTCACCGACAGGTGGCTGGCGATGCGGTCGGCCAGCTCGCCCGGGTTCTCGATCTGCGGGATGGCGGCGAGCGCTTCCGGCGGCACCTTCTTGTTCAGCTTCACGTAGTTTTCGAACTGCTCGACCACCGCGCGCGACAGGGCCTCGGCCTCGGGCGAGCCCGAACCGTCCTCCTGCACATAGGCGATCTCGGCTTCGTAATACTCGCTCTGCCCGGTGAAGCGGGTGACCCCGGCGCGGGCGCGGCCCTCCACCAGCACCTTCACCGTTCCGTCCGGCAGCTTCAGCAGCTGCAGCACCGTGGCCACCACGCCGACGTCGTAGATGGCGGCCGGCGCGGGATCGTCGTCGTCCTTGTCCTTCTGCGTGGCGAGGAGGATCTCCTTGCCGTCGTTGCGCATTGCTTCTTCGAGCGCGCGCACGGACTTTTCACGGCCGACGAACAGCGGCACCGGCTGGTGCGGAAAGACCACGATGTCCCGCAGGGGCAGGATCGGCAGAACCTTTATCTCAGACATGATGCATTAACTCCTGTCCGGCTCGCTTGGGGGACGAACTCGGCGTTCGGATCGTGGTCACTCAGACGATGCGCCTGAGTCGGACGGCCCGTCCCGCCATCACGCGGCGGCTTGTTCTGATTTGAATGTGGACGCTTTCGCGCGGCGATCAAGCCGAGCAATACACCTGCGCGACGTTCGGTCTCAGCGTGGCCCATTCTGCAGCTGGACCACACGAACCTGCGCGTTCGCGCAAATATTTGCCCCGTTCTCAGCCTTTATCTGGGAAGCCGGATCGCCCCTTGCAAGCGCTCGAGGCGTCACGTTGAAGGTGCAAAAAACCTTCACAAGAAAAAGGCCCCGGGGCTGCGCCGCGGGGCCCGGTTTCGTCCGTCGCCGAAACCTCAGGCGGCGCCGCCCTTGTCGCGCCGCTCGGCGTAGATCAGCAGCGGCTGCGCCCGGCCTTCGACGACCTCGGCGTTGACCACCACTTCCTCGACGCCATCGTAGGTCGGCAGCTCGTACATGGTCTCGAGCAGGATGCCTTCGAGGATCGAGCGCAGGCCGCGCGCGCCGGTCTTGCGCTGGATGGCCTTGCGGGCCACCGCGTTCAGCGCGTCGTCGGTGAAGGTCAGGCCGACGTTCTCCATGTCGAACAGGCGGACGTACTGTTTGACGAAGGCGTTCTTCGGCTCGGTCAGGATCTTGACCAAGGCCTTCTCGTCGAGGTCGTCGAGCGTGGCGATCACCGGCAGGCGGCCGATGAACTCCGGGATCAGGCCGAAGCGCAGCAGGTCGTCCGGCTCCACCTGGCGGAAGACCTCGCCGGTGCGCCGCTCGTCCGGATCCGACACCTTGGCGCCGAAGCCGATCGAGGTGCCCTGACCGCGCGCGGAGATGATCTTCTCCAGGCCCGCGAAGGCCCCGCCGCAGATGAACAGGATGTTGGTGGTGTCGACCTGCAGGAACTCCTGCTGGGGATGCTTGCGCCCGCCCTGCGGCGGCACGGAGGCGACGGTGCCTTCCATGATCTTCAGCAGCGCCTGCTGGACGCCCTCGCCCGACACGTCGCGGGTGATCGAGGGATTGTCGGACTTGCGGCTGATCTTGTCGACCTCGTCGATGTAGACGATGCCGCGCTGCGCCCGCTCGACGTTGTAGTCGGCCGACTGCAGCAGCTTCAGGATGATGTTCTCGACGTCCTCGCCGACATAGCCGGCCTCGGTGAGCGTCGTCGCGTCGGCCACCGTGAACGGCACGTCGATGATGCGCGCCAGAGTCTGGGCGAGCAGCGTCTTGCCGGTGCCGGTCGGGCCGATCAGCAGGATATTGGCCTTGCCGAGCTCGACGTCGTTGTTCTTCGTCGCGTGGTTGAGGCGCTTGTAGTGGTTGTGGACCGCGACCGAGAGGACCTTTTTCGCGTGGTCCTGACCGATCACGTAATCGTCGAGAACCTCACGGATCTCCTTGGGAGTCGGCACCCCGTCCTTGGATTTGACGAAGGAGATCTTGTGCTCTTCGCGGATGATATCCATGCACAGCTCGACGCACTCGTCGCAGATGAACACGGTCGGCCCCGCGATGAGCTTGCGGACCTCGTGCTGGCTCTTGCCGCAGAAAGAGCAATAGAGCGTGCTCTTCGAGTCTCCGCTGGCGGCCTTGGTCATGGTCGTTTCTCACTCTCTAGGCGTCCGGGTCGGGCCCGGCGTCCGCCGCCCCTGCGGGCGTCTGCGCCTTCAATGCAGATTACGCGCCGCGGGTTGTCTAAGTCTTGACATTCCCCGATCCGCGCCGGGATCACAAGCCTTCGCTCGACGTAGCGACATTCTGCGACGGGGCGCCAAAGCTCCGGGCGCCCTCCTTTAGATGGGAACGGCCCGTAATGGCACAAGATATCGCGACTCCGGCGTCCCAGACCGGGAAAAACCCGGGGACAGAAGGTCGCGCAAGCGCCCGGCCGATCGCGGCTTTCGACTTCGATGGCACCCTGACGGTTCGCGACAGCTTCACGGCCTTTCTCCGATGGCGCGCGCGACCGCTACGATACGCGCTGGGGATGGGGAGGCTGGCGCCGGCCGCCCTGCGTTATCTGGTCGACAAAGACCGTGGCCGGATCAAGGCCGCCGCCGTGCGGGAATTCCTCAACGGCCTGCCGCGGCCATGGCTCGAGGCGCTGGCCGGCGAATTCGCCGCCACCCACGCCGCGACCTTGCTGCGGCCGGACGCCCTGGCGACCTGGCGCGAATGGGGCGAGCGAGGCGCGCTGAGGATCATCGTCACCGCTTCGCCCAGCCTCGTGGTGCGGCCGTTCGCCGAGTTGCTGCAAGCCGACGAGCTGATCGGCACCGACCTCGTCGTCGACAGCCAGGACCGCGTCACCGGCGCGTTTGCGACCCGCAACTGCCGCGGGCCGGAAAAGGTCGCGCGGCTGGAGGCGCGCTTCGGGCCAGGCCTGCGCCTCGCCGCCGCCTATGGCGACACCGCCGGCGACCGCGAGATGCTGGCGATCGCCGAGGTCCGCGGCTTTCGCGTCTTCACCGGCCGCCCCTAGCCGAACGCGCCGAAGACCACCAGCAATACGAGGGCGATCAGAATGGTCGCCCCGACGACGCTGGCGCCCCAGGCGATCAGCTTGATCAGGCTGAGCTGCAGCGCCCAGCGCGGCCAGGGCCCGCGCACGACGCGGTATTCGGCGTCGGTGGTCGGCGGCGGCTCGGACGACATGCGGCTAGTCTGGCCCCTGCCCTCGACCGCGGCAAGCATCGATGGGCCGCGGGCCTGGCGGCCATACGCGCCCGGCCCCCCCCAGGAAAAGCCCCTTGCAGGACCGGGCGCGCGGCCTGGCGGACTACGCGACCAACATAGGCCGTCGGACAGGCGCCTCCTCGAATGCGTCACTCGGCCTGAACGGCCGCTGAACGGCCTACGGCCGAAGCGCCGGTCCCGCTAGCTGGCAGGCTCCGCAGTCGGACGAAGCCGTGCGGATTTTCGCCACATCGGTAAACCGCGGCTTGCCGCCGCCACCCGGAATTAACTCGTGATTCACCGACGCGCCGGACTGTCCGAGTGTCTTCCTTGAAGACACCCCACCATCACAGACGTCTTGGCCCGGCGCTCGCGCCGGGCTCTTTTTTCCAGCGGGCCTTAAGGCGGTGCAGTGACATAACAAAAGGCCGAGACAAGACCGCCACCCCCCGCTTGCATGGCCGCGGGTCGTAGCGTATAGCCCCGGCCCTCGACGGCTCTGGTCCTCGGTAGCTCAGTTGGTAGAGCAGGCGGCTGTTAACCGCCGGGTCGCAGGTTCGAGTCCTGCCCGGGGAGCCATTGCAGAGTTAAAGTCCGCCGTTTCGGCGGCCCGTCGGGTTCCGTTCAAGCTGAGCCCCGCCAGATTGCCCTCAGGGGCTCGGATGGCGGCGCGCCAGGTCTTGTCCCAGAGGCGGCGGAACTGAGCCTTACGACAGCCTTTTCCCCAGGAAACTTGTGTCGCGCTGGCTTCGACGGCGGCCAGATCTCGGCCTGAGGACGCGTCAGGCGAACGTCAGCGGATCGAAGCCCATCCGTCCGGTCGGATCGTCGAGGGCGGCGATGGCGGTCATGTCCTCGTCGTCCAGGCGGAAATCGAAGACCTCGAAATTCTCGGCGATCCGGTGGGCATGGACCGATTTGGGAATCACCACGAACCCCGAATCGATGTGCCAGCGGATCACCGCCTGGGCCGGGGTCCTGCCGTGGCGCGCAGCGATTCGGGCGATCACCGGATGCTTCAGCAGCTCGCCCTGGCCCAGCGGACTCCAGGATTCGGTGACGATGCCCTGGCTGGCGTGGAAAGCGCGCAGCTCCGTCTGCTGGAACTTCGGGTGCAGCTCGACCTGGTTCACCGCCGGGGCCACCCCGGTTTCGCCGATCAGTCGCCGCAGATGCTCGACCATGAAGTTGGAGACGCCGATCGAGCGGGCCCGGCCTTCCTCCTGCAAGCGGATCATCGCCCGCCAGCTGTCGATGTAGCGGCCCTCGGCCGGCACGGGCCAGTGGATCAGGTAGAGGTCGACGTCGTCGAGGCCGAGCCGCTCGAGGCTGTGGTCGAACGCCGCGAGGGTGGCGTCGTAGCCATGGTCGCGGTTCCACAGCTTGGTGGTGATGAAGATCTCGTCGCGCGAAACCTCGGAGCCGTGCACGCCTTCGCCCACCCCGGCCTCGTTGCCATAGACCGCGGCGGTGTCGATCGACCGGTAGCCGGTCGCAATCGCGGTGCGGACCACCTGGGCGGTGATGTCGGCCGGCGTCTGCCAGACGCCCAGCCCGACCTGCGGCATCGCCTGGCCGTCATTGAGCCTCGTAAGCGGCGAGCGTGGCGGGGAAGCGGGCATGCGATCTCTCCTGGTTAAATCACCAAACGCCGACATTGGGCATCGAGAGCCACGGCTCGGCCGGCGCCAGAGGATCTCCCGCCTGCAGCAGCTCCACCGAGATATTGTCGGGCGAACGGACGAAGGCCATGCGGCCGTCGCGCGGCGGGCGGCTGATGACCACGCCCCCGTCCAGCAGACGCTGACAGGCGGCATAGATGTCGTCCACCTCGTAGGCCAGGTGGCCGAAGTTCCGGCCGCCGCCATAGTCCTCCGAATCCCAGTTGTAGGTGAGCTCGACGGTCGGCGCCCGCTTGACCCGCGCCGCCTCGACGTCGCGCGGCGCAGCCAGGAACACCAGGGTAAAGCGGCCCTGGGGCTGGTCGTGACGGTCGACTTCGACCAGGCCGAGCTTGCCGCAGTAGAAGTCGAGCGCAGCGTCAAGATCGGCGACGCGGACCATGGTGTGCAGATAGCGCAACGGGACCTCTCCATTCTGCGGGCCGGAGACGTCCTGCCGCGCCAGCCCGAGATAGCGTTGCGCCGCCGGGAAGGACACCGTGCCGCGCGGCGCATAACGCCGATTTAAGTTGCTCATCGCCTTCAGGTGGCAAAAATGCGGCGATAACACCCAGGGTACGGGGTTGCCGGAGAGGAAGCCGCTGATCCCGCCGTCGCGGGCTCGGGACAAAGCATGCGCATCAAATCCCGCTACGCCTTCGTCGTCGCCGTCGTCGCGGTCGTGGCGCTGTATTTCCTCGTACGCACCCTGGCCGGCGGCGCCTCGGCCAGCACCGCGCCGCCCCCGCCCCCGGCGGCCCATGCGCTGCCCAGCGTGCAGGTGCGGCTGCTTCCCGAGGTGATGCGCGCCTATGACGTGACCTTGCGCGGCCGCACACAGGCGACGCGCAGCGTGGAGCTGCGCTCGGAAACCGCTGGCGTGGTCGCCCAAGCCCCGGTGTTGCAGGGCGCCATCGTCGCCAAGGGCGCGGTGCTCTGCCGGCTCGCCGTCGACGCCCGGCAGGCCAGCCTCGACCAGGCCCGCGCCGCGCTGCGCTCGGCCCAGCTGCAGCAGCAGGCCGCCGTCGAACTCGCCAAGAAGGGCTTCCGCTCGCCAACCCAGGTGCTGGCCGGCCAGGCCGCCCTGGATTCCGCCCAGGCCGCCGTGCGCCAGGCCGAGATCGCCCGCGCCCAGGTGGACATCCGCGCGCCCTTCACCGGGGTCTTCGACCACCGCGACGCCGAGATCGGGACCTATCTGGCCGCGGGCCAGGCCTGCGGAACGATGATCGAGCTCGACCCCCTGCTGGTGGTCGCAGACCTGCCGGAGACCGAGGCGGCCAAGATCAAGGTCGGCGCGCCGGCCAGCGCCAGGCTGGTCTCCGGCGAGACCCTCCAGGGCCGCGTGCGCTACATCGCCCGCGACGCCGATCCGCAGACGCGGACCTATCATCTGGAGATCACCGCGCCCAATCCGCGGATGGAGATCCGCTCCGGCCTTTCGGCCGAGGTGAAGATCGCCGCCGGCGTCGGCGCGGCGCATCTGGCGCCTGTCTCGGCGCTGGTGCTCGACGCCGCCGGCCGCCAGGGCGTGCGTTATGTCCAGGCCGACGGCCGCGTGGCCTTCGCCCCCGTGCAGGTGGTCGAGGAGACCGCCGACGGAGCCTGGGTCAGCGGCCTGCACGGCGCGGTGCGGCTGATCACGGTCGGCCAGTCCTACGTCGGCGAAGGCCAGAAGGTCCGCGTCGGCGGCGGCGGCTGAGCGGATGATCGAGGCCCTCATCGACGGCGCCATCCGGCGGCGCAAGGTGGTGCTGGGCGTGGCGCTGATCGCCGCCGTCTTCGGCCTGTTCGCCTACCTGGCGATGCCACGCGAAGCCGATCCCGAGGTGCCCTTCCCCTTCGTCTCGGTGGTGGCGCCCTTCCCCGGCGTCAGCCCGGAGGACGCCGAGCGCCTGCTGGTCAAGCCGCTCGAGCTGCAGTTGCAGAACCTCCAGGGGCTGAAGGAGATGAACGCGGTCGCGCGCGAGAACGTCGCGATCGTCAATCTCGAGTTCGTCCCCGAATTCAACCGCGACAAGGCGCTGGCGGATGTCCGCGCCAAGGTCGACCTGGCGCGGGCGCGCTTTCCGCCGGACGCCGAGCAGCCGTTCGTGCAGGAGGCCGATACTTCGCTCAATCCGGTGATCGGCATCGTCCTGCACGGCGCCGCCCCCGAGCGCGAGCTGTTCCGCATCAGCCGCGACCTCAAGGAACGCCTGGAGACCCTGCCCGGCGTGCTGGGCGCCGAGGTCAACGGCGCCCGCGACGAGATGATGGAGGTGACGGTCGATCCGATGCGGATGGAGGCCTACAACGTCACCGTCGGCGACCTGCAGAGCGTCATCGCCCGCAACAACCAGCTGATCCCCGCCGGCGCGCTGCAGTCGGGCGGCGCGCGGTTCGCCGTCAAGGTGCCGGGCGTGGTCGGCGAACCCTCCGACATCCTGTCGTTGCCGGTGAAGAAGAACGGCGACCGGCTGATCACCATCGGCGACATCGGCGAGGTGCGGCGGACCTTCAAGGAAGCCGACTCGATCACCCGCTTCAATGGCGAGCCCGCCTTCACCATCGAGGTGCAGAAGCGCAGCGGCGCCAATGTCATCGACACCAACCGCCAGGTGCGGGCGATGGTCGCCGCCGAACGGGCGCGCTGGCCGGACACCGTCAAGGTCGACTACACCTTCGACGATTCCGAATTCATCGGCCGCACCCTCATCGTGCTGGAATCCGGCCTGATCACCGCCACCCTGCTGGTGATGCTGATCGTGGTCGCCAGCCTCGGCGTCCGCCAGGGCCTGATCGTCGGCGCCTCGATCCCGATCTGCTTCCTGATCGCCTTTCTGATGCTGCACGCCAAGGGGGTCACCCTCAACCAGATGGTGATGTTCGGCCTGATCCTGGCGGTCGGCATCCTGGTCGACGGCGGCATCGTGGTGGTCGAGTACGCCGATCGCAAGATGGCCGAGGGCCTGCCGAAGGCGAGGGCCTTCTCGCTCGCCGGCAAGCGGATGTTCTGGCCGGTGGTCAACGGCACCCTGACCACGCTCTGCGCCTTCCTGCCGTTCCTGTTCTGGAACTCCATCACCGGCAAGTTCATGAGCTTCGTGCCGCTGACCCTGATCTTCGTGCTGGGCGCCTCGATCTTCGTCGCCCTGGTGTTCACGCCGGCGCTGGGCTCGGTGTTCGGCCGCACCGCGTCGATCGACGCCGAACAGCTCGCCGAGATCGAGAAGTCCGAGCACGGCGACCCACGCAGCATGAGCGGCTTCATGGGGCGCTATGCCCGCACCCTGTCGCGGCTGGCCCAGCGGCCGTTCGCCTGTATCGGCGCCGCCGTGGTGATCACCGTGGCCATCTTCGCCTGGTACGCCAAGACGCCGCACGCCACCGAGTTCATCCTGCGCAGCGATCCGGACCAGGCCGCAGTCTATGTGAAGGCCCGCGGCAACCTGTCGCCGCAGTCCGACGACGTCCTGACGGCCCAGGTCGAGCGGCGGCTGCTGGGGATCAAGGGGGTGAAGGCGATCTATGTGCGTTCGGGTCCGATGAGCCCGGGCGGCTTCAACGGCGCCCCCAACGACACCGTCGGCCGCATCCAGGTCGAGTTCGCCGACTACGAGGACCGTCGGGCGATGGGACTGACCGGCGAGGACATCGTCGGGGTCATCCGCAGGCGCGTCGAGACCCTGCCGGGCCTGCAGGCCGAGGTCCGCAAGCCGCGGGCCGGTCCGCCCGTCGGCAAGGACATCCAGATCGAACTGCGCGGCCGCGATCCGGCCGCCCTCGACGCCGCCGCCGCCGCGATCAAGACGAAGCTCGCCGCCGACCCGCAGCTGCGCGACGTCGAGGACAACCGGACGTCGCCGGGGATCGAGTGGAACCTGAGCGTCGACCGCCAGGCCGCCGGCCGCTACGGCGTCGACGTGCTGAGCGTCGGCCAGGCGATCCAGTTCGTCACCGAGGGGGTCCTGGCCGGCCGCTTCCGGCCGGACGATTCCGACAACGAGCTGGACATTCGCGTCCGCTTCCCGCCGACCGACCGCAACCTGGCCGCCTTCGACGAGCTGAAGATCCCGACCGCCAATGGTCCGGTGCCGGCCTCCTACCTCATCAAGCGCGCGCCTGCGCCGCAGGTCACCGCCATCCAGCGGCGCGACAGCGCCAGGGTTGTCATCCTGCAGGCGAACGCTGCGCCGGGCGTCGCCGCCAACCAGAAGATCGCCGCGCTGAAGCCCTGGATTCAGCGGGCCGGCCTCGACTCCTCGGTGCGCTGGAAATTCCGCGGCGCCGACGAGGAGGGCCAGAAGGCGATGGGCTTCTTCGCCGTGGCCATGCTGGTGTCGCTGTTCCTGATGGGGCTGATCCTGCTCTGGCAGTTCAACAGCTTCTACGGCGTGCTGGTGACCCTTTCGGCGGTGCTGCTGTCGACCACAGGCGTGCTGCTGGGCGTGCAGCTGAACGTGGCCCACACCTTCGACTATGTCTCGGTGCTGTTCCTCGGCACGGGCGTGGTGGCGCTGGCCGGCGTCGTCGTGGGCCACAACATCGTGCTGGTCGACACCTTCTACCAGCTGCGGCGGCAGGGGCATGCCGCCGACGAGGCCGCCGTCCGGGCGGCGGCCCAGCGGTTTCGACCGGTGATGCTGACCACCCTGGTGACCGTGGTCGGCCTGCTGCCGCTGATGTTCCAGGTGCATCCAAACTTCCGCACCGGCCATTTCGAGTACAAGGCTCCCGGCTCGGAATGGTGGGTGCAGCTCTCCGGCGCCGTGGTCTGGGGCCTGAGCTTCGCGACCCTGCTGACCCTGTTGCTGACCCCGGTCATGCTGGCGGCGCCCAAGGTGGTGTCGGCGCGGACCGCCGCCCTCGGGCGGCGGCTGCGCGGGCGCACGCCGAGCCCGCCGCCGGTCGAGGTTCGCGAGGCGCCGCGCGCGGCCGCCGAATAGGCGTGCGCCTCGGCAGGTTCGCTCCGGCGGGTGACCATAGGCTGGCGAACTTCAGACCCGGTGCGCTAAGCCTGCTCCGGCACGGCCGACCGCCGGGTCTCGACGGCCAGCGTGACGGCGTCTTGCACCTGCTCCTGGGTGAACGGCTTTTTCAGGCGCAGCAGCCCCGGAATTTCGCGGCCGGCGAGGTCGACATAGCCGGTGGCGAGGATGATCGGCAGGCCCGGACGCTCACGCCCGATCGCGGCGGCCAGATCGACGCCGTTCATGTGCGGCATCGCGAAGTCGGTGATCACGACGTCCACGTCCGGATGCAGCCTCAGGGCCTGCAGCGCCTCTCCCCCGGAAGAGGCGGTGATGACGTAATGGCCGAGATCCTCGAGCAGCGCGGCGGTGTTCGTCAGGACCAGGTTGTCGTCGTCCACCAACAGGACCACCATTTGCGAGCCCGGCGTCGGCGGAAGATCGACGTCGACTGCGTCGCCTTGGTCGGACACCGCCGCGGCGGTGGGCAGCCAGATCTCTACCGTCGTCCCCTCGCCCTTGCGGCTCTGGATGGTCAGCGCGCCGCCCGACTGCGCCGCCAGGCCGTGCACCATGGAGAGGCCCAGGCCAGTGCCCTTGCCGACGCCCTTGGTCGTGAAGAAGGGTTCCGTCGCCTTGGCCAGGGTCGCGGCGTCCATGCCCTCGCCGTCGTCCGCCACGCTGACGACCACGTAGTCTCCGGCCTTGAGCGTGGCGTCGCCCTTCGCCACCGTCGCCATCCTGGCGGACACGGTGATCACGCCGCCCGCCGGCATGGCGTCGCGCGCGTTGAGCGCCAGGTTGAGCAGGGCGGTCTCGAGCTGGGTGGGATCGGTAAGCGCCGCCGGGAGGCTGGCAGGGATCCGGCTCTCGATCCGCACCGTCGGTCCGATCGAACGCTGCAGGAAACTCAACATGCCGCGCAGCAGGTTTGGCGTCGGGGTGGGCACGAGCTTCAGATCCTGCCGGCGGGCGAACGCCAGCATGCGTTCGGTCAGGGCGGATCCGCGCTCCAGGGCGTGCAGGGCGTTGTCGATCAAGGGCGCAAGGCGCGGATCGTTGGGCAGCCGTTTGCGCAGCAGTTCGAGGCTGCTGAGCGCCGCCATCAAGAGGTTGTTGAAGTCGTGGGCGACGCCGCCGGTGAGCTGGCCGACGGCTTCCATCTTCTGGGACTGGAACAGGGCTTCGCGCGCCTTTTCCAGCTCGATCTGGGCGAGCCGTCGCTCGGTGATGTCACGGGTGACCTTGGCGAAGCCGACCACCTCGCCATCCTGGCTGCGGATGGCGTCGATCACCACGTGAGCCCAGAAGGTCGTGCCGTCGCGGCGCACACGCAGGCCCTCACGCTCCCAGCGGCCTTCCCGCAGGGCCGTCTGCAGGCCTTGGTTGGGGACGCCCGCCTCACGATCCTCCTCGGTGTAGAAGCGCGAAAAGTGCTGGCCGATGATCTCCTCGGGCCGGTAGCCCTTGATGCGCTGCGCCCCGGCGTTCCAGCTGGCGACGTGGCCCTGAGGGTCCAGCATGTAGATGGCGTAGTCGGTGACGCCCTGGACCAGCAGCCGGAATTGCTCCTCGCTCCTGCGCAGCGCCTCTTCGCTTTCGCGACGCTTGGTGAGGTCGTGGGTGATCTGGGCGAAACCCATCAGCTCGCCGCTGGGCGCGCGGATCGGATCGATCATGACGTTGGCCCAGAAGCGGGTCCCGTCCTTGCGCACCCGCCAGCCCTCGCGTTCGAAGCGCCCCTCCCGCGCCGCGGTCTCGAGCGTGCGCGCGGGCAGGCCAGCCTGCTGCTCGTCCTCCGTATAGAAGCACGAGAAGTTCTGGCCGAGGATCTCCTCGGCCGTATAGCCCTTGAAGCGTTCGGCGCCGGGGTTCCAGCTCGTCACCACCCCGGTCGGATCGAGCATGTAGATCGCATAGTCGGTGATCGCATCGATCAGCAACCGGTACCGACTCTCGTCTAACGTCGCCTCCCCGAAGCCCGCAGCCTGTTCCAATTCACCCCCCAGATCGCTGACCCCGGCCGGATCAAACGCGGTTGCAGCGCCCTAGGTTCAAAAATCCAAGGACTATTCTTCGAAAACGCCTCGCTTCGCGAGCCGATGGCTAAACTTCGGCGGCCCGCGTCTGGCGCCGCCAGAGCGCGGCATACTCCCCACCCTTGGCCAGGAGGTCGGCGTGCGCGCCGCGCTCGACGATCTTGCCGCGGCGCAGGACCAGGATCTGGTCGGCGTCGACGATCGTCGAAAGCCGATGGGCGATGACCAGGGTGGTCCGCCCGGCGCGGGCCTTGCGCAAGGTCTCCTGGATGGCCGCCTCGGTCGGGCCGTCCAGCGCGCTGGTCGCCTCGTCGAGGATCAGCAGCCGCGGATCGGCCAGCAGGGCGCGGGCGATGCCGACCCGCTGGCGCTCACCGCCGGAGAGCTTCAGGCCGCGCTCGCCGACGCGCGTCAAAAGGCCGTCCGGCAGGCTGTCGATGAAGGCCCCCAGCTCGGCCGCGTCGGCCGCCGCGCGCACGTCCTGCGGACTGGCGTCGGGGCGAGCGAATCCGATGTTGCGATGGAGGGTGTCATTGAACAGCGCCACGTCCTGCGGCACCAGGGCGACGGCCCCACGCAAGGCGTCCAGCTTCACCTGGCGCATGTCGACTCCGTCGATCAGCACCCGCCCCTCCTGCGGATCGATCAGGCGCATGGCCAGCCGCACCGCCGTAGTCTTGCCGGCGCCCGATGGCCCCACCAGCGCCACCGTCTGGCCGGGCTGGGCGACGAAGCTGACCCCGTCGAGGCCCAGCGAGCGGGCGTCGTGGCGGAAGCCGACACTCTCGAACGCCACCGCCGCCCCTTGGCCGCTGGCCGGCGGCAGGTCGCGCGCGCCGGGCGCATCGACGATCTCCGGCGCGACCTTGGTGAGGTCGACCATCTGCTCCATGTCGATGAAAGCCTGGCGGATTTCGCGATAGTTGAAGCCGAGGATGCCGAGCGGCTGGTAGAGCCCGCGCAGCAGCAGGACGGCGGTGACCACCTGGCCCACCCGCATCTCGCCGTGCACCACCGCCAGCCCGGCCATCACCGTCATCACCGCCAGGCCGGCGTTGAGGATCACCGACTGCGAGGCGTTGAGCAGGTTGAGCGAGGTGTTCGCCTGGACGCTGGCGTCGACATAGGTGTCCATCGCCTGAGCGTAGGCGCCGACCACGCGACCTTCGGCCCCGAAGGTCTTCACGGTCTCATAGTTGATCAGGGCGTCGACCGAGAGGCCCGCCGTGCGGCTGTCGGCCTCGTTCAAGGCGCGCCGGTGCGACAGCCGCCAGTCGGTGATGCGGAAGGTCACCACCACGTAGACGGCGATGCTGACGAAGGCGGTGAGCGCAAACCGCCAGTCGAGGCGGGTGGTCATCACCGCCATGCCCAGCACCAGCTCGATCAGCGTCGGTCCAATGCTGAAGACGACGCTGCGGATCAGGAAGTCGGTCGAGCGCGAGCCCCGGTCGATGATCCGCGACAGCGACCCCATCTGCTTGGTCTGGTGGAAGTCCAGCGACAGGCCCAGCGCATGCTGGAAGGTCTCCACCGCGGCCCGGGCCATGGTCGACTGCGCCACCCGGGTGAAGACAACGTCGCGGGCATAGGGCGCGCAGCTCGCCACCAGGCTCAAGGCTGCGAAGATCAGGGCGCCGGCGACGAAGCCGCCGCCCAGCGCCGCGCCTGACTGCGGCGCCAGGGTGCTGACCGCGTCGCCCAGCACCACCGGGGCCCATACGCTCGCCAGCTTGCCGACGACCACCAGCGCCAGGGCCGCGGCGATGCGCAGACGCAGCTTCGGCGCGCCGGATCGCAGCACCAGCCGGCCGAGATCGGCCATGGCGCGCCAGAAGTCGAACTTCACGCCCTTCGGCGCGACCGTGTCGGCCTCGCCGAATCGGCGCGCCGCATGTGCGTGCATGAAGGCCAAGACCGCTCCGCTAGCTGGTGAGAATGGTGGACTGCACCCCGCCCCCGGGGGTCAGCCAGTCGACCCGAAGGGCGTGTCCATTCAGCTGGCTACGCAGCGGCCCATCGACAAGGGGGGGCGACGGCCGCGCATCGAGCCCGACGTCGTCGGTGAAGCCCACGCCGGTCGCCTCGATCTGGTGCGCCCTGGCCGAGAGCCTGGCGATGGCGAAATTGAACCGCCCGTCGGAATCGGTTCGCGCCTCGCCGACCACCCGCCCGTCCAGCCGCACGGCGACGTCGGTGCCGGCCGCCGCCCAGCCGGAGACCAGCGCGCCGCCCTCGGGGTCGAAGTCGACGGCGGCGATCCGCGAGCCGGGCGGCCGGTCGAGCCGAAGCGCCGCCGTTCCGGCCCGCAGCAGCGCCGTCTCGCCCTTGGGGCCGACCAGCAGATAGCCCTCGGCCTGCACGCGCCGGCCAGCGCTCTCGGCCGAGAGGCCGAAGATCTGCGCCTGCGCGTCCAGCGGCGCCTGCAGCCGCCAGCCGCCCTCGCGGTCCGCTCGCGTCGTCATGGCCTGGCCGCCCGGGGTGGCCAGCCGCACCTGCGCGCCCGCGGGCGCCTTGCCCTGCAGCAGCACGGCATTGGCCGTCCGGGTCGCCGCGACCACCTCCGGCGGAGACACATAGCCGGCGTCGCTGTCTGAAACTTCGCCGGAGCTGCGCGGCGGCGCCGCATGGCAGCCGCCCAGGGCCGCCAGCAGGACGACGGCGACAATTTGCGACTTCCCTCCGAACACGTGGCGAACCAAACTCCTAAACCCGGGCTATAGCTATTGATGATTTCGGCCTGCCGCTGCAAGCGAGGCCTGGCGGAGCGAGTACATGGGGCGTGCGACAGACAGCATCGATGCGGTGTGCGTGTTCTGCGGCTCCTCCGACGCCGCCGATCCCGCCTACCTCCGCGCCGCCGCCACCCTGGGCCGCGACCTGGCGGCCGCCGAGCTGAAGCTGGTCTACGGCGGCGGCGGGGTCGGTCTGATGGGCGCCTGTGCGCGCGCCGCCCACGAGGCCGGCGGGCGGGTGCTGGGGATCATCCCGGACTTCCTGGTCGGCCGCGAAAAGGCGCTGGAGAGCGTCGAGCACGTGGTCGTGGCCAATATGCACGAGCGCAAGATGCTGATGTTCGAACGCTCGGACGCCTTCGTCGTGCTGCCTGGCGGCGTCGGCACCCTGGAGGAGGTGGTCGAGCTACTTTCCTGGCGCCGGCTCGACCTGCACGCCAAGCCGGTGGTCTTCTACAATCCCGACGGCTTCTGGCGACCGCTGTTCGATCTCTTCCAGCATACGGTCGACGCGCGCCTGACGCCGCCCGAGTTCATGAGCGCCTGGATCGCCGTCGAACGCATCGAGGAGGTGATCCCGGCGCTCCACGCCCAGACCCCCCAGCCCGACGCCGACCTGCTCAAGGTCGCCCGGACGGGCTGAAGCGGTCCGGGCGAACCTGATCGGCGCCCGCGCTGGCCGAACAGCCGCGTACGCACTCGACTTCGCTCAGGGAACGTTGGCTTCCAGTTCGTCCAACCAGACCGTGGCGGCGCCATCGGAGGGCGCGCGCCAGTCGCCGCGCGGCGACAGGTTGCCGCCGGAGACCACCTTCGGCCCGTTCGGCATGGCCGAGCGCTTGTACTGGCTCGTCTGGAAGAAGCGGAACAGGAAGACGCCCAGCCAGCGCTTGATGGTCGCCAGGTCGTAGACGTTGCGCGCCTCGGCCGGAAAGTGCGGCGGCCAGGTCCCCTGCTCCACGTCCTTCCAGGCGTGCCAGGCCAGGAAGGCGACCTTCGACGGCCGCAGCCCATAGCGGGTGACGTAATAGAGGCTGAAGTCCTGCAGTTCGTAGGGCCCGACGATGGCCTGGGTGCTCTGGATCGCGCCGCTGGCGTCGGCGGGCACCAGCTCCGGCGAGATCTCGGTGTCGAGAACGCCGAGCAGGGTCCTGGAGGCGGCTTCGTCGAACTGGCCGGTCTCGGCCACCCAGCGGATCAGGTGCTGGATCAGGGTCTTCGAAATCGAGCCGTTGACGTTGTAGTGGCTCATCTGATCGCCGACGCCGTAGGTGCACCAGCCGAGCGCCAGCTCCGACAGGTCGCCGGTGCCGAGCACGAAGGCGTGGTTCTGGTTGGCCAGGCGGAACAGGTAGTCGGTGCGCAGGCCCGCCTGGACGTTCTCGAAGGTCACGTCATAGACCGGCTGGCCGCTGGCGTAGGGATGCCCGATATCGGCCAGCATCCGCTCCGCGGCCGGCTTGATGTCGATTTCCCGGGCCGTGATCCCCAGCGCCCGCATCAGCGTCCAGGCGTTGGACTTGGTGCCTTCGCTGGTGGCGAAACCCGGCAGGGTGAAGCCAAGGATGTTGGCGCGCGGCAGGCCCAGCGCATCGAAGGCCTTGCAGGCGACGATCAGGGCGTGGGTGGAATCGAGGCCGCCGGAGATGCCGATGACGATCCGCTGGCCGTTGGTCGCCTGCAGCCGCTTGGTCAGGCCCTGGACCTGGATGTTGAAAGCCTCGTAGCAGTCCTTGTCGAGCCGGGCCGGGTCGCTCGGCACGAAGGGGAAGCGCTCGATCGCCCGCATCAGGCCGACGTCGCGGCCGTGCGGCCGGTGTTCGAAGCGCACGCAGCGGAACGCCTTCTCCGGATAGCCGGCGGCCATGGCCGCGGCGTTGAAGGTCGGCGTGCGCATCCGCTCCAGCCGCAGCCGCTCGACGTCGATGTCGGCCACCGCCAGCTGACTATGGGCGGGAAAGCGGTCGGTCTGGACCAGGCGCTTGCCAAGCTCGTGGATGCTCGCCTGGCCGTCCCAGGCAAGGTCGGTGGTGCTCTCGCCAGGGCCGGCGGCGGAATAGAGATAGGCCGCCTGACAGCGGCTGGACTGCGAGGCGCAAAGGATCTCGCGGTCGTCGGACTTGCCGATCACGATGTTGGAGGCCGAAAGGTTCAGCAGGATCAGGGCGCCGGCCAGCGCGGCCCGGGTCGAGGGCGGCTGCGGGGCCCAGAAGTCCTCGCAGATTTCCGCGGCGAAGACGAAGTCCCGCAGGTCGCTGGCTTCGAAGATCAGGTCGACGCCGAACGGCGCGCGTTGGCCGGCGACGACGATCTCCTGGTCCTGCACGCCCCAGCCGGGGGTGAACCAGCGCAGCTCGTAATATTCCCGGTAGTTGGGCGGAAAGCTCTTGGGGACCACTCCCAGGACCCGGCCCTTGGCGATCACCACGGCGCAGTTGTAGAGCCGCCCGCCGTGCTCCAGCGGCGCCCCGACCACCAGCACCGGATCCAGCGCGGCGCTCGCCGCGGCCAGGCCCGCGAGTTCCGCGTCGACCCGGCGCAGCAGGGCGTCCTGCAGGAACAGGTCGTCGATGGCGTAGGCCGAGATGCCGAGCTCCGGGAACAGCATCAGGTCGACGCCCTGGTCGTGGCCCTGCTGGGCCAGCTTCAGGGTCTCGGCGGCGTTGAAGCCGGGATCGCCCACCGCCACGCGGGGGGTGCAGACGGCGGCGCGGACGAATCCCTGGCTGTGAATGGCGTAGAATGGACTGGTCACGCGCGCGGGCTCCGTCGGCTTGCGATCACCCAACTCGCCGGGCGCCCAGGCGGCGCCAAAGGCCCGGGAATATGCTCACTCTGAGCATATATAGCCCAGCGTAACCGCCGGCGCAAAACCGCTGCATCGCGTCGGCAGACGGCCCAGCCAAGACGTTTGTCGTCCCCGCGCCTGCGCGCGGGGTAGAGGCGCACAAGACCCTGAACACCAAAACGGCCCCTTGCGGGGCCGTTGGCGGGTATCAATCGTCGCGGTGGACGCGTTCGCGGCGCTCGTGCCGCTCCTGGGCTTCGAGGCTCAAGGTGGCGATGGGCCGGGCTTCGAGCCTGGCGAGTCCGATCGGCTCGCCGGTCTCTTCGCAGTAGCCGTAGCTGCCCTCCTCGATCCGTCGGAGCGCCTCGTCGATCTTGGAGATCAACTTGCGCTGGCGGTCCCGCGTGCGAAGTTCGAGAGCCCGATCAGTCTCGGACGAGGCGCGGTCGGCCAGGTCCGGATGATTCTCGGTCTCGCTCTGCAGGTGGCTGAGCGTCTCGCGAGATTCGCGGAGGATCTCCTCCTTCCAGTCGAGCAGCTTTTGCTTGAAGTACTCGATCTGCCGCTCATTCATGAACTCTTCGTCCTCTGTCGGACGATAGTCGGGCTTCTCAGCCAAAACCGCGGCTGTGCTCATGAAAACCTCACGCCCCCTGGACGCCAAGAAACACGTCGTGCGTGTACAACGAATCGCCTCGCCGTTTCAATCCGCGCCCTCCCTGTTCGTGCTCTTACGCCGCAGGAGCGGCTTGTTCGAGCTTTGCTAGTTCAACAGCCGCCCGCAGTTCAATGTCATTCAGCAAGTTTTCCAACTTAGGATCGTCCGTCAGGTCCCGCTCGTCGCGTACGGCGCGCCGCAAACGATCGAGCTGGCCCATAGATAGTCGCCCATCCAGCAGGGCAAGCTTGACCTCCTCGAGCACATCGAGGATCCGCCCGGCCCGCCGCACCGCGCGGCGCTTGCCTTCCAGCGGCCCGCCGACGTCCTGCAGCGCCAAGAGGGCGTCGACGCCCATCACGCTGGCGGTGCGATTGACACTGCTGGCCGGCGCCGCTCCAGCGGGCGCGTCGACGCCCGGCAATCTGAATCCGCCGGCTGCCCCGGGACGCGTCCCCTTCGGGCCGGCGGCTGATCCTGTTCCGTTGGGTCCGGTGATCTTCATGCGGCGACTCACGCTCCCCCACCGACGTTAAGGCCGACAGGGTCCAAGGGCACGCTTGCGGTATGGTTAATGCCGGGCAATTTCTGCCGACGACCGCCTGGACCGCCGCCTCGCCCCTGGCTTTCCGCTGTATTTGCTGAGCATTTCGTCCGTCGGCGAGTTGGCACGGCTGTCGCATGGGGAGGTGCGAACAGCTTTGCGGTTAACCATGCTTCGCGCCCTTCGCCCCTTTGCCGCCGCCGTCCTGATCGCTGGCCTCGCGACCTCGCCGGCCTTCGCCAGGTCGCGCATCAAGGATATCGTCGAGTTCGAGGGCGTGCGCGACAACATGCTGGTCGGCTACGGCATCGTCGTTGGGCTGAACGGCACCGGCGACGCCCTGCGCAATGCGCCGATGACCAAGCAGAGCCTCGAGGCGATGCTCGAGCGGCTGGGCGTCAACACCCGCGACGCCAACCTCAACACCAAGAACGTCGCCGCGGTGATGGTCACCGCCCGGCTGCCGGCCTTCGCCGCCGCCGGCTCGCAGTTGGACGTGACGGTCTCGGCCCTCGGCGACGCCAAGAGCCTGCTCGGCGGCACCCTGCTGGTCACCCCGTTGCTGGGCGCCGACGGCGAGGCCTACGCCGTGGCGCAGGGCACGGTGCAGACCGGCTCGGTCAGCGCCAGCGGCGCGTCCGGCAGCACGGTGTCGAAGGGCGTGCCGACCGCCGGCCGGATCGCCTCCGGCGCCCTCGTCGAGCGCGAGATCCAGTTCCAGCTGGCCAGCATGAGCCAGCTGCGGCTGACCCTGCGCAATCCCGACTTCACGACCTCGCGGCGGATCGCCGAGGCGATCAACACCCGCTACCCCGGATCCGCCCTCGCCGAGAACCCCACCATCGTCGCCATCCACCCGGTCGGCGGCCAGGACATGATGAGCTTCGTCGCCCAGGTGGAGAACCTGCCGGTCGATCCCGACGCCCCGGCCAAGGTGGTCATCGACGAGGTCGCCGGAGTCATCGTCATGGGCGAGAACGTGCGGATCTCCACCGTCGCCATCCAGCAGGGCAACCTGACCATCACCGTCCAGGAGAGCCCGGCCGTCAGCCAGCCGAACCCGTTTTCCCGGGGCCAGACCACCACCGTGCCGCAGAGCACCGTCTCGGTCGACGAGGAGAAGGGCCGGCAGTTCGTCACCCTGGCCAGCGGCGCCTCCCTCGCCACTCTGGTGCAGGGCCTGAACGCGCTCGGCGTCACCCCCCGCGACATGATCTCCATCCTGCAGACCATCAAGGCCGCCGGCGCCCTGCAAGCCGACATCGAGGTGATGTGATGAGCGTCTCAGCCTTCGCCCCCGCCCCGACGAGCGGCCCGGCGCTTTCTGCCGAGCCCGCCAAGCGCAGCCAGATCAAACAGGCCGCCCAGGCGTTCGAGGCGACCTTCCTCTCCAGCATGCTGCAGAACATGTTCGAAGGCGTCGACACCTCCGCCCCGTTCGGCGGCGGCCAGGGCGAGGAGATGTTCAAGTCGTTCGAGACCGAGGCCATGGCCAAGCAGATGGCCAAGGCCGGCGGGATCGGCATCGCCGCCCAGGTCCAACGCGAAATGCTCAAGATGCAGGGCCTGAAGTAACCGCCCGAAGTAAGGAGACCGACCATGGCGCTCGCCGCCCATGACGCCGCCGACCGCGTCGACCAGCTGATCATCCTGACCGAGCGGCTGACCGACGTCGTCGCCCAGCAGTGCCAGGCCTTCGAAAACCACCGGCCGCAGGACGCCGCCGCGCAGATGGCGGAGGCCGGCCGGCTGGCCAACCTCTACCGGCACGAGTCGATGCGGGTGCGCGCCGACCCCGGCCTGGTGATGGCCGCGCCGGCGGAACTGCGCCAGCGGCTGATCCGCGCGACCGAGGCCTTCGACGCCGTGCTCGCCCGGCACGGCCGCGCCGTGATCGCCGCCAAGTTCGTCACCGAGGGCCTGGTCCGGGTCATCGCCGAAGAGGTCGCCAGCCAGCGCGGGCAGCTTTCCGGCTACGGGCCGGGCGCGCGGGCGCCGGCGTCGTCGGCCAAGGCCGCGACGGCGATCACCCTCAACCGGCGCGCCTGAGTCGCGCCGGCAGCCGTTGGCGGCTTTCGGACGCGTCATTCGCAAGCAGTCTTGAGACGCCCGCGATCTTCCCCGATCTGATCGCCGATGAACGTCTTTTCCGCCGAGCCGCCCTGGCCGGAGATCGCCGCAGACCTCGACGCTCACGGCTGCGCCCGCATCCCGGGGCTGCTGCCGGCCGCGGCGTGCGAGACCGTCGCCGGCTGGTATGCGGCGCCGGAGCGCTTCCGCGGCACGGTGACCATGGCCCGCCACGGCTTCGGCCGGGGGGAATACCGTTATTTCGCCGATCCCCTGCCGCCGCTCGTGCGAGGGCTGCGCGAGCGGCTCTATCCGCCGCTTGCGGCGATCGCCAACCGGTGGGCCGAAGCCCTCGGCCTGCCCGGGAACTATCCGGCGGAGCACGCCGCCTACCTGCGCCGTTGTCACGCCGCAGGCCAGACCCGGCCGACGCCGCTGCTGCTTCGGTATGGCCCCGGCGACTTCAACTGCCTGCACCAGGACCTGTATGGGGAGCATTGGTTTCCGCTGCAGGTGGCGATCCTGCTGAGCGAGCCCGGCCGCGATTTCGAAGGCGGCGAGTTCGTTCTGACTGAACAGCGGCCGCGCATGCAGTCGCGCGTCGAGGTGGCGCCGTTGCGGCAGGGCGAGGCGGTGGTCTTCCCGGTCCGCGAGCGTCCGGTCCACGGCCCGCGCGGCGTCTACCGGGTCAACCACCGCCATGGCGTCAGCCGCGTCCGCGCCGGCCGTCGCCTCTGTTTGGGCGTCATCTTCCACGACGCGCTCTGAGGCGCTGGCGCGAGCAAGCTTGAGCCCACGCGCGCATCCGGCTCTAACAGCAGGCGAGACCTCGATGTCGCCCTTTCAGGAGCCGGAACGCCGCATGACCGCAGCCGCCGCGGACCACACCGAAGCGCCCCGCCTGGAGCTGACGATTCGGGGCGTCGTCATGGGGGTTCTGATCACCCTCGTCTTCACGGCGGCCAACGTCTACCTGGGCCTCAAGGTGGCGCTGACCTTCGCCACCTCGATCCCGGCGGCGGTGATCTCGATGGCGGTGCTGCGCGTCCTCACCCGCAACGCCACCATCGTCGAGAACAACATCGTCCAGACCGTCGCCTCGGCGGCCGGCGCCATGGCCTCGGTGGTCTTCGTCCTGCCGGGTCTGGTGATGATCGGCGCCTGGACAGGCTTTCCCTTCTGGACGACCTTCGGGGTCTGCGCCGCGGGCGGGGTGCTCGGAGTGATGTACACCATCCCGCTGCGGCGGGCGCTGGTCACCAACTCCGACCTCCCCTATCCGGAAGGCGTCGCCGCGGCCGAGGTGCTGATCGTCGGGTCGGGCGCCTATGGCGACACCGTCGACGCCGAGGCCGACAGCCGGCTGGGAATGCTCACCCTCTCCATCGGCGCGATCGCGGCGGCCATCTATGCGGCGCTGACCGCGATGCGAGTGTTCGCCACCGAGGTGGGGGTCTATTTCCGCACCTCCAACGGCGGCGCGACGGGCATCGGGGCGCAGGGCTCGCTGGCGCTGTTCGGCGCCGGCCACCTGATGGGCGCGGCGGTCGGCGCCGCCATGCTGGTGGGCCTGATCATCACCTGGGGCGTGGCGGTCCCGATCCTCACCGCCGCGTCGCCGGCCACGGGCGCCGCCATCGACATCGCCCAGGGCGTCTGGGGCCACAAGGTCCGCTTCCTGGGCGCCGGCGCGATTGGCGTCTCGGCGCTCTGGACCCTGGCCAAGCTGGCCGGTCCCCTGGTGACCGGCGTCGCCGGCGCGCTCGCCGCCCAGCGCCGCCGCGGCGCGGGAGAAGCCCACAGCCTCGCCCGGGTCGAGCAGGACATTCCGATCGGGGTGATGCTGGTGACCTCGCTGATCTGCCTGGTCCCGGTGGCGGTCGTGCTGGCGAGCTTCCTCTCCGGCGGTCCGCTCGGCGGGCTCGTCATCCCGCTGACCATCGGCGCGGTGCTCTACATCGTCGTCGCCGGCTTCGCCGTGGCGGCGGTCTGCGGCTACATGGCCGGCCTGATCGGCTCGTCCAACAGCCCGGTCTCCGGCATGGCCATCCTCTCGGTGCTGGGCGCGGCGCTGTTGATCGCCGCCATCGGCCTGCCGGTGCTTAAGGGCGGCGACACCCGGCCGCTGGTCGCCTTCGCCCTCCTGGTCACCAGCGTACTGATCTCCGTCGCCGTGAGCGCCAACGACAATCTGCAGGACCTGAAGACCGGCCAACTGGTCGACGCCACGCCTTGGCGCCAGCAAGCAGCCCTGGTCATCGGCGTGATCGCCGGCTCGGCGCTGATCCCGGTGATCCTCAACCTGTTGAACAAGGCCTACGGCTTCGCCGGCGCGCCGGGCCACGCCATCTCCGACAGTCCGCTCGCAGCCCCCCAGGCAACCCTGATCAGCACCATCGCCTCCGGCGTCGTCGGCGGGAACCTGCAATGGGGCCTGATCGGCGTCGGCGGCCTGATCGGCGCGGCGCTGGTGCTGGTCGACGAGCTGCTGCGCCGCGGCGGCCGCTACAGCCTGCCGCCGCTCGGCGCGGCCCTGGCCATCTACCTGCCCTCCAGCGTCACCACGCCGGTGATCCTCGGCGCCTTCGCCGGCTGGGCCTTCAACCGCGCCGCCGAACGCCGGCCCAACCCGGGCGCGACCCAGCGGCTCGGGGTGCTGCTGGTCTCCGGCTACATCGTCGGCGACAGCCTGCTGAACGTCGCCTACGCCGGCCTGATTGTCGCCACTGGAAACGGCGCGCCGCTGGCCGTGGTCCCCGAAGACTTCGCCCCCGCCACGCCGCTGGCGCTCGCCGTCTACGCCGCCGTGGCGCTGCTGCTCTACGCCTGGACCGCGCGACGCTCGCAAAACTGAAGCCGGCCGGCTCGAACTTTGCGGCCGGTCTGGCGGTTGGCGCAGATCGGCGTCACCCGGCGCTTCTGAGCCAGTCAAGCGGGCTGAGATCGCAAGATCGCTGCGACTTGCGAGCGCAGCGGGTTTGTTCCGGTTGCGTTCCGGTGATATCCATGAGTCGCCGACCTACATTAGCTGTGGTCCGCCGGGCGCCGGCGGCCCCTCAGGGTTCCCGGGACAGAATGGCCGATCAGCTCAACCAGATCCGCGTGCGCGGCGCGCGCGAGCATAATCTCAAGGACGTCAGCGTCGACATCCCGCGCGGCGAACTGGTGGTGCTCACCGGGCTCTCCGGGTCGGGCAAGAGTTCGCTCGCCTTCGACACCATCTACGCCGAGGGCCAGCGCCGCTACGTCGAGAGCCTCTCGGCCTACGCCCGCCAGTTCCTCGAGCTGATGAGCAAGCCCGACGTCGACCTGATCGAGGGCCTCTCGCCGGCCATCTCCATCGAGCAGAAGACCACCAGCCGCAACCCTCGCTCCACCGTCGGCACGGTGACCGAGATCCACGACTACATGCGCCTGCTGTGGGCGCGGGTGGGCGTCCCCTACTCCCCCGCCACCGGCCTGCCGATCGAGAGCCAGACCGTCAGCCAGATGGTCGACAAGCTGGCCGCCGTCGAAGACGGCACGCGCCTCTACCTGCTGGCGCCGGTGGTGCGCGGCCGCAAGGGCGAGTACCGCAAGGAGATGGCCGAGTGGCAGAAGGCCGGCTTCCAGCGGCTGAAGATCGACGGCCAGTTCTATGCGATCGAGGACGCGCCCGCCCTCGACAAGAAGTACAAGCACGACATCGACGTCGTGGTCGACCGGCTGGTGGCCAAGCCCGGGCAGGAGCAGCGCTACGCCGACAGCCTGGAGACGGCGCTCAGGCTGGCCGACGGCATCGCAGTGGCCGAATGGGCCGACATCCGCACCGACGTGGAAGAAGACCCGCGCCGGCTGATCTTCTCCGAGAAGTTCGCCTGTCCGGTCTCCGGTTTCACCATCAGCGAGATCGAGCCCAGGCTGTTCTCGTTCAACAATCCCTACGGCGCCTGCCCGGTGTGCGACGGCCTCGGGGCCAAGCTGGCGTTCGACGCCGACCTGGTCGTGCCCGACAAAGACAAGACGCTGCACAAGGGCGCGGTCGCCCCCTGGGCGCGCGGTCCCTCGCCGCTCTACACCCAGACCCTTCAGGCGCTCGCTCGCCACTACGACTTTTCGATGGACGTTCCGTGGTGGAAGCTCCCCGACGCCGCCAGGCAGGTGATCCTGCAAGGATCCGGCAAGGAGAAGGTCCGTTTCGTCTATGACGACAACGCCCGGAAGTACGAGGTCAACAAGACCTTCGAAGGCGTGCTGCCGAACCTTGAGCGGCGCTGGCGCGAGACGGATTCGGCCTGGGTGCGCGAGGAACTCGGCCGCTACCAGTCCGAGACGCCATGCGAGGCCTGCTCCGGGTACCGGCTGAAGCCGGAGGCGCTGGCGGTGAAGATCGCCGGCAAGCACATCAGCGAGGTCTCGACGCTGGCGATCAAGCACGCCCGCGACTGGTTCGAGGGGCTGCACGACCAGCTCTCCGACAAGCAGATGGAGATCGCCCGGCGCATCCTGAAGGAGATCAACGACCGGCTGCGCTTCCTGGTCAACGTCGGCCTCGACTACCTGAACCTCAGCCGCGGCTCCGGCACCCTGTCCGGCGGCGAGAGCCAGCGGATCCGGCTGGCCAGCCAGATCGGCTCGGGCCTGACCGGCGTGCTCTATGTGCTCGACGAGCCCTCTATCGGCCTGCACCAGCGCGACAACACGCGGCTGCTCGAAAGCCTCAGGGGGCTGCGCGACCTCGGCAATTCGGTGCTGGTGGTGGAACACGACGAGGAGGCCATCCTCACCGCCGACCATGTCATCGACATGGGCCCCGCCGCCGGCATCCACGGCGGCGAGATCATCGCCCAGGGCAAGCCCGCCGACATCATGGCCGAGCCCCGCAGCCTCACCGGCCAGTACCTCTCGGGCGCCCGCGAGATCGAGGTTCCGGCCGAGCGCCGGGCCTTCTCGAAGAAGAAGATGCTGCGGGTGATAGGCGCCACCGGCAATAATCTCAAAGCCGTCACCGGCGAGATCCCGGTCGGCGTCTTCACCTGCATCACCGGCGTCTCCGGCGGCGGCAAGTCGACCTTCACCATCGAGACCCTCTACAAGGCCGCGGCGCGGCGGCTGCACAACGCCTCCGACGCGCCGGCCCCGCACGATCGCATCGAGGGGCTGGAGCTGTTCGACAAGGTCATCGACATCGACCAGTCGCCGATCGGCCGCACGCCACGCTCCAACCCGGCGACCTATACGGGCGCCTTCCAACCCATCCGCGACTGGTTCGCCGGCCTGCCGGAATCCAAGTCGCGCGGCTACGGCCCCGGGCGGTTCAGCTTCAACGTCAAGGGTGGCCGCTGCGAGGCCTGCCAGGGCGACGGGCTGATCAAGATCGAAATGCACTTCCTGCCGGACGTCTACGTCACCTGCGACGTCTGCCACGGCCACCGCTACAACCGCGAAACCCTCGAAGTCATGTTCAAGGGCAAGAATATCGCAGATGTCCTTGATATGACAGTGGAAGAAGCCGCGGACTTCTTCAAGGCCGTGCCGCCGATCCGCGACAAGATGGAGACGCTGAAGCGGGTCGGGCTGGGCTACGTCAAGGTCGGCCAGCAGGCCACCACCCTCTCCGGAGGCGAGGCGCAGCGGGTCAAGCTGTCGAAGGAGCTGTCGCGCCGGGCGACCGGCAAGACCCTCTACATTCTCGACGAACCGACCACCGGCCTGCACTTCGAGGACATCAAGAAGCTGCTCGAGGTGCTGCACGAGCTGGTCGACCAGGGCAATACGGTGGTGGTGATCGAGCACAACCTCGACGTCATCAAGACCGCCGACTGGCTGGTGGACTTCGGCCCGGAAGGCGGCGACGGCGGCGGCGAGATCGTCGCCTCCGGCGCGCCCGAACAGGTCGCGCAAAACCCAAGGAGCTGGACCGGCCGCTACCTCGCCGACCTGCTGGAACGCCACCGCGAGCGGCGCGTCGAAGCGCGGAAGCGCGCCTGAAGCCGTCGGGCGACGGCGAGGACGCGGGTCTATCGCTCGGCCGTCGCCTCGCCTTCGGTGAAAGCACGGTAGGCGGCGACCGCGGGCGCCACGCCGAGCGTCCAGAGCACCGGCGTCAGCACGATCTCCACGGCGAAGCCCAGCAGGAAGACGCCGGGATGGGTCTCCAGCGCCTCACGGCCGCCGATCGCGCTGGCCAGGGCGTCCAGCCCGCCGAACGCCAGGACGGCGAGCGCCATGGCGACGACGACCGCGAGCGTCACCAGGCCGATCAGGCAGAGGCTGAGCGCGGTCATGCCGAGCAGGCCGAGGGTGCGGCCACGGGTCAGCCGCCAGGAGCGGGAGAAGTCGACGCGGCGCTCGGCGAAGCTGATCGGCGCGGCCAGCGAGAACCGAAGGCCGAAATAGATCCCCAGGACGGCGGCGAACAGCTCGATCCAGCCGCCGCCTGCGCCCAGCGCATGACCGACCAGGGTGGCCGCCCAGCCGAGCACCCAGGCGCCGGTGATGGCGATCAACCAGACCAGCAACAGGCGCAGTTCATCACCCCCCAGGCGCAGATGCAGGAAGGCCGGCTCGTCCGGGCGCATCTCCAGCCGAAACACCCCGGCGGCGACGATCGCCTGGCTGAAGAGGATGACCAACAGGATGATGACGCCGGCCAGGTCGAGCGCCGGATTGTGGGTCGCATCGCCGCCGCCGCCGACCGCCGTCGCCACGACCGTCAGCACGGCCGACACCACCACGATCATGATCAGCGCCAGGAGAACGAACCCGGCCCAGCCGAGAACCACGCGCCAATGCCGCCGGATCAGGTGGAAGCCCTCCAGCGCCGCGTCGCTGGCGGAAAACTCGGTCATGTCGGGTCCCTGATGATGAGGCGCGGAGCTTAGCTGTCTTGCGAGCGCGCCCTCAACGGATTCGCCGGCTGATCGCCGTGGACCTGCTGATAGGCCACTGCGAAGGGGGCGTAGAGCATCACCACCTGGATCACCTGCAGGATCAGCTGCAGGAAGACGTAGAGCGCCACGCCGACGATCGCCGGCCCGGCCAGGCTGCGGATGTTGCTCATGGCGTCGGCGCCGCCGGCGAGGCCGATCAGCGCCGCGCCGATGATGCTGATCAGCAGCCAGACCATGACGTAGAAGATCGCCGCCAGCGTGATCATGCCGAGCAGCGGCCAGAACTTCCCGCGCGAGGCGCGCCAGGATTCGCGAATCGAGAAGCGGTGCAGGGCGAAGGTCATCGGCGTGGCGAGCGACAGCCGCACGCCGATCCAGACGGTGACCAGCGGCAGCACCATGGCGGCGATCGTCGCCATCCCGCCCTGCTGCTCGGCGGCGGCGACCGCGGCCAGCTCGGCCGTCAGGCAGACCATGCCGAAGGCGATCAGCAGCAGGTTGACGACCGTCAGGCGCAGCTCGTCCTTGCCGAAGCGCAGGTGCAGGAAGCCCTTTTCGCCCGGCCGCAGCACCAGCCGATAGATGCCGCCCATCAGCGCCGAGTACAGGGCCGAAAGCAGCACCAGCACCAGCATGAAGGCCGGCCACGACTGGGCCAGCATGCCGGAGACCTGATCGATGTCCTGCTGGCTGAAGTCCTTCTTGCGGGTCAGTTCGACCAGCTGGGGATTGAGGCTGACCAGCATCAGCCGACCGATGACGAAGACGCAGGCGGCATAGACGACGCCCCATCCGAAGATGGTGCCCGGCCGTTCCCGGGTCAGGCGGAAGCCCTCCAGAGCGGCTTCGCTCGCCGAAAATCTGATCATTCCCATCCCTTGGCGCGATCCGTTCACGAGAACGAATCGGCGACACCTTCGGCTGCAAATTCGGGTGCGGCCGGTCCCGGCGCAAGGCCCCGCTCGCGATGGGCCCGCAACGTTGCTACTTAGCCACGGATGACGACGAAACCAGTACATGTGGTGGGGGGCGGCCTCGCCGGCTCCGAGGCGGCCTGGCAGGCGGCGCAGGCGGGAGTCCCCGTGGTGCTGCACGAGATGCGGCCGGTCCGCGGCACCGAGGCGCACCAGACCGACCGCCTGGCCGAGCTGGTCTGCTCCAACTCCTTCCGCGCCGACGACTGGGCCGGCAACGCCGTCGGCCTGCTGCACGCCGAGATGCGGCGGCTGGACTCCGTGATCCTGAGCTGCGCCGACGCCCATCAGGTGCCCGCCGGCGGCGCGCTCGCGGTGGACCGCGAGGGTTTCGCCGAGGCGGTCACCGCCCGGCTCGAGGCCCACCCCCTGATCACCCTCGCCCGCGAGGAGATCGCCGGCCTGCCGCCGGCCGACTGGGACAATGTGGTGGTCGCCACCGGACCGCTCACCTCGCCGGCCCTGGCGCAGGCGATCCAGGCCCTGACCGGCGAGGACCAGCTTTCCTTCTTCGACGCCATCGCCCCGATCGTGCATCTCGACTCGATCGACATGGACATCGCCTGGCGTCAGTCGCGCTACGACAAGGAAGGGCCCGGCGGCGAGGCCGCCGCCTACATCAACTGCCCGATGGACAAGGCGCAGTACGACGCCTTCATCGACGCCCTGCTGGCAGGTCCGAAGTCCGAGTTCAAGGACTGGGAGCACGTGCCCTATTTCGACGGCTGCCTGCCGATCGAGGTGATGGCCGAGCGCGGCCGCGAGACCCTGCGCCACGGGCCGATGAAGCCGGTCGGTCTGACCAACGCCCACAATCCCACCGTCAAGGCCCACGCGATCGTCCAGCTGCGGCAGGACAATGCGCTGGGCACGCTGTGGAACCTGGTGGGATTCCAGACCAAGCTGAAGCACGGGGCCCAGGCGGAAATCTTCCGCACCATACCGGGGCTGCAGAAGGCGGTGTTCGCGCGCCTGGGCGGCCTGCACCGCAACACCTTCCTGAACAGTCCGCGGCTGCTGGACGCCCAGTTGCGGCTGAAGGCCGACAGGCGGCTGCGCTTCGCCGGCCAGGTGACGGGGGTCGAAGGCTATGTCGAGAGCGCCGCCGTCGGCCTGCTGGCCGGGCGTTTCGCCGCCGCCGAACGGCTGGGCCGCGAACTCGCCGCGCCGCCGGCGACCACCGCCCTGGGGGCCCTGGTCGGCCACATCACCGGCGGACACCTGGACGCCGGCGCCCGCTCCTTCCAGCCGATGAACATCAACTATGGCCTGATGCCGCCGGTCGAAGCGGCGGCGAAACGCGGCGAGGACGGCCGTCGACTGGGCTCCAAGGAGCGCGGCCGCAACAAGAAGCGGCTGATCGGCGAGCGCGCCCTGGCTGACCTCGACGCCTGGCGCGCCGAAGACCCGGCGCTGGAGCCGGCGGAATAGGCCTCAGAGCCGGCCGCGCGCCACCGCCAGGGTGATTCGCAGCCGGCCGGCCAGCCCCTCGCTCGAGCCGCCCTGCGCCCGGCCCGCGGCGAATACCGCGTGCGCCACCGCCGGGAAGGCGGCCGGGCTGAGCCGCCGCGCATCGCGCCGGCCCTCGGCGAGCAGCTTCCGAAAGGCGTCGCGAAGGTCCGGCTGGTCGGCCGCCCGCCGCGCCAGCGCCCAGGCGGCGGCGGCGGCGACGCTGAGCTGTGCCGGAGCCGTCGGGTCGAGCACCGCCACCGCCGCCCGCGCCGCCTCCCCCGCCGTGGTCCGCGCCCAGTCGAGCGCCTCGGCCTCGCTCAGCGGCGCAGGGTCCAGCTCGCGGTAGCGGGCGTCGATCATGGCTTCCAGCGGCTCGCGGGCGAGGCCGCGGCGGGCGACCGCGCGGGCCAGCGCCTGGGCGGTCGGATGGCGCCGCACGTCGCGGCCGCCGAAGATCTCGTCCAGCGCCTCGCGCCACCAGGTCAGGCGGATTTCGCCGAGCAGCGGATTGGAAGCGACACGCGACGCCCGGCCCAGTTCGTGATCGTAGGCGTAGAGGGCGACCACGTCGGCCCGCTGGATCGGATCGCCGATGAAGCGGCTGGACAGCCAGCGGTCGGGATCGACCCGCCGCAGCAGGGCGTCGAGGTCTTCCGGATCTGAACGCGCGTCACTGGCCATGGCGCGCTGCCCTGGAGGGTCCGGCGGCGTTCGTCAACGGCCGGTTCGCAGGCGCCAAAGCAAAAGGCCCGCCGTCGCCGGCGGGCCCGTCGCAGATCTGGCGACCGTGATCAGCCGAAGATCGTCTGGTTCATGGTCATGGTCACCAGCATCGGGATCGACAGCAAGGTGTTGGTCCGCGAGAACAGCATGGCCTTGCGGGCCGCAGCGGCCTTGGCGTCGGCGTCGGCCTCGACCAGGCCAAGCGCGATCTTCTGCGCCGGCCAGATGAAGGCCCAGACGTTGATGAACATGATGGTGGCCAGCCACATGCCCAGGCCGATGAAGCTGTGGCCGGGGTTCTGGAAGCCCTCGGCGGCGCCCAGCGTGATCGCCTGCAGGAAGTAGCCGCGGTCAAGCGCCAGCAGCACGCCCATCACCCAGGTGACCAGCGCCGCCCAGCGGAACCAGAACAGCGCTTCGGGGGCGATGAACTTGGAGACGCCCGGCTTCAGCTCGGCCGGGATCTTCGGCATGGTCGGAATCTGCACGAAGTTGAAATAGTAGAGCAGCCCGATCCACATGATGCCGCTCAGCACGTGCAGCCAGCGGAACACCGCCTGCCAGAAGATCTGGTCGGCCGAGCCGTAGTGCATGAAGTAGCCGGCGATGATGACCAGCGCCAGAATGAAGCTGACGATCAGCGTGTTGCGCAGATTGGCAAGTAGTCCAGCCATCGAATCCCCCTCGCATTTCCTACCTTGGGGATCAGCTATACGGCGTTTTGGCGCGGGCGGGAAGCTGCCGGCGCCGCTTCAGATTGCGATCAGGGCGGCGGCGATCCGCCGGCCCTCAGCGGTCAGCACATTGTAGAGTTTCGCCGCCGCGGCGGTGTCCATGAACTCCAGGCCGATGCCCGCACCTTGCAGGGCCTCGCGCACCGGCCGCGGCGGCAAGGCGTTGCGCACGCCCACCCCCAACAGCAGAAACTCCACGTCGGCGCGGCCGGCGTCCAGCACCGGCGCGAGGCTCTGCGGCGTGAGCTCCGCCAGGGTCCGCACCGGCCAGCTCAGCGCCGCGTCGCGCAGAATCAGCAGCGAGCCGTCGTGGCGCGTCCCGTCCAGGCGGAAACCGCCCTCGCCGTAGGCGTCGATGGAAGGCGCGTCACGGGCCATGGCCTCGTCCCCGACCGGCTCAGGGCCGCGCTTTTGCGGTCTTCAGCGGCTCGACCTCGTCCTCGCCGCGCTTGACGCCCCACAGCAGGATCACTGGGGCGGCGATGTAGATCGACGAATAGGTGCCGATCAGGATGCCGAACAGCATGATGATCGACAGCCCCCACAGATTGGGCCCGCCGAACACCGCCAGCGCGATCAGGGCGAAGACGGCGGTCATGCTGGTGATGATGGTCCGCGTCAGCATCTCGTTGATCGACAGGTCGATGATCTCCGCCATCGGCATGCGCTTGTACTTGCGCAGGTTCTCGCGGAAGCGGTCGAAGACGACGACGGTGTCGTTCATTGAATAGCCGATGATGGTCAGCAGCGCCGCCACCGCCGTCAGGTTGAACTCGATCCGCGCCAGGGTGATCAGGCCGAAGGTCAGGAAGACGTCGTGGAACAGGGCCGCCACCGCGCCCAGCCCGAACTGCAGCTCGAAGCGGAACCAGATGTAGACCAGCATCAGCAGGATGGCCCCGCCGAGCGCCAGCAGCCCCTTCGTCAGGAGCTCGCTGGAGACCTTCGGCCCCACGACGTCGGTCTTCACGAAGCGGACGGGCGAGACCGTCTGGGCGATCTTCGCCCGCACTGCGTCGGCGGTGTCGCTGGGGCTGGCCCCTTCCGGCGTCTGGAATTTGACCATCGCCGAGGACGGCGCGCCGAAGCCCTGCACCTGCACGTCGCCCAGATGCATCGCGCCCAGCGCGGCGCGAACCCGGCCGACGTCCACCGGCTGCGGCGCGGTGGAGATCTCCAGCACCGTGCCGCCCTTGAAGTCGATGCCGCAGGCCATGCCGAAGCATGGCGGCTTGAACGGATAGAGGGTGAGCGCCAGCGACGTCACGACCGCCAGGATCGACAGGATCGAGAAATATTTCGCCAGCCGCACGAACCGGAAGTGGGTGCGGACCGGCAGGACCTTGATGAGGGGCCAGTATTTCATGCGTCAGGCCTTCTCACGCGATCGGCAGGACTTTGGGGCGGGTGGCGCGATACCACCAGGCGAGCAGCACCTGGGTGACCAGCACGGCCGAGAAGACGGTCGTCAGCACGCCGATCGACAGGGTCCAGGCGAAGCCCTTCACCGGCCCGGCGCCGAAGCCGAACAGGATGGCGGCGGACAGCAGGTGGGTGATGTTGGCGTCCATGATGGTCCCCATGGCGCGCGAGAAGCCCGCGTCCATCGCCGACAGCAGTCCGCGTCCGGCGCGCAATTCGTCGCGCATCCGCTCGTAGATCAGGACGTTGGCGTCGACCGCCACCGAGAGCGTCAGGATCAGGCCGGCGATCCCAGGAAGCGTCAGGGTCGCCTGGGTGATGCTCATGAAGCCGATGATCATCAGCCCGTTGACCACCAGGCCGACCAGCGAGACGCCGCCGAACAGGCCGCCGTACATGACGATCATGAAGACCACGACGCCGGCCAGGCCGACGACCGCCGAGATAGCCCCGGCCTTGACGGCGTCGGCGCCCAGCTCGGCGCCGACGGTGCGCTGCTCCTCGACCTTCAGCGGGGCCGGCAGGGCCCCGGCGCGCAGCAGGATGGCGAGGTCGTTGGCGCTCGCTTCCGTGAAGTGGCCGGTGATCTGACCGCTGCCGCCGGTGATGGCGCTCTGGATCACCGGGGCGGAGATCACCTTGTTGTCCAGCACGATGGCGAAGCGGCGGCCGATGTTCTGGCTCGAGACATCGCCGAAGCGCCGCGCGCCCTGGCCGTTGAAGCGGAACTGCACGATCGGCTGGCCGGTCTGCTGGTCGAAGCGCGCCTGGGCGTCGACCAGCATCTCGCCGGTCACCTCGGCGCGCTTCTTGACCACATAGGCCGGGGCGAGCTCGTCGGTGGACGGCACGAGCTCGGAGCCCGGCGGCACCCGGCCGGCGGCGGCCTCCTGGGCCGAGACGCTGTCGTCGACCATCTGGAAGGTCAGCTTGGCGGTCTGGCCGACCACGTTCTTCAGGCGCTCGGGATCGCTCTCGCCGGCGGCCTCGATGACGATCCGGTCCTTGCCCTGGCGCACGATATTGGGTTCGCGCGTGCCCAGCTGGTCGATCCGTCGGCGGATGATCTCGATGGACTGCTCGACAGCCCGCGAGGCGTCGGCGTCGAAGGCTTCGGGGACGAAGGCGACGGTCAGCCGCTGGTCGCCAGCCGAGCCGACCGTGACGTCGCGGCCGCCGGCGACGCCGGCGAGCGGTGCGCCGACGGCGTTGCGCAGGGCGTTCTGCGCCTTGGCGAGCTGGCCCGGGTCGGTGATCCGCGCCGAAAGCGCGCCGTTCACCTGGCCGAGGTCGGTGAACGGGATCTGGGCGTCGGTGAGCGTCTTGCGGACGTCCTCGGTGAGGTTGGTCAGCCGCTCGTTGCGGAGCGCCTGGGTGTCGACCGAATAGAGCAGGTAGGAGCCGCCCTGCAGGTCGAGGCCCAGGTTCAGCGCCTTCTTCGGCAGGAAGCCCGGCAACTGCTCGCGCATGTCCGGCGGCAGCACGTTGGGCAGGGTGAAGAGGGCGCCGAAGATCGTCGCCAGAACGACGAGGATCACCTTCCAGCGCGAGAGCGTCATCATGGCGCGGGGATTCGCCTAGTTCTTGGAATCGTTGGCCGCGGCCGGTTCGCCGCGAGCCGAAACTTCCGAGATCATCCCCTTGCGGACCTTGACGGTGACGCCGGTGGCGATTTCGACGCCGACATCCCTGTCTTCGACGCGGACGATCTTGCCGATCACCCCGGAGGACAGCACGACGGTGTCGCCGCGCTTCAGGGCGGCGAGCGTCTGCTGGTGCTGTTTCGCCCGCCGCTGCTGCGGCCGTATCATCAGGAAATAGAACAGCACCACCAGGCCGATCAGCGGCAGGAACTGGATCAGCATATCCTGGGGACCGCCAGCGGCGGCGCCGGCGGCTTGGGCGTAGGCGGGGGTCGAGAACATGGCCTCTCCGGAAGCGCGATCAGGGACCGGATCGCGGCCCCCGTTTGAAGTCGGCGGAAGCTATGCGCTGCGCCCTGCTTTTGCAATGAAGTCCTTCGAAGGCCCTCGGGCCGTTCGCCGCTGTTCGCCGCCGACCGTCATGGGCTTGAATTTACAATGCTTTCGGCGCGTCATGGCTCTGCCGGGCACCGCCCTTGTGCGCCGCCCGTCGCGCCAAGCCGCCTCCCCTTTTGGGGTAGCGTTTGGGGTAGGGAAATAGGGAAGCCAATGGCCACGCGTACGATGAAGACCGCCGCCCCGGCCAATGAGAAGAAGGTCCGGGTCAAGGGCCTCAACAACCTAACCGACGTGGCCATCCGCAAGCTCAAGGAACCCGGCCTTTATGCGGACGGCGGCAAGCTGTTTCTGCAGGTCGGGTCTACGTCGCAGAAAAGCTGGGTCCTGTTGTTCCAATGGAACGGCAAGCCGAAGACGATGGGCCTTGGCTCGCTGTCGGACGTGGGGCTGGCGGAGGCGCGCCGGCGCCGACTGCATTGGTTGGCGGTCCTGGCCGCTGGCGAAAACCCGCTTGAGGTCCGCGAGCGCGAGCGGGAGGCGGAGCGCGCCAAGGAAGCCGCTGGCAAGCCGCTCACCTTCAAGCAGTGCGCGGCGGAGGTGATCAAGGTCCGCGGGCCGTCGAGCGCCGCCAATCAATCCCGCTGGTTGAACACGATGCAGAAGGCCGTTGGCGCGCTGGCCGATCTGGAGCCGGTGAAGATCACCACGAAGGACGTCCTCGCCGCGCTGAAGCCCTACTGGCACAGCCGGCCAGCGCAGGCCGACGTCCTACGCCAGCGCATGGAAACGATCCTCGACTGGGCGCACATCAAGGGACTGATCCCCGACCCCTGGTCGAACCCAGCCCGGCTAAAGGGCAATCTGGAATGGCTGCTAGAGCGCCGCGACCATGAGCCCGGCCACCATCCGTCGCTGCCCTATAAACAGGTCGGCGCCTACATGGCCGGGTTGCGCGCGGGCGATCAAGGGCTGGAGGTCTGCCGTCAGGCCGTCGAGTTCTGCATCCTAACAGCCACGCGCCAGGGCGCGGCGCGCGGTACGCGGCTGTCGGAGATCGACCGCGAGGCGAAGGTCTGGACCGTCCCGAAGGAGCGCAACAAGGTGCGCAACATGAGGTCCGGCAAGGAGCATCGTGTCCCGTTGTCGGACGCGGCCATGGCCGTCGTGGACACCTGCTGGGCGGCGGCGGAGGAAAACGGGACTGGCTTCCTGTTCCCGACGGCCGCGCGCGGCGGTTGCGTCAGCGGGTACACGATGAACGAGGTCGCCGTCCGCTACGTGGGCGACCTCGGCGCGGCTACCATCCACGGCTTCCGCTCGACCTTTAAGGACTGGAGTTTGAACGTCGGCGGCTTCACGGATGAGATCGGCGAGGAATGCATGGCGCACGTGGTCGGCAGCAAGGTCCGCAACGCCTATCGACGCGACGACAACCTGGAGAACCGACGCAAGGTTATGGCCGCCTGGGCGGACTTCCTGGCCGTCGAGTGGAAGGAAAACGTCGTCGAGTTGGGGAGCCAGAAGGCGGCCTGACGCCGTGTCGAGGTGGGCGTACAACGTCGCCATGCCCACGCCCGACGCATCCGACTTCGAAGGCCTCGCCCCGGCCATCGCCCAGCTGCGAGGCCTCCAGCGCCATTGCCAACCTTTCCGCGCGGATTATCACGCGATCCAGATCGCCATCGCCGGCATCACCGAGGCGGCCGAGGCGGTTACCGGCCAGCCGGCATTCTATGGTGCCCGGAGCGACACAGTCGGCCCGGTCAGGCCGGCGAGTTGACGAGCGTGGCCGTCAGGACGCGAAGCGGGCCTACCGCATGAATGGTGCGCAGGTCGAGCCGCAGCCGATTGAATTTCGCGAGGCGATCACTCTCACTGAGAGCAAGCGGCGCTACTTGTTGCTCGGCAATGGCTTCAGCATCAACGCGCGGCCATCGTTCGCCTACCCCTCACTCTTCCGGCAGGCTGGCCTTTTCAGCCAGGATGTATCCCAGCTCTTCGCGCACCATCAGACCAACGATTTCGAGCACGTCCTGGGCGTCCTGAAAGACAGGTTGTCCGACGAGGCGGCGAGCGAGACCAAAAGGGCTGACTGGCGGCGGCAAGAGGAGGAGGTCCGAGCGGGCTTCATTCGCTCCCTGTCGAGCGTACACCCTGACAGTTCGCACTCGATGGCGCCGGACGAGCGCGACAAGTGCGTCGGCTTCCTGGAGCCTTTTGTCGGCCGGAAGCGGCCGCAGAAGCTGCTCGGCCGCGTCTACACGACGAACTACGACCTACTATTGTATTGGGCGCTGGCTGGTAGCGGTCGTCGGCTGCACTGCTATGACGCTCATATCAGCCGCGTGGAGAAGCAGGGCATCTATGGCGAATGGCAGGAGGAGAAGAACCCCGGCCTCGTCTACTTGCACGGCGCACTTCACCTGTACGACACACGTATCGGTCAAATTATGCTTCGCTATCGAGCGGGGCATAACCTGATCGACCAGACCCGTAGACGGCTTGATGAGGGCCGCTTTCCGGTGATCGTGTCAGAAGGCACGAGCGCGGCGAAGGCTGAGCGCATTAGCCGGAGCCGTTATTTAGATCAAGCGCAGGGCTGGTTTCGCAGAGGAATGCGCGACCCCACCGGCGTGCTGTTCACTTATGGCCACAGCCTCAGCGACCGTGATGGCCACATCCTACGAGAGATCGGACGGGGTCGTGTGAGCGCGATCTACATCGGCGCCTACGGAGGCTTGAGTGGCAACCACGAGGCGGTGACTGCTTGGGCTGAGGGCTGGTGGAAGGCCAGGCGAGCGAACCCAAAAGCACCGCCATTGGCGATATATGTCTACGACACCGCCTTGACCTCACCGTGGCGCTGAAGTGGATCGCGGCCGCGGTCTAGTGCAGCCTGTCGCCTCCTGCGGCGGTCCAACCCTGATTGGTCAGCCGCAGTCTGGTCGGCAAGCCGAGGTCGGCGGGCGGGCTCACGCCGCACGTCTCGCGCAGCCAGCGAAGGGCGGCCAGCCGCATCTCCTCGCGCCGATCAAGCAGGTAGTCGCGGGTCCAAGCGAGGGCCTCGCGCCGGCTCTCGGGGCTATGGTCGTGGGCGTTGACGCTCTCGACGGAGCGCCGCCAGGCGGTGGCGATGCCTGTGTCGAGGACCATGGCGAGCTGGTCGCTCACCGCCGTCTCACGCCCAGTTCGAGGTTGTAGCGTCGCTGCATGTGCTCGGCCATGTCCCGGCGCTCCTGGGCTTTGGCCTCGCGCTGGCGGGTATGCTCCGCCAGCGTAGCGGGCGACGGGTTCCGTTGCTCGCGCAGGGCCGCCAGCTCGGCCTCGACGGCCTTCACCTTGGGCTCGTGATCGCCGAGCGCGGTGAACTCGCGGCCGATTTCGAAGGCGCGGGCCTGCAGATGGAGCACGTTTAGGCGACGCTCCGCATCGCGGATTTCGCGGTCGAGTTGTTCATGGGTCACGGTTGTTGCTCCCTCAGGGATTGGTGATGCAGCAGCGTGTTCAGCCCGGCCTGGACCTTGGCCCGGCTGAGGTCGCTCTGCGGCTTCAGCAGCGCGGCCTGATAGTGGGCAATGTGAGCATTCAGGAGGGTGTCGGGGGTCATGGTCACGCCGAGTAGCTGACGCCCGAGATGTATCCAGCCACGCCCTCGTTCCGTTTGGCCCACGTCACGTAGCGAGTGGCCCGCAGCCCGACCAGATCCCGCTGAAACAGGTTCACTTCGACGGTCGAAGCCGCCGTCGGATCGTCCGGCGCGTCGTCCATCTGAAGCGTCGCCTGCGTGCTCAAGCTGATATCCAAGCCGGCGTCGGCCGTGACCACGCCGCTGCCGTCGATCAAGTAGATGTTGGCGTCGCCGGGCGAATTGCCGTCGTTCGGCGCGTTGGTGCTGGTCATGATCGGAACACCGGCGATCAGCCCGTCGCGCATCAGGTCGGCGATGCCTTCCAGCAACGAGATTTTGATCAGCGTCGCCGGGCGCATGATCCATGTCGGCGTCTGGAACTCAGCGCCCGCGTCGATCAGCGCGAGCAGCAGGGCCTGAACGTCGGCGCGGAACGCATCGGACGTTGCGCCGGTCGAGGCGACGGTCGGGGCGCCGTACATGAGGCTGGCCGGCGAAACGCCTGGAACTTCTGCCGCCGAGGGGTCGAGCAGCGCCACATCGACAGCGGCGGTGATCGCGGCGGCAATCTCGGCCTCGCAGATGCCAGCGGCGTCGGGGGCGGACGATTTCGCCAGCTCCCGACTAAGGACGATAATGGCGCTGATCTTCGCCTCGTCGAGCTGCAGCGTATCCAAGGCGAAGCGGCTCAACGGCGCAGGGCTTCCTTCGCCGACCCAGCCCGCCGACGCGACGCCGGTCTGCCGGGGGATGCCGACGCGGAACGGCACGGGCTTAACCCCGACCAACCGGCCGAGAACGCTCTTCGGACGAATGATGGTGAGGAACGCAGCGAAAAGCGGCGCGACCGGGCTGATCGGCCCGCCGAAGCTGGGGTCAGTGATGCTCCCCGGCGCGACGGCGGCGCGTTCGAATAGCTCCATGCTCTTGGCGCTGGCGAGGGTGGCGAAGTGATCGCGGGCCGCTACGCCGCCGCCCGTCACCGCCAGGGCGCGAGCCCAGCTAACGGCGTCGCGCGCGGCGGTGTTCGCCGCGAGGAAGTCTTGGGGGATGGTGGCGAGGGCTCGCATAAGGGGCTCCAGTTCGCCGCAACCGTAGCGCGCCTCAGAAAGGCGCGGCGTTACACCGAACGGGCCTGTCGGCGGCGTCCATGAAGCGGACGTTCCGAATGTCGGGAGGGGGTGGAAGTGGGACGTTAGCGCCCGCATCGTACCAGCGGGTCGAGTGCTAGCGAGGGCTCCAGCAATGAAGATCACGGCCGAGTGGTTTAAGGAGCGCGGCGGCTTGCACGACGCGAGGGTCCTGGACGCCAAAGTCGAAGCAACCACTGTCCACATTCGCATCAACGACGAGTGGGCCAATGAGCAGGAGCCCGGTGACCAGCCTTCGCCTGGGACGTTGGTCTTTGACGTGGCCGACATCCTAGCTGGTGACCTCGCTACCCTCGCGGGCGGCTGGCTCAGCGAAGCCAGGTATCAAGGCAGCGAAGTCGTGTTTGATTTCTGCGACCGGGACAGGGTGGTCATCAAAGCTCAAGCCGCGGTCTGGGAGCCCGATCGCGCGTCTTAATTCGTCGGCGAGACCGGGGCGCAACCGGGCCACGGTTCCGCGCCGTGAAGCGGACATCATGGTCTTCGGGACAGGGTGGTGGTTGCCGGACGTTGTCGTCCGCATCAAGTGCGGGCAAGAGTAGTGGCCATGCCCCGCAATTTGGCCCTGCTAGTGCTCCTCGGCGTTTCGCTCGCCTCGCCTGGACTGGCATACGCGGACAATCAAAGCTCGCTGTGCGGCGTGGCTTTCAACGGCCGATCTGATCTTCAGGCGAAGCTGCAGGATGAACAGGCGCGCTTCGTCGCAGGAGAAGGCGTCACCGCCGCATTGGCCACTTCGCCAACCGCCCTGACATTGTGGTGGCTAACCGAGCCGAAATCTCGCGCGTACCCCGCCGTCGCTTGCGCGGAAAAAACGGCCACCTCCGGCCACGGGTTCGTGCTCAAGCCCGCCCAAGTGGATTGCAGGGGCGCCAGCCCAAGCGAGTGTAGGCGGTTAAAGCGAGACATCAGCCGCGCGAAGTTCTGATCAGACGTCCGACTAGGGTCGCGAACGGTAATTAGATCCGGTGCGGGAAGTGGACATTGCCAATGAGCACCGGGGTGAGGTCCGCGACCGCCCGCTCCAGCGCCAGGGCGATGGCCGCGGGGTCGTCAATCTGATTGGGCGAGAGGTAGCCCGCCTCGGCCAGGGCTTCCGGCGTGGCCACGTCGTCCACCTCCACCGTCAGCCTCAGGCGGCCGGCTTTGCGGCGGGCGCGGTGGAGGCGCATTCGGTCGGCGGCGGCGGTCATCGCGGCGGCCACGGCCCCAGCAGCCCGTCGAACTTGCTGACCTGATCGGCGGCGGGCATCTCCAGCCGCGCGCGCGCCACCGGCGACATTCCCAGCCGGTCGCCTGCCCGCAAGATGATTTCCACCTGTTTGCTCGCGATGGCGAGTGCGGGGTGGGCCACCAGCTGGCCGGTCGATCCGATGGCGGTCGTCCCCTCGCGCGCCAGCAGGGCGAGGGCGTTTCGGTACATCACCCAGGCCAAGCAGTAGACCGTCAACACCGGCACGTCGGCTTCGCTGTAGAAGCCGGGCGGCATGGCGCGGGTTGCGCGGTCCCACTCGTCTGCGGCGGCGCCCCTCACGAACTCGGGCATCGCCGCAGCTCCTGTCGGCTCAGGTGGCTTGTGGCCGATGCGGCGCTTGCCGGGGTTGCCCTCAAGCACGCGCAGCACGGTCGGTTTCGGTGGTCGGCCGCGGGGCATCAGGGCACCTCTTCAATTATGAAAATTGAGCATGAATTTCGCGGCGTCTAACGAAATAGGGACAGCCCGGTGTTGCGGCGGAGGGACTACGGTTAAGCCTATTCCCCCCCTGGGGTGGGCCGGAGCTGCGCTGCTACGTCGCCTCGGGGGACGTGGCAGCAGGCCGCTCGACGGCTGGCGCAGCCTACCACGGCGCGCCTGCGCTGGCGCGGTCACCGATCGAGCGGGGCACGTCGCGGGCAGGATCTCAACTGAAGTTGGGCGACTTAATTTCTCGCGAACGAAAGGGCGGGACCGGACGGCAAGCGGAGGGCCGGCCGCGTGTCGGCTACCCCCGGCGCCTCCGCGGTCGCGGTTCAAAACTCCACCTCCGCATAGGCGACCGCCGCCTCGCCAGCGTCGGTCGCGCGCTGCGCCTGCGCCTGGAGCAGGCGGTCGCGCATTTTCACGTAATGGGCGGCGAATTCCCAATGGTCATAGAGCTCCAGCCATCGCGCCTCCTCCTCCTTCAGGGTCGCGAGGAACTGGGCGATGCTCGGCATGAAGTCCCGCGTGCGGCGGATGCGGCGGCAGGTCGTGTAAAGGCCCGGATAGGTCGGAGCGGCAGCGACGACGTCATCGAGCAAACAGGACACGAACATCTTCGGGTCCGCGTACTTCGAGGGCCGAACGCTTCCAATGAGCGCGGCAAGCAGCTTGGAAACCTCGGCCCGCGAGACGCTATTGTCCGCCGTCCAGTAGGTGTCCGGGTTAAGGGCCACCCACATCGTGTCGCAATGCGCCCAGCGCTCGGGTCCACCATCCGACACCCAGGCATGCAGGCTGTCCAACAGGCGATCCTCGGCCTCGACGACCGCCTTCGCGTCGCCGCGCAGCCCCGCCTTGTCGATGCGCGCCTCAAGTGCCGTGATGCGTCGGAATTCTGCGAGCGCCTTCTCAGCGAGCCACTCCAACGCCTCCACCGTGACCGGCTGCGGCGCGGCCGACGTGTCCTGGCCCGGCGTCACGTCGGGTCCGCCTTGCCGTCAGCGACACCGCCTGCCCGCAGCATTTCCGCGACCAGGTCTTCGGCCTGAGCGCTGCGCGGCGCGCGAGCGCCAGCGCCAGCGCCCGCTCTCTGAAAGCCTTTTGACCCCTTAGGGTCAAAGGCTTGTTCGGGTCCGTTTTGAGTACCAGTTCGTCCGCTAGGCGTACCAGTTCGTTCGTTTTCCGTACCAGCCGCTGGTCCGCTTTCCGCACCAGGTTTCCGATCATACTGGTTCGTTTTCAGTACTAGCTCGATGCGATCGGGCAGAAGGCGATAGACGCCAGGGAGACGCTCTTTGGCCTTCCGCTCGACCGTCAGCCAGCCGGCCTCCTCCAGCTGCTTAACCGCCTCGATCGCCGTCCCGCGCCGGGTCGTGCCGGCGGCCTTGGCCACGCTGCTGTAGGAGGGATTGCAGAGCCCCGTCTTGATGTTGTGGAAGGTGACCAGCAAGGCGATGGCGATACGGGCGGCCGCGGGGCTGAGCGTCGGGTCGGCGGCGATGGCCTTGACCATCAGCCACTTGGTCGCGTGGTTGATCCCGCTCATCGGCGCGCCCGCTCGATGCAGATGAACCGGCCCGCCTCGCGCACGTTGCGGAGGACCACCGGGGCGATGTAGCGTTCGGAACGATCGGTTTGCGGCTGATCACCAAGGCGGGGCCGGTGCGCGACGGCGGTCGCGGCCGGCCTTTTTCTTGGCCCCTTCGGGGGCCGCCGCGGGGGCGTCATGGCGTTCATGAGCGACCCCCGGCTTCAGGCGCAAAGCTCCTGAGCAAGTCGGCAACCCAGGGCGCGATCCGCAGCACATCGTCCCGCATGGCCTGGGTCATCGGTTCCAGCAGGGCGGCCGGATCACGGTCGCGGTAGCCGTCGCGTTCGAAGTCGCGCAGGCGGCCCCAGAGCCACAAGACGTGGTCGGGGATCGGCTGTTGAGGGGCCGGCTTCGCCGCTGCCGGCCGCCCCTGGATTTCGACCAGCTTCGCCGGCTGCTGGTCCACCGGCGTCGCGGCCAGTTCGTCCAGCACGACGCCCTTGTCGAGGTCGGTGCCGGCGATCTCGGCGCGGATTTCAGGGGCGATCTTCTTGCCGCGCGTTAGGTGCTTCCGAACGGTGCGCTCGCTGGAGCCCAGGTCCGCCGCCGCTTTTCTGGCGTAAGGAGTTGTGGCCGAGTTGGCCGCAATAGGGCCGGTCTTGGTCTTCACCAGCCCCATGCGCGTGAGGATTTCCTCCCGGCGCAGGTGATGGTCTGCCAGCTGCGTCGGGGTCAGCTCGGCGCGGGCGAGGTTCTCGTCGACCTCCCACAGCGCAGCCTGGTCATTACTCTCCATGACGAAGGCTTCAATTTCGTCTTCGCCAAGTTGGCGGAACGCCTCCAACCGGTGCGCTCCGGCCACCAAGCGGTAACACGGCCCGTCATCCTCCCAATCGCGCCTGGGCAGCTCCGACACCGTGATTGGAGCGCGGAGGCCAATCTCGGCGATGGACGCCTTCAGGGCTGCGACCTTCTCGGGGTCCGTGGATCGCAGGCGCTCGCCCACCTCGATGTCGTCGAGGTAGAGGTAGAGGCTACGTAGGTTCAGGACGCGGACGGGCGTGCGTTTTTCCGCCGTGACTGGCTGGTCGGGCTTCTCCCACGCGCCCTCGACGAAGGCGTCCACAGCGTCCAAGCCGAGTAAGACCACCGCCTCGTAGCAGTCGAGGCCCTCGACGACCTCGTAGTTCTGGGGTTCGCGGCCCGGCCGCTTGCGCCAGCAGCGCCGCACCGTGATCGGGGTTTCCTGGCCGTTCGCGCGCAGGCTGTCAGCGAGGGCCGCAATGCGCTTCTTGCCGGGAGGGCGGTTCCCTTTCGCCGGGCAAATCCAGTCGGTCGGAATGCGGACGACTTCTCTCATCGGGCGACCTTCCGCACGGCCAGCCGCGCGCCCGTTGCCGAAAACCCACAAATCGAGTAGACTTTCAGCTGCTCTCCGAAATCCATATCCAGCGTGCCGGCGGTCTCAGCCGTCGGCCGCTGCCCCGTTCGACCCGGCGGGGCGCCGTTCGTCGGGGGCATCTAGTCGCTGCCGCCGAGCAGGGCTCGGCCTGACCGGCCTTGGATCAGGTGCCGTCCACGGACGCGGACTGTCTGCAGCACCCCATCCCGGATGAGGCCGTAGATCGTGGTGCGGCCCAAGCCCGACAACAGGGAATAGTCGTTAATGCGATAGGCGAGCCGCTCGTCTTGTTCCGGGGGCATGGGCGCTCCTTGAAGCTCGCCCTCTGCAGCCGCGTTCTGTGGCGTACGGGCGAATACGCAGACGAACGTACACGGCAAGAGCGCATCGACAACCACCTTATATAATAAAATCATGGACTTAGTGTGCGAACTTCGCACACCCGAGCGCCGTTAAACCACTCCGCGGGTTCAACAAATTCCACCGATTTCCGCACAGCAGATTTTTTTTTCAGAGGCCGGAAGGCCGAAGGCTTGTCAAACGAAGGGGCGCCCAGCAGCCATGCCTCGCCTCGGCGTGCGGGTATGGATGGCGGCGCTTCAGGTGGTCGCGCGCCGCACGGCGCCGCGAAATAGTTTCGGCGTGCCTTTTGGGTAACAACCTGGGTAAGCGCAAAATGACGCAAAAAACTCTAATATTTTCAAAGCCCTGGCGGTCTTGCAATGGAACCGCGGGAAGGCTAAGCGTCCGGCCATGGACGCCGCGTATTCAGCCCTGCTCACCCGCATCGCCGAGGCCCTCGACCGGTTGGCCCCGCCCGCGCCGCCACCGGTGGATTTTTCCGGCGCGCGCCTGTTCCGCCACGAGCCTGCCACCGGGGCCTTCCACCTCGCGCCCGACTATCCGCTGGGCCTCGACAGCCTGGTCGGAGTCGACCGCCAGAAGGCGCGGTTCCTGGAGAACCTCGAGCGCTTCGCCAAGGCCCTGCCCTGCAACCACGCCCTGCTCTGGGGCGTGCGCGGCACGGGCAAGAGCTCGCTGGCCAAGGCCGCCTTCATGGCCGCCAGCGCCGCCGAGCCCGTCCTGAAGCTCGTCGAGGTCGATCGCGACCAGGTGACCGCCCTTCCCGCCCTGTTCGACCTGCTGCGCGAGCGGCCGGAACGATTCGTCGTCCTCTGCGACGACCTGTCCTTCGAGGAAGGCGCCGCGGCGGCCAAGGCGCTGAAGTCGGCGCTGGAGGGCGGCGTCTCCGGCCCGCCGGCGAATGTCCTGTTCGTGGCGACGTCCAACCGCCGCCACCTGATGCCACGCACCCACACCGAGGATCGCGGCGCGATCGCCTTGGCCGAGGACGCCGAGGAGGAGGTCAGCGTCTCCGACCGCTTCGGCCTTTGGATCGGCTTCCCGGCGATGGACCAGCAGACCTATCTGGCCGCCGTCCAGGGCTACGCCCAGCGCTACGGCCTGGCCGTCGCCGACCTCGACCGCCGCGCCCTGCAATGGGCCCAGCTGCGCGGCGGCCGCTCGGGCCGCATCGCCTGGCAGTTCATCCGCGACCTCGCCGGCGAGCTGGGCAAGCCGCTGCCGCTTTAGCGGCGAACGCCCCCTCCGTCGGCTTCGCCGACACCTCCCCCGCTACGCGGTGGAGGATCTGGGCCGCTACTTCGGCAGCACCAGTTTCGGGTCGATCGGCTTGGCGCGTTCGAGCGGGCTCGGCGCATAGCGGATCTCGAAGTGCAGCTGGGGCTCGGAGACCCCGCCGGTGGCGCCCGCGAGGCCGATCTCCTGCCCCTGGGCCACCTTCTGCTGCATCTTCACCATCACCCGCGACAGATGGCCGTAGGCGGTCACCCAGCCGTCGGCGTGCTTGATCAGCACCAGGTTGCCGAAGCCCGGGACCTGGTCCCCGGCGTAGACCACGTCGCCGGCGGCGGCGCTGCGGATCGAGGCGCCGACCTGGGCCCCGATGTTGATCCCGTCGTTGCGCTGGCCGGGCGCCTTGGGACCGAAGTCGGAAATGATCGGTCCCTGCAGCGGCCACATGAAGCGGCCGCGGCCGAGCTCGGAGATCTGCGCGTCACCCGGGGTCGCCATGGGCAGCGGCGCGACGCTGGGGCCCGGCACGCCGGTGGGCGGGGCATAGGTCGGCGGCGTGTAGGGCCTGGCCGGCGGCGTATAGGGGCGCGGCGCGGGGGGCGTGTAGGGGCGCGGCGCCGGCGTGGTCGGCGTCGCAGAAGGCGCGGCCGACGGCGTTGAGCCGATTGGCGCCGGCGCATAGGGCCGCGGCGCGGGCGCATAGGGACGCGGCGACGGCGTGGTCGGCGTCTCAGAGGGCGCGGCCGACGGCGTTGAGCCGATTGGCGCCGGCGCATAGGGCCGCGGCGCGGGCGCATAGGGACGCGGCGCCGTCGGCGTCGCTGACGCTGCGGCGGGCGAAGGCGAGCTGACCGCTGGCGGCGTCGGGGTCGCGAGCGGCACGCGGGTCGTCGTGGTCAGCGGGCCGTGGTCGTCGAAGCCGTCCGGCAGCCGCAGCTTCTGGCCCGAGCGCAGGCTGGCGCTGCGCGACAGGTCGTTCTCGGCGCGCAGGGCCTCGGCGGTGACGCCGAACCGCCTGGCGATCGCCGACAGGGTGTCGCCCGGTCCAGCGACATAGGCGCTGGCCGTGCTGGCCGGCCCCTTGAGCGTCTGGCCCGGCTGGATCTTCTCCCGACGGCTGAGATCGTTGTCCTCGCGCAGCTGATCGACCGTGGCGTCGAGCTTGCGGGCGATCTTCTCCAGGCTGTCGCCCCGCTTGACCTTGTAGGTGACGGCGCGGCCCTCGACCTCGACGACCTTGCCGGTCACCGAGCGGGTGGTCACCGTGCGGAAGCTCGGCTGGGCCGGCGCCGGTTGCGACGAGGCCGAACGCGGCGGCGGCGGCGGCGCGGCCGGAACCTCGGCCGGGGCGGTCTCCGCCACAAGCGGACCAGCGGCGACCGGCACGCGCGTCGTCGAGGTCAACGGGCCATGGTCGTCATAGCCGTCCGGCAGTCGCAGCTGCTGGCCCAGGCGCAGGCTGTTGCTGCGCCCCAGCCCGTTCTCGTCGCGCAGCGCCTCGGCGCTGACGCCGAACCGCCTGGCGATCGAATAGAGGGTGTCGCCGGAGCCGGTCACATAGGCGTGGGCGGGGCTGGTCGGCCCCTTCAGCACCTGGCCGGGGTGAATCTTGGCGCGGCGGCCGACGCCATTGTCCTCGCGCAGTTGGCGCACCGTCGTGCCCAGCTTGTCGGCGATCTCCTCGAGCGTATCGCCCTTCTTCACCTTGTAGCTGACGGCGCGGCCCTCGACCTCGATCACCTTGCCGGTGACCGAGCGGGTGGTGACCGTCCGATACGCCGGCGGCGGCGGGGGAGCCGGGCGCGGCGGCGGCTGGCGCGCGGGGGCCGGTCCGGGGGGTGGACCAGCCGTCGGCGCCACGGTCGGGGCGGGCGCGGACGGCGGCGCGGTGGACAGCGGCTCGAGCGGTCGCTGCTCGACCGGGGCGGCGGGCGCAGCGGTCGTCGGCGTATCCGCGGGCGGCGGCGCGGGGACCGGCGCAGGCGGCGCGGTGGGCGCAGCCTCCGGCGGGGGCGGCTCGGGGGCGCGCACCGGGAAATTCGGCCGAAGCGAGCCGTTCATCTCCGGGGTCGAGCACGCGCCGAGCGCGCCAGTCGCCAGCGCGATCAGGGCCGTCCGCTGCAGGAAATGCGTCATCACCGCTCCGGAATTTGGGCGTTGGAGAGAATCAGTCGGGAGCCTGGCGATCATCGGCCAGCCCGCTTCCCCGAGCCACCCTGCAAAACCGCCGCAACAATCAGGGTTCCTTCGCCACGCCTTCCAGCAATGGCACGAAACGCACGTCGATCAGGTCTTCGACCTGGAACCCGCCCTTGCCGTCGCCGGTGTAGCGGCGAAGCGTCTGGACGGGCCCGCGGCCGATCGGCGCCACCAGGATCCCCGCAGGCTTGAGCTGCTGCAGCAGAGCTGTCGGCTCGCCGGGCGCCGCCGCCGTGACCATAATGCGGTCGAAAGGCGCCTGCTCCGGCCAACCCTCCCCGCCGTCGCCGAAGCGGGTGATCACATTGGTGAGACCGAGCTCCCGGAACCGCGCCTCGGCCTCGCGCATCAGGGTGCGGTAGCGCTCGACCGTGTAGACCAGCCGCGACAGCTTGGAGAGCACGGCGGTCTGGTAGCCCGAGCCGGTGCCGATCTCGAGCACCCGCGAGCGCCGATCGAGCTTCAGCGCCTGGGTCATCAGGCCGACGATGAAGGGCTGGCTGATGGTCTGGCCGCAGGCGATCGGCAGGGCGGAATCCTCGAAGGCCCGCTGCTTGAAGAGCTCCGGGGTGAACAGCTCGCGCGGCGTGCCCTCGATCGCCTTCAGCACCTTGGCGTCCGTCACCCCTTGCGTGCGAAGCGCCAGGATCAGGCGGGCCATCAGAGCCTGCGGGGCGTCGTCATGCGGCTCGCCCATGCTCAGAGCCTCGGCGGCGCCCCGCCCAGCACGGCCTTCAGGTCGTGCACGGTGGGCAGGTGGGTCAGGTCGATGTGCAGCGGCGTCACCGAGATGCGGTTCTCGTAGACGGCGCGAAGGTCGGTGCCGTCGACGGGCTTGGAACGCTCGTGGCGGAAGCCGATCCAGTAGTAGTCGCGGCCGCGCAGGTCGGTGCGCTTCTCGGCGTGGCGGACCTGGATGTCGCGGAACCCCTGGCGGGTGACCTCGACGGCGGTCACCTCGTGCAGCGGCGCACTGGGGAAATTGAGGTTCATCACCACGTCGTTGGCCCAGCCGACCTCGACCAGCCGCTTGATGATGCCGGGCGCGAAGGCCTCGGCGACTTCGAAATAGGTCGCCTCGGGGACGTAGCCGCCCATCTGCGACAGGGCGACGCCGGGCACGCCCAGCGCCATCGCCTCGATCGCGCCGGCCACCGTGCCGGACATGGTGACGTCCTCGGCGAGGTTGGCCCCGCGGTTGACGCCCGACAGCACCAGGTCGGGCCGGGCGTCGGCGACCAGCTCGCGGATCGCCAGCATGACGCAGTCGGTGGGGGTGCCGGTCGTCGCGAACCGCCGCTCGCCGACTTGGCGCACGCGCACCGGGTCGGCCAGGGTCAGCGCCCGGCTGGCGCCGGACATCTCGTACTCCGGCGCGCAGATCCAGACGTCGTCGGTGAGCTTGAGCGCGATCCGCTCCAGCGCCGCCAGGCCCGGGGCGTTGATCCCGTCGTCGTTGGTCAGGAGGATCCTCACCGCGCCGCCTCGATATGCGTCAGGCCCGGCAGGTAGGGGTGCAGCGCCTGCGGCACGGCGATGCGGCCGCCTTCGTCCTGGTAGTTCTCCAGGATCGCCACCAGGGTGCGGCCGACCGCCAGGCCCGAGCCGTTCAGGGTGTGCACGAAGCGCGTGCCCTTGCCGCCGGCGGCCTTGGTGCGGGCGTCCATGCGCCGGGCCTGGAAGTCGCCGCAGTTGGAGCAGGAGCTGATCTCGCGATAGCGGTTTTCCGAGGGGATCCAGACCTCCAGGTCGTAGGTCTTGCGGGCCGAAAACCCCATGTCGCCGGCGCAGAGCAGCATGGTGCGGAACGGCAGCTCCAGCCGTTTCAGCACGCTCTCGGCGCAGCCGACCATCCGCTCGTGCTCGGCCTCCGACTGCTCCGGCGCGGTGATCGAGACCAGCTCGACCTTGTAGAACTGGTGCTGGCGGATCATGCCGCGGGTGTCGCGCCCGGAGGCGCCGGCCTCCGAGCGGAAACAGGGCGTCAGCGCCGTCAGCCGGAGCGGCAGCTCTTCCTCGGCGGTGATCTGCTCACGCACCAGATTGGTCAGCGAGACTTCCGCGGTGGGGATCAGCCAGCGGCCGTCGGTGGTGTGGAACAGGTCCTCGGCGAACTTCGGCAGTTGGCCGGTGCCGAACAGCGCCTCGTCGCGCACCAGGATCGGCGGCGAGACCTCGGTGTAGCCGTGCTCCTGGGTCTGCAGGTCGAGCATGAACTGGCCGAGCGCCCGCTCCAGCCGGGCGAGCTGGCCCTTGATGAGGACGAAGCGCGAGCCGCTCATCCGGGCGGCGGCCTCGAAATCCAGCATCCCCAGGCGCTCGCCGAGATCGACGTGGTCCTTCGGAGCGGCGATGGCGAAAGGCTCGCCCCAGCGACGGACCTCGAGGTTGTGGTTTTCGTCCTCGCCGGGCGGCACGTCGGGGGCGGGAATGTTGGGCAGGGCGGCGAGGATATGGCGCAGCTGCTCGCCGGCCTCGCGCTCGACCTCGGCCTGCTCTTCCAGCGTCTTCTTCAGCGTCTCCACATGCGCCACCAGGCGCGTGGCTTCCGCCTCGTCCTTCCTGGCCTTGGCCTGGCCGATCTTCTTGGAGGACTCGTTGCGCTCGGCCTGAGCGGCCTGCAGCGCTGTCTGGGCCGCCCGTAAGCGGGCGTCGATTTCGAGAAGCTCGGCCACGCGCCCGGACATGCCCTTCGCCGCCCACTGCTTTTCGTAGAGCTCGGGGGTTTCGCGAATGGCTCGGATGTCGTGCATGGGACCGCTGGCGACGGAGGGGGCGGCCCTGTCTAGAGCGCGTCGGCGAGCCGGCCAAGCCCCGAAACCGCTCCTCCCCCTTCGGGGGGAGGTGGCGCCAAGCGCCGGAGGGAGCTTTCACTCAGATGCAGCTGAAAACCGCCCAATCCGACGCTTGAACGGAAGCCCCCTCACCCGCTTTGCGGGAGCTCCCCCAGAGGGCCGGGGGATTCACACATCTCGCGCCGCGAGCCCTCTCCCCGCTTGCGGGGAGAGGGTTGGGTGAGGGGACGGCTGGGCTTCGCCGCGCGACCGGACAGTGGAGCGAGGATCCTGGCTGAACCGCCGCAGAGGCCGCGATCGCCTGCGCCACCCCTCACCCCAACCCTCTCCCCGCTTGCGGGGAGAGGGGGCAGACCTGCGCTCGCCTCGCCCAGAGCCCGACATCGAAAGATGTGTGAATGCCGTAGCCCTCAAAGGGAAGCGCGTGGCCTCAGGCCGGGACCACGTCCTTGCCGGCTTCGTCCTTGGCGCGGCGCAGCTCGATGAGCTTCACGCAGCCGACGGAGGCGAAGTAGAGCAGGATGATCGGCAGGGCGAGCAGGGTCTGGCTGATGGGGTCCGGCGGCGTCACCACCGCGGCCACCACGAAGACGCCCACCACCGCATAGCGCCAGCCGCTCATCAACATCTTCGACGTCACCATCCCGGCCATGCCGAGCAGGGTCAGCACCACCGGCAGCTGGAAGCAGAGGCCGAAGGCCAGCACCAGGGTGGTCACCAGGTCGAAATATTCCGAGACCTTCGGCAGCAGCTGCACCGAGATCGCCCCGGCCCCGACGATCTGCTGGGACAGCGAGAACCACAGCACGAAGGGCAGGATCATGTAGTAGACCAGCGCCGCGCCCAGGATGAAGAGTAGCGGCGCGGCCAGCAGGAACGGCAGGAAGGCGCGGCGTTCGCGCTTGTAGAGCCCGGGCGCGACGAAGGCGTAGATCTGCCAGGCCAGCACCGGAAAGGCGAGCGCCACCGCGCCCAGGCCCGCCAGCTTGACCTTGGTGAAGAAGAACTCCAGCGGCGCGGTGAACACCAGGCTGGTGACCTTGCCGGGCGGCGGCGGCAGCTGGATCGCCCCGATCAGGGCCAGGAACATGTTCTTGGCCCCGCTCAGCACCCCCATGAAATCGAAGGCGCTGGAATGCACGGCTTCCGCCTCGCGTATCGCCAGCAGCTGGGCGGCGATCGAGAACGGGTGCAGCAGCAGGTTGAAGATCTGGGTGGCGAAGGCGAAGCAGACGGCGAAGGCCAGGCCGAGCGCCACCAGGCAGATGACCAGCCGCTTGCGCAGTTCGATCAGGTGGTCGAGCAGCGGCGCGCGCGACGCCTCGATCTCCGACTCGTCGGACTCGGAGCTCACGCCTCGGTCTCCGGCTTCTTCCGGGTGCGCGGCTTGGCTGTCTTCGGCGCAGCGTCGCTCGCGGCGGCGGCCTTGGTCGCCCTCTTCGGCGCAGTCTTGGTCGCCGTGGTGCGCTTGGCGCGCGGCTTGGGCGCCGGCTTGGCCGCGGCTTCGACCGGCGCGGCGGGCTCCGACGGCGCCTGGTAATAGGATGCCGTCGTCTCGGCGTGAAGGTCGCTCGCGACGCCGCTGAGGTTCTGCTGGATGTCGGCGAAGACGTCCTGGACCTCGGCCTGTCCCGTGTGCGCGACCACGTCGGTGAACTGGGCGCTGCGCATCGCCTCGACTTCCTTGCGCAGCTCGTCGAGCTCCGACTGGCGGGCCATCTCGTCGAAGCTGGCGCGGAACTCGGCGGCCATGGCGCGCATCCGCCCGACGAACTGGCCGAGCTTGCGCATCAACAACGGCAGATCTTTCGGTCCGACCACGACAAGCGCGATCACCGCGGCGAGCAGGAACTCGAGGGCGCGTCCTTCAGGAAACATGCGGGGGCTCTACGCGCTTCGCCGCCGCGGGGAAAGCGGGGGCGGCGCGTGCTCTCAGCTGTGCGCCTTGTCCTTTTCGCTCTCCTTGGGGAGCGGCTTGGCGGACGCTTCCTGCGTCTCGTCGTCCTTCAGGCCCTCGCGGAAGGCCTTGATGCCCTTGGCGGCGTCGCCCATCAGCCCGGAAAGCTTGCCGCGGCCGCCGAAGACGAGGGCCACGATCACCAGGACGATCAGCCAGTGCCAGATGGATAGAGAGCCCATGACCGCGAAAACTCCATGTGCGCCGGCGCAAGCCCAAGCGCCCGACGCTAAGATTCAGCGGGCTATATAGTCGCTCGCCGCAGGATGCGCCACGGCCGTTCGGGAGCGGCCTATCGCCCCGACTCCTCGTCACCCATGAAGTCCACGTGGAACGCCGGCGTCTCGGCCTCCAAAGGATCTTCGTCGAGCACCGGCCCCTCCGGATTCGGCAGCTCGAAGTCCGCCGGCAGATCCAGCGACAGCAGGCCTGCGGCCTTCATCTCCGCCATGCCCGGCAGGTCGGCGAGGCTCGCCAGCCCATAGTGCTCCAGGAAGCCGTCGGTGGTGCCGAAAGTGACCGGCCGGCCCGGCGCCCGCCTGCGGCCGCGCATGCGCACCAGGCCGAGCTCCAGCAGCACGTCGAGGGTGCCGCGGCTTGCCTGGACGCCGCGCACCGCCTCGATTTCGGCGCGGGTCACCGGTTGGTGGTAGGCGATGATGGCCAGGGTCTCCTGGGCGGCCCTCGAGAGCCGCCGCGGCTCGTCCTGCTCCTGGGTCATCAGCCAGGCGAGGTCGGCCGCGGTCTGGAAGCGCCAGCGCTCGGCGACGCAGACCAGCTCCACCCCTCGCCCCGCGTAGCGCGCCCGCAGCGCCGAGATCGCGCCCGCCACATCGGCGCCTTCCGGCAGGCGCCGCGCCAGGTCGGCCGCGCTGAGCGGACCGGCGGCGGCGAACAGCAGCGCCTCGACCTCCCGCTCGGTCTCCTCAAGGGCGTTCATGGTCGGGCCTCGCCGGCGCCGAACGCCCCCTCGGTCCGCTTCCTCTCCTTCGCTCGGATGTAGACGTCGGCGAAGGCTTCCAGCTGGCGGGCCTCCATGGCGCCTTCCTTCACCAGCTCCAGGCTGGCCGACAGGGTCGAGGCGACGAAGGAGGCGCGCGACGGCCCCTGCCCTCCCGAGCCGGTCGGCGCGACGCCGAGCAGCGAGGTCCAGCGGTCCAGGTCCGGCAGCAACTGGCGCAGCCGTTCGCGAGCGTCTTCCAACGGATAGGCCTGGGGCGGGCGCGGCGTGTAGTGGCGGCCCGCCGTCTTCGCCCGCTGGCCGATGTAGGCGCTCATCAGGGCGTAGAGGTCCCCGTCGATCTGGCCGGAGGGAACCACCTTGATCGCCTCGGGATCGCCGCGGCCGAAGACGTCGCGGCCAAACTGCGGCCGGGTCTTCAACGCCTCGCCGGCGCGGCGCATGGCGTCGAGCTTGGCCAACCGGTAGGCGAGCCGCGCCGCCATCTCCTCGGCCGGCAGCTCCTCAGCCTTGGGCCGGTCGGGCTTCGGCAACAGGAGGCGCGACTTCAGATAGGCCAGCCAGGCCGCCATCACCAGGTAGTCCGCCGCCAGCGAGAAGCGGCGGCGCCGCGCCTGCTGGACGAAGGCGAGATACTGTTCGGCGAGCTTCAGCACCGACAGCTGCAGCAGGTCGACCTTCTGACTGCGGGCGAGCGCCAGCAGCACGTGCAGCGGGCCCTCGTAGCCTTCCAGATCGACGATCAGGGCCTCGCCGTCTTCCGCGGCGCTGGCCGCGGCGGTGAAGTCCAGGTTCGGCTGGAACGGCTGGCTCATGGCGGCTGGATCCTACGCCGCTCCGAGCGCTGCGGCGAACCGCGCCCGCGCCGCCTCGACGTCGAGCGGCTCGACGTCCCGCGCCAGGCGACGCAGCGCGGCGTCGGCCCGGCGCCCGGCCTGGCCCTTCAGCGCACCCGTTCCGCGCACCACCGCCTTCATCTCGGCCATGTCGCCATTGCAGTGCAGGACCACGTCGCAGCCGGCGGCGAGCGACTGTTTGGCGCGCTCGGTGAAGTCGCCGCTCAGCGCCTTCATCGAGAGGTCGTCGCTCATCACCAGGCCGTCGTAGGCGATCGCCCCGCGGATCACCTTGCGGATCGCCTTCTTCGAAGTGGTGACCGGCCTTCGTGGATCGATCGCCGAATAGATCACGTGGGCGGTCATCGCCATCGGCATGTCCGACAACACCCGGAAGGGGGCGAAGTCGCGGGCCTCGAGCTCGTCGTAACCGGCGTCGACCACCGGCAGCTCCAGGTGGCTGTCGGCCTTGGCGCGGCCGTGGCCGGGGATGTGCTTGATCACCGGCAGCACCCCGCCGGCGATCAGGCCCTCGGCGGCGGCGCGACCGAGACGCGCCACCTCTTCCGGGGTCTGGCCGTAGGCGCGGTCGCCGATGATCTCGTGACCCTCGGGATCGGGCACGTCGAGCACCGGCACGCAGTCGACGTTGATGCCCAGGCTGGCCAGGTCGTGGGCGATCAGCCTCGCGCCCAGACGGGTGATCTCGCGCTTCAGCAGCGGGTCGTTCCCGACCAGCTGGCCGTAGACGCGGCCCGGCGGATAGACCGGCCAGTGCGGCGGTTTCAGCCGCTGGACCCGGCCGCCCTCCTGGTCGATCAGCACCGGGGCGTCGGCCCGGCCGACCGTCTCGCGCAGGGCGCCGACCAAGGCGCGAACCTGGTCCGGCGTGTCGATGTTGCGGGCGAAGAGGATGAAACCCCAGGGCTTCACGTCGCGGAAGAAGGCGGTCTCTTCGCGGCTCAGCGTCAAGCCCGCGCAGCCGAGGATGCAGGCGCTGGCGCTCACTTGACGAAACAGGCCTTTCCGGCGGCCTTCAGCTTGGCGCAGAAGGCGGCCGCCTCGGTCTTGCTGGCGAAGCCGGTGACGGCGGTGCGGAAGAGCACGTGGCCGTTCTTGTCGATCTTCTCCACGCCCTTGCCCTTGCCGGCGGCGAGGCCGGGGGCGATGCGGACGGCGTCCTTCCAGGCCGCGTCGGCGAGCGCGGTCGAGGAGACCGCGCCGATCTGCACGGCCGCGCCGCCCGAGGTCCGGGCGGTCGCCGGCGGTTTCACCGGCTCGGGCTTGGGCGCGGCGGCCTTCACGGGCGCGGGCCTGGCGGGCGCGGCCTTGATCGGCGCAGGCGCCGGCTGAACCGCTCGCGGCGCGGCCGGAGTGGTCACCTGAGGCGCGACGGGCGGCGGCAGCGCCGGCCGCAGCTCGGCGCTGGCCGCGACCGGCGTGGTCGGGGCCGGCGCAGGCGGCGGCGCGGCCTGGGCTGGCGAGGTCCGCTCCGCCGGCTGCTCCGGCGGGGCGACGAAGTTCGGCTTGCCCGCCTGGGCCTGGCCGTTCTCGGACTGGTAGATCTGCAGGCCCGCGGCCGGATCGTCCGGCTGGGCGTCGGCGGGCGGCGCACTCTTCATCTCGGCCACGGGCGTGCCGACCGTCTTCGGCGGCTGGCCGGCCTCACGGACGCCGGAACGGTAGAACAGGAAGATCGCCACGATCAGGCCCAGCAGCACCAGGCCGCTGATCACCAGGGTGACCGGAAACGGCCTGGACCCGCGCACGGGCTGGCGCGCGTCGAACGACAGAGGCGCATCAGCGGTAGGGGGCGCATAGGCGCCGCGGTCGTGTTCGGACATCCGCCAGCTCCGAGAATTTCAGACGCGCGCAGGCAAGGGCTGCGAATCGCTCGGGTTCAAGGCGCAAGTCTACCGAAGCCGCAGCCCGGCCGAACCGCTGTTGAGGGATTTCCTGTGGGCGGCCCCGGATCGAACCCGCTCAGCTCCAGACTTCCAGGTGGAACAGCTTGCGGTGCTCCTCGATGGCGAAGCGGTCGGTCATGCCGGCGATATAGTCGCAGATCACCCGCGCGCGGCCGGCCTCGTCGCGGGCGTGGGCGCGCTGGAACCACTCGGTCGGCATCACCTCCGGCTCGGCCATGAACAGCTGGAACATCTCCGCCAGGATGCGGCGCGCCTGGCTGCGCGTGCGGTTGACCTTCCAGTGGCGGTACATCCGCTCCATCAGGAACAGCCGCAGGGCCGAGAGGTCTTCGGCCATGTCGCGCGAGAAGCTGATCAGGGCGTGGCCGAGGTTGCGCACGTCCTCGGCGCTGGCCACCCCGCCGGCGGCGACTCGCCGCTCGGTCTCGGCGAGCACGTCTTCGACCATGGCGCCGATCATCCGCCGCACCGCCTCCAGCCGGATGACGCTGGCGTCGCAGTCCGGATAGTCGGCGAGCGCGCTCTCCACGTTCGGCCCGATGAGCGGCACCTGGCGCAGTTCCTCGAGGTTGAACAGGCCCGCCTGCACCCCGTCATCGACGTCGTGGTTGTTGTAGGCGATGTCGTCGGCCAGGGCGGCCACCTGGGCCTCGGCGGAAGCCCAGGTGGCCAGGCGCAGGTCGTACTCGCCGTCGAACTCGGCGATCGCCCGCCAGGACGGCCGATCCAGCTTATCGGCGACCGGGCCATTGTGCTTGATGACGCCTTCCAGCGTCTCCCAGGTGAGGTTCAGGCCCTCGAAGCGCGGATAGCAGCGCTCCAGCCGGGTGACCACCCGGAAGGTCTGCACATTGTGGTCGAAGCCGCCGAAATCCTGCGTCTGGATCTGCAGCTCATCCTCGCCGGCGTGGCCGAAGGGCGGATGGCCGAGGTCGTGGGCCAGCGCCACGGTCTCGGCAAGATCGGCGTCGAGGCCCAGGGCCGTGGCGATCGAGCGGGCGATCTGCGCCACCTCCAGCGAATGCGTCAGCCGGGTGCGGAAGTGGTCGCCCTCGTGGGCGACAAAGACCTGGGTCTTCTCCTTCAGCCGGCGGAAGGCGCTGGTGTGGATGATCCGGTCGCGGTCGCGGGCAAACGCGGTGCGCGTGCGGCTCTCGGCCTCGGCGAACTTGCGGCCGCGCGAGCGGGACGGGTCTTCGGCGAAGGGCGCGCGGGCAGGAATCAGCGGCATCGGACTCTTCATGAAACCAGGCCTCTTGGTCGAAGCCGCACGAAACCTCATATAGGCTAAGCCGGAACACCATCGAAGAGCCCGGATTCAACGAAGAGCCCGGATACGCCCAGGACCATGACCGCAATCGCCGAGCTGACCCTTTCCGAAACCGCCGCCCAGCGCATCCGCACGATCGGCGAAAGCGAAGGCCGGGCGGTGATGCTGCGCGTGGCGGTGCAGGGCGGCGGCTGTTCGGGCTTCCAGTACCTGTTCGACCTGGTCGACGAGGCCCAGCCCGACGACCTGAAGATCGAGCGCGACGGCGCCGCGGCCCTGGTCGACGAGGTCTCGCTGGCCCTGCTGAAGGGCTCCGAGATCGACTTCGTCGACGAACTCGCCGGCGCGGAATTCCGCATCCGCAACCCCAACGCCAAGTCCAGCTGCGGCTGCGGGGTGAGCTTCTCGATCTAGCCGCCCGCCTCCGCTCCGTCTTGGCCCGGCTTGTCCGGACGAGGACAGAAACGAGATGCGCCGCCGTCGCGTCAGGCCGGCATCCGCGCCCGCTCCTCGGCCGTGGCCGGGAACATCTGGAAGAACGGCTTCGCCTCGTCGATCGCCCGCGCCACGCTCGGCCGCGCCAGCAGCCGCTCGCGGTAGGCGTTCAGCCGCGGGTGCGCCTCCAGCGGCTCCGCGAGGGCCGCGTAGAACAGGGCCGGCGCGGCGGCGCAGTCGGCCAGGCTGAACTGCTCCCCCGCGGCCCAGGTCCGGCCGGCGAGCCGTCCTTCCAGCACCTCGTAGGTCTGCCGCAGCTTGGCGCGGGCCTGTTCGACCAGGGCCGGAATGCGCTGCCCTTCCGGGCGCAGCCGGTCTTCGACGAGCGCCTGGAAGGCGTTCATCACATAGAGATCGAAGATCCGGTCCCAGAGCCGCGCCTGCAGCGCCTGCTCCGGGTCTTCCGGGATCATGCGCGGGGCGCCCGGATAATGCCGGTCGAGGTATTCGATGATGATGCTGGTCTCGAACACCTCCACGCCGCGCTCGGCATCCCGCAGCGCCGGAATTTTCCCGAACGGCGAAAGCTGCAGGTAGGCGGCCCGCACCGCGGGGTCGCCGAGGTTCACCGTCACCGGTTCGAACGGCGTTCCCCGCTCGTAGAGCGCGATCAGCACCTTCCAGCAGTAGGACGACAAGGGATGCAGATGCAGTTCGAGCGCCATCGCTGATCCTCCGAGTTCGTTAAGTCGATGCTTAACCTTTTGCGCGCCGCGAGGCAAGCCGCCTTGAGCCCAGGGGCCGCGCACACTAGCTTCGCCGCCGCAGCCTGGAGCCCTCATGCGCATCGCCACCTGAGATCGGCATCGTTGTCCGAAACCAGCCAAAGATGTACATTTTCCCAAGGTATTAGAACGAGATAGCGGAATTCGCTTCCGCAAGCGTTCACAACCGGCCGGAACAATCCGCGACCCAAAGTGGGGTGAACTGTGGGTTGGAATTTCGGCTCAAAGGGCGGGATGCAAACATGGCGCGCGGCGAAAAACACCTGACGGCGAAGGACGTCGAGGGCCTGAAAACGCCCGGAAAGTACGGCGACGGCGGCGGCCTTTACCTGCTGATCGACAAGGCTGGATCGAAGCGCTGGCTGTTCCTGTATCAGCTGCGCGGTGGCCCCCGACGCACGATGGGCCTGGGCGGCCTCGACAAGGTTTCGCTCGCCGGGGCTCGTGATGCCCGCGATGCGGCGAAGAAGTTGATCGGACAAGGCGTTGACCCGATCGACGCCCGGAAGGCGGAAGACGCGGCCAAAGCCGCCTTGCGGGCCATCCCTTTTTTTCGCGTGTTCGCCCAAGAGGTGGCTGACGCGGTCCCGTTGAAACAAGAGACCTCGCGCAAGCAATGGAAACACCACGTCGGGCCGAAGTGCTGTCCGGCTTTGCAAGATCTGCGTATCGACGAAATCACCACCCGGCACATCGTCGATACGCTGAAGCGCGATTGGACGACGACGCCGACCAAGATGGCTTCGGTGCGCGAGCGCATTGAGCGCGTTCTCGACGCCGCGCGCGTCGACGGCTTCATTGAGGAGGGCAAAGCCAACCCCGCTCGCTGGAAAGGCCATTTGGAGATCCGGCTGGGGAAGCAGCGCCACAAGGCGACGCATTTCAAGGCCCTTCCCTACGAACAGATTGGCTCCGCCTACGCCCGCGTGGCGGCGACGGAGGGGCTGACGGCGCGCCTGTTGGAGTTCGCCATCCTGACCGCTGTTCGCCCATCCGAGGCGCGGCAGGCGCGGTGGGGCGAGTTCGATTTCGACGCGGCGCTCTGGCGTGTGCCCGACGAAAACATCAAGACAGCCGAGCACCTCAACGAGCCCTTTATCGTACCGCTGTCGACCCAGGCGCTCGCAGTGCTTCGCACACTGGTCCCGCCCGGACCGCCGCCGGGCGATAAGGTTCCGGTATTCGCCTCGCAGGACCGCCGACGCCGCGGCGCACCGCTGTGCCCTCGCGCCGTCACCGCGCTCTTGGAGCGCATGAACCTCAAACCCATTGCCACAGGCCACGGCTTCCGCTCGACCTTCCGCGACTGGGCTGGCGACTGCACCAGCCATCCGCGGGAACTGATCGAGCAATGCTTGAGCCACAAGGTCGGCAGCGGGACCGAGTTGGCCTATCGGCGTCGGGACGCGCTCTCGAAGCGCACGATCATTATGGAGGAATGGGCCGACCGCTGCACCGACCCGTCGCGCGACAAGGTGGTGGCGTTCAGCAAGGCCAGGTCGGCGGGCTGACGGTGCACGTGTAGCGAAATGCCCGAGCCTGGATCACTGGGCTAGTTCGCGCACTCATCAGGCGCGGCGGTGGAGATCCGCGCAATAAACCGGCGCAACTCGTCGTCCTTGACATACTGGCGCCCCTGCCAGCGGAAGGTGACGACCTCGCCGCGCTTGATCAGATCGAACATCTTAGTTTTCTTGATGCAGAGCCGTTCTTGCGCGCCGGGCAGTGACCAGATCTTGTCGCAGCCCGCGCCGTCTTCCCGTTCGCCGCTCATCACCGCCCTCGCCGCCTATTGTTCAAACACCTGGCCGGCGTTTCCGCGTATTCGCGCGATCTCGGCGGGCCACCTTCATTTTGGAGTGGCCCCACGTTGTCCCGCGTTGTCGGTCGTGTCTCCTGACTTTTAATGGTGGAATTAATGTCCGTGAGCCTTGCTCATGATCGCGAACCACCCGTCATTCGTCCGGTGCCCGATTGACGGTTGAACAACGTCGCCATGCCCACGCCCGACGCATCGCCCCGGCCATCGCCCAGCTGCGAGGCCTCCAGCGCCATTGCCAGCCTTTCCGCGCGGATTATCACGCGATCCAGATCGCCATCGCCGGCATCACCGAGGCGGCCGAGGCGGTTACCGGCCAGCCGGCATTCTATGGTGCCCGGAGCGACACAGTCGGCCCGGTCAGGCCGG